>Ga0187878_1000056_pt1 | contig 127138 bp, 117 predicted proteins | sample June2016WEW_17_1_FD_132979 | JGI IMG/M metagenome (GOLD analysis project Ga0187878, IMG submission 132979) | Peatland microbial communities from SPRUCE experiment site at the Marcell Experimental Forest, Minnesota, USA - June2016WEW_17_150 | ecosystem: Environmental > Terrestrial > Soil >... | reverse complement strand
GCCGCCTTCACGGCTCAGTGGAACGAGGGCTCAACGCCCTTCCACTGGGTCAAGACCGCCGACCAGATCCTGGCCAAAGCAGTGCGCAAGCCGTCAACGATTGGCGAATCGGGACACTAGCGCGCCTTGCGCTCCTGTGCCGTGAGCCCCTCTTCGACCTCGGCACACTCCTCGGCCTGCGGGTCCTGCTCGAGCACCACCAGCCGGTAGGCCTCTGCGGCCGCGGTGCCTATGCGCGCCCCCTGCTCGGCCAGCCGTCCGCGAACGCGGGCGAAGACTCCCTCGGGATCGTGGAGCTGGCTGGCGTGCGATCGCAGCGCTTCGATCTTCCGATCGGCGGTCGCCGTGACGTCGATCCAGACGTCCGGCTGGTTCGACCACATCAGGTACAGGCGCCGGACGCGGTGGGCCGGCAGGCCCTGGCGGGTCAGCCAGGGGAACGCCATCGGGTTGCGGGCCGCCGGATAGACGGCGTCGACGGCCGCCATCGCCGCCGCTCGGTGGTCGGTGTGGTTGACCCCGCCTCCGCCGTGGATCACGACTTCGGGGTCGCCGGTGAAGACGGCGTCAGGCTTGAAGGTTCGAATCTCACGGACGAGCATCTCGCGCAGGGGCAGGTCGTTGACCAGGTTGCCGTCGGGCTGGTGGAGGAAGGTCACGCCCTGGTAGCCGACGATGCGAGCCGCCCGGCGCTGCTCCTCCTCGCGCGCCCGGGCCAGCTCCAACGAGTTGGCCTCGGGGTCTTCGCCGCCCGCGTCGCCCGAGGTGCAGCACACCAGCCAGCCCTCGGCGCCGGCATCGATCCAGGCCGAGGCCGCGCCGGCCGGGCCGAAGTCGGCGTCATCGGGGTGACCGACGATGACCATGAAGCGCCGTGGTCGCCAGCTGTGAGGGGAGGCCGTCTCGTCCGTCATAGTGCGTCCTGGCTCCTGGGCGTGGGTAACTCGCCGTTGTCCGAGGGCAACAAGCGCGCTTCGAGCCCGCGTGCACAGGTCCGAAACGCGGCCCCGCGTCTTGCTGACGCGAGTTATCATGCCGCCCGAGGCTTCGCTCGTCTCCCCCCACGGGCGAGGCCTCTCTTGCTGCCCGGGACTCTACACGTTGGGGCGAGCCGGGGCGCTGGTCGGCGATCGAAGCGGCGGCCGGCAGGTTTCAGACCCGGGCCGCGCGGGCCTCTCGGAGGGCGGCCAGGACTTCGGCGGCGTGGTCTTCGGGCTTGACCTTCGTCCAGACGGCGGCGATTCGCCCGTCCGGGTCCACCAGAAAGCTGTTGCGGGCCACACCCCAGTAGGTTTTGCCGTAGTTCTGCTTCTCCACCCAGCTCCCGTACGAGTCGGCCACGGCGTGGTCCTCGTCGGCCAGGAGAGTGAAGGGCAGTCCGTACTTGGCCCGGAAGGCCGCCTTGCTGGCGGCTCCCTGGGGGCTGATGCCCCAGACCTCCGTGTCGGCGTCGCCGAACGAGGTGTGGGCGTCGCGGAAGGCGCAGGCCTCTTTGGTGCAGCCGGGGGTGTCGTCGGCCGGGTAGAAGTACACGACCGTGAAGTGACCGACCCTGCCGGAGAGGCGGTGGGCCCGCCCCTCGTCGTCTCGAAGCTCGAAATCGGGGGCGAGCTCGCCCACCTGCGGCATGTTGCTCATGCAAGCAGGCTAGCAGGTGTTCTGCGGCGGCTCCTAGCGGGCAACGAGGAGCGCGGCAGCCGCGACGGCGAGGGCAGCGACGATCGTCAGCCAGTCGCGCCAGCTCGTCCGAAGCTCGCGAAAGTGGCTGCGCCGAACGCCGCTGTCGAAGCCGCGCGCGTCCATGGCCAGGGCAAGACGCTCCGCGCGCCTGATCGCCGACACGAGCATCACGAGCAGCCGCCCGCCCGCCTCGCGAACGCGCGCGATTGGGCCCCGGGGCGCCAGGCCACGGAGGCGCCGAGCCGCCCCGATCGTGGCCCAGTCGCCGGCCATGAACGGCGCGACCCTCAGGGCCGCCAGGGTGCCGTAGGCGAACCGGTCCGGGAAGTGCCATTGCTGGACGAGCGAGTCGGCCATGCGGGTCGGGTCGGAGGGACCGAACACGAGCAGCGTCGTCAGGGCGATCACGACGACCCGGAGCCCGACGGCCAGGCCGGCCGATATGGCCGGGCCGGTGATTCGGGCCGGGCCGAACTGGGCGACGGTCGCGAGTGAGGGATCGCCGTTGGCGGTCGAGAGCAGGATCGAGAAGACGGTCAGGCTCAGGATGGCGAAGCCGAGCGGGGCCAGCCGGACGGGGATGCGCCGGAGCGGCAGACCCGACCAGAGCCACAAGGCGACGATCGCGGCGAGGGACAGCCTGACGGGCACGACCGGGTCGAGAGTGAGGATGCTGGCGACGAGCCAGGTTGTGCCGGCCACGAGCCGCGCCACGGGCGTTGTCCTGGTCAGGAACGCCGGCCGAACAGGCTGGAGCGGAGTCGGGAAGACGCTCACCGCACGCCCCCCGCAGCTGCGCTCGCTCGCGCGCGTGCGACGCCATCGCGCCATGGCTCGGCGGGCTCGTACGGCGGAGCGGCCAGGAACGCGTCCGGCGATCCGTCGAAGACGACGCGGCCGCGATCGAGAGCCACCACGCGGTCGCAGGTCGGCAGGAGGCGCGGGTCGTGGGTCGCGAGGACCTGGGCCTGCCCGGCCATGCGGCGGTCGTCGAGGAGCGCGAGCACCGCGTCGGTTCCGCGCCGGTCGAGCCCGAAGGTCGGCTCGTCGAGCAGCAGGATGGCTGGCGGCCGGAGCGCCAGGGCGGCGAGGCTCAGCCGGCGCTGCTCGCCCTGACTGAGCCGAAACGGGACTTCGGCCGCGAGATGGCCGAGGCCGAAGTGGGCCAGCACGCCGTCGGCGCCGTGGTCGTCGCGCGCATCGGCCGAGGAGCCGTGGCGATCGCCGACTGCGCCGGCGCCGGTGCTCACCTCGTCACGCGCCGTGCCCGCCACGAAGCCGAGCTCCGGGTCCTGGAAGACCAACCCGATCCGGGCGGCGATCTCACGCGACCTCAGCCGCGCCGGATCACGCATCGGCTGGGCCGCCTCACCGGCCCCTGGCAACGCCCGCAGCCGCACGGTCCCGGCCACCGGCCGCAGCAGCCCCGCCATCGCGAACAGCAGGCTCGACTTCCCGGCGCCGTTGGGCCCGACCAGGGCGATTCGCTCACCGGCCCGCACGGACACTGAAACGCCGTCCAGGGCAACGCGCTTCCCGCTCTCGTCGGCCGGGTATTCGATGCGAACGCCGGCGGCCTCGAGCAGAAGCGCGCCGGCCTCGACCGCCGGTTCGACCGCCGGTTCGACCGCCGGTTCGATGCCCCGCGCCACGGCTCGCCCGCCGCCGGCCCGCTCCGCCCCCTGCCAGGCTCGCGGCACCCAGGCCCCGCTGCGCTCGAGCAGCTCGACCGCATCCCGGCCAACGGCGTCGGCCGGCGCGAACGCCAGCTGGCGGCCCTCGTCGTCGATCAGCAGGACCTCGTCGGCCAGCGGCAGGGCCGCCTCCAGCCGGTGCTCGATCAGGACGATGGTGTGCTCGCGGCGTCGGGCCAGCACCGCCAGCTGCTCGAAGACGGCGTGCATGCCGGGCGGATCGAGATTCGCCGTCGGCTCGTCCAGGATCAGTAGGCCCGGCCGGGCGGCGAGAACGTCAGCGATCGCCAGTCGCTGCTTCTCGCCGCCGGAGAGCGTGACCGTGCTGCGGGCCTCGAATCCCGAAAGGCCCACCTGTGCCAGCGTCTCGGGGACGCGCGCCACCATCTCCGGACGCGCCCAGCCGCGGTTCTCCAGGCCGAACGCGACCTCGTCGTCGACCCTGGTCATCACGAGCTGGCTGTCCGGATCCTGGAAGACCAGGCCGATCCGCTCGCCGAGCAGTCGCGCCGGCGTGTCTTCCACCTCGAGCTCTCCGACCCGCAGCCTGCCCTGCCACGTGCCCGGCAGGACGTGCGGAACCAGGCCCGCGATGGCCCGAGCCAGGGTGCTCTTGCCCGAGCCCGAGGGCCCGAGGACGAGCAGAAGGCGCCCTGCCTCGAGCCGAAACGTCAGGCCATCGATGGCGGGTCGGGATCTGCCGGCGTAGGTCCAGCCGAGCCCTGCCGCCTCGATCGAAGGCGGGCCGACCGCGTTCGTTGCCGGCCCGCCGCCCCGAGCTTGCGTCACTCTCCGGGGGGGAATGTCTGGAGTGCGCCGGTCCGTCGCAGCGCCCGAACGAGCAGCCAGCCGCCGAAGCCCGCTACCAGGGCGGCGGACACGATCTCGAGCGACGCCACGCCGATCTGGACCTCGCGCGAGGCCGTCGGGAACCACACCGGGATGTCGTGGAGAGCCTCGCCGATGCCCGCCCCCGCGCCGGCCAGCACGGCCATCAGCGGTCCGAAGGAGCGGTACATCGCGAAGCCGAAGAGGATCTCGGCGCCGGCGCCCTGGACGAAGCCCGACAGGAGCGTGTCCAGGCCCCACTGGCTGCCGAGGATGACCGACACGACGGCCGCCACCATCTCGGCGAAGAGGGCGGCTCCGGGCTTGCGCACGATCAACGGAGCGACGACGGCGGGCATCACCCAGACGCCGCTGATGACGTACTCCCACGGCTCGCCGAGAGGCTTGAGCCAAACCCAGACGAAGGCGTTCCAGAACCAGAAGACGACGCCGAAGGCGACCGCGATCGCGGCGACGACGAGGATGTCGACCGTCCGCCAGCGGGTCGACTCGGCGGATGACCCGGCGGTCAGCTTAGATCCGAGGAAAGCGCTCATGTTCGATCTCCCGTTCCGGGTTCTTCGGTTGCCGTAGCAACCCTGGTTTCGAGGATCAACAGGTGGCCGCGGCGGAGCGAGACGCTCGCCCTGGTCGTGAGCCGCACGTTGGAGAGCCCGCGCGCGGGACCGGGCCGCAGGGTTTCGTCGAGGAGGGGGTAGAGAAGCCCGGTCGTCGTGACGCCCTGCGCCGGTTCGCCGAGCGGCAGCAGCGAGACCAGGTCGCCCGCGGCTCCGGGGATCCCGAGCCGGACCGCGGCCCCGCCCTCCGCCGGAGCGCGCAGCAGGCGCACCCGCGTCGTCGCGTCCAGCAGCTCCACCTGCGCGATTCCGGGTTCCGGAAGCGCGAGCAGGCCGACGTTCGCGACGGCGTGGTCGAAGCGCTTCCCGCCCAGGGCCCCCAGGATGGTCACGTGGGTCGCCCCCCGCCGGAGGGCGGCCAGGAGCGCCAGCTCCGCGTCCGACTCGTCCTTGGCGGCGGGGGAGCGCTCGATCGGAACGCCCTGCGCGGCCACCTCCGCGAAGCGAGCCTCGGGCAGCGAGTCGGCGTCTCCCACCAGCAGCCCGGGCCGAACGCCAAGCGCGGCGGCCTTGTCCCAGCCGCCGTCGGCGGCCACGATCAGCTCCACGTCGCGGTCCCAACCCGGCCAGCCCGCGTCCAGTGCGGCGCGGTGCGGGACGTCGCCGTCGGCGACGATCAGGGCGCGCACGGCCCCCTGCCCGCGGTCCCTCCGGCGGTCGTCCCGGCGGCCGGTTTGGGGAGTCGAATCGGCGCGCCCCAACGCCGACCTCTCGACCGTCCCTTGGCGCATGAAAACACCTCCATCGGATTCGACAGAGGTGGTCGGTGCTTGACTCCCTTCGCCGGCATGATCCGGATCAGGTTCCAAGGGTCTGCGGATCTCGCTCCGCACTCTCAGCGCCGCCCCGGCGCTCCCCTGTCTTTCTTCAGTTGTTCGTTGACTTTACACCTCTGCCGGGGGCCCTCGCCAGCCCGGCGCAGGTCGTTGCGGGGGCGGACGATCCAAAGCGCCGCCTGCCGCGAATCGAATACGGAAGTCGAGGGAACCAAACTCGCTCGAACAGGGTCATTCAGATGAGGGACCGCGACCTCCGTACTGTTGGATTGCATCCCACTCGCCGATACTATTAAGGAAACCAAGTCGAACGCATGGTAGATTTCGAGACGTGAGCGACCTCTCGCACCCAGCAATCCAGCGCGTTGTCCAGGTCGCCGCCCGCAAGGGCGTGAAGCTGGACATCACCATCTTCGACGACTCGACGCACACCGCTGAAGAGGCGGCTGCGAACGTTGGCGCGGACCTGGGACAGATCGTCAAGTCGCTGGTCTTTGTCGCGCCGCGGGCCGGCGGCCGCCTGGTCCCGATCGTCTGCCTGGTCTCCGGACGCAACCGCGTGGATCTTGCGCAGCTGGCCGCGGTCACCGGCGAGGCCGCCATCCGGCGAGCCACCGCTCGCGAGGCGCGCGACCTCACCGGCTTCTCGATCGGCGGGATCCCGCCCTTCGGCCACGGCCACGACGTGCGCATCGTGATGGATCCGGACCTGTGCCCTTATCCCGTGGTCTGGGCCTCGGCCGGTACCGACGCCGCCGTCTTCCCAGTCCCGCCCGGCACGCTGCGGATCCTTGCCAACGCCCTGGTCGCGCCGATCGCCGAAGAGGCGTGGATCCCGGCCGCGATCGGCGTGGAGACGCGCCTGCGCTTCGAGACCGGCGGGTCGACCGCGTAGGCAGATCGCCGTCAGGCGGCGCATTCCGGCGTTTGCGCCTGCGCTTCTCGCTCACGCACGTTTGGATTGCGGGTGCTCGTCGTCGCCTTGGCCTGCGCCGTCGGCCGGCGATCTGCAGGACGTGCCTCAAGACGGTCCTCCCGCCCGGTGGATGAACGGTGGACAACTCGCCCACCCGAAACGGGCCCCAGGTGGAAAACCCGATTGATGGGGACCCACGCCTCAAGTAGCGTATTTAGGCCCGAAGGGGTCGAGCGACTGCTAGTGGCTGCGATGACATCAAGGCCCACGCAGCGAGAAGGTTCCTTCGGGCGTTTCCTATTGCCCGCGCAGGCTGTGGCCACGGCAGGGCACGCTTCCGGGCACGTCCGACTCCCGATTCCAGCACGGCGGGCACCGGTTTCCCCGGCTGGTATCAGGATCTCAGCGGCGGCTGATCCGGACTCGGCGGTCGGCCTCGAGGCCGTACCTCTCGGCGGCGCTCTGCAGGTTGACCGCCAGCGCCAGGCGACCGTACGAATCGAGGAAGACCAGCGGTTCGCCGGGCTCCGCGTCGCCGTACGTCAGTCGCCAGTGCAGGTCGATCCCGTCCACACCGCCGAGCGAAGACCCATCCGCGGCCTCGACTCTCAGCTCGTCGCCGTTCGACACCCGGCCGATGGCCGTCTCCAGGTCCGCCGGCTCGGCCAGAAGCTGAACGTTGCCCCAGGTGTCCACGAACGCGACGCTCGCGTCCAGGTGGCCGGGCGAGTACGCCGGAGCCGGAGTCTCCAGCCGGACCAGCGAAGCGGGGTCGAGCGCCGCTCCGAAGGCGTCCAGCGCCACTCCCCGCGAGAGATGCGCGGCGGCAGGCGCGAAGATGTCCCGGGCGTGGAAGGTTCGGCTGACGGGGGCGAGGCGGTAGGCCCGGTTCTCCAGCAGATGTGCGGCCACGATCCCGCCGAGGCGTTCGGCGGCGGGCAGCAGCAGACCGTTGTCGGGGCCCACGAGGTGATCGCCCCGACCGGTGCGCAGCGCGATGGCGCGTCTTTCGGTGCCAACTCCCGGGTCGACGACCGCGAGGTGGATCCCCGCGGGGAGGTACGGCAGGGCGGCCCAGAGGATCGCGGCGCCGTGGGCGACGCAGTGGCGGGCAACGCCGTGGCTGATGTCGATCAGGCGCACATCCGGGTTGATGCGCAGGATGACGCCTTTGCACGCCGCCACCGACGGATCGGCCACGCCGAAGTCGGTCAGGAGCGAAACGAAGGGCGCAGCCACGGGCAGCATGGTAGCCCCGGCGATGCGGCGCCGCGAACCTGTCGCGACGAACACCGAGGCGGCGCCCTGGGAGAGAGGGCGCCGCCTCGACGGGAGCTCGTTTCGAGGTGGAGGAGAAGGCCTCGAAACGGCTGGTTCTCTTCGGTTGTCGCGGCGGACTCTGGACGGCCGGTCGATCGGTCAGTCGCCCGGCTTGCGCTCGGCCTTGCCCCACTTGCCTTCGTTGTAGAGCGCTCGGAGGAACAGCAGTCGATTGATCTGGGTCATTGTCCAGGGCGACCCGTTCGCAGGCAGACCGGAGACGTAGCCGATCAGGCCCGCCGCCTCGGCCCCGTTGAGTCCGCTCGAGACGAGCTGGCGATATGACGCCTGGGTCCCGATCGCTCGCGGTAGAACGTCCGGCCCGATGGCAGACTCGACCGCAACGGTCGTGTCGTCGGCGATGGGCTCCCGGATCGGCGCGCGGTCGATGCCGATCGGCACCGGGGTGGCCTGCGGGTGCCTGGCGGCGCGCGCACGAGAGGGCGTCGGTCGTCTGTCCGTCCGATCGGTGCCGTCTGTGCTCGGGTGGTCCGCGTTGCCTGTCATCTCGAGAACCTTTCGACCCCTTTGTTTGTGGTATCGGCGACCGCCGCCTTATGTCCAGCGTTCCGTACCCGAAGGGTCGGCATCGGCACTGCCCGGCACGATACCGCGCCCGTCTTAGCGTCCCAGGTACTTGCGATCCACCGATGGTTCGTTCGGACTAGGCGGCCCCGATGAACGCCACCCACGTTCGTGGGGCCCAGGCCGTCGCAAGGGAGATGACCTGCCCCGGCCGCCCCGTTTCGCCGCTAGACTGCGGGCGTGCGCGTCCGCCTCTTCGAGTTGCGGCTCCTGGCCGTCGCCCTCACCGTCCTTTGGGCCGCGGGCGGCGGAATCGTCCTGATCGGCTACCGGCCCGGCGGCCCCTGGGACCTGCTCGTGGGCGTAACCGCCGCGCTGCCGCTTCTCGTGGCCGTGGCTCCGATCGTCTGGCCGCCGCTGGTCACGAGCAATCGCGGCGCCGCCGGGGTGTTCTGGATCGGGCTCGTCGCTGGCCTGCTGCTCGTGCCTTCGATCGCGGCCGTCACCGCTCAGGTCCTGGCGCGCAGCTCCGAGCCGCTGCTGCCGTCCGCCGAGGTGGTCTACCCATGGGCCGTGGCGCTCCTAGCCACGAGCCTGTTCGCCGGCCTGGGCGTAAGCCGCCAGCTGATCTCCGAAGCCGGACTCGGCCGCAGGAGGCTGGCCGCCTCGGTCGGCTTCGCGCTGGTCACAACCACGTTCATCGGCGCCGCCTTCGCCGGCGCCAGCCTTGCCGACGACGCGGCGCTGCGCGACAAGCCAGCCGCCTACTCTCGGTTCGGTCCAACGTCGCCGACGCTCACGCCTCCCCAATGCGACGAGGACTTGCAGTCGGCCACGACCGCGCAACTGGAGCTCGACGTCTGGGGCAACGTCGACAACCGCTCCATCGGCTCGGTGGATCTGACCGGCCAGCGCTCCGGCAGCGACGTCTACTGGACCGCGCAGGTCGTGCGCAGCGATCTCTTCGGCCAGTTCGGCGCAACCCGTATCGGCGCGGCGGCGTGGGCGCTGACGCCCGGGCAGGGCTGGCAGAGCGTCCCGCCGGCCTCGCTCGACTCCAAGCTGATCGATGCCACGGCGATTGCCGAAGCCTTCTCCGTCGGGAACCGCGCGACGGCCGAGGATCGCGGGCTCGAGTACGTGGAAGGGGCGCGCGGCCGCCACTGCCGCGTGGCGATCGACGGCAAGACATTCGGGGCTTCGTTCCCGCAGGTCACCTGGCTCGTCGGCGACGCGAGTCTGGCGGCGTGGCGCGGCGAGATCGACTACTGGGTCTTCGGCGACGGCGAGATCGGCCTGATCTCGGGCTCGGTAAACGGCAGCGCCCAGACGATCCTGCCGCATGGCTTGCAGGCGACGGTCGAAATCAAGCTCACGGCGACCGACCGAGGCTGGCCCGTCAGCATCTCGCCACCGCGAGCGGGGCAATGACCCCGGCCGCCTCGCGCGACCCCGACCAGACGAGCGGCCCGGCGTCCCGGCCGGCCTCCTCCGCGGCTCCCGATCGCCTCGACCGGACCTCCGACCGGGCCTCCGCCAAGCACGATCGACTGGCCCGCTTCTACCGCGTTATACGCTATCTGCAGGCCCACCCCGAAGGCGCCACCCCCGACGCGATCGCCGGCTTCGTGGGCATGTCCAGGCGGACCGTCTACCGCGACCTGCAGGCACTCGAGGGCGAGATCGAGATCCCGCTGTGGAGCGAAGGCGGCAAGTGGGGGATCGTCGAGGGAGCGTTCCTGCCTCCGTTGCGCCTCACGCTCGACGAGGCCGTGGCCTTCTTCTTCGCGGCGCGGCTGACGGCCCAATTCGCCGATCGCTACGAGCCCGACATGGGCGCCGCGTTCCAGAAGCTCGCGGAGATCCTCCCGCCCGTCGTCGCGCGGCACCTGGAGCGGACGATCGACGTCCTGGCGAGTCGGCCCCAGGACGGGCCGCTGACGCGCCACCTGCGGACCCTCGCCCGCGCCTGGGCCGAGCAGCGGGTCGTCGAGCTGACCTACGACGCCGCCACGTACAGCCCCGGCCGGCCGCCGAGGAAGGCGCGCGTCCACCCGTATCTGCTGGAGGCGTCGGCGACGACGCGGGCCCTGTACCTGATGGGCTTCGACGAGTCGCGGGACGCGATTCGAACATTCAAGCTGCAGCGGATCCTGGAGCTCTCGCTGACGCCCGACACTTTCGAGCCGCCCGACCCTCGGACGGTGCAGGAGGGCTTGGGCCGGGCCTGGGGTGTCATCGCCGACCAGGAGGAAGTCGAGGTCGTGCTTCGCTTCGACCCCGCGATCGCCGGGCTGGTGACGGAGACGACGTGGCACCCCACGGAGCAGGTCACGCGCGAGGACGACGGCAGCGTCGTGTGGCGCGGGCGCGTGCCGGGCACGATCGAGATCCGGCGGTGGATCCTGCAGTGGGGCGCCCAGGTCGAGGTCCTCGCCCCGCCGGAGCTTCGGGACGAGGTCGCGGCCACTTACCGGGCGGCGGCGGCGCGGTACTGAGGCGGCGCTCGGGCCGCGTCGTTGGAGGCTACGCTTGTTCGATGGAAATGGAGCCTGACGCCACGCGAGCCTCGGGGCCCGATGGGCTGCCCGCCGATGGGCAGGCCCATCCGCAGATGTGGGCCGTCAACCTCGTCAGCGATCCGATCCACGGCTACATCGAGCTGGCGAAGCGCCTCACGCCCGAACGCGCTCGCGCGCTCGGCCTGGCGACCGAGGAGGCGGCCGAGGGCGACCTGCTCGACTCGGCCTGGCTGCAGCGGATGCGTCGCATCAGCCAGCTGCAGAGCGCTCGCTGGGTCTTCCCGACGGCCGAGCACAGCCGCTTCACCCATGGCCTGGGCGTCATGCACGAGGCGGGGCTGTGGGCCCGTCACCTGTATCCGAGCCTGAGGACGGCTCTGGCCGAGGCGGATCCCGGCGTCACGCTGCCCTCTGAAGGCCTGGTCGTCGAAACGCTCCGGCTGGCCGGGCTGCTGCACGACGTCGGCCACGGACCATTCGCCCATTTCTTCGACGAGCACGTCCTGTGCCACTTCCCCGCCCCGGCCGATCCCCGTCGCGGCGCGGGCAAGAGCCTGACCCACGAGGACCTCTCGGCGCTGATCATCGAGCGGGAGCTGGGCGACACGATCGCGGCCATCCGGCGCGCCCCGGGCATGGTCCCCGAACGCGACGCCCTGCGGCCGGACGAGCGCATCGATCCGCGCTGGGTCTCGTTCCTGGTCTCCAAGCCGGCCCTCGCGGATCCGAGCATGCCGCGCTGGCTGCGCTTGCTGCAGCCCCTGCTCTCGGGCGTCTTCACCGTCGACAACCTGGACTACGTCCGCCGCGACGCGTACCTCATCGGCGTCTCCACGGGACCAATCGACGTGGAGAGGCTCCGCCGCTACAGCTTCATCGGGCCGCGCGGGCTCTCCCTCTACGAGCCGGGGCTCGGGACCCTGGAGATGTTCCTGACGGCGCGACTCTTCATGTACCAGCAGATCTACTTCCATCGATCGGTCCGGGCCATCGACCTCGATCTGGCGGAGGTCTTCCGGCCGAGCATTCAGGCCCTCTTCGGCGATGCCTCGCCGGTGGATACTCTGAGCAGCTACGCCGACCTGGACGAGTACGCGCTGCTCCACCAGGCCGCTCTCTGGGCGCGCGGCGAGGCGCTGTCCGAGAGGCCGGGGCCGGGCGACGGGACGGTCGCGCCCGAAGTGGGCCGCGTCTGGCAGGCGATCCTGCTGCGCCGCTCGCGCTGGCGCGCCGAGGCCGAGCTGCGCCGCAACTACGAAGCGGCCGACCGCGAGGCGGCGCGGGCCGCCGCGGAGGTCGAGCTTGGGACGGCGACGCCGGGGCGCGTGATCATCGACCTGGCCGAGATCGACGCCCGCCCGGCCGATGCCACGGCCACCGATTCGCTGCTGGCCATCGTGGGTCGGGACGGGGCTCCGGCCGCCCCGCTCAGCGAGTCGCTGGCCAGGCTGCCGGCGTACTCACTCGTGGCGAGGCGATACGACCGCGCCGGCTGACCGCCGGCCCGGCTAGCTCTACGGGTTTGCCGAAGGATGCGCCGAGGCCCAGGCGGCTGCCTCCATGGGCCGCAGCGTCCGCATCTCCTCCACGTCGTTCCGGTACGGGAGCACGAGGAGCGGATTGACGCGGGCCGTCTCGGTGGCCGGCAGGTGGTAATCGTGCATGTACTGCGGCAGGTTCGCGAAGGTGGCCGTCTCCAGCGGGCTGTACAGGCCGAAGTGAAGGTGGCATCCGGTGACGCCCCCCCCGGTCGCGCCCTCGTAGCCGATCAGCTGTCCGGCCTTGACGTGCTGGCCGGCCTTGACCTTGACGTTCGGCCACTCATGAGCGTAGATGCTGCGATAGCCATCTCCGTCGTCGATGACGATCACGATGGGCAGAGTCGCGTGCCACGCCGGCCTGCTGAAGAGCTTCTTGTAGGCCGTCAGATCGCCCTGCCAGCCCATGAAGTCGGCGTAGTCCTGGCCGGCCGTCAGGACGATTCCATCGTGCGCGGCCATGACCTTGGCGTTGCATGACCCCGGCGTAGCCAAAGCCATGTCCACGCCGTCGTGGAACAGCTTGCCGTCCACTAGGAGCTCCCCCCACTTGCTGGGCCCATACGGCTGCGTGATAACGGCATTTGCCATCGGCCAGACATAGCCCGTCAGCTGCCAGGTCGGGAGCGGCGTGGGCGGGCCTGGAGTCGGTGTCGGGACTGGAATGGGCGTGGGGGTCGGAACGGGGGTCGGCGTGGGGACGGCCGTCGGCGTGGCAGTCGGCGTCGCGGTCGGAGTCGCAGTCGGAGTGGGGGATGCCGTGGGCGTGACTGCAAACCGCGACATGACGACCGACCCGGCCACAAGCGCCGTGATGACCGCGACTCCCACCAGCGCCAGAGCGACGCTCGGGACCGCGATCCGAGCCAATCGCGAGGCTCGCCGGGGCCGCCGGGGAGGGCCGGCGTCCGGGCGTTGTGGGGATATGTCGTCGAGGCTATCCATCGCCGACTCTTGTATCACGGAACGGCAGCGGACGTCACGCGATAGATGAGCGGCGGCCGCCCTGCGGCCTCCGTGCCGGGCTCCCGGGTTGCGCGATGGGGCTTTGGAGCGGCACACTGCACATGCACCGGACCGATCGCCATGGCGATCGACACGCAACGGGGCACGGATCGGGTCCGCTTCCACCACGGCGGACTCACAAGCCAGGCGGCGCCCGTCACCGGGCCCGTTCAATGGGCCGGTAACCGCCGGTCGAAGGCCCAGAGATCGGAGGCACACAAATGCGTCGAGCCAACACGGCCCGCCGGATTGCCGCCGTCGTCGTCCTGCTTAGCGCGACCGCGGCGGGGCCCGTTCCGAAGGTCGCGGCCGCGGCCCCGACGCCGGGGGGGTGGACCGCCACGGGCAGCCTGCCGAACGCGCGAGGCTTCGCGCCCGCGGTCCTGCTGGGCGACGGCACGGTCATCACCGCCGGCGGAACCGACGGCTACTCGTTCACGGACGACGCCCGACGGTGGACCGCCGGAACCTGGGTCGCCGCGGGCACCATCGGCCAGGCGGTAGCCGGGCAGGTCGCCGCACTGCTGCCCAACGGCAAGGCCCTGTTTGCCGGCGGAGCCGACGACATGAGCTACTACAAGTACGGCGACGTGTTCGACCCCGTCGGCGGGACGTGGGCCAAGACCCCAGGCAAGATGGCCCACGCCCATGCCTACGGCCAGGCCGCTTCCCTGACGAGCGGCGACGTGCTGGTCATCGGCGGATATGACGACAGCGGCGACGTCACCGGCGCGGTCGACATCTACTCCGCCTCGGGCGGGACCTGGAGCGCCGGATCGCCGCTACCGGCCGGCCGCTTCGAGTTCACGGCCACGACCCTGAAGAACGGCCATGTGCTGGTCGCTGGCGGCGACGACGGGTCGAATGCCTCGAGCTCGTCGCTCTCGTCCGTCGAGATCTACGACGGGTCCGGCTGGTCCGCGGCCGAGTCGATGAAGAAGGTCCGCGTCGATCAGTCCGCCGTCCTGCTCCAGGATGGCCGGGTCCTCGTCGCCGGCGGAGTCGATGCCAGCGGGAAGGCCCTCGACAGTGCCGAGGTGTACGACCCCACGTCCGGCCACTGGACTCTGGTGGGCACCATGTCATCTGTTCGGGCGGGGTTCACGATGACAGTTCTGCCCGATGGTCGAGTCGTGGCCGTGGGTGGCTATACGACCGACCCCAGCGCGGCCCTGACCAGCGCCGACCTGTTCGACCCGACGACGGGCGGCTGGACGGGCACGGGGGCCCTCCAGACGGGGCGCCGGTTCCAGGCCGCCACGTCGCTCGGCGACGGCAGCGTGCTCGTCGTCGGGGGCCACGGCGCCTCCTCGGACTACCTGTCCTCGTGCGAGGTTTACACGCCGCCGCCGGCTCGGATCATCTACCCCGCCACCACCTTCCACCCGCTCGCCCCGACCCGAATCCTCGACACTCGAGTCCCGAACAACGGCAACGGCCTGAGCAACTACTTCTACCCCCACGTGCCGCGCCGCTTCCAGGTGGATGGCCGTGGCGGCGTGCCCGCCAAGAATGACCCCCACCCGGCCGTCGCGGTGACGGGCATCCTGACAACGACCGCCTCGACGGCCGCCGGCTACCTGACGATCGGACCAGTCTTCACCGGCGCGCCCACCTCATCCAGCCTCAACTTCCCCAAGGGCGACAACAGGGCCAACAACGTCGCGGTCGCCCTGGACGCCGACGGGATGCTTTCGGTGGTCTACGTCGGCTCGGGCAAGACCCATGCCCTCTTCGATGTCACCGGGTACTTCACCGCCGACGACACCGGTGCGACCTTCAAAACGCTGGATCCGGGGCGGGTGCTCGACAGCCGCGATGGCACGGGCTTGCGCGAAAAAATCAGATTCGTGAACAAGGTCTGGCACAGCTTCCAGGTCATCGGCAACGCCCATGTGCCTGACGGGGCGCTGGCGGTGACCGGCAACCTGACCGTGGTCACGCCCTCCAGCGGAGGCTGGGCCTTCGTCGGCCCGTCGCAGATGGACCCTGACACGATGAACAACTCGACTGTGAACTCGCCCGCTCACGACACTCGAGCCAACGGCGTCACAGTCAAGCTCGCCGGCGACGGCACCCTCAGTGCCGTCTGGGTGGGCGCGGATGGGTCCAGCGCGGATCTCCTCTTCGACGTCACGGGCTATTTCGTTGCCGGCACGAGCGGCTCCAGATTCGTGCCCGTCGAGCCCATCCGGGTTGTCGACACGAGGTACAACCTGCCGTTCACCGGCCCGGTGTCCAGAGCCACGCCGGTGACCATAACCCTCGGCGGTCACGGCATCATTCCCGCCGACGCCGCCGGAATCAGCGGCAATCTGACGGTAACCCTGCAGAGCTACCAGGGCCTCCTCACGGTCGCACCGCATCTCGACGCGGGAGTCATGCCGCAATTCTCGACGCTCAACTTCCCCAAGGGCGACAACAGGGCGAACGGTTTCTACGTGAGCCTGAGCGACGGATCGTTCGCCGTCGTGTACGAGGCGACTCGCAGCGCGTCGACGCATTTCATCGTTGACCTCACCGGCTATTTCCAGGCCCCCTCGTAGCGCCTCGGCACCGCGGACTGGGCATAGACCCGCGACCGGACTTCCACATAATATGAGTAGAACAGTCCAGGGTTAGATTCGGCTGCCCGCTGCCAGCCCCATCAGTGTCCCGGTCCATCTGCCGTAGGAGAGTGTCTGTGGACGTCGTCCAGCTGTCGCGTCTTCAGTTCGCCCTGACGATCAGCTTCCACTTCATCTTCCCGTCGATCACGATCGGCCTGGCCGGCTTGATCGCGATCACGGAGACGCTTCGCTGGCGTACGAGGCGCGAAGTCTACGATCGCATGGCGGTATTCCTCACGAAGCTGTTCGCCGTGACCTTCGTGGTCGGCGTCGTGAGCGGCGTGGTCATGGAGTTCCAGTTCGGCACGAACTGGTCCACATTCTCAAGTTACGTGGGCGACATCTTCGGCGCGCCGCTGGCCGCCGAAGGGGTGTTCGCCTTCTTCCTCGAATCGGCGTTCGTCGGACTCATCCTCTTCGGCCGCGACCGCGTCTCGTCGACGGTACGCTGGATCGCCGGCCTGCTGGTTGCCTTCGGCACGCTCCTCTCGGCGTTCTGGATCCTGGTGGCCAATTCGTTCATGCAGACTCCGGCCGGCTACACCTGCTCGCCCGATCCGGCCTGCGGACCCACGACCACCAAGCTCGTCCTGACGGACTTCTGGGCGGCGGTCTTCAACCCATCGACGCTGCCTCGGTTCTTCCACACGGTCTCGGCGTGCTACGTCGCCGGCGCCTTCTTCCTGCTGGGCATCTCCGCCTGGTACATCCTCCGCCAGCGCCATCTCGAGGTGGCACGACTCTCGCTGCGCCTGGCAATCGTGGTGGCGTTCCTCGGATCCGGTCTGATGTTCGTCAGCGGCGACCTCCAGACCCGCGAAGTGGCCACTTACCAGCCACTCAAGTTCGCGGCCATGGAAGGCGTCTGCAAGACGGAGACGAGTGTCGGCCTGGCGATCTTCGGGCTGCCGCCGAGCCAGGACTGCAGCACCGCCGCTCAGTCGCTGGGCGTCCCCGACGGCCTCAGCCTGATGATGAAGCTCGATCCCAACAGCACGATCAAAGGCCTGGACCAGGAGCCCGACACCACCCTCTGGCCGCCCGTGATGACGACTTTCATCGGCTTCCACACGATGGTCGGCATCGGCGCGCTGATGCTGCTGCTCATGACGCTCGGCGCTTTCTTCCTCTGGCGAGGGTCAGTCGAGCGGCGGCGCTGGTGGCTCAAGCTGGCGGTGCTTGCCATTCCGCTGCCGATCCTGGCCATCGAGATCGGCTGGATGGTCGCCGAGGTCGGCCGCCAGCCGTGGATCGTCCAGGGGCTGATGAAGACCACCGCCGGCGTCTCGCCGGGGGTCACATCCACAGACGTCTGGATCTCTATCCTCGCGATCCTGGCCGTGTACGCACTTCTCTTCGGCTTGTGGCTGTACTCCCTGCGAAAGGAGATCATCCGCGGGCCCGACGCGGGCCCGGCCGGGTTGGAGCCCGCGACAGCGGTGGCCGCCACGGCGCCGGCCAAGGCGCCGGCTCCTGCGGTCAAGGCGTCGGGCAACCAGAAGAGCGAAGGAGGGCGCTGACATGCCGGAGCTTTCGACTGTCTGGTTCGTGCTCCTGGGCGTCCTGCTCACGGGCTACGCCCTGCTCGACGGTTTCGACCTCGGGGCCGGCATCGTCCACCTCTTCGTGGCCCGGACCGACCTCGAGCGGCGCCACGTTCTGAACTCCATCGGCCCGGTCTGGGATGGCAACGAGGTCTGGCTCATCACCGCCGGCGGGGCGCTCTTCGCCGCCTTCCCGATCGTCTACGCCACGGTGTTCTCCGGGTTCTACCTGGCGATGATGCTGGTCCTCGGAGCGCTCATCCTGCGCGGGATCTCGATCGAGTACCGCGGCAAGGAGACGGCCACCTGGTGGCGGACCGGCTGGGACGCCGGCTTCTTCCTGGGATCGGCACTCGTGGCGCTGCTCCTGGGCGTGGCCCTCGGCAACCTCCTGAACGGCGTCGCGCTCGGCGCGGACGGCGTCTACAGAGGCGGCTTCGTCGGCCTCCTCAACCCGTTCTCGCTGGTCGTAGGCGTGCTGACCCTCGCCCTGGCGGCTCAGCAGGGCTCGGCCTGGCTGGTCCTCAAGACCGAGGGCGAGATGGCCGAGCGGGCTCGTCGCGCCCAGATGGCGGCCCAGGTCGTGGTAGTGCTTGCGTGGCTCGGGGCCACGGCGCTGGCCTTTGCCGGCTCCTTGCCGGCGATCGACAACTTCAAGGCGAACCTGGCCGCCTGGGTCGGCCCGGTCCTGGTCGTGAACGCGATCTTCTTCGGGTTCCGGGCGACCTTCATGGACCAGGCGCTCCGGGCGTTCGTCTGCTCCAGCCTGACGATCGCCTTCATGGCCATCACGGCGGCGACGGCGCTCTACCCGAACCTCGTTCCGGCCGTCGTGCGGGCTCGCAGCCTGACGGTCGACAACGCCCACTCCTCGACCCTGACGATGCAGGTCATGCTGGTCGTGGCGGTGATCGGAATGCCGATCGTCCTCGCCTACACCTCGTACATCTACTGGAAGTTCAAGGGCAAGGTCAGGCTGGACGAGGCCAGCTACTGAGCAAGTCGCCGGCGCCCTGTGGAGACGCACACGACAGTGGGTCCGCTCGGCCGTTCCCCAATACGCATCGAGGGAGTACTAAGTAGCGCGACGCGGCACAGACGGTCGCAGACTCGGACTTCCGATGTCGCTGATAGCCGTCAGCGGGTAGTGTCTCAGTTTGAATCGGCCCGCTCTTGACGCTTGTCTGCTGGCTGGCGGACAATCTGAGTATGCAAAAGCGTTCAAGCATGCCACGGGACCCGAACCAGCTCGCCAAACTGGTCATGGATATGGCGACGGGTGAGGCTGAGTCCGAGCCTACACCAAAGGGACCGGAGAAGAACCCGGCAGCGGTTGCGCTCGGGAAGCTCGGCGGCGCAAAGGGTGGCAGGGCGCGAGCCGCCAAGCTCACGCCTGGGGAGCGGTCGGAGATTGCCAGGCGAGCTGCTGCGGCTCGGTGGGCTGACCGAGGCAGCACTACTTGATCGCGGCTATGGCCGTGATGGCGGCAATGCCCAATACCATGATCAGCGGGAGAAGCCAACGCAGGGTGCTCATCTCTCCCTTAAGCGTTGTCACGCTATCGGCAAGTGAACTCACGTTTGCGCTCACTGACCGAAGGGTCGTTAGCACCTCAGACAGTGCCATCCCCTTGCCCTCGGTGACGGCCTCCATTTCCTCAGGTCCGAACTCCAAGCGATCCTGATATGGCCCGTTGTAGGGCCTGCTCGTCGGGTGCTCCAGCTTGTGGAACTCGACCGTGATGAAATCGTCTTTGAACAGGAGGGGGATCGCGTTTGGGGTGAGGTTGGTAAGGCCCACCATAAGCCTGCCGTGGTAACCCGGATCGATCTGTGGGCCAGTGGTGGCCACTAGTCCCTTGCGGGCGTACTTGGACCGGAGTCCGATCCGGCCCGCGTATTGAGGCCCCACCGTCAATTCTTCCAAGACCGCGACGACCGCGAAATCGCCTGGCTCGACGGGAAGGTACCCCTGTTCTTCGATGTTGATGAGCTTCTTCGAGCTTGTCGTGGCGCCTTGCCGTCCAACGCGGAGATCGTAGCTAGCAGCCTGAACCTGCTTCGGCTCAAACGGATCGATCTTGATGACTCCGTCCCGGTGCGCCTTCTCGATATCCTGAGCGGTCAGTATCATCTCGCCCCGCTCCCTTCCGAACATGTGTTCGGTTCATGGTCTACTCTAGCACAATGCTACTCCGGCTCCGTCATGGCAGACTGAGCGGCACCGCGGGGATCAGAAATCGTAGGTTCTGGCCGGGCCATGATCTCTTGGTGCTTGCGTACCGCCGCGAGAAAGCGATCCATTGCCTGCTCTTGTGTTTCGCCGAATACGGCCCAGCCCACTCCTAGGGCAGCCCATCCGCCCTTGATCGGGGTAAGGGTCGGGGCGGTTGTCATTGCCATTCGAGGCTCCTTTCTACCTTCAGAATGGGCTCGAAGGCGGCTGAAGCCCAAATGACATGCCGAAATACCGAATACCCCTTGCGCGTCTGTATTCGCTTTGGTATTCTTCTGTTCTGGAACACTTGGCGTGAGTGTTCCAGAGAACAGGAGAGGCCAAGATGCCCAAAGGCCAACCGGTATTAGACAACGATTACGCTCCCTACGCTCCCTACAAGGCCGTTCACGATGTCATCATCCGATACCGCGAGGCCGGCCTCCCCGATCCCCTGACGCCCGCCAATCTTGAGTCGGTCGGGGTAGCGACCGGTATGACGGCGAGGACCCTGCGAGCCCTGCGTTTCCTCGGCCTCGTCGACGAAGAGGGGGGACGGCTCGAACCCTTCCAGCGACTCAAGCGAGCCACGACTGAGGAGTATCCCAGTCAGCTCGCCGAGATCGTTCGGGCGGCCTATGTGGCCGTCTTCGCGATTGTCGACCCTGCCACCCATGGCGATACGGCCGTAGCTGACGCCTTCCGACGATTCGAACCCAGTGCGCAGCGAGGCAAGATGATCGCGCTGTTCCGCAGTCTCTGCGAGGAGGCTGGGATCATCAAAGGCGGGACGAGTACCCGTCAGCCGGTTCGCCGTCCCTCGGATGCGCAAAAGGCAAAGCCGAACCCAGCCACCACGCCCAAGCGCCAATCCGAGCCAGAACAGCAGCAGGAGCATCAGGAGGAAGACCAAGCGCCTGACTACCGTCTGATTTCGGCGGTGATCCAACGGCTCCCGCGCGATGGGAAGTGGACGCCCGATAAGCGCGACCGATGGCTTCAGGCGCTCACATCGGCGGTCGACCTGCTGATCGAGGTCGAGGCGGAAGCGGAATGAAAAGGCGCCGAGGGCTTCAAGGTGTGCAAGCCGGCCCCGGCGCCATGGAAGGAGCTCTTCACGATGCTGAACCCATCGTGTTCGGCGGACGAGGAGCCGGCTAGAACCTGGCCGATCGTTGCGCCACTGCTCTTGTTGGATCGGGCCCCCGCAAGGGGGCTCGTTCCGCGCTCAAGCATGAATCGTCAGATTCAATCCGTCAAGCTCTTGACATTGCTAGTGCGCTCAAGCATAATGTGCAGTATGAACAGACTAAGTCGAGCAGAACGCGCGGCGATCATCCGGGCACTGGTGGAGGGCAACAGCCTTCGCTCAGTGACTCGGATTACCGACCATTCCATCAACACCGTGTCGAAGCTCCTGGTCGAGCTTGGCGCCGCCTGCGCCGCCTACCAGGATGAGCATCTGCGCGACCTGCCCTGCCAGTACGTCGAGTGCGACGAGATCTGGGCGTTCTGCCACTCCAAGGCGAAGAACGTCCCGGATGAGAAGAAGGGGCAGTTCGGCTACGGCGACGTCTGGACGTTCACGGCCATCGACGCGGCTACCAAACTCATGCCGTCCTGGATGATCGGCGACCGCACGCCCGAGACGGCGCTGGCCTTCATGCAGGATCTAGCCTCCCGGCTGGCGAACCGCGTGCAGCTTTCGACCGACGGGCACCGCATGTATCTGACGGCCGTCCCGGGTGCCTTCGCGAACGACATCGACTTCGGCCAGATGGTCAAGATCTACGGCACGCCGACCGACGAGTACGGCCACGGCACCGGAACCCAGGAGGTAATCGGGGTCGAGCGGAAGGTGATCTCTGGCGACCCTGAGGAGTACAGGATCAGCACGAGCTACGTCGAGCGGGCGAACCTGACCATGCGAATGGGCATGCGCCGGTTCACTCGGCTGACCAATGCCTTCTCCAAGAAGGTGGAAAACCACGCGGCGGCCATCGCCCTGCACTTCTTCTTCTACAACTACGGCCGGGTCCACAAGAGCCTTGCGAACCCCTACCCGCGGACCCCGGCGATGGCGGCTGGCATCGCGGATCACGTCTGGACTTGCGAAGAGATCGCGGCGCTGCTGGACTAGATCCGCGTCGGAGACACGGAGAACCGGCGGTTCGCACTCCCCTTGAACGGATCATGTAGTACCGCCGGTTCTCTTGCTTCTAGGGCCGAGCCCTAAAGGCAGCTTACGACCACCAGATTATGTAGCGGTTGTCAAGTTGGCGCATGGGCCAACTGTCCTAGTCTCGCACTGCTGCACAAAATCGCCAAATACCGGCTCTAATGAACGATTGTTCGCTATAGGCTTGACATGAGAGCATGCGCAGCTCTCAGAATCGCCTACCCCACGGAGGGGTGTCGCGCCAGGTGGCGCAAGGCAGCTTACGACTGTACTGCGGCGCAAGCCGAGGGTTCGAGTCCCCGCCCCTCCGCTCCTCCCCAGACTCGCGCCGCACGGCTACCGCTGGGGTCAGATTCGAGTTGACATGCGGTCAAGCGCAGCTCTCAGAATGCGGGCGACCAATCCTGTACCGCGGGGGAACCAAACAGATGGGTAAGGTCGCACCGTTCCATTCCAAGGCGCCGAACGATCGGAACGTCTACCACGACAACGACAAGTGCACCGAAGGGAACAACATCGAGACCTACAACAAAGTGCAGGGTACCGGCGGTCGCCCTCGCTGTGAGCACTGCGCTCGGCTGCCGGCCTAAAAACGAGGTCCCACCAGGGACCGGTAGGCTCGCCGTCATCGAGCCGCCAGACGCGCCGCAACTGATAGACGCTGAGGCCGATTTCCGGCTCGGCGTCTATCGCTGTAGATAGGGCAGCGAACCCTTCTGCCAGATTTCCATTGAAACGGACGGTCGGTTCAGGGAAGGCGTGCCCCGGGCCGCCTTCGCAGGATTCGTAGGTCGGAACTCCTGCACGCCGCAGCGCGCGGACAGCCGCTGCAATCCCAGGATCTAGACCGGGCACGTCCCTCACGCCGGGCTTCCGTCAAACTGAGACACTACCCGTCAGCGGCTACCGGCGCAAGCGCTGGCGATCGAATCCGCGTCCGCGAACCCGAATTTGTCGACTCCGGTAGGCGGGGGCGGTGCCCAGTACTCTCGCCGTGCGTATAGGGGAATTCGGTCTGCGCTGCGACGGCGACCAGGGATGTTCAGAAGGTCACGATTTGCAGGCGGTGGGCGCGGGCTGGCGCGGGGCACTCCCTGTGCCGTCAGAGTGCCAGGTACGGCACAGCAAGGCGCGAGCCACTCGTGTTGTGCCCCCTACCAGCGCGGGGCGATCTGCGCGTCGAGGAGGTCGCGCGGCGATACGCGCGGCCGGATGAGGCAGGCGTGTCCAGCGCGCACGGCGACTTCGGCGGCGGTCGGGTGCGACAGGAAGAACGGCATCGACTCGGTGAAGCCGTAGGCGCCCGCGTCGAGCACGGCGATGAGATCGCCGACCTGCGGCCGGGGAAGCTTGGCGCTCAGCGTGAAGACGTCGATGGCGGTGCACAGCGGCCCAGCGACCGTCGTCGGAACCAGGTCGCGCGAATCCGCGTCCGGGGCCAGCACCGCAAGGCGCTGCTCCTGGCGCACGAGCGCGGTTCGGACGAGGTGGTTGATGCCGCCATCGAGGATCGCGACCGGCGCATCCGGCGTGCCCTTGACGTCCACGACCCGGGCCACGTACGCGCCGGCGGGGCCGAGCAGGAAGCGGCCCGGCTCGAGGAGCACCTCCATCTCGCGCAGGGCGAGGTCCGCGTCCCAGCGACCGCGCAGCTCCTCCAGCCGCGTGCCGAGCGCCGCCAGGTCCAGGGGCTGCTCCCCGTCGGCGTAGGGGATCCCCAGGCCGCCGCCCGCGTCCACCAGGCGGAGAGGAACACCCGCCACGGCGGCCACTTCCTCGCCTACTGCCACGAGCTCCGCCACGTGGTCCGCGAGGCGGCCAGCGTCGAGGATGTTGGAGGCGCCGAAGGCGTGCACTCCCAGCAGCTCCAGGTTCGGCGATTTGGCCGCGGCCGCTGCCGCTTCCTTGAGTACCGGCAGCGGCATGCCGAACTTGCCGGCGGCGCCGCCGATGAGGCGGACGCGCTCGAACTTCGCGTCGTCGGCGACAGCGAGGCGGAGCAGGATCGGCTGGCGGCGGCGCAGCCGTGCGGCGATGCCATCGAGGCGGGCGAGCTCGCCGGGCGACTCGACTGTCACGGCGCCGATGCCGGCGGTCACGGCGGCGGCCAGCTCCTCGTCGCGCTTGCCGGGGCCGGTCATTGCGATCGACACCGGGGCGAAGCCAGCCCGGAGGACCGCCTCCAGCTCGCCGCCCGAGGCGATGTCGGCGCCGATGCCGCAGCCGGCGACGTGGGCCAGGACACCGAGCGCGGGATTGGCCTTGACCGCGAAGGCGAGCCGGAAGCCGAAAGGCAGGATGGCGCCCAGGGCGTCGATGCGGCGACCGATCAGGTCCAGGTCGTAGACGTAGAGGGGCGTGCCGAAGTCCGTGGCCAGCGCCTGTGGTCCGAGGCCGGCCAGCAGGCCATTCCGCAGCAGGCCGTCGATCGGAAGCGCCTCGGGTTCGACCGCCGGTTCGACCGAGGGCTCGACTGCCTGGGCAGCCGAAGGTTCGGCCGAAGATTCGACCGCAGGCTCGACCGGCTGACTTTCGACCGGCGGTTCGTTCGAAGTCACCGCAAAGCCTCCTGCAACGCGACCCGGGCGTCGGTGCGCTCGTCGCGGTATTTCACCACGACCGCGGCCGAGAGGCCGATGCCGTTGCTCTCCGCGAACTCACCCCTGGCCTGCCGCACGCCCGGAGCCACGACGGCGCCGGCGGGCACGACCAGCGGCTCGTCGAGCGTCCCGACCAGGACGCGGCCCGCCACCAGGTCGTACAGGCGGCTGGTGCCGGTCAGGATGACCCCCGCCGCGATCACGGCGCCGCGCTTGACGAGCACGCCCTCCAGCAGCGCCGACTGGGCGCCGACGAAGACATCGTCCTCGACGATGACCGGCCGGCGGCCCGCCGGCTCCAGCACGCCGCCGATCTGGACCGCGGCCGAGAGGTGGACCCGCATCCCGATCTGCGCGCACGACCCCACCAGGACATGGGAGTCGACCATCGTGCCCTCGCCGACCCACGCCCCGACGTTGATGTACGAGGGCGGCATGATCGTGACCCCGGGGGCGAGGTAGACGCCGCCGCGGACCGTGGTTCCGCCCGGGACGACACGCCACGGCTTCCCGGCTGCGAGCGCCTCTCGGGCCTCAGGTGAGTCGAGCAGGGCCTTCACCGGCAGCCCGACGCGGTCGCGGAACTGGAACGCGCCGTCGAGATCCCACGTTCGCGTCTCGCGGTTGGCGAAGAGCGCCAGGATCGCCGACTGCACGTCCGAATCGACCCGCCAGCCTCCGGGCGCGTCCGGGTCGGGGTGAGCCGCCCGGATTCGGCCGGAGTCGAGGTCGGCCAGAATCTCGGATGGAGCTCGGTCGTTCACGGCGCCATCATCGCGCGGATCGACCGCTCGGATTCGGTTGCCCTCACGCGTGGGCCGTCGCCGTCGCCCGAACGATGGCCAGGCGAGCCGTCGACCGCTTCCGCGCCGTCGTCCCGGACGAGCCGTGGCCGGCGGCCCCGCTCACGGATCCGCCCTCGGCCGTCCCCTCGAGCTCCAGGGCGCCGGTCGTCTCGAGGACCAGGCGCAGCCGGGCGCGATGCGCTTCCTCGAGCGGCAGCAGCGGTGGCCGCACCATGTCCGTGGTCAAACCCATCAGCGCCAGGGCGGCCTTGACCGGGACGGGGTTCGGTCCGCCGACGAAGTTGGCCTTCATGAGCGGCAGCCAGCGTTCGTGGATCCGCCGCGCGGTATCCCAGTCGCCGGCCAGCGCGGCCGCGCACATCGCCGCCATCTCGCCGGGGATCTCGTTGGCGCATGTGCAGATCACGCCGTCGCCGCCCATCGAGAGCATCGGCAGGGTCCAGGCGTCGTCGCCGGCCATGACCGAGAAGCCGGCCGGGCGATCGCGCAGGATCGTCGCGATCTGGTCCATGTTGGCCGAGGCTTCCTTGACGGCTACGATCCGGGGATGCTCGGCCAGGCGCATCAGGGTGGCGGGCTCGACGTTCACGCCGGTCCGGCTCGGGACGTTGTAGACGACGATCGGCATGGCGCCGTCGTCGGCGATGGCCCGAAAGTGGGCCTCGATCATCCGCTGGTCGGGCTTGTTGTAGTACGGGGCGACGCACATCGCCAGGTCGGCGCCCAGCTCCGCGGCGCGTCGAGTGGCGCGGATCGTGGCCGCGGTGTCGTTGCTGCCGGTGTTGGCGACGATCTTGACGCGGCACCGCGAGGGTCGCTCAGAGGCAATCTCGACGGCCGTTCGGACCAGCCACTCGCGCTCCTCGGGGCTGAGCGTCGGGCTCTCGCCGGTGCTGGCGGCCAGGACGAGGCCGTCTATGCAGGCGTCGAGCTGGCGGTGGACCAGCGCCCCGAATGCCGGCTTGTCGATCGCGCCGTCGGGCGTGAAAGGTGTCACGAGGGCCGTGTAGGCCCCTCTGATCTGGCGTGCGACTGGCATCGGGCTTGCTCCTTGCTTGGCGGCGCCGGTTCGGGTTGGGCTCCCGGTCGGGCTCGGTGGTGGCGGTTCGGCGGCGGTTCGTCGGCGTTCGGTCGTTCAGTGGGCGGCCGGTTTGGCCGCGGTGGCGGCTCCGGCCGCGCCCGACTGGGGTTTGGTGGCGGCGATCACCGAGTCGATGACTTCATCGAACGGGTGGAAGCCCGGAGTGCGAGGCTCGGCCAGCAGCCACTCGGCGGCCGTGACGGCGCCCGACGCATAGGCCGATCGATCTCGCGCCGTGAGGCGCATCTCCAGGCTCTCGCCCGGGGCGTCGAAGCCGACGAGGTGCATCCCCGGAGCGGCGCCGGCCCGGATGACGGCCACGTCCAGCTCCTCGGGCGCGGGGGCGCCGTGAGCGAGCGGCTGAGCCACTCGCGTCTTGCCGGGGTGGGCGGCGATCAGGCGCCGCGACAGCTCGATGGCGGTCCCGGACGGTCGGTCGCCCTTGGTGCGGCGGTGCCACTCGACGATGTAGGGGTCGTAGTCGGCGAACGGGCCGAAGAGCCGGGCGGCCTCCTCGACGAGGCGGGCGAAGAGCATGACGCCCAGGCTGAAGTTGGCCGAAGCCACCGCGGCGGCCTCGCAGTCGGCCAGCAGGTCGGCCACTGCCGGACGGTCGTCCGCCCAGCTGGTCGTGCCGATGACGAAGTTGCGGACTCCGCCGGCCAGTGCGGCGCGGACGTTCTTCAGGACGGCGTCGCCCTGGCTGAACTCGAACAGCACCTGGGCGCCGAGGAAACGGGCGGGCTCATGGCCGGCCGTCGGGTCGGCGGGCATGCCGAGGATCGCCGTTGGGGGCACGCCGCGGCCGGCCAGCGCAGCCGCGACCGCGCGACCCATTCCGCCATCCCCGGCGACGATGCTCAGCATTCCTTGTGACCTCCGTTCCGATCCCTGGGGCAAACAAAAAGGCCGCAACACCCACCCTCGGTGTCGCGGCCCTCGGAGCCTCGCCCTGGCTCCGCGGTTCTTCTCGAACGCCGCCGAGCCTTAGGGCCGAGCCTCACGGCAGGGCCGCCAACGCTTGGACTTGGACTTGGCGAGCATCTGAACGAACATTGCCGGCGGATTATGCACCACGGTCGCGATGATGCGCAAGTGTTGCGCGATGTATGCACATTGCATAGAGTCTTTATGCACCTGGGCATCCAACTCGGATAGGAGACGCTAGCCGAAATCGACCAACCAAGCCGCCGATTCCCCGACTCCGCCCTCCGGCTCCCAACGGAGTGTCACCGGGAGTGGAGTTGAGGGAAGAAGGCCCGCGCCCAGCGGCCTGCGCGCCCGGCCTGCCCCGCCCCGTGCTACTTGAGCGCTTCCGCGAGCAACGTCGTCAGCTGGTCCCACTCGACCAGGAAGGCGTCGTGGCCCTTGGTGGAGTGGATCTCGCGGTAGGCGGCGTCCATCCCCGCTGAGTTGGCGGCCTCGACCATCTCGCGGACCTGGTTCGTGCCGTAGAGGATGTCGCCCTCGATGCCGACGCCGGTCAGCCGCGTCCCGTAGGCGGCCAGTCGCTGCAGGGCCGCAACGGCACCGCCGCGGTCGCGGCCGATGTCGTGCGTGTCCATCGCCCATACGAGGGTCCGGTACGTGTCCCCGTCGAAGCGCTCGAGCAGTTTTCTGCCCTGATGGCGCAGATAACTGACGATGGAGGGCGTTCCATCGGGCTCGACGCGCCCGGTGAAGCGCTGCTCGAAGTCGATCTCGCTGCGGTAGGTCGTGATGGCCAGCTGGCGGGCCAGGTCCAGGCCCTCCATGCCGAGCTTGTCGACCAGCTCGAGCTGGATGTGGTCCCAGCCGACGGCGAGCTGGCCGATTCGCGCGGGCGCGGCAATCGGCACGACCCGGCTAATCTCGCCGGGCCGCTCGAGGGCGACCTCCAGAGCAACCATGCCGCCGAGCGACCCGCCCACCGCCAGGGCGAGCTTGCCGATGCCCAACGCGTCGAGGAGCCGCCACTGGGCCCGGGCCTGATCGCGGACCGTGACCCGGGGAAAGGCCCGACCATATGGCTTGCCGGTCACGGTGTTCCGTGAGATCGGGCCGCTGGTGCCGTACCGGCTGCCCAGCAGGTTCATGCACAGGATCCCGAACTTGTCCGTGTCGAGAACCTGGCCGGGACCGATCAGCGGCGCCCACCAGTCGCCCGCCGCATCCGCCGAGCCCGTCAGGGCGTGGACGACCAGGATCTGGCGCCCTTCGCCGATCGGGACGCCGTCGTGGCGGTAGGCCACGACCAGATCCGGCAGGACCGCGCCGGACTCGAGAGCGAAGCGACCCAGCCAGCGAGAGACGATCTTGCCGGTCTGCGGGTCGCTCGAGTTGTCCACGTCGTTCAGGCTACGAAAAGCGGAGTCCGCGCGTGCGGTCGAAACGCCGGGATCGGCGGGGATGAAGGCGGATCCGGTCCCACGGCCGCTCGCTCTGGAAACCGGGGACGCCGACGCGCCGAGCCCCGCGAGGGACCCGGCGCGCGCAGGTTCGACCCCGGCGCCGGCCCCGGTGGGCGCGGGCTGGCCGCGCACCTCCGAGAGCCAGCGAATTGCCGAGGTCGGCTTCATGGTGACTTCCTGGCGTGGCTCCGCCTACGAGGCGGCACCGCCTGGGTCGCCGTGGCGGTGCGGATGCCCGTCGCGGCGCCGATTGCCTGATCGAGGTCGGCGATGATGTCGTCGATGTGCTCGATCCCGACTGAGAGGCGGACCAGTTCGGGCGTCACGCCGCTGGCGACCTGGTCCTGGGCGGAGAGCTGCTGGTGGGTGGTCGAGGCCGGGTGGATGATCAGGCTCTTCGCGTCGCCGACGTTGGCCAGCAGGCTGAAGAGCTTGACTGAGTCGATCAGCTTGCGGCCGGCTTCGACGCCGCCCTTGAGGCCGAAGGTCACCACGCCGCCGAAGCCACCGGAGAGGTACTTGCGCGCGAGCGCGTTAGCCGGGTGCGAGGCGAGGCCGGGATAGCTGACCCAGCTGACGGCCGGGTGGCCTTCGAGCCAGCGGGCGACCGCCAGCGCGTTGGAGCTGTGGCGCTCGATCCGGAGCGGCAGCGTCTCGAGGCCCTGGAGGAAGAGGAAGGAGTTGAACGGGCTCAGCGCCGGGCCGAGGTCGCGCAGGAGCTGGACGCGGAGCTTGAGGATGAAGGCCAGGTTGCCGAACGCCCCGGTGTAGCTAACGCCGTGGTAGGACTCGTCCGGGTCGACGAAGTCGGCCTTGAAGCGGGGCGAGGCCGCCCAGTCGAACTTGCCGCTGTCAACGACGACGCCGCCAATTGCGGTGCCGTGGCCGCCGATCCACTTGGTGGCGGAGTGGACGACGATGTCGGCGCCGTGCTCGATCGGCCGAGAGAGGAGCGGGGCGAAGGTGTTGTCGACGATGACTGGGATCTTGTGCTTGTGGGCGATGGCGGCGATGCCCTCGAAGTCGGGCACGTCCAGGCGCGGGTTGCCGATCGTCTCGAGGTAGACGGCCTTGGTCCTGCCGTCGATCGCCTTCTCGAACTCGGCGAGCTTGGAGCCGTCGACGAAGCGGAAGTCGATGCCGTACTTGGGCAGCGTGTACTGGAAGAGGTTGTACGTGCCGCCGTAGAGCGACGCGCTGGTGACGATGTTGTCGCCGGCGCGGGCGAGGTTCAGGATCGTCAGCGTCTCGGCCGCCTGGCCGGATGCGACTCCCAGCGCCCCGACGCCGCCCTCGAGCGCGGCGATCCGCTCTTCGAACACGCCCGTGGTCGGGTTCATGATCCGGGTGTAGATGTTGCCGAACTCCTGCAGCCCGAACAGGCGGGCGGCGTGGTCGGCGTTGTCGAAGACGTAGCTCGTGGTGGCGTAGATGGGGACCGCGCGGGCCTTGGTCGTGGGATCGACATGCTGGCCGGCGTGGACGGCGAGGGTTTCGCGATGGAGAGCGGGAGCGTTCTGGTCGGGCACGGGTTCCTCCTGGGGACGGCGCCGCCGGTTGGGCGGCAGGCATGGGCGAAACGGGTCCCGGGAGCCCTGGGGCGAGGGCTGTGGTGTCAGGCGGCTGCCCGTCGTGTCGTCCGGAGAAACAAAGAACCGCGGTTCCGTTCAGGAAACCGCGGCCCCGGGACCGATCCTTGGCCCCGCTGCGCTCAGGCTAGCGAGAGCCTCAGACCCCGTCCTCCGCACTTCGGGGCCGCCCGGACATGGACATCATGGAACCGCGCAGGCTTGAGGCCTGGCGCGAATTCTCCCGGTGGCTGGAAGCGCTGGCGTTCATTGCGGCCGGAGTGTAAGGGCATCGCCGCCCATTGCGCAAGCCTGCTCCGATTCGATGGCCCGCCCGTTGCGTGGTGCGCCTGCGCCCACCTCAGCCCGAGCGGCGGCGCCGCGGGGTCATCGCCTCGACGTGCGCATCGGCGCGCTTGGTGAGCCCGTTGTCGGGGCCGAGCGTCCGGCGGAGGGCCTCGGCCACGTTGCGGGCCTGGTTTCGAGCGGCCACCTTGCGGCCCTGCCCCGCCATGGCGTCGGCGTCGTGGCTCAGAACCTCGAGCGTGTCCGGGTCGTCCGGTCCGGGGAACTTGCGCAGGATGGAGAGCGCCTCGGCGTATCGGGCCCGCGCTCCCTCCGGATCGCCCTGCTTGAGCAGGATGTCGCCGACGTGAGCGTGCATGTCGGCTACCTTGCGGTGGCGAGCGCCGAGATTCCGGGTGTAGGCGTCGAGGACCGTCTGATACATCGCCCGGGCCGGATCGAGCTGACCCAGCCTCTCCATCGTCAGGCCGAGGTTATGGCCCAGGTGAAGCGTTCGGGGATCGTCCGGTCCGGCCTTGTCGCGGCTCTCGGCATGAAGCGGACCGTACGGCCCGGCGATCCGCTCGAAGACGGCCCGGGCGGCCTTGTGCTCCTCCAGCATCTCGTGCGTCTCGGCCAGCCAGAACAGGCACTCGAGCGTGCGCTCGTGCTTGGGTCCGTGGTTCCTCTCGTAGTCGTTGGCCAGCTCCTGCCAGCGGGCGCGGGCCTTCTCGAGCTCGCCCACCTTGCCGAGCTCCCAGGCATAGCCCTCCAGAGCCGCTAGCGCGTCGTCCCCCTCCGGCCCCACAACCCCGACCTGGATGTCGTGGAGGACGCGGTAGGCCTCGAGGGCGGCAGCGTGAGATTCCGCGCCGGCCAGGACGCGCGCCAGGCCCGCCAGGGCCCAGATCGTGTCGGGCGCCTCAGAACCAAGCGTCTGCAGGCGCCCCTCGGCCAGCTCGCGGTAGCGAGCCGCGGAGGTTGCCAGCTGGCCGAGTTGCTCCAGGTTCCAGGCCAGGTCGCCCAGGGCCCATTGCGTGGCCACGTGGTCGGCGCCCAGGACCCTGCGCCTCGCTTCCACGAGCCGGTCGTCGAGCTTGCGGGCTCGGACGTGCTCGCCGCATCGGCCCAGTGAGTCGGCGAGGCCGGCCAGGGCGTCCAGGGTGGCCGTCTCCTCGGGACCGAACTTGCGCTTGAGACGGCGGTACAGGTCGTCGTACGTGGCCACCGCGGCGGGCGCGTCGCCCACGCGCAGCAGCAGCCGGCCGTGCTGGCCGCGGGCGGCGAGGGTCGCGGGGTGGTCCGGACCCAGGGCGGAGATCGTGGCGGCAAGCGCCTGTTCCGACAGGGCGCGGCCCGCATCGCGCTCGCCCGATCCAACCAGGGCGCGCGCCAGGCTGAGCATCGCCTCCAGCGTGTCGGGGTGGGTTGGCCCCAGGACCCGAGTGCTCCGATCCACTCGCTCTGCAAGCACCTTGGCGGCGCGGGCGTAATCCTCGATCGAGATGAGGACGCTGCCCAGGTTCGCCAGCGTGCGGATGACCGCCAGGCTGTCCCGGCCCAGCGTCTTGCGCTGCACCTCCAGGAGGGCCTCGAAGGTCCCTCGGGCTGAGCCGTCGTCCGCAAGGGCTCGTTGCGTCAGGCCCAGGTTGTGCAGGGCGCTGAGCGTGGCCGGATCGTCGGGACCGAGCGAGTTGCGGCGGCCCGACACCACGCGCTCGTAGAGCGGGCGAGCCTCCTCGGGCCTGTCCAGGTAGGAGAGGGCGACGGCCAGGCCGTGGGCGGCAGAGAGAGTGTCCAGGTGGCGCGGCCCGAACACGCGCTCGCAGCGCTCCAGCAGGATGGTGTACTGGTCTCGGGCGGCCAGGTAGTCGTCGAGCTCGAGGCTGATGGCCGCGAGGCGGGCCTCGGCTTCCAGCGTGGCCGGATGCTCGGTACCGAGAAGCTTGCGCCGCGCATCCATGACCTGACGGCAGATCGCACGCCGAACTCGCAGGTCCGAGAACCCCTCCAGCAGGATGTCTAGATCCTGCAAGGCCGCGAGACCGGCGATCGACGGGACGTCCGAAATGTCGGCGCCTGATAAGCCGCGATCCATCGACAGAGCAGATTCTCCCGCCTTGGCCCCCGTTGGGTTCCCATGATGCCAGGTTCGGCCGGGTCCGAGGGCGCGGCGGTTACGATAGCGGAGCGCCCCGAACGGTGCCGTGGCGCCTCGTCGAACGCGCCGGGAGATCGCGTTGAAGTCGGTCGAGATCGAGATCCGGAACGAATCGGGGCTGCATGCGCGGCCTGCGGCCATGCTGGTCCGCGCCGCGGCGGGGTTCCGGTCGCGAATCGGCCTGGCCAACGTCACCGTCCCGGGCGGGCCCACGGCCGACGCCGGGAGCCTCGTGAGCGTGCTGGCGGCCGGGGTCGAGAAAGGCCACCGGGTCCGGATCTGGGCCGAAGGCGAGGATGAGGCGGAGGCGATCGACGCGCTGCGAGAGCTGCTCACGCGGGAACTGGACGAAGGGGCGGGCGAAGCAGGGCCGACGGCGACGGTGTTCGGCGTTCCGGCGGCGCCGGGCATCGCCGTGGGGCCGATCTGGCGTCCGGGCGCGGATGGGACGGCAGGCGTCGGCGCGCTTCCCGGTCCCGCCGACCCGGAGTCCCGCATTCGCTCTGCCGCCGCCGCCGCCGCCTCGCAGCTCGACGCCCTGGCGGCCCGACTGTGCGAGCTCGACCGGGCCGGCGAGTCCGAGATACTCGCGGCGCAGGCGCTGATGGCCGTGGATCCGGCCCTGGTGGATGAGGCGATCCGGTTGGCCGCCGCGGGACTGGATCCGGCGGCGGCGGTCAAGGCCTCGGCAGAGGCATCGGCGGGGACCCTTGCCTCGCTGGACGACGAGCTCCTGGCAGCTCGGGCGGCGGACGTTCGCGACGTGGGAGCGCGAATTGCGCGGCTCCTGGTTGGGGCCGGCGGCGCCATGCCCGTCGTGCCGTCGATCGCGGTCGCGGCCGAGCTCGCTCCGTCGCTCGTCGCGGAGGCTCCACCCGGACGGCTCATCGGCGTGGTCCTCGCGGGCGGCTCGCCTACGGCCCATGTCGCGATCCTGGCCCGCAGCCTGGGCATCCCGGCTGTCGTGGCTGCGGCGGGCCTGCTCGATGTTGCGCCCGGCCTCGGCTCGGGCGCGGGCCCTGGCGGCTCGACGATCGCCATCGACGGCGAAACGGGTGAGGTCCTGATCGACCCCGGCGCCGCGGATCTCGACCGGCTGGCCGGCCTCCGGACCGCTCGGGCCGAACGCGACCGGCGCGCCGCCTCAATGCGCGATCGGCCGGCGGCGACGAAAGACGGGGCGCGGATCACTCTCCTGGCCAACATCCGCAGCCCCGAGGATGCTCCTCGCGCGTTGGCGGCGGGGGCGGAGGGGGTGGGTCTCTTCCGCACCGAGTACCTCTTCATGCGCCGCCAATCGCCCCCGACGGAGGCCGAGCAGGTGGCCGCCTACCGTCGGGCGATGGAGGCCTTCGGGCCCGATCGACCGGTTGTCATTCGACTCGCCGACATCGGCGGCGACAAGCGGATCCCGTACCTGGGCCTGCCCGACGAGCCCAACCCGTTCCTCGGCGTTCGGGCGATCCGCCTCGCGCACGGTTCGCGGGAGCTGCTGCTGACGCAGCTCCGGGCGATCTGGCGGGCGGCTGGCCTGGCCGGGGTCACGCCCCACGCCATGGCGGCCATGGTCTCGACCATCGCCGACGCGCGGCTCCTCCTGGAGCTCCGCGACGAAGCCCGTGCCGCGGTGGTGGCAGCCGGCGACCCGTGCCCGGATCGGATGGCGACCGGGCTCATGATCGAGGTGCCATCGGCGGCGATCCTGGCCCCGGAGCTGGCGCGGTTGGCCGACTTCTTCAGCATTGGCACGAACGACCTGACGCAGTACGTGCTGGCCGCGGATCGCGGCAACCCCTCTCTGGCGCGGCTCCAGGACGCGCTCCACCCGGCCGTGTTGCGGACCATCGCGAGCGTCGTCTCAGGCGCGGACGGAGCGGGGATCCCGGTGGCGGCGTGCGGCGAGCTGGCCGGCGATCCGGCCGGGGCGCTGGTCCTGGTGGGCCTGGGCGTGGACGAGCTGTCGGCGGACGCGGCGTCGCTGGATGGGATCCGCGCGGCGCTGGCCGGCGTCACGGGGGCGGAGTTGCGCGAGCTGGCGGTGCGGGCGCTGGCAGCCACGGACGCGGAGACGGTGAGGGCACTGGCGGCGAAGCTGACGGCGCGGGGCTAGGCGCCCGCCGACCCGGATCGAGACCGAGGAGTCCCTACGCGGCACCCGGTTGCATTCCGCCGGAACTCGTGGCCGCCCGCAGCGAGATTGCCAGTTCGCGGTTCACAAGCAACGTGCGGAACCACTGCGACACGGGCTCGTTGCAGAAGTCGTACTCGAGCACTGCGTCGGTAATGGCGACCATGGTGGGCTTGCCCGCGAAGGCGCGGACCGGGTTTGCCGTCGGCGGAGCGTGCATGAACCCTTCGGCGCAGTAGGGGCCGAGCTTCACGGTCACGCCGTTCGGCCTGGTCGCCAGTCGTCGCTTGGGGTCGCCGCGAGGTCCGCTGGCCACGACGATGTCGAGCTCGTCGCGGGAGATCTCGAGCTTCTCGAATTCCTGGGTGTGACCGTCGATCGTGCTCACCAGCGTGACGTCGTGGACCGTGATCGTCTTGCGTCGATTGAGCAGGTCGGCCAGACGCGAGTCTTCCAGGTCTACTCGTCCTTCGACCCGGCAGTCCTCGGCGAAGCCGACAAAGTCGATGTCCGTTCCCATTTCGTCCCCTGCTTGTTCCTGGGGCATTGAGAGGAATCTCCTGCATGAGGGATCGGACGAGTAGTCCCGATCAAGATACGCCGAACGGGGAGGTACTTCATCAGCAACCCGCAGGACGCAGCGCAACTGCGCTAGGCGGAACATGCCGTTAGGACCGATGAATTCCGGACAGCTCGCCGACGGGCTCGCCGGCCGCCAGATCTGGGGCCAGGTCAGCGCGACCCGTCGTCCCCTTGGCCGGGGTCGGTTCGGGCGGGCCGGAGGGGCCGACGCGGCGTTCCTTGCCGGACAGCAGCCGCACAATGTTGTCGGCGTGGAAGAGCCAGATGAGCCCCGGCACCCCGATGCCGTAGACGTAGTAGATCGGCGGGAGAGGCGCGACCGCGGTCACGACCACCATGGCGATGCCACCCATGAGGCTCGCGCCCAGCGAGCCCAGCGAGGAGATGCGCGTCACCGCGATCACGAGCACGAAGACGGGGAAGATGACCGCCAGGATGAGCGGCGCGATGATCAGCGCGCCGCCCGTGGCCGGCGCTACGCCGCGGCCGCCATGGAAGCCGATGAACGGCGAGCGGCTGTGGCCCACGATCGCGGCCAGGGCGGCCACGACCTGCGCCGCCTGGTCGCCGCCGATGGCGACGACCAGCAGCACCGCGACCGCTGCCTTGGCCACGTCGAGCAACCCGGAGACGGCCGCCCAGCGGAAGCCGACCGCGCGCGAGACGTTGGCGCCCCCGGTCCGGCCGCTGCCGACGGTGCGCGGATCGGGCCCCCCGATCAAGCGCGGAACGATGATCCCGAAGGGGATTCCGCCGAGGAGAAAGCCGGCGACCAGGGCGACGGCGACCCGGACGAGGTCGATGGTCTGCATCGCCGGGAAGTATAAGGCGGCAAATCGCGGCGGAGAATCGCTCGATCAGCCGGCGGGAGGCGCCGTCTCGGCCAGCTCGGCCAGGAACCTCTCCGGGTGGTGGCGCAGCCAGGCCCGCCGGTCGGGGTGCGCAGCGACATCCTCGACCAGCTCGGCGAGACGGGCGTTCACCGGAGTGGCCACGTCACTCAGCCGGCCCCAGTTCGACACCGCGCCGTTCATCCAGGCCACTTCCGTCTGCTCGGCGGACGGTCCCTCGCCGGCCATGTGGATGTGAAGCCGCAGGGACGGCAGCTTGCCGCCGCGCGCTCCGCCGACGATCCGTCGCAGGATCGGGCGACTCAGCCAGGCCGGCAGTCGAATCGCCCGGGCCAGCCACGGAACCGCCGCCCCCGGCAGCCTCACCGGCTTGACCCCGATCGCGGCCATCACCTCGAGGGCCTCGAGGAGCTGGCGCTGCTCCACCTCGAAGAGCCTCTTGTCGGAGTAGATCGCATCCGGGTCCATGTCCAGGATCGCGCCGGTGGCGTTGGCGATCAGGTTGGCCAGCAGCTTCGACCACTTCATCGCCTTCGCGTGGGGCAGCTCGGCCGTGCGCAGGCCCGCCCGCGCGAAGTCGGCCAGCAGCGGCCCAACGAGCGGCTCCGCCGTGGTGTTCGCGGCGGCCAGCGCGACCCCGCCCCGTCCGAGCCACAGGACCTCGTCCTCCGACGCGAGCCGGATCGGGGCGGTCAGCGAGCCCGCGATCTGTGGCGCCCCGGTCCGGATCTCCGCGGCGATCTCCTCCGCGCCGATGCCGTTCTCGACGGTCAGCGTCGGCGCATCCGGCCAGGCCTGCGTCGGCGCAAGGGCTTCGCGCAGCATCGGCATCTTGACCGCGACCAGGATCAGGTCCGGAGGCGAGGCATCCTCGGTCTTCGTCACGCGATGGACGGGGACGACCGAGCGAGTGCCGTCCGGCCGAACCAGCGTGACCGGCGTCTCCGAGGGCTGCTCGAAGATGCGGACGAGGGTGACCTCGTAGCCGACGCTTCCGAGCAGCGTCCCCATGAATGACCCGACGGCACCGGCGCCAACGACCAGCAACCGTTTCGGGCTGGCGTCATCGCGCCCCGGCGATGGTTCCGATGGCGTCATCGCAGCCGGAACCGGGCCGCGTACCTGACGTAGGCGTCGACCTCTTTGGCGGCCCGGCCTCGCTCCCGCCCCTGGTGTTCCGCCATGATCGCCGCGGCAGCCTCGACGGACTTGATCGGCAGGTCCGGGTCGAGGCCGAGCATCGTCCGCCGCATGATGACGTCGGTCAACGTGCGCGCCGATTCGGTCCGCAGGCCGTACACGAGCTCGGCCGCGAGCGCGCCGCTGCGCTCGTCGAAGACTCGCTCCAGGCCCTTCTCCTCGCGTGCCAGGGCGATAACCTGCGGCGCGCGAACGCCGTAGAGGGAGAGCAGCCGGTCGGCCGTCCGCTCGCCCACATCGACGCTCGCCTTGAAGGACGCCGCGAAGGCGGCATAGTCGGCGGTCTGGCCCCCGGGCAGCGCCTCCTTCCGGGTGAGGGATCGACGCTTGCGGCCGCCGAGCTTGCGCACGATCCGGTCGGTCGCGTCCTGGCCGAGGCTCCGGAAGGTCGTCAGCTTCCCGCCGACGATCGTCACCAGGCCTTCGACCGCGGGGGCGTGGTCCTTGACGATGTGATGGCGCGTGATCTTGGCCGGGTCGTCCTTTGGGTCGAACGGGAGCGGGCGCACGCCGGTGTAGACGAAACGCACGGAATCGGGAGTCAACCTCGCCGAGGGCATCAGCAGGTTCGTCTCCGAGAGGATGTACTCGATCTCGCTCTGGTCGGCCGTCGCCTCGCCGGCGTCGCCGTGATAGCGGATGTCGGTGCTGCCGATGAGGAACCGGCCCTGCCAGGGGATCACCAGGACGGGCCGGCCGTCCGAGGCCGCCTCGTAGTACATGGCGCAGTCCTGGGGAGCGCCGGGGAATGGGTCGACGACGAGGTGGGTGCCCTTCGTCCCGCCGATCAGCGGCCTGTCGTGCGCAGGCAGGCCTTCCAGCAGCTCGTCGGCCCAGGGTCCGGTGGCGTTGACGGTCACCTTCGCCCGCGCAGAGGACGTCTCGCCAGAAAGCTGGTCCACGTATTCGACGCCCACGACCCGGCGACCCTCGATCAGGAGGCGCGTGGCCTTCGCATGGGTCAGAGCCTGCGCCCCGTGCTCGCGCGCCGACAGGACGTTCTCGACGCTGAGGCGCTCGGCGAAGTCCACCTGGGCGTCGTAGAACAGGGCGCCGCCCTTGAGCTGAGTCGGGTCTAGGCCCGGGGCCTTGGCCAGTGTCCTCTTCTTCCCGAACAGCCGGAAGTGGGGGAGCGACTTGTCGTAGGAGAGGACGTCGTAGGCCAGCATCCCCATGCGCAGGAGCATCGGGGGGCGCTTGTTGCGCTGCAGGAACGGCATCATGAACGGCAGCGGCTTGACCAGGTGGGGAGCCGCGTGGAGGAGCCACTCGCGCTCGCGCAGCGACTCGCGCACGAGATCGAACTCGTAGTGCTCGAGGTACCGCAGCCCGCCGTGGATCATCCGGCTGTTCCAGGCCGAGGTGGCGTGCGAGATGTCGTCCTTCTCGATGAGGAGCACCGTCAGGCCGCGCATGGCCGCGTCCCGCGCGATGGCCGAGCCGTTGATCCCGGCGCCCAGGACGATCACGTCGAATTGAGCTGGTCTTCGTCCCTCGGGGCTCGAGGCCATCTTCGTTCTCCCAGTGGGTTGCCGCATTGCCGTCAATCCAGCCAATCGAACGTGCGCGTGACCGCTTTCTTCCAGAGGCTGTATTCCCGATCCCGTCTGGCCTGGTCCATCGCCGGCCGCCACTCCCGGTCGGCGGCCCAGTTCGCCCGCAGCTCGCCCACGGAGCCCCAGAAGCCGACCGCCAGCCCGGCGGCGTAGGCCGCCCCGAGAGCCGTCGTCTCGGCCACCTTCGGGCGGATCACGGGGACCCCCAGGACGTCGGCCTGGAACTGCATCAGCAGCTCGTTGTGGACCATGCCGCCGTCGACCTTGAGCGCCCTCAGGTTCACGCCCGAGTCCTCGTTCATGGCGTCGACGACCTCGCGCGTCTGCCACGCCGTCGCTTCGAGGACGGCCCGGGCGATGTGGCCGCGGTTCACGTATCGCGTCAGCCCTGCGATCACGCCGCGCGCGTCGCTGCGCCAGTACGGCGCGAACAGGCCGGAGAAGGCGGGGACGAAGTAGATCCCGCCGTTGTCGTCGACCGTCCTGGCCAGTGTCTCGACCTCGGCCGCGTCGCGGATCAGGCCGAGGTTGTCGCGTAGCCACTGGACGAGGGCGCCTGTTATCGCGATCGAGCCTTCCAGGGCGTACGTGGCGGGCTCGCGGCCGATCCGGTAGCCCAGCGTCGTCAGCAGCCCTCTTTTGCTCACTACCGGCGCCGGCCCGGTGTTGAGCAACATGAAGCAGCCCGTGCCGTACGTGTTCTTGGCCTCGCCCGGCGAGAAGCACGTCTGCCCGAAGAGGGCCGCCTGCTGGTCGCCCAGGTCGCCTGAGACGGGGACGCCGGCCAGCTCGCCCACCGCCTCGCCGTAGACCTCGCTCGAGCTTCGAACGGCCGGCAGCATCGAGCCCGGGACGCCCATGACGGCCAGCATGTCGGGGTCCCAGTCGAGCGTGCGAAGGTTCAGGAGCATCGTCCGGCTGGCGTTAGAAACGTCGGTGATGTGGACGCCCGTGCCACCCGCGCCGCCCGTATCTCCCGCGCCGCCGGTCAGGTTCCAGATGATCCAGCTGTCGATCGTGCCGAACAGGAGGTCGCCCGCCTCCGCCCGGGCCCGGGCGCCCCGCACGTGGTCAAGCAGCCAGCGGATCTTAGGGCCCGAGAAGTACGTCGCCAGCGGCAGACCCACCGTCCAGCGGAACCGATCCTGGCCGCCGTCCCGCGCCAGCTCGTCGATGATCTTGCTGGTGCGGGTGTCCTGCCAGACGATGGCGTTGTGGATCGGCTGTCCGGTTCGGCGATCCCACACGACCGCGGTCTCGCGCTGGTTCGTGACGCCGACCGCCGCCAGGTCGGCCCCGGTCAGGCCCGCCCTCGCAAGCGCACCCCGAAAGACCTCCTGGCAGCGGGCCCATATCTCGAGCGCGTCGTGCTCGACCCATCCCGGTTTCGGGTAGATCTGCTCGTGCTCGCGCTGCTCGATCGCGACGACCTGGCCCGCATGGTCGAAGACCATGAACCGGGTGCTCGTGGTTCCCTGATCCAGCGCTCCGACGTACTTCGGCATCCTGGGCCACCAATCCTGCTTGGGTCGTCCGACCGGTGGGTCGGGCCTTAGACTATCGCCCGACGGTGGTTTGTGCGACGGACCCAGCCTGCCCGACCGAGGAGGCGGAAGATGAGTGCGGTTCCGGGGCCGCCGAGCGCCGTGGAGCTCCACCAGCCCCAGGCCGAGAGCCGGTCGGCCACTGTTTCCCGCGCACTGGTGCGCGCGGCGCGCCAGCCGATCCACGATGGACGTACTACCCGATCAGGGGGCAGGATGAGCTCATGAGAACCCGACCTGCGCTCACGGCGCTCCTCTCCGTTGCGCTCGTTGCCATCGTTGCCGGTTGCGGCTCGACGGCGCCGTCGCCGAGCGAGGCGGCCCCAACCCCGATCCCCACCGCCGCGGCGAGCGAGTCCCCAGCGGTCACGCCGGCGCCATCTGCCACGGCCGCGCCCTCCGCCACGCTCGCGGGCATACCCCAACCGATCGCGGCCGACTGGCCCGTCTACCACCTGAACGCCCAGCGCACCGGCAACCAGCTCGACTTCCCGGCGCCGGACGGCTCGCTGACCAGGGCGTGGACGGCCAAGCTGGACGGTGCCGTCTACGCCGAGCCTCTCGTCGTGGGCGGGCACGTCATCGCCGTAACGGAGAACGACAGCGCCTATGCCCTCGACCCCAAGACGGGCGCCGTTCTGTGGGCCAAGCATCTCGGCACGCCGGCGCGCCTGTCGACGCTCCCGTGCGGCAACATCGATCCGCTCGGGATCACCGGCACGCCCGCCTTCGACGCGGCGACCGGTTCGCTCTTCATGGTCGCGGAGGTGATTGGGCCGCACCACGTTCTATTCGCTCTCGATCCATCGAGCGGCTCCGTTCGCTGGTCGCGCAATGTCGATCTCGCGGGCGACACTCCGCGCACTCACCAGCAGCGGCCCGCCCTGGCGGTCGCCAACGGGTACGTCTACATCGGCTTCGGCGGCCTCGCCGGCGACTGCGGCCAGTACAAGGGCAAGGTCGTAGGAGTGCCGACCAGCGGGACGGGCGATACGATCGCTTACCGCGTGCCGGTCAAGCGCGAAGGTGCGGTCTGGGCGACCGGTGGTCCCGCCATCGACGATGCCGGCAACCTGTACGTCTCGACGGGCAACGGCAGCTCCACCACCACATACGACGGCAGCGACTCCGTCATCGAGCTCTCCCCGAAGCTGACGATGATCGGCCGGTTCGCGCCTTCCGGCTGGGCGCGAGACAACGCCCATGACCTGGATCTGGGCTCGGCGAGTCCGGTCCTCGTGCCGGGCGGGTGGGTCTTCATCGCCGGCAAGAGCGGCACCGGCTACGTGCTGCGCCAGGGGGCACTGGGCGGAATCGGCGGGCAGGTCTCCAGCGCCGCCGTCTGCGCCGCGTTCGGCGGGATGGCACAGGGCGGCGGGATGGCAGGGAACGGCACCGTTATCTTCGTGCCGTGCCGGAGCGTGCTGCGCCAGGTGTGGGTCGGCTCTGACGGCAAGCTCCAGGTCGGCTGGTCCACGAAGAATGGGGTGGGCGGTGGGCCCCCGGTGGTTGGCGGCGGACGCGTCTGGAGCGTCAACACCGACAACGGCAACCTGTACGCGCTGGATGAGGCAACCGGCGCCACGCTCGCCAGCATTTCGCTCGGGGCCGTGCCGCATTTTGCCTCGCCGACGCTGTGGGGCGGGCAGGTTCTCATTGGAACGCTGACCGGCGTTGTGGACATTGCGGCGTAAGCCGGCCGGCGAAGTGGCCGGCGCACCGGAGGAGTAATTCATGGCTCGAATGACCGAAGCGGAGGTGGAAGCCTATCGCCGGCCGGTGCTCGAGATGCTCGGGCGCGACGACCCGCTCGAAGTCCAGGCGGACGAGGTGTCGGCCTGGCGCGAGCTGATCGATCGGGCCGATGGCGACCTTCGAGAGCGTCCGGTCGCCGGCGAGTGGTCGGTCCTGGAGTGTCTGGGCCACATGGCCGACTCCGAGCTCGTGACCTCGGCCCGGTATCGCTGGGTCCTGGCCGAGAACGAGCCGCCTCTGCAGAGCTGGGACCAGGAGGCCTGGGCGGCCCGCTTCGACCACACCCACGACGACGCCGCCACGCTGCTCGACCTGTTCGCCGCCCTGCGCCACGCCAACGTGGCCCTGTGGAGGCGCACCCCGGCCGCCGATCGCGCCCGGTCCGGCATCCACACCGAACGCGGCCCCGAATCGTTCGACCTGCTCTTCCGCCTTCAGGCGGGCCACGGCCGGCTCCACCGAGCCCAGGCGGAGCGAGCGCTGGCCGCGGTGCGGCGCAAGCGGTAAGTCCCGCCTAGCGCCCGAGGATCCGGTCGATCTCGGCCATCTGAGCTGGCGTCAGCGGGCCGAACTCCATGGCTCGGGCGTTCTCCTGCACCTGGGCGACCGTTCGGAAGCCGGGGAGCGGGACCGTGGCCGGGCTGCGGCCCCAGATCCAGGCCAGGGCGCCCTGGGCGAGGGTTCGGCCGTTGCTGGTCAGGATTTCCCTGATCGACGCGAGCGAGTCGAGCCATTCCTGGTTCGCCCGGCCATCCTTGATGCCGGCGAACCAATCGACCTTCTGGCGGATGTCGTCGTCGCGGAACCGGGTCTGCGGGGTGATCTTCCCGGTCAGCATGCCCATGCCCAGCGGGGCGCGGTTGATGCTGGCCAGGTTCAGCCGCTCGGCAAGGGCGAGCAGCTCGGCGCTGCCGGTGAAGAGGTTCAGCTCCTGCTCGACGACGCCGCAGCCGGGACCGGTCGAGAAGGCCTCGACCGCATCCGGGCGATCCGTGCTCCAGCCGTAGGTCCGGACCTTGCCCTTGGCTACGAGCTCCTCGAGGACGTCGCGGACGGCCAGGGCCCGGTCCAGGGTGAGCCCCCAGACGTGGAGCAGATAGATGTCGACGTGGTCCGTGTCCAGGCGGCGCAGGCTACCTTCCAGGTTCTCCCGAACGTGGCCGGCGACGTCGCTCTCAGCCTCGCTCGACCCGTACGGGATCACGGTGCGGGCCGACTCATCGACGTCGTAGCCGAACTTGGTGGCGATCACGGCCTGATCGCGTCGACCCTTGAGGGCGGCGCCCAGGACGCGCTCGCTGTGGCCGGCGCCATAGTTGGCGGCCGTGTCGAAGAGGTTGGCGCCCAGCTCCAGGGCGGCGTGGATGGCGCGGGTCGATTCGGCATCATCGACGATGCCCCAGCCGGCCTGAGCGCCCATCATGGCCCACGGCCCGCCGATCGCCCAGCAGCCCATGCCAACCGCCGAGACCTCGATGCCGCTGCGTCCGAGTGTTCGCTTCATGTTGTCCCTCCCGTGACTCGAGCGCCTCAGGGCCCGGCGCGTCTCGAGGCTAGCCGCGCACGACGCGCAAGTCCAGGCTCGAGCGGTTCAGGACGGTGGCGCCGCCGGGCGAGCACATGACGATGTTCTCCAGGCGCACTCCCCAGCGGCCGGGGAGGTAGATGCCCGGCTCCACGCTGAAGGCCATCCCCGGCGCGAGCGGCGCGGCGTTGCCGGAGACCATGTACGGGTCCTCGTGAACCTCGAGGCCGATGCCGTGGCCGACGCGATGGGTGAAGAACTCGCCGTAGCCGCCGGCGGCGATGACCGCGCGGGCGGCGGCGTCGATCCGCTCGGCTGGAACGCCCGGCGCAACGGCAGCGGTTGCCTTCGCCTGGGCCTCGCGAACCAGGTCGTAGACGCACACGAACTCGGGGTCGGGCGCGATCCCGGCCTCGCTTGCCACCCACAGCGTTCGGGTCGTGTCGCTGAGGTAGCCCGCCAGGGTGCCGCCGATGTCCAGCACGATCGGCTCACCGGGTTGTATGACGCGCTCGCCGGCGTCGTGATGGGGCGACGCGCCGTTGGGCCCGGAGCCGACAATCGCGAAGTCGGCCAGGTCGTGGCCCTCGTCGATCAGCCGCTGGCGGACCTCGCGGCTGACTTCCGCCTCGGTCCGGCCGACCAGTCGCCCCGAGGCGATCCCGTCCACCGTCCGGTCCGCGGCCTGCGCGGCGAGCGAGAGGAGCCGAGTCTCGTCCGCATCCTTGACCTGGCGCAGGTCGCGCATGACGAGGCTCGCGGGTTCGAACTTCCGGCCGGGCAGGACCGCCTGCAGCTGCAGCACGTGCATCGCCCACAGCCGATCCGACAGGCCGATCGGCTCCCATGCCGCGTCGCCGGCGGCCAGCTGCGGGGCGGCGAGGAGGTCGGCCACGACGAGGGCCGCGTCGTCGGTCTCTTCGAACGGGATGATCTCCGCGTGGCCGCCCTTGACGAGCGGCGTGGCGCCGGCCTTCTCGGCCTCCAGGCGCGGGACGACGAACGAGACCGGGCCTTCGCGTGGGACGACCAGGAGGGTGAGGCGCTCCATCGGTTCGCCCACGAATCCGGTCAGGTAGCGCAGGTCCGGCCCGACCCCCACGAACAGCGCGGCCAGGCCGCGTTCGACGATCGCCTCGCGGCAGGCCGCCAGGCGCGCGGCGAAACGATCGGCGGGGATCTGGCGGACGGTTTCGCTCACACGGGGAGAGTAGTCCGGGATCGCCCAGCGTGCCCAGAGCCCTGTCAACGTCGCGTTCATCTGCCACGGGTATGGGCCCGCGCCTCAGTCCGGCGGCTGGCGGAGTTCAGCGGCCGGCCAGCGCCTCGACCAGCGGTGCCATCGACTCCATGGCGCGGCTCGGGATCGTGTAGTAGCTGATCCCGAGGTCGTCCCGCCGGCGCAGGAGTTTCTCGCGTGTCGAGGCCAGCGTGCCGTAGAGAACATACGGGCTGCCGTATAGCGCGGTGGGCGCCCAGCGCGTCGCCGCCGCCACGGAACCGAGCAGCGAGTTGCCGCTGCCCACGAGACCGGCGTCGCCGAGCCACAGGTTGAGCTCGAGCTCTGCGAACCGATCGCCCGTCGCCTCACGGATGAGCGCGACCTTCTCGGCCGTTGCGGTCTCGCTGGCCTGGCGAATGAGCACCCGGCCGTGGGCGTCGAAGCCCGGCAGGAGCCCGACGATCTCGGCCTCGCGCGCGGCCAGGCGCAGCATCCGCGAACCGCCGCCGCCGATCGCCAGCGGGGGTCGGGGCCGCTGGATCGTGGTCACCCCCACCGATGCGCGCCGCAGCTGGTAGTGCTTGCCGTGGTGAGTGACCGTCTCGCCGTTGAGCAGCCGCTTAACCAGTGGAATCGCCTCTTCCAGCCGATCGACGCGGCGCGGCCCGGGGTCGTATGTCATCCCGAGCTGGCTGTAGTCGCTCGTCTTCCAGCCCGCACCAAGGCCCATCTCGAACCGCCCGCCGGAGAGCAGGTCCAGCGTGGCTGCCTCGCGGGCGAGGATCAGCGGGTGGCGAAAGTCGTTGGCGAAGACGAAGGCGCCGACACGCAGGCGCGTTGTCGCGGCAGCCGCCGTTGCGAGCGCCGCGACGGGCGACAGCTGGTTGCCCAGGTGGTCCGGCATGACCAAGAGGTCGTAACCGAGCGATTCGGCGCGGCGAGCGAGAGCTGCCCACGCCTGGCCGCTCCTGGCCGATCCCTGCTGAACGGCGAACCGAAACGGATGCATGGGCGCAGGTTACTCCTGCCGCGTGCGGTCTCCTGTCGGCCGGCGCGAGGGCGCGCCGGCCGACGGACCCGGGCTACACCGCTTCCGCGATCGCTTCCTCGAACTGGGAGTTGTAGAGGTCGTAGTAGAAGCCCCTGCGGGCGATCAGCTCGTCGTGGCTGCCCTGCTCGACGATCTTGCCGTGGTCCATGACCAGGATCTCGTCGGCGTTGCGGATGGTGGACAGGCGGTGGGCGATGACGAAGGCCGTGCGGCCCTTCATCAGGCGCGCCATGGCCTGCTGGACGAGGACCTCGGTTCGCGTGTCGACCGAGCTCGTGGCCTCGTCGAGGATGAGGATCTCCGGATCGGCCAGGAAGGCACGGGCGATGGTCAGGAGCTGCTTCTCGCCCGAGGAGAGGTTCGAGGCGTCGTCGTCGATCACGGTGTCGTAGCCGTGAGGCATCGTCCGCACGAAGTGGTCCACGTGAGCGGCCTTTGCCGCGGCGACGATCTCATCTTCGGTGGCGTTCTCGCGGCCGTAGGCGATGTTCTCGCGGATCGTGCCGCCGAAGAGCCAGGTGTCCTGGAGGACCATGCCAAAGCTGCGGCGCAGGTTGTCACGCGTCAGCCGGCGAGTGTCAATGCCGTCGACGCTGATGACGCCGGCATCGATCTCGTAGAAGCGCATGAGCAGATTGACGAGTGTGGTCTTGCCGGCGCCAGTCGGACCCACGATGGCCAGCACCTCGCCCGATCGGACGTCGGCGTTCAGGTCGTCGATGAGCGGCTTGTCGGGCTCGTAGCGGAAGCCGATCTCGGCCAGCGTGACGTGCCCCAGGGTGTGCTCCAGGACCTGCGGCTGCTCGACGTCGGGGATCTCTTCGGGCTCGTCCAGCAGCTCGAAGACACGCTCGGCCGAGGCAATCGTTGATTGCAGGACGTTCATGATGCTGGCTACCTGCGTGATCGGCTGCGTGAACTGGCGCGAGTACTGGATGAAGGCCTGGACGTCGCCGAGCGACATTGAACCTGTCGCCACCTGGATGCCGCCAAGGACGGCGATGGCGACGTAGTTAAGATTGCCGACAAAGTTCATCGTGGGCATGACGATGCCGGAGATGAACTGGGCCCTGAAGCTGGCCTCGTACACGCCCTCGTTCAATTCGTCGAAGCGCCTTATAGCGTCTTCCTGATGTCCGAAGACCTTTACGATGGGGTGACCGGTGTGGTTTTCCTCGACGTGGCCGCTGAGGTCGCCGGTCTGCTTCCACTGAGCGGCGAACTGCTTCTGCGATTGCCGGGCGATGAGCATGGTTGAAACGGCGGCGACCGGCAGGACCAGCAGTGAAATCGCGGCCAGCATGGGACTGATCCAGAACATCATGGCCAGCACGCCGATGATCGTGACCAGGGACGTGATGATCTGTGTCAGGCTCTGCTGGAGCGTGTTGGCGATGTTGTCGATGTCGTTCGTGACGCGGCTCAGCGTGTCGCCACGTTGATGTGTGTCGAAGTACTTGAGGGGCAGACGCGCCAGCTTCAGGTCGACGTCGCGACGGAGCCGGTAGACCGTTCGCTGCGCGACTCCGGCCATGGTGTACCAGGCGACGAAGGCGAAGGCGCTGGCGAGCAGGTACAGGCCGGCGAGGGTGAGCAGGACCGCGCCCAGGGCTCCGAAATCGACCCCTACTCCGGGAGTGGCGTTGGATGCCGCCACGAGGTCGGCCATGGGGTTGTGCATCGCTCGCAGGGCCTGGACGGCCTGGTCGTGAGTCGTGCCGGCCGGGAAGATCTGGCCCAGCATCTTGCCGATCAGGCCGTTCATGAGCTTGTCGATGCCGCTGCCGAGGATCTTTGGCCCCAGGATCGTCCCGGCGGTGCTTGCGAACGCGACCGCAATCACGAGCAGAATCCGAGGCCTCTCGGGTCGAAGCTCGCCAACCAGCCGCCGGAACGTCGCGCCGAAGTTCTTCGGCTTCTCGGCCGGCAGCATGGCCCCGTGGCCGGGCGGCCCGAAGCCCATCCCGCCGCGACGGCGCCCGCCGGGCCCCCCGAAGCCGCCGCTGGGCGTCCCCCTTGCTTGGCGCGCTGTGCCGCCCGCCACCGGCCCGCTCATGCGACTTCCTCCCGGGACAGCTGCGAGTACACGATCTCCTGGTAGGTCTCGCACGTCTTCATGAGCTGGGCGTGCGTCCCGATCCCGACCACGTCTCCGCTGTCCAGGACGACGATCTGGTCGGCGTGCATGATCGTGCCCACCCGCTGGGCGACGATGATCACGGTCGCGTCCTGCGTCTCTTGTTTGAGCGCGGCGCGGAGGAGCTGGTCGGTCTTGAAGTCCAGGGCCGAGAAGCTGTCGTCGAAGATGAAGATCTTCGGTTTCTTGGCCACGGCTCGAGCGATTGCCAGGCGTTGGCGCTGGCCGCCCGAGACGTTCGTGCCCCCCTGGTCGACCTCCCCTAGCAGCTTGTCCGGCATCTCTTCGACGAACCCGCGGGCTTGAGCGACCGTCAGGGCGTGCCAGACATCGTCATCGGTCGCGTCTTCATCGCCGTACCGCACGTTGCTGGCAACGGACCCGCTGAAGAGAAACGCCTTCTGCGGGACGACGCCTATCTGCCGCCACAGGTCCTCCTGGCGGAGGTTGCGAACGTCGACGCCGTCGACGGTAACGGAGCCGCTGGTGACGTCGTAGAAGCGCGGGATCAGGTTGATAAGGGTTGACTTGCCCGAGCCGGTGCCGCCGACTACCGCCGTGACCTGGCCCGGGCGAGCCGTGAAGGAAATGCCGCACAGGACCGGGTCTTCGGCGCCGGGGTAGCGGAACTCGACGTCGTGAAACTCGACGACGCCGCGCGGCACGGCGATCTCCTGCGGGTCTTCCGGATCGCACAGCGCCGCCTCGGTATCGAGGACCTGCAGGATCCGTTCGGCGGAGGCCGCTGCCCGTGGAACCATGATGAACATGAGGGCCGCCATCATGACCGAGAAGAGGATCAACATGACGTACTGGAGGAATGCCGAAAGATTGCCGATCTGCATTCCACCTGAGTCGATGCGGAGACCGCCGAACCAGACGATCGCCACGGTGGACAGATTCATAATTCCGAAGAGGAACGGGATCATCATGGAGAACAGCCGGTTGACGCGAAGCTGAGTCCTCATGAGGTCCATGTTGGCGTCGTCGAACCGGCGCTCTTCGTGGTCGGTCCGGACGAAGGCTCGAATGACGCGGATGCCGCTGAGAATCTCACGCATGACCTGATTGATGCGGTCCGTCTTCTTCTGCATCGAGCGGAAGAGGGGCAGGGCGATCATGGCCACGACCGCAATGACGACGACGACGAGCGGAACGATGATCAGCAGCAAACCCGAAAGCGGAACGTCTTCACGCAGGGCCATGATCACGCCTCCGACGCACATGATCGGAGCCATGATCATGATGTTGAAGGCCATGATCAGGACCATCTGGACCTGCTGGACATCGTTGGTGTTTCGGGTGATGAGCGAGGGCGTGCCGAAGACGTTCGTTTCTTTCTGCGAGAACTCCATCACCTTGCGGAAGATCGCGCTGCGAACGTCGCGCCCGAACGACATGGCCGTCCTGGAGCCGAAGTAAACGGAGACGATCGAGCACAGGCCCAGGAGCATAGTGATGAGCAGCATGAAGCCGCCCGTCCGAACGATGTAGTCGGTGTCGCCCTTGACCACGCCGTTGTTGATGATGTCGGCGTTGAGGTTCGGCAGGTACAGGTTGGCGATAGCCTGGATCGTGACCAGCACCAGCACGACGGCCAGCAGCCGTCGGTACGGCCAGCCGAATCGGAAGAGAAGTCTCATCGGCGTGCGTCCCTAGTCTTCATCGTTGCGCGATCCTCAACTCGGCGGTCGGTTCGATGGTGGCAGGTGATCGGGCCTTGCAGGCCAGAGTGACCGTAGATTGTGAACGGGTCGTGAAGGCGGCCTGGAAGAGTGATGATCGACCCTCACCCGCTCGAGGGCGTGTCGCCCATCTCCGCGGCGGCGGGGTTCGCGGCTGCGTCGATGAGCCGGCGACGAGCGGCGTGGATGGCCCGCATGCCGACGAGGAGGGCCGTCATCTCGTCCTGGGAGAGCTCCGAGAGCACGCTCGACAGCACCCCTCGGCGATGTGCGGCCATGTCGTGGAAGACCTGGACGCCGGCGTCGGTGGGGTGGACCAGAACTTGCCGGCGGTCGTCGGTGCCGTGGCGCCGCTCCACGAGTCCGCGCTTCTCCATGCGGTCGACGATGCCCGTGGCGCTGGCGTCCGAGACATCCAGCGCTTCGGCCAGGCGGCGCATCGAGAGTGCCCCTTCGGCCTCCAGGGCGGTCAGGACGTTGAGGTGGACGAGGCTCAGGGCGTGGCGGTGCCAGGTCTTGAAGACCCCTCCCCGGTCGCGCGGCGACCAGGCGGTCATCTCCTCGAGCAGCTCTTGCTGGAGGGCCTGGCGGTCGGTCGCGACCGATTCCGGCTCCGATCCTGTGCTACGTGCACCAGAGATATTCCGCATGCCGTGTAGTATATCGGGGACGCGCAATCCCGCAGATGCGGTAGTCCCACCCCTACAATCGCCGCATCGGAAGAGCGGCCCGAGGCCGCGCTGGCACGCCGCTGGAGGAACCCGAAATGGCCGAGACGGTGCTGGGTGCCATCCCCGACGCCAGGATCAAGACGGGCCTGCTCAAGTCGGAGTCCTGGGTTCTGGTCGTGACCGACCGGCGGCTGCTCGGGGCTCGTATCACCGACGCGCTGATGAAGAGCATCGTGGAGCAGGCACGGGCGCAGGCAAAGGCTTCCGGGAGCGGCTTCTTCGGCCAGTGGGGCGCGCAGCTCAAGGCCAGCTTCGCGCTCGGCCAGCGCTACTGCGCCATAACTCCCGAGGCGATCCTGGCCGAGACGCCGGGGAATTGGGCCCTCTTGCCCGGCCAGGTCAGCTCGATCAAGGTCGAGCGCAAGTCGCGCAACAGCGGCGGCGACAACGACACCGAGATCGACTACCTGAGGATCACGATCGAGACGGCCGGGGGCAAGGGGACGTACGAGACGAACGACGACAAGCCCGGCCAGGGCGAGGTCCAGGCCCTGCTCGCCCGAACCTTCGGGCCGGTCGTCGGGTAGAAGAGCGCCCGCCTCGAACTCGAGGCGGCGTCGTGGGTCCCGGCGCGTAATCCGTTCGAAAGGCCATCCGGCCGAGAGTGCCGGCATGACAGCGATATCCGCTCCCAACCCACTCGGGGGAGGCCTGTCCCGGCCTTCGCCTTCGTCGTCTCGAAGCGCCGCAAGACGGTTGGTCAGGTTCGTGGCCGTCGGCGTCGTCAGCACCGCGGCCTACGTCGGGCTCTACGCCGCGCTTCGGAACGTCGCGCCGGCAGCCGCGGCGAACGTCGTGGCGCTGGTGATCACGGCCGTTGGCAACACCGCCGCCAACCGTCACCTGACGTTCGACGTTCGCGGTCGCGACGGCCTTGCCCGCCACCACGCCGCCGGCTTGCTCGCATTGGCCGTGGCGCTGGCCATGACCTCAGCTTCGCTGGCCACTCTCGACGTCATCGCGCCGCACCGCGGCCGTTTGACGGAAATAGCCGTGCTCGTCGCCGCGAACGCGGCCGCGACTCTCGTTCGCTTCGCGCTGCTTCGCCTCGCCATCGAGCGGGCCCCGCGCGACCGTTCATCGGCCGAGCCGGCCCCCGCAGTCGCTACGCTCTCCACGTCGGAAAGGACACGAGGATGACCGCCATCGCCAGACCCGCATTCATGCCGCGCCTTCGGCCAGTCGATGGCCTGCGCAGCCTCGTCCGCGGCAGCTGCGATGAAGCGGTCTGGGTCCGCCCGGCTCTCCTGGGAGTGCTCGCCTTTGCGGCGGTCCTGTACCTGTGGAACCTGACCGTCAGCGGCTACGCCAACACTTACTACTCGGCGGCCGCGCTGGCCGCGTCGAAGAGCTGGTCGGCCTGGTTCTTCGGCAGCTTCGACGCCTCCAACTTCATCACGGTGGACAAGCCGCCGCTCTCGACAATGGTGATGGGCCTGTCGGTCCGGCTCTTCGGGCTCAGCTCGTGGAGCGTTCTCGCGCCCCAAGCGCTCGCCGGCGTCGCCACGGTCGGCGTCCTGTTCGTTGCGGTGAAGCGGTCCTTCGGCCCGGTTGCGGCGCTAATCGCCGCGATCGTCATGGCCCTGACGCCGGCCGCGGTCCTGATCTTCCGCTTCAACAACCCCGACGCCCTGCTGACCCTCCTGCTGGTCGTCTCGGCCTGGGCGCTGCTCCGTTCGCTCGAGCACGGCAGCTATCGCTGGATGGCCCTCGCGGCCGCGTGCGTCGGCTTCGCGTTTCTGACCAAGTACCTGCAGGCCTACCTGGTCCTGCCCGGCTTTGCCCTCGTCTTCAGTTTCTCGGCAAACACCACGCTGCGGCGCCGCCTCTTCGGTCTCCCCATCGCCCTTGCCACCGCCCTGGTCACGAGCGGCTGGTGGGTCGCGATCGTGGAGATGCTGCCGGCCGGCAGCAAGCCGTTCATCGGCGGCAGCACCACCGGCTCGGCCCTCGATCTCATCTTCGGCTACGACGGTCTGGGCCGGATCTTCGGCGCCGGCGGCCCGGGCGGGGGTGGCGCCGGCGGCGGCTTCAGCGGCGATGTCGGCCTGCTGCGGCTCTTCAACGACCAGCTGTTTGGCGAGATCGCCTGGCTGATCCCGCTCGCGCTCGTGTGCCTGGTGGCCGGCCTGTGGCTGCGCCGCTGGGCGCATCGAACGGACTCGGGCCTGGCGGGCTACCTGCTCTGGGGCGGCTGGTTCGTCGTGACGGCGATCGTCTTCAGCTACATGTCCGGTGTCATCCATTCCTACTACGCCGTCGCCCTCGCGCCGGCCATCGCCGCGCTCGTCGGCGCGGGGCTGGTGGATCTGTGGTCGGCCCGAGCGCGGATTTGGCTCGGCGGCATCGCCGTCGGGCTGGCCTGCCTGGGGTCGGCGTGGTTCGGCTCCACCTTGCTCGACCGAACGCCGAGCTTCGACCCGGGTCTCGGGACGGTGGCGATTCTGCTGGCGGCGGTCGCCCTGCTGGTTCTCGTGGCTGCCTCTCTGCCGTCGCTCGCCGCAAACGCGACCGTGCGGCGGATCGCGGTGGGCGCGGCCGCACTCGGCGTCTGCGCGACGCTGATCCCTCCGGCGGCCTACGCGCTCGAGACGACCGGCACGGCCTACGGCGGCGGCGATCCACACCCGGGCCCGGGGACGACCGGCGGTCTCAGCGATGGCGGCATCGGCGGCATCGGCGGCCGGAATGGCGGCCTGTCCACCGGACTGCCCGGTGACGGCGGCGGCCTGGGCGGCAACAGCTCCGACACCGCGCTGCTCGACTACCTGGTCTCGAACCGGGGCAGCGCGACGTGGATCGTCGCAGCCAACTCCTCCCAGGAGGCAGGCTCGATCGAGATCGCGACCGGCCTCCCGGTCATGGCCATGGGCGGTTTCACCGGCTCGGATCCGGCGCCCACTCTCGACCAGCTCAAGAGCTACATCGCATCGGGCAAGCTCCGGTTCGTGCTGGCGAGCGGCGGCACGAGCGGCGGTGGCGGCTTTGGCGGCACCGACACGTCCGCCCGGACCGCTTGGGTGACCAGCACCTGCAAGGCGGTCGACTACGGCGGCTCCGCCACCCTCTACGACTGCGCGGGAGCGGCCGGCTGAGGCATTGTCCCGCCGTCCCTTGGCGCCGTAACCGTTTCGACAGGAGCGGGGACCGAACATCCCGACATGCTCGGCTTGGGCACGGACCACGCCAGCACCCGCGGTGCCGCCTCGCTCGGTCATCCCCTCTCCGGGCGGGGCGGCGCCGGTTTCACCGGCGGGTCCGGCGCGAGGGCGACGGCGGTACGATGAGCATGCGGTCGCTGCCGGCGCGGCGGCACCGCCCCTGGCATTCGGTAGGGAGAACGATGCGCGTGCTCGTAGCCGAGGACGATCCCGGCCTGCGTGAGATCCTCGTCCTGGGCCTGGAGGATCATGGCTACCAGGTCGACGCGGCCGAGCGCGGCGACGATGCCATCGACATGTTCAAGTTCTACGACTACGACGTCGCCGTGGTGGACTGGCGGATGCCCGGCGCGGAGGGGATCGACGTCGTGGCCTGGGCCCGCAAGCACGGCAAGCCGACGGCGATCCTGATGCTGACCGCCCGCGACGCCCCGCCGGACAGGATCCGCGGCCTCGACGCAGGCGCGGACGACTACCTGGTCAAGCCCTTCGACTTCGGGGAGCTACTGGCGCGCATCCGCGCGCTGCAGCGCCGGCCGCGAGGCGTGGACGCCCCGGTCATCACCCGTGGATCGCTTGCCCTCGACCCCATCCGCCGCGAGGTCACGGTCTCGGGTCGGCCGCTCGCACTGACCTCCACCGAGTACAACATCCTCGAGCTGCTGATGCGCCGCTCGCCCGCGGTGGTCGATCGAAAGGCCATCGCCGAGCACGCCTGGCGCGACGAGACGGACCCGCTCGGCTCGAACGCGATCGACGTCCAGCTCAGCCGGCTGCGGGCCAAGCTGCCGGCCGCCGGGATTCGGATCGTGACCGTCCGCGGCGCCGGCTACCGCCTGGAGGAAGCATGAAGCTCTTCGGGCGGTCCCGCGGGCGGCCTGATGACCGGCCCGGTGAGGGTCACGCCGGTCCGTCCGTGGCCATGCTCACGATTCGCGTGGCCATGGCCGCCAGCGCGATCGTCGGGATCGCGTACCTGGCTATCGCCGTGGTAGTGGCGGTCGTCGTGTCTGGCAACCTGACGGCCGACGTCGATCGTCACCTCGTCCAGGCGCTGGACGTTGTCGTGAGCGCTGACCAGCCGGGCGGGCAGCCGGGCGGTCTGCCTGACGGCGGCGGCCAGGGCGGCCTGGGCTTCGACCCCAAACGTCAGGATCCCCGCGGGCTGCCGGTGCTGCTTTGGGACGTGAGCGCCGACGGGACGGCCACGGGTCAGGGCCTGAACGACCTGGCGCTCCCGGCCGAGGACCGGTCGGTCTCCGCTCCGACCACCGTCTCCATCGACGGCGCCAGCTATCGCGTCGCCGGCCGGGTCGCCGGCTCGCAGCGCTACGTCGTGGCGCAGGCGATGGACAGCGTCTCCAATACGGAGTCGACCCTGATCGTGGCCGAGTTCGGGATCGGCTGCGCGCTGCTGATCGTGGTCTTCCTCGGCGCGGTGGCGATCGGCCGGCGCGTCGCCCTGCCGATCGAGCGGGCACGACGGCGCCAGCTCGAGTTCACGGCCGACGCCTCGCACGAGCTGCGCACGCCGCTGTCGGTCATCGAGGCGCAGACGAGCCTGGCACTGGCGCGACAGCGCGACCGCACGTGGGACGCGAATGCCTTCGGGCGGATCGACGCGGAGCTGAAGCGGACGCGCCACCTGGTGGACGACATGCTCTGGCTCGCTCGATTCGACTCGACCGGCGGGCAGCCCGACGCCGAACCGGTGGACGTCGGCGTCCTGGCCGCTCAGACGGCCGACCGATTCGGGGCTGTGGCGGAAGCCCGGCATCAGAAGCTGACGGTCGACGCCGCGGCGGGCGGGGAGGGCGCGATCGTGACCGCGCCGCCCGATTGGCTCGATCGTCTGCTCGGCGTGCTGATCGACAACGCCTGCAAGTACTCCCCGGAGGGCGGCAGCATCGCCGTCTCGGTCGCGGGCGAGGGGCGCCGCGTGCGCCTCACCGTCGACGACTCGGGACCCGGCATTCCGGCCGAGGAGAGGGGCCGCGTCTTCGACCGGTTCCACCGCGCGACGGACGCTCCGGGCGGCGCGGGTCTCGGTCTGGCCATCGCCGATGCGATCGTCCACGCCACCGGCGGTCGCTGGGCGATCGGCACATCCCCGGCCGGCGGGGCGAGCGTCTCCGTCAACTGGCTGCGCTCGGTCTCCGGGCGCCGCGAGGCCCGAACAACCGACTAGCCCGCCGTCAGGGCGGGCCGGCGCCGCCCGCCGTCCGCGCCGCCGATCAGCCGTAACCCGTTCGAAAGCATCGCCGGGCGAAGCTTCGGCCATGAACGGAACCACCCCCACGCCGGCTCGTGCTCGTCACGCCGGGTCGCTCGCCGTCTCGCCGCGGCGCGACGGATCGGCGGTCCACCTCCGCCTTTCGACAAAGGAGTGCAACCGATGACCACGCCCAATGCAGCTGCCGGCACAGGCGCGGCCGAGTTACCCGTCTGGACGCCCGCGATCGAGCTGGCCGCAGACGAAGACGTCCCGGCCGGCGAAGTCGAGCCGGCCCGGGTTTCAAAGCCCCACCCTCGCCTCCGCCCCCGCAGCACGAACTCGACGAGCATCCTCCTCGTGATCGGCGCCCTCGTCGCCTTCGGAGGCGTCGGGTTCGCCGTCGGCCACGCCACGAGCGGCCAGACCAGCAGCACGACCCAGGGTGGCACCACCTCCGACCAGTTCGGCCCGAACGCGAGCGGCATCCCCGGCGACGTCGTCCGGGGCGGCTTCGGCGGCGATGCCACCGTGACCGGAACCGTCGTCAGCGTCGCGACCGACTCGATAACAGTCAAGCTGGCAAACGGCTCGACCGTGACCATCGCCACCGGCTCGTCGACCACGTATCACAACCAGACCGCCGGCTCGAGCACGGATCTCGCCGCCGGCCAGACGGTCCAGGTCCAGACCTCGGGTGGGGCGGACGCCGGCCCGAACGCCAGCGCCAGCCCGGGTACGCAGACCACCCGGACGGCGACCGACGTGACCATCACCTCCAAGTGATCTAGCCCGGATCCACCGGATCGCCGCTTGCATCTCGCTCGGTCAGCCGGCGCATTCCGGCGTTGGCTCCAGCGAGGAGCGCAGGTGCCAACAACGCGATGCGCCGCCCGAGCCGCGACTAGCGGACGCTCTTGATCGGCTGCACGAGCACCGCGCCCAGAAGCGTGACCACCGCCGTCAGCCAGTACAGCGACGGGTATCCGCCCAGGCCCGCGATCACCGGCCCTGCCATCGCCGGACCCAGCACCTGCGGCAGTGAGTTGGCGATGTTGATGACCCCCAGATCCTTGGCCCGGCTCTCGGCGGCCGGGAGGACCTGCGTGATCAGGGCCTGGTCGACTGCCAGATACGTGCCGTAGCCGGCGCCCATCACCGCCGCTGCGACGATCGCCGCCTCCCACGTCTGGAGGATCGCCAGCACCACGGCTCCGGCGGCCATGATCCCGGTCGCGACCATGACGAAGACCTTCCGTCGCTTCACGCGGTCGGACCAGATGCCGCCCGCGATCGCCGTCACGAGCAGGCACGCGGTGTAGATCAGGATCAACACCAGCAACGCGTCGTCCGCCTTGCCGCCGTAGCGCTGCTCGTAGTGGACCGCATCCTTGAGGAAGTAGAGCAGGTACAGCGTCCCGAGCGAGTTGCCCAGGCTCACGAGAAAACGGGTGATCCAGGCCCAGCCGAAGTCGGGGTGGACGCGCGGGTCGATCCAGAAGCCGGCGATGAACGAGCGCCACGAGAAGGACGGCCGAAACGCGCGCGGTAGCCGCTCGTCGCGAACCGCCAGGACCAGCGGAACGGCGGCGACGAAGACGAAGATGGCGATGACCGTGTAGCCGGCCACGATGCCCGTGACCACCGAGGTGACCAGCGCCACGCCGATCACCAGCCCCACCGGCCCAGGTATCCCGACCCAGGCCGAGACTTCGCCGCGCTGCTCCACCGGAACCTGATCCGGCACCATCGCCGTCAGGCTGGCGAGCATGCCGTTGAGGGAGGCCTGGGCCAGGCACCAGCCGACCAGCACGAGCCACACGGCCGAAGCCTGCGAAAGGGCCACCAGCGCGAGCGCGCCGGCGATCGCGCACCCCAGCGTCCACGGGTTCCGCCGCCCGAAGCGCAGGGTCGTCCGATCCGAGAGCGCCCCGGCCAGCGGGTTGGCCACGACCGCGACCAGCGCTCCGAGGCCCGTGACGACCGATAGCCAGAAGACTTTGTTGATCGGGTCGATCGCCTCGAGCTGCTCCGGCAACAAAACCTGGATCGGCGTGAAAAAGGCGGCCCACAGGCCGAGGCTCGCTAGCGATAGCAGCCCGACGAACCGAACGCCTACACGGCGGGTCGGCTCTGCCAGGGCAGCCGGGACATCGGGCGTGTGGGTGGGCGCGCTTTCCGCGGCGGGGGAGGCCACCGTCGCCCGCTCAGACCTGGCGGACGACTACCGAGTCTGCCGCGTCGTCCCACCAGGCCCGTTTGCGAGGGTTGTCGCTGGCCATCACGGCGGCGATGATGGCGACGATAGTGACCACCTGGCACACCAGCCAGACAAGGTAGCGAACGATCGTCGCTCCAATGCCGAGCGATGCGCCGTCTGCCGCACGTACCACCCGCAACCCGAGTGCGCGCTGGCCGATGGTGCCCTGGAAGGCCCACCAGCATGTGGGGTGGTAGGCCAGGGCCAGGATGAACCAGCACAGGTAAGCCACCGTGGCGCCGGTGGAGTAGACCGCGTACGTTTCGCCGTACCCATCGTTGATGTGCCGCACGCCGAAGGCTTCCGCGATGATGGCGGCGATGAACAGCGCCACGAGCATCAGGATGCCGTCGACGACGAGCGCGCCGATGCGCTGGCCAATGCCGCCCCAGACCAGGCCGGGCGCCGGGCCGTACTGGATGGGCGCGCCGGGCCAGGTGGCCGTCGGGTAGCCGACGCCGGAGGGAAAGGGGGGCGGCCAGTAACCCGGTGGATAGCCCGGAGCCGGCGGATAGCCCGGAGCCGGCGGATAGCCCGGAGCCGGCGGATAGCCTGGCTGAGAACCGAACCCGGGAGCGACCGGCTGGGGCGGCCAGTAACCCGGCGGGTAGCCCGGAGCCGGTGGATAGCCCGGAGCCGGCGGATAGCCCGGAGCGGGCCACGCCGGTGCCCCAGACCAGGAGGGCGTCTGGTTCGCGCCCTGCGCCGGGATGGATTGAGGCGGCGGCAGGCTCTGAGGCGGCGGCCGCGGCGTGGCCGCCTCGGCGTCGGTCGAAGGCTCGGGCTGCGGGGCGGCCGGCCAACCAGCGTTCGGTCCCTCGCCCTGACCGTCCGTGGCCATGCCCGTCCTCCGAGATTCCCCGGCGCGCATGCGCGATCCGACGTGTCGGTCGCTGATTGGGCCGGTACCGGCGCCGTCCACGCGGCCGGCCCAATCGTAGCAGCGCCCTACACCCGGCGAACGCGTCCTGGCGCTCCCGCCCCTGGCCGCCTTCAGGGTGGGTTCAGCCTCGTCCAGCAGAGTGATCGAAGTAAAAGAGCGAGCACAGAAGCTGGTCTACAGAAATGAATCGCACAGGCGCAAGACGCCTCATCTGGTTGCTGATCGGAATCGCGGCTCTCGCGGTTGTCGGAGTCGTGGCCTACAACCTTGGCCTGGGGGCCAGCCACGGAACGGTCCGGACGATGTTCGGCCCCTTCCGCGGAACATACGCCTACGGGCTCGGGTTCGGATTCGGCCCATTCGGACTGGTGGCGGCGGTGCTGTTCGGATTCCTGCTGGTGTGGCTCTTCGTGGCGCTCATCTCAGGGCCTGCCGGCGGCTCCCAGCGGGTGCCGACAGACCCCGCGAGTGTCGACAGGCTCCGTGAGCTCGCTGAGCTGCACGACAAGGGTGCTCTCACCGCCGAGGAGTTCGCGGCGGCGAAGCGCAAGCTGCTCGGGCTCTGATAGCCATCGCCGGGCCCCGGTAGGGCCAGCTGCTCGCCAGCGACCCTCCTTACGCTTGCGACTATCCTGAACGACGGCGTCGCACGTTGGCGCGGCCGTTTGGAGCGTGATCGCAGCGGAGGAGGGTCCCCTTGACCGGCTTCAAGACGTTCCTGCTCAAGACCAACGCCCTGGCCCTGGCGGTCGGTGTGATCATCGGCGTGGCGATGGGCAACGTCGTCAACTCGCTCGTGAACGACGTCATCATGCCGCCGATCGGTCTGGCTCTGGGGAATCTCGACTTCTCGCAGCTGAAGATCATACTCAAGGCGACCGGCGATCCCAAGACCGAGGTGGCGATCCGCTACGGCAACTTCATCAACATCATCATCGTCTTCGTCGTGGTCGCCCTGGTGGTCTACGTCGTCACGTCCCTCCTTCTGCGCGCCGCTCCCGAGGCTCCCGCGCCGCCAACCAAGACCTGCCAGTTCTGCAAAGAGACAGTGCCCGCCGACGCGACCAAGTGCCGCGCCTGCACGAGCGCCATATGATCGACGCGGGCGCGCCATACGCGCCCCGCGCCATGGAGGACGAATGAAGGTTCGCTTCGACCGCATCGCGCGGGTCCAGGCGGCCATGCGCGAGCAGGGTCTCGTGGCGATCGTGGTCATGAACCACGACGACTACCGGTATCTGTTCGGCACAGACCGCTCGCAGCCGCGGGCCCTGATCCCTTTCCAGGGCCCGCCCGAGCTGATCGCCTTCACCGGGGAGGAGCCCGAGTTGCGAGCGGCCCTGGCGCAGGGCGAGGTGCGGGTCTTCGGCAGCGTTGGCGGACAGATCCACGACGTCGTGGGTCGCCTGCGCGAGCTTGTCGCGGCCGACCCGTTCGGCGCGGTCGCGGCGGGCGGCCGGCCCAGGGTCGGGATGCAGATGTGGTTCCACACGCCGGCCTTCCTGGTGGACCTCTTCCGCCAGGTCAACCCCGAGGTGGAGCTCGTATCCTCGGATCCGGTGATGGACCCGCTCCGCACGATCAAGGATGCCGACGAGCTGGCGGCGATGGCGGAGGCTCAGCGGATCGCCGGCATCGGCATGGATCGCGCGCGAGCGCTGCTCCGGCCGGGCGTGACCGCCCACGAGGTGGCGACCGAGGCGCTGTACTCGATGTGGCGGGCCGGCGCCGAAGGGACGAGCACGCCCATCTACGTCAACTTCGGCGTCGAGACGTGCATGCTCCACGGCCGCATCAGCCCCGCGCCTCTCGAGCTAGGCCAGCTGGCCCTGATCGACCTGACGCCGCAGGTGGACGGCTACTGCGCCAACCTGGCGCGGACCTTCGTGCTCGGCCAGCCCGACGCGCGCCAGTCCGAGCTGATCGCCACTTACCGCGAGATCGTGGCGGCGGCCCGCGCCGCGATGCGGCCCGGTGTCACCACTGCCCAGCTAGACGAGCGGGCGAAGGAAGTCGCCGCTCGCCACGGCCTGGGCGAATACCAGGTCTACGGCATCGGCCACGGCATCGGGCTGAGGTTCGAGGAACCGCCCGCCCCGACGATCATCCCGCCCCACAAGGCCCTGCCGCTCGCGGAGGGGATGACGGTCACGATCGGTCATCCCGTCCTGGCGATCCCGGGCTTCGGCGGCGCCCGCTTCGAGGACGTCTACCGGCTCACGCCCGGCGGCCCGGAAGTGCTCTTCGAGTATCCGATCGAGCCGTTCGTCGAGGCCTGACGAAGCCGTCGGCTCGCCGGCGGCCGGATGCGTGCAAACGCACTAGGCATTTCGGCCGCGTCGACCCGGACCCTCACGCCATGTCGCGCGCGCCCCGCGCAGCGCTTACTCCGCGCGTAGCATTTCTCGGCGTGGTGGCAAGCAGGGGAGAGGGACTGCGGAGTGGGGCGCTCGAGGGTGAGAGGTCGACTCGGCAGGCCTGGGTGCCTGCTGCTTCTGGCGGGTCTTCTCATGACGTGCTGCTCCGGGCCGGCGTCTCCCGTTTCGGGCAATGACGCGGGCCGACGGCCCCGCCTGGACGATCGGGCGGCTGCCGCGGCCTTCGACCTCGGGCCGCTGGCGCCGACTCGCCTGTCGCAGACCCTGGCGCGGGCATCCGGTCAGGCCGATCCGACCCCGGCTCCCACGGCAGCTCCCCAGCCCAGCGACACGCCCGCCAGCGCGCCCACCGGCGCGCCGGCCTCGATCGGTTCGGCGCGCACGCCCCGGAGCGTGGTCGTCCTGGGCGACTCGCTCTCCGTCTGGGCCTTCGCTCCACGCGCCACCCGAGGATCCACGAGCGGCGCGTGGCCGAGCCTGCTGGCGGCCCGGGACGGCGATCTCACGCTCCTGCGCAACGCCGCCGTGCCCGGAAACACAACGACGCAGATGCTAGCCCGGCTCCGGCGGGACGTGCTCGCCTACCACCCGGACGTGCTCTTCGTTCTGGGCGGCACCAATGACGTGGGTAAGAACTACGCGATCTCCGCCACCGTGGGCAACCTGCGTAGGATCGTGGAGGCCGCCAAAGCCCAGGGCATCGAGGTCGTGCTGCTGACGATCCCGCCCAACAATCAGATCTCGGCCGGTCAGCTCAAGCGGCTGCGGTCTATCAATGCGGCCCTGATCCGCCTCGCCGCCGCGGAAGATGTAGCCGTCGTCGACGTCTACGCGGCGCTGGCCTCGGCCAACGGACGCCTTCCGAGAGCCTATGTCGCGGCCGACGGTTTGCACCTCAGCCAGCGCGGCGAGGCGGTCGTGGCTGCCACCGTCTATGCGCGGCTGACGGCGCCGGCCCCGAACTCGGCCGCTAGACCTGCCGCCCGCTAGCCGCGGTCGGGCCGTTGCCTGGCGGTTTGCGCGGGCGCACTGCTCAGATCGCACCAGAACGCTATTCCCATTGGCTTTGGGACTGCCTCGGACCGATTCCTTACGCGATCGTCGGAAACGACGGACCAGAGCCCACCCGAGGCAACGAAGAATCGATGGCAACCGCAAGACCTCTGGCCGGCGAGGATCTCTCCGCCGTGCCGTCGGGCCGCGGGTCGCGCGTGGGTAAGTGGGGGAACCTCACGGCCCCCAGGCCCCGCACGGATCCGCGCTATCGAGTTCTCCAGCGCCACGACGTGCGCGAAGCGGTCCGGGTCCAGATTGCCCTCGCGATGGCGATCGTCGTCGGCAACATGGCCTTCATAGGCCCGCAGCATGTCCTGACCGACCTCGCCGCCATGATCGTCCTGATCTCAGACGGCGTGCTGCTCTTGGGCCGGCGCATCGTCCAGAGGCGACCCCAAGCCACCGCCGTCTTCTCGGATGTCGTCCTGTACCTGCTGGTCGTGGTGGCGCTGATCGACATCCCGGACAGAAGCTCTCTTGTCATAGGTTCTTGCGGGATCGTCATCGTCGGCTCGGCGCTCTTCGTGCCGTTAGACCAGCGACCCCATCTGATCTGGCTCGCTTTCTCCTTCGGACTGTGGCTCATCGCGCTCGAGCTGGCGCCGATCGGCGATCCCGTTCGCGTGCAAGGTGCGATCGTCGCCGTCGGCGCGGTCGTGACCAGCGCCGGTGGCAACCGGCTGGTCCAGGCCCGTCGCGAACGGACGTCCGCAACTGAGGCGATGCTCCGCCAGAAGCACCGCGAGCTACGTGAGGCCGTGGCTCGCCTCGAGGCGGCCATGACGACCATCGCCAACCTTGAAGGCATCCTGCCGATCTGCGCCCACTGCAAGCGAATCAGGGACGCGGACGACACCTGGGTTCGGATCGAGACCTACGTCGAAGAGCGATCTGGCGCCCAGTTCAGCCACGGCATCTGCCCCCAGTGCGCCGACCTCTACTTCCCAGGTGTCCTGGCCGAACCCTAGCCGAACGCAACCCCGCAGCGCCGGCCGCGAACGTCACGCGCCGGCGGCCGAAAGCACGAAGTCGGTGCCGAAGGCGACCAGCAATCCGAGGGTCAGCGACAAGCCCGTGACCATCGGCAGCGAGAAGCGCCGCGACGCCGCCATCATCTCGTTGAAGACGAAAACCAGCGCCCCTGCCGCCAGGCCGAGGAACAGGATCGAGAGCACGGGCGAGACCAGGACGTAGCCGGCCAGGCTGCCCAGGAACGTGGGCCCGCCGCCCACGCCGCCGGCCAGCGCCAGGAAGCCCCAGCTCGGCCGCTCGCCGAGCCCGAGGGGCGCGCCGATCGCGAACCCCTCGGTGGCGTTGTGAAGCGCGAACCCGATCACGAGTATCAGCGCCAGGGTCGTGGCCCCGGTCGCGGCGGATTGCCCGATCGCCAGCCCCTCGGAGAAGTTGTGCAGCCCCAGGCCCGTGGCCGTCCCGAGCGCCACCTGCCGCGGTGACAGGGCGACCTTCTCGGCGCGGCCGTGCATCCGCTGCATCACGTACGTGACCGACAGCAGCCCGAAGGCGACGCTCCCCCCGAGGGCGGCCGCGTACACGACGAAGTCCGCCGCTCCCGAACCGGTACGGGCGGCTTCCAGGGCGGCATTGACTGGCTCGACTGCCTGAGAGAGCACGTCGTAGATGAGGAACAGAACCACGCCCGCGGCGGCGGTGGTGAGGGCGGCGCGGGCACCCGGCGTGAGGCCGCGGAGCCTGCCCACCGGTAGTCCCAGGAAGATCGTTCCCCCGGCGAACGCGGCCAGGATCACGGTCTGGGCAAAGCTCATCGGATCTCTCTTCGGGTGGCAGTGAGGATAATCCCGAGTTAGCGACTCGGAATTGGCGCCATGCTACCGGGAGTCCGACGGCCGGTCAAGCCGGGGAGGGTGGCGGATCAGCGAACCTGGAAGGAGCGCTTGGCCAGGCCGAGCCAGTAGCCCTCGATCGTGAACTGCGGTGCCTCGCCGGGCTCCGTGGCGGCGCCCAGGGCGACGAAGAGCGGCGCGAAATGCTCGACCGTCGGGTGGGCGTAGGGCATTCCGGGCGCTCGATTGCGAAAGTCGAAGAGGGCGTCCAGGTCGCCCCGCGCGAGCGTCTCGGCGGCCCAGAGATCGAATTCGACCGACCATTCGGGCGCGCCCGTCCGGCCGTCCCAGTACTCGTGGATGAACGGCAGGCCGTGGGTCATGAAGCCGCTGCCCATGATCAGCACGCCCTCGTCGCGCAGGGGCGCAAGCCGCCGGCCGATCTCGAAGAGATGCGCCGGCGCCAGGTCCGGCATCGAGATCTGGAGGACCGGGATGTCGGCCTCGGGATACATCGGGATGAGAGGCACGTAGGCGCCGTGGTCCAGGCCGCGTTCCGGCCGTTGGGCGACCGGCTCGCCGGGCGGCATCAGGGCCTTGACCCGGGCGGCGAGCTCGGGAGCGCCGGGCGAGTCGTAGCGGACCTGGTAGTAGCGCTCGGGGAAGCCGTAGAAGTCGTAGACGAGCGGCGCCGGAGCGGTAGCCCCGAGCGTCAGCGGCGCCGACTGCCAGTGGGCGCTGACGGTGAGGATGGCCCTGGGTCGTGGCAGCGCCCGGGCCCAGGCCGCCAGCTCGGCCGGCCACGTTTCGTCGTCCAGCAGCGTCGGCGCGCCGTGGCCTAGGTAGATGGCCGGCAGTCGACCGGGTTCGGCCGCCTTGGGCCGTTCGGCGGCGGGTTTCGGGCCCGTGGTCGCCGGCTCAGGCATCGTCGGCCTCAACGCGGGCGGTCGAGCAGCCGGCCTCGGCGTGCATTCGGTCGTGGAGTGTCGTCAGCAATCGGAGGAGGGTGCGCTGGTCTTCCGCGCCAAGGCCGGCGAACAACCCGGCGATCGAAGCCTGATAGGCCCCGAACTGGGCGGCTACCCGCTCGGAGTTGCAGGTCAGCTCCACGAGCGTGACGCGGCGGTCGGTGGAGTGGGGAACGCGCCGGACCAGACCTTCGGCCTCAAGCCCGTCTACCAGGGCTGTCACGTTACGGGGCGTGACGGTCAGTTCCTCCGCCAGGTCCGCCATCTTCTGCGGCCCGTGGCAATGGACGGCGTAGAGCAGCCGGAGGCGCGGGACGCTGGCACCGGCCTCGACCGCCTTGCGACCCGCCCAGCGCGCGAAGGCGTCGGCGAAGGCCGCGGTCTGGACGGCCAGGGCCGCGACCGGGGAATCGGCATCGGCCGGAGCGGCCAACTCGCCCCGTGCGCCCATTTCAGAGGATGCTGTAGACATTCACTATGTTCCTTGGTATTGTTGCTGCCACAACGTTACCACAGTAACGATGCATACATACATCATAGCGAGCGGAACGAACCCGACAAGGCGGCGTCGCCGATCCAGGCGGCCCGAACCGAACTACGAGCTCAACCGCCCGCCGGCTGAAACGACGGAGAGGCAGATTCGGATGAACATCGCGCTGTGGATCGGTCAGGTGCTCCTGGCTCTCGCCTTCCTGGGCGCCGGATACAGCCATTCCATCGCCTACGAGCGCTCGAGCAAGAGGCCGGGCATGGCGTGGATGAAGGCGTTGCCGCCGGTCATGGTTCGGACCATCGGGATCCTCGAGATCCTGGGCGCGATCGGGCTGATCGTGCCGGCCCTCTCGGGCATCCAGTCCTGGCTGACCCCGCTTGCGGCGGCGCTGCTGGGCGTGGTGATGGTGCTCGCCATCGGCTTCCACCTGTCGCGCCGTGAGACTCCGAACGCCGCCTTCAACGCGATCCTGGGCGTCCTCGCCTTCGCGATCGCCTTCGGCCGCTTCGGCGTCAGCCCGTTCTAGCCCGACTCAGTCAGCTTCCAGGAGGTCGAATGACCATGACAGAGAACAAGACGATCGAGCGCCTGCCGGTCAACGAGGAGTTCGCCAGGCCGGCGAGCTCTGCCGCAATCGAGCGAGCTGCCGCGGCGCTGAGCCAGCATGGGATCGACGCTCAGATCGTCGACGACGCCTCGAAAGCCCGAGAGCTCTTGCTGAGCCTTGTGCCCGAAGGCGGCGAGGTGGGCGAGGGAGCTTCGATGACGCTCGACCAGATCGGCGTGACCGAAATCATCGAGAAGAGCGGACGATACGACGCCGTCCGTCCGCGAATGCGATCGATGGATCGGGCCACGCAGATGCGCGAGATTCGCAAGCTCGGCGCCGCGCCGGACGTGCAGATCAACAGCGTTCAGGCCCTGACGGAGGACGGCCGCATCGTGGTCGCCTCTGCGACCGGCAGCCAGCTCGGGCCGATCGCCTTTGGGGCGGGCCGCGTGATCCTGGTGGTCGGTGCGCAGAAGGTCGTTCCCGACCTGGCCACGGCCTTCCGGCGGATCGAGGAGTACAGCTATCCCATCGAGGACGCCAAGATGCAGGAGGCATATGGGCGACATAGCGCCGTCAACAAGATGCTGGTGTTCAAGGCCGAGGGCGCCCCGGGCCGAACCACGGTCATCCTGGTGCGGGAGCCGGTCGGGGTCTGAATAGCCGGGCGCGCGAAGGGGCCAGGCCGGGCAGTGCGGAGTCGCGACTGAGTCTCACAACTGCTATCTTTCGCCCGTGAGCGACCTAGGACCATCCGCGCGAGCATTGGCACTGAGACTGAGTCGCCCGGTCGCGATCATCCTCGCGGCGACCACGATCATCGCCGGATGCGTCGGCGCTCCCGCCTCGGGCGATTCGAGCGGGAAACTGACCGTGGTGGCGACCACGACCGTCTTCGCGGACCTCGTCTCGAACGTCGGGGGCGACCTGGTCGCCGTCACCAGCCTCGTGCCCAAGAATGCCGACGTCCACACTTTCGAACCCCGGCCCGCGGACGTGCGAGCGATCGCCTCGGCGAAGTTGCTGGTCATGAACGGCCTGGGGCTCGACGATTGGCTTTCGAAGACGATCACCAACGCGTCTGCGTCGGGCACCCCGCTGCTCCAGCTCGGCGTCGACCTGCCCGGCGTGACGCTGCTGGCCGGTGAGACCGCGGCAACCCAGAACCCCCACTTGTGGATGGACGTCAAGTACGCGGAACTCTACGTGGATCGCATCGCCACGGCCTTGAAGTCGGCGGATCCGGCGCACGCGACCGCCTACGACACGCAGGCCGCCGCCTACAAGCAGCAGCTCGAAACCCTGGACGCCTGGGTCGGGACGCAGGTCGCGACGATCCCAGAGGCGAATCGGAAGCTCGTCACTTTCCACGACGCGTTTCCCTATTACGCCCGCGAGTACGGCATTACGATCGTCGGTGTCGCGGTGGAGGCTCCGGGCCAGGATCCCAGCGCGGGTTACACGGCCCAGCTCATCACCGCCATCAAGAACGCGGGAGTCAAGGCCATCTTCAGCGAGAGCCAGTTCCCCACCAAGCTCATCGATCAGCTGGCCGCCGAGGCCAACTGCAAAGTCGTGGCCAACCTGTACGACGATGCCCTCGGCGATCCGCCGGTGACGAGCTACGAGGAGGTAATCCGCTGGGATACCACGCAGCTCGTGGGAGCACTCCGCTGATGAAGGGCTTGATCGGAGGTTCGCCCGCCGCCACTGCCCTCATCGGGGCGAAGGTCGGCGGGCCGATGGAGGCGGTCGGGGCGCCGCGCCCCGCGATCCGCCTGGTCGGGGTCACGGCCGGCTACGGGGATCGGGTGGCGCTGGAGGACGTCGACCTCGAGATCCCGGTCGGGGCGCTCGTGGCGGTCGTTGGGCCCAACGGCGGCGGCAAGTCCACGCTGCTCAAGCTCATCGCCGGCGTCTTGAGGCCCTGGACCGGCAGCGTCGAGGTGCTGGGCGCCGCGGCCGGCCGCGAGGCCCACCGCGTGGCGTACGTGCCCCAGGCGGAGCTCGTCGACTGGTCGTTCCCCGTGAACGTCTGGAACGTGGCGATGATGGGCCGCTATCCGCGCCTGGGGGCGCTGCGCCAGCCGGGCCGCGCCGATCACGAGGCCGTCGAGGCGGCGCTGGAACGAGTCGGCATGCTGGACCGGGCGCGCACGCCGATCGGCGCTCTGTCGGGAGGCCAGCGGCGGCGCGCTTTCCTGGCCCGGGCGATGGCCGCGGAGGCCGACCTGTACTTGCTCGACGAGCCTGTCACCGGCGTCGACGTGCCGACCCAGGAGGCGATCATGGCGCTGCTGGCCGTTGAGGCGGTGAAGGGCAAGGCGGTCGTCGCCTCGACGCACGATCTTGGGGCCGCGGTGAAGCACTTCAAGTCGGTCGTGGCCGTGAACCGCCGCATCGTGGCCTCCGGGCCGGCCACGCTGCTCACGAACCCGGAAATCCTGTCGCAGACGTACGGAGCTCATCTCCTCGTGCTGGGCGACAACGTGGGCATCCTGGACGACTCGCATCACCACGACGATCCGGCGGGTTCCGAGCGGCACTTCCACGAGGATCACCGGGGAGGCAGGTCGTGAGCCTCGTCTTCGATCCGCTGGCCTATGCATTCTTCGTGCGGGCCCTGGTGGCGTCCGCAATCGTCGGGCTCGTGTGTGCCACGGTTGGCAGCTACATAGTCCTGCGAGGGCTGGCGTTCATGGGCGACGCCCTGAGCCACTCGGCATTCCCCGGGGTCGTGGTGGCGTACATGATCAAAGTGCCGTTCTACTTCGGCGCCTCGATCGCGGCGGTGGCGACGGCCCTGGCAATCGGCTGGGTAACGCGGCAGGGCAAGCTCCGCAGCGACACCGCCATCGGCGTCGTGTTCGCCGCCATGTTCGCCCTGGGCGTCTTCCTGTTCAGCCTGATTCCCAACTACGTCGGCGATCTCTTCGGGTTCCTCTTTGGCGAGGTGCTGGGGATCGGCGTCGGCGACCTAGTTTCCCTCGCGGTCCTGGCCGCGCTCGTGCTCGGGACGGTGGCGCTGCTCTGGAAGGAGCTCCTGTACGCGACCTTCGATCCTCTGGGCGCCGCCGCGTCGGGGCTGCCGGTGGGTCGCCTCGACTATCTCCTGCTGGCGCTGATCGCCCTGACGATCGTCATCAGCCTGCAGTCGGTGGGGATCATCCTGGTCGTGGCCATGCTGGTTACCCCCGCGGCCACTGCCCAGCTGATCTCAAAGAGCTTCGGCAGGCTGGTCGTCATCGCGGGCTCGATCGGCGTTGTCTGCCCGATCGTGGGGCTGTACGGCAGCTACTGGCTCAACTCCGCGAGCGGCCCGACCGTCGTCCTGGTGGAGAGCGCGGTCTTCGCCGTGGTCCTGACGGTCACGCTGGGGGCCGCTCGGTTCACCCACCCCTCGGTCGCGCTCGACCGATAGCGGGGTGGTTGGCGGCCGCCGGCATCGCCCCACCCTAGCTCGAGGTTACCGCCTGGCAGGACGGGCAAAGCCCGAACAGCTCGACTCGATGGCGGTCGACCGAGTACCCGGTCCGCCGTTCGACCTCGGCGATGATCGGCGTCATGCCCAGCCCTTCGAGGTCGATCGAGCGCTGGCAGCGGGTGCAGACCAGGTGGTGATGATGCCCGCGCGAATCGCAGCGGACGTACGAGTGCTCGCCGTTGGGCAGGTCCAACCGCTCGACCGCCCCAACCCCCGTCAGCAGCTCGAGCGTCCGGAAGATCGTCGCCCGCGCCACGCCCAGCTTGCGGCGTCGCGAGTCGGCGACCAGGTCCGCCGTCTCGAAGGCCCCGTCCCGGCTCGCTATCAGCTCTGCGACCGCGCGCCGTGCGTCTGTCGTGCGATGGCCGGCGTCCTCGAGGGCCCGGATGAGCTCCGCCCCGGCCGGATCGTCGCTGGGCTGTCGACTCTGCATGACGGCCATGATAGGCCGCGAACTTGAGGGGCGGGCCGATCGGCGGCGACGGCTCGCGCTACATTGGCGTCGCGCGGCGGGGCCGGATAGCTTGCCCGCGGCAGTGGAGATGCGATATGCGACGATCCTTTGTGGCCGGCGCGATGGGCGGAGTCGTCGCGTTCGCCGTCCTGGCGGTCCTCGCCGCGGTTCTGATGCGGCGGCTCATGCCGGCGATGATGCCGCGCATGATGAAGCGGATGATGGCGGACGGCCGTTGCTCCGAAGAGATGCGGACCTGTATGGAGAATTGCGGCTGCAGCAAGCCCGCGGAGGACTAGAGCACCGCGCCGGCGGTCAGGCCGAGGACGATCGCGCCTACCCAGAGCGTTCCCACCACGATGGCGATCACGCGCCAGCGGGCGATGAGCAAGCCGCCCGAGATCGCGCCGATGCTCGTGCCGGCGCCGGTGATCAGGAAGGCCATGGCCGGGCCGGGACCCATGCCGCCGTGCATCAGCGAGGCGACCAGAGGCAGGTTACCTTCCGAGCTGACGTAGAGCGGGATGCCCAGGGTGGCGGCGAAGACGACCGAAAGCGGGTTCGAGCCGCCGAGCAGGGTGGCCATCCAGGCCTGCGGGATGAGCTCGATGGCGGCGTAGCCGATAGTGGCGAAGCCGACGAACATCAGCAGCATCTTGGGCGCCAGGGCCACGACCTCGCGGCCTAACTCCTGCAGGCGCCAGCGAACCCAGAAGGGCTCGAACTCGACGACACTCGCTGCGCCGGGGCCGAGGGAGGGGACGGCCGCCGAGGAGGAGCCCGAGCACGCGCACGCCGGCTGAGCCTGGGCGGCAGCTGCAGGCGCCGGCGTCGGGTCGGTCGACCGTTCGGCAGCCTTCGGCTCCGAGCGCTCGAGGAAGCGCGCCTGGTTCCGCAGCAGGCCGGCCCTCTCGGCCAGATGAGCGGCGACGCCGCCGGCGATCCCGAGAATGATCGAGGAGCCGAAGAAGAAGACCGCGAACGGCCAGCCGAACAGCCCGGCGGACACGAAGAGCTCGTCGGGCGAGGTGAGCGGCGACGCCACCATGAAGGCCACGATCGGCGCCCACGGGACCGAGCTGGCCAGCATGGACAGCACAACGGCCGTGGTGCCGCAGGAGCAGAAAGGCGTTCCCACGGCCGCAGCTACGGAGCCGCCGACCGCCACCGTGGTCCGGCGGCGGAGCAATGCCGCGATCCGGTCCGTGCCGACGTACAGCTTGATTGCCGATGCGCTGGCGATGCCCAGCAGCAGGAAGGGCCAGTTGTGGGCAAGGCTCGTCAGAACCTGAGTCGCGACGTGGGTGAGGAAGGTGACGGGGTCCATCGGGATCTCCGGATGTGTATGATATTGACTAATCTCGATATAACGGACAATCGGAATCGGCGCCGACTAGCGCGGGAAGGCTCTAGGTGGCTGGCGCCTCGCGGTTCAGGCGTTTGCGCAGGAGGGTGGCACTGACGGGGCAGCCGCCGGTGAATTCGGGCGAGGCCTGGAGCGGCCCGGGGGCGGACTCCCTGGCGTCCGGCTCGTAGCCGCGGCGCGCGAACCAGTCGGCGGCGGTCTCTGTCAGCAGGAACAGCTCGGCGACGTCGCGGGCCGCGGCGAGGGTTTCGGCTTCCTCGACCAGCCGCGCGCCAAGGCCGAGGCTTCGAAAGGGCGGAGCGACGCACACCGAACGCAGCAGCCCGACCCGGCCGTAGATCTCGACCGCGGCGCAGCCGACGATTTGGCCGTCCTCGCGCGCGACCACGGCGGTCCCAAGCGCCAGCTCGAGCCCGGCCGTGGGCAAGTCGTTCGCCCGGAGGATGCCCTCGATCGCTGGTCGATCGGTGGGTCGGGCGGGTTCGATCGCGGTCATCCGCAGTTGTCGCCGCAGCTGCACGTTCGCGCCGGGGTCTCCACGGGCGAGGAAGCGGCATCCTCCGCGGCGGCCTGCGCGGCCACAGCCGCGCCTCCGATTGGTTTGGTCGCCTTCACGATGACGCTGAACATGCCGTCGGCGACCTCGTGGCTGACCGTCAGCGAGACGTCTCCCAGGCCAACCGCCTCGAGCCCGGTCCGGAATTCGGAGAAGGAGAGCGCCCCGGCGATGCAGCCGGCATAGGAGCCGCGCTCGGCGCGCTGCTCGGCGGTCAGGGCGTCGTCCGCGACGATGTCGGTGATGCCGATCCGACCGCCCGGACGCAGGACGCGGGCGATCTCGCGGAAGACCGCCGGCTTGTCCGCGGCCAGGTTCACCACGCAGTTGCTGATGACCACGTCGATCGAGGCCGCGGGGAGGGGGATCGCCTCGATGTGGCCCCTGAGGAATTCGACGTTCGTGGCGCCGGCCTCGGCGGCGTTCCGCTGCGCCAGGGCCAGCATCTCGTCGGTCATGTCCAGCCCGAAGGCCCGGCCGGTGGGCCCGACGCGTTTGGCGGACAGGAGCACGTCGATGCCGCCGCCGGAGCCGAGATCCAGGACGCGTTCGCCTTCGTGGAGTTCCGCGACGGCGATCGGATTGCCGCATCCGAGTGACGCCAGGACGGCGGCACCCGGCAGCTCATCACGCTCCAGCGCCGAGTACAGCTCGCTGCCGTAGTTGCCGGAGTCGCCGCAGCAGCTCTCGCCGTTGAGGACGCCGAGAGCTGCCTGAGCGTAGTGGAGGCGGACGGCCTCGTGGGTCTCGGTCATCGGAGGGCTCTCCTAGCAGGCGCAGGGGGCGGGAGTCTGTGCGGGTACGAAGAGGCGGCGGAGCGCGGCCGGAACCCGTGAGCCACACAGGCTGCTCGCGCGGCGGGCGTCCTGCGCCTCGCGGAGCCGCTCCTCCATCAGTAGCTTCACGATCTCGGTGCTGTAGTACATCGACATTGTTCGATCTCCTTTCGAAGCGTACCATAGCTCCAATATCGAGACTTGTCAATATCTATCCAGGTCGATATTCTGGACCCCATGAAGCGCGCGACCGATCCCGACGTCCGACTCCTCCAGGCCACTGCCGATCCCACGCGCCTGTCGATCCTTCGGCAGCTCAGCGCGGAGGGCGCCGTCTGCGCTTGCGACTTCTCGGACTGCTGCGGAGTGGGGCAGCCGACGGTGTCGCACCACCTGCGGGTCCTGCGCGAGGCCGGCTGGGTGACAACGGAGCGGCGCGGGACGTGGATCTGGTACGCGATCCGTCCGGAGGCGGTCGCCCGCTTTCGGGAGCTGGCGGGCGAATTCGCGCCCGGTGCGGCCCGCCCGGTGACCGCGCTTGCGGGCCAGCCCGGACCGCTGGCGGCTCGGCCGACGAACTAGCGTCACTGCCCTTGACCTTCAAGTGACTTGAAGGTGTAGGGTGCGCTCATGAAGGTCTCGGAACTCGCCAGACGTGCTGGCGTGGCACCGTCCGCAGTCCGTTTCTACGAGGAAATGGGCGTTCTGCCGGCCGCCCCGCGCCGGGACAACGGCTACCGCGAGTACGGCGCAACAGAGCTGGCGCGGTTGCGGCTGGTCGTGGCGCTGCGACGGCTCGGTCTCGCGCCCGCGGACGCCGGCCGGTTGGCGGCCCTGTGCATGGAGCGCGGGGAGGTCGACCTGGATCTCGTGCCGCTCATCGCCACCCAGCGCGCCGCCATGGAGCGACAGCGGTCCGACCTCGATCGACTGGACTCCGAGCTGACCGACCTGGAAACGACAATCCAAGCCGCCGGCCGCGCCCGGCGCTCGAGCGAGGACAACGCAATGTCAGTCGAGCCCATTCGAGTTCTGTTCGTCTGCACGGGCAACTCCGCCCGAAGCCAGATCGCGGAGGCATTGCTGCGCGACTTCGGCGGCGACAACTTCGAGGTCTTCTCGGCCGGGACCGAGCCCAAGGGTGTCAACCCATACACCGTCCGAGTCCTGGCCGAGATCGACATCGACTGGTCGGCCGCACGGGCCAAATCCGTGACCGAATTCCTCGGCCAGCCGTTCGATTACGTCATCACCGTGTGCGATCGAGCCCGGCAGACCTGCCCGGTCTTCCCCGGGAACCACAACACGCTGCACTGGGGCCTCGACGATCCGGCCGAGGTCGAGGGCACGGACGAGCGCAAGCTCGAGGCCTTCCGGCGCACGCGGATCGAGGTCGCTACTCGGCTGCGACCGTTCGTCGAGCTGGCGCGGCGGGCTCGCGTTGCCGGGTCCGGAGCCGCGACAGCCTAGGCTCAGCCGCGCTCCGTCAGCCACAGGGCGATGTCGCCCGCCGACGGGATCCGGCCCGTGGAGACGACCTCGCCGTCGATGACGAGCCCCGGCGTGCTCATGACGCCACGGCCGACGATCTCACGAGGGTCGGTCACGTGGCGGACTTCGGCCTCGACGCCGGCCATTGCGACGGCCTCGCGTGCGTTCGCTTCCAGGCGGCGGCAGTTGGGGCAGCCCGAGCCCAGGACTTCGATCGTGCGCATCTCGCTCTCCTTGGGTGAAGCGTGGCTGGCGGTCAGCCGATCAGGATGTTGAAGAGGAACCCGATGGCCAGGATTCCGGTGGTGACGACGCCGGCGAAGACGGCCAGCAGCGGTGGCTTGATGACGCGCCGCAGGATCACGAACTCGGGCAGGCTGATGGCGGTGACGGCCATCATGAAAGCCAGGGTGGTGCCGAGGGGCAGGCCCTTGCCGAGCAGCGCCTGGACGATAGGGATCGTCCCGACGGCGTTCGAATACATGGGCACGGCCAGCAGCACCACGATGGGGACCGCCAGCAGGTTGGACCGCCCGCCGATGGCGACTACGAGATCGGTCGGGACGTAGCCGTGGATCAGCGCCCCGAGGCCGATGCCGAGGAACAGGTAGGGCAGCAGCTTGCGGACAAGCGCCCGCGTGTAGTCCCAGGCGTCGTGCAGGCGGTCGGCCCAGGTCAGGCGGACCGAGATCGGTCGGGCGCCTCCGGTCTGGAGCTGCCACACGTAATCCTCTACGTATCGCTCCAGGTGCAGACGCCCGATGACCAGCCCGCCGGCGATCGCCACCGTCAGGCCCGCGGCCATGTAGGCGAGCGCGATGTCCGGTCCGAAGAGGCCCCACAGCATCACCAGCGCCACCTCGTTGACCATCGGCGAGCTGATCAGGAAGGCGAAGGTCACGCCGAGCGGCACGCCCGCCTCGACGAAGCCGATGAAGAGCGGCACGGCCGAGCAGGAGCAGAAGGGCGTCACGACGCCGAGACCGGCCGCGGCGAATGAGCCGGGCACGAGGCCTCGACCGGCCAGCACCGGTCGGATCCGCTCCGGCGGGAAGAAGCCGCGGATCAGAGTGACGACGGTCACGATCCCCAGGAGGAGCAGCAGGACCTTCGGCAGGTCCTCGAGGAAGAAGGCGACGGCCTCACCGAGGTGGGTCTCCGGCCGCAGGCGGAGGACAGTGAAGGTCAGCCAGTCCGCCAGCGGAGCCTCGGCGAACCAGGCCACGAGCCAGGCGACGACGGCCGCGCCCGCCACGACGGGGAGTGGCAGCGTTGGGCGGCGCAGCGTGAGGGCGGTCATCGCAGCAGCTCCGTCAGCGTGGTGAGGGCCGCGGCGCATCGCGTGTCGTCACGCTCGTAGAACATCCAGCGGGCGTCGCCGGAGTGGCGAACGGCGCGGACGAGGCCGGCCTCGCGCAGGCGGGCGAGGTGCATGGAGACGTTGTTCTGCCGCTCCCCGAGGGCCGCGGCCAGCTCGCACACGCAGTGCGGGCCGTCGGCCAGCATCCGCACGATCCCGGCCCTCGTCCGGTCGGCTAAGAGCGCGGCTGTGGCGACGGCCTCGCCGACCTGCGGGGCCGGCAGGTCCAGTCGCGGCTCGGGCGGAAGCTGGGCCCCGGTCGAGAGGCAGCCGTCCGGGCAGGGGCCGGCGCCGGGGCCAGCAGAGGCGGCCGCTGCGCCGGCGGCGATGGCGTTAGTGGTAGGGGTGGTCGTGGTGACGGTATTGTTCGACATCTCAGCGCGAACTGTGTCAATCAACGCTGAGATACCTCAGAGTCCCACGGCCTGGAATCGGCGGGCCGTCCGGCCCGTTCGCCGACCTACTTCGGCAACTCGAGCCCCGACTCGCCGGCAGCGGTCTCGTGGCGTGTTTTCGCGCGATCCAGATAGGCCTGGGCCTTGCCGATCTGGGCCGTCAGGGCGTCGACCGTCTGGCTCATGTTGTCGAGGGCCTTGAGCTTGAAGGCGTCGATCTCGTCCATGGTGGCGTAGATGTTGTCGAAGGCGGTCTGCAGCTTCGCGATGTCCACGGTGGCGGAGGCCGCCTGCTCGTTGATCGTGGCCGACTGCTGGCGCAGCAGCACTGACGTGCTCTCGATCAGGTTCGAAGTGGTCGTGTTTAGGGCGGTGATCTGGTCCAGGACGAGCTTCTGGTCGGACAGAGCCTGGGCCACGATCACCGCGGTCCGGAGAGCGGAAACGGTCGTCGTCGTGGCGCGATCCACGCCCCGGATCAACTCCAGGTTGTTGCGGCGGATGACGTCGAGGGCCAGATACCCCTGGACGCTGACCGCCAGCTGAGTCGTCAGGTCCTGCACCTTCTGGCGAACGTAGAAGAGCATGTCCTCCTGGAGGACCTTCGCCCGCTCCGGATCGGTCTTCTCGATCTGCGCGATCCGCGCCGTCAGGCTGGCATCGAGCTTCTGGGCCAGGTAGATGTACTGGCGCAGGCGCTCCATGATCGCCCACAGGTTCGCCTTCTCCTGCTCGAGGTCGGCGTTGTCCTTCTGCAGCGTGGCCTGGCCATTGCCGAGGCCCTTGATGACGGCGTTGATGTGGTTCTGGCTCGAGCGGTATCGGTCGAAGTAGTCGCGCAGCTTGTCGCCCCAGGGAATGATTCCGAGCAGCTTGCGGGGCGAGAAGAGATCGCCCTGGTGCGCGGGGTCGAGGTCGTCGATCTGGCGGCGCAGCTGGATCAGGCTGTTCGAGACCACGGAAGAGCCGGAGATGCCGCCCCGCTTCAGCGCCGCCACGGGCCGGTCGAGCAACCGCGAGGAGACCTGGGCGGAGGCCTTGATGTCGTCCTCGCCGAGGTTGCGGATGTCGGCGACGCGGGTCTCGAACTTCGGGTCGTGGACGTCCAGCGTCGCGATCGCGTCGACATAGCCGGAAACCATCTCGTCGAGCTTCTTGACGGTTTCGGCGTCGAGCGTGACCGCGTCCTGCGCGGCCGGACCGGCGATCTCGGCGACGGGCGCCGGCGCGGTCAGAACGAGCGCCGCGGTCTCGGACGTGGCGGCGCGCCCGGCGGCGACTACGCCGCTGGCGACCGCCGACCCGGAGACCTTGTCGAGCTTGAGCGAGTCGCCCATTTGATGGTCCTCCTCGAGATGGCGCCTGCTGCCCACGGATCCTGTCGGTTCGCGGCTCGATTCCTGGCGTAAGGGTACTGCCGCCGCGAAATCGGTTTGGGCCGGCGCGGCGTGCGCGGCGCGGAAATCGATCCTTTCGGTTGTCGTGCCCATGGCCCACCTGGATGCTTGCGATTCGGCCGATCGAGGGCCAACCTAGGCCGCATGGCGCGCCCCCGGCCTCGTCTCGCCGTTCGCGCTCGGCTCCTGGCGGCGCTGGGCCTCGTCGCGCTAATCGGCGCCGGGGTCGAACCGCCGGTCGTCCGGGCCGATTCCGCGCAGCCCGCCACTGCTCTCGGGTCTGCCACGGTTACCACGGAACGCCTCGGCGGCGCGGACCAGTACGCCGTCGCCGTGGCCATCTCCCAGCGCCTCTTCCCAGATGGCGGCGCGCCGGTGGTGTACCTGGCCGGGGGCCAGAGCTACGCCGACGCCCTCGCGGCGGGGCCGATCGCGGCCCGCGACGGCGGCGCGATCCTGTACACGGACAGCTCCTCGCTGCCGGCTGCGGTGGGCCAGGAGCTCGTTCGTCTGGCCCCCGCCCGGGTCGAACTGTTGGGCGGGACCTCCGTGATCGATGACGCCGTCGCGGACCAGGTGACCGCCCTGCTCGCCCCCGAGACGGTGGTGGAGCGCGTGGCCGGCCCGGACGCCGCCGGGACGGCCGCGGCCCTCTCCGCCCGGTCGTTCGAACCCGGCGCCGCCGCGACCGTTTTCGTGGCAGCGGCCGAGAGTCCCGCGGACGGGATCGCGGCCGGGCCGGCTGCCGCCAGCCTCGGTGGACCGCTTCTCCTCGTCGCCGCCGGCGGCCTGCCGGCCTCGACCGCCGATGAGCTGGCGCGGCTCGCGCCGAACCGCGTGGTCGTGGTCGGCGGCACGAGCTCCGTCTCCGCCGCCGTCCTGGCCGCCATCGACCTGATCGTCCCGACTGTGGAGCGGGTTTCCGGCGCGGACGCCTACGCCACGGCCGGCGCCGTCGCAGCGCGTTTCCTGCCCCTGGCCACGACCGAGGTCGTGGCCGCCGGTCCGGGATATGCCAACGGCCTGGTCGCCGTCCCGCTCGCGGCGACTCGCCAGGCCCCGATTCTCTTCGCCGCGCCGGACGACCTGCTGGCGACATCCACACGGGACAGGCTCGTGGCCTCCAGGCCCTCGCGGATCGTGATCGCCGGCTCGATCTCGGAGGTCGTGCGAGCCCAACTCGTCGGCTTCTCGGACGGACGCTTGGCCGTTCAGCCGTCCACGCCGGCGTACCCCGGGGGCGATTGGCCCTATCACGACCCCGGCGAGATGCTCACGCTCATCAAGGCCACCGAGATCGCCTATCCGTCGCTGGTCCACGTCTTCTCGATCGGGAAGAGCTACGAGGGTCGCGACATCTGGGCGGCGAAGGTCTCGGACAACGTCTCTGTCGACGAGAACGAGCCGGAGGTGCTGGTCGACGCGCTCCACCATGCCGACGAGCACCTGGGTGTCGAGCAGGCGCTCTACCTCCTGGCGACCCTGACGTCCCAGTACACGACCGATCCGTACGTCCGTAGGCTGGTGAACGAACGCGTGGTCTGGATCGTCTTTGCCCTCAACCCCGACGGCTGGGCTTACGACCTGTCCGGCGGCACGTACCACTACTGGCGCAAGAACCGGCAGCCCAACGGCGGCTACTACGGCACGGACATAAACCGCAATTACTCGTACAAGTGGGCCTGCTGCGGCGGATCGTCAGCTCATCCGTGGTACTGGAACTACCGAGGGCCGTCCGCTTTCAGCACGCCCGAGGCCCGAGCGCTGCGCGACTTCTTGGCCAGCCGGGTGGTTGGCGGCGTCCAGCAGATAAGGACCCACGTCACGCTCCACACCAACGGCCAGCTGATCCTCTATCCCTACGGCTACACCAAGACCGCGCTACCGGGCGACATGACGGCCGACGACCACGCCGTCTTCGTCACGATGGCGGCGGCCATGGCCAGCATGAACGGCTACAAGGCCGAGCAGTCCAGCCGCCTCTACATCACCGACGGCGACGAGATCGACTGGCTGTACCACCAGTACCGGATCTTCTCGTTCACCTGGGAGCTCTATCCGACAGACCAGACCACGCTGGCCGCGGATGTCTACCCGCCCTACTCCATCGTCGCGACGCAGACGGCGCGCAACCGCGGCGCGCTCCTCTACCTGATCGACGCGGCCGCCTGCCCGTACGCCGTCATCGGCAAGGCTGCCCAGTACTGCGGCGGCGCCCCGACCATGGCCCCGCCGTCGGGGCTGCTCCCCTAAATCGCCGCGCCCCCTCGGTCGCGCCTCAGCCGCGTGGATCGCCTGCCCCGCGCCGAGGCGGTATCATCGGCCGGCCGCGCGCCCGTAGCTCAGTGGATAGAGCATCTGACTTCGGAGTGGCCGGACGTATGCCCTGTCCGCCACGAGGGGAACGGGCATGCAAAACGAGCAGGATCAGATGCTCTAAGTGAGCGTGGTCTGGCTTGCCCTTCTCGGTTCTCCAGGATGAGAGGCCGGATTATACGCCTCGGCGCCGACGCCCTCGCCGGCCAGACCATGTGTGTAGGGCGACTGCGCAGGACGCTCCGGTCGCCGGATGGTCGTGCCGAGCTGGATGGTGCATTCATTCGGGCCATTGTGCTGCCGGCGCTCTGAAGGTAGGGCCGCAACTCCTGCGCGATGCCGTGGCATCTGCGCTATCGGCGAATGACGGTCGGCGCCGAGCGCTAAGCGCGCACGTGGCGAACCACTGTCGGCTCGCAGGAGGCCGATGTCTCAAACTGGAGCTATGAACTTCAGAGTCCCCCCTGAGGCATACGAGCGCTTCATGGGCCGCTACTCAGTTCTGCTCGCTCCGCAGATGGCTTCATTTGCCGGTGTAGCCGGGTCTCAGCGCGTCCTCGACGTCGGCTGCGGGCCCGGGGCGCTCACGACCGAGCTTGTCCGCAGGCTCGGCTCGGCCGGCGTTACGGCCGTCGACCCGTCCGATCAGTTCGTCCTCGCGGCTCGAGAACGGCTGCCCGGCGTTCAGGTCGAACAGGCATCGGCGGAACATCTGCCGTTTCCGGACCGATCCTTCGACGCGGCCATCGCCCAACTCGTTGTGCACTTCATGGACGATCCGGTCGCCGGGCTGGCTGAGATGGCACGTGTAACGCGAACAGGTGGCGTAGTCGCGGCATGTGTCTGGGATCACGCCGGCGGACGCGGGCCGCTCGGCAGGTTCTGGGAAGCTGCGCGAGAACTCGACCCCGCGGTCAATGATGAATCCGGCCTTGCCGGCGCCCGTGAGGGTCACCTCAAGGAGTTGTTCGATGCGGCGGGGTTGCACGAGATCGGGGCCACGGCCTTGGACGTGAGTGTCGAGCACCGGACCTTCGACGACTGGTGGGGATCGTTCGCGCTTGGCGTTGGTCCTGCCGGCCGATATGTGGCCGGCCTCGATCCAAGCCGGAAGGCCAAACTGCGTGGCCTGTGCCGCGAGCGCATTCCCGACGAGCCGTTCGCTGTGAACGGGCGAGCTTGGGCCGCGAAGGGCGTTGCATAGTCCCGGTATGCCGGAGGCTCGCTGGCGTAGTCCTCGCGGCAGCAGTGCCTCGATTCAGTCTTGCTTGACGATATCGACCGAGATCTCCACCGCCGGAATCGTTCCCCTGTTCTCGAGCCAGTGGGTCGTGTTCCGATCCTCGGGCCAGCCCACTCCCGGCCCATAGTCCGTAGCGACCCCGTTTCGATGGTCGGTGATCGTTCCCTGCAAGATGTAAACGGTGCCTGGTCTGCCTTTGTGGTCGTGAATCGGGCCGAGTACGCCTCCGGGCTCGATGGTCACCATACGCATTCGAAGTTGGCGCCCTTCCATGCCCTCGATCTCGCGAGCCAGGTCAACCGTTGCAAGTACCTCCACCGCGACACCTTTCGTCTCAGGTGCCACCTGTTCGTTGCTCATCGTGCTCTCCTCTCTGTACGTCCAGGTCTATCGAAGATTGGGCGGCCCTTCAGACGCCCAGACGTAGTGACCGAGGCGATACGCGGCCATCCTGGATTCGCTCCCGCGTCGTCGAACACGCGCCGCGCAGCTTCAGTCGCGTAGCCGCGACCTCAATACCAGGATGAGTACGATCCTGGTACCAGGGACCCGGCCGGTTCATCCTGTCGCGCATGACAGCATGACGACCAACGCAGTGACGGGTAGGGGACCCTACCTGAGTGGTCGGGGCGAGAGGAGTCAAACCGACCGTAGCGACCTGAATGTCACATTGGCGCTCTCGTGCGAGCTCATCGGCGGAGGCCGTTGGTCTCATTCGGCTGCCGGATGAGCATTCGTGCTGGCGAGGATCGAGCTGACGCTCGAACGGTCCAGCTTCATCCGAGGCGCCGAAGTTCTCAACTCTTTGGAGAATCGGCCATTGCATTAGGGATCGGCGGCCGGCAGAGCAAGGAAGGGCGGTCCGCCGCCGGCTAGGGCAGAATCTCGACGTACCCGTCCGTTCCGTGCACGCGGATCCGCTGGCCATCCCGGATCAGCCGGGTGGCATGCTCCACCCCCACGACAGCCGGCAAGCCGTACTCCCGGGCGATCACCGCGCCGTGGGTCATGAGGCCGCCCACTTCGGTCACGAGGCCCCTTATCGCGACGAACAGGGGCGTCCAGCTGGGGTCCGTATACGCGGTGACCAGGATGTCGCCCGCTTCGAGATCCGCCTCGGCCATGTCCAGGATGACGCGGGCCCGCCCTTCGATCGTCCCGGCGGAAACCGGCAGGCCGACGAGCGCGCCGGCCGGCAAATCGTCGCGTCGATACGCCCCAGCGATGGCCTCGCCTTCCGACGTGAGCACCCGCGGCGGAGTGAGCGCTTGATATGACCTGAAAGCCTCTTTGCGTTCGCGGATGAGCTTGTCATCCACCTGGTGCGTGCCCACGACGTCGTGGAGTTCCTGAAACGTGAGGTAGAAGATGTCTTCCTTCTCACGAAGCACGTGGGCCTGCACGAGACGCTCGGCTTCTTCCAACAAGGCCTGCTTGTAGGCGAAGTAGCGACAGACCATGCCGTACTTCGGATATTCCCGGTACCCGATGAAGGTCCGGACCCGGTCGATCATCCGCTTCGTCTCTTCCGCCCTCCGCTCTCCGTCCGGCAAGGCCCGCAGGCGCTCCAGCAGCTCCTGCTCCTTGTTCGCGGCCTCCTGCCGCCCTTGCTCGAAGCGCCGCGCGCCTGCGCCCGGCTCGAAGTTCTTGATGTTGCCCAGGATCACGGGCACCAGCGTGGAGGGGCGCTCGCTCCAGCGCGGCCGCGTGATGTCGATCTCGCCGACGCAGCGCATGCCGTACTTGTCGAGCCACGCCTCGATGGCGTCTCGCGCTTCCCGCCCGCCCTCGAGCCCGGGCAACTCGTCAAGGAAGCCCTCGTCCTCGACGTGCTGCAGAAAAGCCACCGCCTCCGGATGCGGGCGGATAACGTCGGCGACGTCCAGCAGCGCCAGCCCCATCTCCGAGGTGACGTTGTTGGGGACGGACTGCGTGAGCGTGTCGGCCGCGTTCTTCTCGCCCAGCCATGCCTCGAGCTTCTCGTTGAGCCACCAGGTGGCCTCCATCGCCGACATGAACACCCGATGGCTTTGCGGATCGAACAAGATCCGTTTCAGCTCCTGAATGTCCGCCTGGATGAAGTCGAGCAGGGCCTCTCCGGACTTCGTCGCGATGTCGCGCTTCAGAGCGGCGATGGGGGCCTGGCTGCGCCCGATCAGCTCGTCGACGATGGCCGGATCGGCCTCGAGCGGGGCGGGAGGGCTACTGGTCGGCGCACCGACCTGGCCCTCGTCCGGGATCGACGGGATTAAGTCGCCGCGTTCGAGGATGGTCTCCAGCGCGTCCCTGATCAGCGGATCTCCTCTCCCCATGACTTCCAGAAGGCCTGCGCGACTCGCTGACGAAGCCAGTTCCCGGGTGACGTCGACGAACAGCCTCCCACCGGCCTCGTACATTGGCCGGAAGGCGGTCAGCTGCCACAGGGAGATCCCGAGAGGCTTCATAGCGTCGGTCATCATCTGTTGATGACCGACCGACACGTAGACGTGGTTCTCTCGGTCGCCGGCCGCGGGGATGGGGAACAGCGTGGTGATCGGCCGGCTCTGGACGATCTGGAAGCCATCGTCGACCAGGCACCATTCGATGTCCTGGGGGCGGCCGAAGTGCGCTTCGATCCGCCGGCCCAGCTGCACGAGCTGCACCACTTGCTCATCCGTTAGCGCTGGCTGTTCCTGTCGCTCCGGCTCGATCGCCTCGTGCTGCGTCCCGCCCGCCGGCGCGGCGTAGATGGCAAGCTGCTTGATCGCGACCGCCTTGGCGACGACCTCGCCGTCCCGCACCTTGTAGACGTCCGCGTTCACCAGGCCCGAAACTAGGGCCTCGCCCAAGCCGAAGCTGGCCTCCACCGAGGCGACCTTCTGGTTGCCCGTGACGGGGTCGGCCGTGAACAGGATGCCGGCCGCCTGCGGGAAGACCATTTGCTGCACGACCACGGCCATCTGGACCTTCCGGTGGTCCAAGCTGTTCCGCAGGCGGTAGGTCACGGCGCGCTCGGTGAACAGCGAGGCCCAGCACCGGCTGACGTGCTCGAGGATCGCCGCCGGCCCCACAACGTTCAGGTATGTGTCCTGCTGGCCCGCAAAGGAGGCCGTCGGCGAGTCCTCCGCCGTGGCACTGGATCGGACGGCGTAGGCGGCTTGCTCGCCGAGCCGGGCCAGCGGGCCGGTGATCGCCGTCGCCAGATCGTCGGGGATGGCGATCCCTTCGACGGCCCGGCGGATCTCGGCGCTGAGCGCGCGGATCGCCTCCCGGTCGTCCGGCTTCAGGCGCGGCATCCGATCGAGCCGGTCGTCGATCGACGCTTCCGCCATGATCCGCCGGAAGGCGTCGGTCGTCACGCAGAAGCCAGCCGGCACGCGGATGCCTTTGATCCGCGAGAGCTCCCCCAGGTGCGCGCCCTTGCCGCCAACAACCGCGACCTGCGTCTGGTCGATCTCATGGAAACCCAACACGTAGGAGCCCATCCGCTCCCTCCTAGTGGTGTGTCGCCTGAATAGTGATCTGTCGTAGTGTGGGTGGGATGGTGGCTGCGGCTGGGGCCTTGGAGATGGCGGGTGGGCAGCGGGTTGAGCTGGAGGGGCTTGCTCGTTCGCACACCCCGCCGGCTCGGGAGGTGCGCCAGGCCAAGGCGTTGTTGTGGGCCGCCGCGGACGGAACCGCTGCGGTGAGGCGCACAAGAGCCGCGAGCCAGGGCTCCTATGCGGCCGGCTCGGGCTGGCAAGCCCGATGGCTACCTTCTCGGCTCGTACCGCATCGCCACTGCCCCCGAGCCGAATTCCAGCCGGCTCACGAGCTTCAAGTCAACATGCTTCGATAGCCCCGCGAACAACGTCGGCCCGTGGCCCGCGAGCCTGGGATGCACCACGAACTCGTACTCATCGATCAATCCCAGCTCCGTCAACGCCAGTGGGAGCATCACACCTCCCACGAGCAGTCCCTTGCCCGACTCCCGCTTGAGTTGCGTAACGGCCTTGCCCAGATCCCCGCGCACGAGTTCCGCGTTCCAATCGACCTGCTCCAGGGTGCTCGACACGACGTACTTCCTTGCCGCGTTGATCGTCTGGGCGAAGGATTCCATCCAATCAGGTCTCGCTCCCGTCGGCGCCGGCGGCCGCCACGCTGATTCCATCATTTCGTAAGTCACCCGGCCAAAGAGAAGGGCGTCGGCCTGGTTGAGGTTCTCGACCGCGTGACGATGCAAGTCTTCGTCCGCGGGGATTGCACGATGATCGCAGCACCCGTCCAATGTGACGTTGATGGAGTACCGAAGGGTTCGCATTTCGCAAGAGTACCGCCGATGGGGTACACCGGCGATGTGTCGCCAGACAGTGATCTTTAGTAGGTCAGGGGTAGGTGTGTCCTCGGCCGGTTTGAAGTGGGCGGCGAAATGCCGCCCACTCCGCGGACTGCGACCCTCGGTTCCGCTCCACAGCAAGGAGCGCTCCAGGTCTCAGCCTTAGTCCTGCCAATGAAGGCTCCGAGCGGTTACCATGTGGCGGTTCCGGGTTCCCACGCCGAATGGCTTCGCCGCCGAATCAGATGCTCTATATGCTCTGTGCGGCGAGGAGGGCATGACAGGTCGATCAGATGCTCACTGGATGCTGTGTCCGGCGAGCAGGACCCCCCAGCGTGGGATCAGATGCTCTAAACGAGCGTGGAACAAAGGCAAACAGCGCGCCCGTAGCTCAGCGGACAGAGCTTCTGACTTCGGATTGCCCGGACGCATGCCCTATGCGCCACGAGGGGAGTGGGCATGCAAAACGAGCAGGATCAAATGCTCTAAATGACCCGGTCTTGGCTTGCCCTTCTCAGTTCTGTCAGAACAGAGGCCGGAATATACGTCCCGCCGTCGGGGCCCTCACCACCCAGACCATCAGCCGATCGAGCGCGTAGGGCGACCGCGCCGCGACTATCAGGTTGGCCGGTTCCACTGGATTCAACCGTCCGGCCCGCGAAGCTGACATATACCATGGGCCTTATGAGCCAGGCAAAGCCGGATGAGGCATAAGCCGCACTGCGGAGTTGATGGCGATTAGGGAAGCGAGACAGGGATCGCGGCGGTCGCTGCCGCGGCCATGAAGCGCCTTTGGTAGCTGACGACGAGGCTAGCCGAGGTGAATCTGGCAAGATAGTGCGGTTCGGCAGTGACGACTATGCGATCGATGACGTCTGCGAACTCGGGCTCAACGAGCAACTCGTCGATGTCCGGATAGTTCCGAGGCCCTTCCATGCTGCAGATGATCAGCCGCGTGTCGGGAAGGTGCGCTTGCTTGAGCAGCCGGAGATTGTGGCGGACACTATCGAGCCCATCCCGACCCTCGGGCTTTTCGTACTTCCGATAAGCAACTAGATCCTCGGCGTAGTGCAGTACGTCAACGAGGTCTTGAATAGGGCAATCTGCGCTCAAGTGGTCAGTGCTGAGCAGGAAGTCACGCAGGGCTACCAGGTGAACCTTGTCCCGAGTGGATTGGTAGGCCTCAAGCAGTCGGGCTATGCGCTCCGTCTGGAACAGTCGGTGCCGGATGAAGCTGTTGATGAAGTATGGTTTCGCCTGCAATGCGAGTGCCGTCTGGTATGGCTCGAACATGAGTGTGTAGTTGACGCGGTAACCGTGCTCGCGGAGCTTGAGAGCGAGGTTGTGGGATCGAAAGGCGTCCTCGGTCGGCGGCGCCGCGTACCATGCGTCCAGGCGCTTGTCGCCCGACAGCAGCTGGCCGACGTTCTGCCCGTTCACAGGGCCAGCGTGTGGAACCTTCACGACCAATCGGTAGGGGGAAAGGATCTGCTCGAATGGAGCGATCGCATCCAGAATGCGGTTGAAGTCGGGCTCGAATGGATCTTCGATCTCGACGGACACGTCGCACCCGGGACCGAGGATGTGGCTGAGCTCGGTCATCACTTCTTCGAGCGTGTTGAACTTGTGTCCAACGTTCGCCTTGGGATCGTTGATGAACAGGTCGTACACGATGCCGGGGTTACAAGTCAGGTTGCCGAGCAGCGGTGCGATGGGAGCCACCTCGTACGGGTTCGCGGTGTCCGCTGAGAACACCACTCCCGTAGGCCGACGCTGCCCGTTCCGGTCGTACGAAATGTCTCGCACTAAGTCGATGAGCAGGAGGCCGTCGGTCACGAGCGAGGCCTCGACCCGGAAGCCGGCAGGTGTCTCACCTGGCGGAGTGTTGAAGGTCTGGATGACGTCGCGGAATCGGTCTGTCACACCAATGGCAGTTGCGGCCTCGCGGAGGAATTGGGCGTCCTTGGCCTCCACTTGCATGCGCGCGACGCGCGCCACCTCGTCCTCCTGCGCTCGCGCCGGAGCCACGCCGATGCCACCGAGCGTGTAGCGGACGATGGCGGCGCCTTCGCCTATTGAGTTGAAGTTGACGGTGAGCATCTTGGCCTCCGTGGCTGCGTGTCGATGTAGATCGTGGAAGGCGAGGTCCGTTTCTAGGGCCATTGGCGGAGCCCGGGCTCACCAGTCCCCGATGATCACTCCTGCGCGCACTGGACCGTGGGCACCAACCGCAAGGTCCCCCTCGATGTCGCCTGTTCTGCTGGGTCCACTGACGAGGTTCACACCGGAGGGAAAGCCGCCCTCGTGCGCTGCGTAGTCGGCCAGAAGGACGAGTCCCTCAGGGATCGTTCGCACGATCTGAGAGGGGCGGACGAGAGTTATGTGCGCGGTCGGCAGCAGGCTCGCCAGTCGCCCGGTGTTGGGAGTGGCGTACAGTGCGATGGTGCCAGTCTCCGCGGCTGCCCAGGCGCAGGATGTGATGCCGAGGTCGGCGGCGGCAGCCATTGTTCTTGCCACGGCGGCGACATCACCGTCGTCGGTGTTGTGTGAAGCAACCGGACGATCAGCCCCGACTGCTGCGAATTCGAAGCCGTGCGGCGTGAGGACTTCGCGCAGATTCAACCCAGCCAGTTCCTCCGTTGACCAGACGACGACACGACGAGACACGCCGGGTCCACTCGGCGGGGCCATTGCCGCGGCGGCCTCGCCGAGTGTGGCACGGATATCGTCCGCGCCACCCGGTGCGAACCAGACCTCGCCAGACAGCGCCAGCCAGTGGTCCACGAACTCGCGTACGAGCTCGACGGAGTCCTCCTGGCGATGCGGGGTGCCCGTTCGGCTCATCCCGGCCCTCCTAAGCGGGTCCGGCGTCGCCACCATTCTTGGAAGGTCTCCTTTGCCACGGGTGGCGCATCACGGGTAGCAGTCCAGCCGCCCATGAGCCCAGGGGCGCGGGTCAGCTTGCCCCTCCGCATGAAGAGCCATTGCCCGAGACGAGCCGCACGCGCCGTCAGGCGATATCCGGCCGGGCTCGCCCATAAGCGCCCCCACAGCCGGAAAGTAAGGCGCACGGTCCAGGCCTCCATAGATTTCTCGATCTCCGTGCGGCGCAGCGCGATGATGTGGTCCGGGAGCTCGATCTCCATGGGGCAAGCGTCGCGGCAGGCATGGCACATCGAGCAGGCTGACTTCGGAAGTTCGGGGGCGTGTTCCAGGCCTCCCAGCAACGGCGTCAGAACTACGCCGATCGGACCGCTGTAGATGCTGCCGTATGCCTGGCCGCCAAGATTGCGGAAGACCGGACAGACGTTCAGGCAGGCTCCGCAGCGGATGCAGGTGAGGACGTCCTCGTACTCGGTCCCGAGCAGGTCGTGCCGCCCGTTGTCGAGGAGCACGAGGTGGAACTCCTCCGGCCCATCGAGCTCGCCGGCTCGTCTGGGACCCGTGATCAGGCTCACGTAAGTGGAGACGAGCTGGCCCGTGCCATTGAGAGGCGGCTGCTGGAGGACCGCGCCCAGGTCGTCCCAGGTCGCCACCACCTTGTCGATACCCACGACGGCGATATGGACGGGCGGCAGTGAGGTCGTGACGCGCCCGTTACCCTCGTTGGTGATCAGCACCAGCGTGCCGGTCTCGGCGACGAGGAAGTTTCCGCCCGTGACGCCGATGTCGGCAGCGAGGAAGTCCTCCCGGAGCTGCCGCCGGGCGAATGCCGTCAGGCTTGGCGTGGCATCGTCGGTTGGCGGCGCCACATGGCGAAGCGCTGCCTCCTGCACGAAGAGTTCCCGAATCTGTCCACGAGTCTTGTGAGCGGCTGGTGCCACGATGTGAGAGGGCCGTTCCCCCGCCAGCTGGATGATGTATTCGCCAAGATCGGTCTCGCGGACCTGTAGCCCTGCCGCCTGGAGCTGCTCGTTCAGGGCTACTTCCTCGGTGGCCATCGACTTCGACTTCACGATGTGCGTTCCACCGCGTTTCCGAGCGATCTCGATCACGTACCGGCCCACGTCGGCCGGTCCAGCGGCACGTGTCACGTGTCCGCCACTGGCTTCGACTCTGCTCGTGAGTTCCACCAGCAGTTCCTCGATGTGCCCGAGTGCCCTTCGACGGGCCGTGACCGCCTTCAGGCGCATCTCTTCACCGTGGGGATAGGTCGCGAAGGCGGTCGCCTTGCCCTGAGCGAGGTTCCGCGTTGTCCTCAATACGGCAGCGCGCATGGTCTGGTCAGCAAGTGCGGCTCGACGTCGCTCCGGCCAGCGCGCACTGGAGGCAGGAAGGATGCCTGGCATCAGGCTTCGCCCTGCTCGTGAGCGGCTTGCTCGATCTCGGCAACGTTCAACCGACCCTGGTCGGCAAGATCCACCAGCTCGGCCAGGTGCAGGCTTGGGAAGTCGTCGCCATGGCGGCTGAGCCGCCCACCGAGCTGCATCAGACAGCCCAGGTCTGCGCTCGCCAGGGCGACCGCTCCGCGACTGCGCGCAATCGCCAGCTGGCCGAGTTTGGCATCCGCCATCGCGGCCGACAGGTCGGGCTCAATCAGCCCAAAGCTCCCTCCGAAGCCGCAGCATTGTTCGGCGTCGTCGAGTTCAACGGCATCGACTCCGATGCTCCTCAGCACCCGCAGCGGCTGCTCGGTAACGCCCAACAGTCGGCGCATGTGACAGCCTGTGTGGCACGCCAGCGTGAGGGGCTCTGATGTTTGGGTTTCGGGGCGAACTTCTGTGGCGGACACGTGAGCGTCGTGCGCGTCGAACCATCCGCTGAACTCGACCACGCGCGTCCCAAGCGCCTCGGCTCGCCTTCGCCATCGTGCCGCTGCCTCGGGCGTTTCTCCGCGCTGCAGAGCGTCGCGCTCAAGGAGAGGCGGCATCTCGACCTTCACCATGGCAGCGCAGGACCCGGAGAGAGCAATCACGGGCGGCTCCGATTCCGGCCCGTCGGTGGCGCCTGTCTCGAAAGCTCGGACAAACTGCCGGCCCATCGCTGCCGCCTCGCGGTGGTGGCCCGCATTGAAGGCGAACTGGCCGCAGCAGGTCTGTCTCTCCGGAACCTCCACCTGGATGTTCCGCCGCTCGAGCACCCGCACAGCCGCGATCGCCGCCCTGGGGCGGAAGAGATCGACCATGCAACTCGTGAACAACTGGGCTCGCGTCCTCACGTGTGCCTCTCCGCAGTCGAGTGCCTCGCCGGTCCGATGTTCATGAGGCCAGGCAGTCCGCTAGATCCCGAAGCGTGATGTAGTCTCCCGGCCGCGCCCGGCCCCGATTGGCGATTACATGGGTCTGCTCGCCTCCGGGAGCTCCCAGCGACGTCACCGCAAGAATCGCCTCGCTGAAGTCCTCGGCCTGTGTGAAGCTGCTGACCACAACCACGCAGCGGACGCCGGCGGCGGTTGCGGCAAGGAGGCCGCTGCGGGAATCCTCGATGACGAGCGCCTCGGCCGGGTCGACGCCCAGCCGCTGAAGTGCGATGAGGTAGACATCGGGTGCGGGCTTCTTGTTGGGGACGCTGTCGCCGGTCAGCACGAGGCTGAATTGGGCGGCCAGATCGGGGCCGGCGGCGCGATCCAGAACCGCCCGAACCGAGGGCTCCGCAGCCGTGGAGGCCACAGCGAGCGTCCATTTGGCCTCGAGCGCCTCGGCGATCAATCGACGCACTCCTGGTCGAGGCGGAATCCGGCCTTCCACCACCATCTCGACGTATATCTCGGTCTTGCGCCGGTGCCAGCGCGCAACCTTCGCCAGTTGAGCCTTTCTGTCGGGGGGAAGTCCGGCCGCCTTGACGAACTCCGGAGTGAGGAGGGTGGCCATCCGCTCCCTGCCGCCGGCGATTCGGAGCAGGCGTCCGTACTCTTCTTCGCTCCACTGAACGGGCAGGCCGAATTCGCGGAAGGCCTGGTTGAAGGCGGGCAGGTGGCCATACCGCTCGTTGTCCGCCAGCGTGCCGTCGCAGTCGAGAATCAGCGCGGTCAAGCCATGCCCTCGCTTCCGAGCATCCGGATGTGCTCTTTGGCCATCTCGATGACCTCGGCGCGCACATGGCGGAAGAGCCGCGGCGGATCGGACTCGTCCGGGTGCTGGTTCAAGTACTGCCGGGTCGATTCGACGTATCGGATCTTGACGGCAGTCGAGACGTTGACCTTGGCGCAGCCACGGTTGATCAGATCGGTGAACTGGGAAGCGCTCAGGCCAGTCCCGCCGTGCAACGCCATCGGGATGCCAGTGGCGGCTACCAGGTCGCTTACACGCTGGGCATCCAGCTTGGGCGGCGCTTTATACAGGCCGTGAGCATTGCCGATCGACGGCGCGAAGATGTCGACGCCGGTGCTCTTGATGAAATCGACGGCCACCTCCAGCGACGCTGCGCGACTGGCGTCGTCGGACCCAAGGCCGTCCTCAACGCCCTGGATGGCCTCGATCTCACCCTCGACATTCGCGCCGTATCGACTGGCTTCCCCGACCACCTCTATGCACTGGCGCCGGTTCTCCTCGAGAGTCAGAGTCGAGGCGTCGAACAGGACCGAGCTCCAGCCCGCCGCGAGGCACTCGCTGATGACCTTGCGGTCGGGGCAATGGTCCAGGTGCAGCGCGACCGGCACCTGCAGGCTGACGGTCATGGCCCGCCACATGGCCATTAGCAGGCCGGAGCCCATGGCACGGACGGTCTTGACCGACGTCTGAACTATGAGTGGCGACCGGAGGTCCTCCGCCGCCGCCAGTACCGCCTCCATCGTCAGGTCGTTGAACACGTTGAACGCGGGGACGGCGTACCCCCCGGCCAGAGCCCGATCCACGAGGGTCTTCGTGGGTGCGATCGGCATGTCTCTGTTCCTTTCTGCCGTCACCCGCGAAGGCGCGGGGCGTCTGCTAGGCCATTCGTTCGGCCACGAACTCCACCATGCCCTCGGTCGCTTTCGCAAACTCCTGGTATGTCGCGCGCAGTGCCGGGATCGCATCGAAGTCCTCGACACCGATGCCGTCCGGTTCGTAGCCGGCGTTGAAGTACGGCACCTTCCGGAGCTTCGCCATGACCTCGGCCGGAATGTCGTCCCAGATCGTGGGGCTGAACGTCAGATCCGAGCACTGGTTCAGGAAGTCGGTCAGGAATGCGGGCGGCAGGGTGAAGACCGCGTCCGCCCCGGCGGTGTGCTCCAGGTGCCAGCAGCGCTGGACGCCGTCCACGGTCGGCCCGACCCGGACCGAGCAGATCAGCATCTTGCTCGGGTAGGCTCGCTCCCGGAAGACCCACTGAGCCTTCTTGAACACCGCGATACCTGCCCAGCGCCGATCTTCTGGGCTGAGCTCCACGCCCACGCTGGCTGCGCTGGCGGCGAACTCCGGATGGTTCTCCCAGCGCGCGCTCATGTCGGTGACGACGGACTTCCAGCCCGTGAGATCCACGCCGGCCTTTCTCGCGTCGAAGAGCCCGGCCTGGACGTTATCGGCCACGGCGACGAACTGCGGGACCACGTACGACGCCGTGCAGTTGGTCGCGATACCGCGGCGGGACAGCTCGCGCAGGACCGTCAAGCCCTCGCTGGTGCCAGGTATCTTCACCATTACGTTGGGGCCCTGGGCAGCGATTTCCAGGGCCTGGCGGAGCATGGCGTCCGGGTCGAAGGCGGAACGCGGATCGACCTGGCCGGACAGGTGGCCGTACCGGCGGCCGGAGACCTCGTGGAGCGGCCGCAGGGACGATTGCGGCTGGAACACGTAGTCGAAGTCGCCCGTCCAGCGCCGCCTCGCCTCGAGCATTCCGCGGATGCTCGCGCCGCCGCCCGAAATGCCGATCTTCTGGCCGAGCCTGACGAGTCCGCCCACGTCGCGGAGATGATCGCCGAGGTAGGCGAGGTTGCCGCGGATGACGCTGAGCAGCAGGTCATCGCGCGTCGTCTCGAGGGTCACGCGGCGGAAGGCCGCCGTACGCCTCGAGAGCGAGTATCGGCTGCCCCCCCAGGTATGGAATGTAGCCCGGCAGCTGGGCCTCGCGCGCCTCGATGTCCTCGCTGGCGAGAAAGGCCTCCAGGACGGACGGCACGTACCCCTTGTAGAACTCGGTGACGTCGAGCTGGTCATAGAGGCATTCCTGTGCGCACGATCCCTGCACGGGAGTAATGACATTCCTGGCGCGGCGGGCCGACTGGCATAGCGGCTGAGCTCGGAGCGCATGGACGAGTCAACATCGGTGCGGTCGAAGACTTGTGTCGCTGGGAACGCAATTATCCACTGGGAGCCCGGCGCCGCACGGCAACCGCCGCATTGACATTCCCATTCCGTCACGGCGATTCGCTTCCGACTTTCCCGCAACATATGGCCCGCGGCGCCAGGAACGCGATCCTGCTCTGAGCCTGAGTATCCCTCAGCGGACAACCCTGGCACTTCCACCCTTCATCAGTTTATCGGCTTCATCCCTGGTAGCCCAGTTCCAGTCCCCAAGGAATCCATGGCACAGAGCCGAGTAGGCTGCCGAAAACTCTATCGCTTCCTGAGGAGGCTTGCCTTCGAGCATGCAGCAGATCAGCGCAGATGCAAAACTGTCGCCTCCTCCCGTTCTGTCCAGCACCTCGAGATTGAGGTACTTCCTGGATGCGTAGAATTCGCCCTTGTACAACATGACGGTCTGCCAGTCATTCAACATCGCCGTCTTCACGTGCCGCAGCGTCGTCCCTACGACCTGGACATTGGGGTATTCCTTTACGACCTGATGTGCTACGAGCTTGTAGTTCTCCGGGTCGAGATCCGAGTACGATTCCGTGGCACCTTCAGCCTTGATGCCCAGCATCTTCTCGAAATCTTCTTCGTTCCCGATGATGACGTCCACGTAGGGCATGACCTTCTTCATGACCACCCGTGCCTTCTCGGAACTCCATAGCGTGGACCGGAAGTTGAGGTCAAAGCTGGTCGTTACCCCCAGTGCTTTCGCTGTCTTGAGCGATTCAATTGCTTCATTGGCCGCACTGTCCGATATTGCGGTCGTGATGCCGGTAGTGTGGAACCACCGCGTCTGCGCCAGAACACTCTTCCAATCTATGTCCCCGGGCTGGATCAGGCTGATAGCGGAATGAGCCCTGTCATACATCTGTGTGCTTGCCCTGGGTCCGATCCCCACTTCCAGGTAGCACAGTCCGTTTCTTACCGTACCCTTCCCGTCGAAAGGCAGCAGTATTACCCCGGACATGTCGACACCATGTTCCCTGCCCTTATTGATGATGTACTGACCGGACCAGATGTTGACGAGTTTTGACAGCCAGGCGGTCTTATGCCCTAAGCGCGACGTGTTGACCGATACGTTCAATTCCGCTGCGGCGATCGCTACATGCAGATGACTTGCCTGCTCCAACCGCGCATGGTCAGGTGCCGTCAGCCGAATCATGGCTTCTCCAAAGCCGATCAGATCGTATTTCTTCTCTTCGCTCATTCTGTTATCCTGTCTTTGGAGATTTATTCCATGTTTCCCGTCTATGACCGATACTTCCGGTCACATATTCAATCCTTCCCGGTTGAATATCGATCTCGGGTGCCTGCCTTCGAGATAATCCACGATCCCCTGCGCCGCCTCGCACGCCACTCTTACCGTGCATTCCGTCGTCAAGGCTGCGCTGTGCGGGCTGATCACGAAGTGTGGGGCCAGCAGCAAATCGTCGTCCAGACGCGGCGGTTCGTTGGTCATGACGTCGAAAGCCGCACCCGCGAGTTTGTTCTCTTTGAGCATCCACGCCAGGTATTTTTCGTCAACGATGCTTCCTCTTGCCGCATTGATGAGGTAGGCAGAGGGTTTCATTAACGAGAGTACCTTCTCATTTACGTGATTCCTCGTCTCATCCGTCAGCGGAACATGGAGGGTCAATATGTCTGACTGCTTGTAGACCGGCTCTTCTGTGCTGTATCTGACTACTCCAGGGGCTACCACGCTGTCTTCAATGTACGGGTCGTAAATGATGACCTTCATGTTAAACGCGCCCATACATTTCTTCGCCACCTGTTTGCCTATTCTGCCATAGCCGACAATCCCGAGCGTTTTCCCATCGAGATCGATAGGCAGATATAACCGCCTCGCGGTCTTGAAATTGCCTTTTCTGGTCTCCGCGTCCAGGAACACCAGATGTTTCGTGATGGCGCCGATCAGCGCTACGGTGTGCTCCGCGGCCGTAACCGTGTTGGCATCCGGGGTATGCAAAACCATGATGCCTCGTTTCGTGGCGGCCTCCACATCGACGTTGTCCACTCCGGTTCCCGTCCGGCTGATGACCTTGAGCAGCGGCGCCACGTCCATCAGCTCAGGTGTGAACTCTATCGTCGTATCAAGCATCACCGCGGTTACATCTTTGATCAGCCTGGTAAACTCGGTCAGGTCGCCCGAGGGCATGTACACGACTTCCCCGGCCTGCTTCAGGATATCCAGAGCAACGCTGCTTGTCTTCTCATTCACAATTACCTTTTTCATAGGAGTCCTTCTCTGTGTACGGAATCGGAAATGTTCTTGCGCAACTCCGCACTCAAAGGCACCAAAGGCAGCCTCGGATCACCTCCATACAAGCCAGCCAAATCCATCGCATACTTGACAGCTGCCACGCCGCCACTCCCGGATACTGACTCATTGAGCTGGATCACCTTCTCATTAAGCTTGAATGCTTCCTCATATTTCTTTTCCACCGTAAGCCGGTACAACTTGCACGTAATCGCCGGAAAAGCATTCGCAAGCGAGATCACTCCCCCCGGAGCTCCCATGATGAGGGCATTCATAAAGAAATTCGCCGAGCCGGCCATTACATTGAAGGTGTCTCGAACGGCAAGCAGGAAACTCTCAATATTGCCGACGGACGAATCTTTCACCCCTTTGATGTTGGGATGCTTCGCAAGATCTTTCACGAGACTCAAGGACAGGGTGGTGCCACCGCAAAACTGCGGAGCGTTGTAGACAAGACACGGTGTCGACAAACTGCTCGCCACGTCGGAGAAATATCTCAGAAGAACGGCATCGGTCATTTCCTTTTTAAAGTAGGAGGGTGGTAATAGCGTGATGAAGTCACTTCCAAGTCCCTGGGCTATTTTGGCGAAATCGATCGTCTCTTTCGTCGACTCAAAGATGCAACCCGCCATGACTACCTGATGCGGTCCCTTATTCCTTATGATGGTCTCAAGTACCTTTTCCTTCTCCAGATTTGTAAGACTCTTGTTTTCTCCGTTGGACCCCAGTGCCAAATATCCTTTCAGCTCCGATTCGGCATAAAACTTCATGTTCGAGGCCAGTTTATCGTAGGCCACTTCGCCTTTGTCGCTAAAGGGCGTCGTGATTGGCGCGAATACGCCCATTAACTTTTCGTCCATGGTGTTTTTCTCCCGATAGAAAGAAGGCTCTCGGCTGACTTCGTCCGTCATCTGCTTGCGGAAGTAACCGGGTGACAGGACCAGGCCGAAGTCGGCGCCGAGTTCCGCCGCTGCCGCCAGGAAGCGCTAAGTGTCGCACTGCGCGTCGTAGGTCGCCCCGGCCATGACGACCTGGCCCTCGCCCTTGTGCCTGACGATTGTGTCGAGCACAACGAGCCGTTCCTCCTCGGACAGGCTTCGGTTCTCCCCGTTGGAGCCGAGGGCGAGGTAGCCCAGCAGGCCGCTGCTCGAGTACCGGGCCATGTTCTCGCGGAGGGCGTCGTCATCGACGCTCTCGTCCTCCGCGAACGGCGTGCATATCGGCGCGAAGACTCCGCCCAGTCTCGCGCTGTACGCCGGCGGCCACAGGGGTGACTCCGGAACGCACCGCCCCGAGCTCCCAGCTGACCTGGGCCGCCGTGGCCATCACCTGCGCCCCTAGTTCGTGGAGCTGGTCGTGGACCAGGAAATGCGGAGCGGAGACGCTGATGGCCCCGACAGGACGACCGTCCGCTCCGATGATGGCCGCCGCCACGCATGCAGCCAGGGGCTCGTTCTCGCGGTCGTCTATGGCGTAGCCGCGGGCATGCGTCGTGCGGATCTCGGCCTCGAACGTCGGAAGGTCGCAGATTGTCAGGTCGGTCTGGGGCACGAACTTGATCCGCCTCGTGATGTCATCGCGCTCGGCCTGCGGGAGCACGGCGAGGATCGCCTTGCCCAGGGCTGTCGAGTGGAGGGGCATGGTCTGCCCGATCGCCGAGACGAGCCGGATGCTGTTCTCCGACTCCAGTTTGTCGACGTAGTAGACGGACAGGTCTTCCAGGACTCCCAGGTTCACCGTCTGTCCGACCCGGTCCCTCAGCGCCAGGAGATGGCGCTGAGCGACGCGCCTGAGGTCCAGGCTGGCCTCGACTCCCTGGGCCAGCCGGATGAGCTTGCCCGTGAGCCGGTACTTCCGGGTGGCCGGATCCTGCCTCACGTAGCCGGCCTCCACGAGCGTGCCTATGAGCCGGGTGACCGTCGTCTTGTCCAGACCCACCTCGTCGGCAACCGCCGTCGGCCCGAGCCCGAACTCACCCGCTGTGGCGAGCTTCTCGAGGACTTCCAGGCCGCGGTGGAGAGTGCGAGTAGTCAATTCCTGACTCCGATGGAACTTGTTGAGAAGGTGCGCGGCAGCTGTCGGGACGTTCGCACGCGATGTGGTGCTGGTTGTGCGATGTCCCGACGAAGGACGGCAGCGAGCTCGTCGCCCGCAGAGCCGTCCTCCGTCGGATCAGCCGGGCGGAGCCCGGCTGGCAGCTATCAGCTAGCCTTGGAACAATCGAGGTACTGCGTTGCGAACGTCGCCATCAGCTGGTTCGTGACGTCGACGCGCTTCTGCAGATAATTTGCCATTGGGGTGGACGGGACGTCGCCTACGTTCTTGCCGTCAGCAGTGATGAGGAAGGTACCGCTGTCAACGAGGAACGGGGCATCGGACTTTACAGTGCAGCCGCGGCGGAGCAGGTCGAGCACGTAGGCGGAGATGTAGGCCTGTCCGTAAGGGTTCTGGGACATCGTGCCGACCACCCAGCCGCCCGTGATCCCGGCGAGGACTGCCGGATCGTCGTCAATGCCGACGAACTTGATCTTGGTGAAGTTGCCGTTGTGAAGCAGAGTGGCCGTGACGGAGGAGCCAACATAGGCATCACTGACGATGCCCTGGATGTCGGAACCGTGGGCCGCGAGGAGGGCACCGACGTTCGTCGTGGCGGCCTGCTGGTCGTCCGAGTCGGTCATGTGCTGATAGACGTAGACGGTGCCGTTCGACTCGGCGACAGCCTTGTTGACGCCCTTGATGCGCGCCTGCGTGTTCGGGTCGACGAGTCGACTTGCGACGTGGACTATGCCGCAGGGCGTGGCCGTCGTGCATTCAGAACCCATGGCCGCGATGAGGGCCTTGGTCCCGAGGTATACAGAGTTGTATACATCGGTGGCGATGCAGAATGCGGCGGGTGACGGCGTGTTGGTGCAGCCGCCAGCAGCGATGCTGGGGATGTTCTTGCCCTTGAGCTCCTGAAGGAGCGTGTTGGTGCCGTTAGCGTCGCCAGGGAAGATCGTGAAGGCGTTGTAGCCCTGCGCCACCAGTGTCTCGACGAGGTTGTTCTGGGCCGTCAGTTCCCACTGGGGCGGGAACTTGTAGATGCCGCCGGCCAGTTTGAGGGCCTTTACGGCATCATCCGTGCCCGGTCCCCACGGTGTGAAGAAGGGATGGGGACCGCCCGCGACGGCGGCGACCTTGGTGGTTGAAGCCGAGCTGAAGGTAACCGAAGTTGCAGCTGCAGACGGTGCTGCTACAGACGGTGCTGCTACGGACGGTGCTGCTACGGTCGGAGCTGCGGTCGGAGCTGCGGTCGGAGCTGCGGTCGGTGTAGCCACCGAAGACGAACACGCGGACACAAGCAGGACCGCTGCTGCGCCCAACCCCAGCCAACTGAATCTCTTGTCTCTTGCCATGTGTTCTCCTAACCTCTCCTCGCGTTGTCGTGACGGCCCCATCGGGTCGCCGCTTTCCTAGAGAAGGACCCTACTGAAGGGCCCTCCTGACAGATACGGACGGATCGGTAGATGGGCATCTCCTCCACTCAGCTAGCTCCCAGTTACGGTGCATCAGATGCACTGGTGGTGTGCTAGATGATCGGATGATGAACGCGCTCTTTGGGCATGTCAAGACTATGTGAGGCGACTAGTCCGGCCGAGGTCGTAAGCCGGACGGCGCGTCGATGCTCACGCCAAGGGCCGCCGAGGCGCCCGGCGACGAGTCCGGAGGGGGCGAGGCCTGCTGCCATTCCGGCCGGGCCAGATACGCGTAAGACGGGCCTCTCAAGGAGTGTCGGCACGCGTGTCGGCTCTGCCGTTCACCCCAGACGACCGTCCAGCCCCAGGCGCATCCCGGTTCGCATGCTCCCCGCCTGTTGGCTTGGACGGCAAGTCCCGGGCTGGACCATCCGGCGTCTTGACACGAGTAGGGACCCGTCTCATAGTGCCTTTCAGCAGGCGCAACGCCAGTTCACCAAGTGATCGGCTTGCGCCCCGTTTCTCTGCGGATGGCCCAAGCCCGGGGATGCAAGAGGAGCAAGGAGTGCGAAGACGATCGCTGGTAATTGACCTTTGGGACCGCGTCGGTCTGTTGACACTCGTCCTGGTGTCCTGGCTGATATTCTCGGTCTTCGCGGACGGTTTCGTCTCGGATTTCAACATCTTCGCAGTCGGTCGCGCCGTAGCCGTGTCGGTGGTTATCGGGCTCGCGCAGATGGTCGTGATCGCGACGGGCGGCATGAACATCTCAGTCGGCGCCATCGGCGGGGTCTCGGCCATGTTCACGGGCTGGCTCCTCGAGGGGGTCGGGGTGCCGGTCCCGATCGCCATTCTTGGGGGCGTAGGCATGGGTGCCGCGCTCGGCGCAATCAACGGCATCCTGATCGTCAAGACCGGGATCAACAGCTTCATCATCACGCTTGGAACATTGAGCGTCTTCTCCGGCCTGATGTACGTAATTACGAAGGTGCAGGCCTTCAACAATCTGCCGGTGGACTTCATCAACCTCGGCCAGACGCGATGGCTCGGTGTGTCCCCTCTTGTTTGGGCCATGGTCGTGACGGGCGCCTGCCTGTGGTTCCTGTACCGCGGCACCACGCTCGGGCGCCAGATGCTCGCAACCGGTGCGAACCCGCGAGCTGCCCGCCTCTCGGGGGTCCCCGTGAACCGAATTATCGCGGTGACGCACGTGCTGTCGGGCGCGCTGGCCGGTCTGGCCGGTGTCATGCTGCTGTTGCGCCTCGGCTCGGCAATTCCGACGATCGGCAGCGACTGGGTACTGCCTTCCTTTGCAGCGCCGGCCGTCGGCGGCACGCTGCTGAGCGGCGGCGTCGTCTCAGTCGTCGGCACGTTCGTCGGTGGCCTGCTGCTGGCCACGATCGGGAACGGGCTCACCCTCATGAACATCCCGAGCTTCTGGGTTGAGTTGACGACGGGCCTCGTCCTGCTCATTGCGGTGCTGCTCGATCGCGCGCGGACGCTGGCGGTGACGCGCAGCCGTATTGGAGTCATTCAACCTGCGGGGAAGCCAGCCGATCCAAAGGGAGCGATTTCATGAATCGGCCGATGCGCAACTTCATGCGCAACTTCATTCGAGCCGAATCCTTTCCCCTTCTGGTGGTGGTCGTGCTCGCCGGGGTTGGTCTCGCGGTACTGAGGCCCGAATTCACCAAGGAGTTCAACCTCTACGTCCTGTTGTTCGACATCTCGGGGTCGATGCTGGTGGCGTTCTCTCAGATGGTGGTCATCGCCACCGGCGGCATGAGCCTGGCCGTGGGAGCGACGGGTGGTCTGAGCGCGGTGCTTGCGGCGGGACTCATGGTCTCGTACGGCGTGCCCGTGGAGGTCGCCGTCGTGGTGGGCCTGCTGGCGGGTATCGCGATGGGCTTCGCCAACGGTTTTCTGACCGTTAAGACAGGGATAAACCCGTTCATCATCACCCTGGCGACTTCGGCCGCATACGAGGGGACGAACTTCGGAATCACCAGCTCCAATCCATACTATGGCCTCCCTACGCAGTTCACCGACTATGGTCAGGCTCGGACTGTCATGTTCCCTCATCCCTTGCTCATCTCGATCCTTGTTGCTGTCGCGCTCGGCCTCGTGCTGTACCGGACCGTGATCGGTCGGTCCATCCTTGCGGTAGGGGGCAATGCCCGAGCAGCCGAGATGGCCGGCATCCACGTCGGGCGCACGATCGTCATCGCCCACATCATCTCCGGGTTCCTGGCCGCGCTGGGTGGGCTGATGCTTATGGCCCGCCTCGGCAACGGCTCGCCCACCATTGGATCCCAGTGGCTGCTGCCGTCATTTGCGACCGTGCTCATCGGCGGCGCCGCGCTGTCCGGCGGCAAGGTGTCAATCACCGGGGCAATCCTCGGCTGCGCTCTCCTCGCCCTGATCTCCAATGGGCTGGTCATCTTCAGGGCCGATCCCTACTGGGTCACCTTCCTGGTCGGCGCGCTCATCCTCGCGGCGGTCGTCCTCAACCGCCGCCGCTCGACTTCTTCGGGATCGCTCATCCCCCCGGCGTGGCGCGGACAGCCGGTTCCGACGACGAAATGAACGAACGAGAGGATCCCATGCATCCAGTCGAGACGACAGCCAGCACCTCAGACGCCGTTCACAATCCCGCCACTCCCGCGATGCAACCTGCGATGAGCGGCACTGTCTCAGAGACCCAGCCGCTTCTCGAGGTCAGGGGACTCTGCAAGGCGTTCCCGGGCGTTCAGGCGCTGGAGGGCGTGTCTATCAACCTGCGGGCCGGCGAGGCCCTTGCGCTGCTCGGTGAGAATGGGGCAGGCAAAAGCACCCTGATCAAATGCCTCACGGGGCTGTACCAGCCCGACGAGGGAGTGATCTTGCTGGAAGGAAAGGAGACGCATTTCCGATCGCCGCAGGATGCCTTCGACCAGGGGATTGCCGTCGTGCCCCAGGAGAGGAACCTCGTGCCGGAGTTCAGTGCCGGCGAGAACATCATGCTGGAATCGCTTCCCAAGCGCCGCGGCGTCTTCATCGACTACGACCGCGTCCACCGCGAAGCACAGAAGTGGCTGGATCTGCTGGGCGTGGAGATAGACTCTAGGTCCCCCGCATCATCGCTGAGCGTGGCCCGGATGCAGCTGGTCGAGATCGCGCGGGCGATCTCGCGCGAGAGCCGGATACTCCTGCTCGACGAGCCGACCGCGTCGATCAGCCCCAGCGAGGTCCAGACGCTCTTCGGCGTCATCAGGGGGCTCAGGGCCCGCGGCGTCGCGATCATCTTCGTGAGTCATAAGCTCGAAGAGGTCTTCGAGCTCTGCGATCACGTTACCGTGCTCCGCGACGGCCAGAACGCCGGCCCCCAGGCGGCGATCTCCGAGCTTGACCGCAACCAGCTCATCACCCTGATGGTCGGTCGCCAGCAAGTCGTGCACGAACTCGAAGCGCGGACCGACGGCCACGGCGGCCCCATTCTCGAACTCCGCGACCTGTGCGGCGAATCCGGGGCCAGAGATGTCAACCTCGTGGTCAACCGCGGAGAGATCCTGGGGCTCTACGGTCTCGTCGGTGCCGGTCGGAGCGAGCTGGCCAAGACCATCATCGGCGTGGATCGGGTCCAGGACGGCCAGGTGCTCGTCGACGGCAAGGCCGTGCGGATAACTGGCCCGGACGACGCCCTGCGCCATGGCATCGGATACGTCCCCGAGGACCGAAAGTCCGAGGGCTTGATCGGGATCCATTCGGTACTGACCAACGTGTCGATCACCATCTGGGGGCGGCTCCAGAACGTGGTCGGTTGGATCGGCGGCACGGCAGAACGCTCGGCCGTCAGACCGTTCGTCGACAAGCTCGAGATCAAGACGCCGTCGCTGGCGACGCCCGTGGACAGCCTCAGCGGCGGAAACCAGCAGAAGGTCAGTCTGGCCAAATGGCTTACCGCGGGCGTCAGGATCCTGATCATCGACGAGCCGACCGTCGGCATCGACGTGCGCACGAAGGCCAACATTCACGACCTGATCTGGGGGCTCGCCTCGGAGGGCCTGGCGATACTGCTCATTTCGAGCGACATGCCCGAGATGGTCCGCCTCGCGGACAGGGTGGCTGTGATGCGCGGCGGTCGGATCATGGGCACCCTGACCAACGATCACGACTACGCCCAGATGAGCCAGGAGATCATGGGTCTCATCCACTAGCCGAGCCGGGCTCGGAGCGGAGGGGCCCGCCCACGCGTTGACTCGACGTCGTATCCGGCACGACCCGGGCATCCACCAGGTCGCCAGGTGACAGGAGGAGCTCAGATGTCCATCAATCCGTTCGAACGGGTCCGTCTCGGCCGGACGAAGCTCGAGGTCACGAAGCTGGGCTTCGGAATGGCCCCGCTCGGCGGGTTGTACTCGCCGGTCTCGGACGACCAGGCGGTGGAGGTGCTGGGGCACGCCTGGGACCTGGGGATCCGCTACTACGACGCCGCGCCGCTCTACGGGTATGGGCTTGCGGAGCAACGGCTCGGGCGGATGCTGACCAAGAGGAGCCGGTCGGAGTTCGTCATATCGACGAAGGTAGGCCGACTCCTCTATCCGCTCGACGAGGTGCTCGCTCACCCCGAATGGGATCGCGACTGGCAGCGTCTGGGGTCGGTGACGGGAGTCGGGCCGGATGAGACACCCTCAGAGGAACTGAACGACTGGTACTACCGGGGCGTTCCCGATTTCCGCCCGGTATATGACTACAGCTACGACGGGGTCATGCGCTCGGTCGAAGCCAGCCTGAAACGGACTGGTCTCGACCGGCTCGACATACTCTGGATACATGACCCCGACACGCACTGGGAGCAGGCGATCGGCGGCGCGTATCCGGCGCTCGCGAAGCTCCGCAGTGAGGGCGTCGTCTCTGCCATTGGCGCCGGCATGAATCAGGCGGAGATGCTCGCGCGTTTCGCCCGCGAGGGAGATTTCGATGCGTTCATGTGCGCCGGCCGGTACACCCTGCTCGACCAGCCGGCTCTGACCGAGTTGCTCCCGCTGTGCGTCCAGAAGGGAATCGCGATCGTCATCGCGGGCGTGATGAACAGCGGCCTGCTTGCCAACCCGTCTCCCGAGTCGCATTTCGATTACGGCCCAGCACCGAAGGCGTGGATCGACAAGGCGTTGGGCATCAAGGCCGTCTGCGAGCGCAACGGCGTACCCCTCCGCGCTGCGGCCCTCCAATTCGTCTTCGCCCATCCGGCCGTCGCCGCCGTCGTGGCCGGCGTGCGGACGATTGCTCACCTCGACGACACGGTCACCATGATGCAGCACCCGATTCCGGACGTGCTGTGGGATGAGTTGAGGTCGGAAGGGTTGCTGCTGCCCGAGGCCCCGACGCCGAAGGCCGCGGCGGCCGGTTAGGGGGATCGGGCCATGGCCATCGTTGTCGACGCACATCATCACTTCTGGGACACGTCAGACCGGACCTATGACTACTACTGGATGACGGATGAGCTGGCCGCCATACGCGGCCGGTTCGGCCCCGATGACATGCGGCCGTTGCTGGCCGCTCGCGGTATCGACCGGACGGTCCTGATCCAGACTATCCCCAGCCTCCCGGAGACCGAGCAGTTCCTGGCCACGGCCGCAGCGACTGACTTCGTTGCGGGCGTCGTCGGATGGGTCGATTTGACCGATCCCGACGTCGCCTCGACGCTCGCGAGGCTCAAGGCGAGGCCCGACGGGCGCAAGCTGGTCGGGATCCGCCATCAGGCGCACGACGAGCCCGATCCGGACTGGCTCCGCCGACCCGACGTCCAGCGCGGGATCGGGGCCGTGGGTGAAGCCGGGCTCACGTACGATGTCCTCGTTCGCTCCCGGGAACTCCCGGCGGCCCTGGACCTGGTACGTGCCTTCCCGGAGAACAGTTTCGTTATCGATCACATCGCCAAGCCGTGCATACGTGAACACGAGATCGAGCCGTGGGCATCGCGGATGGCTCCGCTGGCGGCCTTCCCGAAGGTTTGGGTCAAGCTTTCAGGGATGATCGAGGAAGACGACTGGGCGAGTTGGACCGCGGACGACCTCAAGCCCTATGTCCAGCGCCTCCTCGACTGGTTTGGACCAGGCCGACTCATCTTCGGGTCGAACTGGCCGGTCTGCCTGTTGGCCGGGAGCTACGCCCGGGTCTTCGACGCCCTGGTTGAGGCGCTCGGAGACATCCCGCGCCGCGACCGAGAGCGGATCTTCGGTGCCAATGCCTTGGAGGCCTACCGGCTCGACCACAGGCCGTGACAGCATCTGGTATCCCCGAGGGCGGGTGACGTGCGCATCTCGACGGAGCGGTGAGCTCGACAAGCGCCGGCGGACGGCAGCATGGGAGATCCCAACGATGAGCAGGCAGCACTTCGGCGCCCGATTGCACGACTACACCGAACTCGGGTATCGGACTCTTGCGTTCGAGAACGAGCTGCTCCGGGTCGAAGTCCTCGTCGACAAGGGCACGGACATCGTGAGCTTCCTGCACAAGCCGTCCGACACGGACTTCCTGTGGCGCAGGCCGCTGGGGCTCCGGCCGGCCGGCATCGGCTCGATGCCTCGGGGCGTCGACGAGTTCGTCTTCAACGACGGGTTCGAGGGCGGATGGCAGGAGTGCCTCCCGAACGGCGGCATGAGCGTGATGTACAAGGGCGCTCAGCTGCCGTTTCACGGCGAGCTCCTCGCGCTGCCCTGGGAGGTCACTATCGTGGAGGACCGGCCGGAGATCGTCTCCGTCCGATTCTCGGTCCGAACGCTCAGAACCCCGTTTCTGCTCGAGAAGGTTCTTACCCTCAGGTCGGGGGAGGCGACTCTCGAGATCGACGAGCGCTTGACGAACCTGGCGGCCGAAGAGATGGAAATCATGTGGGGACACCACCCCGCTTTCGGTCCGCCGTTCCTCGACGACTCGTGCCGCATCGACCTGCCGCCTTGCCGGGCCTCGACCGAACGTATGGAGCCCTGGAAGGACGGCCAACTCCAGTTCGGAGCGAGCTTCGATTGGCCGGCTGCTCCGCTGCGAGAAGGCGGCGTTCGCGACCTCAGCGTCATCCCTGGGCCGGCGGCCCGCACGGCGGACCTTGTCTTCTTGAGCGGCTTCGAGGAGGGCTGGTACGGGATCACGAATGGCCGGCGAGGCGTCGGCTTCGGACTCCGCTGGGACGTAGGTCTGTTCCCGTATGTCTGGTTCTGGCACGTCTGGGGTGGGATGCCGGGCTACCCGTGGTATGGCCTCAACTACAACTGCGCCCTGGAGCCGTGGACCAGCTGGCCTGATGGCGGGCTCAACCGGGCGATCGAGAATGGCTCCGCGCGCAGGGTTGGGCCGAACCAGACGATTGAAACGCGGTTGCTCGCTGTCGCCTACGACCGCGCCGCGAGGATCAAGCGCATCTCGGAGACGGGCGAGGTAGAACGCTAGCTCGCCGACCGCCCCGACCTCGCCAGACCGCCCCGACCTCGCCAGACCGCCCGGGTCGTCCTCAAACGCGACCAGCTATGGGCGTCTGACGCTCGTAACGAGGCTGGCCGAAGCTGCCAAGGTGGGCGCTATTGCCGGCGCGGCTCAGCGGCGACGAGGCCGCGGGCATGACTCGGCTGGCCCCCTGATCGCCCACCTCTGCCGATCCAGAGGCGCTACTGGCGAAGGGCGGGCCCCAGGCCGTATTCCTCGGGCGCCAGCTTTCCGTCGGCCAGCCTTGAACGGAAGAGCTCGACCGTCGTCTTGATCGCGACCTCCAGGGGAGTCACTCGCACGTCGCCGATCGCGTCCAGCCCGGCGGAGGAGATCTCCTCCGGAAACGGGAGAGCCTCCTCCGCGACTCGGATGAGGCCGGCCGATTCGGGCACGACGGCTTCGAGCGACGTCACGAAGTCGCGTACGCGAGCGAGGCTGCCAGACAGGTTGAGTGTCATGGCGCCTCGCACGTTGCTGTCGCTGGCAAGCACGAGCGCCCGGGCGACATCGTCGGCGTAGTTGAAGAGGGTCTTCCCACCAAAGCCGATTTCATAGGGTCGACCCAGAACGGCCGCCAGAATGGCCTTGGTCGGCCCGCTGGTGATTCCCTGGTCGCGGCCCATCCCGAAGACGGTCATCGGGCGAAGTCCGATGCTCGCGATGCCGTTCTCGCGCCAGTAGATTCCGGCGGTGGCCTCGTTGGCCTGCTTGTAGACCCCATAGTGGTTGATGGGGTGGGCAACGGTATTCGGCTCGAGTCGGCCGGTTGCCGGATCGAGATCGGTCGCACTGAACATGCCCACCGATCCCGCGTAGACGACGGGGCCGATGCGGTCGGCCCGCCGACTGACCGCCTCGAATACGTTCACGGTCCCGACGACGTTTACCAGGGCGCCGAGGGGCGGGTTCGCCCGGCAGAACGGTACCTGGAGTGCCGCGAGGTGAATCACGTGCGTGATCCCGTGATCGTCGAGCGCTCGCTCCACCGAGTCCAGCTTGGTGATGTCGCCCTGGAGGAACGTCACCGCTTCGAACTCCTCGGGCGTTGCCAGCTGGCGGACCCGGCGCGAATCCGATCCAAGATCGAAGGCCACGACCCGGACGCCCCGCCGGACGAGGTTCAGGACGGTCCATGCGCCAATGCAGCCGAGAGCCCCGGTGATGAGGTACCTCGGGCTTTCCGAGGGGCTTGCCCCGAACGTGCTCGTCGTCATTTCGACTCATCCTCAGCCGATTGTGGCTCGTACCTGCAGGTGTTGGTCAGCTCCCCGATGCTTTCTACGAATACGGTCACCCGGTCGCCGTCGGCCAGGTACATGGGCGGATGCCTGAACGCTCCCACGCCCGATGGGGTACCGGTTGCGATGACGTCTCCGGGTTCCAGAGTGAATGCTCTCGAACAGTAACTGATGATCTGGGCGACCCCGAAGAACATCTGGGCTGTTGACGCGGACTGAAGCTCGACCCCGTTTACGTGACACGAGATCGCCAGGCGACCCGGGTCCGCGATCTCGTCCGCGGTGACCAGGACAGGCCCCATCGGACAGAAGGTGTCGAGCGATTTGCCGCGCACCCACTGCCCGTCCCCGAACTGGAGGTCGCGAGCCGAGACGTCGTTTATGCACGTGTAGCCGAGCACGTATCCGAGAGCGTCCGATTCCGAGACGCGCCGGGCGCGCCGACCGATCACGACACCGAGCTCGGCCTCGAAGTCCACCTGGGACGTAAGGGCGGGATCCCACCGGATCTCCGCTCCCGGACCGATCACCGCGCTCGGCCACTTCGCGAAGATCAACGGAGCCTCCGGGGCGACGACGCCTTCCTCGGCAGCGTGGTCGGCGTAGTTGCGGCCGATGGCCACGACCTTGCCCGGCCGCGGCACGGGGGCTTCGAGATGAAGCTCGTCCAGAGCCGTCCCTCTTGAACGGATCTGGCTCGGGTCCACCGACTCCACCAGTCGGCTGAGGGCGTCGATGCCCCCGGTGAGGAGTTCTTCGATCGTGCGAGGTGCGGTCGGCCGGAAATGCGTCGCCGGGATGGCCCGGCCCAGCGACTCAACGCCAAGCCGCAGCTCTCCGCTGCTTTCGCGGAACGTGATCAGGTGCATCCCACGCTCGTCCTTTCGTGCTCAGTTCAGTAGACCGGCAGGTTCACGACGCCGGGCGTCGTCTCCTGGGAATCGGCCCGATGGGCGCCAATCACGGTCCCCGCCCTTCGCTCCCTTCGATCGCCGCAGACCCTGGCGGTGCCGAACGGAACATCTCCCGGCCGGACGGCGCAAGCCGCCGGGCGAGGTTCGACAGGTCGCTGAGCAGCAGATCGCGCCGCTGATCGCTGGCGCGAGCCTTGAGGAGCGCGACGCTGACGGCGCACGGCCCTGTCGCCGGCCCTCGTCCTTCGGATCGCTCCGGCACGACCACGGCAAAGCACACGACGCCTTCCGCCGTCTCCTCGTCGTCGATCGCGTAACCGCGCCGGCGGGTTGCCTCGAGATCGGCCAACAACTCCGCCGGAAGCCGGTGCGACTGCGCCGTCAGGCCCGGCAGGCTCGTGGTCCCGCGCAGCCGATCGGCCAGGTCCGCCGACGACAGCCAGGCAAGCGCCGCCTTCCCTGCCGCGGTGCAGCTCGCGGGCAGTCGACGTCCGATCTCAGAGACCAGCCGAATGGGCTGGCGGCCCTCGTGGCGAGCCAGGTAGACGACGTCCAACCGGTCGAGAACCGCCAGTTGGACGGTTTCCTGTGAAGCAGCTGGGAGAGCCTGGCACCCCTCGCGGAACTCGCGAACCTGGTCCATGCCGGCCAGGTATGCGCCGCCGAACTCCGCCAGCCGATGTCCGAGCGAGAAGCCGTTGCCAAACCGACACAGAAGCCCGGAGTCAACGAGCGCCGCACAAACGTTGGCGACGGACGACTTCGGCAGTTGCAGGCGGCGCGCGATCTCGCTCGTGCCAAGCGGTGCCGTGGGGTCTGCCGCGAGCAGGTCGAGGATGCCGACCGCCCTGGCGACGGCCGGAGCGGGCGAACGGTCGGCGCCAGGGCCTCGAAAGCCGGGGTTGAGGCGCGCGTTCATTACCGCGGCAGCCCTCGGAGATCCCTCGGTCGATGAGGCCGATGTGAGTTCGTCCTGTTCGACATACTGGTAATTGTCCAATATACTGGACACACAGGCAAGGTCGAGACGCGGCCGAAACTCGCCATTTCTCGACAGACCGCCGACTCGCGGCCCGTCCATCGGCGTCGGGTTGGAGAACCGCTTGAGGCGAAACGAATGACGATCGTGGCGCTGGACGTCCTCGACGTCCGTTATCCGACCTCACGGACCCTCGACGGCTCGGACGCGATGAACCCGGAGCCGGATTACTCGGCCGCCTACGTCATTCTCCGAACCGATGCGAACGACGGCCTCGAGGGCCACGGCATGACGTTCACGATCGGCCGGGGGACGGAGGTTGTCGTGAGCGCCGTCCGGGCTCTCAGCAATCGCGTCGTCGGACGGTCAGAGGACGCCCTCTTCGCCGACATGGGGGCCTTCTGGCGCGACATGGTCGGCGACAGCCAGCTGCGCTGGATAGGCCCGGAGAAAGGCGCCATTCACCTGGCGACTGCGGCGATCGTAAACGCGGTCTGGGACCTATGGGCCAAACGAAGGGGCAAGCCGCTCTGGGCGCTCCTGTCGAGCATGACCCCAGAAGAGATCGTGGCCTGCGTCGACTTCCGGTACATCAGTGACGCTTTGACCGAGACAGAGGCCGTGGCGCTGCTCGCCGGAAGAGAGGCGACTCGAGGCCAACGCGAGGCCGAGCTGTTGAGAGATGGCTACCCCGCGTACACGACCTCGGTAGGTTGGCTCGGGTACACCGATGAGAAGGTCCGACGGCTGTGCCGGGAGGCCGTCGCCCAGGGCTGGAACAGCTTCAAGATGAAGGTCGGACGCAACCTCGACGACGATGTGCGGCGAGCCCGGATCGTCCGCGAGACCGTCGGCCCCGGCGCGCGACTGATGATGGACGCCAATCAGCGCTGGGACGTGGCGGAGGCAATCGCCTGGATGGAGCGTCTCGCTCCATTCGACCCGTACTGGATCGAGGAACCCACGAGTCCAGACGATATCCTCGGCCACGCGTCCATTGCGGCTGCGATCGCTCCGATCCGGGTCGCGACCGGGGAGCATGTTCACAACCGGGTCATGTTCAAGCAGCTGTTCCAGGCGAGGGCCATTGACGTTTGCCAGATCGACGCGTGCCGGCTCGGTGGCGTCAACGAGGTGATCGCCGTGCTCCTGATGGCCGCCAAGTTCGGCGTGCCCGTCTGTCCTCACGCGGGGGGCGTGGGCTTGTGCGAGCTGGTTCAGCACCTCTCGATCTTCGACTACATCTGCGTCAGCGGCGATCTGAGCGGCAGGATGATCGAGTTCGCCGACCATCTTCACGAGCACATGGTGGACCCGGCTGTCGTTCGCGCGGGCCGCTATCGGGTCCCCCTCCGCCCGGGATACGGAGCGGAGATGTTGCCCGAGGCCCTTGCGCAGTATGCCTACCCGGATGGAGATGAGTGGCGTGCGGCGGCAGTGATCGCCGACGAGATGAACCGATGAGACCGATCGAGGACCGAGGAGGTAGGGCCCGGCCTTGCCTCTGGCACTGGGAGAGGCTGCCGTTCGAAGACGGAGCAGCCAAGACGCATCGACGTGCGGGCTCAGGCCAGCCGTTGCAGTAAGGACGAAAGGTGGGCCGATGCAAAGCTTCGGGATGACCCTGCTGCTTCAAGACGATCCGGAGAAGATCCGCCAGTACTGCGAACTCCATCAGAAGGTGTGGCCAGCAGTCACCGACCGACTCCGGAGCGCCGGGATCCACGGCATGGAGATCTTCCTAATTGGAAGGCGGCTCTTCATGTACATGACCACGACCGACGAGTTCGTGCCCCGGGTGGATTTTCCGCGGCTCGACGACGATCCTGAGTATCGGAAATGGTCGGCGCTTACGGCCTCACTCCAGGAGCTTGCCCCAGAGGCACGCGAGGGTGAGTGGTGGTCCCAGATGGACAAGGTCTTCGACCTCGGCTGGCCGCAACACGAGCGCCGATAGAGATAATACCGCCGTCCAGCGTCGGCCTGAAGATCGGGCGGACGGGACGGGCGTGTGTCTATCGGATCGCGTTCTCCACGCGACCGTGGCTTGGAATGTCGGGTGAAGGACCGCCATATCGAATGCGGGCAGCGGAGCCCTGACCGTCGGTGACGTCGTCGACAGCGGCCGCAGCGAGCGTTGACGCCAAGGTCGTGATCAGCAGCCTTACCGCGCCTGACGGGAGGCGGTATGTAGAGGCTCCGAGAGTGGAGGAAACCGGTGATCGAACGGCTTGAGATCTTCCAGATGGGAACGGCCTGGCGGAACCTCATCGTCGTACGGCTGACCGCCGCAGACGGCGCATGGGGACTCGGCGAGGCAACGGCGCAGTACGGTGATGAAGCGGTCGTCGCGTACCTGCCGGTCCTGTTCGAACGGTATGTCCGAGGGTTGGACCCGCGCCGCATCGAAGCCATCTGGCAGCGTGTCTACCGCAATGAGTACTGGCGAGCCGGCGCCGTGTTCTCGACGGCGCAGGGCGCGCTCGACATGGCCTGCCACGATCTCCTGGCGCGCTCGCTGGGCGAGCCGGTCCACACGCTCCTTGGCGGCGTAGTGGCGGACTCTGTGCCCGCGTACGGGAACGGCTGGTACCAGGTCGACCGCACCCCGGCTGCGTTCGCGGAAGCCGCCCGGGCCGCCCTCGCGAAGGGGCTCACCCGGCTGAAGTTCGACCCGTTCGGAGACGGCGACTTCACGCTCGAAACCCGCGAGCTCGACGAGGCCGTGGCCCTCGTCGCGGCCGTTCGCGACGCGATTGGCCCGGGGCGCGAACTCTATGTCGAAGGCCACGGCCGCTTCGGCGTAGCGGCCGCAATACAAGTTGCGCGGGCTCTCGAGCCGTTTAGGCCGGGCTGGTTCGAGGAGCCGGTGCCGCCGGAGAATGTCGATGCACTCCGGGAGGTCACGCTCGCCTCGCAGGTTCCCGTCGCCGCCGGCGAGCGATGGTTCTCCCGCCACGCGTTCCGACGGCCCCTCGAGATCGGGGCGGTGCGGATCGCACAGCCCGACATTGGCCACGCCGGCGGGATCACCGAAGTTCGAAAGATCGCCGTGATGGCGGACACCGCATATGTTCCGGTCGCGTTCCACAACGCGGCCAGCCCGCTCATGACTGCGGCCGGCGTCCATCTCGGCTCCACCCTGCGCAACTTCATGGTGCTCGAGTCATTCGACGAGTTCATGGAGCCTCATGTTCGGGAAGCTTTCCCCGGCCGTCCGATGCTCTTGGACGGTGCTTACCCGGTTTCATCGGCACCCGGCTTCGGTGTCGAGATCGACGAGAAGGTCTTCGCCGAGCATCCGCCACGCTCGGCCGCGATGGACTTCTGGGTGGGCGGCTGGGAGCGCCGCCAGAGCCATTACGGCGAAGCGGCTCGACCTGACTCCCGGGGCTAGCAGGTTGGTGCGACCTCAGGCCTCGGGTTCATCCAAGGGGTCCCTGGCACCCAGGACTCCACGTAGTGCCCGGGGCTGACCCTCATCACCAGCAAGTGATCCCTCCGTCAACCAGCAGGTCCAATCCCGTGCAGAAACTGCTGGCCTCGCTCAGCAAAAAGACCGCCGGCCCAACCATTTCGTCTACCCTGGCCATGCGTCCCATCGGCGTGTCGGCTTCGAAGCGCCTGGCCTGCTCGGCAACGTCCGGGCGGAGGTTCATGGGCGTCGCCGTGTAGCCCGGGCTGATGCTATTGACGCGGACGCCGCGACCCACCCACTCCATCGCCAGGCTTCTGGTCAAATGCGCGACCCCCGCTTTCGAAGCGTTGTAGTGGGCCTGCATCAGCCCTCGGTTCGCGATCCTGCCTGAGATCGAGGCAATGTTCACGATGGCCCCACCCCCGTTTCGGAGCAGCGCCCGCCCCTCTACCTGACACGACAGGAACGTCCCAGTCAGGTTCACATCCATGACCTTCTGCCACTGGCTGAGCGGCATCGTCTCCGCCGCCCCGCCATTGGCGATCCCGGCGGAATTGACCGCCAGCTGCAGCGGCCCAAGATCCCGCTGGAGCGCCGCGACCGCGCCCTCGAGGTCCTCCTGACGCGTCACGTCTCCTGGACAGGGGATCGCGCGTCTCCCTGTCGCGGTGATTGCCAAGACTACGCCGGACAGGTCGCTGGTCGGTAGATCGAAGCAACCCACGTCCGCACCGGCTTCGGCAAGCCCAATCGCGATACGCCGCCCGATCCCGCTAGCCGCGCCGGTGACGAATGCGACCTTGTGATCCAGGCTGAACGACGGTTGCGACATTGTGACCACCTCTTGAACTACGATCGTGCCAGTCGACCCCCGACAACTTCCAAGTCCAGCGAACGTCCGGCTCGATCTTCGTGGCGGACCCGTAGCACGTCAACAATGCATTGAAAGCGCCGCCCGGCGCGTACTATCGGGCGTCGGCGGAGGTGTCGGCGTCGGCACTCGCACCGCCGCCAAGGACCGGCGAGTCGCCTGAAGACCGGCGCTCTCGACGAGCAGGCATTCGCTTACGCTGCGTAAGGTGGGCTACGGCGGAAGATCGAGCGCCAGGCGTGGCGTTGCTCTCATGTGCGCCGGGTCTCTCCTGGCATCTCAGGAAGCGGAACATCGGCGAGCTGGTTGCCATGCGACTGCCTCGAGACGAGCGCGCGGAGCTCGGCCTCGAGCCCTGCCGTGTCGAGCCCATACGATCTGAGGAGCTCCGCGTAGGGTCCGCTGGGCACATATTCGAGAGGAACGGCCAGGCTGTCGATGATGACCGGATATTTCCTGCTGAGGAATTCGGCAACCGCACCAAAGAGCCCGCCGCGGGCGTAGTGCTCCTCGACGGTGATGACATGGCCGGTGCGCCGAACTGACTCCAGGATCAGCTCGTCATCGAGCGGCGTGACCGTGCCCAGGCACAACAGGTCGATCTGTAAACCTCCGGCGATCAAAGCGTCGACTGCCTCGAGCACGGAGATTGTCGTGTAGCCGGTTGTGATCACGGTGGCGTCGGAGCCCTGGCGGACCCGCCTGCCCTTCCCGATCACGAAGTCGTCGCCGGGAAACACCTGAGGCACCGGGTTGCTGCCAATGCGCATGTACACCGGGCCCTCATGCCGGAGCATCGCCTTGACCGCGCCCTGGATTTCGCCCGCGTCCTGGGGCGCAAGCACCGTCACTCCCGGGATCATGCGCATGATCGCGTAGTCTTCGAGCGAGTGGTGGGTCGAGCCAAGATCAGAGTATGTGAAGCCGCCGTTCCTGCCCACCACCTTGACGTTCTGCTTCATGTATCCCAGGTCATTGCGAAACTGCTCGAAATTCCGGCAGGTCACGAACGGGGCAATCGCGCAGAACACAGGGATCTTGCCCATCGTGGCCAGACCCGAGGCGACACCCGTCACTGCTTGCTCCTCGATCCCGAACTCCAGGTAGCGTTCGGGGAAACGCCTGAGGAAACCGCCAAGCCCCGACGACCCTCCGCTGTCTGCGGACAGGACGACGATCCTGTCGTCCTGCTCGGCTGCGGCTGTGACGGCCGCGCCAAATGTCTTGCGCGGGTCGTGAAGTTCGCCCGTCATCGGGAAGCCTCCATCTGGAGGGCGGCAATCTGCGCCTCCATCTCCTGGATGGCCGCATCGAGCTCGGCCTGGGTCGGCTTCCAGTAGTGCGATGCGGCCGTATCCTCCAGCATCGCGATGCCCTTGGCCTTGACCGTGTGCGCGATGATGGCGGTGGGTTGGCCGGCTGCAAGCGGGACGCGCGCAAGGACGTCGAGGATCTGCGCCATGTCGTGGCCGTCGATCTCATCCGTAGCCCACCCGAAGGCGCGGAACTTCTCTGCGACGGGTGCCATGTTCATCACTGCACTCGTGCGGCCGCTGATCTGGAGCCCGTTCGCGTCTACGAAGACGACGAGGTTGTCCAGCTTGTAGTGCCCGGCGATCGCGGCCCCCTCCCAGTTGGATCCCTCCGGGAGCTCGCCGTCGCCCATCACGACGAATACCCGTGACGGGAGTCGATCAATCCGAGCCCCAAGTGCCATTCCGCACGCGATCGGGAGCCCGTGGCCCAGCGCACCGGTGTTTGCCTCGATGCCCGGCAGCTTGTGCATGTCGGGGTGGCCGGGGATGGGGCTTCCGAACTTGCCGTAGGTGTCCAACGTCTCCGCCGGGAAGAAACCCATGAGCGCGAGAACGGCGTACTGGGCCATGGCTTTGTGACCGGCCGAGAGCAGGAATCGATCGCGGCCTCGCTCGGTCGGGCGCGCCGGGTCGATGACCAGTTCGTTCATGTAGAGGGCCGTGACGATGTCGATCACGGACAAGGCACCGCCAAGATGACCGCTGTGCCCGGCCTCCACCATGCGGAGCACCAGACGCCGGGCCTTGGCCGCACCGAGAGCCAGCTCGTCCGCACGGGAGCTCATCGCGGAAGCCTCGACTCGTACTCGTAGATCGCGGCGATCTTCGGCGCGCTGCGCGAGGCAGGGTCGTACGTGTTGCTCAGGTACTCGGAAAGTAGACACTTCGCGACCTCTACCCCGATGACTTGGGCTCCCAGCGCGATCATGTTCGCGTTGTTGCTCAACTGGGCCCGCTGGGCCTGGTAGACATCGCTGAGCAGGGCGCAGTAAGCCCCCTCGACCTTGTTCGCGGCGATCGAGACGCCGATGCCCGTGCCGCAGAGCACCACCCCCCGGTCGACTCGTCCGGCGGCCACCGCCTCGGCGACTTTGATGGCCGTGTGTGGGTAGATCGGGTCGTCGGACCCGAAGTCAAGCACCTCATGCCCGAGCCCGCGAGCGTGGGCCATGAGGGACTCCTTGAGCTCTCTCGCGTTTGGATCGCATCCAAAGCCGATGTTCATCTACAGTCCGTTTCCTCCGCGTGGGATCTCACTCGAGACGGCCGATTCTGCTCTGTGGGTAGCTGAAGAATCCAGCCCGTCGATGGATATGGGTGGCGATCCCAGCCCCTCGCCTTTGGGTCTGAGGGCCGAGGCTGGGATCGTGACGAGCCGTGACGCGCCTCTGGCAGTTGACGACGTGGCTGGATGGGGTGAATCTCGAAAGATACTGCCGTTCGGCGGTGACGATGAGGCAATCGATGGTAACTCAGCTGGGCCGGCGTTGCTTCCATGTGCTGCTTCCCTGTGGGGTGCCATTATCCAGTCCTGAGGCTGGCCACTACAACACGCACGGGCCACACCGCGCTCTTGGGCTCAAGGCTCCGGAGGCCGCGCCAACCGCTCTCCCCGCAACCCGAGCATCGACCCGTCATGCCCATCGAAGCGATCGGCTCGGCTGACTGATCCACGAGTACGAGCTCGCTGCGTGAGTGCCGAATAGTGGCACCCCACACGGAGGCACGGTCCTCGCCGGCCGCTCGCCCCGAGAGGTCGAGATCCGCGAAGACCGTCTTGACGCGGGCTAGTAGGTCCACGTTCACCGGGGCAGATCGAGGAACGCGCCGCGCCCTCGCCTCATGCGAAGTAGGCGCCTCCGTTCATGTCGAACACGGCGCCGGTGACAAAGCCTGCGAGATCGGACACCAGGAGGAGCACGGCCGCAGCCACGTCGTTCGGTACCCCCGCGCGCTTGACCAGTGTCCCCTCGATGAAAGCCTTCTGCATGTCGGGCGGCGTCGTGTCGTGAAACGGCGTCTGCAACACGAAGCCTGGGGCGACGGCGTTGACCGTGATGCCTGGGGCGAGCTCTTTTGCCAGCGCACGCGTCAGCCCGATCACCCCGGCTTTCGCGGCCGCGTAAGCGATCGCCCCGGCCCCGCCTCCGTGGCGAGCCGCCACGGAGCTGACATTGACGATTCGGCCCCAGCTCGGGTCCATGATCCGCGCCGCGGCGCGGCTGCAGTACATGACGCTCGAGAGGTTTAGCGCCAGGATGCGGTCCCAATGCTCGTCAGTCTCCGCAGTCAGGCCGACCCGTCCGAGCAGCCCACCGGCGTTGTTGACAAGGATGTCAACGCGGCCCAGCGTTCGGACGATCGTCTCGACGGCGCTGTTCACTTCGTCGCTGGCCGTAACGTCGACCTTCAGCGCCAGCGCCCTTCGTCCGAGGCGCCTGATCTCGTCAACCGTGGCCGGATCGTCGTGCTTGAGGTATGTGATCGCGACGTCGGCCCCGCTGCTGGCGAGTGCGAGCGCTGTCGCTCGGCCAATCCCCACATTCCCACCGGTCACCAACGCGACCTTACCGGACAGATCGATCTGCATGCCGTGGCCGCCTTTCCTATCGAGCTACCTGCCCGGTTCCGTGCTCGTCGCCGAGGAGCGCGTCCCCGAGCCCGTCCCTATGGCTGAATGGAGACACCAGCCAGCGGCCCAGACTCGAGCACCATCGCCCGCTGCGGGTGTCTGGGGTCGCGACGTGGGCCAACAGCGGGTTCAGTTCTCGGCTGCGATGTCAGGCAAGCAGATCGCGAGGCACCTGGTTCTCCAGCATCTCGCCGGCCGCGAAACGCCGGATCTGATCGCCCGCGAGGGCGTAGGCACGGGCGAGCGACCGCCGCGAGTCGCCGGCCATGTGCGGGCTTATCAGGACACCCGGCAGCCGCCACAGCGGGTGATCCGGAGGCAGCGGCTCTGGATCGGTCACGTCCAGCGCCGCGCGCAATCGACCGCTCCGTAGGGCGTCGACCAGGGCCGGCGTATCGACCGTCGCACCCCGCCCGGCGTTCACCAGGAGGGCGCCAGGCCGTAGGAGCCCGAGGCGGCGAGCGTCCAGCAGCCCGCTCGTCCCCGCCGTGAGCGGCAGCAGGTCGATCAGGATGTCGGCGGAGGGTAGGGCCGAGTCCAGGTCATCGAGCCCCAGTGCTCCCTCCCGCCGCGTCGTGGCAACGCCGACGACCTCCACGCCGAAGGGCCGAAGGCGCTCCGCCACCGCCGAGCCGATCGAACCGTAACCGAGGACTAAGGCGCGCAAGCCTGTCAGCTCGTCGGCCACGAACGGGCGCCAATCTGCCGCCAGCTGGGCGTCACGGGTTGTCATCAGGCCTCGCTGCATTGCCAGGATCGCCCCTACGACCCACTCCGCCACCGGGCCGTCGTAGACACCCCGAGCGTTGCAGACGAGGATGCCCTCGGGTACCCGCCCCCGGAGCCAATCCACGCCCGCGCTGAGCGTCTGGACCACCCGCAGGCGAGCCATCGCGCGCAACTCGGCCAGCACAACCTGTCTGGCCCAGCCGGCTGGGACGAGGAACTCCACCCGGCTCAGGTCTGGCAGCGGGCCGGACTCGCGGGGCAGAAGGACGACTTGCACGTTCGCCGAGAGCTCGCCCATATGCCGCCGCTCGGGCACGTCGGGCAGACACACAACGACCGTTTCAGGTCTGTCCCCGCGTTGCTCACTCACGCCCCGCCTCCGTGTGCCTTAGTACTGGTATCAGTCACTCAGGCCAGCGAGTCTCGCAGAGCCTGCCGGCCTCGTCAATCTCGATTGCGGCACCACTTCCGGCCGGCGGGGTTCGGCCCGGCTGAGCTGTCGTGCGCGGACGAGGTGCGTTCGACGCTGAAGTCCGGGGCAAGAAGGACGTGGCGGACCATCAGCCGAATGTCCCACTAACACTGCGGTGCGACGTGGCCGGCCGGTCCGGGCATGGGCTGGTCGAGTGTGGAATTCGTGCCACCCGGAGGCTTCGGCGAGCCGTTCGGGCACATCGGTCCCGTAGGGGTTGACCGTCACTCCGCAGCGCTCGCAGCGCAGAGCCTCGCGGGGGCTGACGGTGCTGACGTCCGCCCATTCCTAGTTTGGGGCCAGTCCTATCCGCGGATCCGGCAGGTTGCGAGTGGAGCCCGAGCCCGATGAAAGACGCTCATCGCCGTTTCCGACGGCCGTGATGACGAAGGCCTTTGCTACACGGCGGACGAGCCCCGCGCTCGCGGACCCGGCAGCAGTGAGGCTGCTGGATGAGCCTATGTGGTCGGCCCGTCACCTGGCCGCCGCTGCCCGTTCGGCAAAGGAGCTACCCAATTGAGCGCCGCCGACAGGTCTCAACTTTCCGGACGCCATACCAGTCGACATACGGGTTCCGATCAAGGTGGCGGATGCCTGGCTGGACCTGGTCAGCCCGCTCCCAACTCCCATGAAGGCTCCGAACGGGTTACCATGTCGCGGTTCCGGGTTCCCACGCCGATTGGCTTTGTCGTCGGATCAGATGCTCTAAATGCTCTGTCCGACGAGCAAGAAGGGCAGCGTCGAATCAGATGCTCCAAATGAGCGTGGAACCCATCGGAAACAGCGCGCCCGTAGCTCAATGGATAGAGCATCTGACTTCGGATCAGATGGTCGGGGGTTCGAATCCCTCCGGGCGCGCCAACCTGAGGGCATCAACACCTTAGGCGGGGCTCGATCCCTCGTGAAGCGGGGCGGAATCTGATGCCCGTCGCGCGCTACCTCGGAATCATATGCCTGTCGGTGTTTGCGGACGGGCGGTCAGATGCCCGTCGCTGCGGCCTGCGGCCGGGCGCCACGGGCCATAGCGGCCTTCGCGGGCGGCGTCACTTATAGCGTGACCGCGCTAGCTCTGTGAGATTCGGTCGTCAGTAGCCGGCGAGTGCGCGGCTACCAAGGGTCCACGGCACCTCGAAGGTCGAAGCCGAGGCTGGTGTAGGCAGCGGTGCGCTTGGAATGCATCCGCGCCAGGACCGGGATCCTGTAGTCCACGTAGTCATGCACCTCGACCCGCGTCTTGCCCTCGACCGGCCTGAGCACGCGGCCGACGTACTGGACGATTCGGCCCCGGAAGGCGATCGGAAACGCTACGAACAGCGTGTCCAGCGGCGGACAATCAAAGCCCTCGCCCAGGAGACTGCCGGTGGCCACGAGCACTACGCCATCGCCGGGCTGCGTCGCCGCGAGTCGATCGACGATCGCTCGTCGCTCTTTTCTGCCGATGCCTCCGACTAGGACGTCTGGGCGAACTCCCATTTCCTCAAGTCGATCGCGGATAAGGCCCACATGCTGCTTCCATTGAGAGAGAACAAGGCAGTTGCGGCCCGACTGCACGGCCGCAGCGATGTCGCCGCAGACCTGGCGAGTCCTAGCGTCATCCTCTACCAGCGCGCGGAAGACGGTCTGGATGGTGGGAGGCACCTCGCTTGTGCCGGTGACCGGACTTCCGTGGTTGGTTGGATGGACGACTAACGTGCGCACCACGCCCGCCGTCGCGCCCGGATCCCCGCTCATCCGATGTCGCACCGGCCCGCAGTACATGGTTATCAGTCCCTCGAGCCCGTCTCGGCGGTACGGCGTGGCGGTCAGTCCCAACCAGACCGGCGCGCCGATCTGGCGGACCACGCGCTCGAAGGTGACGGCAGGGACGTGGTGGCATTCGTCGACGATCACGAGCCCATATCCAGAGGTCAGTTCGCGGATGTCCTCCCGGCGCGCCAGCGACTGCACCATCGCGACATCGACGACGCCCCGCAGACGGCCAGCTCCGCCACCGAGCGTGCCGATCTGGCGGCGTTTGAGACCGAGATGCTCCTGGAGGCGCTCGCGCCACTGCTCGGCGAGGGGCTGGCGATCAACGAGCACGAGCGTGCTGGTCGTCCGCTGGGCAATCAGGGCGCAGCCAACGACTGTCTTGCCGGTGCCCGGCGGTGCGACAAGAACGCCGAGCTCGTGACGGCGCAGCTCATCGAACGTGACTTGTTGGTCGGCGTCGAGCACAGCGCCAAGTCGAACCTCGATGGTCCGGGAAGCCCAGGCGGTCTCACGTACTTCCAGATGGCTGCCGGCCTCGACGGCAAGAGACATAGCAGCCTCACGCAGGCCCCGCGGCAGCAGAAGCTGGTCGATCGACTCGTCGTAGCAGCGGATCAGCCGCGGCGTGTTCCAGGTCGAGAGGCGCAGGCGCTCCTTCTCGTAGTACTCGGGGTTGTGGAGAGAGGCCAGATGCTTGAGAGCCGAGACGAGCGCAGGAGGTAGGCCGATGCGATCAATCGCCAGCATCGCACCGGCCACGGCCAGAATCTTGTCGGGCGGTTTCGGTCCGTCCCCGCGGAACGGGCGACGGTAGGTCGGTTCGACCGGGCCGGTTGCAACCTCGCGAAGCTGCTGCGCGAGGAGGTTCACCCCGCTCACCGAGGCCCGTTGGAGACCCGAGAGGAAGGCGAACTGATCGTCGTGCGGCGTAAGCGAGTCGTCGAGGAACACGGTCGTGCCGCCTTTGCGGCAGGTGCCTTGAAGCGGAAGTGCGATCAGGTTGCCGAACGAGCCTTTCGGCATGAAGTCCTGCGCCGGGAACAAGCGGTCATAGCTCGCGAGGTCGAGCTCGGCGCGGATGGTCATTGCTTCTCGGAGCAGATGGGCGCCGATCCTGCGTGCGGCAGATGCTGGGACTGCTCCGGCGAAAAGGATCCAGACATGGGCGCCGTCACCCGAACGCGAGCGCTCGAGCGCGGCGTCGAACCCCAACGCCCGGGCGGCGTCCTGGTAGGCGCGCGCGTCCAGCGGCCAGGTCGACCCGTCGAAGTCGCAGGCCAGCAGCTTCATCTGTCGTCGCGTAGCAGCGGATAGATCCCGACGTGAATTCGACCAGACAGATGCGACTCGATGACTTCGTCTGTGAGCGGGAGATATGCCCGATCGGGCCTTCGGGCGTTGACGGGCCCACCCACCACGGCTGGGCTCCAACCCGATTTGCCGGTACGAAGGTTATCCCAGCGGGTCGCGTAAACATCCTCGCGCCCGCAGAACAGCGTTCGGAACAGAACGATCTTCGCCGCGGCCGACGACCTGGCATACACCTGCGGATGCGGAGCGACATCGTCCTCACCGAACAATGTGGCCCCGGGAGGTGTGGGCCTCGAAGGGGACGCCTCTATGTCTGCGGTCCCGCCACGCGCAGCGAGCAGCTCGCGAAAACGTATGTTTTCGGCCTTGAGGAGATCGAGCTCGCGCTCCAGATCGGCGCGCGAGAGGGCAGGTCTGTCGGCCGGACGGTTAGGCACGCGCCGAGTCCGTACGGTTCATGGTCGAGTTGTCCGTCGCCGGGGCTGACTGACAAGCAGCGCTACGCCGCTCTGGCAATTACCTGGCCAACCTGTTCTCGGGTCGCTCCAAGGCCCAAAAGCGACTTGACGAGCAGATCGACGGATACGGACGCATCCGCTGCCTCCATCTTGGCGAGTCGCGATTGGCTCGACCCGAGGCGCTTCGCCGTCTGCGCCTGGGTCCAACCCTGCTGCACGCGCACGTCACGCAGGAATTGGGCGAGGGCAAGCTTGAGCTCGACGAACGCCTCCTCCTCTGGAGTTAGCTCGAGGAAGTCTTCGGCGTTCCCGACGCGCCAGCCGGCACCTTCGAGGCGATCCTTCTTGTTCTGATCCATCTCTTAGCTCACTCCCTTCCGCCGACGATGTCGTCGTACTGGCGGAGTCGCCGTTGGCAGGCCTCGATCACATCTTTGGGCGTCGCCTGTGTCTTCTTCTTGAACACTTCCGCGATCACGATCGCGTCATCATCGATCCGATAGACGACCCGCCAGGTGGAGTCCTCGTCGACAATCCGTAGCTCGTGGCACCGCCTCCCGATCGAGGGCATGGGCCGTGAACCAGGCATCCCGAGCGACTCGCCCTGCTGTATCCGCCGCAGCAGCACGCCAGTCTCGACGCGTGCCTGTTGGGACAGTGGAGGGGTTCTCACCTCGCCATGCAGCCAGACCAGCGGCTTGTCGTCTTCGCTCACGGTCGGCAGTGTATGTCCGATCCGACATATTCGTCAACAGTCGGGTCGCCGACCTATCGGGTCGCCGACCAGATCCGCGACCGGCCCCCGGCCGCCGGCGCGATCTCGAATTCAGGCCGGCAGCGTCCCGTCATACAACCTCCGACCGGACGGTCGTTGCCCGGGTCGGCTCCCGCACTACGATGGTACCCAGGTAGTGGGGAAGCGAAGGCGTCCGCACCGAGGCGTACAATCTGGCCCTCATCGTGGGCATCTGAAGAACGGCGAACCCGTCGAGGGCATCGGACTCTTCCGGTTTTCGCGACGGGACGCAGACTCTCTCCAGGGCGGGCACCTGACTCACCCCGGAATCGACAGAACCGGCGCCGCCAAGAGCGCCGTTCCACGCACGAATCTGCCGGCTGAGACCCCTCTGACGGGATAGCAACTTCGGATCAGATGGTCGGGGGTTCGAATCCCTCCGGGCGCGCCACTCTTTCCCCGTGGTTGCCCGAGCCCGATCCTCGCCGAGGCGTCAAGCGCCTCGTTTTCTGAGTGGCGTCGCCGGCGACAGTCGTTGTGTCAGATGCCCGGCCCGTCGGACAGGATCGTCAGATGCTCGCCCCGACCAAACTGATGAATCTCAGATGCCCACGGCCCGGCGCTAGTTCTATCGGCCCGGCGCTAGTTCTGTGAGATTCATCGCGCCACCGGCGTCAGCCACCGCCCACCTGGTGAGCATCTGAGGAGTAGATCTGAGGCTTGACCTAGGGAGGCATCGCATGTAGGCGGGACCAGTGGCTGAACGTCTCGCCGTGCTTTTGACTGTCAATCAGAACGCCGGGCGTCAACACCATATGCTCTTCCGGCAGGGCCAGAGCCATGCCGCAGGCGTTAGCGTCAGCCGTAATCGCCGCGGTCCGGGCCTCTGCCGAGTTGTACGTGCCCTAGATTCCGAACGCAAAGAGCCCTGGCGGGGAGGTCGTCCGCCTCGTAAGATCGCTTCCAAATCAGGCGCGTCCAACCGCGAGCTTTTCCCAGAGCGGGCGCTGGAGGGGAGTCAGATGAGACGAATCGATCACCGCTTGGGACTGGTCTTCCTTACCGGGGCATTCATCGCCTCGCTGGTTGCCGCATGCGACGCGGGGACGGCGACTCCGACACGGGTCAATCCGTCCGCGGCGCCGTCGGCGTCCGCTTCTCCAGCGCCTTCCGCGACTCCCTCGGCAGCACCTTCCCGGACCCATAACGCCTCGGGCGAGTTCGTGGCGACAGGCTCGATGACGATGGGCCGAGACAGCCATACGGCGACGCTCCTCCCGGACGGCAAAGTCTTGATCGCCGGAGGTGAGGCCTACGATGAGGCGCGGTCGGCCGAGTTGTATGACCCCAAGACCGGCACCTTCGCGCCCACGGGATCGATGGTCACGGGCCACGTTCTTGGCACGGCCACGCTGCTCCTCGACGGCCGGGTTCTCTTCGTGGGGGGTTGGGATCTCCGCAACGGGAGCGACTGGAACCCGTTCGACGGGAGCAACCGAATCGTATCCGCGTCCGCGGAGTTGTACGACCCGAAGACGGGGACGTTTGCCCCGACTGGATCCCCGGCGCAGGCCCGGTACTACCACACGGCCACGCGGCTTCTCGACGGTCGGGTGCTCATCGCCGGCGGGGCGCTCGGCGCTAACGACAATCCGGACGCCACGGCTACCGCCACGGCTGAAATCTACGATCCCGTGACCGGCAAGTTCGCCCCCACCGGTTCGATGACGACACCACGCTGGTGTCACTCGGCCACCTTGCTCAGGGATGGTCGTGTGCTGATGGCAGGTTCCTGGAGCGATTCCTCCGCGGAACTCTACGATCCGGTGAAAGGGAGATTCAGTCGGACTGAATCGATGAAGAACACACCCAACATCCACATGGCAACACTGCTGCGAGACGGCCGCGTCCTCATGACCGGATGGGGCGATCCGGGAACGTTGGCCGAAATCTACGACCCCGCTACCGGCAAATTCAGCCCGACCGGTTCGATGATCAACAGCTGCAACTTCATCGGGCCTATTGGCGGCCTACTCTCCTCCGCGCCGCTGCTGGCGGACGGCCGCGTCCTGGTTCCCGACGTCATCTACGATGGGTCTTCTGGAGGCGGAATCGGATCTGCCGAGTTGTACGACCCCGTGACCGGGACGTTCACCAAAGGCCCGCCAATGAGCAGATACCGATCTGGGTTCACCGAGACCCTGCTTCCTGATGGCAGGGTTCTCTTCACGGGCAACCAGAGGCCGGTCTATCCGATGGGCATCGCCCCTCCCACTGACTCCGCTTCGTTAGCCGCGGCGATAGAGGCCGACCGCGCCTCCGCCGAGTTATATGTGCCGTAGACCGCTAAACCGGATGCCAGCCGAGCATCCGCTCCCTTGACCGGAATGCGCTTCTCAGTCGGTATGGCGTCCGGGAAGTCGAATCCTCTCGAACCTTCGACCTGATGATCGTCGGCGAAGGCCCAGCGTCGAGGCGTATGATCCAACCCTAAGTCTCATCGTGGGCATTTGAAGCGGGCCGATCCAGCAGAGGGCATCGGACACTTTCGAGTTCACACGATGGGATCAAGACTCTCTCCGGGCCGGGATCCAGACTCACCCCGGAATCGACGAAAACGCCGTCCTCGCGATGGCCGTTCCACGCACGAATCGACGCGGCTGCTGGCTCTGACGGGACCTGGACTTCGGATCAGATGGTCGGGGGTTCGAATCCCTCCGGGCGCGCCACTTTCTGAGCGTGAAACGGCTGGTCGGGCCCTCTGCGGCCACCCCCTCGGCCGGGCTTGACAGCCAATCTGACAGCCAATCGATCGCCTTGGTCCCAAGGCAAGCATCGGCGACGCAGGCCTTCAGAGTCAAGCTCGCCGAGGGGATGGTCGGTCCCGCTCCAACCATCCGCCTGGGGGCTGCGCCGAGAGCCAGGGCTTCACTGCGCAACCCGGATCGCCGCTGCGCGGGGCTGGGAGGCGGGTTCTCTGAGAAGACCCGAGGGCAGGCCAGCCAGCGCCCGTTCCGCCCACAGCGGTGGAAGGCGGACGAATTGGAGTGGCCTCGGGACGATGGAATGTCATGAAGAGGGGCCTCGCCGGTGACAACGTTGGGTTGTCAAAGCAACCAGCACCGAGGAGGCCCAGACATGTTGTACGCCGGATTGGACCTGTCGCGCCAGAGGCTTGATGTGC
>Ga0187878_1000054_pt1 | contig 129048 bp, 121 predicted proteins | sample June2016WEW_17_1_FD_132979 | JGI IMG/M metagenome (GOLD analysis project Ga0187878, IMG submission 132979) | Peatland microbial communities from SPRUCE experiment site at the Marcell Experimental Forest, Minnesota, USA - June2016WEW_17_150 | ecosystem: Environmental > Terrestrial > Soil >... | reverse complement strand
TGCGCATTCAGATTGCAAGGTCTGGCGAGACCATTTTAGTGGCTACACATGGAACTCGAATTGCAGGCCAACTTGCTCCAACGACGGGAGTAATGCTACGGCAGGCTCAGGAACTTCGGGCTAAAGTTGTCTTGGACAAGAGTGATCTCGATTTGCTTTCACAATTAGTAGGAAGCTTCTCAAAACTCCGCGAGATCGAATCCCAATTTGCCGAGAAGGTTGCGGAGTCAACAACCAAGAGACAGGCGGTGGCATTAGGACTGCTGGCGAGAACCTTCCAGTTGGGCATCTCGTGCCTGGTCAACCAGCTCCTGCAGAACTTCGCGGGCTGGAATTGTTCTTACAGATCGTTACTTGAGACGCTCTTCGTTGTCGAATGGATAGGTCAAGACTCACAACGCTTCGAAGCATATTTCGAAGGTGCCGCACCAGGGATAGGACGCATAAAGACTGACTTCTGTGGTAGGCACCCGGAATTCGCGGACCTCTACGCGTCAGCGTCGGAAGTGACGCATGTCGGATCTAGATCGTTACACCTATCGCGAAAGCACCAAATGGCAATGTCAGATGAATTACCATTCACAGCTACTTCAATGCATATTGCCGGGCCTCAACTGGCTGAGATGCTAGGAGACTTCGCAAAGTTAGTTGTGCTGCTCGAGCAGAGACTCGAAGTGTTGCTAATCGAGAACTTCGACCTGACGACAAAGGGTGAGGTGCTTTGGACAAAGGGGGCAGTAGAGTCCAAATTCGGGTGTCTGGCTTGGGAACGCGCTAACCATTAGGAGGGCCTTATTGCTCGTCGGCGACGCCACAAATCGGGCTCGCTGCCTCGTTCCGAAGGCCGGTGAGAACTGGAGGATTTGCCCGGAGCATTCTGGCGCTCGCCCATTGATCGGCGTCGCGTGACGGCCTATCCGGAAGTTGCGCTGGCTCTGGCGTGACGACGGCAAAGTCTGCCAAGCGGGCCAGAGGTCCCCATCCCGGGAAATCTGCCAGCTCTCCACCGCGAGTTAGGTTAGCGCTTATGGGGCGAACCCCTATGCTGGCGTTCTCCCCCCTGGCCGAACTGTTCCTTGCGGATACATGGCAGTCGGGCCTCGGGGCCCTGCGAACATGTTACTGTTGTAACAACTGAGGCAAGCGCATGAAGTCGAGCAAGCGGCTTCTTCTCTGGAGCCTGCTGGCTGCACTGGCTGGAGCGCAGACCCGGCAGTCGATTATCATCGACCACAACTCCACGGACCTCTCGAGAATCCCGGATCAGTGGATCGAGCGCGCCAAGGCGCTGACCATTCACTACGCGCACACTTCGCACGGCTCCCAGATCGTCTCGGGCCTGGAAGCGCTCCGGCGCGAGAATCCCAAGTTCGACTACACGGTGTACTCCGGCCAGCCGCAGAGCCTGCCCGCCGCGCAGGGGGCTTTGCGCATCTACGATGGTCAGCCCGATGAGACCTACGTCACGCCCGAGCTCTACTGGAGCGAAGCGGACGGCATCCGGATCACCCGCGCCGTCGCGGGCACCGGCCTGTTCAACTTCTCGATGTGGTCCTGGTGCGGCGAGCAGTCCTCCAACTCCGCCGCTCGGGTGCAGCAGTATCTCGACACTCTGAATCAGTTCGAGACGGACTATCCGGCCATGCGGTTCATCCTCATGACCGGCCACACCGACGGGGGCAGCGCCACCCTCGCGCGCAACAACGGGCTAGTCCGCGACTACGGCCGGCAGAACGCGAAAGTGCTGTTCGACTTCGCCGACATCGAGAGCTACGACCCGGCTGGGAATCACTACCCGAATACCGACGACAGTTGCCCCTGGTGCGAGGATTGGTGCGCGACTCATCCGGGCGATTGCCAGAACCTGCCCGACGACTGCGCCCACTCGCATCCATTTAACTGCAAGCTGAAGGCTCGCGCGTTCTGGTGGATGATGGCGCGGCTCGCGGGTTGGGACGGCACGTCCGTGTCACCCTCGGGTCCTTACATCGCTCCCAACGGCGTGCTGAACGCCGCCAGTTACAGTGGTGGCGCGGTGTCCGCCGGCGAACTCCTGGTCATTTACGGGGAAGGCTTCGGCCCCCCGCAGTTAGCCCCGCTCGCGCTCAACCAGGCCGGCCTCGTGGATACGTTCGTGGGAGACACGCGGGTGCTCTTCGATGGCGTGCCCGGGCCCATGATCTACGCCTGGAGCGGGCAGGTGAGCGCGGTCGTGCCCTATGGCGTGGCAGGCAATCGGTCGGTCAGTGTGGAAGTGGAATACCGGGGGACAAGGACCCCGCCCCTCCAGGTCCCGGCCGCGGCGGCGGCTCCCGGCATCTTCTCCCTGGATGCCTCGGGCCAGGGTCAGGGCGCCATCTTGAACCAGGATCTGAGCCTGAATGGCGCCGCAAATCCGGCGCCCTCCGGCTCCATCGTCGTGCTTTACGTCACCGGTGAGGGCCAGACCGAGCCTCCAGGCATCGACGGGAAGCTGGCCGCGGGATCGCTCCCCAAGCCCCGGTTGCCCGTGGCGGTTCAGATCGACGGGATCGACGCCGAGGTTCTATATGCGGGCGCAGCCCCCACGCTGGTGGCCGGCGTCATGCAGGTAAACGTGAGGCTGCCCCCGGGCGTGAGGTCCGGCGACGCGGTCCCTGTGCTCATCAAGGTGGGAGAGGCGACCAGCTCTCCGGGCGTCACCCTGGCTGTACGGTAGGCGTCCGTCCGATTCTCTCAGGACCCCGGCGTCGCCGCCGCCTTCACGTGGCATTTGGCGCAGTTGCCCGCGGTCTGGAAGGCCATGCCACCCGGGCGATGGCAGAACCCGCAGGAGGTCTGGTTGGCTTGGGCGGGCTTGTGCATCCCGGGCTTGAAGTTCAGCGGGGCCTTGGCCGACTGCTGGAACAGCTTGTCGTGGCAAACCTTGCAGTCGCCCTTGGCACGCTTGAGGTGGGCCGTGTGATCGTAGGTCACCTTCCCCATCTTGGTCTCGAAGACGAGCTTGGAGGGCGCCTGGGGCTGCTGGGCGGACACGCTGAGCAGGCAGATCACCGAAATCGCGAGAAGGAACACCATCAGGTAGCGCATATCCAGAAATAATACCATTGAGCTATGTTGGTTTTGGCCTCCCGCTCCCCGCGGCGTCAGGAGATCCTGGTGCGAGCGGGCATCCCCTTCGTGGTCCGGCCGGTCCAGGTCGACGAGGCGCTCCAGCCGGGCGAGGACGCGCGCGCCTGCGTGAGGCGCCTGGCCCGCCAAAAGGCCGAGGCCGTCGAGGCCGCGCCGGAGGACGTCGTCCTGGGGGCCGACACGGTGGTCGTCGTGGATGAGGAGATCCTCGGCAAGCCCGTCGACGCCGCCGATGCCGCGAGCATGTTAGGCCGCCTTTCCGGGCGTGAGCACATCGTCCTGACGGGCATCTGCCTGCGTGCCTCCTCCGGCCTGATCGAGGACCTGGAAGCCACCCGCGTGCGCTTCGTCCCGCTTTCACCCCGCGATATCGCCGAGTACGTCTCGAGCGGCGAGCCGATGGACAAGGCCGGCGCCTATGCCATCCAGGGGCTGGCCTCGCGATTCATCGACCGCGTCGAGGGCTGCTATTTCAACGTCGTCGGCCTCCCCATCGCACGGGTCTACCGCCATCTGCTGGCGTTGGGAGCCCGGCACCATCCTGGGGACTAACAGCCTGTGGTGAAAGTCCGTGGCAGGCGAAACCGCCTGCCACGCACTGGCCCAAGTCGTTGATTCTCCTCGTGGTGCAGGCGGTTCCGCCTGCGTCCGCGCCTTAAACGGGACTTTCACGACAGGCGGCACGCGGCCGAATCCGGTATAATCCGCCTCTGAGCGCATCTCAGGAGGAGGATGTATGTCGCAACCGGATCAACCCGGCCGCCGCGGCTTCCTGCATCGGGGCTTGGCGTTGGCGGGTGTTTCAGCCGTACTGCCCTCGGCGGGCCTGGCCCAGCCAAGCGGCGCGGAGCTCCAACTGCCCGGGTACGCCCGGGCCAAGAACTGCCGGTCGCTCAAGCAATCCAGCCACGACCCGACCGGGGGCAACGCCGACTTCTGGCGGATTCCGCCCGGCGGCACGCTGGAGTTGTTCAACTCCCCGGGGCCGGGGGTCATCTCGCACATTTGGTTCACCATCTCGGCTCAGAGCCCAAACCACCTCAAGGAACTGGTGCTGCGGGCGTACTGGGACGGCAACTCCAAACCCAGCGTTGCGGCCCCTATCGGCGACTTCTTCGGCCTCAACCTGGGCCAGTACCAGATCTACGAGTCGGCCTATCTCGCCTGCTCTCCCGGCCGCTCGCTGAACTGCTACTTCGCCATGCCGTTCCGCAAGTCGGCGCGCCTGACTGTCACCAACGAGAGCGCGGGCCAGGTCGGGGCCTTCTACTCCAACATCGACTATCTGCTTGCGCCCTCCCTGCCCGACGACGCGCTGTATTTCCACGCCCAGTACCGGCAGGCGTCACCCTGCGTGGCCAGCGTGGGCGAGACACTCAACCCCACCGGCGCCAGGAACTACGTGTACCTGGAAACGCGGGGGCGGGGCCACCTGATGGGGGTCACGCTGGGCGTCCTGCTCAACGCCGACGGCTGGATGGGCGAGGCGACGACATGATCTTCATCGACGACGAGGCCAAACCCGCCATCATCGGCACCGGCTCGGAGGATTACTTCCTGGGGAGCTGGAGCTTCGGCGGGCGCGACGGCGCCACTCCCTTCGCGCATCACTACTACGGGGCTCCGCTGATCGTCATGCCCGAGCGCACCGGCGGCCGCTATTGCTGCTACCGCTGGCACGGCGACAACCCGGTGACCTTCACGCGCTACCTGAAACACACCATGGAGCACGGCCACGCCAACGACCGCGGCGATAACTTCTTCTCGGTGGGCTACTGGTACCAGTCCGAGCCTTACACCGATTTCCCGCCCCTGCCGCCGGCGGCCGAGCGCATCCCCCGGGTCAAGCCGGGCTGAGTCACAATAGGAGACGCCATGAAATCACGGATTGCGGTTCTGGCCGGCATGGGCGCGGCGCTGCTGCTGGCGGCCGACCCGCCGGGGTTCGTCCGCTGGCGGGCTTCCGATCTGAAAGGGCTCGAACAGAAGCTCGCGGGGAAGCTCGATACGAAACTGAAAGTGGCCTCCGAGCCGTTGGGCAAGTTCCCCAACCACTCATTTGCGCTGGCCCACCGGGAGGCCAGCGGAGAGGCTGAGATGCACGAGACCCAGGCCGACGTTTTCGTGGTTCAGAGCGGCGAAGCGAACCTGGTGATCGGCGGGAAGGTGACCGGCGCCAGGACCACCGCGCCCGGCGAGGTGCGCGGGCCGTCCATTGAAGGCGGCCGCGAGATGAAGCTGGCCGCCGGCGACATTGTCCACATCCCGGCCAAGGTCCCGCACCAGTTGCTGCTCCAGCCCGGAAAGCAGTTCACCTACTTCGTGGTAAAGGTGGATACGCCATGAGACCACAGCGGCATTGGCTGTACGCGGCGCTGATGCTGGGGATGGGCCTGTTCCTTCTCCGGGGCATCCGTCCCGTCTTCCGGAATTGGGACCAGTTCGGCCCGGCGCTGCAACTGGTTCTCGTTGTGTTCCTCATTGCCGGCGCCGCACTCGTCATCTCCGGCCTGTTGACACTGTTTTCGCGAAGCCTGCGACGCGCTGCCGCTTGGGGAGCCGCGGGGGCCTTCCTGCTCGCGGGTGTGACCCAGTTGGGCGGGGTTCTGTCAGCCGTCATTCCCTGCGGAGGCCCAAGCTGAAAGATCTCGAACCTCGCGGTCGGCGGGGTCTATTTGCTGTTGGGCGGCGTGACGTGGCAGGAGGCCCGGCGCGGCTACTGCCTCCAAAACAACTCCGCGTCGGACCGCCGCACGTAGTTGGCGTCGATCTCGGCGGGGTTCTGGCTGAGGCCGGCGTCCAGGCGCGCCGCGGCGATTCTCGCGATGGCGCCCGCCAGCGCGCGCGGCGCCTCGCACACCGCCGCGTGCTCGAACCGCGTTCCCACGAGCGCCGGGCAGAACCAGGCGCTGTCCTGGCACACGAACTCCAGATCGCCCTCCGGAAGCGTGGCCAGCCACGCGGGAAGGGGCATGACCACCTCGGGACTCACGATCTTGAGCCCGGCGTTGTACACCGCCCCGTAGATCTGGCCGCGCCGGGCGTCCACGACCGCCGCCCGCAGCGCCGCCCCACCGAACCAAGCTACGGCTTCCAGGTTCGACACCGCCACCACCCGCTTGCCCAGCGCTTCGGCCAGCCCTTTCACCGCGGCCAAGCCCACCCGCACCCCGGTGAACGATCCGGGTCCCGCCGCCGCCGCGAAACAGCCGATATCCTCCAATTCCCAGCCGGTCCGCTCGAGCAGCCCACGCAGGTGGTCGAACAGGATGCGGCTAAAGCCTTCATTGGAATGCAGGAGCACTTCGACGACGACCTGGCCGCCATCCGCCAGGGCCAGGCTGCCGAACTCGGTGGTGGTGTCCAGGGCCAGGATGCGGTTCACTGGGTCAGCTTGTAGACCTTGAAGAGAGAGTAGACTTTTCCGTTCGCGTTCATCCCGTATAGCCGCATCGCCAGGTCCGCCGGATAGGAGCCGCCGATGCTCGGCGGGATGGCGAGGGTCCCTTGCGCGCCCGTTCCGATGACCCGGAAACCCTGCTGGTCGGCCGCGACCTCGCCGGTCCACAGCCACATCATCGAGCGGGTCGCGCGGGTCTCCCGCGTGATGCGGATCGCGTACTTGGCCGGGCTGCCAAGCGAAATGGTGTCCGCCGCCGGCCCGACGATCTCGAACGGCGCCTTCTGCGGCGTCTGCTCGATCTCCTGCATCGCGATGGGCCGCGACTCGAACTTGTAGGACTTCAGCATCCCCTCCTTGTGGCCCTCCCGCGAGATGTGGAGCACCCAGTCGTGCGTATTGTCCGGCGGCGCGCCGGTGAAGCGGTCTCCCTTGTAGCCTTTCTTCTCCTTCAGGGATTCGCCGGTGATCGGGTTGAACCAGGCCACGTCGTAACCGTGCTTCTCGAGCACCACCTCGACCGGCCCGGGCTTCTCCAAGTACACGATATACTCGACCCCCTCCAGCGCCACGGCGCGCCCGCCATCCACGTCGAAATAGGGCTCGAGCTCCCAGTGGCGGGTGCTGGAGAAGAAATCGAACCACACCGCCATCTGCCGCGCGGCGGGCGAATCAGGCTGGCTTGGATCCGCGTTGCCGAGCGTGGGGTACTGGCCGTCCATCGTGGCATTCCACAGCCACCGGCGCACCGTGTCCGCGTCCGCTCCCGCCGGCCCGAAACCGACCTGCGGCATGGCGTACAACTGGTGCTCGATGGCCGCCAGGTCGTCGGCAGCCGATTGCGAGCCGAGATAGTTCATCCACTCGTCGCCGGCCAGCGGCGAGGCGCTGGCCTCCGCCCCCGTGGATCGCGGATGCTGGTACGGATCGATTTTCTTCAGCGCCAACCCGATCTCCTTGAGCGCCGCGCGCCCGTCCAGTGCCCGCTCGAAGCTCTGGAATCCCTGCCAGGTGATATCCATGGCCGCGTAGCGCGCCACGAGGTAACGAATGTAGCGCTCCCGCTCGGCCCAGTCGGGAAACAGGCTGGTGAGCTGCTGCTGGTCGTAGGCCGGCATCAGGTCCACGGCGATGCCTTTGCGGTTCAGCGCCAGGATGCGCTGGTCCAGTTCCTGGAACACCGCCGGGTCCGGCTGGTCGGCCGAGCGGAACGCTCCCCCGGGCTTGCCGGGGGGCGCCAGCACGACCCCGCGCAGGTGCGTGAACTTCTGTTGGGCCCGCGCGGCCGCCAATTGGTCGAACACCTCCCGTTGGATGTACGGCAGCGCCAGCAGCGTGTCGCCCATCCACAGGTGCGGCTTTTTCACCTGCTCGTCAACCCGGGCCCAATGATGCACGTTGGCGGGATTCAGAAAGCCGGGGAAATTCGATTCGGTCGCCGAGAACACGCCCTCTTTGCCCTCGAACCGGGGGATGTTGCTGGTCACCCGGAACACCCACTCGCCCGGGTCTGTGGGCGCGAAGCGGATCACCAGCCGGCGGCCCCCGTCCCAAAACCCCGGCATGCGGAAGGTCCGGTACCGCGGTGATCGGAACTCCGCCTCCAGTTGCACCGTCAGGTAGGGGTTCGGATGGGCCGAGGCCTCTTCGCTCGAAAGCTCGAACACGATCTCGCACGGCGAATAGGTGGGCGTCGGCTGGCACACAGTCTGCGCGATGCCAGGCAGGACCAGAACGGACATGAGCAGGAGCGTGCGCATCAAACTACAGTGTAGCCGCATCGCACCGGCCTGCGGCTTGTTTACCCGTTGGCGGCGGCCATTCTGGCGGCCAGATCGAGCGCGCTCACGAAGCTGGCCGTCGAGGCCACCCCCTGGCCCGCGATGTCGAACGCAGTGCCATGATCCACCGAGGTGCGGATGATCGGCAGTCCCAGAGCGACATTCACGCTGCCTTCGAAGTCCAGCAGCTTCAGCGGGGCGTGCCCCTGGTCGTGGTACATGCAAACGATGGCATCGTACTTCTTCCTGCGAACGGCCAGGTAAAAGACCGTGTCGGGTGGAACCGGGCCCTCCACCGGCATCCCCTGACTCCGCGCCCACTCGATGGCGGGACGGATCTCGCGGATTTCCTCGTCGCCGAACAGGCCGTTTTCGCCGGCATGCGGGTTCAACCCGGCGACCGCAATCCGCGGGTTCGGCCGCAGCTTCCGAACCGCATCCACGGTCAAACCGAGGACGGTGCAGATGCGCTCCTTCTTCACCCGCTCGACGGCGGTCCTCAACGAGACGTGCGTGCTCACGTGGGTGACGATCAACTGCTCGCTCACCAGCATGATGGTCACATCGCTCACCCCGCACACCGCGGCGATCAGCTCGGTGTGCCCGACAAAGCCGCTGTCGGACAACTGCGTCGCTTCCTTGTTCATCGGCAGGGTGACCATGGCGGCGATCTCGCCCTTCAGGGCCGCGCGGGCGGCTGCGATCACGTACTCCCGGGCGGCGAGGCCGGACTGCCGGTTGAGCTGCCCCGGCGTCACCTCCCCGGCGCGCATCAGCCCGAAATCGATCACGTTCAGCGCGCCGTCTTGAGACTCCCGGACCGACTGCGCCTTAAACAACTCGACGCCCAGGCCGAGCCGGCGGTTGTAGTAGTCGAGCGCGCTCCAGTCGCCGTAGACCGCCACGCGGTGGCGAATCTGGCCATCGCGCCAGGCCTTCAACACGATCTCCGGGCCAACTCCGCTCGAGTCGCCCATGGTGATGCCGTAGATCCGTTCCATCATGGTTGCCTTCCTGTGAGCCGGTCCCGCAGTCGCGCCAGGACGTCGGGCGGGCCGAAGCCGCCAGCCTTCGTAATGAGCAACAGATCGCGCTGCGAGGTCCGGTCGCGCAGGCGCGAAATCGGAATTCCGGGCAGGAGTTCTCCCAGCGGCTCCAGCGGAGGTTTGCCGAACGCTTCCAGTATGGCGAACGCCGTATCTCCGCCGAATACGATCAATGCCTTGATCGCCGACCGGCCCACCAGTTCGCGAACTTCGCGTCCAAGCTCCTCGCCGCGCAAACCCGAGTGCTCCAGGATGGTCCAGCCGGAATGCGGATCTGGCAGCCCCTGCTCGATCTGCCGGAGCGACACCTCGTGAAGGCTGCCATTTACTACCAGCGCGGAATCCGCCTGGAAACTGGGCGCGGTGCTGGAGCGCGGCAAGTCAATCCTCTCGGCGATGGCTTCGGCGAACGCCGCCGGGCCGGCGCCGCAACGCCATCCGGATGCGCACCAGAATCTCGCCGCGGCTGCGACGTCCTCATCGCTGGTCCCATTCGAGATGTAGATCCCCGCGGGGGCGTCGGCGCGCAGCGATCCGGCATCCGCCAGCCAGACCGGAGCGCTGGTCTGTCTCCGGAGCACCTCGACGATGCGGCTCTCGGTGGTTGGATTCAACGCATCCCGCGCAAACACGGTCTGCTCCAGCGGCGTTCCTAAAACCAGGAGGCGGCCATCGACCACCGTGCGGCCCATGGCCGGGTAGGCGGGAACGTAGAGCAGAGGGAGGGCAGCGGCTTCGAGCATTGCGCCGAGCTGGCTCCCGATGTTGCCGCGCAGCGTCGAGTCGGTCTTGGCGTACAGCAGCTCCGCATCGGCGGCGGAACGAACCAGTCGATCGACGCGGCGGGCCGCCTCGGCTGCGCTGACGTGCCGCGTCTCGAGGTCGACGATGCGCACCGGCGGCGAATCCGCGGCCGGCGCCGGCTCCCATCCGATCGTCACCCGCGCCTGGATGCCATGCGCCGCGAACTTGGCGCCCACCTCGAGCGCTCCCGTCAGGTCGTCGGCAAAGGCCAGAAACGACTGGTGGCCCTGGCTCATAGTGCAGATTCTGGCACCCGTGCGCATCACTGTCAACGCTTCGCCCTGGTTTTCACTCTGGTAGACTGGAGGCGCTCATGCGCCCCAATCACACCCAGGAGAAGCTCCGATCCGGTGCCGCCGTTTTCGGCTGCGCGCTTCAGCAACTGCGCTCGACGGAGGTCCCACGCACTCTCGCCGCCGCGGGCTACGACTACGTCTTCATTGACGGCGAACACACGGGCTTCGACTTGGAGACCATCCAGGACCTGGTGGCCGCTTCCGTGCAGGCGGGCATCACGCCCATCGTGCGCGTTGCGGAGCTGCTGTATTCTCTGGTGGCGCGCGCCCTGGACGTGGGAGCGCAGGGGATCATCCTTCCCCGGATGGAAGACCCTCGCCTGCTGGCCGAGGCCCTCCGCTGGATGCGCTATCCTCCCCTGGGCTGCCGCGGGTTCGGCGTCATGACGCCGCTCCTCGACTACGAGCCGCGCTCTTTCCCGGAGATCACCGAACACCTGAACGCCCATACGCTGGTGGTGGTGCAATTCGAGAGCCGCAAAGCCATCGAGTGCTGCGAGGAATTGCTGGACGTCCCGGGCATCGACGTGGCCATGGTCGGCCCCGCCGACCTGTCGATTTCGCTGGGCTGTCCCGGCCAGTTGGATCACCCTACCCTGGTCGAAGCGGTCCTCCAGCTCAAGGAAGCCTGCGAGCCTCGCGGCATCGTCACCGGGATCCACTGCCGGAACACGGCGCAGGCCCGCGTCTGGGTCGAGCGCGGCTTGCGCTTTGTCGGGGCCGGCAACGAGCACACGCTGCTGCTGGAGCGCGCCAGGGAATCGGTGGCATCCCTGCGTTCCGCCTGGCCGCCGCGCTGACCTATCCGGCTTCGCCCGGCTGTCTCCGTGAGAACAGCAGGCTCGCGGAGTACCCGACCACCACCAGCATCACGTGGCCCACTGCCCCGATCATGAGATCGCTCCAGGGGAAGTTGAAGCGGCCCAGATCGACGATCTTCTTCTGGCCCACCGTCAGCGTGGCCCAGCCCGTGAACAGGATGCACGCGGCGATTCCGGCGTAGATGCCCTGCCGGTTCGCCCTCTTGCTCAGGAACGCCAGCAGGAACAGCCCGGCCAGCCCCCCGGCCACGATGGCCGAGGCGGAGAACCACATCGAGAGCGCGCCGCCGCGCGAGTGCGCCAGCACCACCGCCAGGCACATGCACAGGATTCCGCAGACCGCAATGATCGCTTTGCCCACCCGCAGGCGCGTGCGATCCGAGGACTGGGGGCGGAACGCGCGATAGAAATCCTCGACGCCGACCACTCCCAGGCAGTTCAAGTCGGAGGCCAGCGCCGCCATCGCCGCTCCCATCAGCGGCGCCATGAACAGCCCCGCCACGCCCGCGGGCAGGTGCGTGCTCAAGAAGTAAGGGAAAACCTGGTCCGGCTTGGTGATGAAAGCCGGCAGCCTCTCGCCCGTGAGGCGATAGAACGACCAGGTGCAGCTCCCGATCAGCATGAACAGGGTCCAGACCGGGACGCAAAGCAGCGCACCCAAGGCCACTCCTTTGAGCGCGCCGCGGTCCGACTTCGCCACCAGGTACCGCTGCACCACGGTCTGGTCGGCGGTGTAGCGCTGCAAGTACCAGAAGAACCCGTAAATCGCCAGAACCGGAACGGTGGCTCGCGAAAAGTCCGGCCGCAGCGAGCCCAGAGAGAACTTGTGATTCTCCCACGCCAGCGAGATTACGGCGCCGGGTCCCCCCGGAGGCAGGAACAGCAGGAACGCGAGCGAGACCACGATGCCGGCCCACAGCACGAACCCCTGCACCACGTCGGTCCAGATCACGGCTTCCAGGCCGCCGATCAAGGTGTAGACCAGCGTCGCCGCGCCCGCCACCAGGATGACCAGGTCGGTGTTCCAGCCGGTCATGCTGTGGATGGTCAGGGCCAGCAGGTAGAACACGAAACCCATCTTCGAGAAATGGGTCAGCGAGAAGGCCAGCGAGGCGTACATCCGGGTAGGCCGCCCAAACCGCTTCCCGAAATACTCGTACGCGCTCATCCCCACCTCGCGGCGATAGAACGGCACGACCACCGTGCCCACCAGCGCCAGGACGACGATCACCATGAGCCCGGGCACCAGCAGCGACCAGTTCTCCCCGTAGGCCGCTCCAGGGTAGGCGATGAAGGTCACGCTGGTGATCAGGGTCGCCAGCAGCGAAAGGCCCATGGCCCAGGATGGGATCGAGCGCCTGGCGACGAAGTAGGTTTCGGTGTTGGTCTGCCGCCGGGAGAAATGAATCCCCACGGCCACCATGGCGCTCAAGTACGCCAGCATGACCAGGAGGTCCAGCCACCTGAGGTTGGGCATGAGACCCCAGTGTAACCCTGCCGTGGCGCAGGCGGTTTCGCCTGCGTCCCCGAATCAGTCCTTGGTTGGCTTCTTCTCGACGTCGATCTTCGGGATGCCGAAATGGCCGCCCAGCTCGCTCAGCTTGTCCAGGTCGATCGATCCGTTGATGTGGACCAGTGTCAGCTCCTTCGGTTCGGCCGCCAGAATCACCAGGCCCCCGACGCGGCTGCCCTCGGTCTTGAGATAGATCTCGGTGTGCTCCTTGTCCTTCTTGCTGACCACGCCCACAATCTTCGACCAGCCCGGCACGCGGAGCTGGCTCCGGATCGCCTCGACGTCCTCCGCCGAGTATTCCCCTTCCTGGCTGAACTCGAAGCTCCGGACGTAGATTCCCTTCAGGCCGTCCAACATGTTCTTCACCTTGGCCTCGTCGGGCTTGTGGCCGGAAAGGAATCGCCCGGCCAGTTGCAGCAGCGCGCCGTCCAGCATCACATCGACGCTCTCGACCGCTTTCGAAGCCAGCTTTTCCACGCTCGCCGGCATTCTGATCTCCTGCGCGAACACCGGCAGGGCGGCCATCAATAGAATTGCTCGAATCCGCATACTTTCTCCTCGTTGATTTCCGACACGCGATACCCCAGGATCTTGCCGATAGCCGATAGCTGTAAGCTGTCAGCTTAGTCGCTTCTCTCGAACACCTTCTCTTGCGCTACGTGCAACTTGGCGCCCGCGATGCGCAGCGCCAGTACGAGCTGCTGTTTCGCCGCCTCTCCCTCGGCCCGCAGATGCTGCTCGCGCCGGTACTCGAGGCCGGCCGCCAGCAAAGCGCACGCCAGAACCCCGGCCGCCGCCCAGCGCATCAGCGGCGGGCGGAACCCCGACGTCAGCGTGCGCCACCAGCTTTGCCTGGGCCGCGCCGCCGCGGCTCGCGCCAGCACTGCCCGCGTGAAATCCGGCCCCGGATCTTCCCTGCGCAGCGCTTCTCTCAGAGCGTCATCCAAGCGGCTCATAGGTTCTCTTCTCCCACCGAGCGGCGCAGTTTCTCGCGCAGCAGCGCCAGCGACCGCTGCAAGTGGCTCTTCACTGTCCGCACCGGCATGTCCAGCGCCGCGGCGATTTCGCTCGGATCCAGGTCTTCCTGGTACCGCAGGATCATCGCCATCCGCGGCTTCTCCGGAAGCGATGCCACCAGCCGCTGGAGCGTCCGCGACAGCATCGGGTCACGGGCCGCCGGCATCGTCACCGGCTCCGGCACGTCCTCCAGGCTCACTTGCGGCCGCAGTTTCCGCCGCCGCGCGCTATCGATCGACCGGTGGCTGGCCACCCGCCGCAGCCAAAAGGTAATATGCGCCATCGACTGGAACTCCGCCAGGCGCTGGTGAAGTTGCAGGAACACCTCCTGCGCCACTTCCTCGGCCAGCGAGCGGTCGTGCAGAAAGTGGTACGCGATGCTGAACACCATCGCCTGGTGCTGGCGCACGATCCCGGCGAAATCCGCGACCTCGACCGCCGCCGCTTCCGCCATTTCCGTGGCCAGCCGCATCACCTTTCATAGGATAACTACGCCAGGCGGGCGGCGAGGGGACGCAAAAATCCGCGACCTGGCGATCAGGCCGGTGGGTAGTCGGAGAGACCAAGCATTCCCGGGCCGGGCGGTGGTTGCTCCGGCTCGCTGTCGTTGCGCCTGCGTCGCCATCTGACCCACAGCCGGATCAGCCCCCCGATGAGCATGTAGGAAATGAAGCCATAGGTGTACCCTTCGCCTCGGACCTGAAGCTCGACCTCGCGGGCCTTCGGCGCCAGCTTGGCCAGAGGACTGTCCGGATTGGCCTCGACTTCCCGCAAGATCTCGGGCGGCTTCAGGAAACCATACCTGAGCTGTCCGTTCACGTTCCCGATCCACAGAAACTCCCGCACCTGGATCTGGGACAGCCGCCAGTTGGCATAGAGCGCGCCAAACAACGGCACGTAAAGGAAAAGACCGAGCACGAAAAGGGCCACTGCCAGTGGTCTGCTCATAGAATTCGCTCCTGTAGTTCCGGCACCCGTACCACCATACACCGGAGCGCCTTTCGCCGCCCGTCCCGGGCCGGCTGGTTCCCGGAGACCAGCCGCAAAAGCGTCGAAACCCGATCCCCCGCGCCGCCGTCCCACCGACAGCGCAGAGTGAACTTGCTGGAGGAATTCATGATTCACCTGCGCGCCCCGCGTTGCACCTGGCCCGGAGTGCCTCCCCAGGCACGTGCCGGGATGTGCTCCGTTCTTCTTCATGCCGTGGCCGTGACCTTGATGTTCACGCTCGCTTCGAGCAATGCCGGCCGCCGGATTCCCAGGGATAGCGTACGGCTGGCAAGCGCATTGGACCTCGCGCCGTACCTGCCCCACATGGCCTCCGGGCTGAAGGGTGGCGGGGGCGGGGGAGACAGGTCGCCCCGGCCGGCGAGCCCGGGACGCCTGCCCCGGTTCGCCCGGAGGCAATTCACCCCGCCCGCGGCGGCGCCGAACAATCCCAGACCCATTCTGCCGATGGAGCCGACGCTGATCGTTCCACCCGAACTCAAGCTGTCGGAGGTCAACCTACCGCAGTTCGGCGATCCGTTCGCGAAGCCGGGGCCCCCGTCGAGCGGCCCCGGTTGTTGCGGGGGGATCGGCGACGGTCGTGGTCACGGCGTGGGTTCTGGGGATGGGCCGGGGCTCGGCCCCGGGAAGGGCGGCGGCGTGCAGGGTCCTCCCCCGCGTCCCGCCGGGGCGCTGTCGGGGTTGGTGGTGCTCTACAAAGTCGAACCCGACTACTCCGACGACGCGCGGAAAGCCCAACTGCAAGGCGTAGTCATTGTGCGCCTGGAGGTGGACGAGAGCGGCATGCCCCGCAACCTGACGGTGGTTCGTTCTCTCGGGCTGGGTCTGGACGAGCGGGCCGTCGAAGCGGTTGGGAAATGGCGCTTCCGCCCCGCATACCGCAACGGGAAACCCACCGTTGCCGCCGCCCTCGTCGAGGTGAACTTCCGGTTGCTTTGAGGATGCCCCTAGCGCCGGGTGAAGACCACGCTGCGCCAGCCTACGTTCCCGGCCGCGTCGCTGGCCCGGATGGTGATGGTGTTGGTGCCCACTCGCAGCGCAATCGGCCCGGCGGACCACTGGGTGGTGCCCAGCGCCACGCCGCCGTTCCCGATCGAGTCCACCCAGGCCACCTGGACCACGCCCACGTTGTCGCTGGCCTTGCCGCTCACCGTGACCGAGCTCGCCGACGTGCCCACGCTGGTGCTCGCCGGCGACAGGATGGTCAGCGAGGGAGCCACCGTGTCGTTCGTCGTGCTGGGGGCCGAGTAGGTCACGGTGAGCGATTGCGAAGCCGTGCCCCCGCTGACCGCCGTGGCCGTCACCGTGATCTGGTTCTGCCCGGACAGCAACGCCACCGGCCCCGCGACCCAGCTCAGCGTGCCCGACGCCAAGCCGCTGCCGCCGCGCGAGTTCACCCAGGTTACCTGCCTGATCCCGTCGGCATGTTGCGCTATCCCAGCCAGGGTCACCGACGCCGTGGTCGAGGTGTAACTGGATGCCGTCGTGGGCGACGTGATCGCCAGTGTGGGCGAGGTCGGCGTCGCGGGCGGTGTCGTCGGCGGAGTGGGAGGCGGAGTCGCCGGGGGCGTCGTCGCCGGCGCGTAGAGCATGCGAATCGCCGCAATGTCGTCCGCGGTCAGTCCCGTCCAGAGCTTATAGTACGGGTACATCACCGACGTGGGCAGATCGGAATGCCCCAAGCCCAGCGCATGCCCGGTTTCGTGCAGCGTTACCGAGAACACGTCCACGCCCTGGCCGATCCCCCAGTTCTCCGAATCGTCGAAGTGCATGTCGCCGGCGATCGGCTCGGGATTCGGCGGCGCGGGGTAGAAGGTGTGCGCCAGCACGCCGCCGGGCCCGTCGAAGGGGTACCCGTCGCCATGGGCCCATTTCGCGAACAGGAGCGCAATGGCCCGCGCCTGGCTGGCGTCGCTCACAGGCGAAAACGTCACTGCCACGTACTTGCTCCACTCCGCCCACGCCCGCAGAATCTCCGTCTGCACCGTGGCCCGCGGGAGCACGCTCGCCAGCGGCCCGAGATAGTACCCGAGCTGCGCCGAGCCTTGTCCCGGCCCATCCCAGCCGTAACCGTAGAGCGCCGTGATCTGGCCCGTCTGCCCGTACACCGTGGCCGCCCCGGCGCACACATATACCCGCTCACCTGCCTTCAACTCCTCGGAGGCCGGAAACACGTACTCGACCTCATCCCACCCCGCCAGCCGCGCCACGTCGCCCAGGGTTCCATCCACCAGCAAGTGGTTGGGCAGCAGGTCGGGATGTTCGCGCGTCGCCAATCCGTTCTGGCGCACCACTTCCCGCGCCTCGTAGTTTTCCACATCGCGGTGGAACTCCACCAGGAATGTGCCTGGCGCGGCGCTTTCGGTCAACAGGGGGCTCAGTTTGGCCTTCGGCCCCAGCCGCTCGGCCAGCACCAAGTCCAGGTCTTCCAGCGTGGCGCTGTCATCTATCGAGATCATGAAGCCGTAATCCGGCACGTACTCGAGAACGCTCGCGCCACGCCGGGCCAGTTCTTCCAAAGCCTCCGGTTGGGGCGCCGTGCGGAATTGCACCAGCAGGTGAGACCGGTTGTACTGTAGCCGCATCGGGCCCCTCACCCCGTCGTCTACCCCCAGCCGCACCTCCGAGAACCGTTTCGTCCCGAGGTTCGTCTTGAGGTAAAGCGGAGGCTGGGCGAGACCCAGGCCGCAGGCTAATAGAGAGAGGGAAGTGATTTTAATACAATGGGTTGCCACACTTTGCTTATCGCTTCGCGGGAGCCGGTTTTGACCCAAAACAGCCTTAGTCGCCCCCCTGAGAACTTCCCCACTCGCGCCGCACCCTGTCTTATGTGAGCACTCCGCGGCTCCCCATCCGCCCTATGCCGTTTAAGGTGATTCTCCTAGTCCTCCTGCCACCCATGGCGCTCGCCTCCCCCGCGGTCACCTACACCATCAGCACCATCGCCGGCGGCACCGAGTGCGGCGACGGCGGCGCGGCCGCGCTGGCCCAGCTCGGTTCTCCGGAAGGGCTGGCTGTCGACCAGGCCGGAAACCTCTACATCGCCGACGCCGTCGATCACCGCGTCCGCCGGGTTTCCTCCGCTGGTATCATCACCACCGTCGCGGGCAACGGCTATCCGGGATTTCGCGGGGACGGCGGCCCAGCCCGGGAGGCCCAACTGAATGCTCCTTACGGCCTCGCCGTCGATGCCGCCGGCAGTCTGTACATCGCCGACCTGGGAAACGACCGTATCCGCAAGGTCTCCTCCGACGGAGTCATCCAGACCATCGCGGGAGGCGGCGTGGCGGGTCTCACCCTGAGCCAGCCCCGCAACCTGGCCCTGGATGCCGCCGGCAACCTTTATATCTCCGATTTCGGCGGCCACCGGGTCTTCCGGCTCTCGCCCGCCGGATTCGTCTCTCCCGTCGCCGGCACCGGCTCGGTTGGCTCGATAGACGACGGCGCGTCGGTCCAGGCCAGCCTGGCGCCGCTGCGATCTCCCGCCGGTCTTGCCGTCGACGTCTCCGGCGCTGTCTATATCGCCGACAGCGGCAACCACAAGGTCCGCAAAGTCCTCAACGGATGGATGACCACGGTCCCGGTCCCCTCGGGCCTGCTCTATACGCCAACCGGTCTCGCCCTCGACGCCGCCGGTGGCCTCTACGTGGCCGCCAAAGGCTCGAGCCTGGTCCTGAAGCTGGCTCCGGTGCTGGCGCGAGTCGCCGGAAACGGGTACCCTGGCTACTCGGGCGATGGCGGTCCCGCCGTCCTCGCCAACCTCACCGGGCCGCGCGACATCGTCTTCGACGCCGCCGGCAATCTCTACGTCGCCGACGCTCGCGCCGGCCTCAAGTACTCCATCGGGGTGGTCCGGCGCGTCTCCGTGCTGGGCATGATCTCCACCTTTGCCGCGGGCGCCACTTTCCGCGCGCCGGGCGATGGGGGGCCGCCCACCTCCGCCCACCTGGATGCCCCTTCCGCCCTGGCTCTGGACGCCGCCAGCAACCTCTATGTCGCCGACCGCGACGACCACCGCGTGCGGAGGGTCTCCGCCAGCGTCATCGTGACCCTTGCCGGCATCGGATTCCCCGGCTCCGGCGGCGATGGCGGCTTCGCAATCTGCGCCCAGCTCGATCAGCCCGAAGGCATCGCTCTTCACCCCTCGGGCGACATCTGGATCAGCGAGTCCGCCGGCAACCGCCTACGCCGAATCACCGCCCTGGGCTTCATCGACACCATCTCCGCGGACCTGCTCCGCTCTCCCTCGGGCATCGCGATCGATGCCGCCGGGGTCGGCTATGTCGCCGACACCCTGAACCGCGTCGTCCGCAAGGTCGGCGCCGGCGGCAGCTTTTCCGTGCTGGACGTCTCCCTGGATCAGCCCACCGGCGTCAGCCTGGATTCGGCGGGCAATCTCTACATCGCCGACAGCGGCGCTCCCGCCATCCTCAAGGTCACCCCCAGCGGCGTCCTGTCCACCGTCGCCGCCAGCGGCGCCGGAACGCCCACCCGTGTCGCGCTCGACGCCGAGAACAACCTCTACATTGCCGATACTTCCCACCACCGGGTACTGAAGCTCACGCCGGTGGGGGTCATCGCCACCATCGCAGGCACCGGCTCTCCGGGCTATTCCGGCGACGGCGGCCCGGCCCTCTCCGCCGAGCTGGATGAGCCCGCCGACGTCGCCGTGGACTCCTCCGGCAACGTCTTCATTGCCGACCGCGGGAACGGAGTGGTCCGCAAGCTCACTCCCAGCCCCCTGCCGCCCGCGCCCGTGGGCCAGCCTGCCACCCTGGATGTCGCCAGCATCGTCAACGCCGCCAGCATGTTGCCCGGCGCCATCGCGCCCGGCGAACTCGTGACTCTGTTCGGCGCCGCCTTCCAGCCTGGCGCCACCCAGGTCCTCTTCGACGCCCAACCCGCCGCCCTGCTCTATGTCGACCCCAGCCAGATCAACCTCCAGGCCCCCGATTCGATCACCGGAGGCCCCACCGTCGAAATCGAGGTGCGCACCCCGGCCCATGCGGTGCGGCTGATCGTTCCCGCAGCCGAAGCCAACCCCGGGCTGTTCCGGGTTGCCGTCAACGAAAATGGCAGCCTCAACTCCCCCTCGCAGCCGGCGCTGGCCGGAAGCGTTGTCACTCTCTACGCCACCGGGGAAGGGAAGTCCCTCCCACTCTCACTGGCCATCGCCGGACAGCCCGCAGTCATCGTTTCCGCGCGAAGCGCCGGAGGCGTACTGGAAATCCACGCGAAGATCCCTGAAGGCTGCCCCCTCGGCGAGCAGCCCGTGGTCCTCACTGCGGGCCGCGCCTCGAGCCAGCCCGGCGTCACCCTCACCCTCCACTGAACCAGTTCGTATCCCCGGCTTTTTTGGGGGGGTTGATTGGCCCCTCCGACCATGCTTATACTGCTATTTCTGCCATGCCGGTGAGGAGTGATTTCGATCCCGCCGCTCCCCAGAAGGAGGCGGCGATATTCTACGGCCTGTTCCTGCGGGGCCATCCGCCCGAGTCGCTGCGCCGCGATATCGACGTCCCCAAGCCGCTGCTGGAAAAATGGATGAGATCCCGGATTTACGAGCCCTCCTTCCGAGAGTCCCTCCAGCGCCTCTATCGCTACCGCAAGCAAGTGCTCGCCATCTTCGAGGAACTGGTCTCGACCGAGAAGGTCCGCGCCCGCGTCCAGTAACGTCTGAGGACCCTCCGCTACAATGGCCAAGTAGCCGTTCATGCCTGAAATCGCCGTCCGCACCGAGGAACTGACCCGCGACTTCGCCAGCGTGCGCGCCGTCGACGGCCTCAGCCTCGAGGTCGAAGCCGGTACCGTGTTCGGTTTCCTGGGGCCGAACGGATCGGGTAAGACGACCACCATTCGCATGCTGCTAGGGCTGCTCGAGCCCAGCGCCGGCCGGGCCGAGGTCCTGGGCTTCGACACCCGGACCCAGTCCGGCCAGATCCGGGCCCGGTCCGGCGCCCTGCTCGAGAATCCGGGGATCTACGAGCGCTTCTCCGCGGAAGACAACCTGGAATTCTATGCTCGCATCTGGAGGCTCGGCGCCAGAGAGCGGCGCGCTCGCATCCGCCAACTGCTCCAGCACCTTGGATTGTGGGAGCGCCGCAAGGAGACCGTGGTCAAGTGGAGCCGTGGCATGAAGCAGAAGCTGGCGGTGGCCCGCGCCCTGATTCACCGCCCCTCGCTCATCTTCCTCGACGAGCCTACCGCCGGCCTCGACCCGGTGGCCGCCGCCGCCCTGCGCGCCGATCTCGAGTCCCTGGCCGCCGCCGACGGCGCCACGGTCTTTCTCACCACTCACCACCTGGCGGAAGCCGAGAAGCTTTGCCGCCGCGTGGCCGTCATCCGCGAAGGCAAGCTGCTGGCCGTGGGCCATCCGGACGAGCTGCGCTCCCAGCGTGGCGGGCCGAAAGCCGAGATCATAGGCCGCGGATTCACCCAGGCGGTGCTCGCCGCCCTGCGCTCTCTCCCGCTGGTGGCCTCGGCCGAAATGCAGAATGGCCGGCTGTCGATTTCGTTCCGTGGCGAAGCGGATCTGGCCCCCGTGGTGACCCTGCTGGTGAGTTTGGGCGTCGAGGTTGAAGAAGTGCACAAAGGCAAGGCCAGCCTCGAAGACGTTTTCCTGAAACTGATGGAGGAGGAGGCCACGTGATTGGCGACATCTGGACCATGGTCTGGAAAGAGTGGCGGGAGATCTTTCTCCAGCGCGGCACCTTCCGGGGCGGGGTGTTTTCGGCGATCGTCATTCCCTTGGCGCTGCTCGGGATCTTCATTCCCTGGCAGGAGGGCCGCCGCTGGGCCCAGTCCACCATCGCGCCCGTCCTGTGGGTGTGGCTCCCCGTTTTTCTGGTGGCCACCATGATTTGCGAATCCTTCGCCGGGGAGCGCGAGCGCAAGACCCTGGAGACCCTGCTCGCCAGCCGCCTGGCCGACCGTACGATTCTGTTCGGCAAGATCGCCGCCGCGATCGGTTACGGGTGGGGGCTGGCCATGAGCAGCATGTTGCTGGGCCTGGTCACCGTCAACGTCGTGCACGGCCAAGGCCGCCTGATCCTGTTGCCCGCGCAAAGCATCTTCGTGGTTTCTACGATCAGCCTGCTGGCCTCCGCGCTGGCTGCCTCCGCGGGCGTCCTCATCTCGCTGCGCGCCGCCACGGTGCGGCAGGCTCAGCAGACTCTGAGCCTCTCCCTGATGGGGCTCATGTTCGGCTGCATCTTCGGCCTCCAGGCGCTCCCGCCGGCCTGGAAGGCGTGGCTGCTCCGGACCTTCGCGGGAGCCAACCTCATCACCACCGCGCTCGTCGGCGGCGCCGCCCTGCTGACGCTCGATCTGCTGCTGATCTCGGCCGCCATGGCCCGCTTCCAGCGCGCCCGCCTCATCCTCGACTGAGGCTTACCAGGCGATGGGCGGGATGACAGCGACGCGCTTCCAGGTGCCCACCGACACCGGCTTCCCCAGGAGGCCCTGGACCACGATGGAGCGGACCTCGCTGCCGTCGGGTGTGGTGAAGAGTTTCTCCACCCCTTGCCCCGGAATCACCATGTTCGTGCCCTTCACTTTTGCCGTCCAGGTGACCGTTCCCGTGCAGTCGGGGTTGACCTGAGTGTTCATTTCGGCGAATTCGAGTTCCATGATTTCGCCGCCGAAACTCATGGTGAACCCGCCGGTCCAATTGCCTTGGTAGTCCGTCCAGGCGACGCCCAGAAGGGCGATGGGGACGGGCTGCGTGGTCCCGGACACGGAGGTGAGCACGGTTCCCTCGTAAGTGAACACGTAGGTGCCTCGAATGGTGTAGTTGCCGCACTGCCCCTGCGCGTGCAGCAGACCGCTTGCGGACGCCGCTATGAGCGCCGCGATCCGACAGAAACCTCGAACCGACATTGTAAGCTCCTTTCGCTAATCAGCCTAAGCGCGCCGCCGCATTCCGACAAGCGGCGACATGCGTCGGCCGCCCACCTGACGCATCTTGCCGCGTGCTGCCGCCTCTGATAAGCTCAGACAGATCTCCGGCGGAGAATCCGAGATGAGCGACGGGCCCTTGCAGCTCCCAACCTCCACTGGCGCGGCAATCGCACCCGGCGAGCTGCTCGACTCCTGGAAGGAGATTGCCAACTACCTCAACCGCGACATCCGCACGCTCCAGCGCTGGGAGCGCAGCAAGGATCTCCCCATCCACCGGCTGCCGGGCGGCGACAAGCCGGCGGTCTATGCCTTGAAATCCGAGCTGGACGCCTGGCTGCGCAGTCGCACCATCCACGGCCTGGAGGAAGAAGTGCGGCTCCCCCCGGTGGCCCGGGACGCGCCCTCGATTGCGGTGCTTCCGTTTGCCAACCTGAGCGGAGACAAAGAGAACGAATACTTCAGCGACGGGTTGGCCGACGAGATCCTCACCGAGCTGACGCGGGTTCCGGGTCTGCGGGTCATCGCCCGCACCTCCTCGTTTGCGCTCCGGGGCAAGGACCAGGATGTGCGCGAGATCGGGGCCAACCTGAACGTCGGCGCCCTGCTGGAAGGAAGCGTCCGCAAGTCGGGCGACCGGATCCGCGTCGCGGCTCAACTGGTGAGCACCGCGGATGGAGGTCACCTGTGGAGCGAGCGGTACGACCGCCAACTCACGGATGTGTTCGCCATCCAGGACCAGGTCTCCGCGGCCATTGTCGAGGCCATGCGGCCGCGCCTGGTGGGCGGGGCGCCCCCGGTGCGGCGGCGTACCGGGAACCTCGTCGCCTACAACCTGTATCTCAAGGCGCAGTACTTTGGCAATCGCGGGACCGAGGAAGCCCTCGCGGAAAGCAGGAAGTGCTTCGAGGAGGCCATTGCGCTCGACCCGGATTATGCGTTGGCCTACCTCGGGCTGGCGGAGCAGTACTGGGACTGCGCGTTCTGGGGTCTCGTCGCCCCCCGCGAGGCGGCGCGCGTCTCGATGCCGCTGGTCCTGAGGGCGCTGGAACTGGATGACTCGCTGGCAACCGCGCATGCAACGCTGGGGGTGTTCCGGGGAGCGTTCGAGTACGATTGGGCGGCGGCGGAGCGCGAGTTCCATCGGGCCCTGGAACTGGGTCCGGCATCCCCCGCCGTCCACAGCCGCTATGCCTGGTTCTTCCTGGAGCCGATCGGCAAGCTGGAGGAGGCGCTGGCGGAGTTGGAGTGGGTCCTCGAGGTCGACCCATTGTCACCGCTCGCTCACACCGCTCTGGCGCAGATGTTGATGTTCCGGAGGAGATTCCCCCAGGCCGAGCAGCAGTTCCGCCAGGCCCTCGAGCTGGACCCGAACTTCTGGATGGCGCACTGGTGCCTGGGAGCGGTGCATGCGTTCATGGGGATGTTGGACCAGGCCGTGGCGGAGTGTGAGAGGGCGTGGCAGCCAATTGGGCGCAGCTCCGTGGTTGGCGGGGCGCTGGGCGCTGTGTACGCTATGGTGGGGCGCACTTCGGACGCGCGGCGGCTGCTGGATGGAATGATGGAGCCGGCGCAGGGGGCCTACATCTCACCGCTGGGAATCGCGTGGCTCCATTTCGGCTTGGGGGACATCGACGCGGTCTTCGAGTGGCTCAACAAAGCCATTGACGAACGCGAGCCGCAGATGCTGCACCTGCCCGCCAAGCACCTCTACGATCCGCTCCGCGCCGATCCCCGCTTCGGGGCTCTTCTGGAAAGGATGAATCTGCCCCCTCGATAGACACGCATGCACGTTCTCCGCCTCGAATGCAGCGCTCAGGAAAAGGACCGTCTCATCGCCGAGCTCTGGGAGCGCGGCACCGCCGGCATCACCGAGGAGGATGCTCCCGGCGCCCGCTCATGCCTCGCGGCCTTCTTTGAGGAACCCATCAACGTCGCGGATCTGGCGGCCTGGCAGCCGTGCTGGGAGCCCGTCGAGGACCGCGATTGGGTCCAGGCCTCCCAATCCCAATGGTCGCCGCTGCTGGTTGGTGAACGCTTGTATCTTGTCCCCGCCTGGAGTCGAGACCCCGCCCCGCCCGGTCGCTTCCGCCTGGTCATGGACCCCGGCCAAGCCTGCGGCAGTGGCTGGCATCCCGCGACGCAGCTCTGTCTCGAGGCCATGGAGCGGCATGTGTTCCCCGGCGCGGCCGTGCTGGATCTGGGCACCGGCTCGGGCATTCTGACCGTGGCCGCCGCCCTTCTCGGGGCCGGCCCCATTTATGCCTGCGACATCGACCCCGATGCGGCCTTGGTCGCGTGCGGCCGCCTGCGACAGGAAGGCGTCGCGGCCGGCCTGTTCGTGGGTTCCGCGCGCTCGGTGCGTTCCGCCTCGATCGACGTGGTGGTCTCCAACATCAACGCCGAGACCCTCCTCGACCTAGCCCCCGAAATCGCCCGCATCCGGAAACCCGCCGGCCGAGCCATCCTCTCCGGCTTCCCCCGCCGCCACCTCGACCGCGTCCGCGCCGCCTTCCCCGCCCACACCGCGATCCTGGAGAAAGAGGATTGGGTCGCGCTGGTGTGTTAGTCGAGGCTCGTCGCGCCAAGCCGCAAAGCCCACCGCCCGCCGGGGAGTCCGGGTCAGAGCGCTGCCCTGCGCCGGCGGTACAGGACGAGGCCGGCCAGTGCCGCGGCGACGGGCCAAGCGAGCGCCGGTTCCGGGGTCGGCGAGTCGAAATCGAACTCACCGCTGTTGCTGATCTGGAACCTGCTGCCTGCGGGCATGGAGGTGACCATAAAGATCCCGTAGGCGGTGTACGGGACGTCGGTGCCACTGATGAGAATGGGAATCGTCGGGCCGAACGTGTTGCCGTCCCGGGAATCGAACGAAAGGAAGCTGTTCGTATAGGTCCCGCCCACATTCAGCTCCAGCGAGATGTTGCCGGTGATGTATTCCCCCGATCCCAACGTAAGCACGACGTCGCTCAGCACGAAAGTGAACACGGCGGTGCCAGTAAGATGGCCGCCGAAAGTGAAACCCGTGCCGAAACTGTCGCAGCCACCCACCACGTCACAGGAGATGTCGATGTTTGTGTAGCGGACCTTCAAGAGCTCTACTCCTGCACCTCCCCCGCCACGGCCCGGGCAATCCGGATCCCCGTCTCGGCAGATCGTTGCCGAGTACAGCAGTGCTTCGGGAGGGAAAGGCGGAGGATTCAGAGGAAAGGGCCCCGGATGCTCCGGGTCAATCGGCAGTTGCGCGAATGTGGTGCCGAACGCGGAGGTCAGTCCTGCGCTCACACTCACGCTCTCCAGAGTGACACTGTCGACCGAACCTGCGGACAGAGGCATCGCAACTGCGGCGATGAACAATAGCACGATTGGAAACGACTTGAGATTGAGCACAACGATGGTCCTCGTTGCTTGCAATTCTCCTGTCGCAATACCAGGCGCTCAAATCATAAGCCGTTTACAAGAGCTTAAGACCTCCTCAGTTGTTAACATTGCTTCATCTTCCCGGGAGCCGCCCGCGACCCGAACGAAAGCGGGGGGGCCACCTCCTGAACTACCCTTTGTGGAGAGTTCCGCCCCGAATTGCGGCCTCGGATGCTCCGGGGGGCGCCAGACCAGGCCTGTTCCACGGCTTCCGCTACCCGACTGGTCGTGGAAACGCAGAGATCCCCCGAACCGAGCTTCCACCGAGATCGTCGAAGGCCACGAAGCCCTGGCGCTGATCTGCACCCCGGGGAGTCGAACCTGGCGTCCGCCCGGAGTCCCAGAACCGCCCGCGGCGGCGGGGCGGAATTAGCCCAGCTTATAATAAGAGCCTCTTATCTTTAGCGAATCAAATTTAGGATTGACTAATACTGGCAATTTGGTATCCTGCATATTCTATCCCTTGCGGTGAAATCGATGGGGGAACCCCTATCCGTTGCCAGACCTGAGGGCTCGAGCAGGCAGGCCCCCGCGGCCGTCACAGCCTTCGTGTGCGCCAATTGCGCCCGCCCGGGCCAGGCGCCCAACTCCGCCGGCCGGCCGCGGCCGTCCGTCCCGGACTTCCGCTGGCCTTTCCCGGTGCGGGAAGTCCTGGTACCCTGCACGGGGCGGCTTCAGCCGGAGCACGTGCTGAAGGCGTTCGAGTCCGGCGCCGACGTGGTCTGCGCGGTCGCCTGCCAGGAGGACAACTGTCATTATCTGGAAGGCAGCAAGCGCTGCGCCCGCCGGGTGGACTACCTCCGTTCCATCCTCGAAGAGATCGGGCTGGGCGGTGAGCGATTGATGCTCTTCCACCTGCCGGGCACGGCGGTCGAGGACATGGCGCTCGCGGCCGGAAGAACCGCGTCGGCAGGGACGTCCGACGGTCTGGACGCCCGGGTCGCCGCCATCCGGGACCGGGTGACGCAGGCCCTCGAGGGCCTGCCGCCGAACCCCTTGCGCAACGTTCCCGTGGCCGGAGCGGCCGTAGACTCTTACCAGGAAGTGGAAATCAGCGATGACGACAACGAAGAGTAAGCTTGCCCGGGCGCTGGCCTCGGGCCGGCTGGCGATCACGGCCGAGTGCCTGCCGCCACGCAGTCCGGATGCCGGCGCCGTGAAGAAGCTCGCAGCCGCGCTGCCCTCGAGCCTCGACGCGGTGGTGGTGGCGGATAACCCCGACGAGATCCACGCTTCGGGCCTGGCGTGTGCCGCCATCCTGGCCGACGAAGGCCGCGAAAGCGTGCTGACCATGGTGACCCGGGACCGCAACCGCATCGCCCTGGAGAGCGATGCCTTAGGCGCCGCCGCGCTGGGCATCGGCGCGATCCTGTGCCTCAGCGGCGACCACCAATCCCTGGGCATATGCCCCCAGGCGGCCGGCGTCTACGACATCGACTCCATCCAATTGACCCAGGCCCTCAAGGGTCTGGGCCTGCCGGAGCTGCTGGTCGGGGCGGTCGCCCACCCTTACCAGCGGCCGATGGAGCTGAACCTGCTTCGTCTCAGGAAGAAGATCGCGGCCGGGGCGGACTTCCTGCTGACGCAGGCGGTATTCGACCTGGCCGGTTTCACACAGTGGATGGATGCGGTTCGGGCGGCCGGGCTGGACACGCAAGTGGCCATCATCGCCAGCGTGCTGCCGCTCGCCAGCGTCGAGAAGGCCAGGACCCTCGATAAGCGGCAGACCTACGGACCGGTGGGCGAAGACGTCATTGCGCGGCTGAGTCAGGCTGCCGACGCAGTCAAGGAGGGCGTCGCCATCGCGGCGGCGACGGCAGCCCAACTCAAGGCCGTCCCCGGCGTCCGCGGCATTCACATCCTCAGCGGAGGGTGCGAATCACTGGCCGCCACGGTGATCCAGGAAGCCGGATTGGTGCAAGACGAGAGTTGACATGCCCGATCGTTACCACATCCACACCGTTCCGACGCCGGCGCGCTTCCGCCGGGTAGGCAAGTTCGGCAGTGTGGACTGGCGCGAGGACTGCTCCCGCTGCACCAATTGCGTCAAGCTGCGCTGCTGCTACGACGTGTACAAGCACGAGTCGGCCTACAATCGCGACCCGCTGGCGCCGGTCGAGACCCTCAACGAATGCAAGGCCTGCCTGTCCTGCGTTCAGGGCTGCACCAAGGGGCTGCTGAACATCTCGGTCAACCCGGAGTTCCTGGACCTGGGCGACGAGTACTGGAAGCCCGATATCCTCATGACCACCTGGAACCAGTCGGACACCGGCAAGATCCCGGTCTCCGGGGCGGGCTACCGCGGACGATTCCACGGACCCGGCTTCGACTCGATCTGGACGGACATGTCGGAAATCGTCCGCCCCACCCGCGACGGCATCCACGGGCGCGAGTACATCTCGGCCAGCGTGGACATCGGCTCGAAGCCGCTGCGCCTGAGGTTTGCGCCGGACGGCAAGATGCTCAGCGAGCCCTCGCGACTGCTGGAGATCCAGCTTCCGGCGATCCTGGACATGCCGGAGTGGATGGTGGAAGGCGACAACCTGGTAAAGGCCCGCGCCGCGGCCGCCAAGGAGCTCAATTCCCTGGCCGTGATGGCCGCCTCCCAGGCCCGCGAGGCTCCTCCCGAACAACTGCCGTTCGTCGTGCCCGTGCTGGGCGAAGACGACATTGAGAAGAGCCGGGAGGTTCTCCAAGCCGCAAGAATGGCTCAAGTGCGGGACTGCCCGGAGGTGCTGGACCTGGCCGGCAAGGTGCAGGCCATCAACGCAGGGTTGATTGTCTCCGTCCGGATGACGCTTCGCCCGACGACGGCCCGCCGTGTCATCGAGCTGGTGCGCGCGGGCCTGAAGGTCTTCCACCTGTGCGCCGATCTCCACGGCCGCGAGGAGTTGGATAACGGGAAGCCTGGCCGGCACATCAAAGACGTCCTGCGCCAGGTGCATGGGCGGCTGGTGAAGGAAGGGGTGCGGGACGAGGTCACGCTGATCGTTTCCGGCGGGATCGCTCTGGCCGAGCACATGGCCAAGGCGATCATCTGCGGAGCCGACCTGGTGGGGGTGGACACGGCGCTGCTGGTGGCTGTGGGCTGCCGCGTCTGCCGGGACGCGCACACCAGCCCGGTGTGGGGCCCCTGCCCGATCGAGATCGATTCGGTCGAGAGCGCTTACGCGGCCCAGCGCATGATCAACCTCATGGGCGCCTGGCACAGCCAGTTGATCGAGGTGCTGGGAGCCATGGGCATTCGCGAGGTCCGCCGGCTCCGCGGCGAGGTGGGACGAGCCATGTTTCTGGAAGACATCGAGAAGGAGGCATTCGGCGACATGGCCCGCGTGCCCCAGATGAAGGTGGGCGTATGACAGCCACCGAAGCCACCGTGTCTTTGGGCCGCAGCGACTGGCCCCAGGAAAGCATCGCTCGCGAAGTTCGCCCCGCGCCCGACCGCTACCGCAACGCCCTGGGCAAGTACAAGATCGACCGCCTGGCTTCGTGCCTCTCCTGCGGCCACTGCGTCGAGACTTGTCCCTACGGCGTACACGTCAAGCCCGACGGGTATACCTTCACCCTGCGGCCTCAGGACCACCTGTGCATCGGCCCGGAATGTGCGGAGACCGACCACTACTGCGTGGCCCAGTGCCCGCAGAAGGCGCTGACCCTGCGGCGGAACCCCAACGCCGACTGCATGGGCGATCCACGCTGGTCCAGCGACTTGATCTTATCCACCTGGCACCAGGCTGCCACCGGGCACACTCCGCCACCGCATTTGGAATACCGGCACGGCGCCTCGGGCGGCGGCTTCGACAAGCTTCGCTTCAAGTTCGAGATCCCTGGGCTGGCGGAGCCAGCCGGCGTCGCGATCGCGGAGGCTGACACGGGCTTGGATTTGAATCACCGTGACGACGGCCGGCCGCAGGTCCATATCGACATCCCGGTTTACGGCGGTGGGATGAGCTTCGGGTCGGTCAGCATCCACACGATTCTGGGCAAAGCCCGCGCGGCGGTGGCGTGGAACAGCTTCACCTGCACCGGGGAGGGCGGGTATCCCGAACGGCTGAAGCCTTACGACGACCACGTGATCACGCAAGTGGCCACGGGCCTGTTCGGCGTGCGCGAGGATACCATCCAGCGCGTGCGGATCGTGGAATTCAAATACGCCCAGGGCGCCAAGCCGGGCCTGGGCGGGCACCTGCTGGGCGACAAGAATACTCCGGCGGTGGCGCGCATGCGCGAGGCTGTGGCCGGAAATGCGCTGTTCAGCCCGTTCCCCTTCCACAGCGTCTACAGCGTCGAGGACCACAAGAAGCACGTCGACTGGATCAAGGAAGTGAACCCCACCTGTCTGGTGAGCGTGAAGGTTTCGACTCCCACCGACGTGGACATGGTGGCCGTGGGCAGCTACTACGCGGGAGCCCACATCATCCACCTGGACGGCAGCTACGGGGGCACCGGCGCCGCCCCGGACATCGCCAAGAAGAACATCGCGATGCCCATCGAGTACGCCATTCCCAAGGTGCATAAGTTCCTCTGCGCCGAAGGCATTCGGGATCAGATCACGCTGATCGCCTCGGGCGGTATCCGCACGGCCTATGACGTACTGAAAGCCATCGCGTTGGGCGCCGACGGCGCGGTGATCGGCACGGCCGAGCTGGTCGCCCTGGGCTGCGTGCGATGCGCCTGCTGCGAAAGCGGCCGGGGCTGCCCGCGCGGCATCGCCTCCACCGACCCCGAATTGATGATGCAGATGAGCCTGGAGTGGGCCACCCAACGGCTGATCAACCTCCAGAACGCCTGGCGCGAGCAGATGATCGACGTGCTCGCGCGGCTGGGGATGACATCCATCCGCCAGCTGCGCGGGCGCAGCGACGTGCTGTGCTACCTCAGCGAGGAACCGGATTCCGCCGGGGAGGTGTCCCAGTGAGCGACTTCGCCGAACGGTTGCTGGCCGCGCGGTCGCAGGTCTACTCGGGGCCGGAGGAGTCCATTCTCTCCGAGCGTGCCGCGGAAGGCGGCTGCGGTGTCACGGGATTTGCCTGTACCGTGCCCGTGTCCGGGCGAACCATCTACGAGCCTTCGATCCAGATGCAGAACCGCGGCAACGGCAAGGGCGGCGGCATTGCGGCCGTCGGCCTGATGCCCCAGCATCTGGGCATCTCCCACGAGATGCTCGACAGCCATTACCTGCTCCAGATCGCTCTGCTCGATCCCTCCTGCCACGCCGAGATGGAACGGCAGTTCATCCTCCCGAACTTCGACATCGCGCTCTCGACGCGGCAGGCCCACATCGACGACTATCGCGACATCCCGGGCCTGGAGGTCCGCCCGCCGGATGTCCACCGCTACGTGGTCCGCGCGAAGGCCGGCGCGCTTGAGACCTTCGCCCGGGAGGCCGGGTTGGAGGAGCTCGCGCCTCGCGAATTGGAAGACGAGTTTGTCTGGAGAAACTCCTACCAGCTCAACGACGCGTTCTACGCCTCCCTGGGCGAGAAGCGGGCGTTCGTTCTCTCGCACGGCAGGAACCTGCTGGTCTTCAAGCTGGTGGGATACGCCGAGCAGAACGTGCAGTATTACCAGCTCCAGGAGTTGAAGGCGCACGTATGGATCGCCCACCAGCGCTATCCCACCAAGGGCCGGGTGTGGCATCCCGGCGGCGCGCACCCGTTCGTCGGCCTGAACGAAGCCCTGGTGCATAACGGCGACTTCGCCAACTACCACTCGGTGTGCGAGTACCTGCGGCAGCGGAATATCCGCCAGCAGTTCCTGACCGACACGGAGGTGTCCGTCCAGCTTTTCGACTTGTGGGACCGCGTCTACCACTACCCGCTGGAGTACATTATCGAGGCCCTGGCGCCCACCACCGAGCTGGATTTCGACCAATTGCCGGCCGAAAAGCAGCCCATTTACCGGCAAATTCAGGCGACCCACATTCATGCTTCGCCGGATGGTCCGTGGTTTTTCATTATTGCCCGCAGCCACGGGAAGGAATTTCAGTTGCTCGGCATCACGGATACCGCGATGCTCCGGCCGCAGGTCTTTGCCCTTTCCGACAGCGGCGAGGTCGGGATCGGCCTGATCTGCTCGGAAAAGCAAGCCATCGACGCCACCCTGCGGAGCCTGGCCAAGGAGGACCCGCGATTCTGCCCGGTGGCGGACAAGTATTGGAACGCTCGCGGCGGCTCGAGCACCGATGGCGGCGCGTTCATTTTCACCGTGGCGCCGGGTGGGAACGGCCACAAGCGACTCTCCTGCACCGACAAATTCGGCCGGGCGGTGAAGCTCGACGCCGGCGCGGTTCGCTGCGACCTGGCGAGCGCGGAGATCCACGTGCGGCAGTCCTCGAACGGCGCCCAGGAGAAGCTGGCGAGAGGCGACGTCGAGGCGCTATTCACTGACGTGCAGGACCTGCCCTCCTGGCCGGCCGGTCAATTACGGCGGTTCTGCCAGGGGGTGCTTCATGGCGCCGACAACGCCAAGTCCCGCGCCGCGGCCATCGAGCTGCTGACCAGGCTTCACGACCGGCGGTTCAACGTGGGCGACAAGCGCCGCGCCACGGTCATCCAGGTGATCGAAGAGACTCTCGAGCAGCTTTTCGATTCCGCGCCGCTGTTTGGCGAGCCGGCGACGCGCTTCTGGCGGCGGGTCACCTGGGCCACGCGCCATCGCCTGGGGGCCCCGCAACCCGGCGAGGAGCTGTTGTGCATCGACGCCCAGGGCTTCCCGCCCGAGGGCGACGAGTGCGACGCCGTGCTGCTCCGCACAGCCTATCAGGCGGGTTGGAAGCGGTTCATCGTCTATCGCCTCCGCGGGCAGCGCTTCCAGGGAGTGGGCCTGGGCCCGGCGACCGACGGCGTGCGCATCGATCTGTATGGCTCGAATGGCGACTACGCGGCCAGCGGCATGGACGGCCTCGAGATCCACATCCATGGCAACGCCCAGGACCAGGTCGCTCAGATCGCCAAGCGCGGCAAGCTCGTCATCTACGGCGACGTGGGACAGACGTTTATGTACGGCGCCAAGGGCAGCGAGGTGTACGTCTTGGGCAACGCCGCGGGCCGGCCCCTGATCAACGCCGTGGGACGTCCGCGGGTGGTCATCAACGGCACCTGCCTGGATTTTCTGGCGGAGTCGTTCATGGCCGGCGATCCGTTGGCCGGCGGCGGCTTCGTCATCCTCAACGGCATCGAGTTCGACGGGCGCGGCCGCACGGTCCCCCAGCCGTCGCCGTACCCGGGCGCCAACCTGTTCTCGCTGGCCAGCGGCGGGGCAATCTACATCCGCGACCCGCAGCACAAGGTGATCGAGCGCCAGCTCAACGGCGGAGTGTTCTCCCCCCTGGACGACAAGGACTGGCGGCTGATCCGCCCGTACCTCGAGGAGAACGAGCGGCTGTTCGGCATCCGGGTCGAGGAGCTGCTGAGCGTGGATGGCCAGCGCAAGACCCCGCAAGAGGTTTACCGCAAGGTCAGTGCGGTCAAGCTGTCGGTGCTGGCCGGCTCGGAGAAGAAGAAATGACCGTGGCAACCATCGAAATCGAAAACATCGGCGGCGCCCTGGCGAGCGAGGTGAAGGCCCGCAGCGGGGCCTCGCCCATGAGCTGCTACCAGTGCGCGAAATGTTCCAGCGGCTGCCCCGTCGCCTCACGGGCCGACCTGAAGCCGCACGAAGTGGTGCGCATGGTGCAAATGGACCAGCGCGAGGCGGTCCTGGCCTGCCGCTTCATCTGGGAATGCACGTCCTGCCAGACCTGCACCACCCGCTGCCCCCAGAAGGTGGACCTGGCCGCGATGAACGACGCCCTGCGGGCCATGAGCCTGAGCGCGGGAAGGGTTGCTCCCGGCACCGCCGTGCCGGTATTCAATGAGATCTTCCTCAAAGGCATCCGCAAGCGCGGGCGGGTATACGAGATGGGCCTGATGGCCGCCTTCAAGCTGCGCACCATGCGGCTGCTCGAGGATGTCGGCAAGGCCCCGCTAATGGTCTTGAAAGGCAAGCTGCCCCTGTTCGGGCCGCGAGTCTGCGGGCAGGCCGAGCGGAAAGCGATGTTCCGCCGGGCCGCCCAGGGAGGTGACCAGTGAGTTACGTGTTCTTCCCAGGCTGCTCGCTGGATGGCACAGCCCGGGACTTCCACCGCTCGACGCTGGCGGTGGCGGCGAAGCTGGGCCTGGACCTGCCCGAGTTGGCGGACTGGACTTGCTGCGGCTCGACGGCCGCCCATAGCACCGATCCGCTGCTGGCCTTCGCGCTCCCGGCCAAGAATCTCTCCGCCGCCGACGGCCACACGGTCGCGGTGGCCTGCGCGGCCTGTTACAGCCGTCTGAAGATGGCCAACCACCATATCTCGGGCGACTCCGCCGTGCGCGCCAAGGTGGCCCAGGTTGTCGGAAGCGACTACGACGGACGGACGCCGGTCCGGCACCTGCTCGAGATCCTGTGCCGCGATATCGGGCGCTCGCGGATCGCCGCGGCCATCCGCCGCCCGCTCACTGGGCTGAAGGTCGCCTGCTATTACGGCTGCCTGCTCGCGCGCCCGCCCGAGGTCACCAACTTCGACGACGCCGAGAATCCTACGCTGATGGACCAGCTCCTGGAGACCGCCGGTGCCACCGCGATCGACTGGCCGCACAAGACCGAGTGCTGCGGGGCGGGGTACTCGATCACCGATGTGAGCATTGTCCTCAAACTGAGCAGCGAAATCCTGTCGATGGCCAAGGTCGCCGGGGCCGACTGCATCGCGACCGCCTGCCCGCTGTGCCAGCTCAACCTGGACCTGCGGCAGAAGGACATCGAGGCCCGCTTTGGCCGCCGCTACAACCTGCCGGTGTTCTACTTCACGCAACTGCTGGGCCTGGCCATGGGCTGCACGGCGGGCGAGGTGAGCTTGGGGAGCCTGGTGGTCGAGCCGCGAGCGGTGCTGGAATCCAAGGGAATTGGGGGCGCCGAGGCACGTCTATGATCGCAGCCGGCGGCAATGGACATAACGCGCGCGAGGCGGTCGGCGCCGTGCTGGTGTGCGGGGCCGGCATCACCGGCATCCAGGCCTCTCTGGACCTGGCCGAGAGCGGTTTCAAGGTCTACCTGCTGGACTCCTCGCCGGCCATCGGCGGGCGAATGGCGCAGTTGGACAAGACCTTCCCCACCGGGGACTGCGCCATGTGCATCCTCTCGCCCAAGCTGGTGGAGTGCGCGCGGAACAAGAACATCGAGATCATCACGCTGGCGGATGTGCAGAGGATCTCGGGCGAGCCGGGCAACTTCAAGGTCAAGATTCGCCAAAACCCGCGCTACGTGGACCTGGACAAGTGCAACGCCTGCGGCGACTGCACCGAGGCCTGCCCGGTGGATCTCCCCAGCGAGTTCGACCGCCGCCTGGGCACGCGCAAGGCGATCTTCCGCCCCTACCCGCAGGCCATCCCGAACGTCTTCGGAATCTCGAAGGCCGCCGGGCGCGCCCCGTGCAAGGCCGCCTGTCCCGCGGGCGTGAACGCTCAGGGCTACGTCGCTCTTATCGCCGCGGGCAAGTTCAAGGAGGCCTACGAACTCATCCGCCAGCGCTGCCCGCTGCCCTCCGCCTGCGGACGGGTGTGCCAGCATCCCTGCCAGGACGACTGCATCCGGGGCGAAATCGACGAAGCCGTCTCCGTCCGCGACTTGAAGCGCTTCGTCGCCGACTACATCTACTTCAACCCCGACCAATATCCGCCCGCAACTCCGCCGGCCGCGAGGCTGGATGCCAAGGTGGCCATTGTGGGCGGTGGTCCGGCCGGCTTGACCGCGGCCTCCGACCTGGCGCTCCTGGGTTACGGCGTGACCCTGTTCGAGGCGCAGCCGCACCTCGGTGGCATGTTGCGCTACGGCATTCCGAGTTACCGCCTGCCCAGGGAGGTCCTGGACAAGGAGATCCAATACATCCTGGACCTGGGCGTGGAGGCCAAGACCGGCACGCCGGTCGCCGACCCGAAGAACCTCCTGGACTCCGGGTTCAAGGCCGTTTTCGTCGCCCCTGGCGCCTGGATCAGCCGCAAGCTGGGGATCGCCGGCGAGGATGCCCCGGGCGTCTGGGAGGGTCTGGATTTCCTTTACCAGGTCAACAGCGGGAAGCGGCCGGCGATCGGCCCCAGCGTGGTAGTCATCGGCGGCGGCGACGTGGCCATGGATGCCGCGCGCTGCGCCCGGCGGATGTCGGGTGTGACATCGGTGCACGTGGCTTGTCTGGAAAGCCGCGCGGAAATGCCCGCCCACTCCTGGGAGGCGGCCGAGGCCCTCGAGGAAGGCATCGTCTTCCACAATAGTATTGGCCCGACCAGGATCGAGACCGCTGGCGTCTTGTTTCGCGCGTGCACCAGGGTATTCGACGAGAACAAGCGGTTCAACCCTCAGTTCGACGATTCGAAGACCAGCGCGCTGGCGGCGGACACGGTCATCGTGACCATCGGGCAGGGAATCGACGCGGCCCGGTTGGGCGTCGCTACCGGCGCGGGCGGCCGGATCGTTGCCGACAAGGATACGCTCGCCACCAACGTCCCGGGCGTGTTCGCCGGCGGCGACGCGGTGCTCGGTCCGGCCTCTATGGTGGACGCGATGGCACAGGGCCACAGGGCCGCCGAGGCGGTTGACGCCTTCCTCCGCGGCGCTAGGCTGGCGCCGGTTTCCGCGTCAACGGAACTGGCCCCCAACCCCCAGCCCGACGCCCCGCGGCAGGAGCGGGTCAAGATGCCGCAAGCCGACGCGGCCAGGCGGGTACACGATTTCACCGAGATCGACCTGGGCTACAGCCCGGAGCAGGCCATCGCCGAGGCCAAGCGCTGCCTGGCCTGCGGTCTGTGCAGCGAATGCATGCAGTGCGTCAAGGCTTGCTCGGCTGGAGCGATCTGCCACGACCAACAGCCCACCGAATTCGAGATCGACGCCGGCAGCGTGATCCTCACGCCCGGCTTCGAGGAGTTCCAGGCCTCGCTTCGAGGCGAGTTCGGCCACGGGCGATATGCCAACGTGCTCTCCAGCGTGCAATTCGAGCGGATGCTCTCGGCCGCGGGTCCGACCGGCGGCCACGTCCAGCGGCCCTCGGATGGCGGCGAGGTGAACCGGATCGCCTTCATCCAGTGCGTAGGCAGCCGCGACGCCGCCCGCGGCAATGGCTACTGCTCGTCCATCTGCTGCATGAGCGCCACCAAGGAGGCGATGGTCGCTCTCGAACACGCTCAGGAGCGGCAGCTCGACGCCTCCATCTTCTGCATGGACGTGCGGGCGTTCGGCAAGGAGTTCGACAACTACGTCAACCGCGCCCGCGATGAGCACGGCGTGAAGTACATCCGGGCCATCCCCTCGCGCGTCGTTGAGATGCCCGGCACCAAGAACCCGCGCGTCCGCTACTTCGACCAGGTGGGCGCCGAGCAACAGCAGGAATTCGACCTGGTGGTGCTCAGCGTGGGGCTGCGGGTCCCCACCAGCCTGAGGGAAATGGCGGCGAAGCTGGGGCTCGCGCTGAACCAGTTCGGCTTCGCCCAGACCGAGCGGCTTGCCCCGCTGGCAACCTCCAGGCCCGGCATCTACGTGGCCGGGGCGTTCCAGGAGCCTAAGGACATTCCCGAATCGATAGCCCAGGCCTCGGGGGCCGCCGCGTGCGCGATGGAACAGCTTTCTCCCGTCCGCGGCGCCCTGATCCAGCGCCACGAATACCCCTGGGAGCGCGACATCACCGACGAGGCCCCGCGCGTAGGCGTGTTCATCTGCCACTGCGGCCACAACATCGCTTCGGTCATCGACGTCGAGCAGGTCGCCCAGCGGGCGGCCAGGATGCCCAACGTGTGCCACGCGGAAGCCAGCCTGTACACCTGCTCGGACACCAACCAGCAGCACATCAAGGACGCGGTCAAGAAGCACCGGCTAAACCGCCTGGTGGTGGCCTCCTGCTCGCCGCGAACTCACGAGGTCCTGTTCCAGGAGACGCTCCGCGAGAGCGGCCTGAACCAGTACCTGTTCGCCATGACCAACATCCGCGACCAGTGCTCCTGGGTCCACAAGGACGACCCCGTCGCCGCCACCTCCAAGGCGGTGGACCTGATGGCCATGGCCGTCGCCCGGGCGCGGCACTTGAAGCCCCTGGAGACCGGACAACTGCCGGTGACCGCGTCGGCCCTGATCGTGGGCGGCGGCCTCGCGGGCATGACTGCGGCTCTGGGCGTCGCGGACCAGGGGTTCGAAGTGCACCTGGTCGAGAAGGAGCCGGCCCTGGGCGGCAACCTGCGCAACATCCACGGCACCCTGGAGCGGGCCGACGTCCAGGCCTGGCTGCGCCGACAGGTGGCCAAGGTCCAGTCCCACCCCAAGATCAACGTTTACTTGAACTCCAGGCCGGTAAGTGTCAGCGGCCACGTGGGTAACTTCAAGAGCGTCCTGAACGTGGCGGGGCGCGAAAAGGCGATCAGCCATGGCGTGGTGATCGTGGCCACCGGCGGCCAGGAGCGATCCACCGAGCTGTACCTCCACGGCAAGAACCCGCACGTGACGACGCAGAGCAAGCTGGAGGCGGCCCTGGCCGGCGGCAATCTGCCGCCCGAGCTGGCCGGGAAGAAAGATCCCACCGTGGTCATGATCCAGTGCGTCGAGAGCCGCAATGACCGGAACACTTACTGTAGCCGGGTCTGCTGCTCCGAGGCGGTCAAGAACGCGCTCGAGATCAAGCGGCGCCTGCCGCAGGCCCGGGTCGTGGTCCTGGGCCGCGACATCCGCACTTACGGATTCCGGGAGCTGTTCTTCCAGAAGGCTCGTGAAGAGGGGGTGCTGTTCGTGCGCCATCCGGACCAGTGCGACCCGTTGGTGGTCGAGGAGGGCGGCCGGCTCAAGGTCACCGTTCACGACGCTTCGAGCAACCGCGACCTCCTCCTGCGCCCGGATTTGCTCGTGCTTTCCACTGGAATCGCTCCCGCTGCGGACAACCCGGCGCTCTCGGGCCTGCTGCGCAGCGCCCTGACGGCCGACGGCTTCTTCCTGGAAGCGCATCCCAAGCTCCGCCCGGTGGATTTGGCCAACGAGGGCGAGTTCCTGTGCGGGCTGGCCCACTCGCCACGGTTCATCGACGAGACGATTGCCCAGGCCCAGGCCACGGTCGGGCGGGCCACGACGGTCCTCTCGAAGACCCACCTGGAAATCCCCGGCCAGGTCGCCAAAGTCAACCCCGAGAACTGCGTGGCCTGCGCCACGTGCGTGAAGGTCTGCCCTTACGGCGCCCCCATGATCAACGACCTCAAGAAAGCGGAGATCCAGGGCGCCAAGTGCATGGGGTGCGGAAGCTGCGTGGCCGCCTGTCCCTCCAGGACCATCACCCTCCAGCACCAGGAAGACGAGGCGCTCACGGCCATGCTGGACGAGCTGCTCGCCGGCGGAGTTACGGCATGATTCAGTCCAACCAGTGGGAACCCGAGATCATCGCCTTCTGCTGCAACTACTGTGCCTACGCGGCGGCGGATCTGGCGGGCTCCAAGCGCATGCAGTATCCCGTCAACGTGCGCATCATCCATACGCCCTGCACCGGCAAGATTGAAATGGAGCACATACTGGAGGCCTTCGAGAAGGGCATCGACGGGGTCCTGGTGGCCGGGTGCCTGGAAGGCGGCTGCCATTTTCTCGAGGGCAATCTGCGGGCCCGCAAGCGCACCGACCGCATCCGCGAGATGCTCGACGAGATCGGCGTGGGCGGCGAGCGGCTCAAGATGGTCAACCTCTCGGCCGCGGAGGCCCCGACGTTTGTCGCGCGAGTGAAGGAGATCGTCGAGACGGTCCGGGCCCTAGGGCCGAATCCGCTCAGAGAAGGTGTAAAGGCATGATTGTTGCTACCCCCAAACCTGTTACCGAGGTGAAGAACCTGATCGCGCGCCACGGCAAGGTGCTGTTCGTGGGCTGCGGCACCTGCGTCACGGTGTGCCTGGCCGGCGGCGAACGCGAGGTGGGCATCGCCTCCTACGCCATGCGCATGGCCCGCAAGATCGAGGGCAAACCGTTGGAGCTCACCCAGGTCACTATCGAGCGCCAGTGTGAGAACGAGTTCATCAAGGACCTGGCGGAGCCGGCGGCCAAAGCCGACGCCATCGTCTCGTTCGGCTGCGGCGCGGGTGTGCAGGCGATCGCCGAGCGGTTCCCGAACAAGCCGGTCTATGCCGGGCTCAACACGCAGTTCCTGGGCATTTTGGAGGAGCAGGCCGTCTGGACCGAGAAGTGCCTGGGCTGCGGGGACTGCATGTTAGCGCAGTTCGGCGGCATCTGCCCCGTAACGCGTTGCGCCAAGCGCCTGCTGAACGGCCCCTGCGGCGGCTCCACCGAGAAGCAATGCGAAGTGGACGACGGCCGCCCCTGCGCCTGGCAGCTCATCTTCACCCGCCTCAAGAACATCAACCAGCTCGACCACCTGGAGGCCATCGTTCCGCCCAAGGACTGGCGCCCCGCCTGGCACGCCGGAGCCAGGAAGATTGTGCGGAAAGAGCACAGGGTTTAGGGGACAGCCACCATGTTTCCGGATTTTCGGGAGAGGATTCCGCTCTTGCCTCGCACGAAACCTGGAAACACGCGGGCTGTCCCCATGTTACCAGCCGAGCCGCGACCGTGAGGGAGCGGGGGCGCATTCAATTCCTTCGCTGCGTATGGAAAACCAATGCCTATTCGACTCGCCCGTCCTTCTGTACGGCGAGGTCTCCAGCGGGTTGGGCCGAAGCATGATGCTCAAGTCCGATCGACGTGCCCTGCATTACCAGGACCGGGTTGTCGGGGAAAAGATCGCAAAGAACGATGCGGATTGGCGGAAGCGCAGATAGGCTGGTGGGGTGTAGGTCCCTGTGCTCCCGCAACCGTAAGGGGATCAACTTGATGTAGGGCGGGATCTTGGCAACGAAGGGATCGGCAGAGCGTAGCTGCTTCCCTTCGGGCGTCCTGACTACCGCGGCTGAGTCCTGCCCGAATGCAACCCAGGCCAGCGCGACTAACGCGATCGGTACGCTCATCCGACCAAACATGCCGCCTCCCCTTCACAGTTGAGCACAGCCATCGGGGCAATGCTACTTCGCGGCCAATGCTACCCGCATCACCGTGATGCCGAGTTCACGCAGCTCGATCTCGCCGGCGGCCAGGTAACGGTCCAGCGAGAAATCGATCTTCACCGGCCGGTCGGGAAGGCTTGAGGCGGGGATATCCCGAGCGTAGGTGTAATCGCCGGCTGCGGTATAGCGCTCCGGCGGAAGGCCCAGGCCTTCCACGGAGGCCGAGAGCGTTACCGCCTTGCGCCGTGCGATCACGGGCTCGGGCAGGTAGAACCGCAGCACGAGTTTCGCGCCGCCGGGGGACGGCGGGGGCTGTAGCACCACCGAGAATTTACCCATGGTCCAGCGGTAACTGCTCGCTTCCACGTCGTGGAAACCGCTGACGAACTGGCTCGCCGCACGCTCATCGCCGCCATCGATGGAACTGGCCACCCCCGCGTTCTCTTCCTCGTCGATCTCGATCGCCGGCAGCGCTCGCCGGCACCCCGCCTGCGACAGAACAACCAACGTCACGAAGGCGCCGATCGCTCTGCCCGTGGGCCAGCCGAACCGGGTCGCGAGCCGCATCGATCCCCAAGAATACCTCGACCGCGGGCGGTCGCGCTCGCGGTTGCCGCATGAATGCCGATCCGCTACATTGATCTACAGACATCGAGCCGGCATGATCCGTTTCACGTGCAATGTGTGCAGCCAGTCCGATGAGTGCCCCGAGGAGTCGTTCGCGCGCGAGCGCGCGACCTGCTCGGGCTGCGGCTCTACGGTGCGCTTCCGCGTCCTGATGCATCTGCTTTCGGTCGAGCTGTTCGGCCTGGACCTCACGCTGGAGCAGTTTCCCCGCCTGAAATCCATCCGGGGGCTGGGCCTCAGCGATTGGGAGGGCTACGCCGACGTGCTGGCGGAGAAGTTCGATTACACCAACACGTTTCTGAACCAGGAGCCGCGATTCGACATCCGCATGCCCAGCCCGTCGCACTACGGCGAGTACGATTTCATCATTTCGGCGGAGGTATTCGAGCATGTCGAGCCACCCGTGGAGCGCGTCTTCCGCGAGGCCTGCCAGTTACTCAAGCCCCATGGGGTGCTGATCCTGACGGTGCCCTATTCGCTGGAGGCGACCACGCGCGAGCACTTTCCCGAGCTGCACCAATACGCCCTGGCGGAGCTGAACGGCTCGCCCGTCCTGGTGAACCGCACGCGGGAGGGCAAGCTGGAGGTGTTCGAGCATCTGGTTTTCCACGGCGGGCCCGGCTCGATGCTGGAGATGCGCGTCTTCAACGATGCGTCGCTGAAGGAAATGCTGCTTGCCGCCGGTTTTCGCGAGGTGGAGATCTGCTCGCGCAGCCATCCGTCTTACGGGGTAGTGTTCCGTGAGCAGTGGGGATTGCCGGTGGTGGCACGGAAGGGGCCGGTCTCCCACACGCGGACATGGGCGGCGGAGATGATCCGGCAGATCGATTCGCTCCGGCAATTCCGCAAGCGGGTTGAAGCAGCGGAGCGCATCGCCAAGGAGCGCACGGAATGGGCGCAGCGCCTGGACGGCGAAATCGTCGCGGCCAAGCGGCGGATCAGTGAGTTGCAGGAGGAAGTGGAGCAGCAGAACCAGTGGGCGCGGGGCCTCGATCTCCAGGTCTCCCAGCAGGCCTTCGCGTTGGTGGGCCTGCTGAAGCAGCTCCGGGCGGCCAACTCCTCGCGGTGGGTAGCCCTGGGGCGCCTTCTCGGGCTTGGCCCGCGGTTCACCCTCGACGGATAATCAGCGTATTTCGAATCGGCCGAAGACCAGCCCGAGTTTCCGGGTATCGGGCGGCGGGGTGAAGGTTCGCTCGACCTCAATCGCGACCTCGATCCGGAGTTTTCCCAAGGCGGTCTCGGGCAGCGGCAGCTTCCAGTCGATCATCGAATCGCCGCCCTGGGGAATCGACATCGTAGCAAGCGTCTGGCCCTCCACTGCGATCCGGACTGCGAGCGGGCCTTGAACTACTTGCGCCGCCGGGCACCACCCGGACAGGTACAGCCTCTGATCCTTGGCCGTGGGGCCCCCCAGCCACACGGTGGCCCGCCCCGGCATCCAGCGATGACCGTTCTCGATCGCGTACCAGGCTGGCCCGAGCTGGGCCGCGAAGGCTTCGTCGCCCACGTCGACCAGGCGCGGCTCCTGGGCCTTCCAGGAACCCCGCGCGGCCATGTAGGAGCGCGTCACCGCGCGCATCCGGTTGCCGTCCAACTGGTAGATGTATGCCTGCCCGCGCAGCAAAGCGGTCGTCAGCACGTCGGCGGGAATCACGAAATCGGCGACCCTCCCGAACTCCGGGTGCCGCCCAATCTCCCTTTCCGCCTCGGGCGCCAGGTACACGCCCGAGATCCCGAGCGCGCGGAAAGGTAAGAAGAATACCCCGGTCCAGAACACGTCGCTGGGCAAATGGGCCAGTACGATGGTCTTGTCCGGATGCAGTTGGCGGATTCGCGCCACGCCCAGCACCAGCGTGCGGATACCCCAGCTCCGGCGCACGGTCTCCCGCACGGCGAGCCGCACCTCGACCAGGTTGGGAAACAGGTACAACGCCAGGAGCGCCAGGGCCGCGCCGCGCCAGACGATGCGGGCGGCGCGGGTCTGGCCAGCGCAGCGGCTCCACCCCCACACCAGCCCCCAGGCGCCGGCCAGCGCTAGGCCCATGGCCGGCAACGTCAGGTAGTGGTCGCTCATATGATCGCGCAAAGGCAGTACCGGAGCGAGCAGCACGAGGAACCACGCGGCCGGAAACAGGACCAGCCACTGTCGCGAGCGAATCCGCGCCACCACGAACCCGGCCAGCGCCAGCGTCAGGACTGCCGTGCCGGCCGCGCCGGCCCACTCCGGCGCCGGGATGAATTGCGCCAGGCGGCTCGGACCCAGCGACCACTCCCAATAACGCCACAGCGTTCCGAAGATCGATGGCCCGATGTGGAAGGCGTACGGCGACCCGGCCGGTGGCACGGGAGAAATCCACCAGTGAACCGCCAGATAGGCCGTCGATACGAGGGCCATGGGGATGGTTCCGCGCAACTGCTTGCGGTTCCCGCACAGCGCGTGAGCGGCCCGCAAAGCCGGGTAGACCAGCATCAATTCCAGCGCCCCAAAGCCCAGCAGGAAGGCGAACCACTCGGCCAGCAGGTAGCGCCGCCGCGTCGTCTCGATGTATTTCAGATGGCAGTGGAACGCCAGCAGGAGAAAGAAGCCGCATAACACCTGGTTGTAGGCAGAAGTCCAGCACATCGGCGCGACCAGCGCGCTGTTGGCTGCCCAAAGGAGCGGAGTCAGGAACCCCGCCCAGGAGGAGCGGGTCAGGCGGCGGGCCACCCAGCCCAACAGCACCAGATTGGCGAACTGGGTGAGGAACACCAAGATGCGGTAGGGCAGGGCGTCGAGGCCGAAGGCGTTGTAGAACACCAGGAAGAACGCGCGCTCGCTCAGCGGGCGGATGGTGCCCTGGGCCATGGGCTGGAACAGCGCCTGGATCAGCCCCGGGCCGCTATGGACTTCGCGCGCCAGCCCGATCCAGGGGAAATCGTCCAACTGGAACCAGGCTTTCAAGCCGAGCCAGTACAAACCGGCCAAGAACAGCGGCGGCAAGGCCCACCCCAGAACTTCTCGAGCACGCTTGTACCACAGGGGGGCGATCAACACGCCAGTGCGATCCACTCGGCGACCAGCGGGCCGTATTCGGGTTCAGCGCCCAGAGAAGCATCACGATGGCTAGGACCCGTGGAATCCAATTGCGCCTCATCTCCTGCAAAACGGCTCTCCCCGGCCGTCAACCCTTGGCCCCTAGCGCCGGCACCAGGAAGAGAATTCATCATCCTCCCGGCCGATCTGCAAGTCAACAACAGCCCCGCCCAAGAAGACCGGACTTGCCGAGTTGCGGCAGCAGAGGCTGAGCGGAATCGGCGATGCGCGTCTCTTCGAGATCTGCACGGCGGAAGGCCGCTGCCCGATCTCACAGCGAGTTTCTTCTAACGCCAACTCGACGAGAACCAGCGCGAGGATTGCACCCTAATTCCTACGCTGACCGAGTTTACCGCGGAGCGAAACGGCGGAACACTCCCTTTTTCATACGTCACGAACAAAGAGCTGGCGAACGCTGGACGGCTCGCCAGGAAGGTCCACTCCAAGGTGTTCTTCATGTAGTGCACCGCATCGTTGCCGCGCTCGCCCCGCACATAGATCTGCTGGGTAGTCGCGAGCGAAATCCGATTGTTCCAATTGAGGCCCGTATCGATCCCGAAGTAGCCTCTGGTAAATGGCCCGATCGCAGACAGCGCCTGCGCCGGTATGCCGCGCACGTAACTGTGTCCCTTTTCGAATCCGAAAAAGGGCGCCAGTTTGCGGCCCAGTTTGTCGCCGGTAGTCTTCTGAAATCCCTTTAGTCCCTTGAGATATTTATCATCGAGAACATTTCGATTTGCGACGCCCCACACCGGGCGGAACTCCGCCACAAACTTCGGTTCGATCAGCTTGAAATCGCGGTCGGAAGCGCTGCTCGCCTTGAAGATAAAGCGCAGGATGTTGTCGCTGGCCACCCCTTGGCTGTTCTTCAGGTACCGGCGGAACTCGTATTCCGGCCCCATGGAAATGCGGTTCTGCGAAAGGGTATCCTTGGTGATCTTCTGATTCGAAACATGGGCTTCGACGGAGAATGGCGTGAAGAACGTGACCCAGTATTTGCCGGGCGCGAAGCTCAGAGCAGTCAGACGAAGAAGTGGGGACAGGAAGAGGTCGGCGGTCGCCTTGGTCGTCCGCGTGCGCACAGTGCTCTGGCCCTGCGTAATGTCCTGGACCGAGGAAAGCAATACTCCGGCGAAATCGAGTTCGCGATCGAAGGTTTTCGCCGCGTTCTCCGGCTTTCGCGGATCGGGGGGCTTGGCGGGCGCGGCCGGGCCGCTGATGGCCCCTTTGGCTGGGTCGTTGAGATCGGCTGGTTTTGCCTCGAATCCTCCGGGCAATGGCGAAGGTGTCGGGAACTTCATCTCCGCATCGAGGCTGCCGCCAGGCAGGCGTTCGAGCAGCACGGCACAGAACCGAAGCTGGTCTGGTGGCTGGAAGCTTTTCGGATGGCGCGGATCGGGTGTCCAGTCGGCTGTTCCTCCGCCCAGAATCTCGATGCGTCCAACCTTGATATCGCGCTTCTTTCCAACAGCGGGCGTGATGGTCAGCAGCAGGGACTGTTGCGCGGAGCCCTGCTGGTTGACAGCGTCGAACCATCGCCACAGTTGGATGAGCCTTTGTTGCACTGATTCCGTCTCGAAGGCCTGGCGGCTCTTGACCAGGAATCCCACCCCTACCTGATTCCACGCGTCCCGCTGGCTGCACTCATTCGGCGAAGAAGTGACCGTTGCTCCGATTGGGTCCGCGGCCGGCGCACAGATCGCGCCTGCCAGCATCGCCGCGCCCATCCACATCCAGGTCTTCATCGGGTCATCCCTTCGGTTGCGACCCAGTGTAGGCAGCATGGATCTGCCCGGCGGTATCTTCGGCCGATGCGTCGAGAGTGATCGACCGCAGAAGCAGATCGATACTGTGTGGATCCTGCTCGCGGTGGTCTTCTTTCAGCATGGGGATCAAGGTGTCGCGAACCGAGAATTGCGCGCGCGTTACATCGTCCGGGAAATAGAACCCGAGCAGCGCCTTATCCCAACCGGTTCCGGCCTGCTGTACCTTCTGCGGACTCATCTTACTCAGTGTGCCTTTGTAGCGCTCTTTGGTGTCTTCGAATAGGAATTTCATCACATCCCTCCGAAACCTGGGGACAGCCACCATGTTTCCGGATTCCCGGGGAGGATCCCGCTCCGGCGTTGGACGAAACCCGGAAACACGCGGGCTGTCCCCATATTAACGCCGGGCCATCAGCCACACACCCAGCGCCACCAGCGCCAGTGCGATCCACTGCTCGGTGACTAGCGGGCCGTAGTAGGCGTTGGTCTGGTCGTGGGCGCGCACGAACTCCACCAGAAAGCGGGCGCTCGAGTACAGCGCCAGGTAGAGGCCGATGATGGCGCCGCTGCGGTGCGGCCGGGCGATGCGCCAGTAGAGGATCAGGAAGATCAGCGCCTCGGCCAGGGACTCGTAGAGCTGGGTCGGGTGCAGCGGCACACCCAGGGGCACTCCTACCCGCTCGTGGGATATCGGGTTGGTGAAAGTCACCGCCCAGGGCAGATGGGTCGGCGCGCCCCAGCAGCAGCCGGCGGCGAAACAGCCCAGCCGGCCGATGGCGTGCCCCAGCGCCAGGCCGGGCGCAAAGGCGTCGGCCGTCACCAGGCCGGGCAGTTTCTCGCGGCGCATGTAGAGGAACGCCGTCACCAGCGCGAGCACCAGACCGCCATAGAAAATGCCGCCGGCACGAAGCGTCGACAGGGAGAAAAGCTCAGAGGGGTACCGCAAGTAGTACTCGAAGTCGAGGGCAATCAGCAGCAGTTTGGCCCCGATCAGGGCGGCCAGCCCGGCGTAGATCCCAAGGTTGAACACGGCCTCTGCGTCGAGCCCGGCCCGGCGGCCCAGGCGGACGGCCATCCACAGGCCCGCAAGGAATCCCAGGGTCACCAGCAACCCGTAGGTGGGCAGGAAGAAACTCCCGATTTGGAAGAGGTTCGGAAGCATTCAGGTCTTGGGGGCGGGGCGCCGCGACCGGATCAGGTCCAGGATCACCAGCGCGGCCCCGACGGTAATGGCGCAGTCGGCCAGGTTAAAGGCAGGCCAGTGGAGCCCGCCCAAATAGAAGTCCAGGAAATCCGTCACCGTGCCGCTGGCAATGCGGTCGAAGACGTTGCCCAGTGCCCCGCCCAGGATCAGCGAGAGGCCGAGGCGCATCGAGGAGCGGCTCTCGCCCACGCGCCCGCCCGGGTGCCACAGCAGCACGGCAATCAGAATCGCGGCCCCGGCCGTGAGCCCCACCAGGAAAAAGCTGCGCCACTCGGATTGCGCGGCCGAGAACAGGCTGAAGGCCGCGCCCGGGTTCTCGTTGTGGACGATGCTGAAGAACCCGGGAATCACGGTGTAGCTGTCCCCCGCCAGAACCTGCTGCTGGATCAGGTACTTGGTGAGGCGATCCAGAAGGAACACCAGGCCCGCGAGGCCGTAGGCGAGAGCCCTCGAAGCCGCGGCGGAACGGGGACGGTCCATTTAGGTTTTCAGAATCTCCTCGACGGCTGCCACGCAGGGCGGGCAGATCGTCGGCCAGGCCGGATTCGTGCCCACATCGGTCGAATACTTCCAGCAGCGCTCGCACTTGACGCCCGCGGCGCGGCCGATCTCCACCGATAACGCCCCCTCGGGCTGCCTTTCGACGGCCACCTGGGACACGATGAACAATGCCGGCAGCTCCGCGGCGTACTCCTCGAGCAGGGGGTAGAGGTCCGGGGCCGCGCGCAGGCAAACCCGGGCTTCCAGCGGCGCTCCGATGAACTTCTCCTGGCGGGCGGTCTCCAAACTCTTCAGCACGCTTTCGCGTACGGTCATGAGACGCTCCCAGTTCCGGCTGCGATTGCGCGCGGCTTCCCCGAGGCCGGCGGTCAGCTCCTCGGGCTCCGGGAACAGCGCGAGGTGGACGCTCGAGGGCGCTCCGGCGGGCTTCCGCATGTGTTGCCACACCTCTTCGGCAGTGTAGCTCAGCAGCGGGGCGGCCAGGCGGACCAGGGCGTAGTTGATGCGGTAGAGCGCGGTTTGCGCGCTGCGCCGGGCGCGGGACCGCGGCGCGGTGGTGTACAGGCGGTCCTTCAGCACGTCGAAGTAAACCGCGCTGAGCTCGGTCGTGGCGAAATCGTAAATGGCGTGGTAGATGCGGTGGAAGGCCAGTTCCTCGTACCAGCGCCGGCAGTCCCGAACCAGTTGCTCGGCTTGGAGCAGGATCCACCGATCCAGCTCGGGGAGCTCGGCGGTGGGGACGGCGTCCTGGGCTGGGTCGAAATCCCACAGATTGCCCAGCGCGTAGCGAAACGTGTTGCGCAGCTTGCGATAGGCCTCCGAAAGCCGGGTCAGGATGGAGGGCGAGATCACGATATCGTCGGTGAACTCGACCGAAGCCACCCACAGGCGCACGACGTCGGCGCCGAATTGCCGGATGAGTTCCTGCGGCTCGATGAAATTGCCCAGCGACTTGGAGAGCGCGCGGCCCTGCTCGTCGAGGGTGAAGCCGTGGGTGGCGCACTGGCGGTACGGGGCCCGGCCCTTGATGCCTACCCCGACCAGCAGGGAGCTGTGGAACCAGCCCCGGTACTGGTCGCCGCCCTCGACGTACAGGTCGGCCGGCCAGGGCAGGGCGTTGGCTTCGGTGAGCACCGCCAGGTGGCTCGAACCGGATTCGAACCACACGTCGATAATGTCGCTCTCCTTGCGGAATTCCGCGGCCCCGCAGCGCCCGCACCGAGCGTCGGGGCCGGCCAGCTCGGCGGCGGTGCGATCGTACCACACGTCGGCGGTTTCCCGCTCGAACAGCTCCACCACGCGGTCCAGAATCTTGCGGTCGGTGAGCGGCTCGCCGCACTTCTCGCAATAGAACACGATGATGGGGACGCCCCAGGCGCGCTGGCGCGAGATGCACCAGTCGGGCCGGTTGGCGATCATGTTGGAGATGCGCTCCTGGCCCCAGGCCGGCAGCCACTTCACTTCCTTGATGGCTTCGAGCGCGCGCCGCCGCAGCTCGTTGCGGTCCATGCCGATGAACCACTGCTCGGTGGCGCGGAAGATGGTGGGGTGGTGGCAGCGCCAGCAGTGCGGGTAACTATGCTCGAGGGACTCCTGGGCAGCCAGCGCTCCGTTGGCCCGCAGAATCTCGACCACCACCGGGTTGGCGTCCCACACCGTCTTCCCGATGATTCCCTCGGGCAGGCGCCCGGCGGCGCCTTCGGCGTGGAAGAAGCGCCCCGCCGCGTCCACCGGGCAGTAGGTGGCGATGCCGTAGCGCTGACCGGTGAGGTGGTCCTCCTGGCCATGGCCGGGAGCGGTATGCACGGCGCCGGTGCCCTGATCCAGCGTCACGTAGTCCGCAAGCACTCCCACCGAATCGCGCTCGACGAACGGATGGCGGAAGACCGCCCCTTCGAGCCTCGTTCCGGGCATCCGCGCCAGCGCCTGCGGCGCCGTCCAGCCGCACTTGCGCGCCGTTTGGTTCAGCAGATCCGCCGCCACGAGGTATACCGCGCCGTCCGCTTCCGCCGCTACGTACTCGAAGTTGGGATGGAAGGCGATGGCCATGTTGGCCGGGATGGTCCAGGGGGTAGTGGTCCAGATCAGAGCCCAGACGCGGCGGCCGGCGAGCGCGGGGTCCAGCTTGGCCGGGTCGGACACCAGCTCGAACCGCACCCAAACCGACGGGCTGGTGTGGTTCTCGTATTCGACCTCCGCCTCGGCCAGCGCGGTGCGGCACCGGATGCACCAGTTCACCGGCTTGAGGCCCTTGTAGACGTAACCGCGGTCCAGGAACTCGACGAAGGCGCGCGCGATGGCCGCCTCGTAATCGGCGGTCATGGTCAGATAAGGCGCTTCCCAGCGGCCCAGAACGCCCAGGCGGCGGAAATCGTCGCGCTGGATATCGACCCACTTCAGCGCGTATTTGCGGCACTCGGCGCGGATTTCGGAAACGCTCATGCGGGCCTTGCGCGCGCCCAGCTCGTTGTCCACGCGGATCTCGATGGGCAAGCCGTGGCAGTCCCAGCCGGGCACGTAGGGAGCGTCGAAGCCGGCCATGCTCTTGGATTTCACGATGAAATCCTTGAGGACCTTGTTGAACGCGGTGCCGGAGTGAATGCGATTGTTGGCGAAGGGCGGCCCGTCGTGCAGGACGTAAACCGGCCTGCCAGCGCGGTGTTCCCGAATGCGGTGGTAGAGCCGGTCCTCCTCCCAGCGGGCCAGGATCTTCGGCTCGTTCTGCGGCAGGTTGGCCTTCATGGGGAAGTCCGTGCGCGGCAGGTTGACGGTTTTCTTGAGTTCGACGCTGTTCGGCTGCATTTCGGGAATACACCATTATACGTGGCGCGGACACCGAGGACTCAGCCGCCTGCGCGGCTTCGCGCATCTCGACCTGGTACACAAGGCTGTGTATTGTTCAGGCGTGAGGAGCGGCGAGCTGAGAAGGTCGCTCGGGAGCTTGGCCTGACAAAGGAGTAGAAACCACCCATGTTCCAGTACCCAGCGATCTTCGATCCCGACCCCAAGGACGGCAGCTTCACCGTGACCTTTCCGGACTTCGGCTACGGTGTCACCCAGGGGAAAACGCTCGCGGAAGCCGAGGACATGGCGTCCGATCTGCTGACCTGCCTGATGATGGATTGCATGGAGAAGAGGGCGGACTTCCCCAAGCCGAGCAAGCCGCGCGGCAAGAACATCCGCCACGTCTCTCCTCCAGCGCTTCAAGACGCAAAGGCCACTCTCTACGAGGCCCTGCGGACGAGCGGCGTGCGGAAGGCGGAACTGGCCCGGCGTCTCGGTTGCCGCAAGTCGCAAATCGACAGGCTGCTCAGCTTCAAGAACTCGACCCGCATGGAGCACATCGAGGCGGCCTTCCGCGCCCTCGGAATGCGCCTCATTGTTCAAGTCCGCAACGCCGCCTGATCAGCCAGCCAGCGCCTTCGTGCCGGCATCCAGCGTGCGCAGGATCGCCTCGTTGTCGAAGACCGAGCCGCCTCAGGGGCCGCCGCTGACTTCCTGGAGCGCGGCCCACAGACGCGTGTCCGAGGGCAGCGCGGGGTCGGGCGCGAGGCCAGCACCCGCGCACCTTCCTCGGCCCCGAAGAGCGCGCCGTTCGCGCCCACCAGGTTCACCGAGCCCTCGAGCCGGTTGCGGTCGATGAGGATTTCGATGAGGTCGCCGTCCTGGAGTTTGCCCAGCGGCCCGCCGGCGAGGGCTTCCGTGGAAATGTGCCCGATGCAGGCGCCCGTGGAAACGCCGCTGAACCGCGCGTCCGTGAGCACGGCCACGTGCTTGCCGAACTCCAGGTACTTGAGCGCCGCGGTGATCTGGTAAATCTCCTCCATCCCCGCGCCCATCGGGCCGCGCCCCATGAGCACCAGCACGTCGCCGGGCCGGATGCGCCCGTCCTTGATCGCGGCAATCGCTTCCGGTTCGGAGGTGAACACGCGGGCTGTCCCCACATTTCGGTAGGTTCCCCTTGGGAAATGGGGCGGTCGAGGTGAGGCCGCGCTGGCGCGCGGAATCCGGATCCATGATGACCTCGGCGGGATCCACGCCCTCGCGTTCCATGAGCAGTGCCTCAAGCTCTGAGGATGCAGGAAGGACAGCTACTGATGAGCCAAGCCGACCGAGATCGGCTGTTGACGCTGAAGAAAGCCAAGAAGAGACCGATCACGCAGCGCGAGGGTGCTGAAGAGTTAGGTGTCGGCGTTCGGCACGTGAAACGGCTGCTATACGCCCTGAAGAACCAGGGCGACAAGGCCGTGATCCACGGACTGCGCGGCCGGCCCTCGAACCGGAAGATCCCTGAGAGCATCGAGAACGAGGCGGTGAAGATTTTGTCGGCGCCGGTGTACAAGTTCGAAACCGGGCTTGACGATAGCGAGCTTGTAAGATATCATACAACTTTAATGACCAGGGTGCACCTGACCCGCGTGCGGCGCGCCGGCGTGAAGGATCAGGTTTTCGAGCAGCTCCGGGACGGGATCATGGAGCGGACGTGGCCGCCTGGCGCAAAGATCCCCTCGGAGAACGCCCTTGCCGTGGCGCTCGGAGTGAGCCGCGTCTCGATCAGGGAGGCCCTGCAGATGCTGGCGTCCCTCGGGCTGTCGGAGACAAGGCAGGGCGGGGGCACGTACGTGCGCGAATACTCCGGGGAGATCTTCCTCAATCCCCTTCTTCCCATGCTCGCCCTCGACACGCCGGACATCCTCCACGTCCTCGAATACCGGAAGATCGTGGAGAAGGGAATCGTGTCCCTCGTGGTAAAGCGCGCGGGAAAAGCGGAGATAGAGGAGCTGGAATCCGCCTTCCGGGCCATGGAGGGACACAGGAACGACACGCGCGCCTTCGCCCAAGCGGATCTGACCTTCCATCTCGCTTTGGCAAAGGCGACGGGAAACCCTGTCGTCATGAAGGTGAACGCCGTCATCACGGACGTCCTGAAGGTCTCGATGTACGGCATCGTGGGCTCGCTCGGCACCAGGGACGGCCTGTACTATCACCGGAGGATCCTGGATGCGATCAAGGCCCGGGACGGACCCCGGGCGGAGTCCCTCATGGAGGAGCACGTCGAGCGTACGATCCGGAGGTTGAAACGCAAGCGTGGCGGGGATCGGAAATCCTGCGCCGGGAGGAAAACGGATGGCAAAGCCTGACGAGATTCGAAGGATAGAAAGGATCGCATGGGACCTCAGGGCCGACGTCGTGAGGATGATCGGTGTCGGCAAGGCGGGACACCTCGGCGGTTCGTGCTCGGTCGCCGAGATCGTGGCGGCCCTGTACTTCGCGAAGATGCGCTTCGATCCCAAAGCGCTGGGGGATCCATGTCGGGACCGCTTTCTCCTCAGCAAGGGGCATTCCGTCCTCATCCAATACGCGGCCCTGGTAGAGCTGGGCGTCATCCCGAGGGAAGAGTTGGGGAAGTTGAAAACCCTCGCGGGCAGACTGCAAGGCCATCCCGACATGATGACCCCCGGGATGGAGGCGGTCACGGGCTCTCTCGGACAGGGACTTTCCATAGGCGTGGGCATGGCGCTCGCCCTGCGGCTGGCGAAAAGCCCTTCCCGGGTGTACGTCGTCATGGGGGACGGCGAGCTTGCCGAAGGCCAGCTCTGGGAAGCGGCAATGGCCGCCTCGCGCTACAGGTTGGATTCCATTACCGGCATCGTGGATCGAAACCGGATCCAGGCCACGGGCCCGACGAAGGAGATCTTCGACATCCCCGACATACCGGAGAAATGGCGGGCGTTCGGATGGAACGCGTTGAGCGTGGACGGTCACGACGTGGGCGCGGTCCTCGACGCCCTGGATGAGGCGGCCGCGAAAAAGGGGGCTCCCACCGTGATCGTGGCGGAAACGATCAAAGGGAAGGGGGTCTCTTTCGCCGAGAATACCGCGGCCTTCCACAACGCTGCCATGACCCAGGAGCAATACGACAAGGCGCTCCTTGAAATCGAAGAATCCGGGAGGAGGCTGCAATGACGTCGCCGAACCTGAGAAGCGCGTATGGGGCCAGCCTTGTCCGGCTGGGGAGAAAGGACGGGCGCGTCGTGGCCCTGGAGGCGGACCTCGGGAAATCCACGCAGTCCGTCATGTTCCAGGCGGAGTTCCCGGACCGGTACTTCCAAATGGGAATCGCGGAACAGAACATGGCCTCCACCGCGGCGGGATTCGCCCTTGCCGGAATGATCCCCTTCATCCACTCCTTTGCCGTGTTCGCCTCCGGGAGGATCTACGATCAGCTCCGCAATTCCGTCTGCATTCCGAACCTCCCCGTCCGGATCTGCGGGTCCAGCGCCGGGCTTTCCGACTTCGGTGATGGAAAGACCCACCAGGGCGTGGAGGACGCCGCCTCATGCGGGCCCTTCCGAACATGACCGTGCTCTGCCCCGCGGATTCCATCGAGGTTGAGAAGATGATGGACTGCCTCCTGGATTGGAGGGGGCCCGTGTACCTCAGGATAAACAGGAACGATCTCCCCTTCGTGTATCCGCCCGGAGAGCCTTACTCCATAGGCAAGGTGACCATGCTCCGGGACGGGAGCCACGCGGCGATATTCGCCTCGGGGATCATGGTGTCCAAGGCTCTCGAGGCCGCGGCGGCCCTGGCGTCGGAGGGGATCTCGGCGAGGGTGCTCGACGTCGGCACCATCAAGCCCCTGGACCGCGACGCGGTGATCCGCCATTCGGGCGGAGTGGACGCCATCGTTACGGCCGAGGAGCATTCCGTGATCGGCGGGCTCGGTTCCGCCGTGGTGGAGGCGCTCCGGGGAGTCGCTCACGCGCCCCTGGAGTTCGTGGGCGTCCCTGACAGCTTCGGCATATCGGCGGAGGGCTATGACGATCTACTCGCGCATTTCGGGCTCACCTCGGACGCCGTCTCCAAGGCCGTAAGAACGCTTTTGAGCCACTAGCGTGGCGGCCGCGGCGCCTCCGGCGCAATGGCGTCACGTCAATGAGCCAGGAAACGGTCTTGCATGGTTTCCTGGAGAGGGAGAAAGAAATGAACATCGGCTTCATAGGACTGGGCATCATGGGCAAGCCCATGGCGAAGAACCTCCTCAAGGCGGGCCACCAGCTCGTCGTATACGACATTCTCGATGCGCCGGTGAGGGAGCTGGTTCAAGCCGGTGCGACGGCGGGCTCGTCTCCAAAGGACGTGGCCTCGCGGAGCGAGCTCGTCATCACGATGCTGCCCAATTCGCCTCACGTGAAGGAGGCGGTATTGGGGCAGAACGGCGTGATCGAAGGGGCGAAGCCGGGAAGTGTGCTCGTCGACATGAGCTCCATAGCGCCTCTTGCGAGCCGCGAGGTGGCCGCCGAGCTCGCCAGGAAGGGAATGGAGATGCTCGACGCCCCAGTTTCCGGCGGCGAGCCCAAGGCCATCGACGGGACGCTAGCCATAATGGCGGGCGGCAAGGACGCCGTTTTCGAGAAGGTGAAGGACGTGTTGCTGAAGATGGGAGCGAGCGCAGTCCTCTGCGGAGACATCGGCGCGGGCAACGTGACCAAGCTCGCCAACCAGATCATCGTCGCGCTGAACATCGCCGCGATGTCGGAGGCCTTCGTCCTCGCGGTGAAGGCCGGAGTGGATCCCGCGCGGGTCTTCGATGCCGTCAAGGGAGGCCTCGCGGGAAGCACCGTCCTCAACGCGAAGGCCCCCATGGTCCTCCAGGGAAACTACAAGCCCGGATTCAGGATAGAGCTGCACATCAAGGACCTGCAGAACGCGCTCGATACGGCGCACGAGACCGGCGCTCCGATCCCGCTCACGAGCCAGGTAATGGAGATGATGCAGGCCCTCAAGGTTGACGGGAAGCAGGCCGAAGACCATGGAGGCCTCATCCAGTTCTATGAGAGGCTCGCCGGGGTCAGGGTCCGCAAGGGGGGCGCGAAGTGAGCGCGATGCGCCTTTCGGGCAAGACCGCCCTGATCACGGGCGCCGCGGGAGGGATCGGCGCGGAGATCGCCCGAAGGTTTCGGTAGGAAGGCGCCTCGGTGTTCGTGTGCGACGTGAACCGCGCGGAGGGGGAAAGGACGGCCGGGTCCATGGGAGCGGTCTTCATACCACTCGACGTCGCTTCGGAGGAAAGCTGGAAGGCCGCGCTTTCCGCCGTGCTCGAGCGGACCGGACGCCTCGACGTCCTCGTTAACAACGCGGGCATCAACGTCAGGAAGAACATAGAGGAAATGTCCGTGGAATCCTTCGACGCCATGTTCGCGGTGAACGTCAGGGGACCGTTTCTCGGGATCAAGCACTCCCTGCCGATCATGAGGGCCGCGGGCGGGGGGGTTATCCTCAACATGTCCTCGATATGCGGCCTGGTCGGCCACAGGTACACGAACGAGGCCTATACGACGACCAAGGGCGCCCTGACCCTGCTCACGAAATCGGTGGCCGTGAGATACGCGAAGGACAATATCCGCTGCAACTCCGTCCACCCCAGCACGGTGGAAACCGCCCTCGTGCAGGCCATGCTCAAGGACCCCGAGCGCCGGGCAGAGAGGCTCGGCGAAGTGCCTCTCGGAAGGCTCGCCGGCGCAACAGACGTCGCGAACGCGTTGGTCTACCTCGCGAGCGACGAGGCCTCGTTCATCAACGGGGCCGCGATTCCTGTAGACGGAGGCCTCACGGCGGGGTAGGCGGCCGCACTCCGAGACGAGTGCAAAGCTCACGTCGTTCACGTTCGTGTACGTCGGTCCGGTGACTATCGGATCCCCGGCGAGGGAAAGGAACCTGTTCGAATCGTTTTCGGAAAGGTGGCGCTCGGGGTCCAGACCCTGCGAGCGGCCGGCCTTGACGGTCCCGCCGTCCACGCGGGCTCCTGCCGCTTCGCTGTTCCGTCGATGCCGTCCGTGGCAAAGGAGCAGACGAGGATTCCCTCCGTCCCGTCGAGCTCGATGGCCGCGGAGAGGGCGAATTCCTGGCTCCTGCCCCCGCGTCCGGCGCCCCGCACGGTGACCGTCGTTTCTCCTCCCGCTATGATGCAGGCGGGCGGCGGCACGGGAACGCCGCTTCTTTTATGGAGCCTCGCCAAATACGGTGGCTGACTTCGCTGTCCCAAGGCGCGTTTTCCGCGCCGCGTGGACAGTGCTGTCTGTCACCGCATTTTGCGAGGCTCATTAGACCTGAGCTCCGCGAAGGCGAGGTTTCTGCCGGCGTAGCGCGCTTCCCCCGTGAGCGCTGAGGTGAGCAGGGAGGGCGTGAATCCGCACGCGGCGGCCTCCCGCGTGGCCGCCTCCACGGCCGTCTTGTTGGAGGCGATTATGCGCGTGACGTGGCGATCCGGGACGCTCTTGGGGGTTTCTTCTTCCTTCCCCACGCTTCCGTTGCGAAGAAGGGTAATGACGGTAGACGGGACTCTTTTCTTGAGATCGTACGCGTTGAGCACCGCCAAGGCGTCATCGAAGGTGCTCGGATCGGCCACGGTGGGCCCTGAGCCGATGAACGGGAGATGGTCCCCCACGACGTCGGAGATTGCAAGGGTAACCGTGCGGCACCGCGAGCCTTCCCCCGGCGATCCCGCTCAAATGCTTTCGGACCGTGTTGACCTGCTTGATGTCGGCTCCCGACTTCAGAAGCAGCGAGGTGGTCGTCTTGAGATCCTCCAGGCTCACGGGGGGGAGGGCAGGCTCAGAAGGCTCGAGGCGCCCCCCGAAAGCAGGATGAGGCAGAGGTCGTTCTCCTCGAGCGAGGAGACCATTTCCAGCACGTGGCGGGCGGCCTTGAGCCCGCTCGCGTCGGCCACGGGATGGGAAGCGGAAATCACCTCGATCGCCGGACGGGGCGGAAGGACGCGGGTGTACCCCTGCAGCATCACCACGATGCCGCGGGACCATGAGCAGTACCCGCAGACGCGCCCGGCGCTCGGATTGCTCCCACCAATCCAGCATTTCGCCCAGGCGCGCGCCGGAAGCGGTGAGGGCGTCCAGAGGCGAGCAGCCCCGCCCGGCGCAAGTGCAGCATCACCTCCGGCACGCCGCCCGCCAGGAACACGACAATCGTCGGATGGTTGCGCGGGCCGTTCGGCAGCGCGTCGACGAGGCGCGGGACTTCGTGGTTGATGGCGATCCAATCCTCGACCGTGGGACGGCGTAAGCCGGTCGCGTGCGCCACCGCGGGCAGGTGCAGCAGGAGATTGGTCGAGCCGCCGAAGGCCGCGTGGGTCACCATCGCGTTGTGCAGCGCGGCGTCGGCGAGGATGTGGCGCGTGGCGAGGCTGCGCTCTTCCTGGGCCAGGACCGCGCGCGCCGAGCGCCGCGCCATATCCAGCCAGATTGCGTGGCCCGAGGGCGCGAGCGCCGAATGGGTGAGCGCCAGGCCGAGCGCCTCGGCGACCACCTGCGACGTCGCCGCCGTGCCCAGGAACTGGCAGCCGCCGCCAGGCGAAGCGCAGGCGCGGCAGCCTGCTTCGGCGGCCTGCTCGAGGGTGATCGCGCCGTGGGCATAGCGTGCCCCGATGGACTGCACCGCCGCCGCGTCCTCGCCCTGCTCGGGCATCAGCGTGACCCCGCCCGGCACGAGCACGCACGGCAGGTCCGGCGTGCCGGCGAGCGCCATCATCATGGCGGGCACTCCTTTGTCGCAGGTGGCCACGCCGAGGACGCCGCGGCGGGTCGGCAGCGAGCGGACGAGGCGGCGGAACACGATGGCCGCGTCGTTGCGGTAGGGCAGGCTGTCGAACATGCCGGTGGTGCCCTGAGTGCGGCCGTCGCAGGGATCGGTGCAGTAGCCGGCGAAGGGCACGGCGCCCAGCTCCTTCAGCTCGCGCGCGGCCGCCTGCACGAGCAGGCCGACCTCCCAGTGGCCCGTGTGGTAGCCCAGGGCGATAGGCGTGCCGTCCGCGTCGCGGATGCCGCCGTGCGTGCTCAAAATGAGGATCTCCTTGCCGCCGAGGGCATCGGGGCGCCAGCCCATGCCCATGTCCTCGGTCCAGCCGAACAGGTCGCCGGAGGGCCGCATGAGCAGCATTTCACCGGTGAGAGGGAGGGCGCCGGCGGGTCCGGGCGCGGTGGTGCGAATGTCGTAGAGCGCCGCGTCCCCGGAGTCGAGGCAAGCTGTCTCGCGGCGCCTTTTCCGCTAGAATCAAATTGAAGCCAGGACGTTTCGGACACGAAAGGCGGCAATCCAGTTGTCGGAGAGGCATCACAGCATCATTGCGGTATACCCCGGATCCTTCGACCCCATCACCAACGGTCACCTGGATCTCATCGAACGGGGCGCCAGGCTGTGCGACCGGCTGATCGTGGCCGTATTGGGCAACGAGAACAAGCAGCCGCTGTTCACGGTCGAGGAGCGGATGGAGATGCTGCGCGAGGCCGTCGCGGACTACCCCAACGTGGAGGTGGATTCCTTCGGCGGGCTGCTGGTGGACTACGCGCGGCACAAGGGCGCCACGGCGATCCTGCGCGGGATCCGGGCCATTTCCGACTACGAATACGAGTTGCAGATGGCGCTGATGAACCGGCGGCTGTGCCCGGAGGTCGAGACCGTGTTTCTGATGGCGGGCGAAGCCTATTCGTTCATCAGCTCGCGCATCGTCAAAGAAGTGATCCGGCTGGGGGGCAACCTGGCGGGCCTGGTGCCGCCTTCGGTCGAGGTGCGGCTGAGGAATCGTGTCTTGAAGGGCGTCTGAAGATCGCATGACACAAAGTGGCGGCTTGGCGGAGAGGATCGGGCGGATCACCGTGTCGACCACCATGCGGGCGGCCGCGGCCGCCGAGCGCCTGCGCCGCGCGGGAGAGGACGTGGTGGATCTGGCGCCCGGGGAGCCCGACTTCCCCACCCCGGACCACATCAAGCAGGCCGCTATCCGGGCCATCGAGGGCAATTTCACCCGGTACACGGCGGCGGGCGGCACGCCGGAATTGAAGGCGGCCGTTTGCGAGCGTCACGCGGCGGATTTCGGAACCCGCTACTCGCCCGCGGAATGCGTGGTCTCGGTGGGCGGCAAACACGTGATCTTCAACGCGATCCAGGCGCTGGTGGATGCCGGCGACGAGGTGGTCATCCCGGTGCCCTACTGGGTGACCTTCCGCGACGTGGTCCGTTACGCCGGCGGAAAATGCGTGTTTGTCGCGACCGACGAGCAGAACGGTTTTCGGTTGACCGCGTCGATGCTCGAGCCGCTGCTGAGCGACCGCACCAAGATGGTGATCGTCAATTCGCCCTCGAATCCCTGCGGCGCGGTGCTGGAGCGCGAGGAGTTCGAGCGCATCCTGCACCTGACGTCGCGGCGCGGGATCTATCTGCTCACCGACGAGTGCTACTGCCACTTCGTCTACGACAGCGCGCCTTACTCGATTGCCGCGGCGCCGGGAGCCAAGGATACCGTCATCGTCGCCGGCTCGCTGTCGAAGACCTACTCGATGACCGGCTGGCGGATTGGATTTGGCCTGGGGCCGGAAGCCGTCGTTCAGGCCTGCATCAAGCTGCAAAGCCATTCCACCTCGAACCCGACCTCGGTGGCTCAGAAGGCGGGAGTGGAGGCGCTCCGCGGACCGCAGGATTCGGTCGCCGTCATGCTGGCCGAGTATCGCCGCCGCCGCGAGTTCATCCTGCGCCGCTTGCGGGAAATCCCCGGCGTGAGCTGCGCCGAGCCGAAGGGCTCCTTTTACGCCTACCCGAACATCGGTGCCGTGCTGGGCCGGGACGGCATCCAGGATACCCTGCAATTCTCGGAGCGCCTGCTGGACGAGCAGAAGCTGGCGGTGGTGGCGGGCGAGGCCTTCGGGACCGACCGGCACGTGCGCATCTCCTACGCCGCCTCGCTGGGGGAATTGGAGCGCGGCATGGATCGCCTCGACCGGTTCATGGCGAGCCATCTGCGCTGATACACTAGCAGGTGAAGCGAGTGTCAGTCTCCCCGTTCGGAATGGTCCGTCCGCACGTACTCCTGCTGTGCCTGTGCGTGCTCGCCGGATGTTCATCGGGGCCGGAGCGGGAGCGGGAGATCGGGGAGGCATACGTCGGCCCGGCGACCTTGAAGCTGCGCCAGGACATGGACCTGCGCTCGGCGGAGGCGGCAACCGTCAACCACGGCGAGCGGCTGGCGATCGTCAGGCGGCGGCGCCGGTTTGTGAAGGTGCGCACGGCCAAGGGGGTGGAAGGCTGGACCGACATGCGCCAGCTCCTGTCCTCCCAGCAGATGGAGCAGCTCAACCGGCTCGCGGCGAGAGCCCAGAGCCTTCCCTCGCAAGGCGCGGCGAGCGTGTATGAAGCGCTGAACGTGCACACCGAGCCGAACCGCCTTTCTCCCAGCTTCTACCGCATCAAGGAGCGCGAGCTGGTGGACGTGGTGGCGCAAGAACTCAGCCCGCGCGTGCCGTTTGAGCCGAAAAGCATCCTGCCGCGCCCTGCGCCTCCCAAGCCGAGGGCTGCGCGCCAAGCCAAGCCCGAGCCGTCCGAGCGCGTCCCGCCACCGCCGATGCCGCCGCCCCCCAAGCTGCCGGAAGACTGGCTGGAGCTGTCCGAGCGCGCCGAGCCCGAGACCGAGTCCGAGCCCGAAACCCCGGCGCCTGCCGCTCCCAAGCCCGAGCCGGAACCTCCCAAACCCGTTCCCGTGGACGACTGGACCCTGATCCGTCTAAGCAACGGCCGCGCGGGCTGGGTGCTGACGGGCATGCTGCGCATGAACATCCCGGACGAGGTGGCCCAGTATTCCGAAGGGCACCGGATCACCTCGTACTTCTCGATGGCCGATATCAACGACGGCGGGCAGATCAAACACAACTGGCTGTGGACGACGCTGGCGGACAACCGCAAACCCTACCAGTTCGACAGCTTCCGCTGTTTCGTGTGGAACCTGCGCCGCCACCGCTTCGAGACCGCTTACATCGAGAAGAACCTTAGAGGCCACTACCCGGTGGAGACCCATCCGGTCAAAATGACGCTGGGCAAGAAGGAGGAGACCTATCCGGGCTTCTCGCTGATCCTGGAAGACGATGCCGGGTTGCGCTGGCGTAAGACGTACGCCTTCCATACCTACCATGTGGTGCTGCTGAAGAAGGAAAAGTGGGAGCCGCCAGCCACTCCCGAGCCGGCTAAGCAGTCCGTCGCGGCCCCGCCCAGGCCCGCTTCCGCGGACTCCCCCGGCTTCTTTACCCGCCTGGGGCGGAGTATAGCGGCCTGGACGCGACGGCTGTTTGGGAAATAGCGTTTACACCCGATCCAGCGCCAGGAACTCCTGGATGTGGGGGTGCTCGGAATATTCCAGCTCGGGCGTCGGTCCGAAGAAGATCACCTGGCCGTCGTGGAGCACCACCACGCGGTCGGCAACCTTGCGCATCAGGTCCAGGTCGTGGGTCACCACAATCGAGGTCAGATGCAGTTGCCGCTTCAGCCGGAGCATCAAGCTGGCCATGTGGTCGGACATGATCGGGTCGACCATAGTGGTAGGCTCGTCGTAGAGCACGCACTCGGGTTGGGCGGCCAGCGCCCGGGCAATGGCCACCGCGCGCTTGTAGCCGGTGGAAATGTCGGATGGGTAGGCGTCGGCGTACTCTGCCAGGTCTACCATCCGCAGCAGCCCGTTTACCACGTCTTCCTTATTCTGGGCGTCGTAGTCCTGGCGCAGCTCCAGCGAGAACAGGATGTTCTCGGCGATGGTCAGGGAGTCGAACAGGGCGCCGGACTGGAACACCATGGTCACTTTCCGGCGGATGTGGCGCAGCTCCGGCTCGGGGTACCCGGTGATGTCCTCGTGAGCCACGATCACCCGGCCCTGGTCCGGCCGGAGGAAACCCATAATGTGCGCCAGGGTCACCGATTTTCCCACGCCGCTGCGCCCGATAATGGCCACCGTCTCGCCGGCGTTCACGTGAAAACTCACATCGACTAAAACCGGGGCGTCGAACGTCTTATCTACGTGGCGGAACTCGATGTAATGGGGATAGGTTTCGCTCATAGGGCGATGACGGCGGCGGGCGAGGCCTTACCATGACCGGCCCAGTCCCGGGGAGTGTTCAGGTTCTCGAACCAGGCCGCTTCGGCGACCGGCCAGTAGAGCGCCCGCACGGCTTCGAGGACCTCGGTCATTTTCCTTACGCTGCGGCGCAGTGCGGCACCGACCGCCGCCAGGCAATGGCGGTCCCAAACAGCGCACAGCGGCTCCGGGCGCCCGGCCGGCGAAACCGGCGCAAGGCAGGGAGCGCGGCAGGTTTCGGCGCGGTCCAGAAGCGAGAGCAGGAATTCGGTGGTCAGCGCCGGCATGTCGCAGGCAACGATCAGGTTCCACCGGGCGTTCGAAGACTGGAGGGCGGCCTGGATGCCCGCCAGGGGTCCGCGTCCGGGATGAAGGTCGGGGATCACGGGGAGGCACAATGCCCGGTATCGCCCGGGATCTCCCACCAGGGCCACCGATCCGGCCGCGGCCCGGACGCGGGCGGCGACATGTTCCGCCAGGGTGGCGCCGCCGTACGGCAACAGGGCCTTGTCGCGCCCCATCCTGGCGCTGTTCCCGCCCACCAGCACGAACCCGGCCCGGCCCCCCGGCCGGCCGCACTGCTTCATGCAGAAATGATACCATTAGCGGTACAGAGGACTCCGGCTGGAGGCAAGTGGTTGTCTTTCCACTATGCTGTAACCCGTTTTGGGAGTAGAATAGGCTAAAACAAAGATATGCGTTTTTGTTTCAGGCTCGGATGGGCCGGTTTGGCCGCAGCGGCTTGGCTAGCCGCGGCCACCCCGGAAGCGCCCGCGGCCAAGCTGGCCTCCGTGGTGCGCGCCGATCCGCGCACCGGCCGGTTGGTGCGCCAGGTGACCGTCGCCAAGCCCAAAGCGGCGCCGAAGCGGACCCAGGCGCGCCCGTCCGCCCCCGAGCCGGTGGCCAAGGTGGTGAGCGCGGCGGTTTCCAGCTACGTGGAGAAGACGGCCGAACGCTACCAGGTGGATCCTCTGCTGGTGCATTCGGTCATCGAGGTGGAAAGCAACTACAATCCCCTGGCGGTGTCGCCGAAAGGCGCGCGGGGCCTCATGCAGTTGATGCCCGGGACGGCGCGCCGGCTGGCCGTCAAGGACAGTTTCGATGCCATCGAGAACCTGGATGGCGGGGTCCGATACCTGAGATACCTGCTCACCGTGTTCGGTGATCGGGACCCGCGGCTGGCCCTGGCCGCGTACAATGCGGGTGAGGCCGCGGTCATGAAGCACCGGGGCATTCCGCCCTACCCCGAAACGGCGCAGTACGTCGAGCGGGTGGGGAAGAAGTATGGCGAGGCCAAGCGGGCGGCGCAAGCCGAGGCGCGGCCCAAGGAGCCGCAGCCTCCCGAGCATCCTCCCATCGAGCAGTACGTGGATGCCGAGGGCAGGCTGTACGTCCGTACACGACCGGCACCATGAGAGAACCCATCTTCGCGGTCCCGATTGCACTGCTGGCCGCGATTTCGGGTTTGGGACAGACCCGGATCACGGCGGTGCGCTTCTGGTCGGTGGGCGACGTCACGCGGGTGGCCATCGAGACCGATGGCGAGACCCACTATCGCGCCGAGCAGATCGATAACCCGGACCGGCTGTTCCTCGACCTCCAGAACACGCGCCCGCAGAGCCGAGGGCTGGAAACCATTTCGGTCGGCGACCGCCTGCTGAAACAGATCCGCATCGCGCGGACGCTACCCAGCGTCACCCGCGTGGTGCTGGACCTGGCCGCGCCCATCGAGTACTCGGTCTCGCATCTCACCAATCCGGACCGCATCATGGTCGAACTGCGCGTTCCGGGCAAGGGGCCGGCCACCCCGCCGCTGAGGAGCGTGACCGGCAATCATCCGATCCCGGAGCCGGGCCCGGTCGAGGCCGAAAAAGAGCCTGGGGCGAAGCCCGCTCTGGCACCGTCCGTGGTGATTCCTAAGCCCGACTGGGCGACGCTGCGCCTGCCTCCGCCTCGCGTGGTGGAATCCCGGCCGGCGCCCGAGCCGCCGTCCCTGCCGGCGGTGCGCATCTCCGAGCACAAGCCGCTGCCCGAGGCTCTGCGGACGCCAGCGCCGCCGGTTGCGGAGTCCAAGCCGGCGCCCGACCCGCCGCACGCGTCCGTGCCTCGCGTGGCGGAATCCAGGCCGCTGGCCGAGGCGCCGCGTCCCCGGACCGAGCCGAAGAGCGTTCCGGAAACCGCGCTGGCCGCCAAGCGGGACAGCCACGGCGGCCGGTCGATGATCCGGGCTCTCGGACTGAAGCTGGGGCGGGTGGTCCTGGACCCCGGCCACGGCGGACAGGATACCGGAACGGTCGGCCCTGGCGGCCTGGAGGAGAAGACGCTGGTGCTGGACGTGGCCCAGCGCCTGGGCGCCCTGATCGCCCAGCGCCTGGGCAGCGAGGTGGTCTACACGCGCACCGACGATCGGTTCGTTCCGCTGGAGGCGCGCACGGAGCTGGCCAACGAGAAGCGCGCCGATTTGTTCCTCTCGATTCACGCCAACTCGTCGCGCCTGCGCGGGATCTCGGGTTCGGAGGCGTACTACCTGAACTTCACCACCTCGGCCAGCGCCCTGGAGGTTGCCGCCCGCGAGAACGCCAGCTCGGAGAAGTCCATTCACGAACTCCAGAACCTGCTTCAGAAGATCGCGCTGAAGGAAAAAGTGCAGGAGTCCCGCGAGTTCGCGGCTACCATTCAGACGTCTCTTTACGCCGGCCTCTGGCGCGGAAAGGCGGTGAAGAACCGCGGCGTCAAGCAGGCCCCGTTCGTGGTTCTGATCGGGGCGCAGATGCCCTCGGTGCTGGCCGAAATCGCCTTCCTCAGCAACCCCAGGGACGAAGCCCAGCTCAAGCGGGGGGAATACCGGCAGCGCGTGGCCGAAGCGCTGTTCAAAGGGGTGGCCCAGTACGCCAGCACCCTGAGCCACTTCCAGGTGGCGCGAGGCAAGGGCGCCGAAGCGCAGCCGTAAGCGCTGCCTTATCGCGAGTGGTGTTCGGAAGGAACTGGGACGTGATGGGGCACAAGGGCGTTTCCCCATGACTTGTGTTGCCGTTATTGATGTTGAGACGACAGGGCTGAATCCTTACCTACGCGACCGCATTGTCGAACTGGCCCGATGTCCGCATCCTGTGAAACAATGTGGTCATGAAGCGACCATTCGCCGCAACCGTCTGGCGCGAGGGGAACTGGTCCGTTTCTCAGTGCCTCGAAGTGGATGTCGCCAGCCAAGGCGAGACCGAAGAAGAGGCTCTCGCCAACTTGAAGGAAGCACTGGAACTTCACTTCGAACCGCCGCAAGCCACGCGCCCGCCCAAGGTTCGCACGATCGAGGTCGAGGTTGGCGCGGCGTAGTTCCCATCCCTTCGATTGGGACACACTGAGTTGACCCCCTGGTCTATCGCGCAAACCGGAGAAGTGTCCAGGGCGTGGGTCGCGGGTCGCGTTGCTCAGCCTGCCAGCGCTTCGGCCTTGGCCGGCACCAGCCCGTTCCACTCCGCCCGGTTGCGGCCCAGCATTTTTGCCCGGTAGAGGCCCTCGTCGGCCGCGCCGATGAGCGTCTCCGGCGTGGGATGGACTCCGAGCAGACTAGCCCCAATCAGGCGCTGCCTTCGGCTGATTCCGTATTCGCTGCCTCGAAGCCGGCCGCCACCAAGTCTGCGACGCTGAAGACCAGTGGCAGTGGTGCCACTCTGCCACCGATCTGAACCTCGCCGCCATTTTCGAGGCTCTTCCGGATGCCGGAGATTTGAGGTTCAACAAGATGCAGGGCTTTCAAGGTCTTCATGAATCCCGAAACCTTGAAAGCCTTTGTTGAAAGCGGGGCTCCCTGATGCTGGAATGGACGTGCGAACAGCGAATAGACGCCGGCCTTCTCTGTCCGGGCCCAGACCAGGTACATTTGATCCTCGTAGTCTCCGAAGCGGTTGATGACGACTGCGCCGCCGTCGGGAAAAACAGCCTGAATTTGAAGCACGCCCCCCATTGCGTGGATATAGTTTCTCAGCGTGCTAAGATACATATCCGCGCGGCGCTCAATACGGGAGATCGAGCTTTGCGGCACATCCAGCATCTCGGCCATGTCGGCCTGTGTGAGTTGCTTGGCGCTGCGGAGTTCTTCCAGCGCCATTCGCTGAAGTTCCTCGCGCACACGCTGTTTGTTATCCGCCAGGCTCGCGGGGTCCATTCTTGCTTGAAGTTCCTTGTAGTTCCGTGCCATACCGTCACTCTCCCCGGTGGGTAAACCCAATACGCAGGACTGGTGCGCTTCGCCTATCCATTCTCCAGCTCTCGCAAATGCCGGTCGTAAATTGCATCCGCAAGCGGTACGTATTCCTCGTACCAGCGATTGTTGCCCGTCTTATCCCCCCCAATCGGCAGCATTGCCGCACGACGAGGGTCGAATGCATAAAGGACCCGATACGGCCGTCCCTCATGTTGAATGCGCAGTTCGCGCATGTGCGCGTGACGCGATATCTCAACCCCGGAGGAATGAGGCATCTTTAACATCGGGCCCACCTCCTGCAAAAGGCTGACCGTGAAATCGACGCTCTTCTGTTCCGCGGCCGTAAGGCCGTCCCACCACTGCTCGAACTCGTCGGAGAACTCGACTTCCCACGCCACGCTCCAGTATGCCATATACGACATTATGCTGTCAACGGCATATTCCTCCACGGTGCCTGGCCGTATCATCGGCAAACCCGAGAAGCGGCCGGGCCCGGGTGCGAAATATCGAGAGCGGCGAACGGTTGTTCCATGACCCGGGTTTGGAAGCAGGTTGGCCGCCTGGCGGGCTGCGTAGGGAGTTGCGGGACCTGAGAAACGGACTGCTCAGCCTGCCAGCGCTTCCGGCCGGGACGGCGCCAGCCCGTTCCACTCCACCCGGTTGCGGCCCAGGGATTTGGCCCGGTAGAGGGCTTCATCGGCCGCCCCGATGAGCATCTCCGGCGTGGGATGGGTTCCGCGGGACCAGCCGGTGACTCCCAGGCTGATGCTGACGCGGAGGCTGCCCTCCGGGAAGCTGATGTTCTCGGCGCACATGGTTTCCCTGAGCCGCTCGGCCAGTTGGATCGCGCTGGACTCGCCCGACCCCGGCAGCACGATCAGAAACTCCTCGCCGCCGTAGCGGCCCACCGCGTCGTAGTTGCGCAAGGAGGAGTGCATCCGCCGCGCCGCCTCCCTGAGTACTGCATCCCCCGCCAGGTGACCGTGGGTGTCGTTGACCTTCTTGAAGTGGTCCAGGTCGACCATAACGACTCCCAAGGCGGTCTCCTCACGGACGGCCCGGTTCAGTTCGCGGCCCAGGATGTCCAGGATGGAGTAGCGGTTCCAGAGGCAGGTGAGCGGATCACGCGTGGCCTGCTCGCGCAAGGCCTCGCGCGCCGTCAGCAGTTGCGCCTGGAGCTCGAGGATCCGCCGCCCGGCGCGCAGCCGGACTTTCAACTCCTGGGCGTCGAACGGCTTGGTGAGGTAGTCGTCGGCGCCGGCTTCCATGCCCTCGACCAGGTCCTGCTTTTCGGTGCGCGCGGTGAGCAGGAGGATGTAGGTGTAAGGCTCCTTGCTCCGCCGGCGCACCTCCGCGCAAACCGCTGGCCCGGTCAAGCCGGGCATCATCCAGTCCAGGATGGCCAATTGCGGAGCATTGTCCTGCTCGAGCAGGCGCCAGGCCTCGGCCCCGTCGCAGGCCGATACCACCTCGTAGTCCCATTTTTCAAGCATGTTGGCCAGCATGCGGCGGGAAACGTTCTCATCGTCGGCGATCAGCACTTGCATGGGGCACGCCTGGGGCGCTCTACCGGTTCTTATCGGCGCAAGACGGATGCTTCCTTAGCGGCTGCACCGGGCCGCCTGGTCTTTGGCCGCTGGGCCGATCTGGCGCTGCCCCTCCACAAGTTAATTTCGGAGTCCGCCCCTTGCGCCGGGCGCGCCCGAGCTTCTAGGATAAAGGAGTATTCATCTGCCTATCAGGAGGGGGAAGGTGATGATCTACTCGCGGTCCACTGAGTACGCTATCCGTGCCTTTGTGAACCTGGCTCAGGTTCCGGAAGGCAAGTACGTCATGGTGAAACAGATCGCCGCGCAGGAAGGCATTCCGGCGCACTTTCTGGCGAAGATTCTGCAACAACTGGCGCGCAAGGGTCTGCTGCGGTCGAGCAAGGGGCCGACCGGCGGCTTTACCCTGCGTGCTTCACCGAAAGAGATCAGCCTGGTTCAACTGGTCGAAGCGTTGGATGGCCTCTCCGATTACCAGAAGTGCGTGAGCGGCCTGGCGGAGTGCACCGACGACGCGCCGTGCGGGATGCACGACTCCTGGAAGCTGCTCCGTACGCGTATCATGGATTATTTGGAGCAGACCACCATCGCGGACCTGGCCACGGCGCTGGAGCAGAAGCGCCGGGCACTGGAAAAGCCGCGCAAGGCGAAGAAGGCTGCTGCCGCCAAGAAGTAACCGGCCCGGCGACCGGGTCGGGAGAGGAGCACCCGAATGGATAATTCCGTCCTGGTCCCCATGGTCGTGGAGCAGACGTCGCGGGGGGAGCGCGCTTACGACATCTACTCCCGGCTGCTGAAGGAGAACATCATCTTCCTGGGAACGCCGATCGACGACACGGTGGCGAACCTGGTGATCGCGCAGCTGCTGTTCCTGGCGGCGGAGGATCCTCAGCGGGACATCTCTCTGTACATCAACTCGCCGGGAGGGTCGATCTCCTCGGGGCTGGCGATTCTGGACACCATGCGTTTCGTCGAGCCCGACATCGTGACCATCTGCGTCGGGCAGGCGGCCTCGATGGGGGCGGTGCTGCTGGCGGCCGGCGCCAAGGGCAAACGCTACAGCCTGCCCCACTCGCGCATCCTGATCCACCAGCCCTCGATGAGCGGGCTGGCCGGGCAGGCGGCGGACATCGACATCTACGCCAGGGAGATCCTGCGCATGCGGGAGATCCTGAACCAGATTCTGGCGGATTGCACGGGACAACCCACCGAGAAGATCGCGCGGGACGTCGATCGCGACTACATCATGGAGCCGGAACAGGCGCTCGTATACGGTATGATCGACCGCGTGATCACCAGCCGCGAGCTTGCCCCGGCGGTGAAACTGTAGCTTGTGGCCTGTGGCTTGTCGCCGGCGCCTGGTTCAGTGAGCGTGGCTCTGTTTTCGCGGATGCGCCGACGCGCGAGGCGGCAAGTCGAGTGCACGAGGACCGGGCGACAAGCCACAGGCCACAAGCTACAGGCCGCTACTTCAACGCGCAGAAGCGGGCGTAAGCCTGGTCCCAGTCCGCGCCGGGCTGCGGCTCGACAGCGGCCAGCGGGAACGAGCGGGCGATCAACTGGCGCGCCTTGGCCAGGCTCGCGAATTCGCCCGAGCCGAGGGCCTGCACCAGCACGTTGCCCAAAGCCGTGGCTTCCGAGGGGCCGGCCACCACGGTGCGTCCGGTCGCGTCCGCCACGAACTGGTTGAGCACCTGGTTGCGCGAGCCTCCCCCGACGATGTGGATCACCTTGAGCTTGCGCCCGAGCAGCGACTCGAGGCTCTCGAGCACCTGCCGGTAGCGCAGCGCCAGGCTCTCCAGAATCGTGCGGCTCATCTGGGCCGGGCCCTCCGGAACGGCTTGGCCATGGGAACGGCAGAAGGCCGCGATCTTCTCCGGCATGCCGCCCGGCTCGAGGAAAGCATCCGGATCGATCACTGCGGAGAAGGGTCGCGCCTGCGAAGCCATTTCGGCCAGTTCCGCATAACCGAATTCGCGGCCCGCCAGCGCCCAGGCTCGCCGGCATTCCTGCAACAGCCACAGTCCCGCGATGTTCTTCAGGAACCGGACCGAGCCGTTCACGCCGATCTCGTTGGTGAAGTTCAGCGCCAGCGAGCCTTCGTTGATGACCGGAGCATCCAGCTCGACGCCCATCAACGACCACGTGCCGGAGCTGATGTAGACCCAGTCGTCTCCCGAAGCCGGCACCGCCGCCACCGCCGACGCGGTGTCGTGGCCGCAAGTGGCGTAGACCGGCGCGACGCCCAAGCCGGTGGCCTCGGCGACGCGCGGCAGCAGCCCACCCAGCAGGGTTCCCGGCGGCACGATGCCGGCCAGGATCTTCTCCGGCAGGCCCAGCCTGGCGAACAACTCCGTCGCCCAGCGCTTCTCGCGCGGATTGTAGAACTGCGAGGTGCTGGCGATGCTCAACTCCGATACCTGCGCGCCCGAAAGCCAGTAGTTGAACAGGTCCGGCATGAACAACAGCAGCTCGGCGACATCCAGCGCCGGCGATCCAGCCAGCTTGATGGCATACAGTTGGTACAGCGAGTTGAGCTGCATGAACTGGATGCCGGTGTGCGCGAAGACCTGCTCGCGCGGAACCACCGCGAAGGTCCGCTCCAGCATGCCGTTGTTGCGGGAATCGCGGTAATGGCGCGGGTTGTCCACCAGCGCGCCGTCGCGCCCGAGCAGGCCGAAATCTACGCCCCAGGTGTCCACGCCGATCCCGTCGATAGCCAGTTTCCGCTCGCGGCCCGCGACGGTGAGGCCCTGCTGGATCTCGTGGAACAGCCGGAGACTATCCCAGTACAAGCCGGTGGGCAGGCGCACCGGCGTGTTCGGGAAACGGTGCAGTTCTTCGAGTGCCAGCGAGGAGCTGGAAATGGTTCCCAGCATGACGCGGCCGCTCTCCGCGCCCAAGTCAACAGCTAAGTAGTTTTTCATGAGGTCGAGGCCGCATTCAGGCGGCCGAGGTGCTAGTATACCTCGGCCCGCCGGTGTATCATAAGCCTGATGTGGGTAACAGTGCTTCACGTGCTCCAGTGGCCCGCGGCCATTCTCTGCGGCTACCTGCTGGGGAAGGCCGCGCGCGGCCGCGGCGTCTCGGTGTGGGCGGCCTACGGCGCGACGCTGGTCATCGGCGCTGCCATCGGCCTGGCGTGCGCCGGGCTGGCGGAGGCGCGTGAGCACCCCTGGAACGGATTTCTGATCTGGGCCGCCTGGTCGGCCTTTGGAATCGTCCAGGGCTGGTCTGGCGAGCGCCGGCCTGGTTCTCTCACTACCCTCAACCTTTCCGGCAAGAACCAGTAGAACCGGTCTCCCCCCAGTTGTCCGGTTTCGCGCAGCCGAATCCCAGCAACGGACAGGACCACTCCTGGTGGGACAATGAAATGAAACGGTTGCGACGGGCACTGCACTTGCATATCTGGAAGTGGTAGAGGAGACCAAGACGCGCTATGCGGACCCTCTGGACGGACTTGCGTTACGGCCTGCGCATTCTGCGGGGCAGCCCCGGGTTCACGGCCGTGGCCGTGCTCACCCTGGCGTTGGGAATCGCGGCCAACACCACCGTCTTCAGTTGGATCGACCAGGTCTTGCTGCACCCGCTTCCGGGCGTGAGCGAGGGCCATCGGCTGGCTGCCCTCGAGGTCGTGACTTCCGGCTGGAACGGCGGGTCCGTCCTGGCCTCCTATTCCAAGTACCGCGCCTTCCGCGACAACCTGAAGCTGATCTCAGTCGCCGCGCATCGCCCTACCGCCTTCAGCGTGGGCGAGGGTGAAAAGGCGCAGCGTGTGTGGGGCGAACTGGTGTCGGGCAACTACTTCGCCGTGCTCGGCGTCAAGCCGCTCCTGGGGCGCGTCTTCCTGCCGGAGGAGTACGGCGACAAGCCGGGGGCTTATCCGGTGGTTGTGATCAGCGAGCGGCTGTGGCGCAACCGCTTCCGCGCCGACCCCGGCATCGTTGGCAAGACGGTTCGCGTGAACCGGTACGAGCTGACCGTCGTCGGCGTGGTTCCGGCGGAGTTCCGGGGCACTGAGGCCGCTCTGATCTACGACATGTGGGCGCCGCTGATGATGACCCCGCAACTGACCGGGGCCGATGAAAGGATCTTCAGTAACGGATCGAGATACTACTGGACTACGGCCCGGTTGAAGCCCGGGGTCGCGATCGAGCAGGCGCGTGAGGAGCTGGTCGCCCAGGCGCGGCGCTTCGCGGAGCTGAATCCCAAGACGGACGAGGGACTCAGCGCCACGCTGCTGCCGCTTTGGGAAGCCCATACCGGCGCGCAGAACCTTTTGCTCAGGCCGCTTCAGATCCTCATGGCGGTTTGCCTGGTGGTACTGCTGATCGTGTGCGCCAACGTAGCCAACCTGCTGCTGGCGCGCTCCATGGCGCGGCAGAAGGAGTTCAGCATCCGGTTGGCGCTCGGCGCCGGACACGGGCGGATTGTGCGGCAACTGCTGACCGAGACCTTGCTGCTGACCGGCATGGGCGCGTTGGCCGGCCTGCCGCTGGCCATGTGGATGGGAGATTCGCTCCTCTGGCTGCTCCCTCCCACCAGCCTTTCGGTCGGGCTCGCTGTCAAGGTCAACGGCGTGGTCCTCGGCTTCACGGTTCTGGTTTGCGTGGCTGCCGCCACCGTGTCGTCGCTCGTGCCGATGCTGCATGCGATCCGGTCCGATGTGAATGAGAGCCTCAAAGAAGGTGGGCGTGGCGGGACCTCGGGCGCGCAGCCGCACCGAATCCGCGGTCTGCTGGTCGTCTCGGAAGTCGCCCTGGCGCTGGTGGCGCTCATCGGGGCGGGACTGTTCGTCAGGAGCTTCCAGACCGCCAGGACCATCGACCCCGGCTTTGACACGCGCGATGTGTCGGTCGCGCAGCTCAGTCTCTCCATGAGCGGCTACTCGGCTGAACAGGGAAGGCAGTTCTGCCAGCGTTTACACCAGCGGCTCGAGTCGGCCCCGGGCATTGCCGGCGCGACGTACACAAACCGGCTGCCGCTCGGGTTCGACCGGAGCCCGTATACGACTCTGGAGGTCGAGGGCTACGTGCCGGCGCGCGGCGAGAAGCTGGAGATCTACCACAACGCGGTGGCGCCCGGCTTCTTCCGCCTGATGCGCATCCCGGTGGTGGAAGGCCGCGAGTTCACTGAGCACGATGACGCTAACACGGCGCCAGTGATCCTGGTCAACGAGTCGTTCGCGCGGCGCTTCTTCGGGGAACGCAACCCGATCGGCCGCAAGGTTAAGTTCTGGGGCCTGTGGTCCACGGTGGAGGGCGTCGTGAAGGACACCAAGTACCACAGCCTGACGGAAGCGCCTCAGCCTTACTTCTACACGGCCTTCCAGCAGATGTACCGGAAGGACTGGAGCACCGCCTTCTATGTCCGCGGCGCCGGCAATTCCAGCCAAGCTCTGGCGACGCTCCGGCGGGAGGCCGCCGCGATCGATCCGAACCTCAGCGTGACCGACACCATGCCGCTGTCGGAATACGTGACCGGCTGCTTGTTTCAGCAGAAGGTCGCGGCAAGCCTGCTGAGCGCACTGGGCGCAATGGCGCTGCTGCTGGCGGCAGCGGGCCTGTACAGTGTCATGGCGTACGCGGTCAGCCAGCGCACCCAGGAAATCGGCATCCGTAGCGCCCTGGGCGCGCAGCCCGGCGACGTGCTCGCGATGGTGATCCGGCAGGGCATGCTTCTGACGGTGGCGGGGCTCGCCATCGGCACGGCGGCGGCCTTCGCGGTGACGCGCCTGGTTGCGGGGATGCTGGTCCACGTGAGCGCCACCGATCCGCTCATCTTCGCCGGCGCGGCGCTGTTCCTCGGCCTGGTGGCGCTCCTGGCCACCTACCTGCCCGCCCGGCGCGCCACCAAGGTGGACCCAATGGTCGCCCTGCGTTGCCAATAACCGCCGCCTGCTACGGCCGGCGCGCTCATTTGTGTGCTTCCGAACTCGCGCTACGGGGCATGAGGAAGTCCTTGCGCGCCTGTCCCACCTTCAGAAACTTGCCTACGAACAGCATGTGCCTTTCTCGTGGGAGGTCGCGATAGTCGACTTCCTGAAGGAATCGTCCGACGGTGCTCCGAATCACTTTCTCTTTCTGAAGGTCCCCGGCGTCGCTTACCACGGCCACTGGCGTATCCGCCGGGTAATGCCGCCCGAGCTGCGAGAACAAAGCCGGATAGTTTATGCCCATGGTGTAGAAGACCATGGTGCTCCCCGTGGCCATCAGCCGGTCGTTGGTGTCCACCCGCCCAGGCCAGTCCCCCATGGTCAAGATCACCGCGCTGGTGTCATATCCGAAAGTGGGGCTCCATTTTACGGCGGCGCTGGCGGACTGGAAAGCGCCAACCCCAGGGACGATCTCGCTCGGCAGGTCCGGCGGGAGCATCTCCAAAAACAGGGTGAGGCCATACATCATGGGATCGCCGCCCTCCAAGCACGCGACGACTTTCCCACCCTCGACGGCGGATTTGATCCTGCCGATGAGTTCGTGCCTGGTCTTGTCCATAGCCTCGGCTTGCGCCCGCTGAGCGGGATCTTTGAACAGCTTTGGGTCCGCTCCGTAGTATCTCCTGAACGCGTGAGGCCAGCGCCAGATTTCCTTTCCCTGCATGAGCCCGGCCCAATCGGCGTCCGAACCCTCCTCGGCGAGAACCACATCCGCCCGCGCAATCGCTTTCTGGGCCCGAACCGTGATTAAGTCCGGGGCGGTTCCCATTCCGACGATGTAGAACTTGCCCGTAACCCGAACGGAAGGCTGGGCCATGGCAATTCCGCGGGAAACGCAGATGCCAAGGCAAATGACTGCAATGAGGAATCGCGATTTCATTTCAACTCCTGCGGTGTCAGTAACTACTACACCCGCAACTCGTAGCCGTGCCGCTTCATCTCCTCGATGATGCTCGTGCGGATCGCGCCGGCTTCCTCCAGCGAGAGAGTGTGATCGGGCGCGGCCACCGTCAGGCGGAAGGAGACGCTTTGGCGCCCCTCGGGGATCGGCGGTCCCGAGTATTGACGCTGGAATTCGATGGATTCAAGCAGCGGCCCGGCGGCCGCGATCAGCAGCTTCCGGATGTCGCCCACCAGCTCGCGCATCCCGGCGACCACCGAAAGGTCGAAGGCGCTGGAGGGAAAACGCCGGATGGGCTGGTAGCGCTTCTCGCGGGGTACAAGGCCCTGGACGAGCCGCAGGTCCAGATCCAGCACCGCGGCCCGCCCGGTCAGCATCGACGGGTGGAACTCGAACAGGCGCCCCACCACCTGCTCCCGCCAGACGACTTCCGCCGCCCGCGCCGGGTGCTCGAAGGGCCGCGCCGCTCCGGGCCGCACGTCGGCCTCAGGCATCAGGCACTCGGCCACCCGCTTCAGCTCGCGGAGGCCCGTCTCTCCGTCTTCGCGCCGGTACAGCGCCACGGCCAGGTGCGGGACTTCGTCGGGCAGGCCCGCTTCCTGTTTGTGGATCTCGCGCCCGATTTCGAACAGGCGGAACGAATCGAAGTGGCGCGCGTTGTCCACAATGTTGCGGTAGATGCCGGGCAGCAGGCTCAGCCGCATCAGGCTCTGATCCGCCGCGATGGGATTCGCCACCCGCACGTGCGCGGCGGGGTCGAACCCCAGCGCGCTGGCCTGCTCCTCGCTCAGGAACGAGTAGTTGTGGACCTCGGTGAACCCCTGCGCGGCCACCATCGAGCGAACGGCGCGATGGAACCCGCGCTCCTCGTCGTCGGGCGGCGGCGTCACGGCCATCACCGGGGCCTGCGGCGTGATGGAATCGTACCCGACCATCCGCCCGACCTCCTCGACCAGGTCATCTTTGAGGGAGATGTCCTTGGTGGCGCGCCAGCTCGGAACCGTGACCGAGAACATCCTCGGCGCGGTCTCGGAAACCCGGAATTCCAGCCGCTCCAGGATGTCGCGCACCGTTTCCGGGGCCACTTGCCGGCCGAGCTTCTTGGCGAGCCAGTCCAGGGGCAGCGCGATCGGCGGCGGCGGGGCGATGTCCTTCTTCTGGTCCGCGAGGCCGCCCACCAGCCGGATGCCAGGTGAGACCTCGGCGAGCAGCTCGACCGCCCGCGCCAGGCCGCGAACCGTGTTGGCGGGGTCCTGGGCCTTCTCGAAGCGTATCGAGGCGTCCGTGCGCAGCTTGAGCTTCGAGGAGGTCTTGCGGATGCTCGAGGCCGAGAAGCAGGCGCTCTCGAGCACGATGCCCCTGGTGCGCTCGTTGATGGCGCTGTCCAGCCCGCCGATCACCCCAGCCAGCGCGATGGGGCCGCGCGCATCCGCGATCACCAGGTTGGTGTGGTCCAGCGTGTAGGTCTCCTCGTTCAGCGCCACGTAGAGCGCGCCGTCCGGCGCCGGCCGGATGTAGATCGTGTCGCCGTGCAGCAGGTCCCGATCGAACGCGTGCATGGGCTGCGTCAGCTCGGCCAGGATGTAGTTGGTCACGTCGACGATGTTGTTGATGGGGTTGAGGCCGATGGCCTCGAGCCGGTACTGGAGCCAGGGCGGGGAAGGCCGCACCGTCACGTTTTCGAACACCAGCGCGCTGTATCGCGGGCACAGGTCGAGGTTCTCGATGGCGATCTTCACCGGCGCGGGATCGGTGGGCACCAGTCCGGCCTTGACCGGGTCGCCCAGCGCCCGCCGCAGGATCGCCGCCACCTCGCGTGCCAGGCCGTGATGGCCCCACAGGTCCGGGCGGTGCGTGAGCGACTTGTTGTCGATCTCGATGATGCTGTCGGGCGCGCAGCCGGGGATCGGCGCGCCGGGGGCTGCGTCGAACTCCAGGATTCCGGCCGCGTCGCGGTTGATTCCAAGCTCGGCGCCGCTGGCCAGCATCCCGTCGCTCTCGACGCCGTCGATCGCGATGCGCCCGATCTCGCGGCCGCCGAGGCGGGTTCCCGCGGGCACGTATGCGCTCGTGATGCCGGGGCGGCAGTTCGGCGCGCCGCAGACTACCGTCTTCGTGCCGTACCGCCCGGCATCAACCACCGCCACGACGTTGTGGCCGCCCGCGATCGGCTCGACGCTCACGACGCGCGCCGCCACCACCCGCGCCAGGTGCGCCCCCACCTCGTGGACGCCCTCGCACTCGGCGGTCTTCATGGTGATCAGGCGACCCACCTCCGCCGGGGTGGCCTTTACGCCATCGACCAGTTCGCAAAGCCAGTTGTAAGAGAAGTTCAACGCTATGTTCCTTGTGTTTTCTGCTTCAACGTGTCGAACAATCTGCGGGCATAGGGCGAGGCACTGGCCACTTTCTCGGGGTCCAGCGTGGCCAAGACCTCAAAGGAGTGAGCCCCCTTCCGGTATTGGCCCTTAGGGACGCAGGCGCTCGTAGCGCCTTCGAGCGCGGCGAAGATGTCCCGCTTCGGGATGTTCTCCACGTCGGTGCGATTGGGCAGCGCGTTTGGGCGAAAACCCTGCCCGAAGAAGCGTTCGAGGGTGCCGCTGTCGGCCAGGAACCATGCCTCCATGCACTGCACCATCAGATGGGCGTTGTCGTCGTGGGCCCCCTGAGGGCGCTTCCACTGGTCGGTCTGGTGCGTTCCTAGGAATGCCCACGGGGAGGTGTTGGGCTTCACGGGGTCTTCACTGTCGACGAGAAGGCACACAAACTCGCCGGGCGCGGCGTTGCGCAGAGCTATGCAAAAACTCTTGAACGCCTCGGCGCGCGAGCCGCAAGGGTCGATATTCGCGATGCGCTCGCGCAGCCCCGCCCTCTCGAAAAGCGTCCTCAATCCTCGCCGAAACTCTCGCTGTCGGCCGCCGCCGCCCTCGACGTAGACCCTTGCCCTTACCAACGATTCCCCCCCAACTCGCCTTTCCGCCACAACTGGCCGAGGCTGTAGCTTTCGAGCCAGTCTTCGAGGGCGGCCTTGTCCAGTCGGTGCGTCGTCGTAGAGCCTTCGTGCTTCTCGCAGACGAGGACCGCTTCAGGGGTGTCCGTCAGAGCGTCCACCAGGGCCTCGGAATGCGTGGTGACGATCAACTGCATGCGCTGAGAAGCTTCGACCAGTAGCTTGGCGACCGCCGGGAAAATGTCGGGATGCAGCCCAATTTCAGGCTCCTCGATGCAGACCAGCGGCGGCGGAGAAGGGTGGCACAGGATCGCAAGCAGGCACAAAAAGCGCAACGTTCCGTCTGACAACCGCGTGGCGGGGATCGGCTGATTGAGTCCGCGCTCGTGGAGGAAGAGCTGAACCGTGCCGCCGTGAACCTTGGTGTAGATTTCGTTGATCGGCTCGTGGAACTCCCGCAGGTTCTCGATGAGGATGTCCCGCACCCCCGGGTGCGACTGCAGATCGTTCAAAACCAAGACCAGATTGCTGGCGTCTTCGGCGAGGAAGTCCCCTGGCATATCCGTCTTCTGGGGCATCCGGGGCGTCGTCTGTCGGCCGGTATCCCACTCGCGGTACAGCAGAATCTTTGCGTACTCATTTCCCAGATAGGTGATTTCCGGATAGACGTCGGGGTCCTTGCGCTGCGAGAGCACGGACTGATCGGCAGCGATGTCCTCGCGCCGCAGAGCGCGCTGTCTGCGAGTCGTCTCATCGCCGCCATCGCCTGATGAGACGTTCACCACGGGGTTGCCATGCTGATAGCGGTAGTAGAAGTACACGTCCGGCGCGCCCAGACGACTCCGGCGGTCATTTTCGACCGCTTCATCCACCAGTGTGAATCGCTGTCCCACAACTGTGAAGCTCAAGCGGTGCCGCAACGGCATATGGTCTGATGGGTAGTAGATCGTGGCGTCGATCTCGGCAGCCGGAGACGCAGGGCTTCCCTTCCAAAGCCACTCCGTCACGCCTCCGCCGACCAGGATGGGTTTCGTCAAGTCCCTGGGGCAGGCCCGGAGCACATCGATCGCCTCAATCAAGTTGGACTTCCCGGAAGCGTTCGGACCGATCAGGACGTTCAGCCCCAGGAGTTCGATCTCCTCGCTCTCCGGGCCGAAGGAGAGGAAATTCCGCAATCGGATCGTTCGGATCAGCCTCTTATCGCCGAGCATAGGAAGTCTCCCATGGCAGCTCTCATCTTAGAACTGTTTCAGGAACCGCAAATCCCCGCTCTGGAGCAACCGGACGTCGTCGATCACGTAGCGCATCATCGCCAGGCGCGTCAGCCCCAGGCCGAATGCGAAGCCGTTCCACTCTTCCGGATCGATGCCGCTCATCCGCAGCACGTTCGGATGCACCAGGCCGCAGGGTAGCAGCTCGACCCAGCCGCCCTGCTTGCAGACCGGGCAGCCCGCCCCGCCGCAGATCAGGCAATGGATGTCCAGCTCGAAGCCCGGCTCGACAAATGGAAAATAGCCCGGCCGCAGCCGCACGGTCACCTCCCGGCGGAAAATGTGGCTCAGTAGCGTCTTCATGAAATAGATCAGGTGCGCCACCGAGACGTCGCGGTCCACCATCATGCCTTCGACCTGGTAGAACGTGTGCTCGTGCGACGCGTCCACTTCCTCGTTGCGGAACACGCGGCCCGGTGCGATCATCCGCAGCGGCGGGCCCAGGCGCTGCATTCCGCGCACCTGCACCGGCGAGGTGTGGGTGCGCAGCAGGTTGCCGTCGGTGAGCCAGAAGGTGTCCTGCATGTCGCGCGCGGGATGGTCGGCCGGGATGTTGAGCGCGTCGAAGTTGTGGTACTCGGTCTCGACTTCCGGGCCGCCCAGAACGGCGAAGCCCATCGAGGTGAACAGGTCCTCGATCTCGGTCTGGATTTGCGTGATGGGGTGCAGGCTGCCGCTCCGCGGGCCCGGCGCGGGCAGCGTCAGGTCCACCCATTCGGCATCCAGCCGCACCGCCAGCGCCTGCTCGTCGAACCGCGTTTTCCGTGCTTCCAGGGCCGCTTCCAGGCCCTCCTTGACCGCGTTGAGCAGCTTGCCGATACGCGCGCGCTCCCCAGGCGCGAGCTGGCCCATCTGCTTGCTGATCTGCGCCAGCGCGCCTTTGCGGCCCAGCACTTCGACGCGAACCGGCTCGAGCTCCTCCGGCCCGCCGGCGGCTTCGATGCGGCCGCGCGCACGGGTTTCCAGATCGTTCAGCGTGGCTTCGAGCGATAGAGTAGGTTCCGGCATGAGTTGCGGATCTCTCATTCTAGCCGAAATCGCGCCGGTGCTACGGCGCGGCCGGCACGAACATCTGCGGCTCTTTCGCCAGTTCCCAGGCCAGGTGGTTGATGTACAGCCGCAGGACCGGTTCGGGATAGACGCCGTGGAACTTCTCATAGACGCGCTGTTGCCAGCCCTCGGTGAGGTACGGCTGCGCGTCCAGGTTCTTCTCGAAGAAGCCGTCCCGGTTGGGGATGCCGAGGAAATCGAGCACGGCGTGGATCATGTCCAAGTGGGCGATGAGCACGGCCTGAGCCAGGTCCTTGGCGAAGTCCTCGTCGCCGCCGTTCAGCCGCGCCCAGAAGCGCGGCGTGCCTTTGCGCAGGCTCTCGGTGTTGAGCCTGGCGACGTGGGCGCGAGCCTTCAGCGTCTCGTAAAGCTGGTACGTCTTGAGTTTTCCGATGGAAATCTGCCGGAGGAGCTGCGCGAAAACGTCCTCGCCCAGCGAGACAAAAACCTGGGATACCTGCATCAACGCCAGCGTAGCATAGGAACGCGGGCGAAACCGCCTGCGCCACACTCACCCCTGCATTTCCGCGAATTCTCTCAACGCCCGGACGTTGGCGTGCGGCGTATCCCGCACGATCTCGCACCCAGCCGCGACGATGTAGTTTGGTCCCGCCTGGCGGTAGCATTCCGCGAGGGATTGCCGGATCGTTTCCGGCGTGCCGTAGCAGACGTCTCTGACCGGATTGAGATTGCCGGCCAGCACCTGGCGGGGTCCCACCTGCGCCCGGGCCTCTTCGAGGCGCACCGGGAAGTCGATGTCCACCAGCTCGCAGCCGAGCTTCCCGACCCCGTCCAGGATCTTCCGCGTGTTCCCGCAGATATGCAGGCGCACCCGGCCGCCCATCGCATGAATGGCGTCCACCAGCCGCTTCTCGAAGGGCCACACAAACTCCTGGTAGATCCTCGGGCCAACCAGTGAAGCCGCGGCATCGCCGACTCCGATGATGTCGGCGCCCGCTTCGATCTGCGCGCGCGCGAAGCGAATCCCGGTGTCCAGGACGAACTCGAACAGGTCGCGCACGAACTCGGGGTCCTCGGTGAAATCGAGCATGAGGCGGCTGATCCCGCGCAGGTCGGCGCCCTCGGCGCAGGGGCCCTCGATCCAGCCCTCGACGAACTTGCCGGAGCCGGCTCGCCGCTGCAACCACTCGATGGCGTGAACGCGATCCTCCATGCGCCCGCCGCTCATCGGATCCGGCGGCTTCAACCGCGTCAGCACGGATTTGTCAGTCAGCAGCGCCTCGCTCTCGACGATGGCCGGCGGCTGGTCCTCGTACCACTCGATCTTCGCGCCGTAGTCCGCGGCCTCTCGGGCGGGGTCGGAGATCGCCGATACATAGTCGAATCCGAACTGCTCCGCCGTCTTGATCTGACCCTCCGCCAGAATCCGGTGATCCCGGGCGTACTCCCCGTACTTAACCCCGAGGCAATCGGCGGCAAACATCATCGTGATCGGCATGCAGGGGAGGTGATCGACGGGCCTGCCTTCCAGCATGGCGATGACGCGTTCACGGCTGGTCACGATCAGCTCCTTTCTCCTGCCGGACATCCGGATGTCGACCGGGTGATTCTAGCACGACCCAGGTTCGAAGGCGGCCCCGGAACCAAGCCCGAACCAAGCCGGCCTGCGCCAGTAGCAGCCGCTCGAAGACGAGATGGAAGCTATCCAGGCCTGGATCAAACCTTCTCCACGCCCCGTAGGGCGGGCCATCGCGAGAATGCCAGAACGTAGAGCATGACGAGATTGACGCCAGGAACGATCATCAGCAAGCTCAGGGCTCCATGGAAGCCCGCCTTGGAGAAGATCTTCCAGAACGGCACCAGCAACACTGCGGCAACCACTATGATCTCGGGCGCTCCGAGCGAGAACATGGCAACCCTCCCAACTCGCTTATGATAGTCGATCGCAGGCGAGCCGTGCTGCTATACGCAGCGAAGGAATTGAATGCGCCACCGCTCCCTCACGGTCGCGGCTCGGCCAAGGTGCTGAGCCGCGCGCGTGAGCAAGCGGCTGGTCTGATGCGCAAGGATTTGTGACGCCACGTATAGCCCAAGGGGCCCGGGGGGCATGGAATCGAACCTTCGGGCGAGCCGCTCGGGGTCTCGCTGTGGGATACCCTGCGCAAACTCCAAGTTGCAGAGGAGTGCACTTCGCTACAATGGTTCTTCCGGTTTGAGAACATGAGCAATCTTGTTGTGCTTGGCGCGCAGTGGGGCGACGAAGGCAAGGGCAAGGTCGTCGATCTGCTGTCGGAACGTTTTGACATCGTGGCCCGTTACCAGGGCGGCCACAACGCGGGCCATACGGTGTGGATCGGCGATCGCAAGATCATTCTGAAGCTGGTTCCGTCGGGGATTCTACGCGCAGGCAAGCAGGCGGTCATCGGCAACGGCGTGGTCATCGATCCGGAGGCGCTGCTCGCGGAAATCGATGGCCTGGAGGCCGGGGGGATTCCGGTCCGGGGACGACTGTTCGTCAGCAACCGCGCCCACATCATCCTGCCGTTTCATCGGGTGATGGAGCGGCTCTCGGAAGCGCGGCCGGGGCGCGCCCTCGGCACGACCTCGCGCGGGATCGGGCCGTGCTACGAAGACAAGGCCGGCCGCCGCGGCATCCGCATCGCCGACCTCATCGAGCCGGAGACCTTCCGAACACTCTATCAGGCTCACGCCGAGGACAAGGAGGTGCTGCGCGCCGCCTTCCAGCTTGGCGAACCCATCGACGTCGCCGGAACGCTGCGGCAGTACGAAGAATTCGGCGCGCGCATCGCCCCCATGGTTTGCGACACCGCCGTGCTGCTGAACCACGCCATCCAGGCCGGCAAGCGCGTGCTATTCGAGGGCGCCCAGGGCACCATGCTGGACCTGGATCACGGCACCTACCCATTCGTCACCTCTTCCAGCGCCGGCGCGGGCGGCGTAGCGACCGGCACCGGCGTGCCGCCAACCCGGATCGACGGCGTGCTGGGCGTTTCGAAGGCCTATATCACCCGGGTCGGCGGCGGTCCGTTTCCCACCGAGGCCCGCGACTCCAGCGGCGACAAGCTGCGCCAGATCGGCAACGAATTCGGCGCGGTCACCGGGCGGCCGCGGCGCTGCGGCTGGTTCGACGCCCCGCTGCTGCGCTACACCGCCATGATCAACGGGTTCGACAGCCTCATCATTACCAAGCTCGACGTGCTGGATAGTTTTCCCGAAATCCCGGTGTCGACCGGCTATCGCCTCGGCGGGAAGGAAACCGCCGAAATGCCCGCGACCACCGAGGCCATGGCCGCCGTCGAACCGATCTACGAGAGGTTGCCCGGATGGTGCGCGCCTACCGCCGGCATCACGCGCTACGAGCTGCTGCCCGAGCGCGCGAAAATCTACCTGAAGTTCCTCGAGGACCGCACCGGCGTCGAAATCGGCGCGATCTCCACCGGCCCCGAACGCTCCGAGACCATCATTATGCCCGGCTCCCGGCTCGAGAAGCTGCTGTAGCCGAAGCACTCATGGGCGACAAACTGGAACTCACGGAAGACGAATGGCGGCGACGGCTGACGCCGGAGCAGTACGAAATCGCGCGGCGCAAGGGCACCGAGCGGGCGTTCACGGGCGAACACTGGGACCGGCACGAGACGGGCATGTACCGCTGCGTGTGCTGCGGCACGCCGCTGTTCTCCTCGGAAGCGAAGTTCGATTCGGGGATCGGCTGGCCCAGCTTCTGGGCGCCCGCGGCCCAGGAGAGCGTCCGGACCGAGACCGACACCAGCCACGGCATGCGGCGCACCGAGGTGCTGTGCAGCAAGTGCGACGCGCACCTGGGGCACGTTTTCGAGGACGGCCCGCGGCCCACCGGCGTGCGCTACTGCCTCAACTCGGCCGCCCTGAAATTCGAGAAAATGTAGCGGGAGGTTCCCTTGCTAGCTCACGCGCTCATGCTGGCGGCGGCGCTGGCCGCCGCGCCGCGCACCATGCGGCTCGACTACATTCACACAGGGAACGCCACCGAGGAGCACTTCGCTCCCGACGGAGTGGCGCTGGAGGGCGAATGGCCCGGGCGGCTCGACCGGGCCATCGACGACACCAACCTGGGGAAGTATCTGTTCGAGGTCATTGACCGGAAGACCAACCGGCTGCTGTACTCGCGGGGCTTTGCGAGCGTCTACGGGGAATGGGAAACCACGCCGGAGGCGAAAGTGCAATGGGGCGCATTCAGCGAATCCGTGCGCTTCCCGGCGCCCGCCGGACCCGTGCAGGTGGTGATCAAAAAGCGGGATCGTCAGAACGCGTTCCGGGAAGCCTGGTCGGTGGTGGTGGATCCGGCCTCGCCGGCGGTGGATCGCAGCGCGCCACCCGCATTCAAGGTTTGGGCGGTCATGAAGAACGGGGAGCCGCGCGAGAAGGTTGACTTGCTGCTGCTCGGCGATGGATACACGGCCGCCGAGATGGACAAGTGGCACAACGACGCCCGGCGGCTGACCGAGTTGCTCTTCGCCGCCTCCCCATTCAAGGAAAGGCGGAGTGCCTTCAACGTGTGGGCCATCGACACGCCGGCCGACGAGAGCGGCGTCTCCCGGTCCTCCGACGGTGTCTACCGGCGCTCGCCGCTGGGAGCGGCGTACGACGCCTTCGGCTCCGAGCGCTACGTCCTGACGTTCGACAACAAGCGGTTGCGCCAGATCGCGGCCGCGGCGCCTTACGAATTCATTGAGATTGTGGTGAACGGGCGCACCTATGGCGGCGGGGGCATCTTCAACCAGTACGCCACGGTGGCCGCGGACAACCAATTCGCGGCGTATCTCTTCGTGCACGAGTTTGCGCACCACTTCGCCGGCCTGGCCGACGAGTACTACACTTCCGACGTGGCCTACGGCCCTTCCGCTGAGCGCCTGGAGCCCTGGGAGCCGAACGTGACGGCCGATCCCAAAGCCCCGCGGTGGGCGGGCCTGATCGCGCCGGGCACTCCGCTGCCAACGCCCTGGCCCAAAGAGGCCTTCGAGAACGCGCAGAAACAGTACCAGGCGCAGCGCCGCGCCATCCGCGCCGCGCATCGTCCCGAGCAGGAGATGGAAGCCCTGTTCCTTCGGGAAATGGAGCTGGAGACCAAGTTGCTAAGCTCCGGACCCAACGCCGGCAAGGTGGGTGCGTTCGAAGGGGCGATGTACGAGGCGCGCGGCTACTACCGCCCGCAATCCGACTGCATCATGTTCAGCCGCGACCCGGTCGGCTTCTGCGCCGTCTGCCGCCGCGCCATCGAGCGGGTGATCGATCTGTACTCTTCGGGCAAGTGAGCTCCGCCAACCGCGATTGGCCCGGGCAGTTACGCCGCAGATATCAACTTCGACAGAGCGCTGCGCGTCGTCCGCGTGGTGCAGTGTCGCTGAAATGCATCTATCTGAGAGCACCGAACCGCGACTGGTCGGGAGCGGCCCACTAGAGGAAGCTCGTGGTTCGGTACTGCGATCCGGAATGCGAAGGTACTCGAGTAACAGCGCACTTGACGATTACTTCCCGAGAATAGCTTTGACGTGGTCCACGGCCATGCGCAGGAAGATCAGCGCGAAGAGGAGAACCTCGCCCACCGCAATCACGTAATCCCGAGTGTCTCGAAGCCTACGCTTCAGGGGCCGCGGCTCTCGATTCGACCTTTTCAATGGCTGAGCCATTCAACTCCAGCCTACGCGGTCTCGCGCCTGTGTGACAACAAAAATCTTCGTGCCGTGCTTTGTGCGGCTTAGCCTGTGGGGGAAGCTATGGACAACCCTTCCTCTTCCTCCTCCGTTGGCCGGAAGTGCCTCAAGACAAAGCCCTCCGCCGCTCGCAACCGAAGTTATGCACAAACAAAAGCCTGCCAGACTGTTTTTACACCAAATCGGCCTGACTGGTCGTGCGCGAAAGCTCAGATATCGAACACCGCCCCCGTATCCGCGCTGGTGACGTGCAGCAGGTAGCGGGCCAGCCAGCCGCGCTTGACTTTGGCCTCGAAGGGGGGCAGGGCGGCCAGGCGCTGCTGGATCTCCTCGTCGCCGACCTTAAGCTCGAGGCGGCAGGTCTTGGCGTTGATGTAGATGGTATCGCCTTCCCGAATGGCGGCGATGGGGCCGCCGGCCGCGGCTTCCGGCGCGACGTGGCCGATGCACAGGCCGCGCGTGCCGCCGGAGAAGCGGCCGTCGGTGATGAGCGCCGCACGCACGCCCGCACCCACCAGGGCCGCGGTCGGCGAAAGCATCTCTTGCATCCCGGGGCCGCCGCGCGGGCCTTCGTAACGGATCACGACGACCTCTCCGTCCTTCACCTGGCCGGCCAGGATGCCGCTGAGGGCGTCCTCCTGCGATTCGTAGATCCGCGCCGCGCCCTCGTACTCCATCATGCCCGGATCGACGCCGGCGACCTTCACCACCGCACCTTTCGGCGCCAGGTTGCCGAACAGAACCGCCAGGCCGCCGGTTTCGGAAAACGGCTTGCGGACTGTCCGAATGATGTCGCCGTCGGCATCGGGCGCGCTGGCCACCGCGTCGCGCAGCGTGCCCGCGACAGTCGGTACATCGAGATTCAACCCGGTGCCCGAGCGGTGGTTCACTTCCTTGAGAATGGCGGGGATTCCGCCGGCGCGATGGACGTCCTCGACGTGCACCTCGGGGCGGCTGGGCGACACCTTGCAGATGTTGGGCGTTGTCGCCGAGATCTCGTTCAGGCGCGCCAGGTCGAAGGGGATGCCAGCCGAATGTGCCAGCGCCAGCGCGTGCAGAATCGTGTTGGTGGAGCCGCCCATGGCCATGTCGAGCACGAAAGCATTCACCAGCGCCTGCTCGTTCACGATATCCAGCGGCCGGATGTTCCGGTCCAGGCAGCGCTTCAGGGCGTGCGCGGAATGTCTGATCAGCGCGATGCGGTCGGGGTTGGGCTCGGTGACGCTTCTCTCCTTGTCCGCCCAGCGCTCGGCTGGAGTGGTGCCGTTGCCGGGCAGCGCCAGGCCGATCACCTCGCCCAGGCAGTTCATCGAGTTGGCGGTGAACATTCCCGCGCAACTGCCGCAACCGGGGCAGGCCCGCTCGGCCAGCGCGCGCAGCTCGGCGTCGCTCATCTTCCCCACGCTGTGCTTGCCGACCGCTTCGAACACGGTGATGAGATCGGTGTTGCCGCGCCCGGCCAGCATCGGGCCGCCGCTTACGTACACCGCCGGGATGTTGATCCGCACCATGGCGTTGTACATGGCTGGAACGATCTTGTCGCAGTTGGCGATGCCGATCCAGGCGTCGCAGGGGTGCGCTCCGATGATGGTTTCGATCTGGTCGGCGATCAGCTCGCGCGAGGCCAGCGAGTACTTCATGCCGAAGTGGCCCATGGCGATGCCGTCGCAGATCGCCCCGCCGACGTTCACGTACCACACGTTGAAGCCCAGAGCCTTCAACTCCTCGCGCAGCACGGCGCCGATCTGGTCCAGGTGCGCGTGCCCGGGAATCTGGTTGGTGTAGGAATTGACGATGGTGACGAAGGGCCGCTTGAGGTCGTCGAGCGAACGGATGACGCCCTCGGCGAGCATCAGCGACGCCGCCGGCAGCATGTGACTGCCTTCGGCCACGATGCGGCTGCCGCGCTTGCGAATGTTCTCGATGCCTGGATTCATAGTCCTCCATTTTGACAGAACGCGGCGTGGTAAGCTTTGCCCGTATGGGCGCTACGAAGGAATTCAAGGACGCCGCGCGGGACCAATCCAGTCTGCTCGCCCCGATCGAGAAGCGGGTGCTCGTCTGGCTGGCGCACCGCATGCCGGCGTGGGTCAATTCCGACCACCTGACGCTCGTCGGGTTCGTGGCGATGGCGCTGGCCGGGTTGTGCTACTGGCTGGCGCGGTGGAACCGGCTGGCGCTGGTGGCGGTGATCTTCTGGCTGGGCGTGAACTGGTTCGGAGACAGCCTGGACGGCACGCTGGCGCGCGTGCGCAACCGGCAGCGGCCGCGTTACGGCTTCTACGTCGACCACGTCACGGACGCCTTCGGCACGTTGTTCCTGCTGCTGGGGATGGCGTTCTCGGGCTATATGACCGAATGGGTCGGCGTGGGCCTGCTGATCGTCTACCTGCTGCTTTCCATCCAGTCCTACCTGGCCACGTACGCGCTAGGTACGTTCCAGCTCTCCTTCTGGAAACTCAGCCCGACCGAGTTGCGGTTGCTCCTGGCGGCCGGCAACATCGCGCTGCTGTTCCGCCCGGTGGTGCCTCTGTTCGGCAGCCAATACCGGCTCTTCGATGTGGGCGGCGTCATCGGGATCGTTGGGATGACGTTGATGCTCGTCGTGTCCTCGATCCGGAACACTCGCGCGCTGTACCAGGCCGAGCGGCTGCCATGAAGTCGGGGGAAACCTGGGGCGGGCTGGGCCTGCGCTGGCTGAAGTTCAACGCGGTCGGCGCGGCCGGCATTCTGGTGCAGCTCGCGGTGCTGGTCCTGCTGAAAAGCGGGCTGGGTGTGAACTACCTGGTGGCCACCGCGCTGGCGGTCGAAGCCGCGGTGCTGCACAATTTCTTCTGGCACCAGCGCTTCACCTGGGCCGACCGCGCCAGCGTCTCGACACGCCAGACGCTCGGTCGTCTGCTGCGCTTCAACCTCACCAACGGCGGCCTGTCGATCCTGGGGAACCTCGTCATCATGCGCTTGCTCGTGGGACGGTTCCACCTCCAATACGTCGTAGCGAACTTGATCACGATTGCGGCCTGCTCGGTGGCGAACTTCCTGGTGAGCCACCGGTTCGTGTTCATCCGCTGAGGCCCACTACCTTGAGCCGGTCGCGATTTCAACGCGAATGTAGTAGTCCTGCCCCGGCTTGAGGTCCACTTCGACCTGGGACTGTTTGTCGTTGGACCGAAAACTGTGTTTGCCCGGCGCGAGCGCCATGACGAAAGACCGCCCGCTCTGGATGCGCGCCACCTCTTTCTCGTCGCAGTAAACGGACGGCCTGATGCCCTTGGCCATGTACTGCTTGTACCGGTAAACGTACACATTGGCCCAAGATTCCGGAGGGGGCCTGGTGGCCTCTTGGCCGATGGTGCCGGCCACTTCGGTGGCGAACCTCCTGCTGGGCCACCGATTCGTATGGCGCTCTCACCCCAGGCTTGCCGACCGAATGACACTGGTCATCTTGCGATGCCAGGCGACGTCGCGCCACATGCCGCGGAACTGCGGACCGCAGAAATTGCTGGTCGCCATGGCCGCCCACCGTCCGGTTTCCGCGGCCGCGCGGACGCCCGTCTCGCACAGCTCTTTGATCCATTCCCAGTTCAGCAGCGGCCAGTCCTTGTAGTCCACCAGGCTCCAGCATTCGGTCGTGATCAGCGGCTTGCCGCTGGCAACGGACCACTCCGCCGCCAGCGTTCGGATGCCGTCCTCGAGGCGCTTCTTCCAGTAGTCCGGTTTCGACCGGTAAAGCGTCTCGGCCTTCTCCGCCAGGTTCTCGTAGCCCTTCGACTCGAACCTCTCGTAGTTATATCCAACCTGTTGGTAGAAGTCCGAGAAGTGCGTCATCCATAGGTGCAATTCCAGAAAATCGAGCATCGATACGTCTTGCTTCCGCCAGGTCTCGCACTCGGTCGTGAACGAGAACGTGTAAGCGAGCTCCGGATAAGCCTCGCGCAGCAGCCCAACCGGCTCCGCCATCCACCGGACACCCTCCGGCGAAGCGCGCAGCAGGCCCTTCGGCGTAAAAGGCGCCCAGACCTGCAAGGGGAACTCGTTGCACAGATCCACGTATAGGATGCTGCCCAGCAGGCCCGCTGCCTGGATGCTGTCCAGCGTGGCTTTCCAGACCAGGCCGAGGTCGCGGGGACTGGCCATCTTGAGGCGCTGGTTGCCGGCGTCCTCGCGGAACCAGGTCGAGAGCGCCACCACGATCCCCCGCTCGGCGCACTTGCCGATGAACCGATTCAACTCCGGCTGCACGCGGACACGGCACTTGGCTGGGGCGCCCCAGTCCTGCTGGTTCCACTCCGGAAGAAGAGTCCACACGCGATCGGCGCCCCCCGCGATCAAGTGCGGATAGGCGTCGATGCGCACAGCGTTGTAGCCGCGCTCCCGCAGCTCATCCAAGGCCAGATCCCAGTCCTCGTAACCGGCCCCCGGCCATCGCCGCTCCAGCCAGGAGAAATCCCACATGGTGATCGCCAGGGGCCCGCTCCGGATGTGGCGGCCGAGGCTCTTCGGCAGCGGCAACGGCGATGGCACGGCGCGGCCCGCACCAGCGAGCGCGATTGCGGAGGATAGGAACGTCCGGCGTCGCATGATGCTTCAGAGTGTAGTAAACGCACAATGGCGAGTCAAAAACCCAGCCGGGCTTTCACCTCGCGCGCGCGATTGCGGGCCACGATGAGGTCGGTCTGCTTCTGGTCCTTGAGCCGCACCACGAGGCCGCCCGCGAAGGTGGGAGCGATCTCTTTCACCCAGTCCGCATTGACCAGCGTCGCGCGGTGGATGCGGAGGAAGCGCTTCGGATCGAGGCGCTCTTCGAGACCTGAGATGCTGTGGTCCACCGAGTACGCCTTCCCGTCGGCTACGGCGTAAGTGAGCTTGTCTTCGGCGTAGAAATGGGTGACGCGCGCCAGATCGATGAAACATACGCGCTCGCCGATGCGCGCCGCGATCCGCTCCGGGTAGTCCGGCGCCCGCTGCCGCAGGGCGGCCTCGAGCCGTTCGAACGCCGCGCGGAAATCGGTGGCGGCGGGGAGGCCTGCGCCCAGCCGCTCGGCTTTGTTCAGCGCGCGCTCGAGATGCTCCGGGTCGATCGGTTTTAGCAGGTAATCGACCGAGTTCACCTCGAAGGCTTTGAGCGCGTACCGATCGTAGGCCGTGGTGAAGATCACCAGGGGCTGCGAGGGCAGGCGGGCCAGCAGCTCGAACCCGCTCAATCCGGGAATCTGGATGTCCAGGAACAGCACATCGACCGGTTGGTTTCGCAGGCATTCCAGAGCAGCGAGCGGATTGGTGGTGGCGCCGGCAATCTCGACGCGATTGGTCTTGGCGAGCAACCGGGTGAGGCGGTCGATCGCCAGCGGCTCGTCGTCGACGATGTAGGCACGCAGCTTCACGACGCCGCCTCCGCCCGGGTTGCCGGCACTAGCAACGCCACCACGCACCGGTCATCGCGGCGCGCCACCTCCAGCCGCGCCGCGGAACCGAACAGGGTCTCGAGCCGGGCGACCAGGTTATCGAGGCCATGCCCGGGACTCACGCCAGCCAGGTCGAAGCCCGGCCCGCTGTCGCGCACCTCGATGCGCAGCCCGGCCGGTTCCAGCCGCGCCACCACTTCGATTTCACCCCCGCTCACCTGCTTCGCGATTCCGTGCTTGACGGCATTCTCCACCAGGCACTGCACCGCGAGCGGCGGCACGAGCAGCTCCTGGGTTTCCGAAGGCGCGGTGAAGCGGAACCGCAGCCGGTCGCCGAACCGTGCCGTTTCGATGTCCAGGTAGCTCTTGACCAGGCCCAATTCCGCCGAGAGCGGGATGAACGGTTTCCGCGTGGAGTCGAGCGAGCTTCGCAACAGGGCGGCCAGCCGGCCCAGCATCTCCTCGGCGCGCTCCGCATCGACGGGAATGAGCGCGCTGATCGAATTCAGCGTGTTGAAGAGAAAATGCGGGTGGATGCGCGATTCGAGCGACGCCAGCCTCGCCTCCAGCGCCAGCTTGCGCTCGCGCTCCTGCTCCAGCTCCCGCTGCTGCAACCGGAGCCGCGTCTCCTGCAACTGCGCCGCCAGCGATTCGTAGAAGTAGAGCGCCGCGGCGATCACTATCCCCAGCGTCGCCGCGATGCGGACCGTGTACCCGTACACGGACCAGAATTGGCTTGCGGGGCTGAGGCCGGTGGCGACCAGTACGGCGCCCCCGGCCAGGCAACCGATCCCGATCAGTGGGAGCATGACAGCGGCCGTGGCCAGGGCCAGCCTGGCGGGGCGCCTGCCCACGCGTCGTACGACGGCCGGCAACACCAGGCGGGCCGGCACTCCGATCGAGTACGCGTAGGCCAGCGCCACTACGAAGGTCCGGAGAGCCGTGAGCTCACGCCAATTGGCGGTGAACAGGGCGACCGCAAACAGCGCGGCCACGGCGGGCGCGAGCAAGATCGCCGGCAGGCTCCTCCGCAAACCGCGCGCCGCGCTGGATCGCAGTTTCCTCATACGTCAAAGTGAGCTTCGGCGGAACCGAGGATATCACATCCTACTTCCCCGAGGGCTCGAACGTGCCGATGCGAAAGACGCTGATCGTCATCGGCTTCTCCTGGCTCTGGAGTTTCATCTCACCAAGCACATCCTCATACAGCGTGGCGTACTCGATGCGCTTCGTGGTGAGCGACACCCAAATCTGGCCCCAGTAGTGGCTTAGCCCCGTCAGGGTCAGGGCCGGGTTCGAGATGTCGAGCTGGTTGAAGAACGCGCGGTAATCGATCAGGGCGCACTCCTGGCCGTTGCGCTTCGAGATGCCGGTCCAGATCAGTTGCAGGTCCTTGTGGTGAAACGAACCCATGCCCGCAAGCTCGACGTCCGCGGTGTCCGGGACATGGTAGGGAGTATTCAGCTTCAGATTCTCGAACTGTGTTTGCCCGAAGGCCTCGATCATCTCGGTATCCCAAACCAGGTTGCGCTCCTGCATCGCCATCGGGGGAAAGCCGCGGAAGAAGCCGGGCTTGAGCATGTCCTTGTCGCTGGTGTGGGGATAACTGAAACCCTCCATGAACTCCCGTTTCTCCGCCGCGGGGAACTTGTCGGATCCGTCGGTGTTGCTCGCCACCGTGACGTCGCTCCAGCGCACGGCGTCGCCGGGAAGGCCGCGCGTGTAGAGCGCGGAGTACCGTACGCGGCTCGCCAGATGGCCTTTGGTATCGAGATGGTAGTAATCGCACGTGAAGCGCCAGGTCTGCGGCCCGTCCTGCTTCACGGCGAGAGAGGAAGGCAGCGTCCAGTCGCGCCCCGCCGGAGGCGCGGTTTGGCCGAAAGCGCTCGCGAGCGCGAGCAAGCCGGTAATCGCAATGGTTCGCATATCAGTCTCCTTTGTGGCTGTTTCGGAACCCAGTATGCGGCCAGACCTCCGGAAACGCTCGCGGTTCCCGACCAACGCGGCATAAACCGGACAGAGTGCGGAAAAGCGCCGACAAAGTCAGGCGCCGCCCTCTCGCCACCACTTGTCCGAGTGGTATTCGGCGGGTAGGTCGTGCCAATCCCGCTCGCTCGGGTCATCGTAGCCCAGGGCATAAAGCTTCTGGAACCAAAGCTCGCGCTTGGACTCGCGAAGCTTCAGGCCGCACCAGGGGCAAAAGAAGATCCGAGTGGCCTTATAGCCATCGTAAGCGATGGGGATGAAGTACTCGTCCCAATGGCTTACCCAGTCGATCACGCGGTTGGGTCCTTGATGCAGCGTCTCGATCGGACGGGCGAGGTAGTAGGCTATCCACAGGCAGCAGTGGTGCGCGGGATTCACCCCGGCGTAGCGACAGTACTCCGCCCGGGCCCACTCCTGGCATGCGGGGCAGCTCTGCTGGTGCCCGAACCACTCCCGCTGCTCGGCAGGATAGCCGCCGGCCACCGGCCCGGAGTTCCAGTACAAGGCGTGCTTCTCGCGGTACTCGTTGCAGTTCATGGGATCCCGCCAGTGCTCAGTGCCATTCGGCGTCCTCCAGCGGAGCTCGACTCCGTGCAGTCGAGTTGTCCCTGGCACGAGCGACCTCGATTAAACCTCGGCACGGAAGCGCATGTCAAGGCAGCGGCAGATTCACGGCGGCGCAATCGTTACGCGAGAAATGCCGGCGGGCGGATTGTGGGTTGCCTCCGGCGGCGCGGCGCGGTTGCGGAATCCACAGGCCACAAGCCACAGGCCACTGGCCTCCTTTGTGGTAACCTGGAGCGAATAAAAACCACCATGATCCAAACCCGCGAAAAGGCGCAGTTGATGAGCGCTTCGGAGATCGACCGAACGCTGGTCCGCCTGGCCCATGAAGTCCTCGAGAAGTGCGAGGACCTCGACCGCCTGGCTTTCATCGGCATCCGCCGCCGGGGCGTCCCGATGGCCCAGCGGCTGGCGGCCAAGATCAAGGCCCTGGAAAACCTCACCATTCCGGTCGGCTTCCTGGACATCAGCCTGTACCGCGACGACCTCTCCACCATCGCCACCCAGCCGGTGCTCAACGCCACCGAGATCGCCTTTCCGGTGACCGGCAAGGACATCATCCTGATGGACGACGTTCTGTACACCGGCCGTACCATCCGGGCGGCCCTGGATGCGTTGTTCGATCACGGGCGCCCCGCCCGCGTGCAGCTTTTGGTGCTGATCGACCGGGGCCACCGCGAGCTGCCCATCGAGGCGCGCTTCATCGGCCGGACCCTGCAAACCACCGACAACGAAATCGTCGAAGTGAAGTTCAGCGAAGTCGACCAGATGGAGAAAGTCCTGCTGGTCGAAAAAGTGTCCTGATCCATGATGCCCGGAGGATTGTTGGGAATCGAGGGGCTGGAACGTTCCGAGATCCAGGCAATTCTGGACCGCGCCAGGGATTTCCAGCCGCTTCAGAACCAGTCCTTCAAGCGCCTGGACCTGCTGCGCGGGAAAATGATCGTGAACCTGTTCTTCGAGGCCTCCACCCGCACCCGCACCAGCTTCGAGATCGCCGCCAAGCGGCTGGGGGCCGACGCCATCTCGATCACCGCGGCCGGCTCCAGCGTCTCCAAGGGAGAATCGCTGGTGGACACCCTCAACACGCTGGCGGCGATGCGGCCGGACGCCATCGTGATGCGCCACGCGGCCTCGGGAGCGCCGCACTTCCTGGCGCGCCACCTGCCGCGCACGCCCATCATCAACGCGGGGGACGGAACCCACGAGCACCCCACCCAGGCGCTGCTGGACGCGCGCACGATCCTGGACCGAAAGCCCACGCTGGAGGGGTTGCGGGTGGCCATCATCGGGGACATCGCGCACAGTCGCGTGGCGCGTTCCAACATCCATCTGCTCTCGAAGTTCGGCGCCGCCATCGTGCTGTGCGGGCCGGCCTCGCTGCTGCCCGCCGAGCTGTCCCAGATCGCCCCCGGCGTCCACCTCACCTACGACATCCGCGAGGCCATCCGCGACGCCGACGTGGTCATGATGCTGCGCGTGCAGCTCGAGCGCCAGCACGAGGCGGCCTTCCCGGGCGGCGAGTATTTCCAATTCTACGGCCTGCGCCTGGAGCACTTGGACCTGCTCAAGCCGGACGCCCTGGTGATGCACCCCGGGCCGATCAACCGGGGCCGCGAGATCTCTTCCGAAGTGGCCGACTCGCAGCGCTCGGTGATCCTCAACCAGGTGGAAAACGGCGTCGCCGTGCGGATGGCGGTGCTGGAGCGCATATTAACTTCCCATGCCGAAACTGCTCATTAGGAACGGTCGCATCATCGATCCGGCCTCGGGGCGCGACGAGATCGGCGACATCCTGATCAAGGGCGGGCTGATCGTGCGGATGGGGGTGAACCTGCACGCCACGGGGGTGATCGGATTCGACGCCGCGGGGATGGTGGTGGCGCCGGGCTTCATCGACATGCACGTGCACCTGCGGGAGCCGGGCTTCGAGCACGCGGAGACCATCGAGACCGGCTCGCGGGCGGCCGTGGCCGGGGGGTTTACCTCGGTCTGCTGCATGCCCAACACTTCGCCGGTCAACGACGACGCCACGGTGACCCGCTACATTCTGGAGCGGGCGCGCAACGTCGCCGTCGCCAACGTCTTCCCCATCGGCGCCATCACCGAGGACAGCGCGGGCGAGAAGCTGGCCTCGATCGGCTCGATGAAAGCCGCGGGCGCGGTGGCCATCTCCGACGACGGGCGGCCGGTGATGAACTCGCGGGTGATGCGGCGGGCGATGGAATACGCCCGGGCCTTCGACATCCCGGTGATCGATCACTGCGAAGACCTCAACCTCAGCGCGGACGGCGACATGCACGAGGGCTTCCCCTCGGTGCGCCTGGGGCTTCGCGGCATACCTTCCAGCTCCGAGGACGTCATGGTGGCGCGCGACCTCCTGCTGGCCGAAGCCACGGGGGCGCGGTTCCATGTGGCGCACCTCTCGACCAGCCGCTCGCTGGAGATGGTGGCGCAGGCCAAAGCGCGGCGCCTGCCGGTGACCTGCGAGGTTTCCCCGCACCACCTGGCCCTCACCGACGCCGATCTGCCCGCCTACGACAGCAACTACAAGATGAGGCCGCCGTTGCGCTCGGCCTCGGACCAGGCGGCGCTGGTCGAGGGGATTGTCTCCGGCGTGGTGGACGCGATCGCCACCGACCACGCGCCCCACCCCGGCAGCGAGAAGATGCAGGAATTCGAGAAGTGCCCGTTCGGCATCATCGGGCTGGAGACCGCGCTGGCGGTGGCGCTCCAGACGCTGGTCCATAGCGGACGCATCCCGCTGATGCGAATGATCGAGCTGTTTACCACCGGGCCGGCGCGGATCCTGGGATTGAACCGGGGCCGCCTGGCGGTGGGAGCGCCCGGCGACGTGACGATCTTCGATCCGGAGCTGCGCTGGACGTACGATGTAAACCGGTCCTTCTCCAAGAGCAGAAACTCGCCTTTTGACGGAAGGACCTTCCGCGGCGCGCCGGTTGCCACCGTGGTCAACGGTGTGGTGGCCTGGCGCAAGATGATTGACGAGTGACGATGGACTCATTGACGATTGGTTTGAGTCGGTGATCGGCCGAGCCAATCGTCAATGATGAAATCGTTAATCATCAATCGAAAGGAGTTCTCGTGCCTTACGAAATCCCCGCTGGCGGCCGCCGCCGCCGGCATCTTCTGCCTGTCCTGATCGGGATAATGCTTCTGCTGCTGCTGTTCGGCCGCACTATCTCCAAGTACGCCATTGAATACCAGTGGTGGCGTGAGATGGGGCAGGTGAGCACCTGGCTGAGCCTGCTGCTCTATCAGTTGGCGCCGGTCTGCGTCGCGACACTGCTGGCGTTCGTGGTGCTGTTTTTGGCGCACCGGAGCGCGCTGAGCTTCGCCGGGGTCACGCTGGGCCGCTACCGTGTCTACGCCTGGATCACCAGCCTGGCCGCCCTTCTGCTCGCGCTGGTGATTTCCTCCTCCACCATCGACACCTGGACGGTGGTGCGCTACTTCGGCGGGCGGCACCTGCCGGCCGAGGCCACCGCGTGGCGGGATGCGGTCTTTGGCGAGCCGCTCAAGTTCTACCTGTTCGATCTGCCTTTCTATCGCCTGCTGCTGGGCTACGTGCTGGGGCTTTCGATCACGGCGATGCTGGTCTATTGGATCGTGGCCCGGCTCTGGCAACTGCGCGAGCGCTTCGCCGAGTTGCAGCAGAGCGGTGAGTTCGACTTGCGGATGCTGGGCTTGCAGGGCGCGCTCCAATCCGTGTTCCTGCGCGGCGCGGCCGCCCTGCTGCTGGTCGCGCTGGCGGTCCGGTTCTACCTGGGCCGCTACCAGATGCTATACAACGACCACAACTTCATGGTGGGCATGGACTACGTGGATCAGACCTGGACGCTGCCGCTGCAATGGGTGGTCGTCGCGGCCTGCCTGCTCTCGGCGGTCTTCGCCGGGCTGGCGCGCTGGCGCTGGGTGCTGGTCTTTCCCGCCGCCCTGATTCTCAAGGCGGCCCTCCCCGCCGCGATCGGGGGCTTGTATGTCCGGCCCAACGAGATTTCCATCGAGCGGCCCTACATCCAGACCCATATTCGGGCCACCCGCGCCGCGTTCGGACTGGACCAGCGGGTGAGGCAGACGGAGTTCAAGGCCCAACTGGAGTCTAAGTTCGACCCCCAGAAGAACCAGGCCATCCTGAGCAACGTGCGGCTGTGGGACTGGCGGGCCTTCCACGACACCGTGACCCAGAGGCAGGCCCTGCGGACCTACTACAGGTTTAGCGACACGGACGTCGACCGCTACATCATCGATGGCCAGCTCCGCCAGGTGCTGGTTTCTCCGCGCGAACTGGATATCCGGGAGTTGCCCGAGGCGGCTCGCAGCAGTTGGCCCAACCGCCATTTCATTTACACCCACGGTTATGGTCTGGTGCTGGCCGAGGCCAACCGCATCACTACGGACGGCTTGCCGGTGTTCTTCATCCAGGACATGCCGCCGGTGGTGAAGACTCCCACCCTGAAGTTCACTCGTCCGGAGCTCTACTACAGCGAGATCACCAACGAACCGATCTTCGTCCACACCGAGCAGCGCGAGTTCGACTATCCCTCCGGGGATGACAACGTCTTTTCCCGCTATGCTGGCAAGGGCGGCTTTCCGGTGTCTTCGTTTCCCATGCGGCTGGCCGCCGCGCTGGCTGAGTCCGATCCGAACATTCTGCTGACCGGGTACCTGACACCTTCCAGCCGGATGATGATCCATCGGGATGTCCGGGAGCGACTGGCCGAGCTGGCCGGCTTCTTGAGTTGGGACACCGACCCCTTCCTGGTGCTGACCGATGCCGGGCGCCTGGTGTGGGTCGTGGATGGGTATACAACCTCCGACGCCCACCCTTACGCGCGCAGCATCGGCTTGGCCGACGTCGGCGACGTGAACTACATGCGTAACGCCGTCAAGGCCACCCTGGACGCCTACGATGGCGAGGTGCACATCTACATCTTCGACGGCGCCGACCCCATCATCCGCGCCTACCAGCACCTGTTCCCCAACCTGTTCCAGCCGTTCTCCGAGATGCCCGCGGATCTGCGCGCGCACGCCCGCTATCCCGAGACCTTCTTACGAGCGCAGGCTGAAATCTACCGCACCTTCCATATGCAGGATCCTCAGGCGTTTTACAACCGCGAAGATGTGTGGGACGTTGCGCAGACCGTGCGTGCGCCCAGTGGCAAGCCCGAGCCTATGGATCCTACATATGTAGTGGCAAGCCTCCCCGGCGAGGATCACGCCGAGTTTCTCCTCATGCTGCCCTTCACTCCGCGCAACAAAACCAACCTGAGCGGTCTCCTGATGGCGCGCTGCGACGGCCAGCACCTGGGCGAGGTGGTGGTCTTGCAGCTCTCCAAGCAGCAATTGATCTCGGGGCCCATGCAAGTGGAGGCCAACATCAACCAGGACCAGAACATCTCTAAGGATCTGACGCTGTGGAATCAGCAGGGATCCACGGTGCTGCGCGGCCAGATGCTGGTGCTGCCGATCGGCGATACCTTCCTGTACATCGAGCCGATCTACATCCAGGCCGCCGAGGCGCCCCAGCCGCAGTTGAAGAAGGTGGCCATGGTGATGGGCAACCGCGTGATCTACACGGACACCTACGAGCTGGCGCTGGCCCAACTGAGTTCGTTCATGCAGGGAATCGCCGCTCCGGGGGCGGCGCCGGGGGTCGCGCTGGCGGCGGCCGCGGTCGCGCCGCCGGGTGCCGCGGGCGCGGATATGAGGCTTGAATCCATACGCCAGCACCTGCGGCGCTACCGGGACCTGGCCGGCCAGGGCCGCTGGGCCGAGGCGGGCAAGGAGCTGGAGGCCATCGAGTCGGAGGTATCCCGGCGGTAGTAGGGCGATTTCTCCCGAAACAAACCGGCGTCCCAACGCACTAATCAAGGTGATGCCTCAGGAGAAGAATGGCGGTGTCTCGATCCTCGTGGTGGACGACGATGACACCGTGCGGCGCGTCCTCCGGCGGATGCTCGAGAGTGTCGGGTACGAAGTTCGCGAGGCGCCGAACGGGAAAGTGGCGATGCTGGAATTCAGCCGCCGGCCCGCTGACCTGCTGATTACCGACATCTTCATGCCCGAGCAGGAGGGCATGGAAACGATCCACGCCCTCCGCCGGAAGTATCCCGACCTGAGGATTATCGCCATCTCCGGCGTGGCCGGGGACCACTACCTGAAGATGGCGAGATTCATGGGGGTCTGCACCACCCTGCTGAAACCTTTGCGGATGGGCATCGTGCTCGAGGCTGTGAGAACTACGCTGGAACAATCCCCGGACGACCCGGCTAACGCGGCCTAGCCGGCGGGGCAGACGACGCAACCCCATCGTCCGCCCCACTTCTGTATCATCAAGTCATGGGCAATCTGGTGCAGCTCGGAGGGTCGCCGGTGCCGCGCCGGAGCGTGACAGACCCGGTTTGCGGGATGAAGGTGGACCCGAGCACCGCCGCCGCAAAGTATAGCTACAAAAATAGTATTTACTACTTCTGCTGTCCCCACTGCCGGGCTAAGTTCCAGGCCCATCCCCAGAAGTACCTGGGTGGGGCGAAGGCCCCGGCGCCGGTTGCAGCGGGCGCGGTTTACACCTGCCCGATGCATCCCGAGGTGCGCCAAGTCGGTCCCGGCGCCTGCCCGAAGTGCGGCATGGCGCTGGAGCCGCTCATGGCGATGGGCGTCGAGGCGCCGAATCCCGAACTTGTGGACATGAGCCGGCGGTTCTGGGTCAGCGCCGCGCTTTCCCTCCCGATCTTGGTCATGGCGATGGCAGAAATGTTCCGGCCGGGCGGCTTCCTGGCGCCGCGCACGGTCACCTGGATTCAGTTGATCCTGGCGACGCCGGTGGTGTTGTGGGGAGGGTGGCCCTTCTTCGTGCGGCTCTGGGCGTCGCTCCTGAATCGCAGCCCCAACATGTTCACGCTGATTGGGATCGGCACCGGTACGGCTTACGGTTACAGCTTGGTTGCGGCCCTGTTCCCCGGCGCTCTTCCGGCTTCCTTCCGCGGGAGCCACGGGCAGCCGACGGTGTATTTCGAAGCGGCGGCGGTCATCGTGACCCTGGTACTGCTGGGGCAGGTGCTGGAACTGCGGGCGCGAAGCCGGACCTCGAGCGCCATCCGGGCGCTGCTGGGGCTTGCTCCTCCGGTGGCCCGCCTGCTTCGCGAGGGCAGGGAAGAGGACGTGCCGCTGGATCAGGTTCGGCCCGGGGACCGCTTGCGAGTGCGTCCGGGGGAAAAGGTCCCGGTGGACGGGGTGGTGGTCGAGGGATCGAGTTCCGTGGATGAGTCCATGGTCACCGGCGAGCCCATTCCCGTGGAGAAGGCGCCCGGCAGCCGTGTGAGCGGCGGCACGGTGAACGGTACAGGCGGTTTCATCATGCAGGCCGAGCGGGTGGGGGCCGACACGCTGCTGGCGCGGATCGTGCTCATGGTGAGCCAGGCGCAGCGCAGCCGCGCCCCGATCCAGCGCCTGGCCGATGTCGTTTCTTCTTATTTCGTGCCCGCCGTGGTGCTGGTGGCCGTGGTGACCTTCGTGGTCTGGGCGGCGATCGGTCCCCAGCCCCGCATGGCTTATGCATTGGTGAATGCCGTGGCGGTGCTGATCGTCGCCTGCCCCTGCGCGCTGGGGCTGGCCACGCCGATGGCGGTGATGGTCGGCGTCGGCCGGGGCGCCACCGCCGGAGTGCTGATCAAGGACGCAGAGGCGCTGGAAGGCCTGGAAAAGGTGGACACGCTGGTTGTCGACAAGACCGGGACGCTCACCGAGGGCCGCCCGCGTCTGGTTTCCGTGGCTCCGGCGGCTGGCTGGGAGGAGCGGGGACTGCTCCGCCTTGCGGCCAGCCTGGAGCGGGCCAGTGAGCATCCGCTGGCGGCCGCCATCATCGCCGGAGCGGCACAGCGGGGCATCGAACTGGCGCCGGCCGGGGATTTTCAATCGTTCACCGGAAAGGGCGTCGCGGGAACGGTGGACGGAAAGCGGGTGGCCCTCGGCAACCAGGCGCTGATCGACCCTGGCCCGTTGGCCAGCTCAGCCGAAGTCCTCCGCCGCGAAGGCCAAACCGTAGTGTTTGTCACGGTTGATGGTCAGCCGGCGGGCGTCCTGGGGGTGGCCGATCCGATCAAAGACTCCGCGCGAGAGGCCATCCGCCAGTTGCACCGCGACGGCTTGCGGCTGGTGATGCTGAGCGGCGACAGCCGCACCACGGCCGAGGCGGTGGCGCGCGAGTTGGGCATCGACGAGGTACATGCCGAGGTGCTTCCCCAGCGGAAGTGGGAAATCGTCAAGCGGCTCCAGGCCGAGGGGCGCACCGTGGCCATGGCGGGCGATGGGATCAACGATGCTCCCGCTCTGGCCCAGGCGCAGGTCGGAATCGCCATGGGAACGGGCGCCGACGTGGCCATGGAGAGCGCGGGCATCACTCTGGTAAAAGGCGACTTGCGGGGAATTGTCCGGGCGCGCAGGCTCAGCCGGGCCACCCTGCGCAACATCCGGCAGAACTTGTTTTTCGCGTTGGTTTACAATATGCTTGGAGTGGTTGTTGCCGCCGGCGTTCTCTACCCGGCCCTCGGGTTGCTGCTAAGCCCCATCCTGGCCAGCGCGGCGATGACCTTCAGTTCGGTTTCCGTGATTTCCAATGCGTTGCGACTCAGACACGTGGGACTATGAGCGCAGTTTTTTTGAGGAGAGCGTGTTTTGGATTCGATGAAGGTTGCCACCACGGTAAGGTTCTGCGCTGCAAGTTCGAAAATAGTCTGGCAGTGCTTTGACGACGAGCTGGTCGTCATCAATCTGGAATCGGGAACGTACTACAGCCTGGATCGCGCCGGCGCCATGATCTGGCGGCTGGTCGAGGTCGGCACGACGCCCGCCGAGGCCGTCGAGCGTGTTCTCCAGTGCGGGGCTCCTCCGGAAGCCCGGAAGCAGGTTCTGGAGTTCTGGGGAAAGTTGGTTGCGGAAGGCCTGATCTCTCCGGCCCAGGATGGGGGAGAACCGCAGGCCGTTCCGGCAGAGGTCGTTTGCCGTTGGGCGCCGCCCTCCATCGCCGTGTACACCGACATGCAGGATCTGTTCCTGCTGGATCCCATACACGACGTGGACGAGGCAGGGTGGCCGAGCCGGCCCGTGGAAACGCCTTGAACTCCAAGCCGGGCCAGTTCTTCGCGGAGGCGCTGGCGCGCTTCGAGGCCGCGACGGCTGGTGCCGGCATGTGGGAACGGCGGTTCCGCGTCGTGGACCGGATCGTGCGGCTGCGCTTCGCGGGGCGCGCTCTGGAGGAGCGGCTGACCCCGGCGCTCGAGCATCTGGCGACGTGCGAGGAGGTGGGCCGGGACCTGACCGTCTGCCTGTTCGATACCGCGACCACCGGGGTTGCCTTGCGGGCGGCCTGGGACGCGAGTGCCTACACGCCGCGCGGTGAAATTGCCGGCTTCAACACCAAGCGCTTCCGTACCGCTTTTCAGCAGGGCGCCGACGTCCTGCTGATGCTGGACCGGGAACGGCGTCAAGCGGTCTACTGGGTGTCCGATGCGGACCAGGTCCCGTATTGGGAGCGCAGTTTCCCGTTGCGCACGGTGTTTCACTGGTGGTTTGAGGATCTGCCGTTTCAACCCGTCCACGCGGCCGCGGTGGGGCTTGCCGAGGGGGGTGTTCTGATTGCCGGCCCGGGTGGCTGCGGAAAATCCACCACGGCGCTGGCCTGTCTGGATTCGGAGCTGCTTTACGCTGGAGACGACTACGTCCTGGTGCGGCACGCTCCCTCCCCACACGTTTACTGCTTGTACGGCACCGCCAAGCTCGAGGCGGACAACCTCGAGCGCATCCCCGGCATGCGGCGCTTCCTGGACAACCCGGACCGCCTGGATCGGGAGAAGGCGCTGGTCTTCCTCCGCTCCTGGCTGCCCGGCAAGCTGACCAGCGGCTTCCCCATCCGGGCGCTGGTAACGCCGCGCGTAACGGGCCGCCGGGACACCGTCCTGCACCGGGCCAAGGCGGCGGAAGCGGTCCGGGCTTTGGCGCCGACCACCCTGTATCACCTGCCGGGCGCCGAGCGGCAGGCGTTCGCGAAGATTGGCGCGCTGGTGCGCCAGCTCCCGTCCTATGTGCTGGAAGTCGGCACCGACCTGTCCCAGATCCCGGCGAGGATTCTGGAGCTGCTGGGACGCCGGGAGATGCAATGAGCCGTCCCCTGCTGAGCGTCATCATTCCCTGCTACAACGCCGCTCGCTTCCTGCCCCAGGCGGTCGCCACCGTCCGGGCTCAGCGCTATGAGCCGCGGGAGATCTTCGTGGTGGACGACGGGTCGACCGACGCCACGCCCGAAATCGCGCCGGGCTTGGGGCCGGAGGTGCGGTACCTGCGCCAGGAGAATCGGGGTCCGTCCTCGGCGCGGAATCTGGGACTCCGCGAGGCGCGCGGGGAACTCATCGCCTTCCTCGACGCCGACGACCAATGGCCGGAGGGTAAGTTGGACTTGCAGGTGGGCCGGCTGCTCGAGGATCCCGCGCTGGATGTGGTGAGTGGCCGCGTTCGCTACGTCGAGCTCCCGGGAGGCCAGATTCCCGACCTGCGGTTTGAGGGACCCGACCGAACCTTGCCAGCCATCCACATCGGCGCCGCGGTCTACCGCCGCCGGGCCTTCGACGTGGCAGGGTGGTTCGACGAGACGCTGCGCTACAGCGAAGACCACGACTGGTTCCTGCGCGCGCGGGAAGCGGGTTTGAAGATGCTGGTGTTGGCCGAGGTGACCCTGCTCTACCGGATGCACGACTCCAACATGACCCGCCACGTGCCCCAGCGCAACTTGATCCAGACCCTGGTCATCCACAAGTCTCTCCAGCGCCGGCGCCGGAAAAACGGCGTCGCCGGGGAACTTCCCTCCTGGTCGAGTTACGATGAGAAGCGGCGGACCGATGAGTGAGGATTCCGCGCCGCTTATCAGCGTCGTGATTCCGGCATACAACGCCGGGGCGTACCTCGAGGAGGCGCTGCGCAGCGTTCTCGCGCAGGACTGTCGGCCGCTGGAGGCGATCGTAGTCGACGATGGCTCGGCCGACAATACAACCGAGGTGGCGCGATCGTTTGGGCCGCCGGTCCGGGTCCTGGCTCAACAACATGCCGGGGCTGGCGCCGCCCGGAATACCGGTGTGGCCGCCGCGCAGGGCGAGTTGCTCGCCTTCCTCGATGCGGACGACCTCTGGACGCCGCACGGGCTGTTGCGCTTGGCGGACGTGCTGGCGGGCGACCCATCGCTGGACCTGGTTTTCGGCCAGGTCATCGAGTTCCGCCGCGCCACCGACGGTCAAGTGGCCGAAAGCCCGGCAGTGACCGGCCTGCTGCCCGGCGCCGCGCTGATGCGCCGGAGTCTGTTCGACCGGGTCGGAGGGTTCCGCACCGACTTGCGGGTCGGGGAGTTCATCGATTGGTGCGCGCGTGCCCGGGAACTGGGCTTGCGGACCGCGATCCTGCCGGAACCCGTGCTGCGGCGACGCATTCACGGGGAGAACACGGGGGTGCGCGAACGCGACGCGCGCCCCGATTACGCCAGGGTGGTCCGCGACGCGCTGGAACGGCGCAGGGAGTGCGGCAGGTGAGCGCCAACCAGGCCGCGGGCTGCCTGCCCACGCCCGCGCAGAAGCTGCTGCTGAGAGCCGCGCTAAGCGAAGGGCCGGAGGCCGTCGCGGCCTGGGAGCAATGGGAGCGTGAAGTTGGCCTCGACCATCCCGACGGGGGGTCTTTCCGTCTGCTCCCGCTGGTCTACGGCAATCTTTCCGCCCAGGGTTACCAGGGCGCGCAGTCCAGCACGCTGAAAGGCGTGCACCGTCAGGCCTGGTCCAGGAACCAGGTGCTGTTTCACCAGGTCCGTCCGCTCCTGGAGGAGATTCACGCCGCCGGCACGCCGATCCTGCTGTTGAAAGGCGCGGCGCTGGCCTTCCAGGTCTATCCCGACGCGGGCTGCCGCCCCATGCGGGATGTCGATGTTCTGGTCCCTGCCTCTCGCGCCCGCGAGCTCTGGGAAAAGCTGGAGTCGGCGGGCTGGCGGGCGCTCTACTGGCGGCCCCGGTCGCTCGGGGAGAGCTTCTTCCGCTTCCGCCACGCGATGGATTTCGAAGCTCCCGAGGGAGGCCGCATCGACCTGCACTGGCACGCGCTGAGTCTGTGCTGTCACTCCAGGGCCGATGAAATGTTTTGGCAAGACCCCCTGCCGCTCGAGTTTCAGGGGCTTCCCCTTCAAACCTGCGGTCCGGCCGCGCACCTGCTCAACCTGTGCGCGCACGGGATCGTCTGGAGCGAGACGCCGCCGGTCCGTTGGATCGCGGATGCGGTGTTGCTGTTGCGCCGTTTCCCCGGCCTGGACTGGGACCGGCTGGTCCGAGCCGCTTCCAGCCTGGACATCGTCCCTTACCTGCATCGCGCCCTGGCATTTCTGCGCTCGAATCTCGGCGCGCCCATCCCGGCGGAGGTTCTGAGCCGCCTGGAGGGCGCCGCGGTCAGCGCCGCCGCCGCCGCCGAGTTCGCCCGCGATTCGGACCCCTTCGCGGTCCGCACGGCTTGGCAGGACCTGCTCTCGTTCTACGCGCGCTGGCGCCGTTCGCTGGGCGGGGCCTCCCCGATCCTCAATTTGGCGGGGTTCGTGCGCTACCTCGAGCATGCCTTCGAACTGGACCGCGCCTGGGCGCTCGGGCGCCACCTGGTCCGCTCCGCCTTTCGCCGCCTGGCCGGCCGGCGGCGCTGAGAGACTCGCAATGTTATGGCGCGCCTGTCCGCCGGAGGCGGCCTGCCGCGCGGTTAGCGCTACTGCGGCAGCAGGATCACCAGTTCCAACTGCGGATTGGGAAAGTCCCCGGGGACGTAGGCGGCCAGGTTGCGGGAGCGCACCACGGCATCCCAGGCCACGCCGGACTGGTTCAGGCTGAAGTACTGATAGTTGAGCTTGACCGGGATGGAGCTGGGCGGCCGCGCCACGTGCGTCAGCGGCATGCCGGGCAGGGCCTGGCGCACCAGGTGCTCGATGTGGGTGGCCGAGCAGACCTTGATGAGGGTAGGGGTCTTGCTGATCAGCTCGCCCTCGTTCATCTCCGCGCTGATGGCCAGGTACATCCGGGTGTTGCGCAGATACTTGTCGTCGGAGATCGCAGTGGCGTAGATCGAGGGCTGCACCAGCTTGAGGGGCAGGGAAACGAAGTTGCTCGGCACCACCGTGTCCAGCAGGAAACGAAGCTTCTCGTCCAGGTCGGTGAAGCAGGTCTGGAGCTCCTCGTGATCGTAGGTCGGCAGGTCGCGCGGGTGGATCTTGAGGGAAAACGTCGTGAGGGCGCCGGCGATCGACAGCATCACCGCGAAAAGCTGCTCGGGATGCCCCTTGCAGGTCTCGAAGATGTGGCGGAACAGGGGGAAGTGCGTGTTGACCGTGTACAGCAGCCAGAAGTTGGCGATGTCGGAAGCCGTGAAGTCGGCCAGGCTCTGGTTCTTCTGCCGCCGCAAGCCGGCCAGTAAGCTGCTCTTGGCCGAGAGGATCTCCACCAGCCGCCGGCAGATGGACACCAGGTACTCGCTGGCCCCGATGTCCAGCAAGGGGGGCACAAACCGCTGATCCAGTTGCAGGGTTCCCGCCGGGGTGCGGTTCACCCGGGCGAGCCGCAGGGCCGTGACGCCCTGCCTGCTCTCGCCCTCCACCAGCAGTCGGAAGTTCTTCTGGGCCATCTGGATGGGCTTCTCGGAGGCGCCGGAATTCTCGTCGCGGACCAAGGCCACCTCCGCCAGGTAGCGGGTGTCGGCGTTCTGGCGGGCCACCGAGACGTTCAGGCCGCGCTCACGGTAATGCGGGATGGCCAGGTAGACGTCCAGGGTGGTCTGGTCGGCCTCGAAGTACTGGGCCAGCAGCTTGGGCGGAGGAGCGGCATCGGCGTCCGGGATGTCGAACGGCATGCCGTCGGCGAACAGGCCGGAAGCATTGGAGATAGCCACCGCCCCGCCGGCCAGCGCTTCCTGGTTGAGGCTCAACCGGCTGAATCCCCAAGGCCGGTAGTTCAACGAGGTCAGGCTGAACTCCAGCGTGCTCTCGATGAAGCGGTCCTGAATCTGCATATGTTGCGGGGTGAGGAAGGTCCCCTTCGCCCAGATCACCGGCTGCAATCGCTTCATAGCAATTCAAAGTAGCAGGAATAGCGGGGCAGGTAAAGCCTGTTGTGACGCCTCCCTGCTGGGAGGAGGTGCTGTGGGACGGGCTTCCGCCTCTCCGGAAGGGGTCTCCCGGGGGTCCCGGGACCGTGGGCCGAGGGCAGCTTCGCCGGCCCGCCCGCCTTAGCAATTGAAAAATCCGCCCACTTAGGGCACAATGGCTCTGGCTAGGAAATTGGAATTTTGGTACAGTGTAGCAACGCATGGGTTCGCTGGAGGGACCCAAGTTTCACCAGAAGGGATTGAACATGGCAAGAGAAAGCGTCCACAAGAAACTTGAGAGAGTCAGACCGCCGCGCGTGCACATTACCTACGACGTAGAGGTCGGCGACGCCATCGAAGTGAAAGAGCTACCGTTTGTGATGGGCGTCCTGGCCGACTTCACCGGACAACCTGAACAACCGCTTCCCAGGCTGAAGGACCGCAAGTTCGTCGAAGTGAACCCGGACAACTTCGATGGCGTCCTGGAAGCCATGAAACCCCACCTGACCTACTCGGTGGAGAACAAGCTGAGCGAAGATCCCGATGCCGGGCAGTTGAAGGTCGACCTTCGCTTCAAGGGCCTACAGGACTTCGAGCCCGAGCAGGTGGCTCGGCAGGTCAAGCCGCTGCGGGAGCTGCTCGACCTGCGCACCAAGCTCTCCGATCTGCGAGGCACACTCCAGACCAACGACAAGCTGGATGAGCTGTTGCAGGACGTGGTCCGCAACTCGGACAAGATGGAGCAACTGAAGAGCGAGATCGAAGGCGGAAAGGGAGGTCCCAATGCCTGATCCACTATCGTCCTCCGCCCCTCAGCAGGCCCAGGCCGAAGTCAGGGAACTGGGGCTGCTCGACCAGATCGTTGAACAGAGCCGGATGGCCAAAGATACCGCCACGCGGGAGCGCGGCAAGGACCTGGTGAAGGAGTTCGTCTCGCAGGTGCTGGAGGGCGCCATCACGGTGTCCCGCGATACCGAGGCCATGATCAATGCCCGGATCGCGCAGATCGACCACCTGCTTTCCATCCAGTTGAACGAGATCGTGCATCACCCCTCGTTCCAGAAGCTGGAAGGGACCTGGCGCGGGCTGAAGTACATGCTCGACCAGACGGAAACCAGCGTGATGATGAAGATCCGGGTCCTGAACTGCTCCAAGAGGGAGCTGCTTCGGGATTTGCAGCGCGCTCCGGAGTTCGACCAGAGCGCGGCCTTCAAGAAGATCTACGAGGAAGAGTTCGGCGTGTTCGGCGGCGAGCCGATCGGCGCGGTGATTGGCGACTTCGAGTTCGGCAAGCATCCCGAGGACCTGGAGCTGCTGGAGAAGATGTCGCAGGTAGCCGCGGCCGCCCACGCTCCCTTCCTGACCGCCGCCTCGGCCGAGCTGCTGAACATGGAGAGTTTCACCAACCTGGATCAGCCGCGCGACCTGGCCAAGATCTTCGATACCACCGAGTACGCCAAGTGGAAGTCGTTCCGCCAGAGCGAAGACTCGCGCTACGTCGGGCTGTGCCTGCCGCGCGTGCTGATGCGCTTGCCCTACGGCAGGGACACGGCGCCGGTGGATGCCTTCAACTACGAAGAGGGCGTCGACGGCACGGACCACTCCAAGTACCTGTGGGGCAATGCCGCTTACGCTCTGGGCTCCCGGCTGACCCAGTCGTTCTCCCTGTATGGATGGTGCGCTTCCATCCGCGGGGTGGAGGGCGGCGGGCTGGTGGAGGGTTTGCCGGCTCACACCTTCCGCACCGACGAGGGTGACATCGCCTTGAAGTGCCCCACCGAGATCGCCATCACCGACCGCCGGGAGAAAGAGCTGGCCGACCTGGGGCTGGTTCCGCTGGTGCACTGCAAGGGGACCGATTACGCGGCCTTCTTCAGCGTGCAATCCGCCCAGAAGCCCAAGATGTACGACAAGGAAGCCGCCAACGCCAATGCCCGGCTCTCGGCCCAGTTGCCTTACATGCTGGCCGTATGCCGGTTCGCGCACTACATGAAGACCATCATGCGCGACAAGATCGGCAGCTTCATGTCCCGCTCGGATTGCGAGCGGTTCCTGAACCGGTGGGTCATGCAGTACGTCACCGAGGACGACAACGCCGCCCCCGCCACCAAGGCGCAGTACCCGCTGCGGGAAGCCAGGGTGGAGGTTGCCGAAATCCCAGGGAAACCGGGCTGCTATCGCGCTGTGATGTTCCTGAGGCCGCACTTCCAGTTGGATGAGCTGACCGTTTCGATGCGTTTGGTCACCACATTGCCACCTTCCACCAGAGGGTGAGCCCGGCTGGCTGAACGCGTTGACATTTGGGCCGGAGCCTTCTTCCGGTCGCGAACAAGTGGATGATTCTGAACACGTTAGAGGAGGCATAGCAGATGGCTTTAGTTGACTATTTCCTGAAGGTCGACGGGATCCAGGGCGAGAGTCAGGACAGTAAGCACAAGAACGAAATCGAGATCGAATCGTTCTCCTGGGGGGCGAACCAGACCGGTACCGCGTCCCACGGCGGCGGCATGGGAGCCGGCAGGGTGCAGATGCAGGACTTCAATTTCGTCATGCGGGTGAACAAGGCCAGCCCGAAGCTGATGCTGGCTTGCGCCAACGGCGAGCACATCAAGAGTGCGATCCTGATCTGCCGCAAGGCCGGCAAGGAGCAGCAGGAGTACCTCAAGGTGACCTTCACCGACCTGCTGGTCGCCAGTTACGTCACCAACGGCACCGGGGCCGCCGATGTGATCCCGATGGATCAGATCGCGCTGAACTTCACCAAGGTCGAGATCGAGTACAAGGAGCAGAAGCCGGATGGCTCTCTCGGCGGCGCGATCAAAGCCTTCTACGACATGAAGCAGCAGATCCACGGGTAACAACAGAAAGCTTGTAGCTTGTAGCTCGTAGCTTGTCGAAGGTGAGGGGGTAGTGTGCCACGCACCGGCGACGGGCCACAGGCTACAAGCTACGGGCGTTCGGAAAGTCTTTCCCTATGAACGCTATAGAACTGTTTCGGGCGGGAAAGCTCAACGAGGCCGTGCAGGCGCTCAGCGCCGAGCTTCGCGATCATCCCACCGACGCGAAGCGCCGCACGTTTCTCTTTGAGCTGCTGTGCTTTGCCGGAGATTACGACCGCGCCGAGAAGCACCTTCACGTGCTCTCGGAGGGCGGGCCGAACACGGAAATGGGAGCGCTGCTTTACCGCGGTGTTCTGGCGGCCGAGCGCGCGCGTCAGGAGACCTTCCTCAAACGCGAATACACCATGACGCCCGCCGAGCCGCTTCCCTTCACAGGAACCTTGAACGGGCAGCCGTTCGAGTCGCTCTCGGACGCCGATTCCAGGATCGGCGCCAGACTGGAGACCTTCGCCGCGGGGACCTACTTGTGGATCCCGCTGGCGCACATCGCCTCCATTGAGATTGCTGCACCGCGCCGCCTCCGCGATCTGTTGTGGCTTCCGGCCATGGTGCGCACCGGTCCCGGATTCAAGGGCACGGAGCTTGGTGAGGTGCTCATCCCGGTGCTGTCGCCGTTCTCCTGGCGCCATTCCGACGACCAGGTGCGGTTGGGCCACGCCACGGTCTGGGAGGAAACCGAGGAGGGCGAGGAGGTCCCCTTCGGGCAGAAGATGCTGCTGGTGGACGGCGAGGAGATCCCGATTCTGGAGGTGCGCAGCGTGCGGATCGCCGCGAAACCACAGGCCGCCGCGACCGAGGGAGTAGGATAAGGCTCCAGCCTTGTCCACTCCAATAGACCTAAGGGTGCTGAGATGCCTTTGCGGGATGACTTGCTGAACCCGATTCCCGGACCCAATCCCAGCGGGGAGAACCTGCGCTACGCTCCCGTCTACGACCAGATCAAGGAAGCCCGGCGCGAGGAAGAGGAGATCAACCAGGGAGAGTGGACCTACGAGCGCAAGAAAGCCGACTGGGTCGTGGTGGTCAAACTGTGCAGCGAGGCGATCGCCAAGAAGAGCAAGGACCTGCAAGTGGCGGCCTGGCTCACCGAAGCGCTCCTCCGGCGCGAAGGCCTCGCCGGCTTGAGGGACGGGCTGGGGTTGATCGGCGGCCTGCTCGAGAACTACTGGGAAACGCTGTTTCCGGAACTGGAGGACGGGGATTCGGAACTGAGGGCCACGCCCCTGGAGTGGATCGGCTCTCGCCTGGACGAGCCGCTCCGGAAAGTGCCGCTGACCCGCAGCGGGCTGGACTGGCTGAAGTACAAGGAGTCGCGGTCGGTACCCTCGGAGGCGGATGCGGAGAGCAACGAAGCCAAGCAGCAGGCGCGCGCTGCCGCAATCGAGGAGCACAAGCTCACCCCCGAGGATTTCGACCAGGCTTTCAACGCCACGCCAAAAGCCACTTACGAAGAGTGGATGCAGCAACTGGACGCCTGCCTGGAGGGGCAGCGGCAGTTGAACCAGGTCTGCGAGGAGAAATTCGGCGACTACGCACCGAATTTCACCGGCCTGCGCAAGTCTCTCGAGGAGATCAAGCAGACGGTGTATATCCTGCTGGCGAAAAAACGGCAGCAGGAGGCTGGCCCCGAGGAGCCGGAGGAAGCGGCCGAGGTGGAGGCTCCGGCCGAGGAAGGCTACGTCGAGGGCGCCGCCCCGTCCCGGGCAGCCGCCAAGCCGGCGGCGAAAAAGGCCCTTGCGGCCGAGCCCGCGGACCGCGACGATGCCATCGAGCGCGTGGTGGTGGTGGCGCGTTGGTTCCGGCAGAACGACAGCTACAGTCCGGTGCCCTACCTGCTCGTGCGGGCGTTGCGCTGGGGTGAGTTGCGCGCCAGCGGCGCCGACGTCGATCCCACGCTGCTCGAGGCCCCTCCGACCGAGACCCGGCAGGAGCTGAAGCGGCTGGCCTACGAGGCGGATTGGACCCAGGTGCTCGAGATTGCCGAGACCGCGGCGGCGACCCCCTGCGGCCGGGGATGGCTGGACTTGCAGCGCTATTCCGTGCGTGCCTGCCAGGAGCTGGGCTACGAGGCGGCCGCCTCGGCGATTCGTTCCGGGTTGCGGGCGCTGCTGGCGGATTATCCGCAACTGCCGGACCTGACGCTGATGGACGATACGCCCACCGCCAACGCCGAGACCAGGGCTTGGCTCAAGGAACAGGTGGCGCTTCCGGTGGCCCCGCCGGCCGCCCCGGCCGAAGATCTGCTCGTGGTGGCCCCGGCGGCCAGGGAGGAGAAAAGCGAGGAAGAGGAGGCGGAGCAGACCGTCGACGCGTACGATCTGGCGCTGGAGGCAGCCCGCTCGGGCCGCGCACAAGAGGCGATCGAGATCCTGGCGCACGAGGCGGCGCAGGAAAGCTCCGGGCGCGGGCGGTTCCGGCGGCGGGTCCAGTTGGCCCAGGTTTGCCTCGGGGCCGGCCACGCCGCGCTGGCCTACCCGATCCTTCAGGATCTGGCTGGGGAGATCGACCGCCGCAGCTTGGAAGAGTGGGAGCCGCCGGACATGATTTCCCACCCGCTGGCGCTGCTGTTCCGGTGTATGGCCAAGATGGACGTCGGCGCGGAGGAAAAGCAGAAGATCTACGGCCGGATCTGCCGTCTCGATCCCATCCAGGCCCTCTCGATCCACAAGTAACTTATGGCGCGCTACGAGCCGGAGCCTAATGTCACGCTCTCCGTTCTGGACCGGCTGGTCGACCTGGATCCGAAGGCTCGCGCCGATCCCGCGGTGAGCCGTGCCAATTCCCTGCGCCAACTGAAGAATTCCTTGCGCCGCGACCTGGAATGGTTGCTGAACACGCGCCGCAGGCCGGACGCGGTCCCCGACGGGCCCACGGAGCTGAGCCGCTCGCTGTTCAACTATGGCCTGCCCGATACCACCTCGCTGGGGGTGCACTCGGTCCAGGACCAGAACCGTATGCTGTGGATGCTGGAGACGGCGGTGACCAATTTCGAGCCCCGCATCATGGGAGTGCGGGTGACGCTGGAGCCGGTGCCGGGCACCGCGCGCATCCTGCGGTTTCAGATCCAGGGCCTGCTGAAAGTCGATCCCGCGCCCGAGCGGGTCTCCTTCGACACGGTGCTGGAGCTGACCAAGGGCGAGTACGAGGTGAAGGGAGAGTAAGGGCAAGCCAGTGCGCGACGAGCTTCTCGATTATTACGAGCGCGAGTTGACGTTCCTGCGGCAGATGGGAGCGGAGTTTGCCGAGAAGTACCCGAAGATCGCCTCGCGCCTGTTGCTCGAGCCGGATCGCTGCGAGGACCCGCACGTCGAGAGGCTGATCGAGGCCTTCGCCTTCCTGGCGGGCCGCGTTCACCTGAAGATCGACGACGAGTTCCCCGAGATCACCGAGGCGCTGCTGGGGATTCTCTTTCCCCACTACATCCGGCCGATCCCGCCCATGTCGATCGTCGAGCTCCACCTGGATCCGGAACAGGGGAAGCTCAGCACCGGGTTCAAGGTCCCGCGCGGCTCGCTGCTGTACTCGCGGCCGGTGGACGGGGTGCCCTGCCGCTTCCGGACCTGCTACGAGACCACGCTCTGGCCGGTGCGGGTGGCGGAGGCGCAATGGAGGTCCCCCGACCGCTTGCAGCCGCCCATCAAGGCCGCCGAGGCGGTGGCCGCGCTGCGGGTCGAGTTGCGCTGCCTGCCGGAGGTTACCTTCGACAAGCTGGCCCTGAGCACGCTGCGCTTCTACCTGAACGGCGAAGCCAACCTGGTCCACGCCCTGTACGAGTTGCTGTCGAACCAGTGCGTCCAGATCCTGGTCCGCGACCCGTCGCGTCCGCAGCGCATCGCGCAGTTGCCGCCCTCCGGCATCCGCCCCTGCGGGTTCACCGAAGAAGAGTCCATGCTGCCTTACACGCGGCGCTCCTTCGTCGGCTACCGGCTGCTCCAGGAGTATTTCGCGTTTCCGGAGAAGTTCTTTTTCCTGGAGCTGAGCGGCTTGGAACAACTGGCCGGACGCGGGTTTCAGGACCGTGCCGAGATCGTCTTCCTGATCTCGGAGTTCGAGCGCCCGGACCGGCAGCAGATGCTCGAGGGAGGGGTTTCGGCCAAGACCCTGCGTCCCGACTGCACCCCCATCATCAACCTGTTCAACCACACCGCGGAGCCGATCCTGATCGACCAGTTGCGGCACGAGTATCCGGTGGTCCCGGACGTGCGGCGGCGGCACGCCTATGAGATCTTCTCGGTCGAGCAGGTGGTGAGCGCCAACCCGCAAACCCAGCAGGTGACCGATTTCGAGCCCTTCTACAGCTACCGCCACGCCACGCTGCGCGACAAGAAGCAGACCTTCTGGCATGCCACCCGGCGGCCCTCGGCGCGACGCGGCGACGAAGGCACCGAGGTGTATCTCTCGCTGGTGGACTTGAGCGGCCGCCCGGCCCACGCCAACGTCGAGACCCTTACTGTGCGCTGCCTCTGCACCAGCCGCGACCTGCCTTCGCGCCTGCCCTTCGGAAGCGAGACCGGGGACTTCGAACTGGAGGGGATGCCCTCGATCAAGCGCATCCTCACCTTGAAAAAGCCGACGCCGACGCTGCGCGCGCCGGTGGGCAAGGGCTCGCTGTGGCGGCTGATCTCCCAGCTTTCGCTCAACTACCTGTCGCTGGTGAGCGAGGGCAAGCACGCCTTGCAGGAAATCTTGCGGCTGTACAATTTCACCGATTCCACGTACCTGGAGAAGCAGATCCAGGGGATCTCGGAGCTGAACAGCCGCAAGCACTTCGCGCGGGTGATCTCGGAGAACGGAATCGCGTTTGTGCGCGGCACCGAGGTCGACGTTTTGTTCGACGAGGAGCAGTTCGTGGGCGGCGGGATCTACCTGTTCGCCAGCGTGCTCGAGCACTTCCTCGGGTTGTACGTTTCGATGAACAGTTTCAGCCAGCTCATTGCCAGGACGCAGCAGCGGAAAGAGGTTATGAGGAAATGGCCGCCGAGGGCGGGCGAAGCGATCTTACTATAGCACAGCGGGCGCTGGAACAGCAGCTCACCGACGAGCCGTACTGCTTCGAGTTCTTCCAGGCGGTACGGCTGATCGAGCGCTTCACCCACCGCACGCCGGTGGGGCTGTTCGCCAATCCGCGCGACGAAGTGGCGCGCTTCGGCGTCCACAACACGCTGATCTTTCCGGCCAGCGAGATCCTGTCGCTCACCTGGCGCGAGGAAGGTCCCCCGCTGATGCGGGTGAACTTCATGGGCCTCACCGGCCCACTGGGTGCGCTGCCGCTCTACTACACCCAACTGGTGAGCGAGCGCATCCGGGCGCGGGACACCGCGCTGTGCGATTTCCTGGATATCTTCAACCACCGCATCATCTCGCTGTTCTACCAGGCCTGGGAGAAGTACCGCTTCTCGCTGGAGTATGAGCGGGGCGGGCGGGACCCGTTCTCGCACCACCTGCTGGATTTCATCGGTTTGGGAACCGACGGCCTCCAGGACCGGCAGAAGGTCGCCGATCAGTCCCTGATGTACTACGCCGGGCTGCTGGGGCAGCAGCCGCGCTCGGCGGTGGCGCTGCGGCAGTTGCTGGAGGACTACTTCGACGTCCCGGTGGCGGTCGAGCAGTTCGCCGGCGCCTGGTACCGGCTGACGCCGGAGATGCAGTGCTGCCTGGAGCGGGAGCCCAGCGATTCCGAGCGGGTGGCGGTCGGCGCGGTGGTGGGCGACGAGATCTGGGACGAGCAGACGCGCGTGCGCATCGTGTTGGGCCCGCTTACACTGGAGCGGTATCTGGATTTCCTGCCGAATGGGACGGCCTTCGAGCCGCTCCGCGGCCTGACAAGGTTTTTCTCCGGGGACCAGTTGGACTTCGAGGTTCAGCTTGTATTGAAGCGCGGCGAGGTCCCGGCCTGTGAATTGGGCCGGGAAGACTCCGAGGCCCCGCTTCTGGGCTGGGTCAGTTGGGCCAAGTCGGCCCCCATGCCCCGCGACCCGGGCGATGCGGTACTGGAGTTATGATTCGGAATGGCGCGCATTGGCGGCTCCCTCACGGTGGCGGCTCGGTTCCGAGCCGCGAGCGTCGGCGAGCGGTGGGCGCGCTGAAGGGAAAGGTCTTCTATGAGCGTTAATCTCAAGTCACTGATCGGCAAACTCAACGACCCCACGCGCAACGCGCTGGAAGCCGCAGCCGGGCTTTGCGTGTCGCGCACCAACTATGACATCGAGGTGGAGCACTACCTCATGAAGCTGCTGGACCAGACCGACGGTGATCTGGCCAAGATCATCCGGCATTTCGGGGTGGATCCCTCGCGGCTGGCGGCCGAAGTCACGCGCAGCCTGGACAAACTGAAGCGGGGCAACGCGCGCACGCCGGCGTTCAGCCCGACGCTGATGAACGCCATGAAGGAAGCCTGGGCCATCGGCTCGATCGATTACGCGGCTGGCCAGGTGCGCACGGGCTTCACCGTGCTGGCCCTGGTCACCCACGACGACCTGGCGCGGCTGATGCGCGAAATCAGCCCCAAGGAGTTTCAGAAAATCCAGGCCGACGCGCTGAAGAAGGACTTCCTGGCCATCGTGGCCGGGTCGCACGAGGACGCCGTCACCGCCACCGCCGAGGAGGCCGCCGCGCCCGGGCCGGGCGGGCCGCGCAGGGCCGGAGGGAAGACCCCCAACCTGGATCAGTACACCATCGATCTGACCGAAAAGGCGAAAACCGGCAAGCTCGACCCGGTGCTGGGACGCGATCACGAGATCCGGCAGATGATCGACATCCTGATGCGCCGCCGCCAGAACAACCCCATCCTGACCGGCGAGGCCGGGGTGGGCAAGAGCGCGGTGGTCGAGGGCTTTGCCCAGAGAGTGGCCAAGGGCGACGTCCCGCCCCCCCTGAAGGGCATCCTCGTCCGCACGCTGGATCTGGCGCTGTTGCAGGCTGGCGCGGGCGTCAAGGGCGAGTTCGAGAACCGGCTCAAGGGCCTGATCGAGGAAGTGAAAGCTTCGCCCACCCCCATTATCCTGTTCATCGACGAAGCCCACACCATGATCGGGGCGGGGGGCCAGGCGGGCCAGAACGACGCCGGGCAACTGCTCAAGCCGGCGCTGGCCCGCGGCGAGCTCCGCACCATCGCGGCAACCACGTGGTCCGAGTACAAGAAGTACTTCGAGAAGGACGCGGCGCTGGCGCGGCGGTTCCAGGTGGTGAAGGTGGACGAGCCCAGCGAGGCGGTGTGCAGTGTGATGTTGCGCGGCACGGTGCCGGCGCTCGAGAAGCACCACAAGGTGCGCATTCTCGACGATGCGGTGAACGCGGCGGTGAAGCTCTCGCACCGCTACCTGGCCGGGCGGCAGCTTCCCGACAAGGCGGTCAGCGTGCTCGATACCGCCTGCGCCCGGCTGGCCTTGGGGCAGGCCGCGGTCCCGCCGGTGATCGAGGACGCCACGCGGGAGCTGGACGACCTGAACGTCCAGGAGAGGGTCCTGACCGCCGAGGCGAAACTCGGCGCGGACCACGCCGAGCGGTTGGCGCAGATCGCCACGCGGAAGACCAAGGTCGAGGCGCGCCTGGCCGAGTTGCAGGCCCGCTTCGAGCAGGAAAGCAGCTTGGTCGCGCGCATCCGCGAGCTGCGCACCCAGATCGAGACCGGCGCGGCTCCGGCCCCTCCCCCGGCCTCCGGCGACTGCGCCGAGGCGGCCGCGCAGCCCGCTGCCGAGGCTCTCAGCCCGCGCGCCGAGTTGGAGAAGCTCAACCTTGAGCTGACCCTGTTGCAGGGCGATAACCCGCTGATCGGGGTCTGCGTGGACGACAACGTCGTCGGCGAGGTGATCTCGGGCTGGACCGGCATTCCCGTCGGCAAGATGGTCAAGGACGAGATCCAGTCGGTCCTCGAGCTCAACAACATCCTGAACAAGCGCGTCATCGGCCAGGATCACGCGCTGGACCTGATCAGCCAGCGCATCCAGACCTCGCGGGCCACTCTCGACGATCCCAACAAGCCGGTGGGCGTATTCCTGCTGGTGGGGCCGAGCGGGGTGGGGAAGACCGAGACCGCCCTGGCGCTCTCCGACCAACTCTACGGCGGCGAGCGCAACATGATCAGCATCAACATGTCCGAGTTCCAGGAAGCGCACACCGTCTCCACCCTGAAGGGCTCGCCTCCCGGATACGTGGGCTACGGCGAGGGCGGCGTGCTGACCGAAGCCGTGCGGCGGCGGCCCTACTCGGTGGTGCTGCTCGACGAGGTCGAGAAGGCGCACCCGGACGTGCTCGAGCTCTTCTACCAAGTCTTCGACAAAGGCAACATGGAAGACGGCGAGGGCCGCGAGATCGACTTCAAGAACAACATCATCATCCTCACCACCAACGCCGCCACCGATACCTTCATGAAGCTGTGCGCCGACCCGGACACCATGCCAAGTTCGGATGCGCTGGTCAAGGCCCTCAAGCCCGAGCTAAACAAAATCTTCAAGCCGGCGTTTTTGGGCCGCATGGTGATCATCCCTTACTATCCCATCCGGGACGAGAACCTGAAGAAGATCGTGGTGCTCAAGCTCAACAAGATCCGGAAGCGCCTGATGGAAAACCATAAGATCGAGCTGGTGTACGGCGACGACATGATCAACGAAGTGGCCAGCCGCTGCACGGAAGTCGAGAGCGGCGCGCGAAACGTGGATAACATCCTCACCAACACGCTGCTGCCGGAGATTTCGCGGCAGTTGCTGGGATGGATGGCCGAGGGGCAGAAGGTGACCGGCATCAAGGTCAGCGTCGGCCCCGAGGGAACGTTCGTATACGAGACCATATGCCCCCAGCCCCAGCCGCAAGAGTAACCGATATGGTGGCGCACCCGCTGCCACCGATGTTGACGCCCGGGCCCGGCAGCCCGCAATGTCACATCGGGTTTCTGTTTGCCTGGCGCGGCATACCGCTGGCGGCCGTCGCGGCGCTCCAAGCCGCCAAGGGGGCCGCGGATGCGACCATCCAGGCGGCGGAAGCGGCCACCAAGGCGGCGGCGGGGACGCCCGGCGCTCCCGCCGCCTACGCCGCCGAGCAGGCCACCAAAGCCACCGTCCTGGCTTCGATGTCCAGCGCGATTACGGGCGCCGCCGCCGGCGCCGACATCCACGCGTGCGTCACGCCGCTGCCCGTGCCTCCCCACGGGCCCGGCGTGGTGATCGACGGCTCTGCGACCGTAATGATCGACAACCTGCCGGCCGCGCGGCTGGGCAACACCATTCTGGAAGCCGCGGGGCCGTCCAACATGATCACCAGAGGGGAGCCGACGGTCGTGATTGGAGGGTAGTGAAATGCCCTGGACTGAAAAAGACCGCTTTCTCAACCTGCAAACGAAACTCGGCGCCGACAAGTTCCTGCTGCGCGAATTCACGGGCAGCGAAGGGATATCCCAGCCCTTCCATTTCCACCTGGATATGCTCTCGGAAGACCCGGCCATCGACTTCGACCAAATGGTCGGGCAGAATGTGAGCTTCTCGGTGCGGCTGGCGGACACCAGCAAGGCGCGGTACTTCAATGGTTACGTGAGCAGTTTTCAGCAACTGCCTGGAGAAGAACGCCTTACACGCTACGAGGCCGAGATCGTCCCGTGGCTCTGGTTCCTCACGCGCGCCGCCGACTGCCGCATCTTCCAGAACCAGTCGGTACCCGATATCGTCGAGAAGGTCTTCAAGGACCTGGGCTTCACGGATTACGAACTCCAGTTGCGCGGCACCTACGACCCCTGGGAGTACTGCGTTCAGTATCGCGAAACCTCCTTCAACTTCATCTCGCGCCTGCTCGAGCAGGAGGGCATTTTCTACTTCTTCAAGCATGAGAACGGCAAGCACACCATGATTCTGGGCGACTCGCCCTCGGCCCACCAGCCTTGCCCGGACCAGGCGCGCGCGATGCTGGAGCGCACCACCGGGCGCGGCGCGCTCCGGGAAGAGGATGTGGTGTACTCCTGGCGCTTCGAGAACGCGCTCCGTACCGGGAAGTTCTCGTACATGGACTACAACTTCGAGACTCCCGGCACCAAGCTTCAGTCCGAGGTGCAGAGCCAGATCAACCAGGGAGGCAACCAGCGGTTCGAGGTTTACGACTACCCCGGCGAATTCGAGAAGCGGGGTCAGGGCGACGCCTTCGTGAAGCTCCGCATCGAGCAGGAAGAGGCCGAGCACGCCGTGGTGAGCGGCCACAGCGACGTCCGCGCGTTCATCTCGGGGTACAAGTTCGATCTGTACGGCCACGACCGCCGGGACCAGAACGGCAGCTACGTCCTGACCTCGTTGACGCACCAGGCCGAAGAGGGCGGCTTCTACTCGGGCGCCGGCTCGGCGAGCGACTCGACCTACAGCAACACCTTCACCTGCATCAAGGCTTCCACGCCGTTTCGGCCTCCCTGCGTCGCACCCAAGCACCTCGTCCATGGCATCCAGACGGCGGTGGTGGTGGGACCCTCCGGGGAGGAGATCTACAGCGACAAGTACGGGCGCGTCAAAGTGCAATTCCACTGGGACCGTGTTGGCAAGAACAACGAGAACAGCTCCTGCTGGGTGCGGGTCGCGCAGCCCTGGGCCGGCAAGGGTTGGGGATTCATCACCCTCCCGCGCATCGGCCAGGAGGTGGTGGTGAGCTTCCTGGAAGGCGACCCCGACCGGCCGCTAATCACCGGCAGCGTGTACAATGCCCAGCAAGGCGTGCCCTATCCACTGCCCGACAAGCAAGTGATGAGCACCTGGCGGTCGAGCAGTTCCAAGGGCGGCGGCAATTCCAACGAAATCCGGTTCGACGACACCAAGAGCAAAGAGCAGATTTTCGTGCACGCAGCTTACGACTACGACATGCTGGTCGACCACGACCGTAAGGAAACCATCGTCAACGAGAGCCATCACCTGATCAAGGGCGACCACTTCGAGCGCTCGAAGAAGGACCGGCACGTCTACGTCGATCAGAACCTGAACCAGAAGGTCGGCTCTACGCACTCTCTGAACGTGGGCAGCAACCTGCAAGAGAAGGTAGGCCAAAACTGGGCCATGGACGCCGGCACGGAGATCCATCTCAAGGCCGGCATGAACTGCGTCATCGAGTCGGGGACTACGCTCACCCTCAAGGTCGGCGGCAATTTCATCAACATCAACTCCGGCGGCGTATTCATTAAGGGCAGCATGGTGATGATCAACAGCGGCGGTGCGGCCGGCTCCGGCGCGGGTTCCAGCCCCACCGCGCCGACCGATCCCAAGGAAGTGAGCCCGGGCGCGCCGACTGAGTCGGCGCCTCCGCCGCCCCAACCGCGTCCGCCGAAGCACGCCACCTACAGTCCTGCCGCCAGCATGTTGAAGCAGGCCGCGGCGCAAGGGTCGGCGCTGTGCCAGGTCTGCCCGTACTGCCAGAGGCAGCAATGACCGGGGGAACATGGACAAAATCGTCGAGGCAGTGAGTCCGATCCTGTTCAAAGAGGACGGGGCGAGTGTGTACGCGATCCTGGACGGCGGTTCCATCCCCGACCTCCTGGACAAGCTCTACGGCGCGCAGCGGCCTGAGTTCGAGTGCCTCTACACCGGCGAGATCAAGCCCGACCTGGCCGAGGTGGCCCCCTACCTGGTCCGGCTCGAGCCCAAGAGCGATTTCACCGAGTGGGTGATCAAAGAGGGGTGGGGCAAGCACTGGGGCGTCTTCGTGCTTGCCCCGGTGGACTTCCGCGCCATGCGCCACCACCTGCGCCAATTCCTGATGGTCCACGGCAGCGATGGCAAGCTGTTCTACTTCCGCTTCTACGACCCGCGCGTGCTGCGGACCTATCTGCCCTCCTGCAACCCCGGGGAACTGACCGAATTCTTCGGTCCCGTCAAGACCTGGGTGCTGGAGGGGGAAGAGCCAGCCGCGCTGCTGCGCTTCGACCTCGCCGACGGCAAACTGGTCCCGCACAAGGACGAGCTGAAGCTGGCCTAGGTTGTCGCTTCGCCCCAATCAGTGCTATTACTATCGTTGAGAGCTCCGAGGAGGGCACGATGCGCCGTTTTGTGTTTTGGCTCTTTCTGGCTGCCGCGCTGACCACTTCCGCGGCCGCGCAGCAGAAGAAGCGCGTTGCCGTAATCAACTTCGACTACGCCACCGTCCGCAGCTCTGTGGCGGCCATCTGGGGCACCGATCAGGACATCGGCAAGGGCATCGCCGACCTGATTGTCGAGAAGCTGGTCGCCAGTGGAAAGTACTCCGTCATTGAGCGCAAGGCGCTGGACAAGATCCTCAGCGAGCAGAACTTCTCCAACAGCGACCGGGCCGACTCCAACACCGCCGCCAAGATCGGCCGGGTGCTGGGGGTGGATGCGATTGTCATGGGCAGCATCACCCAATTCGGCCGCGACGACAAGAGCACCGGGGTCGGCGGCGGCGCGATGAGCCGCGTCTCCGGCCGGTTTGGCATCGGCGGCTTCAAGCGCACGGAAGCCAAGGCGGTGGTAGGCATCAGCGCGCGCATGGTGAACACCGACACCGGGGAGATCTTCGCCACGGCCAAAGGCGTCGGGGAATCCACCCGCAAGGGAACCTCGCTGCTCGGCGCCGGCGGAGGCTCGGTGGCTGCCGGCGCCGGCGGGGACATGACTAGCAAGAACTTCGCCAACACCATTCTGGGCGAGGCGGTGAACGCCGCCGTGGACCAGCTTTGCGCGCAGCTCGATCAGCAGTCGGCGCGGCTGCCGGCCAGGGCCGTGGTCATCAACGGGCTGGTGGCGGATGCCAGCGGCGGCTCAATCGTCCTCAACGTGGGCAAGCGGGCCGGGCTCAAAGTCGGCGACCGCCTCGAGGTTCGCCGCAAGATCCGCGACGTGCGCGACCCGGCGACCGGCAAAATCCTCCGCAGCATTGCGGACAAGGTGGGCGAGGTGGTCATCACCGACGTTGACGAGCAGTCGGCGGTGGGACAATACACCGGAAGCACGCCGGCCAAGGTCGGCGACATGGTGCGCAACCAGTAAGCGAGGACCTGTATGGCATTCAACGTCGGCGACACTGTCGGAGACTACCAGATCATCGGCATCCTGGGCGCGGGGGGAATGGGCAAGGTCTACAAGGTGCGGAACGTCATCTCCGACCGCACCGAGGCCATGAAAGTGCTCCTCCCCAACCTGGCCGAGGCGCCCGAGCTGGCCGACCGCTTCATCCGCGAGATCAAGCTGCTGGCCAGCCTCAACCATCCCCACATCGCCGGGCTGCACACCGCGCTGCGGATGGAGAACCAGCTCCTCATGATGATGGAGTTCGTCGAGGGGCACACGCTCGAGGAGCGGCTGCGCGAAGGACCGATCACCCTGTGGGAGGCCGTCGACTACATGTCCCAGGCGCTCTCCGCGCTGGGTTACGCGCACGAGCGCGGCGTGGTCCATCGCGACATCAAGCCGGCCAACATGATGGTGACCCCGCAGGGCCAGGTGAAGCTGATGGATTTCGGCATTGCCAAAGCCATGGCCGACCGCAAGCTCACCATGACCGGCACGACGCTGGGCTCGCTCTTCTACATGTCGCCCGAGCAGGTGAAGGGGATCAGCACTCTGGACGGCCGTTCGGATCTGTACTCCGTGGGCGTCTCGCTGTACGAGATCGTCACCGGCACCCGGCCTTTCAAAGGGGACAGCGACTACTCGATTATGGTGGCGCATCTGGAGCAGCAGCCGGTGCCGCCGATCCAGTTGGATCCGACGCTGCCGCCCGGCTTGGACGAGGTCATCCTGACCGCGATCCAGAAGGACCCGGCAGACCGCTTCCAGACCGCCCAGGCGTTTCGTGGAGCGCTGGAGAGCGTGAAGCAGAGCCTGGCTCCGCCGGTCGGGGAGAAGCCCGCCGTGGGGGCCGCCGCCGCTGCGCCTCCGGTCATGGCGCCGACTCAGACCGGCGGAGTGCTCCGGCAGCCGCCGGCTCCCGCGCCGCAGGCCACGCCCGTTCCGCCTGCGCCCATGCCGGCAGCTCCGTACGCCGCTCCCGCTCCGCCGCCCCCGTACGCCGCACCCGTTCCCCCGCCGCAGTACGCCGCGCCCGGTCCGCCGCCGCAGTACGCTGCGCCCGTTCCGCCGCCGGCTCCGCCGGCCAGCCACCGGGGGCTTTACATGGCCTTGGGAGGGATCCTGGTGGTGGCCGTGCTGGCCGTCGCCGCCATCTACTTGCCAGGCTGGTACCGTGCGCGCGCCGGCGGCGCCCAGACTCCTCCCGTGGTCGACCAGCAGCAGCAGCCACCGGCTCAGCAGCAGACCGAAGCCGCCAAGCCGCCGGTTGAGCCTGGGGCTCAGACGCCGCTGGAACCGGCCGCGCAGCCGCCGGGCCAGGGGCCTGCGGCCTCCGCGCAACCTCCTGCAACCTCCGTGCAGCCTCCCTCGAGCGCCGTACAGACTCCGCGCCAGCCTCCGCCACCCCGAACCGGCTCGACGCAGCCACCAGCCGGCGCGGTCGAGCCGCCCGTTCAACCCCAGCACGCCACTGCGGCGCCGCAACAGATTCCGCCCCCCGTCGATCAGGAAGCCCTGGACCGCTCGCGCGAGCGCCTGGGGATGCTCGCCGCCCGCGCCAATGCCGTGCGCGGCACGCTCCAGAACCTCGAGCAGCAGCAGCGCAGCACGGGCGTGGGCCTTCGCATCGACATCTCGGCCTCCTGGAAGCGAATGGAGTTTCTCCTGGACGAGGCCGAGGCCGCGCTCAAGCGGCAGGATCTGGCCGCCGCAAAGAGAAACTTGGACAACGCCGAGCGCGAGACCGACAAGCTCGAGCAGTTCCTGGGCCGCTAGAACGCTTATACGGATTCTGTGCGTAAGTACTTTCCTTATGCCGTGCTGCTTGCTGAGGTGCTGGTCTTCTACCGGCACGTGCTGTTCTATCCCGGCTACGTCTTTCCCTGGGACCTGCGCTACTTCCACTACCCGCACGCCTGGTTCATCGCCGAGTCGTTCCGCAACTTCGACCTGCCGCTCTGGGACCCGTTCACGTATTTCGGGAGGCCCTTCCAGGCCAACATCCAGACGCAGGTGCTGTACCCGCCGCTGGCGCTGCTGATCGTCCTCCGGAACCTGCTGGGCGGCGACCTGCTCTATTTCCTCGAGTGCCACGTGGTCCTGCACGTCTTCCTGGGCGGGGTATTCGCCTACTGGCTGCTGAAGCGTCTGGGAGCGGGCGTTCCAGCGGCGCTGCTGGGCGCGACGGTGTACCAGTTGGGTGGCTTCTTCCCGGCGCACGTCGAGCACATGGGCGCCGTCTGCACCGCGGCATGGATTCCGCTGGCCTGGCTGAGCGTGATTTCGTTGCGGGACAGCCGGCGCTGGCTTCCCGTGCTCGCCTTCGCTCTGGCCATGTCGGTTTTTGCGGGGCACACGCCGCTCACGGCGGTGGTGTTCGCCTCGACGCTGTTGCTCTCCGTGCTGCTGGTGCTGTTCCGGGAGGCGCCGCGCCGCCTGCCGCTGCTGGCGCTGGCTGGCTGCGCCTGGGCGGCGCTGATGGCGGCGGTGCAGCTTCTCCCCACCATCCAGCTCAGCGGGCTGAGCATCGCGCAGTACCGCACGGACTGGCTGAAATCGGGCGGCGGCGTTCCGCTTCAGAGCCTGGTTTCGCTGGTGTGGCCTGACTACTACAACATCTTCGACTTGAGCCGCTACTCCTTCCACGGGGAACTGAGCTTCATGTACCTCTACTGCGGCGTCCTCGGCCTGGCGCTGGCCCTGGGCGCCGCCCTCCTCCGCAGGCGGAGACAGACGATCCTGTTCTCGGTCATGACCGTGGTCTGGCTCCTGGTGATGCTGGGCGATTCGACGCCCCTCGGGAGGGCGGCCTCCCTGCTGCTGCCGGCCTCCATCCGCAACGCGCTGCACCCCGAGTTCGCGGCGCCGTGCTTCATCCTGGGCATCGCGGTGCTGGCGGGCCTGGGCGCCGAAGGCTTCTTCAGGCTGCGGCCTCTGGCCTACGGGGCCGTGGCCCTGGCTGCGCTGGACCTCATTCTGGTGGGCTCGGGCCGGCCCATGAATGCGGCCTCGGTGGCCCAGGAGCCGGGCGTCAGCCACGACAGTTTCCAGGGCAGCACCATGGACGTCGAGCGCCTGCGGATGCTCGCCGGGCGGAGCTTCCCGCCCGCGCGCATCGACACCATCGATTCCTCCCAGAACTGGGCCATGGCGGCGCCGCTGCTGGAAATCCCATCGGCCAACGGCAACGATCCGATGGCGCTGGCGCGCGCCATCCAGGTGCGGCTGGCCTTCTGCCGGGGCGAGCGCTGGGGCGCCTACTACCAAGTCACCCAGCCCGAGTCGCCGGTGCTGGACCTGGTGAACGTCCGCTACCTGCTTTCGCGGGAACCGGTGGCGGGTCTGACCCCCATCACCCGCTTGCGGCAGGATTACGTCTACGAGAACCCCAAGGCGCTCCCGCGCTTCTTCCTGGTGAATCGAATCCGCGCCGCCCGGAGCATGGAAGAAGCCGTCCGCCTCCTGCACTCCCCCGATTTCGACCCCCGCCGCGAAGCCATCGTAGAAAACCTGGGGACAGTCACCATGTTTCCCGATTCCGCGCCGCTGGGCCGGGTGAAGGTGCTGCGCTACGAACCCCGCACCGTGGTGGTCGAAGTGGACACGCCCGCGCCGGCCTTCCTGGTGACCTCCGAAGCGCACTACCCCGGCTGGCGTGCCTTCACGGAAGACCGGGAACTTGCGTTCCACTACACCAACGTGGCCTTCCGCGGGCTCCCGGTGCCGGCCGGCCGCCACCTCATCCTCATGCGCTTCGCGCCGCCGCTGTTCAAACGTGCCGCCGCGCTCAGCGCCCTGGCCTGGCTCGCCGTCGCCGTGTTCATCGTGGTGCCACGCCGGCGAAGGCCCGCGGCCGCGCAGGCACCGCTGTAGTCCCACCGCCTTCAGCGCCGCCCGGCCGCCAGCACTTTCTTCCGCAAGCGGATGGATTGGGGCGTTACTTCGACGAATTCGTCGTCGCGGACGAACTCGATAGCCTGCTCCAGGTTGAGGATGCGCGGGGGCACCAGGCGGATGGCCTCATCCGAGGTCGAGGCGCGCATGTTGGTCAGCTTCTTCTCCTTGACGATATTCACGTTCAGGTCGGCATCGCGCGCGTTCTCCCCGACGATCATCCCCTCGTAGACCTCCGTGCCGGGCGTGACGAAGATCTCCCCGCGCTCCTGGAGGTTGAAGATGGCGTAAGCGGTGGTGCGGCCCGGCCGGTCGGCCACCAGCGAGCCGGTGGGGCGCGTCGGGATGTCGCCCTGCCACTCGATGTAGCCGTGGAACAGCGAGTTCATCACCGCCGTGCCGCGCGTGTCGGTG
>Ga0187878_1000053_pt1 | contig 131887 bp, 119 predicted proteins | sample June2016WEW_17_1_FD_132979 | JGI IMG/M metagenome (GOLD analysis project Ga0187878, IMG submission 132979) | Peatland microbial communities from SPRUCE experiment site at the Marcell Experimental Forest, Minnesota, USA - June2016WEW_17_150 | ecosystem: Environmental > Terrestrial > Soil >... | reverse complement strand
TGGCGTCGTAAGGCCCATGCTCATCGCCAAACCCAACTCAAGACTCATCATGGTCTCCACACCTTGGACTCGAAACCATCCATTCTACCGAGCCATCTCAGAGAAGGGTCGAGGATTTCATGTCTACAGATGGCCGACAAGCCTCAGCCCACTAGTCTCCGCGGAGAAGCTTGAGGCCGACCGCAACGCCCTTGATGTTCTCACATTCAGAAGAGAGTACGAAGCCCAGTTCGTCGAAGAAAACAATTCCTATTTCCCAAGCCACCTTATCTCGCAGTGCGTAGACGGAAGCTATGAACTCCTGAAGGATCAGGACGTTCTCCAAACCGAACACAAAGGCGTCTTTCACCTGGGCGTGGATTTTGGGAAGCGGGTAGACCACAGTGTCGTAGCTGTTCTTGAGGAATCCGCAGGCCGAGTTCAACGCTTAGTCTATCTAAAACAGTTTCCGCTGCAAACAAATTACGCAACGGTAATCGGCTGGATTCGCCGACTCAACGAAGCTTTCAGGTTTGAGACCGCGACGTTAGATCAAACTGGGGTTGGAGAAGCACCTGCCGAAGACGTGAAAACCTTCCTTCACAACGCCGAGGGCGTCATACTAACGAGCAAGATGAAACTAGATGTCCTATCAAACCTGCAACTTCTCATGCAACATGAGAGGTTGAAGATACCGCTCGAAAGAACCATAATCACCCAGCTCAACGAGCAGCAATATGAGATCAGTAAGACAGGGGAACTAATCTTCTCACACCCAACCCGATCACACGACGATAAACTCTGGGCTTTGGTTTTCTCAGCTTGGGGAGCCAGAAAACCACCCCACCCAAGCTTCTTGCCATTAACCCGCTCCTTTGGACTGAGACCCTAACGCTGCGCAAGATGCGGCAAGGCGACTCAATAGTCATCTGACAAAGGCCTTTCAAACGGCTACCTGTTCTGAACCCTTAGGACCCTTAGCTCAGTCGGGTCCGTGCAATTTGGAGGCTGAATCTATCGGTGAGGTTTTGCGGTAATTGGTTTCTGAGATTCTTCAACTGCCTGCTGCATGGATTTTCGCGCAAGAGTCATGTCAAGTTTGATGAGTTGTCTTACGACTTCGTTGCTTCTATCTAATCGGTACAAGGTTGCTCTACCAATCTTTCGACTGACCCTGAGCGCGCCGGATTTATCCAGCTCCTTCCAATACTTGAAGAACGTAACACGACTCATAGCTAGGTTTCTGACGATCTCGTTCTTGGAATAGTCCGACAGAGGATTGTCTAGGAAGAAGTCGACAATTCGCAGTATCGGGCTCGCACCCAGATACCTTAACGACAGTGTCTCGTTCGGCTTGTATGACATAATTACCACGTTGGTTTCGAAAGTATATAAAAATAAAAAGGATACGTGAGATCGACTCCGTTCAAGTCCGTTTGACAGAGGGCCACTCGCCTAGTGATCAAGTCCAGCCGTGTACCTAGTGAGGCTCTGGTCGAAATGATTGCCGGAACATGCAACGGCTCAGCCGGTGACCACTTTGGGTCCATGGGCAATCTTCTCAGGATCGCTGATTCTCCGGTCTTGGAAAAGTTTAGGTAGTCTCGCCCCTTGCTCGTGTGGTAGGGCCCGTAGCTCAGTCAGATCCGACAAGTTTGGATCCTGATGAGGTAGAGCATCGGAGGTCGGCGCGTGGAGTGCTGGTCGGTGATGCTTTTACCCTTTCGGGAAACGTAACCCAGGGAAGCCACCCGAAAAGAAACTGCTTAACCGCGGTCTTGGGTAAGGGTCCCGGGTTCAAACCCCGGCGGGCCCGCCATATCACTAAACTAGCGGTTCAAATTTGGTTGCCCGCACCATGATAACTTCCCACACGAAATCCCGTATCTCACTAGCAGGCGTAAAGAAATTGAAGTTTCGATAGCCCTTCAGATTACACTCGATCAATTTGGCGAGTTCGGCGAGAACCCATTTATCGCTGGGATTGAGCGCACTATGATAACCACACACACGAAACCTTGAGGTGTGAGACCGCGCTCCATTATTCCGAATTGGGGTAATCGCTTTCTTCTGATGACGTTGGCAAGTGAGTCTGCACCTCGCGCGTTATTGAGAACGATATATTGACGCGCAGGGTTTTGCATTGTGAGCAGTTTCTTCCAGCTCGCAAATCAATCACGATAAATACAAACCGCGTAGCTTATCATATCGGACACGGTTCGATTCGACTTCCCTAAGTGATTCGGGAGATGGTAAACAAGAATTCGGAAACGGTCGGACTCCGCAAACTAGCCGTCGAATCAGGAATGATCGATCCAAAGATTATCAGGGTCAAAGATATTGTGCTGGGTGAATGGGTTCGATGGAAATGTAAGTACGGCTGCCCCGACTACGGTATGTGGTTGACCTGTCCTCCTTGCTCCCCGACTCCGACCGAGACTCGTGCTCTGTTAAGAGAATACAAGCGTGCCCTGTTGTTTCGTATGAAACCAGACAAGGGAAAGATGATGAAGTCGCTGGCCAATTTGGAGCGGAGAGTCTTTCTGGGGGGTCATCCCAAAGCATTGGCTTTCTCAGGCGGATCCTGCAATCTCTGTAGGGTTTGCAACGTACAATCACGTACCTGTCGGAAACCCGAGATTGCACGGCCTTCTATGGAAGCATGTGGTATCGATGTTTTCGAGACTGTGAGAAGGGTAGGCTATCAAATCTCCATCCTGAAAGACAAGACTTCAGAATTGACATATTTCGGAATGGTACTCATAGACTAGCTGAATCGACAGAACCGGGAATCGATGTCCAAATAGTGGGAATAACGAAGGAATGCCGTCAGAATCCGGCTAGGCCCGATTTTACCCGTCCGCCGTCGTTCGTTTTAATGTGTGTGGGTCTAATGATGCGCACACACCAGAACGAGAATCACGGGCACCTCTTTCTTTCCTGTATCGCGGCTAGGATCGGTATGGCTAACGGTGCAAGGATCAGCGACTGCTGAAGACCATACTTGCGTTTGTAGCGCTCCGAATGCGATAGCTCTACGGCGACCTCCTCTCATGTGTAGTAGTCGAATTCGTGCAAGAACATATATTCAATCGGATGTATGCTCTAGTGGAGAAGTTTTTGGATGAGCAAGGGAAGGGTTATCGTTCGCCACAAGATCCGAGACTTTGATGCTTGGAAGCCAATTTTCTACGCGGATTCCAAGCGACAGCGCGATGCAGGTTTCACTCGCTGGTATCTAACCCGGAACAAACATGACAAGAATGAACTGGTCATCATCTTCGAGTGTGAGGATTTGGACAGAGCGAAAGCGATATTCTCAGACCCTAGTTTGGCGGAGTTGATGAGAAAGGCAGGCGTAGTAGATCAGCCAACAATGCTCTTCTTAGAAGAAGTCGAAACCTGCGCTTTGTGACAAGGCTTTTTGATCTTATCTTTGACAGAACCGAAAATAGTGTCCTCGGCGGTCGTTAACGCTTACGGACAATTGGATTAGGCTCCTTGGTACTTCTCGTACCATTTGAGCTCAGGGTTCATGGCTGAACTTACGGACAGCTTGCCTTTTCCCTCTTCGTTCGTGTCGCCTGAGAAAACGTAGAAAGGTCCAAGCAGCTTCTCCTCCCCAAACTTTGCTTTGTCCGCGATTTCTTCGAACACAAAACCAGGGGCGATTGATGGAATGTTACCGCCAATGATGACTTTGCCGCCCTTCATCTGAGCGCCGGCTCTGCCTTCACAGTTCTGCTGAATGAGGATGATGCCACCACTCATGTGTATGCCGGGAAACAGGCCTGCGTTGCCTTCGATTTTGATTGTTCCGTTTCGCATGAAGCACCCTACCTCATTGCCTGCGTTGCCGTGGATGTGAATTGAGCCCCCATTCATTCCTAGGGTAGTTCCCCTGTACCCGGCTCCGATGTAATCTGTGGCGTTTCCTTTGATTTCAATTGAGCCGCCTTTCATCTTCATGCCAAGCCACCGTCCGGCGTCGCCAGTTACTTCGATTGAGCCGCCGGACATTTCTTCGCCCAAGTACATTCCCACATTTCCATCCACGATTATGGAGCCCGACGACATTCTGTAACCGATCTTACGTACCTTCGAGGCATCGCCGATAATCCTGATCGTGGTTTTATCTGAGCGGTCGGAATTTTCCATCATGACCTCAAATACCTCAGCAAGGTCTACTTGCCTGTTTCCCTCCCAGATCTTGATGCGTCTGATCTCTTCAACTCGTTTCGTGCATAGGATTTCTGGAGTTATCTCTCCAGCCTCGACTGGAATTTGAAGTGCCCGCTTGATCCTGAGAACTATCTCGGTCATGGGTTAGACCCGCGCTTTAATGTCTATCCGGTGAGACCTTGCCAGTTCCCGATCATCCATTGCGTAGTTGTCCATTTGAACTGTGTAGTAGTCATCGAAAGTTTTTCTCAAATCTGACTCAACATCGTGAGTGATGCTGTCTGACATGGTGCTGTTGACCCAAAAAGTTCGACCAAGCGGGGTGGCTACTATTTCGCCATCCTTAACCACGGTCTTGCCGTCTTTGATTGTGAATGCGGCTTTCTTCAACGCTCTCCTCACCTTGATGTAATCGTTTGAGGAATCAATTTTCCTTGGATCTATGTTGTAGACGGCGAGGTCTGCGTCTGCTCCTACTCCCAGGTGGCCTTTCTGATCTAGTCCCAGAGCTTTGGCCGTTCCGGCCCTGGTTACGATGGCTATTTCTGAAAACGAGTACTCTCTATCAAGACCGGGCAGGTCAAGCTTTCTTTTCGCGGTTTTGTTTATCTTTTTCATGGAACGCTCCCTAGCTTTCTTGCTCATCAGCCAGGAAATGATCTTAGGGTATTTTGTGAAATCGCCTCCGTTTGGATGGTCTGTGGTCATGAACACTCGCCATGGGTCTCTGATGAGGAGAGCGAGCTCTAGGCCAATCCCCCACTGAATTGCATTTACATAGTTACTTCGTCGATAAGTGTACGGAACTACTCCTGCACCCGTTTCAACTTCAACATCAGCGTTCATCCATTTGTTCTTCGTTAGCTGGTAGAGCATGTACTGGAAGCCTCCGTCTGCCGTCATCGTTGTCGTGTCCATGAAAATAATTTGGCCGAGGTCGACAGTTACGTGACCGTGCTTGTTCACGTAGTCTGCAATTTCAGGTGCGCCTGAACCGACATTGTGCCAAGCCGAACCTGTGCGACCAGTGAACTGCACATGAGTGACATGTATAACCGGTTTGGTGTCGTTGGCGAGATCGCGTACGGCTTCCATCGTTTTGATGGTGGTTTCGTAATTTCCGATTTGGGCAAGGTCGTTTGTGTGGACATGAATTGTGTGTGGTAAGTTCAGTAGTTGGTTTGCTTTGCAGAGTCCCCGCAGTATCTGCCTTGGCGTGATGTCAAAGTTCGGCACAGGGTCCTCTAGTCCTATAAGGGATCTTCCCCACCTCCAGGCTTCAACGCCACCTGGATTGACGATCTTGACGGCGTAGCCTTTGGTTGCTCGGAGCATCCACGCAATGTACGCTGCACATTCTTCGATTCGGTCCTGTTTCAGATACTCCATTGTGTGCCAGTCATTACCGAATAGTGGGAAGCAACCTTTGTCCACGATCGGAGTGTCGTCAAGTTCCTCGTGGGTGTGTCTTGTTTTGAGTAATGGTGTTGCGGGCTCAAAGACGGTTGTGTAGCCTAGTTTCGCGTACCTGTAGCCTGTTGTGAATGTGGAGGGAATTGAGTGGCCTGTTCCTGCGCGTGTGATCGGTGTGTGCGATTCGACGTCCTTTACGTGATCTTCCGGTCTAAGAATTCTTCCAGCGTTGACTTTCGATCCTGCAATGTGTGAGTGGATGTCGACCCCGCCAGGCATTACGATCATTCCTGAAGCGTCGATTACTTCTGCCGAGGACGCGACGCTCTCGACGACTTTGCCGTCCTTGATGCAGATGTCTAGGGCTTCCCCATCGATTCCGTTGAGGGGGTCAAAGACGATTCCGTTCTTTACGATTAGCTCGTTCAACGTCTCACGACCCCTTCAGTTTCTTTACCTGTGCCAGTATGTCGCTGAGAACCTCAACGTCAGACCTTATTCCTGGGGGTGGTGGAACGACTGGCTTTAGCATGAGGGCGACGCCGTCCATTCGGTATATGACCCCACCCGTTTCTATTCCTACTATCGTAGATGGAAAGGCAATCTCTGAAACAATCGATGTCGCCGATGGATGTGGGTCTATAGTGATCACCGGGATTTGTGCCAAACGCTTGGCGGTTTCCAGGGGAAAATTGGAAATCGGGTCGGAGGCAACGACCAAGGCTGCGTCGCAGTCGCCTCTTTGAAGTATGTCTATTACAGTCGTGTCGCCTGGGTTGTAGCGTGGGTAGCCATGGCTCAAGTCAACGGCATATGGGTAACCAGTGGTCCATGCTAAGACTTGGTCAGCGCCGTCGACATTATACCATCCTCGCATAGGCATTATGAGGAACTTTGTCCTCGAATTGAGGTCACGGACAAGCGATAGAGCCGCGTCGATGTTTCTGTGTCTACCAAGTGACATTGTGAGGCCGACGCCGAAGAAAATTACCCCAAACTCACAACTGACCATGAGGTCGGCTAATTCTTCGATTTTCTCGGCTGAAACGCCAGCGATTTCTTCCTGCTCTAGTTCGTCGCCTCTTGCGGCGACTCGTAAAGCGCACAAGAGTTCGTAGTCGCTGTTAGGCGCAATCTGAATGAAATGATCTGCCAACTTTGCGGTATCAGTCTTGCGCACGTCAACAACAATGAGTGTTCTGCCTTTTCGACCGTCATGGAATCGGCCTTTGCTCATTGCTGTGTAACGAGTAACGTGGTGGGGGTGAGAGTGGACTGGGTTCGATCCCCAATATATGACCAAGTCAGCCCGCTGCCTGACTTCGCCCAAACTGCTGCTTACCTCACCTATGTCATGCACCCCTAACATTGTTGGGCCATGGCATACGGTTGTGGTGTTGTCCATGACTCCGCCGACCCATTCGGTAAGTTCAACGCCAACCCTTATGGCTTCGCAGCTGGTGGAACTCCACCCGTACAGTATTGGGTATCTGGCTTTGGCCAGGATCTCGGCGCTTCTTCTAACTGCCTCCTCATAGGTTGCTTCCTCGTATTCCCCGTTTTTTCTTATGAGTGGGGTTAGGTGGCGTTCACGATTGTAGTTCAAGAACTTGTTGAGCGATGTCGAACAGCCACTACGGACCTGTCGAACTTTGCCGTTCTCGACTGTGACCTCAAGGTCGTCGCAGGTGGCGCCACAGAAGGTGCATACTACGTTGCGTACGATCGTGTCAGTCAATTATCTTTGGCTCTTTGTAATTTGTTCTATGAGACTTCGGAGGTTAAGGATTTTCTCTGTGTGCGCGGGTGTGATTTCTGCTTCGACTCCTTTGAAGGAGGGCATCCCCGTTCCATAAGTCTCAGAGGACAGAACGGCATTCGCCCATGGCCCGTAGGGCATGAACGCGACCCCCCTTTGAACACGCTGTGAGGCTGTAGCAGCTCTCACAACAACACTTCCTGTATCCGTAGTGATCTTAACGTTTTCATTGGGTGATATTCCAAGCACCTTTAGGTCTTCGGGATCGAGCTCACACACGGCTGCATTGCGAAAATAATCCTCAGAGAATTTCCCTGAAACCTTTCCTCTTGCCTGGCCGAGGCTTCTTCCTGAAATCAACTTCACATGTAGACTTGGCAACTGAGCTCATGATAGCTGGTTTTGGATGGTATAAAATCCTGAGGTACATGTCTCACTTATGGTATCTTGTTGTCAGTCCGCCTGGTCGCTTGTATTTGTTGCGGGCGCGTTTCAAACGCCCGTGGAGGCCTTGTATACTATTGTGGAAACCTGTGTCATAGGGGTGCCGGTGCTAACTATTCTGAAAACTGCAGGACTTTTGGATTGGCCTCTTTCATGAATCTGTTTGAATGAGGCCGGGTGAGGTACTGACTTATTCTGGTTTTCTTGGCTTCTCCAACAGCTTGCGCTTCGAATATGGCTCGCCCTCTTGGCTGTGAGGCATTCTGAGAACATTGTCGTTCAATTTCTCAATCTCTCTTGCTTGGTCAGCCAACTTCGCTGCCTGACGCATCATCTCATGCGCTGCTGCGACGAGCTGGGTATACTGTTCCCAATCCTTAAGCACGAAGCATCCTTCTACGGTTAGGTCGGCGACGTTCTTGGCGATTTCGTAGGCCGCTATGGCTTTGGATTTTGCGTAGGGGTTGCTGAGTCCTGATGACCCGATGGCCTTGTCTCTGTTGACTATGATCCTTGGAAGAGCAATGGTTTGACCACTTTGAACTGAACGGATTGTTTTGTCAATTTCCTGCCACAACACGTTGAAAACTCCTGCAACCGTTAGGACTTTCACAAGGTCCGCGTTGAAAAGGGACATTTCATTCGGGTCCAAGAATTCCCTTCTGGCACCTATCATGGAGTCAGCCTCAACTATGAGGTAACCTGCTCCCGATCTCTCAATATCTTTCAGCGCTTTTTTTGTCGGACTGTCAGAGACCACAATTGTCGAAATCCCGGCTTGGACGAGCATTTCTCGGAGTTTTGACGGTCCAAGAAGGGCCGCATTCGGGCTCACCGCAACTGCGATGTTTGGTTTGAACCCAATCATCTTCTCGGCCACTTCTACAGCTTGATCGACACCCATTTTGGCACCTGACGTTATCACCCGAACATCAATGTCCTTGCGATCCGCTCGCTCATCCAAAAGGAGTTCAAGAAGCAAACCGGCCCCAATGTTACCGAGCTTGCAGAATCCGACCTTCACGACCAAACTAGAGCACCACTATACCTCACTCTGAGGACCCCTTGTATAACGCTTCCCGCGGCTTTCGTTTTGAAGTAAATAGCATATTTGAAATATGTAAGAAACCGACCATCAGAAATCATCTTAAGCAGAAGTGACCCCTTGTCTTGAGAACATCTTGTCCAACCTAGTTGAAGTCGAAGATACATTCGCCGAAGCTTTTCCGATGGTGGCAGGAAGAATTCTGATTACGGCCGACGATGAGAAGTGGGCGTTGACCGCCGCTAGGGCTGCGACGGGTTTCGCCTCATCAATAATTATGTCGCCTACAGAGGCTGGGGTTGAGGGCCCAATCGTCTCGCCAAACAAAACTCCGGACGGAAGGCCTGGTGTCCACATTCAGATGTACCACAGAACTCGTACCGAACTCAAACGACAAATGATTGCCAGAATTGGGCAGTGCATTCTGACCTGCCCTACCACGGCGGCATTTGACGGCATGCCTGACGCGAAAAGACGCTTGAGAATTGGGTGGGCTCTGAGGATGTTTGGGGATGGCTTTGAGTCCAAAGATCACCTGGGAGATCGAAGGATTTGGCGTATCCCTGTGATGGAGGGCGAGTTCATAGTCGAGAGCAGGTTCGGGGTCCGTCGATGTGTAGCGGGAGGCAACTTCATCATAATGGCCGACAACCAGAAAGCAGGGCTGCAAGCTGCTGAGCAGGCTGTACAAGCAATAAACAGAGTCGAAGGAGTCGTCCTTACTTTTCCCGGAGGAATCTGTCGATCAGGATCTAAGGTTGGGTCGATGAAGTACAAACTTCCAGCCTCGACGAACCATCTGTTCTGTCCTACGATTCGCAACTCGGTTAACGGCACTCTCGTGCCTGACGGAATCAAGAGCATCTACGAGCTTGTGTTTGATGGACTCACGTTCGACATTGTCAAGCGAGCAATGAAGGAAGGAATTAACGCAGCTTCTTCCGTCGCTGGAGTCAAAAAGATCACTGCCGTGAACTTCGGAGGAAAGCTTGGACCGTACCACCTCAAACTAAAAGAATGTTGATCAAAGGCCTAAACATCTTCTAGGTGCAGCTCGTATTTCAAAAAAGCGTTCCTTGTCGTATCAAGTAAACGGAATTTTGTGGAAATGCTCTTAATGGGATTCTACTTGAACTAGTTGACTAAATGGGATGACAGCATCGAGGACATCACCAGCCGAAGTTGAATTTCCCGACCAGGAACGGCGCGTGAAGGTGGCAGTAGGGAGAACACTGCTTGATGCTGCGCCCAAGTGACTGAGTGCCATGAATCACTATAGTGTTGTGAGCATGGTTAATCGCCCGCTTTGCCATCATGCAGCTTGTCAACAATCCGATTATTTTTCGAGACTCCAACGATGTGGGAACAAGGTTTATGGAGCGCGAAGGAAACGGACTGGGATCTTGTTCTAGGTGGGCAACAATGACTTCTAAGATCTTGATAATCTATGATTCTAGGGAAGGTATGACCGAGAAAGTAGCTAAGATTGTGGCTGAGGGGGCAAAACGAGTAGCAGGAATTACGGTTGAACTAAAGAGGGCTGATTCCTTGGCTCCACAAGACGCTGCTAATGCCGACGGATACGCATTCGGATCTCCGTCGCACTTTGGCATAATGTCCGGTAAGATGCTGACAGCCTTAACCGACCTCCATTCGGTGCGGCTCAAGATGGCAGGCAAACCGATGGCAGTCTTTACTACAGGGACTGGTGGCCAGGTGACCGCACTCGAGAACATTGAACGAATCATCGGTGTGTTCAATCCGAGTTTCGTGAAGCCGGGAATAGCAATAGAAACAGTGCCATCTCGTGCGAGTCCATGGAAGATCGACAAAGAGCAGGCCGCAGACCTCGGAGAAAGGCTTGCGAAGGCCGTAGGTAAGAAAGGCGCAAAGTAGAGCGACGCGAAAAGTGCACTGTTCGTTCTGACGCCAACAACATGCTGGGGCCCCTCACAAACGATGCCGTTTGCGGACTAATCCCTGACTACGCATCAAAGACGAACATTCTGGCTACCCGTAAGAGTATTGAGAGATGACTTGATTGGGCTTACTCGGCGGCCTGAAGAACTCAATTGCATTTCTGACTATCATCCCGGTCGGGATGGATTCGGACGGCGTTATTCAAGCCGCGAGGTACATGCCCATTTTTCCACTAATTGGGGCATTTGTGGGGTTTGCAGCTGGAACACTCGTATGGGGTCTCAGCCATTTTCTCCCAAATCTGCTAGTCGGAGCGCTTGGTCTCGGGTTCCTTCTGTTGGTTAACGGTGTTCAAAATACCGATGGATTGCTTGACTTCGGAGATGCCTTAATGTGTCATGGTTCGCGAAGACGAAAACTGCGAGTAATGCGAGATCCCCACACTGGCGCGGGGGGGTTCGCTCTGGGTTTGATCGTCTTGCTAGCAACTGCGCTTGCCATTGCGAGCTTGGATAATACCAAGGCAATCGAACGCCTGGTTGCAGTAGAGGCGGCAGCCAAGTTCTCGATGGTGCTTGAAGCCGGCCTAGGCAAGTCAGCTCAGAAAGGAATCAACACATTTTTTGTACGTACCATGCACGCGAGGCGGCAATTATGTCTGGGCACTTCATTCGTGCTCTTCTTTGCGATATCCGCGCTGGCCCTTCAGGTGACAGGATTCATCGTTTGCTTGATTGCCATAGGCACTACCGTGGTCATGCTGGCATTGGCCACTAGAGCGTTCGGTGGCATAACTGGTGATGTTATGGGTGCAACCAATGAGGTAACCCGACTAATAGCGATGATTGCGATTCTGGTGAGCACACGATAGCTTTGACCGTGGTCATCATGGCTATTGGCAGAGCAAAACGGATGCCTCATAGGCATAGGCGGCATACAAGCTGCCGTCGACCAAGCTGAGTAGTGTATCAAGACGTACGTAGTTGAAAGGACGCATTGGCGGCAAAGCCGTGATCCGGTGCGCTCATCGGACTTTTCGCCAAACTCAATAGACCGGATTGTTGCTACCGTTGGTGAAAACAATACGAAAACGGCGGTGGGGCCAAAAAGTTAGCTGACTAAGTTGTTGCAAAGCCAGACGCAGAATACGAACATTCTATGAAGGACGTGATTAGTCTACTTGACCTACCAGAGCTCACCGCTTCAGGCGAATTTTCGTGGCGACCTCTTGAGCTCTCAAGGCATCTTCTCCGGTCATGTTTGGTTGCTTGTGTTTGAGGATGCATTCAACGAAGTGCTCGTCTTCCTGATAATGCCCCCAGACCCTTGACCCTGGCTCCCTCAAGGTCCAGTGCTGTTCATCAGGATCGTCGCCGCACAGTGTTACAGCATCATTGCCCGTGGCTGTCAGGCTGTTCATGTTATCGCCCAGAATCTCGAGTTTGCTGACGCTTGCAGCTGGCCTAACGAGGCCGCTAAACTGCAAAGTAGCAGCCGTCCCATTTGAGAACTTGAGCACCGAAAGGGAACAGTATCCCTTGGTTCCACCGAGCATTGCAAGCACAGGCTCGTTCCATGCAGAGTCAACTTCCACGACTTCGGCCTCAAGAAGCCAACGCAGAAGGTCAATCGACCAGACCGACAAGGTGAAACCGGGTCCCCCACCGCTCTTCTTCTCATCCCAAGCCCAAGAACTCGCAGGCCACTGCTCGGCCAGAACGCTTGCCGGAATGAACTCCCTGTAAAATGCAGCGACTGGTTTACCTATCGAACCCCTTTCAATCAGCGTCTTTGCCTTGACATAATTCGGAGTAAATCTGAAGTTTAGGCTGGGCATGAAAACCACTCCTGCCTTCTTAGCCTCACCGACCACTTCTTTGGCTTCAGCCATGGTTGGGGCTAGAGGCATCTCACACAGCACATGCTTGCCTGCCCTCATCGCATCTATCGCAAATTGAGGATGAAGGAACGTAGGCACGGAAATCACCAAAGCGTCCACATTCGGATCCGCGATGAGGTCTTTGTGATTGGAATAGACAGACTTGACCTTTGCCTTCTCAGCCGCTTTCTTCGCGCGTTCCACATCCATATCGGCAACAGCCACAAGCCTGGCACCAGGAATCTTCCGGAAGGCCGCGAGGTGGGCTTTCTCCCCAACAAAACCTAAGCCAACTATTCCAACGCCTACTTCTGTCTTCGACAACTTCTGCACAAGCGGCGCAGGCTCCGAGCGTGAAATATTAACCATCGCCTTCGGTTTTCAGACGCGAACATGAGGAAGTATTTCGGTCAAACCTCCTGATGTGAATCTCCGCGAAACCTTGCCGAGGCGAAGTGATGTGAATTTCGGGGGAAAACTTGGAGCCTACCAGATCCAACTCATCGATGCTTTGGCTTCGGCATGAGCATATGATTCATAATATCGCCTCTGTGTGAGTGGGCTGCCTGCTCACGTAACTAGCTTTATGAAGTCTAATTTTCCGCCCTTTTGCGAGCCCACAACAACCCTTCGGTATCTTAGGTGGGCCGAGTTATCGAAGACATCTTCGAGAGTTCCTCTGACCTTGACTAAGTCATGTTTTGTGGCGATGTCCGCGTACAACGCCTCATAACTAACAATCTTCTCAACTTTGCCTTTCCCTTTCATCTGATCAAGAGCGACGCGATCTACGACATAGATGGCTGGAAGAAAGAACGAATCCTTGGAATCCACAATTCGTGCCGTGCCCTGTACGAGGCCGCGAGGAACGTATATTTCATCACCATATTGTTCCCTAGTGTTCCGGTCAGTCCTAATTGGGTGTATTGAGAAAACTGTGTCCTTGAACATGCCTTTGTTCCATTTCCTGGAGTATAGGTCCTTAGACTCTTTCATAGTTAGATGATGGGCTGACATTTGCTCCCTGCACCATTTGGCAAGACTTCTCCCCTCAAACCTCCTCAAGATACGCTTCTGGCGGTACAGTTTCAGCAACGTCTCCTTGACGCGCTGACTGTGATAGCGGCCATAAACCGTAAGGTCGATGTCGCTGAATCTCACGTTATGAATATCTACCAGAATCGATCCGGTGATCCCCAAATCGTCGACCGAAACACCGCTTTCGTCTGAAATCGTCAAGGCCAATTCGACCGCTTTCTCCTCCAGAAGATCACGATGCTTGGAATTTAGCAACTCATTCAAGCGTTCTTCAGGCACGTAATATTTCGCAATTTTCGTACGAGGAACAGCAGAGAACGTCATGTTGAGGATTTGAGAGGAGAACACGTACTGCGGGTACGTCTTCTGCAACAGCTCAACTGTCTTCATTGCATTTGATGCGGAATAATATTTCATCGACCGAACATATCTCCTAATCCGCCTCCCCCATCTTCCTCGGCGATCGGGCAGATATTTTAAGTACGCAAGAACGCGATCTTCTGGATGCACGTTGCCGACGACTGTGAAGAAAAGCCCGTCAATGGTCTCGATGTAGTCGCGATCACGGAAACTCCTTTTCACATGTTTCAGCAACCTGGCAAAATCATTGTTGTATTGATGATTGTTCAGAAGATATCGGTGCTTTCTGAATCAATGCTGGCATCAGTGCACTACTTACGTGCTTTCGAAATCACAAACTCGGCTATTTGGTCAGCGAGGCTTGTAGTAGTTGTGCTTTGAAGTCCTTTCCATCCAGGCTGAGAATTTACTTCGTTGACTAATGGCCCTGCAGGGCTTTCGAGTATGTCAACACCCGCGATGTCGCACCCAACTGCCTTAGCCGCATTAAGAGCGATTTTCTCGATCTCTGCAGTGGGATTCATGCCAACAGGCTTTGCTCCGCGGCTGACGTTTGTCTTCCACGACCGGGAGATCCTGTACATTGCAGCAACCACTCTTCCTCCAACGATAAGCGTCCTTATGTCTCTACTTTGGTGTTGGATGAACTCCTGGACATAGATGACATGTCTGTAGAAGCGGAGTGTTCTGAAGGCTCTCTCGGCTATGTCGATGTCTGAGATCCTAGCAGCCCCTATGCCTCTTGACCCGAAAATGGGTTTGACGACTGCTTCCCCACCAAAGGCCTTGAAAGCGTTGAGGGCTTCAGAAATCTTCTCAGTAACGACAGTTTTGGGCACAGGAATCCCCACTTCGCTAAGCAACGATAGCGTGTAGTACTTGTCAACTGCCTTTTCTATTGCAGAGGGATTGTTAATGACAGGTATTCCGATTCTCGAAAGTTTGTGGAGTACGTCTAGTTCAAAGACAACCTCGTCCAGTGACCCCCGTCCGATGGGCCTGACCAAAAGTGCTCCCAGGTCTTTGATCATATCAAGCTTCTGAATCGATATATTTGGTTCGATGTTTATTCTAGCCGCAAGATCAGAGAAACTCATTGCGGCTACATGCGCTCTTCTTCTCCGAAAGGCTTTCAAGAGCCCAAACGAGCACCAAGCGTCTTGGTTTCTGGTTAATATACCAATCTGCACTTTGAGACATCTTCTTGTGAGCTCAATTCACTGTAACTGCAACTAAAAACCTCATAGATACGAAGCCAAGTTCGATAAGCGACGAGAATCGAACCGAACTTGCAATCGGCAACGAAGCGAATCAGGACTAGGTATTGGCGACCCGGAGACGACTTCCTCAAGATAATCGTCGAATCTATTGCGGCCGAATGCAAAGATGGCGATATCGTGGTTCTCTCAGAGAAAGCAATCTCAGTAGCAACGGGTTGCGTAGTAGATGAAAACGAAGCTCGACCGGGTAACTTCGCAAAGGTTCTTGCCGGAATTTGGATGAAACTTGTCTGGGGCCACATCCTAGGACGCTTGTGTCATCTCAACAAGAGGACCATTTCTCGATTGAGACGATATCCAAGACCGCTAGGTGATGCTCATAAGGCAACGGTTATGAAATATGCCGGGTTTTGGCAGGCACTGCTTCACTATTCCGAGGGAGGCATTGATGTGACAAATCTTCCCTATTCGCTAGCCTCACTACCGCTGCGAAACTCTGAAGAAGTCGCTGAGAGAGCACGTGAACTAATCGCGAAGGCATGCGAGAAAGAAGTATCTGTCCTCGTCGCAGATACGGACAAGACGTACAGCAGAAAGGGAACGCACCTCACTCCCAGACCCAATGCCATTCGGGGAATCAGGACACTAGGGATTTTGGCCTTTATTATCGGTAGAGCGCTTCGCTGGACTGCTCAGGCGACACCCATTGCGTTATGTGGTCGGCAACTTTCGGTGGCGGAAGCATTGGCCGTGGCAGATGCCGCAGATAGAGCAAGAGGTTACGGTGCTGGAAGAACTGTCTGGGACATGTCCAAGAGATTTGGCGTTGACTTCACGGAAGTGACGTGGGAAATGCTGGATAGAGTTCAGCATTACCCAATCGTCCTGGTTAGGAAGACTCAATGACTCCACTAAAACTCATGGCCTATATCCAGACAGGAGAGCGACGCTTAGAATTGCGGCAGTTATGTCTGCGGTCGCGCCGGGATTCAGTAAATGCCTGTTTGCTATGAGTTCTTCATCAAGACGGTGTATCTCTTTGAGCCCAGCGCTACTGCTAGCCCCGCCAAGGTCCAATGCCTCACGGGCCCGTTTGGATACCCACCTAGCTCTCTGGGGGCCGGCTTTTCGCGCAATCAAGGTGTCAGGCATCTTTGAAAGGACTCTAAGGTATGTATTCACTGTTGCTTCGTTGAGGTTTCCCGTTTTCGACAATTGCCTTTCGAAATATGGGTAACCAAGTCCGAACGTGATTTCATAGTCGGTAATCCATTCCGAGCAAATGGAATCTCGATTAGCGGCTAACTTGAATATCTGAAATAGGTTCATCTCTCTTCGTAGAATTTCATGTATTGAGTCTGGTTTCTGCACATCTAGTGCTTCGACCCTTCCCAAGCCACCTGGTTTTGCTCGGACAACTGCCTCATAGAATGCAACTGCGTCAGTCACAGATGTCCTCCGGAGCACCCCTCTGAGATTATTTCTCATACGAGCAGGCGATGTATGATAACCTCTTCCAAGCGTCATACCTGCTGCTACTGCAATCGGAACCAGTAAGGTCAGAGTTCCGAGACTGGTATTTCCTCCACGTTGAGCGGCCAGTGTGCCTGCGACCGCGTCACGGATTAGGCTCCCAACACAAGCTTCCTTGGGCAATATGGCACCTGATGAGAGGAGAATTCCTCTCTGCGCCGCTCTCTCAAAATGAGGCCCAGATGCCACGGCGGACGCAAGATAATGTTCGTAACTCGTTTCCTCGTAGTCACGCGTTCTGTGAATATTCCCCGGCTTAGGGTGAGCGCTCACTTCAAGAAGCATAGCAAGCTCAAGCTTGGCAGAGATCTCGCCAGCCGCGCTGGATGATTTGCAGCTCAATTTGACCTGAGTCCTCAGCGCATTCGTTAATAGGTTTATGTCAAAAGAATTTCAAACTCAGGGACGAGATGAAAGGGGAGTTTGACCATCAGGAAGCTGAGAGACTGATAAGGAAGCAGGAGGAATTCTCTGACAAAACGGGCCACCCCCACATGATAGACGTTGTGGGAGCGACGCCAGGAGCTTTGAGCCGTTTCATCGATCTCGCCTGTGGGATTACCCAAGCGCCCATGTTATTCGATGGAGTATCCTCATAGAATACAGACGTTCGAAAGAGCACAACTTGCGCTTGCGGGGGAGCTTCCCCTAAGAAATGCGAGGCAATTGATTCCCTACAAATTCACAATGGGACAATCTGGCTAGACCTAAACGCACGCGTATACATATTTGATGAACAACCCGCAATCAGGCCACCTATAGCATCATTCGTTATCGGACCCAATTTAGAGAGGATACCTGGCTTTCCTTGGTCGAATCTGACGAACTCGAAGATACCTCTCGCGCCCGCAATGTAGTTTGCAATAGTCATTCCCAGAAGTTCATCTGCCACCAAACCAGGCCGCCCCATAAATCTCTCTCGAGTCAGACCTGGAATTCGACCTTCACGCGCGTCCTCCTCAGCCCGATAGCAGGCGACAACGAGACAAGAGACATTAACATCGCACATTGCATCTTTGAATTCCTCTGTGATTATCCTGACAGCTTTTTCTTTGTCCTCCACACCGGGATGAGGAACAAACAATTTCAAAGCAGTCTCGACCAAGTCGTTTAGAGTAACGCCATTTTTCTCCAGATACTCCAAGAGGGGAGGTTTCGTTGCTCGAGAGGAACCCTCGTTCGACATTACTTTCATTTGTCACTCACAAGCCTCATGATCTACGTGCATAGATCATGTGCCTACTAGATGAAACCAAGATATCCTGAAACCTTGTCTTCCTCGACTAGAAAACCAGCAAAAAGATTTATCTCAAGTCTGACTTCCACGCAGAAGGTGGTAATGACATAGTTCTGTCGGCTTCCATCCCGCATAAACTCTCACTTGACAAGTTGACCGTGGATTAGAAATGCTCGAGAAGATTATTGAAGATTCACTTAGAATCGTTATGCCTCAACAGAGTCATCGCCGTAACCTTGCAAATTCTGGCATGAGGCTCCTCACATATCGATGACTCAAAAGAGCGGCCAATCAAGGATCTTTGCTGATCTCAGTGCGATCAGTACAGGAACGCCGACGACAGCCGCAATCACCGTGCTGTACAAGCTCTCTATAGGAGTTTGGAAGGCACCTGCGATGAAGATCGCTGACCAAGCGTTCGAAGGAATGCCGTACATCTGATATGACCCGAGGTCGGCTAGCATGAAAATTCGAGTCATAGCGTCCAATTCTACACTTACGAAGGTGATTAGTGCCATCACTGGCGCCAGAACCTTAGCGTTCAAGTTCGTGTTCAACTTTCGAATAGCAATCGCCGTGGGAAAAATGGCAAGGAATCCCAAGTAGGTATCCCACAGTGTCCACAATGGCACCTCCCTCGCGAAGGGATGGAAAAGAAACCCCGCGAGAAGTGCGCCGTAGAGCATTGCCACAACCCACCATCGCTTGCTGGCAAGAAGGCCGGCCCCAAGTGCCCCTACAGCCTCAGCAAACCCGAAGAAATTCTCAACAAAGACGGCCTCGGGTCGGGCGAGTCTTCCACCGATCCATCCGATTGCAGCGGCCGCAAAACCATACATTGGTCCTGCGATGATTCCATCCAACGGTTCCATGATAATACTGAGGCGTCTGAATCCAACGGGGCCAGGTGGAATGGAGAGGACTATGTGGAGAGCAGCGAGGACAGACACCAACGCAATGAACTTCGATCTTCCGCGACCGCTTCGCAACGCTCTAGTTGTTGCCTTTTGATGATGCTGCATCGAATGAAATTGACACCACAACATTATGTGTAGCTAACTGCGTCTTCGCGTTGAACTCTAATGCCGAGCTTAAAAGAAGCATGCTTGGCCGGAAAAATGGTGAGATTCGTTGGCGGTACAAGTGCCATGAGGAGGGGTTGTCGACCATGCGCCAAGGCCTAAACGATCGGGCGTTGAGTCTCACAGAGTGGGGCATTGAACACTCGGAAGAACTGGGGATACTAACAGAGAAGCATCCGACAGGAGCCACCATAATCGACCTCGGAGTCAAAGCCAGAGGGGGTTTTGCTGCAGGTAGGTTCATGACGGAGGTTTGCTTAGGTGGTTTGGGTAAGACATCAATCACACACATGACCTTCGGAGACTTGGTTCTGCCCAGCATTCATGTAGAAACGGATTTTCCCGCTATTGCGACGCTCGGGGCGCAGTTTGCAGGGTGGCAAATAAAAACCTCCGACTACTTCGCAATGGGATCGGGACCAGCTAGAGCCATCGCTCTTAAGCCAAAAGAACTCTATCAGAAGATCGAGTACAGTGAAGCATCGGAAAAGGCTGTGCTAGTACTCGAGGCAGATCGCTTCCCGACTGGCCAAGCCATCGAATACATTGCAAGAGAATGCAAAACGAAACCAATAAGTCTCTATCTTTTGGTGGCGCCTACGTCTTCGATGGCAGGCGCCGTTCAGATTTCTGGTAGGATCGTTGAGTCGGGAATCCACAGGCTCACCGAGATAGGATTCGATCCCAAGAAGATTCTGTACGGTTGCGGATATGCTCCCATTTCTCCGATACATCCAAAAACCGCAAAGGCTATGGGCCGAACAAACGATGTCATCTCGTATGGCGGAGCAACATACTACTCGGTTGATTCTGAAGACGACACGAAACTGAGGGAATTAGTTCATCGAGCTCCCTCATCAGCTTCAAAGGACTACGGGAAGCCTTTCTATGACATATTCAAGGCAGCCAACTTCGACTTCTACAAAATTGACCCGGCTATCTTCGCCCCCGCAGCCTTCACTATCAACAACGTCAGGACGGGCGTGACTCATACAGCAGGAAAAATCGACACGCTGCTCCTCAAGCAGACCATGGAAATAACACCTGCGTGAAACGTGGCAGTGACTGAGTCATGAACAGGTCGCTGGCAAGAGTTCTCTACGTAGATCTGACGGAGGAGACAACTTGTATCGCGACCCGACCCGAACTCTTTCGGAAATGCTTAGGAGGAGTGGGAGTGGCATCTCAAATACTTCTGGAAGAATGTCCACACGATATTGACCCACTCTCCGCCAAAGCTCCACTCATATTCGCCACTGGTCCTTTGGTGGGCATATTTCCAAGTATGGCAAAAGCTGTGGCTATGTTCAAATCGCCGCTAACCGGCAACCTCGGTGAATCTTATGCTGGAGGGAACTTCTCAACGGCCCTTCGATTCTCGGAATACGGAGCCATCGTAATCAAAGGAGCCTCGGACGAACCTGTTCGCCTGATTGTCGAAAGTGGTGACTCGCACATCGAGAACGCCTCATCTCTCTGGGGTCGCTGCCCAGCAGAAGTCGAGGGATTAATCAAACCAAGCGTTAGAGCACCGGCGAAGAGTGTGATGAGCATTGGTCGCGCAGGTGAGAACTGTGTCAATTATGCCAGCGCCATAGTCGACCATCATGGTCACTTCGGACGGCTTGGAATAGGTGCGGTCATGGGTAGCAAGAAGCTCAAGGCAGTCTGTGTCTGTGGTGCAGATAGGGTACCACTAGATGAAGCGCCTGAATCTAACGGCGTTCGTGATGAGATCAACCGACTGATCGTCGAAGCTGAAGTCATGAAGAAATACGGTGAGCTTGGCACGGCAGCTAACGTCCTCGCGTTGAACGAGCTGGGAGCGCTTCCGAGCAAGAATTTCTCAAGTTCCACGTATGATAGGGCAGATGATGTTTCTGGCGAAAATTTCGCCCGAGTGGTCCTAAAAAGGAAAGCATCTTGCCCTGGTTGCTCTGTAGCCTGCATACACCTTGGGGCCCTCGACTCCGCTAATCCGTCTCACCATGAGCATAAGCAGGGGAGTGTCTCTCCGGAAGGGGAGCTCGTTTCGTACAATTATCAGCCTATTTTTGCCTTGGGAATCAACCTTGATGTCAGCAACCCGACAGAAGTTCTACGGCTAATTGGTCGTTGCGAGCGCCTCGGCTTGGACGCAATCATGACAGGCGCGGTGTTGGCTTGGGCAACCGAAGCCTACGAGAACGGGTTGATCGCCGCAGATGAAACGATGGGACTCAGACCAGAATGGGGAAATGTGGACACCTACTTGGAAATGATAGAGAACATTGTCGACCTGCGTAACGAGTGCTACGCTGCAATGGCTCGTGGCGTCGCTGCAGCTGCTGAGAGGTATGGAGGAAAGGATTATGCCATCTCGCTTGGGAAGAACAGTCTTGCAGGTTATTTCACGGGCTACGGACATGTAATTGGAACACTGGTGGCCGCGAGGCATTCGCACCTCAGCAATGCAGGATACAGCATCGACCAGGTAGCTTTAATCAAGAATATTGCTCCTGAGGAGATTGTGGAGTTTCTCGTTCATGAGGAGGACTGGCTTAATGTCTTCAACTCGCTCGTCGGATGCTACTTCTCAAGAGAGGTGTACAGCAAGGAATTGATCGTGAAGGCACTTGCAGCCGTTGATATAGAGCATACCGAAAATGAGTTGATGAGAATGGGGCGGGAGATTTCTCTTCGTCTCCAACACTTCAAACAAAGAGAAGGCTTTGAACTGTCCAAAGAGAGGATTCCAAAACGGCTCCTTGAGATTGAGAGCCCTATAGGTCCTTTGAATCCCAAGGTCATTCAAAGGATGATCTCGCACTACATCAAGATCAGACAAGATGCCCGCTAGGAACTTTGACTATGTCGGAAGAACGTCATGACTCATATTCTCAGAGGTCTTCTAAAACCTCCACCCTTACCGCTCAACAACAATTAGGCGATCTCGAGCATTCTCACCAACAACGAGCCTATGGATCTCGTCGCGTTCATCTAGAATCCTTTCCAGCAAGCCTTCAGCGACAACGTGGTCCCCTTTCTTGGCCTGGTCGCAAAATCTTCCTCTAAAAGACACAATCTCGAACGGTACTTGCGTCCCGAATCCTCCATCAACCAACCTAACATTCGATAACCTGTACGTGCAGGGCGTGAAAATCGATTCTGCGTCATCAGCAACCGTCGCGTCTAAACTGAGTCTGCAGATGGGAAAGTACTTCTTGTCACCATAGTTTTCATTGACTTCTTTCCACTCCTTGACACATCGAAGAAAATATGGCACACCTCTGAACTTCCCCTGCAGCACCTTCGACTGCTCATGTCTCACAAATGTTTCGAAAGACACTTCGTGTGTAATATTCCTTGCAACATAGAGCCTTCGGAGGTCGCTTCGGTCGAGGGGGCTGAACCCTTCAGCCGTCGTTTCGAGGAGTAGTCGCAACGCCCCATGGCAGCTGTGGGCAGTGTCTTTGCCATACAGTATCAAGTCTATATCCGATTCTTCTCTGTGCAAGCCCACCAGAATTGAACCCGTCAAGCCGATTTTGGAAATAGAAACCCCCGTTTTCCTCACAAGTGTCTCGGACAAATCAACAGCCAATCGTTCCTGTTCGTCGAGTGCGTGGGCTCGCCGTAGTTCTGCAAGCCTTTCCGACGGAACATAATGACGACGGATGTTCCCAAGGGGGACCGCCTGCACCTGGCGACTAAAGACAGGAGAGTTGTACAGGTAATGTGGCCATCTTTTGGCAAGCAGCTTGGTCCGTTTGTTCAAAGCATAGACCTTTCGATATCTTAGACCCGCCTTCTCTCTTGGGCCTCGTTTGTCAGGGATATATCTGAGATACGCGATTACGCGATCCGGAGGATGTAGTAGACCCTTCACATCGAAGATCAGTCCCTCGCCAGTCTCTATGAAGTCTCCCTCACGCGCTTTGTGATTCATTCAAGGCACCGTTTCTTTGGCTTTCTTCTTCGGAAGAGAAGAGAGACCCGAGATATATTGACAGACAGTCATGGCGGCGAATCTTGGGCTGGATAAGAGTCTCTCGACCTGTCCATTCCGCGGTATAAAGCGCTGGCGTTCACTCATATGCGTCAGTGAGCCCCCGAACGTTCAACAGAGAGGTGAAGAACGGCGAATGTGAGCAGTAAGAGTGGCAACGCAACGGGATTGCCAGATCTGTGCCGCGACTGTGGAAGCCCCCATAGCGTCTTTTATACGTCTACAGAAGACTGTTGCCGAGTTGACGATGAAGATTCTAAAGCTTCCAACGACTGCGATTGCACTCGTAGGTGCATTCGCGGCTCTCGACATCATAATGGAAGCCATCCCCTTCATACCATACGGGCCTTCTGCCGGGGTCATGATGAAACCCATTGAGGGAATTTTCCTTGGGCCTTTGGCAGGGTTGGTGGCTGCGTTTGTCGGAGGCATAGTCTCAAGCCTGATATGGCCTTCAACGGCAGTCTTGGGCCTGGCTACCTGGATTCCGGGCGTTTTGGGCGCGCTAGTGTCAGGTCTGTTGTTCAAGAAAAGGTGGAAGCTTGTGGTGCTAATACTCGCTGGTGTACTTGTTGCTTTCTTTCTTCACCCATACGGACGGAGTATATTTCTATACGCGAACTGGGACAAGGTGATCGCATTGTTGCTCGTGGTACCAGTTTCAAGAGTTGTGAACCGCACTCTCGGCAAGGCTGTCACCATCAAATCGCTGGTCCCTATGGTTGGCTTCATTTCATTTATTGCCACAGAAACGGATGGAGCTTCAGGGAATCTAGTTTTTCTGTTCATGGCGGGACCGATCTTCGGCATAGGCCCGCAAACGCTTCCAAGCCTATTCATACCATATGCCTTTCTTGACGCCGGTGTGAGGGTTATTACGGGAATAATCTGCGCCTTGGTTCTCAGCCCGGTTCTTGTTGCCACTCGAAGGGCAAACCTTGTGAGATGGCCGCTCACTTGATCATTCTGTGTGTATTGAAATACAGTCCTGCGGCAATCTTGCGTTTCGAATTGTCCCTTCCTCATACCCTCGAGTTAGACCCACGCATCCACGGGCAATTGTGACTTCTCCAACTGTTACTAAGTTGAATAGCAAATTGGTCGTCGTGGAATCAGATGACCTCCGGCGACTGCCCTTTTCCATCTTATTGAAGTTCACCGATAATGCTCAAAGGTTTGTCGATGGTTTGCCGCAACTCGGGCCACCTGAATTTTGGTAGGGAGCACAGGAGGAGCGTTGCCGGCCCCGCTGACTTTTCCAAGTCGATGGCTACGTTGCGTCGTGGACGGAACTGTAGCCGTGAATCCGCTGCTAGAATCCTTGCCTCCTTCAGCGCTCCCTTCGACCCCACTGGAATGATCTCATGAACAAAGCTCAGTGATAGAAGTGTATTCACATCCTCCAAATCCGCAATGGTCCGTGTTCGTTCTCCCTTAAGCACCTCGTATCCCACGCAAGGATTGCCAATTGCAGCCACTATGTCTCCTTGCTTCCCTTTACCAACTCTTAGTCTGTGTTCTTCAACGATCGCGTTTACTGTAACGCCGACACCGGTCTGATGTGCGATGCAATTTTTCTCGGAACTCTGAACAATCATGGGCTCGTTTACCTCGCAGTTTCTTAGCTCGCGGCGTATGCCTTTCATGATCTCTCGCCCGGAAGGCTCAGGTTCAACAGTCAAAGTTACCGATAGGCATAGGGGCACAGCTCCGACACTGATGGCCTCCATCAATGCAACTCTTGCCGTAAACCTGCCGACGACTGAAGGATCAACCTTAATCTGGTCCCTTGTTTTGCGGCCAACCGCGCCTGTTGAATCACAACTCACGACTAGGACTCCACCAACACCAAATCGAATCAGCAAAACATCCCTGGCAGACTGAATTCTCTTGAGCGCGGCCCTGTTAGTCATAGCATAATTCGACCTTTCAGGCTTCGATAGAGGATTAACGCAACCATCGAGTTCGCAATCGCTGCCAAGGCTAGGAATGGTAGAAAGCTCAAGGTTGCCTGCCACCCCAAGACTGGAACCGCGACAACGACCAAGAAGACGTTTATTGTAACCCCAACGGCAACACTGGGCAGGGGTCCAAATCTGCGATTTGTCGAGCCGATTGCAGCACCCGCGATGGCTAAGCCCAACGCTATTGGCAGATGCAGCACCCCTAATGGAAACCCGTTAACGATCGCTGTCGCAACATGTCCTAATCCGCAGACAACTGCTCCGTCTACTGGGCCAAAGAAAAGCGCAGCGAAGAAGCCTGGTGCAGAATCGAACGCCACAGTCTGTACTGGTCCAGGCAAATGAATGAACGAGCCGATGACGGATAGTGCTGACAAGGCTGAGATTCGAGTGAGCCTGTACGAGTATGGTACTCCGCCAGCCTTCCGGGTTTTCATGTGCAGGTCACTTCTCAACGTGGTTTCTGGTGGTTTCAAGATTGGTCTGAGTGTTCACGTTAAATACCAAGTCGTCGTTTTGAACCACGAAAACTGTTTCTTCCAGCCTTGGCTCATCAATTCTTCTTCCGTTGATTATATTCAAACCAACTGGCGCCAGTTTCTGACCGTTCAATTCAAAACTGTATGACGCTTCCATATTGTATCTCTGGTGAAGTTCGATAGGCGCTGCAACCATCAATGCAGGTTTTCCAATGGCCAAATAGCGCATGATCGCTTCATCAACAATTCCAGGCTGTAGAAAAGGTAAGTCCGCCGACACGACAACAACATCCTCCAAGCCAAGCGACTTTATGGCCTGTTTCATGTCATGCTCATACCCTTCGCCGGCAGTCTCAGTAATCTCAACGGCGAGTGCTATTGCCATTTCTGCAGTCTTGATCGTGTTAGGGGTAACTGCAACGATAATTCGAACGACAAACCGTGATTGTTTGAGTGCTTCAATGACCCTTTGAATCATCGACTTGTTGCCTATGTGAAGCAACGGTTTCTCGGTCGTCGTCCTCATTCGGGTTCCCTTCCCTCCTGCCATTATTAATGCCGCTAAAGCCAACTTAGCACCACCGTTATCACTAGAAGTAACGTCAGTCCCTTCAACTCATTTATGGAATCCGTTACGTCACCAGCAGCGCTAACGAAACTCTTGAGATGAGGTCATCCAAAGCCCCGCTCACCATATTTCGGAAGTGACACGCTGATAAACAAAAGGTTGTTAATTATTCTAAGGTGAGGCAAGCGTTCAATAATGTTATAAGCTGGTTGGATAATCCAGCCAAGCCGGCGGCCCAGCACGAATAGTTCGAGACGGATCACGCTCGCATCGGTTCTAATCGCTGTCGGAGCAGTTGCAAGGATCGGAATCGGAAGCGTGACGATGATGTTGCCGGAACCTTTTTTCGGGATCATGATAGCGGTAGGTTTGACAGAGACGCTCACTTTCATCAGTGGATTCACACTTGGGGTGGTTCCGGGTTTTGTAACTGGTTGCTCGATAATAATCATCTCTGACATTGCAACACTGCCGGGTGCCTGGACACCGTTCATTGCACTCATTATCGGCTTAATTGGGATCATTGCGGGTGTGATGCGCAGCGTCGTCGCCACACCTACAGTTGGGATGATGGCTTTGTCGGCTTTGCTCCTCACGCTGATGAGTGAAACCCTTCAGAACGTTTGGGTTGCGCTATTCTACAATGTTCCCGTAGTAGCAACAATGGTAATTGGTCTTAGCACACTAATCGCAGCACTGGCCAACAATATTATTATGTTCACGACCGTGGGATTGAGAATAATCCCGATCATTTCGGATTCCTCAGCTCGCAGACCTTGACCTAAGCCGCGAGGTCGGTGGGAGAGCGTGCCACGGCAGTGCTGTTGCTCGTGGATCTAAAGGTGCAGCCACCTAAACCAGTTTTCGCGAGTAGTATCAATGGTACGGGCAAGTGAATTCGAATCATGATTGACATGGGTTGTTTCATTTCGAGCTGTTTTGGTTCGCATGCCTTTCAGCGCGCATAGTTTCATCATGGTCTGGGCGGTTCATTACTATCTCAATTGAATTTGGGAGGGAGGAGGCCGAAGGGGCACTCAAATATTGGTCGGTCGTTTTCTGAACGCATTTGTCCGTTTTTCTCAGTCGGCCGTTCCCTCTCAGTAGAATTCAAGCCGTACAAGGAATGATGCGTTCAATTCACCTTGTGCGAACCGCTAGACCCAATCAGAGGGAAAGTTGGTGTCTATTGTCCATCGGCTGGAGTAATGATTGAATCCGCCACACCTCCATTTGAGCTGCGTGCATCCAACACGAATTCAGCCGAAACGCCCGCCCCTAGCATTGCATTAGGCAAAACCCAAACGCCCCGCTGTGCGTACGGCCCCAAGCCGTTCAGTTCTAGGCTTGCTCCCGAAAAACCGAATATCTCAGATTGGTTACCAGAAATTAGGTGGAAGCTATCTCCCTCGAGCAAACCTTCAACGGGTGGATACCAACTTGAAACGGCCGGGGCGGATCCGGTACCCGCTTGAGGCTTCGGGTATTCATTCCAACAATCGACCTCCACATACCACCGCCCACCGTAACCACCATCGGAGGATGAGCCGATAATCCCATAGAACATTGAGTTGATGGCTTCGCCTCGGCTCGTCTTCCAACTACGCGTGTGGAGCACCCCCGAATTGAATCCGTCCAATGGGTCGCCGAAGGGATCGTATATGCCCGCGAGAAACACTCTGACCTGTTCGGTGTCGTATGGAATGCTTGCCTTCCACTCTTCTAGACCCCAGAAGTTCACGTTCGATTGAAACGTTCCGAAATTGCTGACGCCGTCGTAGTCGGGGTCGCTGTCGAACGCCTGCCAACCAGTAACCTGCGACCCCCCTGGGCCAACAGGCCACGTCCCGTGCCAGAGGAAAGTGTCTGAGGATTTCTCAGCTTCAACACTTGGTAATGAATTGGTTTGTTGATGGTTTGGGCCGGGGGCGGGCGAGGCAGTAAATGGGTCAACGTAGTATGATTCGGAGATGGAGATTATTGGGTCAATGTTGCTACCTGTGAACCTGCCTAACCCGAAAAAGCTGCTGGAGTCGAAGTCTGTTCGAAGGTTGGCGTTATCTGGACCCTTGGAGAATGCAGTGGCGACAAGGTTTCCGTTCTCGTCGAAAACTCGGACTCGCATGCTCATGTTGAATTGCGTCGGCTTCAAGATTCCCTCGTCCATGAATGGAATGTTCAGGGTCATGTTGACGCCTCGAAGCAAATCTAGCTCAACGTCGGAAGTGGCCCCTGCAACGGCGTAAATGCTGAAGTCGCGCCGTTGAACATACCCGTAAGTGAACGCGTACGCTGAATAGGTCCCCGTCTTGAGTGCGTCGTTGGCTGTGAAATTGTCAGGTTGGTCATACCGGTAATCATAAGGCCCGATGAGGAACCCACCAATGTCCCAGGGTGGCGTGTATCCTCCACCAAACTGCACTTGACCTAGGGGGATGCCGGGTGTGTCCGATTCCGTCGCAATGGATCCATCCCAAGAATTCACCACAATCGTTGACCCTATTCGATCGCGAGGGGCGATTACTTGTGGTGAACCTGTCGGGCAGAACGGGGGAGTTGTCGACTGGGTATAACATGCGGGTTGCCTAGCTGGTTCACCCTCCCTACCTCCGGTTGCGAAGCTCGTGTAACCAACATAACCGATTGTTCTGCCACGGCTGTTCGCAACGTAGAGCCTAAATGCTGCACCCGGAAACTCCCATGGTCTTTCAACGCGTGGCACCTCCCAGTCAGCGCTGTACACCGTGATGTTGAGTCTGGCTCCCCGGTACATGTGATCACTCAGGTACGCTGGGCTACCGCTCAAAGTGACAGATGCGGAACTTACTTGGTCCTCAATGTATCCCCGCATGTAAAGGTAAATTCTGTATGTTCCGGCTGGGAGTCCATAGTCCCTGTCACCTTGATAGATGAAGTAGGAATATTTGATCCCGACCGTGTCAGGTCCAATCATTCCAAAACCGTTCACCTCAACCGTTGCTGAACTCTGGCTTGCAAGAACGTGCGTGAAATTCATTCCAACTAGTGTACCGGCTGAGTCGCGCAATTCGGCTATCAGGAATCTGTTTCCCCTCGACAGTCCGGTAGCCTCGTTGCCGGCACAACCATTGATTGGGCATTCTTGCTGGGTGTTGGGTTGGTCATGGAAATGCGCTGTGACAATTATGCTGCTGGCGATTCTAAGATCAATTGGGATGAAGACGTCGCCGGCCCAATCGCCGTTCGATATATCAAAATGAACCTCATCCAACGTTACACCGTCTTGAAGTGTCTGTACGTATCCGTTGATCCAAACCCGCACCCAGTACCGGCTTGGCGTTAATCCATTCACCCAAGTCGCAAAACTCTGTGGAATATGGCCGTCGAATTCTGTGGGCGCACCGTACACACCTTTGACTCCGAACTTGAAAATGAAACTTGCTGGGCCTCCGCCATTCGTGAACCGCCCTCCACCATCAACCCACCAATACTCAGCGGGACCAATGCCGTTTGGCTTGCTGCAGACGTCAACGGCCCCACCACAACTCAAAGGTGGATGTGAGTTATAGTTGGGGCTGAGTGGCGGCGCGTGGAAGTACTCTTCATAATATGAACTACCCCACGAAGCGAACGGCGCTGACCAAGGGAAGGCTACAGGCCTTGGTGTTGGTTTGGCCGGGTTTGGGGCGAAATAGTCCCAGTCATAGGCCATGTATGGTTGATGCGTAAAATTGAGAGGCGAAAAAGTAGCCAAATGGTCACTCGCGTAATCACTGTTGGTGTAGACTTCCACGTAGACCGGACGTGGTGCTGTCGGCCACGGTTCCTCGCCGAACAAGTGCTTACTGAAAACCTGCCCATCAACCACAGCGCCAGGGTTCACGTAACCATCCTGATGTAAGGATTGCCCTGGAAGAATGAGAACTTTGGAAGCGATGAGTTGTTCCGGGTAACCTGCCGCGCTCGCGTAAAAGTCGTAGATTCCGGCAGCGACGCCTTCAACCTCAAAGTGACCTTGGGCGGACGCGTTGAAGTAGCCCCTCGCCTCAACGGCCCTGCCTGTGGTTACGTTGCCAGACTGGTATGGGTCAATTGCCACACCCACAGCCCTGACGCGGCCGGGAAGGTCGATTGGGTTCCCATACAACGTTTCATTGAAAGATCCGTAGCGGATTGTTCCGGTGACCACGGCAGGGTCAATTTCACCCTTCACCAGAAGCACAGGCCAATTCTCGACCGGTACGGTGGCGTTCGTTGGCCCCGAATACGGTACGATATTGTAGCTTGGGTTTGATGCTGGGCCTTGGTTACAGGCGGCACACTGCTGCCCGTTAACGATCAAGTTCCGCGGCATCCCCGGATAGACAAAGTTGAAGAACTCGTCATTCAAGAAAACCTTGAAGAAGTATTCGCCGGCAATCTTTGGGGCGACGACGTCGTTGATACGCATGTAGTACCATTCGCGGTAGTCGTGTTGCGGCCACCAGTGAAGATCCCCGTACACGCTGATGATCCACCAGCCCGGCCCCCACGGGTCGGTACTGCTTGCACGCCAGATCATCGCGACGTCGTTAGCGTTTGCGCCGAAGGTTGTTTGGATCAGGCCGGGGTTGTAGCTGCTGATGGCGAGTGCGGATAGGTCGAATTCCGGCGGAACATACACGGTCACGCCGGTATAGTTTGCTTTGTACCCAACTCCGGAGAGGCAGGTGTTATCAATGTCGTTCCAGCCGAAAGCGCAGGGGTTCGTGAAGTTGAGTCCAATGATTAATGAACCAGTGCTTTGACGGTCATCTGTCGAGGTCAGTATCGCTCCCGAAGCGGTTGTTCTCATGTCGGAAGATACGGCCCCCGGCCACATGTAGACCGTCGGCCCAGCAACATGCGGATCCGCATCATGAATCTCCAATCCTGAACTCAGCGTCGAGCCCAAGCGACTGTTACCTGATACAGGAAAAAGTGTAGAGGATGAACTGAGCATTACGAGAGCCAGAATCAGAAGTATCTTTGTTATCGCCCTGAGAATCAATGCGAAAATTGGGAATTCTTGTCCACGTATTTAAGCTTGGATGGATAATCCAGCCAGCTTTTTACGTCGCTGCGGCTGAATAATGTATCCAGGTAAGACTTTTGGCAAGTAAGACTAGAACGCTCGCTCTAGTGGCAGTTCTCTCAGCGATGAATGTGGCTTTTCGAGTTGTACTAGTGGGTGGTCCTCCCAACGTTAAGCCAATCGCCTTCTTGGTAATAGTCGGAGGTATCCTAGGCGGTGTCTTACCTGGTTTCGCCGTGGGTTGGCTTAGTATGACTCTTAGTGATCTCTACTTCGGTGCTGGAATCTGGACTATTGAAACCTCGGCAGGGATGGCTGTCGTTGGGTTGCTCGCAGGATTGTTGTGGCATAAGGTGGATCACCTTAGTCCATGGAGGATGGCGTTAGGAGGTTTTCTTCTCACAATGATCTTTGATGTTGGAACTTCCGTCACAGACGCTCTTCTCTTTAACTATCCTTGGTGGACTGCAGCAATGGCTCTGTACGTACCATTCGTTTTCAGCGGCTTCAGCCCTTACCCGTTTGGCCTAGTGCATGAGTTGACTACGGCCATACTTCTTGGTTTAATCGGGCCATCGCTAATCACGCGGATCAGAAAGTTCTACCGCTGAGTAACTGGCAATGTTGATAGTGAGGTAGTGGGGGGCAGCAGTTGGTTCAGGGATCAGACGCGGAAACCCCGAGGAACCACTCGTGGTGGACGAAAAGTATGATGAATCCTTAAGTTCAGAGCGCACTCACCCGGCGCTATGATGGCCCGTTTCGTCGGGCTCACAGGCAAGAGATCATTCCAGTAACCAGCGTAAGTTTTAGGTGGGTCTGGATTTCGTAGAAGTAATCGCCAAGAATTGAGGTGTATGGCAGGTAGCCCCATCATCATATGATGGAGAGTCCCTTCGGCCCCACCACCGAGCCTTCAGTCCTTGAATCAGGTAAGGAGCACTAATGTTTCTGAGACTGATCTGATCTTGATTCCCCTAAAACTTGCAAGTGCTAGCAGGTGCGCATCCCCAGTTGTGATAAGTTCCGTGTGTCCGTCTGTTGCGGTTCTCAGTAGGTTATCATCTGCACTTCCGAGCACTCTAAACCTCGATTTGAGACGAACAGTTTCTCCTCTGCTAATCAATGCCTCCAGGAAAACTGCGGCTTCATGTGCCGTAGCGTAGCGCCTTATCCGCCGGTCGGCAACTACCTTGGAGAACTCCTCAACTATACCCCTAGATACGATGACGCTGTGGCCTTCGTCAAACAAGCGATGTAGCAGGGCTCGAGGGTTCCCATCCTTGATCAAATGTCAAATGCCAAAACATTTACAGACCTGTTGAAATCAAAGCAGTTCTCCGAAAAGCTCCTGGAAAGGGCACCGGGCCTGAGGACGACAAGTGAATCAGGCACCGCAGTTTCAATTACCTAGTAGGCTGGCATATGATCCCCTGTTAGGATTGGTTGTTTCATGGAGCTAGAAATCGATCACCTAGTAACTCCTATTGCTTCTGCCACGGAATTCGTGCCACACGCTAGTGTGCTGTGCCGGCTGATGCTTTTTCGTCGACTGGCCTGTTCTCGTAGAATCGAGTTATAGTGAACGGTTTTATCACGCCTGGCGCTTCGCCAGTGCGTGTCAGCTCTGCAGCTAGGAGAGATGCAAGCCGCTTGCGAAACATGTGAATCTCAACTCTGCGCCCAATAACTTCCAAACCTTAGGTCAGCCGAAACTGTGTAACACCGAATCGGTAACTGACTTTAGCGCTTTGAACTGCAGGCACGCTCGCCTAGCAAGAACCCGGTCGCAAGGTTGAATTGGCACGGCGCAAGTCACAGAACTCTGGGTCTCTTCTTGGGTGCATTGGATCGCATACCGTTGGACCTAGACGTAGCCGAATTGCTCAAGAATTTGAAGGGACAAGAGCTAGGCGAACATCTGGCTGTGTTGTTGGAGGATGCGCGAGTACTGATTGAACCCAAAGCGGCCTACTCCACTGCAAGAGTAGTTCGCCTCGAGAATGATCAGATCTACTTGGAGAATGGACATGTGTTGAGAAGCATGATCCTTGGGGACATGCTGGAACGCGGCCAAGAGATCGTCCCCTATGTGGTAACGATAGGGCCCAAACTGGAAACTGAAGCCAGCAAAAGAGGTCTACTCCAGTCATTTCTCCTCGATAAGATCGGAAACTACGCTCTGCACAAGGCTTGTGCCTACGTCAAGTCGCGTGTAGAAGAGAGATTTGGGAAAACCGTTTCTGAGTTCAGTCCAGGATCTGGAACTGGCGAGCTGTTCGGCATCGAACAGCAAGAGACACTGTTTCGAATTCTAGACCCTGTTAACTCTATAGGTGTCCATCTTAAGACCGGCCTTATGATGGTTCCCAGAAAATCAGTATCTGGCGTCTTTGCTACGACTCGAGAGGAATATGTTGCGTGCGAATACTGTCCCAGACGATGCGAAAGTAGGAGGGCACCTTTCAAAGGCAACTATCATTCCATCAAGCCCGCATAATGAAAGCAAGCGAGGGCGATTCGTTCCGAACGCGACGCAACTGTACATTACACTTACTTATCGTGCAGGTTAGTGCGCTCGTGCCGTATGGTAAGAAAAAGCAAAAGCCGAACAAGACACACAAGAACAAGACGCTGGCGCAAGAATTTTGGGTCGCTCGCACATCTTCCCATGAAACCGAAACTTCTCTCAACAACGCATAGCTAGTCTTAAATTCTCATCTAGTGAGTATCGAACCGCCTTGATTATTTCTTGCGGCACAGTCTGCTACATGGAATATTCTCTTGAGCGAGCACTCGAGGGGATAGCAAATGCTGGTTATGAGTATGTCGAACTTCTAAGTATCCCTAACTGGATCGCTGCGGAACATGTCAACCCTGAAACGGGCGAAGAGGGAGTCCGGCAAGTTGAGAAACTGCTGAACGAATACGGGCTCTCGGCAGTTAGCCTTAGCGGGCACATCGACTTTCTCGTTAAGGGTCCGCAGGATGTGAAAGTCGCAATGGGAGCGTTGGAAAAACGGATAGAGCTCGCCTCCAAACTCGGATGCAAATACGTGAATACCGGAGCGTGGACGGTGGAGAAGCAGTCTTTCTATGATACGGTCGATGAGTTGGGGGACATCTGCAAACAACGCAGCATTGTCCTAGGCCTCGAGGTCGGAGAACCTGGATTAACCGCCACCGGCAAGGGTTTGATGGAACTACTCAAACCGGTCAAATCTGAAAACATCGGCATAAACTACGATACGGGAAACATTCGATGGCTGGTCGGAATTGAGCCCGAGACAGACCTCCCGACAACCCTCGAACGACTCGTTCACATGCACGTAAAAGATCAGGCCGGCGGAAAGGGTAAAGAGAATTTTCCCGCGCTTGGAGACGGAGAAGTAGATTTCACTAAGGTCTTTGATATCGTGAAGAAGTCAGCATTTAAGGGCCCCTTCACGGTCGAGATAGAGAATCGTAGCGAAAGCCCTGCACAACGCGATGATGACGTCAAACGGTGCTACGATTACATAACAAGATACGTACAATAGGCTCACGCCAAAGGCAAACTGCTGCGAATGGATAATGAAGGCTAGTTTGTGGGATCGTCGAAATCATACCTTACTACTTCGGGTGGATGCATAAACCGGCTCAAGCAAATCATCTACGAAACCAGCCAGGGAAAACTGGCTCCCTATAGTTGTTAGCATAACCGTTTGACTGGGCCAGGCATGGGAGGGGCGAGCGTCTATGAACTCATGACTTTCAAAGGTGCGTCCGATCCAAAAAGCGTGGCTTGGATGTCTCGCATTCCTTGAAGTAACCCGTGTCACCGACCTTGTACCAGTGACCGAGACCTCACAAGCAGTCCGAGCAAATCTGTTCAGTCATTAGCCAAGCCTCGCCAGTGCATCCAGCTTCAACGGAACTATCGCCCCGTCCGATCGATGTTCATACCACCGGTCACAGCGAAGACACCTCAGTAACTGAAACCCCGTCTGACCAGCCAACTCGGCACCACAATTAGGACATAACATTCAAGATCACAGGTAGACTGGCCACAATTTGCGCCTTAAGCGAGAGACCCAAACGAATGTCAAGAGTCAGAGAGGAATGAAACTGAAAGTGATGGGTCTATATTCTTTATAGCCCCCGCTTCAGAGAATGAGTTCTTGGTCATCCTAATGGCCAAGACGGATTCCACCGGTTTAGAATCTCCTTTCCCTCTTTCTCGTTCGATCCCGTTATTCTGACGGTACCCTTCCTGAAGTTATCGTGTTTCCGAAGTCTTAGCACTTCCAGACTCGGGGAGAACTGGGACAGGTTTTCCGAGAATCACTCAAAGGGAAATGTTAAGACCTAGGACCAGTGCTTAGCTGGAATGGGTAAAATAGATGGAGAAAAGGGTTTTCCTGAGAGAAGCCACTGGTCTTACGAAAGAACTTTCCTTCTTCGACGCCCTCTCAGTAAGCCTCTCGTACACCTGTCCCGGGTTTGGCATACTGCTCTACACATTCTATGGCCCATCAACCTTCCCCGGCGTCAATCTTCTAGTCGCATTGGCGCTGATGGCAGCCTTCCTGCTGATCTACGCCGTTTCTGCAGGACAAATGATGGCTGTAATGCCGCGTTCGGGGTTTGACTATGTATTCGTCAGCCGCGTAACACGGCCAGTGATTGGTTTTTCCAGCAGTTTCCTATTTTTCGCGTTCCTTTCCATACTAACTGGCGGATTCTACACGTTCATCAGCTCTGCCCTGTCGAATTACTTTACGAGTCTTGGATTAGTTACCGGGAATAACGGCCTTAGCGCGGTTGGCGGCACGCTCCTCCAGCCTGTTTCAATCATCATTATCGGGACACTCCTGAACGCATTGATTGTGGGCATCACGCTCGGCGGTCTCAAAGTAGGAAAGATGGCCATTATCATCATGGAATTGATTGGGTGGGCAAGTCTAGTTGTCGCGTTGGCCATAATTGCGAGCAATAGCCAGCAGGCATTTTCTTCGGCATGGAACAACTACGTTGGCGGTCAACTTACTTACTCCAGTGCTGCAGCGAGAGCTCAGAACGCTGGTCTCACATACATGAGCGGTGGAGGCGCACTCTTGGCAGCAACGTTCTGGACCTTCTTCAGCATATTCGGGTTTCAAGGTGTGGGGTACATGGGTGGCGAAATAAAGAGGGCTCAGACTACGATAATCAAGGCCATGGTGACAGCGCTTCTCGTAACAGTTTTCGTGACGGCTATCGCCGTGGTAATAATCCAAAACACAATGGGCTATGATTTTCTGGCCAGTGCATCTTATCTCAACATCATTGGTTCGGTCGCCGTTTCACCCTACTATCTCCTCGCAGCATCGCTACTGTTTCCGAACACCGCGATAGTCTCGCTAATGTATATCGGACTCTTTCTCTGGGTACTTGTCACAATCTACGGGAATTTCCTAGCTATGACACGAACGCTCTTTGCATGGTCATTTGACCGTGTTGTTCCCACATTCTTCGCAAATGTGAGCGAGAAATACCACTCACCAACCTGGTCAATCGTTACGATAGGCCTGCTCTTGGAAGTAGGCGTCTTCATCAGCCAATACACCCTGTTCGGAACTTTCGCGAACCTAGGTTTAATGTTCATAATCATCAGCGGCATAAGCTCACTTGCAACTGCGCTTCTGCCTTGGCTCAGACCTGAACTATTCAAGTCAGCTCCGAAGTTCGTTAGCTACAAGATAGGTGGAGCGATTCCAGTTGTCACCCTTACAGGAGGGGCTGCGAGTGCTTTCTTCTGGATTCTTGTGTACGAGGCTTTCGTCAACCCGGCCCTTACTGGTTCGGTCACATGGTTAACAGTAGTCACACTGGTATCTGCCGCGGCACTTGGAGCTATAATCTACACCGTATCCAAGGTGCGACTCAGGTCGCAAGGAATAGATTTAGGTCTCGTGTTCAAGGAAATCCCTCCAGATTAAGGATCCCATAACAGAACCGTGACAGGGAATTTGGGTCTTGAAAACGACAATGGAAGGGCAGGCAATCGCGTTGCCTGTGCGCTGTACCTGGATCCTAGAAAAGCGCGAGACAGGCTGTGTGGTCGCAATCGAAGCAAATGAGTTTCCAGTTATCTTCAGTCGATCTTGATCTCTGTTCAACCAAGTCCAGTAAGACTGGCTTATCCCTGTGTGAGCAAGTAGCTCTTGACTCTCTTTTCGTCCACGTTGATGAGCGCACCACGCAGTATTCCTTCACCGTATTCACTTCCCGGATTAACACAAAGGGTGCGACCTATCATCGTGAACCCCCGTGATTCATGTATGTGTCCATGAATGCCGAGCATAGGTTGATTCTCCTCAATCGTCTGTCTCACCGCGACGCTTCCGACATGAACCATATCCACTCCTCCCCCGGCTGAAATCTTTGGCTTCAGAGTTTCATCCAGATCCGGCGCTACATCAATTGGCGTGCCGTGCGGAGGGCAATGCAGGTTGAAGATGGAATCCTCCATACGCTCAACCTTCGAAATCAATCGGTGAAGGATCTCAGTAAGCTTTTCTTCAGTTGTCTCGCGAGGACTATGCCAAGGCGTGAGATTCGTCCAAGCGGTTGTTATCATTTCATGGTTATTGTCCAACCAGACTACTTGATCCTCGGGATACATGATGATAGAGGAGGATTTTAGGGCGTCATCGATGTCGAACCGGTCATCGTTGCCGGGGCTGATGTAGCATTTGACTTTTGTTCCTTTGAGGCGTTCTTCAGCGATTGAGACCCAGCGCCTGACGCTCTCTGTCATAACCCTAGAAAACAATTCATCGATCAGTTTCTTGTCGTTCTGAAGTTTCTCCATCTCGGCCGGAGTGGTTGGGTACGGATAGTAACCGCTGTTCCGAATGTTCTTTTCTAAAGCTTCTCGTTCCTGCCCACTCTTGATGCCCTGCTGATTGCCAAGAAACTCAGCGGTGTAGGTTCCGTTAGACTGATGGACTATTGGCACAATCATCTTCCCAGTTATGTCGCCACCCAAGATGAGAATATCCGCTTTGTAGAACTTCGCTGCGTTAAGAAACTTCATGAAGCAAACTTCGGAGCCATGCACATCAGAGGTGAAGAATATCCGCGTTAAAGGCATAGTTTCGGCTTGGCGTCGAGCGGGCTTTAATATCTTCCGCACTCCCGCTCGGATTCGTACATGAATTCTTCGTACAGAGGACAAACAAAAATGGGGAAGGTTGCGGGACCGTCATGTTCCTTAGTGTTTCAGGGACCCCGCGACTAAGCCGACACTGAAGCTGTGGCGTTGTGTGTGTGCGTACCTCTAGACCCACACACAATTACATGCTAGGAAGGGAAGGAACTGCATCAGCCGGTCAGATTAGCTAGGAATCAGAAACCATTTCTTACTCCTCTTCGAGAGCGTCGATTTTCCCTGCGCCACGTCTTACGTTTCTAAAGATGCCCTCTCGGTTCCACAGTTTGAAGGTGACTACCGACTGCTAGGCAAGCCACATTTTTCATTTGTTGAATCAGCTGGTATTTCTCTACATACCATAACGATAACAACGCAATTGGAAAGAGGTTGGCTCGAGGAGTGAACATGACAGGAAAACCCGTGTTTGTCAGAAGCGCATCTGGATTAGTTAGGAACATGAATCTTCGCGATATCGTACTCTATAACAGCATCGCGCAGGGGCTCGGCATAGGCAGCATCGCCTTCACTGTACCCATAATGGTGGGATTACTGCCCGGAACGGATTACACTCTCGCCTCCCTTTTGACCATCGTCGCCGGAATCGCTATCACTCTTGTTTACGCTCATTTCATGGCCGCAATGCCCCGTTCTGGAGGCGAATACGTTTTCCTGAGTCGAATAGTGCATCCCTTCGTTGGTTTCTTCATGAATTGGAGCATGGCGTGGCTGTTCATCCTCGCTTTTGCAATTAACGCGATCTTCGGCGGGAGTCTTCTCGTCTCGCTTCTAGGTATGTTCGGAGAGGTTCCTGCGTTTTGGTGGACGACAGAGGGACAGCTAATACTTGCCCTGGCCTTGCTTGTGATTGCGCTGGCTGTCACTTTGACGGGTATGCGGATTTATGTGAAATTCCAAAACTTCGTGGCCCTGATCTCTTTCGTGAGCATCGCACTATTTATCGGGTTGCTTGTCTGGATCGGGAACCCTCAACATTTCGCGAACATATTCAACAATGCCGCAGCCCCACTCTACACGGACATAAAGACTACACCCTACGATTACGTTATCGAACAGGCTAAGAGTGCAGGATGGCAACCCTTCTCAGGCGCCCCCTTCAGTTTCAGCAATACGTTTGGCATGCTTGTTGTATTCGGATTCTCCGGAGTATTTGCATCGGCAGCATTTAGCTCATACATAGCGGGGGAGATGAAAAATGCGGAAAGCGGAAGAACCCAGATCTACGGCCTGACGGGCGGACTGCTGTTGAACGCAGTATTGGTAATTGGACTGGGCTATTTGCTGATGTGGGTTATCGACCCCAACTGGCTCGGGGCCGGATTCTATACTCAGTACGACACTAACGTGTTTAGAATGTCGGTGGGATCTGTGGGCTTTCCGTTTCCCCTGCTTCCATACATCACAAGCAAACCGGTGGCGGGGGTAATAATACTGGCTCAAGTTCTTATTATGATCACGCAATGCATCATGGACCTCATTATGGTTAGCCGCTGCATGTTTGCATGGTCTTTTGATAGGCTTCTTCCGACACGACTGGCTGACATTCACTCCACACTCAAGACTCCGGTTAATGCGTCATTGGTAACCTTCGTCATTGGTGTCGCGTTCCTCGTGGGGTCGTCGTACGCGAAGGCATTCTATTCTCTGCTTTCTGCAGCTGGTTGGTTGGTCTACACGACTTTCATAGTGGTGGGATTGACTGCTATAGCGTTCCCATTCGCCAAGAAACGTTTGTATGACGTCATGCCTCTGAAGTCGAGAATAGGCCCGGTTCCAACGCTCAGCATTTTGGGGGTTCTGGTTGTGGTCTTTTTTGTGCCTATGGCCTCGGTCTACGTTTGGTGGTCTGACTATGCGAGTGTTTTGGGAGTCTGGTCAACGGAGACAACAGCAATCATCTCGGTAATCTATTTTGCAGCAGTTCTAGTATACATCATATCGAGGATCTACTGGAAGGCGAAGGGCATAGATATCGGATTGGCCGTCAAGGAGATTCCACCGGCTTAGAGTCTCCTTCTCCTCTTTCTTCGTGCAGTTTCTTGTAACGAAATGGACTGGCCTCTATAGGGCCTATTGTGTAAGTTCTTCGGCATCATTGCACGATTTCTTCTTCGGGCCGACTTTGGCTCTCATCTTCCAGCCGAAAGTCTTTTGCTTGTTCTCAATTTCGATCAATGTATTGTTGACTTTGTCTCTCACCTCATCCACAATGCTTCGTGAGAGAATCTGTTCATGCTTCACTATGACTCCTGCAGAAGGGCCATAGGGGATAAGCGGTATAGTCGTCAGAATAATATCAAGAGTTGCGGAGGCGCTTACCAGCGTAATCGCTTTGGTGGGCAAATTTGCAAACTTCTTGTACAGCATTCATTTCAGGAATGGTTCGAATCCGGAACCATTAAGTGGGCCATGCCGCTAGCGCTCATCATCAGCGAGATTTGGTTCTTGGATAATGAAGGTTTCGAACGGTTCAGTGCATATAAATTCGGAATGGACTACCCAGAGGTCTGTCGGATAGAATTTAACCCCAAGGGCAGGCGAGAAGCAGGAGACATCGTATTCCATTTTCCAGACCGAGAAAAGGTATATCTCTCATGGGGCAACCTTGAGAACGCCCAGAAGAAGTTTCCAACTGCAGAACAACATGCTGAACATAGTCTCAAGAACGTGAGGAAAGACTCTCACGCCAAGAGTGTTGAGAAGATCACGCAAGATTCACTAGAGATAAACTCTCATAAGGCATTTTACAACCGTGTCAAGATAGAGGAGATTCCTTCCTCACTGTTCCCAGGCAAGAAAACGGTAAGGCGTCAAGCACTTACAGTGCACTTGCACTGCGAGGCGACATCCAGATACTTCGTGGTTTATGCCCTGCTGTCATCCAACGCACCCGAAGACTTCGCAGATCTGTTCCTACACATGGTTCACTCTTTTAAGTGCCACTAGACGAGTAGGACTTTTCTTCATCAAATGGTTTCCTAAGGCCTGTCAATAGCTACTCAGGTGGAATTTCTGTAAAGATCAACGATAAGTCCAATCCTTGTCTTCTCCTGAACAGCCTAGCAGCGTAGTATAGTGCTATTCCAAGTATGAACCAACCGGCCAAGAATTCTAAGTTGAGTGTTGTCACTGGATAACCAATCTGCGGGAAAAGCGCAACAGCGATTGTGTAGATCGCGAGACCGGCCGCAGTTGTGAATCCCACGATCGAAAGGACCGGAATCCCTGCGACCTTCGTCTTTATGAAAGCTGGCGCGGCCTCGAACCAATTCCTCTTCCTGTATGGAATTAGAAGGGCCGATAATTCCTGCGCCTATACCCAACGGAGTGGCCAATACGGCGGAATTCAATAACGCCGCGATCAACCCGGTGAATATGTACAGCACCACCATCAACTCCATGCCTACGAAGACGATGAGAGCAGTTATCCATGGGGTCCGAAATCGCGAGACCTCCGCTAATTTTGCGGGGACTACTCTGTCAAAAGACCAAGAGAAGATATGTCGGATGCAGAACAACATCGTCTGCGGCACAAGAATGAATGCGTTGAGCGCGATGCCCAAGTTTAGAACTGCGATAAGCGGAGTGTTCCCATAGACGTATGCTAATATGTTGTTCAGTGTAGGTGCACTTCCGAACGGTGACGCTGTTGGATTCATCGCAGCTAGGTAGGCTATTGTGTGCGCGAAATCTACGCCGAGAATCGGATAGTAGATAAGGGCCATTACCATAATCGCCAGCCAAGATACAAAACTCGCTAACAGCATTGCTGCTATCAGGCTCTTTCTCACGGTCTTCATTTCGCCGGCCAGACCCATTGGCGTATATCCGTAAATGAAGAACAACACAAATGGGACGGCCAGAAGACTCTGACTCAGGCTAAATGGTGCAGCCTTGTATCCTGCCGCCTGCCCCTTTGCAAGCAAGGCCACATATGCTCCGGAGCCGGCCACACTATCGAAAGCATGAGCGAAGCCTTGGACTCCCAGATAGCCAGTTAACGCGAACATTGTGACAAGAGCGACTAGAGAGCCTAACACACAGACAGTCTGGACTCTAGCAAATGACTTGATAGACATTAGTGTAATTACTGTCCCAAGTATTACGAATGCGGTGTCAAAAATGGCTCTTGGGAGAAGGCTTGGTAGCCAATTCGCCAATTCGACTTGACCAATACTGGATAAGAAACTCGGAAGGTAAATTGACGTTGTTAGGTCTGCGTAAACCGCTCCGATCAGCAACCAAGTTATCACGAATAGCCAGCTTATCCCGAACCCCACCGGAGGGCTTAACGCTCTGCTGTTGACCACATAGTCAAAGCCCGACCTCGGCATCATGGTTCCCAGCATTATGTATGTCAACGCGAAAGCAATCACTCCTACGGGTAGTATGATTAGCATCGCAGTTACGACGTCGGCGCCGGGTAGGGCTATGTTCAGTGTGTAGAAGATTATCGGGATGCCTGTTGGAACGCTAATGCTTCCAAATCCTAGAGCAAACGAGTCCTACCACCCTAGACCTCTAACCAGTCCAGTAGCTTCCCGGGTAAAAGTGACTTGTCTTGGTTGTTTAGCCATCGACACAACATCTGAGCTCGAAATTCCGGGTGCGCATTTAAGGCTATCCGCCACTTCTTGCATTCTGCATTGTGTATTAAGGAAATCAATAGCAACTTTTGAATCTTGGTGGCTAGGTCTAGGAGCGAGGAACCGACGGTTGATTGCATACGGATTCGTGTCTACCTAGCAATCATAAGACGTCTTGGGAAAGGAATCACCCCAAAGGTGGGCCATCACGAAATCGTTTGAACGCTGTATCACCGCCATGAAGCATGGAGAGCCAGACATGGTTCCCATATTTGAGTTCGGAATGGAGATTCCGATAGTTGAAGCCATTTTGGGCAGGAGACTTCCAAGATTCGCGGAGTCCAGCTTTCACAACCCCCGCTGCAAAGCTGAGGACCTTGTTGTGGCTTATGAAACGCTGGGTTTGGACATGGTCACGATCGGTGACGACGCGTTCTTCTCAGAATCTGCTACGCCAGTCTGGAAGGATGCGAGGACCTACGTCAACGAGTTTGGACAGGTTTGGAGAATCGAAGAAACGAGGAACACTGAGCTGTATTATGGAGGGAACATACAGCTCTCAGACGGTCTAGCACCACTCGAATTGGACCCGTTCCATCCAAGTCGGATTGAGTACGCAAAACAGGTCGTTAAAGCAGCAAAGGAAAGGGGGATGGCTGTCGCCGCGAACGTGCATGGAGGATTCGCATCCGCTTACCTTGGCTGCGGAATGGAGAAGTTTTTTGTTGGCATGATCCGGTATCCGAAAGAAGTAGCTGCTTTGATTTCTGTGTTCACTAATTTTTGGGCTGAACTTTCAAAGCAACTGATCGACTTAGGGGTCGACGTCATCGGCGTAGGAGACGACCTGGCTGATAAACGCGCCCCGTTCTTGTCTCCAGCCGATTGGAGACGGGTTGTGAAACCCGGCCTCGCGCAGATCGCTCGCGAAGTGAAGAGCAAAGGCGGTCTAACCTTTTTCCATTCCGATGGAAACATAAATTTGGTTCTGGACGATATCGTCGAAGCAGGATTTGATGGTCTTCACTCAATGGAACCACTTGCAGGTATGGATATTGGTTCCATTAAGAAGAGGTACGGGGATCGGTTGTGCCTTTTGGGAAACGTCGACTGTTCGGACACTCTGTGTTTTGGCAGTTTGTCCAAAGTGGCCGAAGAAACTCGCAAAGTCATAAGGCAAGCCTCTCCAGGTGGCGGGCACATCCTCTCTTCGAGCAACTCGCTGCACACCGGCGTCAAACTAGAAAACTACTTGACGATGGTAACCACCGGCAGAAGATTCGGAAGCTACCCGCTCCTGGATACTGTTTAAGAGGGGAGAACTATGGGCGAAATGGAACGTGAGACTATAGACCGCACATACATAGTATACGCTCCTCCATATCAGAACCCTCTCCCAAAGGGACATCCGCACCTGTGGATTTCTGCACATGAATCGGTTGGCAGTGGTACATTAACTCTAGGAGGTTATCATGAAATCATGGAAAGGGATGCCACTCCTAGGAGTATTGCGAAGACGCCTATTCGTTGATGAAGCAATACACGCTCATTGAGAAAGAAATAGGCGAGAATGGTTGTTACTGCCGGCGAGGAGTTTACAATTGGGGTCACTATCGAAACTAGTTCTCCCCGGAGCCCGATAAACCAAGCAAAGAATGCAAAACTCTCAATCACACCTAGCAGTGCCATCTTCCGGTACATTCGGGCCGGAGCTTTGACGACAACGGCCTTGATGGTGAGCAGTGGGAAGAGGATCGCAAGAAAACTGAGCATGAACACACGGCCAAGAAGGAAGCCCATCAAGTAATGGCCGTTAGTAGCCATCAATTTCTGAACAATGGCGTTGCAACCCCCCGCGAATACTACCACTAATGCGAACAATAAGCTGAGATTAGACTCTCTAGATCTTGAGACACGTTTCTGAAATGCTACAAGCAATATTCCAACAAACACAAAAGCAATTGCGGAAATCTGGAGCCAGCTCAGTGTTTCTCCAAGGATCAGGAATGAGAGTATTATTGCAACCACGATCATGCATGAGGTCACTGGCGAAACGAGACTGGCTTTGCCTAGGCTAAGCGCTTTGTAGAAAGCTAACATCACCACCGTAGTGAGTCCTCCTGAGAGAACTGCTAGCAAGACAAGCGACGCGTCTGGAACTGCCAAGTCATAAGCAACCGCGACACCAAGATACAAGACGCAACCAATTGATTGTGAGACTGCGAGCGTTCGGAACGTGCCAGCTTTGGAGAGGATTGTTTTTGCCATGAAATCGGCGATGCCGAAGGTGAGCATGGAAGAAAACGCGAAAAGTATTGAAAGTGAAAGGGTCATTCTCCGCACTCGCTGAAATGCAGTTCCCATCTCAACTTCGCTTTGTTCTGGTGTGACTTAAGCCTGAGTGACTGAATGCCATCTTCGAAAGTGAAACGCCTGAAGGAAGGGTAATCAGAAACCTTAAGCTGCTCCTAACAGAAGGGCCGCGTGAGGGAGTCTGGTTTTTGTTTTCGGGCATGTGACTTCATCCCTGGGATGTCCTGAACGAGGGTGTTGACAATGTTCTAGAAAATGTCGGGAAGGCAGGCGTAAAGGCGGTCAACCTCGCTGTAAGCTACCACACTGGTATGTACCTTCTCGCACACAACTCGCGCAACAGGGTCGTCTTGGCCGAAGGAGCCCATCCCGACATTTTGGTCATCGCAAATTTTGCCGGAAAACACGGCGACCATCTGATGGCATCGGGAACCCAGGAATTCTTCAGAGATACTATCCTTCCGAGCTTCGAGAAGAGTGCCCTATCTGAGGGAAGATATCTCGAGAATCGAAAAATGCCTCTTTCTAGAAACTGGTTATGGGACAAGAAAGGCATTGATAGGCGTCTACCGGAATACTATAGCGGGAAGCCTTGTGCCTGAGAATTTCAACGAGCCCGACCCCAGAAAAGTCGAGGTACGTCCAAGGAAACTGGATGACGATTACATCGCCTCAAGGACTTTGCTTTCCACAACCGACCAATCAGTCCATGATTCCGATGTTGTGATACTATCTAGAACGGCATAGATCCTCTTATGGTGCCTTAAGTGAAATCAGAAGTCGATGGCTTCAGACGAAGAGCTATTTGTAACACTCAGCGGGCTAGTAATCTACACGAATCTTCCGATGTTGAAGAGTTAGGTATCAAACTCGGTCTTTCCTTCCAGCGTAAGCGTCGCCGCGATCTCGCCAATCACGCTTGCGAATTTGAATCCATGCCCTGAACAGCAACTTACAATCAGTACATTCCGATTCTTGGGGTGAAAATCAAGTACGAAGTGGTTGTCAGGTGTATTCGTGTACAAACAGGTAGAAGATGACTGAGCGATGCCGTTTGCCCATGGTAAGCACTTCTCTAGGAAGTGCCTGATTGCTATTTCATCATCGGACGTTACTTGCCTCCCAAGCAAATTAGGTGATAATGCGGTTTGTCCGCCGTGATGCTTTGCGACCTTGACTCCTTCGCCAAGGTCCGGTATGCCGTAATGGTACTCAGCTCCATCCTCCCAGACGAAAACAGGCATCCTTTCAGCAGTGAATGCTTCAGTATTCTCCCTAGGTTTGAACCAGAATGGGACTTGTCTTTCGATTTTCAGCGGAAGACTAACGGAGTTCAATAATTCACTGGTCCAAGCCCCTGCTGCGAGCACTAGCTTGTCACCTTCGTATTCACCGTGGCTAGTTACGACATTGACCTTCTGCCCCTTTTCATACCATCTCTGAACGGACTCGTTGAACCGAAACTCAACTCCACAATGCTCAGCCAAGGTCTTGTGCGCTTCGATGCATTTCTCGGGGAACAGTATTCCAGCGCCCGGCTCGAAAAGGGCGACGTGATAGTCGCCGGGGCGGAAAACCGGGAAACGTTCGGACAGTTCGCTCGCGGTCAACACTTGATGCGGGATGCTGTGGATCAGGGCACTTCTCCTCGATCCAGAGAACAGGGGCCCTTCTGCGCGACCAATCATCACCCCGCCGGTTTGTGTGAAGAGCTCTGTCCCGGCTTCGCGTTGCAGTTCAGTCCATAACCTAAGCGCCCTTTGCACTAAGGGTACATAGATTTCATGCTCGAAATATGCTGACCTGATTATTCTTGTTCTGCCATGAGAAGATCCTGTTGAGTGATTTAGCGAGAACCGTTCTAAGACAAGAGCACGTGCTCCGTTTTGCCAAGTGATATGCGACCGCACTTCCCATTCCCCCTGAACCAACCACGATGACATCGTAGTTCTTCACAGCAACTCCTTCTGCGTCGGTAAGAGACTGTCTTTTTGCGGAGCTAGTGTGGCGTTGCTTTAAGACTGGCGGTCGGATGATGACAAGGCTTTTTCTGGGAGTGAACAACCAATGATTTTGCAGTCTGGGAATTTACGAGCTGAATCTGTGTGATTCGGGGGGGGGGGCGGCGGATCCAACTCCTCGGTGCCTCGACCCCGCATAATAGATAAATCGCCAATACCGTTGATTTGCAACAGATGACTATGAGCATCGGGATGAGTAGAGACGAAATAGACACTCCGGTCTTGCTAATAGACCTCGACATGCTTGAAAGAAACATAAAGACCATGTCCGACTACTATCGTGGGAAGAAAGGCGCTGCTTTACGCCCTCATCAGAAAGGCCATAGGCTCCCACTGATTGCCCGGAAACAGATTGACAGTGGTGCGATTGGAGTCAGCATGACTTCTCTAGGACTGGCCGAATTCTATGTGAACTCTGGAATCGATGACATTCTAATTACAAGTGAGATTAGCAATCCAACAAAGATTACGCGACTATGCAACCTCAGCAAACACAGCAACCTCCATGTCGGTGTTGACGACTTGAGCAACGTCAAGCAGCTCTCTGACGCCGCCCGTCGCAACAATACGAAGATCAACGTTGCGGTTGAAGTCTACATGGGCGCTTGGGGAAGCGCCGGTGTACCCCTTGGAAGATTGAAGTTATTCGTTGAAGAGATCACCAAGTTCAGCGGGATTGATCTCACCGGAATTTGGTGGCATGAGGGACAGGTAGCGAGGGCAAATTTTGAGCAGCGAAGAAAAATGGAATTCAATTTACTGGACGAATTGTCCGCCGTGATATCTGAAATCGAAGATTCAGGAATCGACGTAAGGATGCTTAGTGGCGGGTTCACTCCCACTTGGAACATAACGCCAGAGTATCCTAAAATGAGCAACATTCAGGTGCAAGCGGGGAACTATGTGTTCAGTGACTGGACCTCTCACCTTATCGAGGGTCTTGAAGTGTTCGACAACGCACTCACGGTATTGACTAGGTGCATCAGTAGGCCGACGCCGACCGAGGCACTATTCGATTTCGGGATGAACTCTTGTTCAGACGAAAGCGGTGAAGACTACTCCAAGGTGGTTGGACCACAATTCAAGCAGCTAGAAGGTGTGAAGACGGTCTTCGAACGTGAAGAGTTAGCCCAAGTGATTTTCACACAGCCAAATAGCCAGGTAAGAGTCGGTGACCTCTTCGAACTGGTTCCGCCCCACGCTGATACAACCGCAAAGTTGCACGACAGATATTACGGTATCAGAGAAGGCACAGTGGAGGTTATTTGGCCGAACTATGGCCGAGGTTTCTTGTGACCCAAACGATTCGGGGTGGCATGCGAGTATATGACTTCTACCACCAGGTGTCTAGATAGGTGACTCTTTCGCAGCTCGCTTCAGAAGGTGCTTCATTTTTGCATCAGTTTCTAGGGGCAAGGGGGCGGGCTTGTGCTTGCTGATAGTCTCTTTTGCTAGTGTGAGGGCCTTCTCGCTGATTTCTAAGGCACCTTTGGAAAACCATGCCTCGAAAGACTCACGACTGCTCACATCTGAGTAGTAGAAATCGGTCTTGAAATGGGTCCGGGTGTGCTCTGAGGAGAGGAAGTTTCCTCCTGCTCCTACGCTACTAAGATTATCGAGAGCAAGCGTCTCATCATTCGTCGCGAATTTCCTCGAAAGCCTCGCCAACATCGCGACTATTTCATTCTGAATTACAATATTGTCTAAGGAGGTTAGCCCATTCTGGTTCAGTCCAGCGTCACACATCATGTCTCGCCCTGCCAGATAGTTGAGCATGGATGAACTCATCTTCTCATACCCTGACTGGGCATCCGATAGGTTCGCGTTTGTTGCCCCTCCTGCTCCATAGGAGGGAACATCGTAGAAGCGTGCGAGTTGAGCAGCGGCCATGCCGAACATGCCATACTCAATCCCCCCATAGGCGCAGATACCATACCTCATGTCAAAGCCGACTGTTGCGCCACCAAAAGCGAGGGGTGCACCTTCACTAATCAGTTGGGTCAGAACAACGAAGGCAAGATTCTCAGCGTTTGCCAAGGAAATTGCCCCCGCCATTGTGACTGGGCAATTTACACCAACAATCGGCGCAGAAATGGCGTTGAAGGGTAGTTTTCTGCTTGCGAACTCCCAAATCACGTCACATGTGTCTCTAGGGAATGTAAGTGGGCTCGAAGCAGCGATGCAGGCGTAGATTGTTGGCTTACGGCTCAATTCATCCTCGGAACCGGCAATGGCTGCGCCTAACTCAACGTACTGCCTCGCCTCTACACCATTAGTTGGGTCATGGTAGCATGTTTTCTCTGTGTTCTTCACGACCTCGGCTGCCGAATAGATGAACCTGCAGCGAGTGTCGACATCATAAGCCAGCACGGGGACGGCGCATATGTGACAGAACTCAAGTCCGTCAACAAGTTTGGCAATATCACTGATATCATTGAGTCTTCCAGGGCGTCTTTGTAGGGTTTCACTGTCAAGGATGAATGAGTTATCATTCGCAGAAACAAAATAGAAATCGCCACTGCCAACTTTCAATTCGTCAGATTTGCGCGAATAGATGTTGAAAGAGTGTGGTACCTTCTTCATCGAGCGGTTGACGATGTCTCGATTCACTTTGGCAAGGCTAGTGGATCCGTCTACTTCGCAACCATTATCCGTCAGAAGGCCCAGAAGGCGAGGGTGTTCGACCTTAATGCCAACCTGTTCTAGGATTTCCAGAGATGCTGAGTGAATCGTCTCTAGATCTGATATGCCCAAGAGCGTCAATGGTTCTTTTTGCTTGGGAAACCTCGACATCAGCATGCTGAACTCATCCGCATCATCATGCTTTGAGCGCGCCCGAAGTCATTCCTGAAACGAAATACTTCTGGGTGATGTAGTAGAAGATGATTGCAGGAATCGTGAAGTAAACACAACTCACCATGATCTTGTCCCAAGACAGGAAAAATTGCCCAATGAAAGTCGCCATGGTCTTCCAAAGCTATGCACTTCGCCCACACATGAACGTCTACGACAACTTGGCCTTTCCTCTCCGAATGCGGAAACACTCGAAGAGCGGAATTGACGAAAGAGTCCGGCAGGTCGCTGAATTGCTGAGAATTACTGAGCTCTTCACTCGCAAACCAAAGCAACTAAGCGGGGGCCAACAGCAGAGAGTTGCTCTTGGAAGAGCATTGGTCCGCGAACCGAAGGTTTTTCTCATGGACGAACCTCTCCGTAACCTCGATGCCAAAATGAGGCTGTACATGCGAACCGAATCAAAGGTTCTCCAAAAAAGACTCGGCATCACAACGATATACGTCACACATGACCAAGTAGAAGCAATGACGATGGCAGACCGAATTGTCATCATGGACAAAGGGCGGCTGCTTCAGACAGCGTCTCCAGATGAGACCTATCAACGACCTGTAGACACATTCGTTGCGGGCTTCATAGGGAGCCCACCCATGAATTTCATTGATTGTAGCCTCATTGAGAAACGTGGAAGAGCATTCCTCGACGCGTCGTTCTGCATTTTCGACTTGGCTGGCCTTTCCGACCATTTGCGTGAGAGTATCGGCACCGAAACGATATTGGGCCTCAGGCCCGAGGCTATTTCAGTGTCTAATGAGGAGATGGGCGTTAATTGCTTCAAAGGAGAAGTCTATGTAGTGGAACCACTCGGGTCAGAAATAATCTTAAACATAAAGGTTAATGACAACATAATCAAAGTCAATGCACCGCCGTCACTCAAGGTTTCTCCCGGAAGCAGTGTTTGGCTTTCATTCAAGACAAACGATGTGCACGTCTTCGACAAGAAGACTGGCAAGGCACTGATATAGCATCCGTGATGCCCGGAGATTTTCTGTAGTGCTTTGAGTGAAGCAGATGCAGCGATTTGAAGTTCTTACGTCACTCCAAATCGAAGACATACACAGCGCGACGCTGGATGTGCTCTCGAAGACTGGTGTTCGATTCGATGAGCCTCGAGCCCTGACATACCTAGAAAGTGCCGGAGCAGATGTCGACCAAAAGAGAAGAGTGGTTCTGCTTTCTGAGTCTTTGGTTCAGGAAGGATTGAGAAAGGTCCCGAAGCGATTCACCTGGCACGCTAGGGACCCGAAGCACAACTTGATTGTTGGAGAGCAAGAAAGAACATATGCCATACCAGGGTACGGGGCATCGTATGTCATCGACTTGGAGGGGGTAAGGCGACCGGGGACCTACAAAGACTTGGCCAACTTGACCCGGCTGGCAGACGGATTGCCTTACGTTGATGCTGCGGGCGGTCTGCTCATTGAACCGTCAGACAAAGCGCCAAGTACCGTATATCGCCGGGTCTTTCTCACTATGGTTCAAAATACGACCAAGTGCTTGATGGGATACACCCTCGGCCGTGATGTTGCGCTTGATAGCATCAAGATGGCTTCAATTCTGGCTGGAGGGGAAGAACAGCTCTCAAAGGCGCCGTCCATTCTCGGTCTAATCAACAACAAAAGCCCCCTCGAATATGATCGAAAGATGAGTGAAGCGGTGATTGAATATTCAGAACGCAGGTTGCCCCTGGTCTTCACCCCGGGCCCGATCGCGGGAGCAACCTCCCCAGTCACATTGGCGGCCACCTTGGTGCAGCAAAACGCGGAGGCTTTGAGCGGGATCGTTCTCTCTCAGTTAATTCGACCTGGAACACCGAACGTCTACGGAAGTGCCTCCTCAATAATGGATATGAGAACGGGAACGCTGTCTGTAGCAAGCCCAGAATCGATCCTCCTGACCCTAGCTGGAACACAAATGGCGAAGCACTATGGATTGCCTAGTCGCGCAAGCTGCACTCTATCGGACGCAAAAGTGCCGGATGCCCAAGCAGGCTATGAGAAAGCGATGGCCTCGGTTCTCTCCTCGCTCGTCGGGCTCAACATGAGCACTTGGGTGGGTCTACTTGAATCGCTCCTCGCGACAAGCCCAGCGCAGATGGTCATCGACAATGAGATTTGGGGAATGATTCGACGTATTCATCGAAGATTTGATGTGACACCTGACACTTTGGCCCTAAGCGTTATAGCTGAAGGTTCGAAAGGAACAGGTTTCCTTGGGCATCAGCACACACTGAAATTTCACGGTCGAGAACAATCGTTTCCAACGCTCTCTGATCGAAACACGCACGGGGCATGGAAAGCCAAGGGTGAAAGGAGCACCATGCAGAGAGCTGCGGAAGAGGCAGAGAAGATCATGAAAGCCCACGAACCCGAGCCTCTAGACAGAGATATTCTTTCGCAACTCGTAGGGGTAGCTGGTAGCACAGAGGAAGTGAGCGAATGAGGATAACCGACGTACTCACGACAGTGGTGAACGTTCCGTTTGTCGCCCCGTGGCTCTCCTCGTTAGGGGTGGCAGAGGGTACTACGCGGACCATAATCGAAGTAGCCACTGACGATGGATTGGTCGGGCTTGGTGAGGCCCCTTTCGCGGAATGCAAGCAGGTTATTGACGAGCGACTGAAGAAGGAAATCGTTGGAGCGGATCCTTTTCTCAGGCAGGAAATTGCTGTTAGGTGTTTGCCGTCGGCTGGATCGATGGGTGCCTACGCGCTCACAAATGGCACCGAAACATTGGCTTATTCCGGCATAGATATGGCGCTCTATGACATAATCGGCAAGTCATTACGGAGACCAGTATACGAGATTCTGGGTGGCAAAGTGAGGGATAGGATTCCATTCGTGGAGTATTTTGCGCCTCGATATCGCACACAAGAGGGTAAAGGTGGTGAGCTTTCTCCAGCAAAGATAGCCGAGTACTGCGCGGATATGATTTCGAAGCACCATTCCAAAACGATCGAAGGGAAAGTCGGAGTATTCACACCAGAAGAGGATATTCTGACAGTCAAATTGATTCACGAAGCAGTGGGCTCATCGATAGAGGTCCGGGTGGATGCTAACGCTTCGTGGTCAAGAACAACTGCGATCAGAACGATCAGAGGTATGGAGCGATACGATATTTCAAACGTAGAAGAACCAACGCGAGGTCTGAAGGGATTGGCATTAGTGAGGGAGAGAATTCACTCGCAAATCTCGACGCATTCACTAAGTTTCGCCGAGATTGCGACTCTGAAGGCGGCGGACAATATTGTCTGTGACTACTACGAGACAGGCGGCTTTGAGAACGCGAGGTTTTGCGCGGCTATTGCTGATGAACTCAGTCTAGGGTTCTGGCTAAGAAGTGACGGTGAACTTGGAATATCGACTGCGGCCTACTTGCATCTAGCGGCAACAGTCCCGACTATGGTGCATCCGAATCAGTCTCTCGCCAGATACCTTGTTGACGACATCATTCGGGGAGGACCGTTGGTCCCTGAAGGCGGGTACTTAACGGTACCACATTCAGTGGGGCTCGGCGTAGAAATTGATCCAGCCAAGCTAGCCAAGTATGCAGAATCTTATCAGAAAAAGGGCGCCTACAATTGGCATAAGGACCAGAAACGAGGAAAAAGGTTGAACTTAAACCCGCAGTGGTAGGCTTCGATAACTAACCGCCAGTGGCAACCTGGAATAGCAGAACTTCGTCTCCGTCATTCAGCGGCTGGGCAATATTCCGTGCCGGTCTGAAGGGTCTCCCGTTCAGGACCATATCGAAGCGCTTCATAATGGAGTCTTTGAGGTTTCCCCCAGCGGTTCTACGGTATGCTGTCCCATGCTCTTGGTCGAGTGTGTTGATAAGATCCCCGATTGTGTTTCCCTCATACAGCGTGACGAATATGTCTCCTCCAATTGCCTCCTTCAACGCGGAGACCGCGTTTGGTTTGATTTTGATTGGCGGGGAACTGTTCATGTGGGCTAGTCACTCGGAAATGATTCCGAGAGCGCCCAACTTATCTGCAACAAAGCCTAAGCCTAGCTCTCGCAGCTTCGTGGATGTCGGGACTCCACTTTTCTTGTCCCAGCCTCGAACCTCATAATAATCGTCAAGCATTGACTGAAGCTCCTCGTAGGTTATTCTCTGACCCTTGTACGGTCCATCAGGCAGCGGCTCCGATAGACGTTCTGGAAGAGTGTCATCCTTGCGAGAGAAGCCTTCTCTCACATTGAAGGCTCTGCACACGTTGAAGACACGCTCTCCGATAGTCACCAGTTCCATCGGTTTTATGTTCCATCCGGTTACGGAGTTGATGAGATTGATAATGACGTCTGGTGAAGGACCGGATGGAAAACTATCTACAATGCATAGAGTCAGTGAGTCAACCATGGCCTTCCAATCCTCTGCCGCCTTGACGAGTCGAACCTTGTCCATGCTCGTGTTCAGTCGGTCAGCTGGCTTCACGAATCCTAGCTCAGGATGCATGTTCTCAGGCACCTCCCATGCATCGTCATGCTCTATCATCTGTACGTGGCATGCACCTCTATTGGAAATGGCGTATGATAGGCCAAGTCCCTTCTTCCCTCGAGGTTCATGCATCGGCAACTCTAAGCCTTTGACAGTAAGGGCGAACTTCTCGGCTCCTTTTCCTATCTTCTTCGCCGCTCGCGCAACGCCTTCAGCTAGAATATCTCCGATCCCTTCTCTTCTTGCAATCTTCTCGATTAGCTGAAGTTCGGCTGAATGGTTACTCCAAGTGAGATCCAGACCATCAGTGTCACGCTTCGTGAGTACGCCTTTCTCGTAGCACTCCATTGCAAAGGCGACGACGACACCCGTTGAAATAGTGTCAATTGTGTACTTATTGCATAATTCGTTGGCCTTGCACACAGCATTCAAGTCGCCCACGAGGCATAGTGACCCCAACGCTGCGGCGGACTCGTATTCAGGGCCTCCCCACTCCGATTCGATCGCGTATGGTTCTTTGCCCTCCACGACCCTGTAACACGAGTTTCTGCAAGCGAAGCAAGTTTGGCGTCCAACCAGCATTGTCTTGGCCATAGTTTCTCCGGTTATGGCCTCTGCATGTTCGAACTGCCCTTTTGAAATCCCTTCGTTGGCAGTCTCCCGCTGGCATTGTAGTCGTCCAGAAAGCCGTCTTCGCCATAATCATACATGAGCTTACCAGCGCCCCCCCAAGACTGATCTGCGTGCTTCTTTCTCAAGTCAAGAAATGCTTGTCTGTCGGCGAGCGGCACTTGTGATGTCCCTCTTACCGCCAGCGCTTTGAGCTTCTTCGAGCCCATCACTGCTCCAAGACCACATCTTCCGGCTGCGTAGCGGATGTCTGCTATTACACAAGCGTACTTGACTAGATTCTCTCCTCCCAGACCAATGCATGCGATACGCGCAGCTCTTTCGCCAGTCTCACACTTTATCTTCTCAATCGCCTGAATCGGGTCTTTGCCCCAGAGATGTTCCGCGCTGCGGATCTCAATCTGGTCATCTTTGATCCAAATGTAACTCGGTATCTGCGAAATGTTCTCGATAATCACCGCGTAAAGGCCTGCAAACCTGAGTTCGGCTCCGAAGAAACCTCCGCCACTAGCCTCGCCCCAGCCGCCTGTCAAAGGAGACTTTGCCATTACCGTGTATCGACTGTTCCCTTCAAGAGGCGCACCAGTGATTGGACCAGCCGCGAATACCAACTTGTTTTCGCGACCAAGCGGATCAGCACCAGGCTTGAGCTCCTCGAACAGTATTTTCGCGCAAGTCCCCGCCCCCCAAGGTACTTCCTGATCACTTCCTCTGGTACTCGCTCTGTGCTGATTTTGCGGTTAGCTAGGTCAACTCTGAGCAGATTAGAACTTGACCTAGTCATCTTCAGAACAACCAAGTTCCCCATTAGAGAGTTGACTGCATAAGAGTGTGACGATGGTAGCGACTTGCAGAGGATTGGAAGATGCTCAGTCTTCGACACCACTTGGAATGTAACGCAGCCGCGTGCGTTCCGCCGAAGCGTTTACATGAACTGTCATGGTGAACACTGGAATTGGGAAGGCGCGAAAAACAGGTGTGAACATACCAGTTGCCCGGAAACCGATCGAGTAATCACCGCCGTCAATCTCTAAACGCGTTCCCATCTTCCACGAACCTACTACCGAACGAACATCAGGCTGAGATTGGCCGTTGAAGATCAGGAGATACTCGCCTAAATCCAATTCCCATCTCAACCACAATGTTCTGGTGGAGCCTCAGCAAATATCATCTTGAATTGAAACGAGTGAGAGCAAAGTCATCATAAGACTTAAGCGACAGCAGAGAAACGGCATAAGGAAGTCTGGTTTTTGTTTTCAGGTATGTGGCTTCATCCTTGGGATGTCTTGAACGAGGGTGTTGACAATGTTCTGCAAAACATCAACGAGGCGGGCGTAAAGGCGGTCAACCTTGCCGTGAGCTACCACACAGGAATGTACCTTCTAGCGCACACATCAACGAGCAGGCTCATATTCGCCGAAGAGGGAGTTATTTACTTTAAGCCCACGATCGGCATGTATGGTTCATTGAAGCCATCCCAGTCAAAGAAATCTGAACCAAGCCTACTGGATGAGGTGATTGAGAAAGCCGCGGATTACGGCTTGAACGTAGTCGCCTGGACTGTCCTGCTTCACAACACGAGACTGGCAATAGAGCATCCGGAGGCTGCAACCAAGACTGTAGACGGTGATACGAATCTTAACTCGCTCTGCCCAAACAATCCCGTCGTTCGCGAGTATATGCTGAACCTGGTTGACGACATCGCCTCAAACCATCAGGTTATGGGGATACAGCTTGAATCCCCATCTTACCCTGAGGGAATTGCGCACGGGTTCCACCACGAATTTCATTCCAAACCCTTGACGCCTGCCACATCACTCATACTTTCGAGTTGCTTCTGCGACCATTGCGTCAAGAAGGCGAAACAGTTGGGTTTTAACTTGGAGGAAACTAGAAAAGGCGCCACGAAGGTGCTTGGTAGCTGGGCGAGTGCGGGGTCAAGGGTACTCTCTGAAACTCCTCTTGAAGACCAGTATGCTGCTTTCACCCTCGCATTATCGACAGAGCCCTCTTTGCAGGAACTCGTAAGATTTCGAGCCGCGGTAATGGAGGAGGTTCTGAAGGAAGTTCGTCAGAGGACGGGAAACAAAGTACAATTGTACTATTTGACGCCCCCTCCATCAACTCCTTTTCAGGAGAATTTCGATTTCAGGGTTTTCGGAGGTCACGTTGACGCGGTGCAGGTTCTCTCATACTCGAGTAATCCAGCCAGAGTCTACCACGACGTAGCTTGGAGTCGATTATTGATTCCGCGTAACTGTGAACTACACGTGGGACTGAAGACCTCACATCCGGAAGCGGATACCGCTGAGTTGGTTTCGGCAGAAGTTGAATCTGCGCGTGCCGGTGGCTCAGAGGGTTATTGCTTCTACTCCTATGGACTTACGCCGCTAGCGTTGTTCCCTGCAATTAGAGAAGCTTTGAGCAAAGTATCGGCATGAGATACCGTAACGCATAAACGCACATCGCTCGAACGATGCTCGGTTGGGATAGGATTGTATGATCTAGTGGTGAAGGGGGGGCTACTGATTGACCCGGCCGAGCACATTCATGAGGAAATGGATATTGCGGTCATGGGAGGTCGGATAGCAGCAGTTGAGCACAAGATCCCCAAAAACGAAGCCAAGCACGTAATCGATTCTTCGGGAATGATTGTTACGCCAGGTCTGATTGACATTCATACCCATACTGCGCACGAGCTCGTTAGGTTGAGCGTTGACCCTGAGCAGGCGTGTCTGCGTAAGGGAAGCACCACAGTTGTTGACGCTGGTTCGACAGGAGAACTGCTTTTCACTCCTTTCAGGAAATACCTGATCGAGAAGATGAGAATTCGCATACTCGCCTTCCTCAACATTGAATCCCTGGGCATGGTCGAGTTCTGGCTGCCGCCAAAATTCACTGACCAGAGCTGGGCAGACATCCCTACCGCTCTCGACGAGTCCTTGGCTCACCTCTTCATCAACGTTGAGAACACTGTGAAGACAATTCGCGAGAATCGAGGGACGATTGTGGGGATAAAATGGGCACACCGCGGCATTAGGAGTATGACGATTGCAAGGCAGGTAGCCGATCAAGCTGGATGTCCACTGATGATCGAGAACTATTTCATGCCTGAGGCACTGCGAAACGTCAAGAAGGGCGACCTCATCACCCACATTTACCATCACAATATCAATCCACTGGCAAAGCCTCCCTCCTACGATGCGTTGACTGACGACGGAAGGATACGCCCCGAATTCCATGACGCAGTGAAGAGGGGCGTGCTCCTCGACGTCGGGCATGGGATGGGTGGCTTCAGTTGGAAGGTGGCGGACCTTGCGTTCAAGGAGGGCTTGAAACCCTACACAATAAGCACTGACCTATGGATTGGTAACATCAATGGGCCAGTGTATGACCTGCCAACGACCTTGGCCAAGTTTCTTCATCTTGGCATGACTTTTGAAGAGGTCGTTGAAGCCTGCACTTCACACCCGGCCAGCGTGATAGGTAGACTCGGCGAACTTGGCACTCTGAAGATCGGGGCTTGCGCGGACATAGCTGTCTTCAAACTTCGGGAAGGAAGATTCCCGTTGAGTGATGCTTTTGCAGAAACTCGTATGGGTGGAAAGATCCTCGTTCCCGCCCACGTCGTCCGCGGCGGAGGCATCGTCGCATAGGGAGGCGGAAAGAGTATCAGGAAAAAGGGAGCGTTAAAGAGATTCTACGCAGGTGGAATCTCTTTAACCGCAGCTTCTAGATCGATGTTCTTTGATTTCCAATAGGCTCTTGAGCCGAAGTAGACCACGATTGCTGCAATGTAGACGACCGCTATGAGCAGTGTTGTCTGTCCGGACCAAACGCCGAGTACCGTCGCGAAGTTCGACCACCATATGTAGGTTGATGCCATCAGCGCGAAGAAGAAAACATCCACCACCCCAAGTATTGTTAATAGCGGAATTCCGGCGACCTTGCGCTTGAGCGGCATGACTTCGTACAATTGTTTCTTCGCGTAGGGGAACACTATGGCAGTTATCCCTACCACTATGAAGGTTATGCAGACCAACCATAGTCCGGCAGACATTACCGAGTAGAAGTATTGCGCGCCAAGCGTGTATCCGACAGCGAATATTGCTGCTACGATGAACGTGAGCGAAACTGCCTTTACGGGTGCATGAAATCTTGCGTTGACATCAGCGATTCTTGTGGGGAAGATTCTGTCGAACGACCACGCGAACATGCTTCTGCTGACCATGATCAGGTCCATGACGTAGGCGATGAGTCCTTGTATGGCCGTGCCGAAGATTATCAAGGCTGCCAAGGGTTTGTTGACAATGTAGGGTAGCAGCTGGAATGGGAATCCGATTAGTCCCTGCGTCATCCTGAACACGTTGGCGTTGTACTGGGTGAACCAGCCTGCGCCAAGCCAATCCACGTTGATTACAGCCATCGTTGCATATCCTAGTGCTCCCAAGATTGCCAAGTTCAGGAGGAATCCGCCGGTTAGGCCGTAGAGCTGTACTTTTCCGCTGTTTGCGTTTTTCATCTCACCAGCCACGTAAGAGCCGAAGCTTGCTGCGTTCAGTGCTCCGGACCATCCGAAGAGGACGAACATGCCAATGGTGTTGGCCCAGCTGAATGGTGCTGTGCTGTACTGCTGCCATCCTGCTGCTTTAGCTTGGTCAATGATGTATTGGTAAGGTGTCGTGTTTATGTCCTTGTACAGGGGGGCAACTGCGTTGTTGAAGAGGTTGATGAAATTCCCTTGACTGCCGATCCAAAACAGCACGCCGAATAAGGCAATGGTTGCCGCAATCATTACGACTGCGACGAAGTCTTGGAATTTGACGTACCATCGCATCCCTGTAAGTACGATCAATAGTCCGAGAACTGACATGCCCAATCCGATAATCAGTGAACCCTGCGCCGTCAACCAGTACGCAGGTACCGGGGTGAACACGCCGACTAATGACACCATCATTGTCGCGAACCAGATCGCGTTGACTGAGGTCATAATCCAGAACAGCCATGTTACGCTCCAATTCATGAAAAAGCCGGCAAATGGATGTGCGACTCGGCTGAGAAAGACGTACTCTCCACCAGATCGAGGCATTGCGGCCATGAAGTGTGCGTACGTAGCTGTGATTGCGATGCCTGCTATGGCTGTCATAATCAATGCGATGGTATAGTTAGCTCCGGGCAATAGCCCAGCCATGATAGGTGAGACGAACGCAAAAGCCGCTAGGCCAAATCCGGGGGCTATGCTTTGGTAGAGAATCATGTCCTTCAGGCTCAGTGTTCTTACAAGACCAGAAGCTGATCGTATGAAAACTGGTTTTGTTGTCAAGATTTTTCACAGAACTCGAGCTCGATCAGGCAGTATTTAACATCTCAGTATTTCTTACTCAGCACTATTACTGTAATGTTACTACATACTAGTAATCGACGCGGAAAGCCGTTGTGCAGCTTAGGCAGGGACTACATTCCCATCGGCTTCGACTCCCTTCACGTCTTCTAGAAATGGACGAAGCTTCTCCGCGAGCCCGAAAACTGTTTGCGTGGGTCTAATTCCTAGCATCGAACAGACAAATTGTGACGGCTGATAACCAATCCTTCTTCAGATTCGGGTCAAGGCTATGTGACTATCACAATGGAGACGAACAGGTCTAAGGAACGTACTCTGAAGCTTCACCACGCCCTAGCACAGGGTAGTCCAGTAGATGTCGGAGTCCTGTATTCATGATGATATCTCAGATCCTAAGACATTTCGTGGGGTCCGACAAGAAAATGTCTTTTCGCTTTTCGTCGCGTTTCCTGCTTATGCAAAAACCAGGAGAGATCTTGCCTAAGCCTGAGCTTCTTGAATTTCCAAAAGCCCGAAGTAGTCACTATCAAAGGGATCTTCTCCTGTTTCAACACTTCGTAGATTTGTCTCGCCACCAGGACCGATATTGTCGCGTTAGATTCTACTTCGACAATGTCATCGCTTGGGTTTCCAACACCCAGTCTTATTTCAGCATATGGAAGAAAGACTCCACCAACTCGGCCTCTAACATACCGGTAGCTAAGAACTATCAGAAGTGAAAATTCTTTCGCACACTTGGCCTTAATGAACTCGAGGGCTCCATTCGTGAACTTTGCGTGCACAGGTGTATCTATCCATTTCTTAGCAACATATTCATGCATATGCGGAAGGAAGATAGGAAAGAAGATGCGACGAACAAACGACCGTATGTCATACTTCTTACACACACGGACGGCAAGTAGACTGCACACAATAATGAGCGCGATCACGGTGATGTTCGTGACCCAGTCCAAACTCGTTCATTTCTCCAATCTCGGCGTCTATAGGATTGAGGTGGCACCGGCTTATAGGCGCGCAGTGAGGCTAATCACAAATGGCGCGTCCGGTATATCCTACTACTGTCACCTTAGAGAAAGAGTTTGACCAACTGCTCAAAATGATTCACTTGGTTGACTGATTGAGCTGCAGACAGTTAACTGATCTTGTAGCCCGGGGCTCGCGGGGGTTCGATTGGCAGAACGACGAACCCTCATGTCGCATGATTAGTGCAAGTCGGCGACTGCTTGCGGGCTTTCTTCAGAAGGTTGCTAATCTTTTCGTACGAAAACGAGTTTTGTAGTCAAGATCTTTCCTCGGACACGGCTTGGCCCTGCAGTATTTGACATTAATACTGCTGCTGCCCGGGTCAGGGGGCATATCGATAATTAGTGCTGGGAATTCTTCCCAGACTGAGCTGGAACCACTCTTCCATCCGGTTCGACTGTCTTCACATTTTCTATGTCTCTAAAAACGGTTGCAGTTAGGGTCGTCTCAATCGACGTTTTTCCCCGTAGTTTCTTGATTGTTCCTCTCCTGAGTTGCTCTGCTGCTACTGGATAACCTGTGCATGGTTCCAGGATGATGCCGTAGGCTGCACCGAACCAGGGGTGGTCAGGGGCCCAGAAACTTTCGCAGAACCACAGAAATGGGAAGACGGATTGGTCCCATCTCAGTGCGAACCCCAACTTCAGATCAGGGTTTACAATCGCATACCATGGTTCTTTAAGATCCTTGATGAATACTGTTTCGTCGACAACGACTTCGTCGCCCGGAAGAACACTCATATCAATTGATTTGCCAGATTTATCCTCTGCGTGTGGCCACTTGTGGGTGCTTTCCGCCTTGAGGCGGCCCAAGGGCTCAGGTTTGTCTACCAGAAGAGTCTGCGCGGGAATTATTACTTTCGTGCCTGGTCCGACGAATGGCCTCCCGAATGCAGGGTGTTGAAGCCAACAGTATTCAAGTGTCTGATTGCTCGTGTTGGTGAGTTTTTCGCGAATTGAGAAAGTCGCGCTGTCGTCGCTGATTGTGATCCATTTTTCAACATGGAAAGGGTATCTTGGGAGGTCAACCGAAAGCTTCGCGGTTACCTCCGATGGAGATTCTTTCTCAATGTAAGCGTTCCAGGGAAGGAGAGAAGTTTCACCGTGCATGCCCCATTCACCGAACCTGTGCCGAACTGGGTCGTTGCCAGCGAAAGGAAGAATGTCCTGCCACCCGCCGCCATAGTATTCCAAGAATTCTCCCTCAGATCTCCTGATGCTTCCTACGATGCTGCCGGGTTTCTGATGTCCGATCGGTGTGTGAAAAAGCAAGTCGATGTCCAGTGGTTTGTAGATCAATTCCATGATGTCCGAGCCCTTGTCGACAAGTGAGACCACGCGCAGCCAATGGTTCTCGAGGATTAGCGTACGCATGCCTCTGTATGTCCAATCAAGACTCCCATGACAGCCAATCAAGCCAAGACGCACTTCCAGCCTAAGCATGTTCAGTGCGGGGACCTAATGTATCTTCACTAAGGCCATCCGATGAGTATGTGGAGACCGATTACGAGCTACCAAATTTCCCTAGATTGTGCCACATCTTCAGCAAATCCTTTTCAAGTTGAAAAGAAGTAGAAGAGCAATCTGCGTGCGGTGAACTGATCTGAAGTTTGGCTATGAGATGGGTGCAACGAGCACCCGTGTAGAACCTTCGGTGTGCCTCGATTTGACTGTCGAACTTGAAGAAGCGGGTTTCGAGACGGCTTGGTTCGGAGATCACTTCCTTCCTTGGTTTCACACTGGTGCACATTGTCCTCAGGCTTGGGTTTGGATGGCTTCAGCTCTTGAGAGAACCAAGAGCATACTGATTGGTAGTGATGTAACCGTTCCTATGTTCAAGTATCATCCAGCTGTTGTGGGTCAGGCATACGCGACAATGGCGAACATGTACCCTGGAAGGGTAGTTCTCGGTGTTGGGACAGGGGAAGCGATCAATGAAGCGCCGTTCATCTCATCTTGGCCAAAATGGGACGTAAGAGCAAAGACGCTGATAGAGGCCGTGGAACTGCTCAGAAAGTACTGGAATGCAGAGCAGTATTTCAGTTTCAAGGGGAAATACATTACAGTCAATGGTGAAATTTTTTGCTACGACAAGCCAAAGAAACCCATCCCGATTTATTGGTCTGCGCTAGGACCGAAGAGTGCCATCCTTGCTGGAAAACATGGCGACCATTTGATGACCTCAGGGACGCCGGAATTCTTCAAAGATACCATTCTTCCGAGTTTCGAGAAGGGCGCGAAGTCAATCGGAAGGGATATCTCAAAGGTCGAGAAATGCCTTTTCCTCGAAACAGGTTATGGAGACAAGAAGGCACTTATCGATGTCTACCGAAACACCATCGCTGGCAGCCTTGTGCTTGAGAATTTCAACGAGCCGGATCCTCGAAAAATCGAGGAACGCGCAAAGAGACTTGACGATGAATACATCGCCTCAAGGACCTTACTTTCCACAACTGACGAATGCCTTAGCGCCATTGAGAAATATCGTGAAGCCGGCGCTACACAATTGATAGTGTGCGATTATAGCCCAGACCCACGAGATACAATAAGATTCTTCGGCAAAGAATTGATTCCGCTACTTGAAGGGACTTAGACCTGCCCGCAAGCGTTCGCGCAATCACGAAAGGACTGAAGCCCTCCTCAAGCTCACACCCAGTGAATGCTGTCCTGACGCTTTGCCAGCTTAGCAGTTCATTTGTCATTTCGTCAATCTCACGAACCTGCTTCCTCAGATAAAGCTCGAACATAATTCTATATCCTGGTTGATAGCTTAGGCCTCTGATGATGAAGGATGAGCGAGATTGGATTCAAGAAAGAAGAGATCGATACCCCTGCACTTCTCATAAACGTGGACGTGATGGAGAAGAACCTGTCCACTATGAGGAATTTCTTCAGGGGGAAGAAGGCCAATCTCTGGGCTCACACCAAGGTTCACAAGTCACCTGATCTTGCACGTAGAGAGCTTGAGATGGGTGCTAAAGGGGTCTGCTGCCAAAAGGTTTCAGAAGCGGAAGTCATGGCTCGTGGCGGCATCAGCTGCATCACAGTGACAAACCCGATTGTAACTCGAAAGAAGATCGACAAACTCGTAACGTTAAGCAAGCAGGTTGCGATCAGAGCAATCATAGATTCTGCATCCAACGCGGAATCGCTCTCAAATGCTGCTGTGGAGCAGGGAACGAAACTGAACGTACTCGTTGAAGTGCAGCTGGGTGCTAACAGGTGCGGCGTTGAACTCGGTGACTCTGCACTTAAGTTGGCACGTACTGTTAGGAGTCTGAAAGGGCTTACACTAGTCGGGTTGTTGGGTTTCGAAGGCGGCCTATGGCAACTGGAACCGCGTGAGAAAAGGAGAACCGAAGCTAAACGACTCTATGACAAATTGCTTGACACAAGGAAGTTGATTGAGGCTTCGGGAATAGGAATTGAAGAAATCTCGGTGGGAATTACTTCAACCTACGACGCGGCCGCGAGCACACCAGGGATATCTGATGTTCGGTCAGGTTCGTACATACTGATGGATTCTGCCCACCACAAGTACGCACCCGAGTTTGATTGCGCGCTAACCCTACTTTCGACAGTGATAAGCAAGCCGAGCCAAGATAGGGTGGTTACAGATGCAGGTCTCACTTCGTTTAGTGTGGAGTCAGGGCTTCCTGAGGTCGTAGGAATGAATGGTGTGGAAGTCATGGAATTATTCGCGGAGAATACTGTTCTAAGGATTAGGAAAAACGAAAAAATGGAGATCGGCGATAAAGTAGAGTTTATCCCAGCGTTTCTCGACGGAACGATCAACTACCACAACACATACCACGTTATGAGAGGAGACAGAGTCGAATCAATCCTAGATATCACAGCAAGAGGCACTACGCACTAAGGCAAAACCGCACAAGTCAATCGCGCAATCGAAACCCGTGGGAAAAGGCTTGGAGACGAGTACATTGCAGCAAGAAGATACTTCATTTCCGATCGGGAAGAATGCTTTGAAATAATCGAAAGGTATGAGGACGTCGGAGCCACCAGCATTATCATAAGCGACTACAGGCTCGATCCGCGAAAGGCCGTGGAATTCTTTGGCGAAGAGATTATCCCGCACTACGCACCTTAAAGACCCAGTCGCATACCCTTAGTGATACTGCTAAGCTCATGCTGGCTGGTGCGAAAAAGAAGTTGGTACGCGTCAGCTTTGCCATAGGTCGTTGGCTATATCGTTCATTCCTAGAGACTCGAGTCTTTCTCTAGTTGGTTTGTGTGTCACTGGATCCCATCCTCGAACCGCAAGGAAGTCCTTCGCCATCGCATCGAGCTTCGCAACGTTCCCTTTTGCTCCGCCTGAAGGTGGAGGGAGGTTCAGCAGTCTCTCTGGAAGGCGGTCCTCCTCCTTGCGCATGCCATGTTTGAAGTTGAAGGCTCGTTTCAGGTTGTAAATTCTCTCGCCCGTTTTCAAGAATTCTTGCGGAGACAGGTCTATTCCCGTGGCCGCTTTGAGGAACTTGAGGTTGTATTTGATTGGGTACGCTGTGCTGCCGGAGGCGCTAGCAATAAGGCAGTAACCAAGGGCGCTTGCCGCTTGATAGGCGTTTTGCATGACATACGCGATTTGGCCTTTGCCTTCCGTGCCGAGCCTGTCGGTTGCCTTCAATCCATATTCCGGATAGAAAGGTGGCTCTTGGCCCGCTGGTAGGCTTTCGACCGACATGGTTTCGCCCTCCATGTGATCGCCACCTACGGCGGAAAACGCATAGGTTAGGCTCATTCCCTGAAATGCGCGCGGGTCGTGCATTGGCAGCTCAAGTCCCTTGACCTCTACTGTCCATCTCGATGATTCGTGCCCCAGAATTCGAGAAGCGCGCCTTGTTCCTTCAGCAAGGACGTCACCGAACCCTTGTCTCTGCGTGATCATATCGAGGATCTTGATGGCTGCGTCGCCGTTCCCGAAGCGCAACTCAACTCCGTCGAGATCTCGTTTCGAGATGAGTCCACGTTCGTAGGATTCCATTGCCCAAGCCAAAACGCCGCCTGAAGATATGGTGTCAAGGCCATAGAGGTTGCAGAGATCGTTGAGTTTGGCAACCTGTTCGACATTGCCTATGAGCAAGTTGCTTCCAAGTGCCCCGAGAGTTTCGTATTCGACACCCTCAACTTTGTCCTCTGTCATATAGAGTCCGCTGGGGACTGTTACGACTGGTCGGCAATGGATTGTGCATGAGTAGCATGTCCGTTGGTTCTTCCTAATTCTTTCATATCCTCCAGGGGCTGAGAGTTCTTCTGTGCCTTCAAACTCTCCCAGCGTCCAATTCTTGACTGGGGTATCGCCCAACGCCATCATCGCCGCGAAAGACCCGCTTGTTCCCCATCTCATTGTCCACTTCGTTGTCTCGTCAGCATTCAAGATCTTTGTGAGTTCCCTAATTGAATCGCGAATGCCCTGTTCGTCATAGACTGGTACAGGCGTGGTACCGCGAACGGCGATGGCCTTCAACCGCTTAGAGCCCATTACAGCTCCGACACCGCATCGGCCCGCCATACGGTCGCCGTCATCATTGGCGATTCCTGCAAACCTTACGAGATTCTCACCGGCCGGTCCAATGTCTGCTACCCATGCGTTAGTGTCCCCTATCTCCTTCTTGATTGCGCGATCTGCTTCTCGAGTGTTCATACCCCAATATGCAGAAGCGTCACAGAGCTCTGCGACTGCGCCTTGTATCCACAGATATGCTGGTTTTGGGGCTCTTCCGCGGAAAATGATCCCGTCAAGGCCAGCTTTCTTTAGCTCTGCGCCCCAGAAGCCGCCCGCGCTTGCATCCCCGAAAAAGCCGCTTAACGGTGACTTTGTGATGACTGAGTGTCGTCCGGCCGCAAGCCCTGGCGTCCCTGTGATTGGCCCTGTTGAGAATATCAGTAGGTTATCTGGGTCGAAGGGTGATACCCAAGTTGGCAGTTCATCGTAGAGGATCTTGCCGCCCACACCGACGCAACCAATGTACAGTCGGGCAATGTCTTTGTCGAGTGGTCGCTCAGCTATCTTTCCTGAGGTGAGGTTAACGTCTAGGATCTTGCCTCTATGGCCCAGGACGGTCATTGGCACATGCCGCCCAACCTGCAATACCTTATTGAAGCTTAGACAGCGATGCCTACTAACGTTTTGGCCACCTTGACCGCTTGTACAGCGTCCTCGGCGTAACCGTCAGCACCAATCTTCTTGACCCAGTCTTCAGTGACGGGCGCGCCGCCAAACATCAATTTCACTTTGCTTCGCATCCCTGCGGCTGCAGTTGCTTCTAGGATGTCTCTCTGAATTGGTAGGGTAGTGCTCAATAGGGCGGAGGCGCCGACGATGTTCGCATCAACTTCTTTCGCTTTGGCTACGAACTGCTCGGTTGGGACATCTTTCCCTACGTCAAAGACCTCGAAGCCGGCTGCGAATAGCATAGCTCCAACAATGTTCTTTCCTATATCGTGGATGTCTCCGGCGACTGTTCCCAATACGACCTTGCCGAGGCTTTTTCTATGTCCTTTCATCTTCGCAATCTCAGGTTCAAGTATCTCTCTAATCGCCTTTTGGACCGGTTCGGCCGCGGCTACGAGATGCATGAGGAAGAACTCTCCGTCCTCGAACTTCTTCCCTACAATCCTCAATGCCTTTGCGAGCCCGTCATCGATTATCTTGACAGGATCGTCACCCCGGGCCAAGGCCTTCCTCGTTGCCTCATTGACCTTATCCGAATCGAATGTCAGAACTGCGTTGACAATATCCTCGTATTCATCCTCTGGCAAAGCATCCACAAAACCGGCGTACCTGTATGTTTATCTTTAATGCTTTTGGCCAAAACTCGACTTTAGAAAGGGAAGAGACAGCCCGCTAGTGGAATGTCGATTCAGCATCGATTGCCAATGAAAGTCTTAGATAGGGTAACTGTGAAGGGTCCAAACATCGGTGCCTAGTTTGGTTCAAAGAGGGTTATCGGGCGGGCAATATCAACCAATCACCAAGAATGAAGTTAAGAAAATTCACTTAGCCACTTTGGAGGTGCTTGAGTCAACCGGTATGCAATGTCCCTCCGACAGAATCATGACGGTGTTCGAGGAGGGCGGCGCGGAAGTTGACCGCAGAGGAAAACGAGTCAGAATTCCTCAGCACCTGGTAGATGAGTCACTCCGGAAGGCACCTCATCAGCTCGTTTTTTGCGGAAGGAATCCTGCAAACGATATCCTACTTGAATCGGACAGGGTTTACTTTGGGATGGGGGGGACGCCTGTTCCATTCATCAGGGACTTGGAAACAGCTGAGATGCGAAGGCCAGCAAAGCGCGATATGGAGGAGGCAACTCGGCTCGGCGATGGACTTCCTAACATGAAGTTCCTCATGTCCATAGCTGGAGCCTTCGATGTCCCGTATCAGGCTGAGTATCTTCACGAGTTTGAGGTACTCTTCAACAACACAGAGAAACCAATCCTGTATTCAGCACCGGGGGAATACGTATCCAGAAAGGTCCTGGAAATGGCCTCAATGATTGCAGGGGACCAAGAAGAGTTGCGGAAAAGGCCTATCCTTCTGCTTTATGCTGAGACGAGCTCCCCTCTGGCCTTCAGCGCGCCCAACGAGAATATTATCGAATTCGCAAAGTGGGGGCTGCCATTTGTGAACGGTGCCACTCCAATGTGCGGCGGGTCGGCACCCATGACGTTGGCAGGTGCCATGGTAGTGGGAAATGCCGAGAACTTGGCGACATTGACACTAGCCCAACTCGTGCGTCCGCACACTCCTGTGGTATACTCTGGGTGGGCGTGCGTGTTGGACCCGATTACAGGTCGATTTGCTTATGGAGCTCCAGAGTTCGCAATGGGCGTCAACGCGCTCAACGCATCAATGGCAAGATACTACAATTTGCCATGCTACGGGTTCGGGGGATGCACAGATTCCAAAGCACCTGACGCCCAAGCAGGGGCGGAGGTCATGATGAACTGCCTAGTTGCCGGAATGAGCGGTGTGAGTTTGATTCACGATTGTGGATACCTCGCCGGCGGAAGCCTCGGAAGCATGGAGATGGCAGTGATCGACGACGAGATCATTGGATATGTGCAGAGGATTCTTCGAGGAGCTGATGTGAACGATGAGACCTTGGCGGTTGACGTTATCAAAGCTGTAGGTCCCAGTGGACACTTTATGTCCCAAAAGCACACGCTCGACCATGTTCGAGAACTCTACCTTCCCAATCTATTTGATAGAGGATCCGAGGTCGCTTGGGTCAAAGCTGGAAAAAAGGAGACTTATCAGATGGCAAGGGACAAAGCTAGGAAAATCCTCACAGAGCACAGCGTCAAGGGACTGGAAAATGACGTCAAACAAAGAATCTCTGAAATTGTGAGGACCGCAGAAAGAGAACTCATGGGGCGGAGTTAATCAAGCAGTTCTCGATTCTCTACGCCTGTGCCTAGAGGTGCCTGCGTTGGAGAATCTTCAGGACGATCAATAGCTAAGCAGAGAATGACTGCGCAAGGATGACGAATATGACTACAGCAGAAGAAAGGATCTTCGGACTGCTAGATTCACATGGAGTCAAGTATGAACGCTTTCAGCATGATCCAGTATACACGTGTCCGAAGATGGCTGAGTTCCTCAATACGGACGAAGCCCGGATCGCCAAATCAATGATGATGAAGAAGAGCGATGGAGGGTACTTGTTGGCAGTTTTGCCCGGAAATATGAGGGTGGATTTTGGAAGACTGGCGAGGCTTGCGGGCACAAAATCCGTTTCTCTGGCACCTGTTGACGAGGCTGAAAAGATTGCGGGATGCACGGTGGGGAGCGTGTACCCTTTTGGAAATCTGATGAACCTGGAAACTTACCTCGACAAGAAACTGACTCTTCACGATGAGGTATACTTCAACCCCGGCTCGCACACCATGAGCGTTAAGGTCAGCATAATCTCACTCATGGGTATTGTCAAACCTATTGTAGCGGAGTTCACCGCAGCACGTCGATGATTCCCTGAGCGGCCAGTAGATCCGCTCACATGTTAGTGGTGGAAACAATCATAGTGGCGATTCTCTCGGCTTGTCATCCGAACATTATGGAATTCAAGGCACTCGCATGGATAACTATTACATCGCCAGAGCAGCGCAGAAGGCGTGATCGGCCAATGTGCCAACAAAGGCGGGGGGCTCCAAATCGTCCCTGACAGCGTCGCAATTGGAAACTGCCTGCTCACACTCAGAGCTCCGAAGCAATCCTTTACTATTCCGGGCTCATCGAAAAAGGAACTGTGGATTGAACACCCAGAACTGGCGGCAGACTAGAAAACGGCAGGCCACTCCTCATTCTCTCGCAAGATTACTGATTGTATAATCTTACTCGAACATTTTCGTAAGGCGTTAGGTGTGATGGCTTAGTTTTGTGACGTTCGAACCTCTAAGACACTCGCCTCGAAGATAACCGACGGTTCAAATTGCGTTGCCCGCACCAGTCTACACACATAAAATTGGAGTTCAGATTCTGACGCCCGCACCAATCAAGAACAAAGGCCCTTAATCGATTCTCGTCATGTGATTTCTTCTTCTGAGGGCGGAGGCTGATTCTCGTCTAGCGCTTTCGTTCGATAGTACCGCACAATGCCTTTGGTATCTTGTTCGCCCGCTAGCGGTGAAACTGGAGCCATTGGCCTTTCGCGTTTAAAGTAAACTTGACAGTTCCCGTGGAATCGGAGTTCACTTTTCCGGTCCTTTTCCTTTCTTTTCAGATTCTTGGCTTTGAATTGTTCGCTGTGCACAATTTCGATTAGTTTCTTGAGGTCGAGGACATCTCCATATTCTGCGTTGCCGAAGGTGAAATTCCCGATCTGAATATCGTGTCCAGTTGAGCTAGGATGATACTGATAGCGCGAACATACACGAAAGCGATTGGGTATCGCTATTCTGGTGGAATTTGTTTGAAAATCAGATCTAAGTCCAATCCTTGCCTTCTGCGATAGCTGCGAACCAAGTGGTAGTAAGCAATGGCGCCTCCGTAGAGTACCGCAAGAATGATCCACGAACTCCATGTGTAACCTGTCCAAGTCGGGTTCAGATAGAAAGCGTTGAACGCCCATATCATAACGCCCAAACTAATCACCCCGCCGATGGAGATCAATGGAACTCCACGCACCTTGATGTTTGCCGGTGAGTTCTCGAACATACTCTTCAATCTCCAGGGAAATACCATGCCTGCTACGGACGTACCGCCGAGTAATATCAATGTGCTAAAAGCCGCTGGGGTTCCAAGCCAGATGAGGGATGTTGGATTCAAGACCAAGTAGAGTAGGAAAAACCACCCGATCACTGTCGATAGCAACACTGGCCATACCGGAATTCTAAATCGGGTGCTAACTTCTGAGAATTTCTCTGGTGCCAACCTATCAAATGCATATGAGAAAATGCATCGGGTTGGCATGATTATGTCGAGCGCTGGAACATGCCAAATTGTCAGTAGATAGCCGACGAACAGCAATGTCAAGAGAGGAAGGTTCCTCCCCACAGTAATGAGAGAAAATGTGAAGTAGAATGGCTGTGCAGGAATGGGGTTCGATCCTCCCATGAAATAGAGATATGATGAAGCCCCGATAAACTCAGGCGAAACCGTGTTACTCATAATAAGCCACAAGACTATGTGAAGACCCACAATCGAGAGTAGCCCGCCCACGAACATCGATGCGAAGTGAGTTTTGACTAGACCGCCTCTCTTTATTTCGCCACCTAGGTATGTTGAGTACATAGCGTATGGTGCCCACCAGATTGCCAGAGGGACCATGGCAAATGTGCCTCCTAGGGTCCATGATTGAGGACCCGGATAACCTGCGGCCTTCGCCATGTCCTTTCCGCCTAGCCCATATATTTGCAGAAATGCGACTGCACCATGTGCATGGATAGCGCTGCGGTACTTCTCCATCCCAGGAATGAAGCGGTCTTCATATGCACCTAGGAGAAGGTAGTTCCCATATCGCGTCGCCTGAAATCCTTCACTGATTATGAGCCCTGCCCCACCTTTGGACCTAGCTTCCAGATAGGGAACTAACATATCGGGTACGCATCGATCTTTGAATGCGTCGGAGAACTTACCTATGTCCCCCATGGGGGCCATCGCAATTCTGTAGTGGACTCAGGGGGACGCTCAGGCGAACTCTTGGTCAACGCGCAAATAGGACTGCAAAACCCCAATCTCGTACTGAACTTCAGCAATCTCTTCTCTGACGGTAAACCGCTTTGGCTCGGACGAGATCCGCAGGGGTGTTTACATTAAGAAAGGTAACGAGTTCTGCATCTACTCGTCTTATGTCGCTTATTCGAATGTAGCTCACCTTACTGAGCAGCTCGATCATGTCACGAATCTGAAAGCAGTTGTGAGAAAGAGCGAGTTTGGCAGCAGGCAAAGCGGTTCGTACTCTGTAGGCTGCTTGTAGAGGTTCAATGTCGCCATTTGGCCACCTAGGAATTGCCGCATCGCTTCTCGTCTTATGGAAGAGCATTTCCAAGACCTGCTTGTTCAAGAAGGGTGTGTCACAGGCCAACACCAAAGAATACTGGGACTTCATCTGCTCTAAGCCCGCGGCAATACCGACCAATGGGCTCTTCACAGGCATTCTATCTTTCACAATTTTGACGAACTCTGGCACTAGCTTCCGGTAGTGGGCGACAAAATCTTCTCGGCCAATTGACAGAAAAACCTCTTCGGCTACCTCGGCCGCAGCCCCTACCACATGAGCAACTAACGGCCTTTCACCAAGTTTCACGAAAGCCTTGTTTCTTCCAAACCTGGCGCTCCTGCCGCCTGCTAATACGAGAGCTCCTTTCAAACGTCCCCCGCCACATTACTGCCAAAGGTTGAGTGCTTTTCCCAGCTCTTTCAGAGTTGTGATAGAGCGGCTCTAGGGATGCGCGAAAATGGCGAGACTTCCTAGATGGCTAGTCTCTGATGTCGATATATGGCTCAAAGCGGTCGCGATATGTAGCAAAAAAGTGGCCGCCAGCGAGTGAAACCAAGCCCAGCTAGCCTACTCGCTTTTTGGCGCGTTCACAAGGGGTATCCTTTCTAGAACTATCATGTCCTCAGCAGTTTCTACACGCTTCAAATTTAGGTTTAGAGCTCGTTCCAAATATCCATGAATGACCGCAGAAGGTAGAAAAGAGTCAACTATGACGATCCGATTATCGCTCAGTGTGAAGACGCCCCAACCCATGTCTTCGAGCATATGGGAGGTGGCTTGGAAATTCTCAGATTGGACGACATCAAGCCGGCGCTCCACAAACGCTGAGTCCTTAAGCGTTCTGCCCATACGCTCGCCTGCCTCATACATCTCCTTCTCAGATTTGCCAGCGAGAAGCTCCCTCATACCTCCACTGCTGACTAACCCTTGTCTAACACCGTGAACGAACATCAGGGAGCCCTTCCATTGGTGCATTTGGAGTTTCGAAAAATTCTCTAATGCGCGAACAACAATCTCACGACGGGTTCGCGCGATCCCAGAGGCAACCAGCTCATCTACGAAAATCAGCAAATCCTGAGGGATGTCGAAAGATGTGACAGGCAAGGATGGTCACAACACCGTGTCAATATGTTAATCTTATTATCATTTTCCGCGCTGGGCCATGGCAAACCTAAACCACAGTTCTCCACACGAAATGGCCGCTGAAATTCCACGCGTGTGGATCCCATGAGAAGGCTTCCAACGAGTTGGGGTGATGTCTGGTAGTACTCGTAGTTAGCAGATGCGGACCCTTTCAAAGGCCCAGTGTTGTTCCAGGAGGTCATAGAGATATGACTTCCCAGTTAGCTGTATATACGATCGTAGACAAATCCGACAACGGTCATTAACATGGCTAGATTAGTCGATTTGTTCAATGGTTTCTGTCAGGTGTTTATTGATAAAGATGTACCTAAAGTCATGAAGTTATTCGCGCAAGACGCCACAATACTCGGTCCAGGATTCGCCATCTCGGGGAAAGATGCGATAGCGAAATTCTTTGAAGTAGAGACTCAAAAGGTCGAGGGCTACACCATAGAGAAGAAGTCAATCCTCGAAACGACAGACGAAATTGCAGTTGAGTGGAGAGTCTACCATAAGTACAAACCAACCGGGAAGGAAATCCACGTGAATGGAGTGACACTCATCAAAGCCGAGAAGGGCCTGATAAAGGGCCTCCGTGACTACACCGACTTGCCTCCATCCTAGGTGTGGAGAGAATGTGGTTTCATTCGGATCACCCGTTCCACACGTGTGAAGATCTTTGTGGAAATTCCTCAAAGAATCTTCCACGCGTAAGTGGAATTTCTCACTGCTCTCTCAAGTTCGTTTCAATTGGTTCAAGCAGCATTCCATGTAGGTTAGTGTTAAATACCAACCCACCTAGTCGAGGTCGAAGAAATACCTTGACAACAAAACCAGTTTTCATACGAGCGGCATCTGGTCTTGTAAGGACGATGAGCCTGAAGGACATTATTCTGTGGAACAGCTTGGCTCAGGGAATCGGTTTCGGAACCATTGCCTTTACCGTACCCGCGATGGCCGGACTCTTACCGGGTGCAGATTACACCATCGCGTCAATTCTAACACTAATTGCAGGGGTCGTAATTACTCTCACATACGCTCATTTCGTTGCAGCGATGCCTCGTTCCGGCGGTGAGTATGTCTTCCTCAGCCGAATCGTGCATCCCTTCGTGGGCTTCTTCATGAATTGGAGTATGGCATGGTTGTTCGTACTCGCTATGGCGATCAATGCTATCATAGGCGGAAGTTTGTTTGTATCTCTACTTGGCGTATATGCAACGGTTCCCGACTTTTGGTGGTCTGCTCAGGGTCAGTTGGCGCTAGGCATCGTACTTTCATTGATAGGACTCCTCATTGCATTGTCTGGGATGCGGTGGTATATCCGATTCCAGAATTTTGCTGCCATAGTGTCATTCATTTCGATTGCGTTGTTTGTTGCTGCATTCGTATGGATCGGTAATCCTCACCATTTCGAAAGCCTGTTCAATGCTGCGGCTGCGCCCTATTATAAGGACATAAGCACGACACCTTACCAATTCATCATTGACAAGGCGACCGAGGCGGGATGGCGCCCCTTTGAGGGGGCACCGTTTAGCCTAAGCAATACGGTTGGAATGATGGTTGTCTACGGATGGGCTGGATTGTTCACAGTTGCAACATTCTCATCGTACATTGCAGGAGAGATGAAGAACGCTGAGAGCGGAAAACGCCAAGTCTTAGGGCTAACTGGTGGATGGTTAGTGGGGGCTTTGCTAACGATTGGCATGGGATACCTCATGCTGGCTGCGATCGCTCCTAATTGGCTTGGTGCAGGCTACTTTACTCAGTACGACCCCACCGTATTCCGGATAAGAGTGGGAGCTGTTGGATTTCCGTTTCCATTGTTGCCCTATATCGTCAACAGAGAAGTCGGTGCTTTCATAATATTCGGCTACATGCTTCTCGCGATAGTATGGTACGTTATGGACCTGATCATGATCAGTCGAAACATGTTCGCCTGGTCATTCGACAGAATATTTCCGACCAGAATTGCCAACATCAACCAGCGACTCAAGAGCCCAGTAAACGCTATCCTCTTGACATTCGCCATAGGCTTGGTATTCTCGATAGTATACCAAGTTGGATTCACCAACTACTTCTACGCCCTGCTTTCCGCAGCAGGATGGCTTGTTTATACAACATTCGTCGTAGTGGGCCTAACGGCTATAGCATTTCCATTCGTGAGAAAGCGACTCTACGAACTCATGCCATTAAAATCCAAAATTGGACCAATTCCAACATTAAGCATACTGGGATTATTGAGCGTCATATTCTTCGGAGCAATGGCTTCAGTGTACGTATGGTGGTCGGACTACGCAGCGGTACTCGGCGTATGGTCGACAGAGACAACGGCGCTCATAGCGGTAATCTACATAGTGGCCATAGTGGTGTATGTCAGCTCGAGAACTTACTGGAAGTCCAAGGGCGTCGACTTGGAAGCAGCAGCTAAGGAGATTCCTCCAGCTTAAGGCCTCCATCCTCCTCCCCTCCCTTTTTGATTTCTAATTTTCCCAACTGTTAATACTAGTTATTAGTCTGGCCGCGGTTTATCGGGTTACAATCGAGTGAGCAGGATGACTAAGATTTTCTTCGCGACAGACGTTCACGGCTCCGACATATGCTGGAGAAAACTCGTCAGCGCAGGAAAATTCTACAAGGCGAACGTAGTCATTCTGGGTGGAGACATGACAGGCAAAGAAGTAGTTCCATTAGTAAAACAGCCAGATGGAACTATCTCATCGAACTTTCTTGGGATACCCACTACGCTGAGAGGTGAGCAAGAATTGGATAACCACGTAAAGCGCATCAAGGACACTGGATACTACCCATTTGATACTACTCCGGAGGAAATGGCGAACCTCTCAACAAGCCCGGAGAAGGCGAGCGAAGTCTTCAGAACTCTAATGGTTCAACGAATTCGAGAATGGGTCGAGATAGCTGAGAAGACTCTGAAGGGGACTGGAATCAGGTTCATAGTCGCACCAGGAAACGATGATAATCCTGTTATTGATCCGATTCTCGATGCATCCGATCTAATTGAGATGGCCGAGGGCAAGGTTTTGGAGATTGAAAACCGGCAAATACTGAATTCTGGGTACACCAACCCGACACCTTGGGCTACGCCCCGAGAGTGCAGTGAAGAGGAATTGAAAAAGAAGATTGAGCGAATGATTTCTCAAATTAAGGATTTCAAGACTTGCATCTTCCAGCTTCATGCACCGCCATATGGCAGTGGGCTTGACGATGCCCCTATGCTTGACAAGAACCTAAGGCCGATAAAAGGCGGCACAGTTCGCGGACCAGCTGGCAGCACAGCTGTCCTAGAAGCTATCAAGCAATACCAACCACTACTCGGACTTCATGGACATATACATGAATCCAAAGGCGCAAGGAAAATAGGGAAGACTCTTTGCGTCAACCCGGGAAGCATGTACTCCGAAGGAATCCTTCAGGGCACTCTAATAGATGTGGACAAAGAGAAGATAAGAAGCCAGATTTTCACTTCGGGTTGAAAACTTGAAATCCAAAGCTTTGCTGAGTCGCGTATCGCACACCGAATCAAACTAATTGGGTGAGGAATCTGACAGAACCTGGAGTTTCAGCAAAATACATTGAGAAAGCGTCACAAATTGCCATGGCAGCCGAAAAGGAGAGAATACCATTGAAGTTGATGGGGTGCGTCGCAGTCAAAGTGCACAGCCCCAAATGGAGCGAATTCCATGAGAACATGATGCAAAGACATGCAACGGACCTCGACTTTATGACCCTGTCTAAGTACAGAGGAAAAGTGACGTCGATGCTGGAGAGTCTTGGATACCACCCAATGAGGACAACGACTCCCCGCGAAGACCGACTCATATACCTTGACAATGAAGACATGCATGTCGACGTCTTCTTCGACAAACTCTCAATGTGCCACGTAATCGATTTCAAGAACAGACTTGAAATTGACCCTCGCACAATTTCTCTCAGCGACATCATGCTTGAGAAACTTCAGATCGTTAAGATCAACGAGAAGGACATCAAGGATGTGATGATACTGCTCAGAGAACACGATATTGGCACGCATGAAAGCGAAACAATTAACGCAGATTACATCGCGAAGCTTTTCTCAAATGATTGGGGATTCTACTACACCGCCACTGTTAATCTCAAGCTGATCAAGGATAAACTGAATGAGAACAGCTACCAGAGCATATTCAAGAAGGAAGACGTCGAAGACATAGCGGACAAAATCGACAAGCTCCTCAACACAATTGAAAACGAACCAAAATCGACCGCATGGAAAATGCGAGCCCGCACAGGACCAAAGAAGAGATGGTATGAGGAAGTTGAAGAAGTGCACATTGGTGGAGAGTTTGAATCCGAGCTGGCGAAACTTATGAAGGGAGGATAGCTTCGAGAACGCAAGTATAGAGGACTTGACGATTGAGATGAATTCACATGCCTAAACGGAAGGGCAAACCAACGAGAAAACACGAAATGGATGACCTCCAAAAGGAATCGGTCATAGAGCAGTTCTCATCGATTGTAGGCTTATTGGCAAAAGGCGTGATTGAAAGATTTGGTGATGATGGCAGGAAGGTTGTCGAGAACGCATGCCTCGAATCTGGAAGATATGTGGCCCAGAGATTCATAGAGAGCAGAGGAATAAAGGAGATGGGAACTGCCGCACTAGCTAAACACATCTACCCTGCTGCGGATTCACAACTTACCTGGGTTGACGAATTCGGAAAGTTCACTCACCTCAAACTTGACGAAAAGCACTTCGCCTTCAGGGTTGAGAAATGCCCATACTTGAAACATTACCGGGCCATTGGAGTACTGCCAGCTATGCCCTACATTTGCGACCTCATATGCAAAGCCGATGCAGGCGTTGGAAAAACATTCAACCCTCGGCTGAACTTCTCCCTTCCAAAGTGCATGGCCAGGGGAGACGAATACTGCATCTACGAGTGGAAGGAAGACGAGTCGGGAGAAATGCAAGCGAGCCCCCCATAATCTCTGGAACTGTTAAATATACTCTACCGATAACGCCGGAACGGTTCTTTGCAGTTGGACAAGCTGAGAGTTGCAGTCATAGGCCTGGGAGAGTTCGGGGAACTCCAAACATCAGTTCTCTCTGGGCTCCCGAATGCCGAAGTTGTTGCTGTTTGCACCAGAAGGGAATTTCGCGTAAAAGAAGTAGCCAAGAAATACAACGTGAAGGAGCATTACACTGACTACCGGAAGGTTCTGCAGAATTCAGAAATCGACGCAGTGACGATAACAACCTCTGAGGCCGCGCACAAGGAAATCACGATAGCCGCAGCACAGAACGGTAAGCAAATTCTCGTCGAGAAACCGTTCGCCCTGAACATCAAGGATGCAGATGAAATGATCCGAGCGGTTCATGACGCAGGTGTTTCATGTATGGTTGGCCATGTTCTGAAGTTCGATACTAGATATGCAATGGTTAACGAGCGAATAGAGCGGGGCGAACTAGGAAAAGTGGAGGCGATGTATGGGCGAAGAAACACGTCTGAGCTGATAATTCAGAACGTCATGGCGCCGTCAATCGAAGATGCCGGCACACATGATATCGACATTATGTTATGGTATGCAAAAGATGGAGTCGAGCGCGTTCACACCGAAACCGAAAACCCGCGAGGCCGACCATTCGACAACGTCATGGCAACGCTGATAAAGTTCAAGAAAGGAGCGATTGGAATTGTAGAGGCATTCTGCAACCTCCCACACAGTACCCCATTTCCCTTTCCGGTCGTAGACGCACAGATGGAAGTAATCGGATCCTCCGGTTCCGCGTACATCGACCTATCCACTCACACCTTGACATTTTGCGGGAAGAACGGACTTGAACGCCCAGATGCGATCTATTGGCCTAGCTTCCGCGGCCAAACTATCGGGGCACTAAAGGAAGAACTCGCCTACTTCGTTAACCGATTGCTCGAAAAGAAACCGTTTGAGCTTAACACAATTGACCAAGCGAGGGAAACCCTTGAGGTAGTCGTAGCCGCCGTCAAGTCAGCGGAAACCGGAAAAACAGTCACTCTACCGCTTAAAGAATGAGGTGCATGAGGAACGCCATCGAGATCCTTGGATCTCTTCGACAAATTCTGCGCTGTATGCGTAGACAAAGACGTGGACAAAGTGATGCAGATATTCGATGATGATGCCGAGATGATGGAGAATGGTCTATTTCTGCGAGGAAAAGATGAGATAAGGAAATTCATGGTCCGAGAAGCGCCAAAACTCGACGATTACGTCATGGAGAAACTGAACGTCTTCGAGAAGCCAGATGAGATCGCAGTGGAATGGAAGAACCATTACAAGTACGAAGGAAGACCACATGACGTACTAGGAGTAATTGTGATCAAAGTCAAAGGCGGCAAGATCAAAAGGTTGAACGAGTACATCTGCACTCCTTGAATCAGAATGACCCGCGCCAGAAGGGCGACCGATAGGTTCGCATGTTGGAGGAAGAAGTCTTTAGACGTTATTGAGCTGACAAAAGAGCTAATTAGAATTCGCAGTGAAAATCCCCCTGGCAACCAGAAACCCATTGCAGACTTCGTAGAATCAACAATGAAAGAGATCGGCCTCAGTGTCGAAAGATATGACTACGGAGAGAACAAACCGAACGTAATAGGCAGGCTAGCCGGAAAGAATAACCGACCTTCCCTAATGATGAATGCCCACCTAGACACTGTGCCGGCTGCAGCCACAGACGAATGGCGGTTCAACCCTTTTGAACCAGTAGAACACGAGGGAAAGGTCTACGGAAGAGGAGCCGCCGACATGAAAGGTGGTCTTGCGGCAATGATCTGCGCTGCAAAGGATCTAACTGAGGCAGACTTCGACCTGAAGGGGAGCTTGCTGCTTACCTGCGTCGTAGACGAAGAAGTAACAGGTTTCGGAACTAGAGACATCATAGAGAAAGGTTATGTTGCCGACTATGGAATTGTCGGCGAACCAACCAACCTCAAGGTTCAGGTTGCCCACAAAGGCGCAATTCATTTCAAGGTATCAACCGTCGGCAAAGCCGCGCATTCGAGCCTACCTCAGCTAGGTCTCAACGCCATATACAAGATGGCCAAGGTTTGCTTATCGGTTGAAGACATGACAAACGAATTCCGAAAGACCAGTCATCCGCTCGTTGGAAACCCAACGATAGTTGTGACCACCATTCGAGGCGGAAAGAATGAGGCCTTTGTGCCAGATTCATGTGAGATTGACATCAACCGAAGGCTAATACCGGGCGAAACGTTGGAGCAAGCAAAGCGGCAGCTACGTGAGCTCTTGCGAAAGCTGATGGCTGAGGACCCATCTCTCAAGATTGCGTCCGAAGTGACGGTTGAATGCGAACCGTCAGAAACTGGAGCGGAAGAACGCATTGTGAAGGAAGCCAGAAAATCCGTCGCAATAGTTACTGGAAGAAATCCTGGAATCACAGGATTCCCCGCAACATGCGACATGCGATTCATGGTCAATCAGGGAAGAATCCCAACGATTATACTGGGACCGGGAAACCTCGCTCAGGCGCATTCCCTAAATGAATACGTGGAAACCGATCAGATCGTGGACGCTCGGAGAATCTACGCATTGGTGGCAAAACAATTGCTGTCGTGACAGGTTGTCCAAATCGTCCCACTTGCACTATCAGAGAGCTCTCCGGTGAGATTCGCCGTTTCAATCGGCTCCACGGTTGAGCGAGTCGCAGAACCCGATTGAGTCCGCAACTGCGCTAGGAGCTCAAAATACATTGGCCAGGAAAGCCACCAAATGCGCATAGCCTTATTAATTCTAGAAACAAGCACCGCCGAACGAATCTAGAATCAGGCGGGCAAGAACTTGAAACTATTGTTTCTTTACGCGGGAAAGGATACCGACAAACAGGAAAATCCTGAATTCTTCAAAGAGCTCAATCGCTCTCTAAGAGAAGTCGCTAGACCCGATACCGAGATAGAAATTCGCGGAATGTCCGATAAAATCCTCGACATGTCTGAAGCGCTGTACTGGTACGCTCACTCAAAGGTAGTGGACGACATGATCGAGAGGGTGAAAACGGCTGAAAAGGAGGGTTTCGATGGCGTTATCATGGGGTGCGTAGGCGCCGTTGAAGCCGAGTATGTTCTGAAGGAAATCCTGAACATTCCGGTAGTAGGCGTCAGCGAGTCGAGTTTTCTGGTTGCACTTGCATTGGGTGCGAACTTTTCGATACTCACGTACTCGGACAAGGCCTACGCCTGGTTATACAGGACAGTGCGAGATTACAGGCTCGAGGGACGATGCGTATCTATGCGACAAGCCGACATTCTTCTCGACGATTTATTGAAAAGGGGATCTGTCGACAAGATTTACGAAAAGATCTTGGAAAAAGCAAACGAAGCGATCAAGGAAGACCGCGCGGAGGTTCTCTTACTGGGATCGATAGGATTTGCTGGATTAGCAGACTACTTGCGAAAGAGAGTTGCTGCAGCCATCGTCGACCCAGTAGAGACTGGCGTCAAGTTTGCCGAGATGTTAGTCGACCTCCACAAATCGAAAGGCCTACTTCACAGCAAGGTTCTCACGTACAAACCATCTCCGAACCTGAACAAGGTTCTGGGTATCTGACACACTTGGATGTCCGCTATGCTTCTTTATGATGAGCGGGAAATCGGTAGATTTTTTTCCCCAACGATACTAGTGATGGTCCAGAAAAAGCAATGACGAAACTAAGCAGTATTCCGAAATGCGGGAAACCTATCGAAATCCTCGATACTTCGAGCTTAGAATCCATTCATTCTACTTCCCTGCATATCCTCGTTATCGCCCATGACATTGACCCTGCACTGAGAATCGTGTATGCGACGTCCGAGTTGATGAGAAACACTGAGAAACATTGCGTTGTTTGCCCGACCAGTGGTCAAAAATGGGGACTGTTCTCGCGGGGTCCCGAAGGGCCCTATCGGAAAAGCCGATAATCTCCACCACGATTGCCTCGACGAGTCCTCTGAGCTTCCCGAGGAGTACGTGCGAGGTCTTGTGGGAGTTCGCAGAAAAGAAGCTACCTTTCGTTGCCATCCACGCTCCTATTGCTGGTGCAACTTCACCGGTCACGATGGCTGGGACGATGACATTGGCAAATGCAGAAAGCCTTGCTGAAATTACTGTATCTCAACTCATCAGTGAAGGAACGCCAGTTGTCTATGGTGGTGCGGTGACACCGTTTGATATGAGGTATGGTTGGCCCTCGTATGGAGCGATTGAGTATGGGATGTTCAGCATAGCAACAGCACAGATGGCACGATTCTACCACATGCCCTCCTACGGCGCGGGGGGGGGCGACAAATGCAAACCTTTCCGACGCGCAATCAGGGTATGAGAAAATGGCTTCTTCAATGTTGGCCTACCTTGCCGGACATGACATGATGTGTGATGCATCATTAAATGCGAACGGCCTGACTTCCCTCGGCAGCATAGTAATACAAGATGAAATATTGGGAATGCTAGCGAGACTCGGCGCGGGATTTCAGGTAAACGAGGAGACAACCGCCTTCGACCTCATTAGGAGGGTAGGGCCAGGCGGGGATTTTCTGGGTGTGAAACATACTAGGGACAATTTTAGAACCGATTTCTCTTACTCGAACTTGAGTAGCCGAACCTCTTACGATGCTTGGCTATCGCGTAATGGTATGGCGCTAGATGCAGTTGCTCTCAATAAAGCAAACCAGCTAATCAAGCAGCATGAACAAACCGTAACAACAGCAGAAGAAAACAAGCATCTCGATCAAGTCTTGGAAGAGGCACGCAGAGAATTGACTACAGGTGCCGGTTAGACCTGTGAAATCTGTCTCAGGAAGGGCAGACCATTGGCGAACCATTTTCTTTCCCGCTAGTTGATATGAAAGCTGCGAATTCGCCAGGGCATCGACCGCGCTCATGACATAGTTGCTGCGCCCGCCTATTTGAACGGCAAATTGACTGGTTCTCCTGTTTGTGCCGATTTTATTGCGGCCAGAACGACCTCAAGAGATTGTCTAGCTTCCTCGAGAGTGTTAAGTTCGAATTTCTTCCCTTGAGCTATGCATGATACAAAGTACGTCATTAACTCTCTCACGCACCCGATGGATTGATTGCGCAGCGTGGGCCAATAGATTGTGTCGGGCCTTTCTACGCCTTTAGTTCCACAGAACGTGAGATTATGAGTGGATAGGTCGATGTACGCGGAACCGGACGATCCGATTACTTCCATCTGGGCATCTACGACCGGAAAGGGAAACGGTGTGCTATGCGGCAGATTGTCGAAGGATTCCACAATTCCAATCGCGCCGTTCCTGAACTTCATCAGCGCCGCCATGACGTTATCGAATGGCCGTCCACGTGGGTTAGCAGACTCTGCGAATACCCTTTCAACCTTGTCCTTGGCGTACCACAACATTATGTCTATGTCATGAGTACCCGCGTCTTCTATCGCGGGAGCTCGGACATTCTGATTTAGCACTTCTGAAGTATTTCTCCTCGCGTACATCGCCTCCACTTTTCCTAGTTCGCCCCGCTCTATTCGCTCGTTAACCATTGCATATCTAGTATCGAACTTCAGAACATGGCCAACCATACATGAAACACCTGCTTTGCGGACAGCCTGTATCATTTCGTCTGCGTCCGCAAGATTCATCGCGAAAGGCTTCTCCACCATAACGTGCTTTCCGTGTTCAGCGGCTGCGATAGTGATCTCCTTGTGGACACTCTCGGAAGTCGCTACCGTTACAGCGTCAATGCCGGTATCCCCAATCAGTTTCCTATAGTCCGTGTAATACTTCTTAACATTGTACCTGCTGGCTATTTCCTTCGCCCTGTGCTCTCTCCTCGTACACACGGCGACCAGATCTACGTTGGCAAGTGAAGACAAAGCCTGAGTATGGACTTCCCCGAATTCCCCTAGACCTATGACACCAACGCGGAGCTTTTCCAAACTGTGTTCCTCTTTCTATGAGCCCGACTGCTCCTTGAAGTCGTTATTAAGTTCTGGTAATTGTGCTTGATTCGCTGCCAAGATTATAAGCCCGTGGCGAAAGTTGCCTGCCAGGTATTCCGGAGGATGCAAATTTCGGAAAAGGTGTATCTAATCAGCAGCGGGGAAGTACGGCTGTCGAATCCAGCTGAGAGGTCAATGCATCGATCCCTCCCTAGAACGTAGGTGAGCTTCACTCATGAAAGCAATGACCGTCACTGGCCCTATAGACGCAGACCAGCTGGGTGTAACTCTTCCTCATGAGCACGTGATCATTGATCTGTCCTCCTTGTACCAGGAGTCTTCGATAGCTGACTTGCCAGTTGGAGCGATTGACAGAAAGGTTCTTCGTCTGAATCCAGCTGTCTCGAAGGATAATTTGGTGCTTGGAGATCCCGAGCTTTCTGTGCAAGAACTAAGTGCCTTTAAGGAAGTTGGAGGTTCAAGCGTTGTTGAACTTACACTCTCGGGTCTGGGCAGAAATCCGCGCGTTCTGAGTGAGATATCTGGACGGTCCGGCGTCAATATCGTATGCGGGACTGGATGGAACGTCGAATCGACACATCCGAAGCTCGTCAAGCAAGGAAACGTAGATGATCTTGCAAAAGCAATCTGTTCAGAGTTGACCGAGGAAATCGACGGTACCTCGATCCAAGCGGGCATTATCGGCGAGATAGGTATAACGGGGCCTATTACGCCAGGTGAGGAAAGAGTCCTGCGCGCGGCTGCGAGAGCCCAGAGATTGACTGGGGCGGCGATAGTGATCGATACTCTGCCGCTTCAAGAAGAGAAGCATGCCTTCAAAGCGCTAGATATCTTGGAAGAGGAAGAATCTGATCCAAGTCGGATAGTGGTAGCTCATGTTGACTTTAATGATGGACTCGACGAAGCTTATGTCAGAGCCCTATTGGACCGGGGCGTGTATGCAGAATTCGACGGCTTCGGCACAGAACGTCCCGATTATTCCGAATGGCTCCGAGGTGATCCAAGACTAATGTTACCGACGGATGCTGAACGTGTTAAAGCCGTTAGCAACCTAACAGAAAATGGTTATGCCCGAAGAATACTGCTGTCTCACGACACCTGTATGAAATGGGAATATAGTACCTACGGCGGAGCCGGTTACGGACACATCCTCCAAAGGATCGTGCCAGCACTGAGGGAAGCTGGCGTAAGCGAGAATGAAGTAAATTCGATGCTTATTGATAGCCCTAGGTTTCTGTTGGCTTATCTCAGATAACTCGATTTAGAAATCCCACGGACAATGAAAACTTGCTTCTGTAGGGGGTCGAAGAGGCGTCTCACACACCATGATGCTCTTTACTCCAAGCACCTGCTGAAAGCACTCAGCTGCCATGAATCAGCCGAAATTAAGGAGATACGTTTCGCGAGAAGATTCAATCTAAAGCGACTTATCCGTTAAACGAGCTCGATCCAAACTTAATGGACCGAATATCACCGCAAGCATCTTTCCTCGGTTAACCAGAAAACACATGTCGCACACCGCTGTATGCCGACCTCTTTCGTCATACCTCCTCGCTTTGGTCTACAGGTCGATTCTCGCCCCGAACATGAACAAGTCCCTTGGCAAGCTCGAATAGTTTCTCATATCCTGCGCCCAGATTCTGAATCGTGAATTGCATCCTCTCCGATCGTCAGTATACTGAATTGATCAGTTACATATGGAAAAAACAGTTCCAAGAATTCAAGGAGTTGACCGTTTGGTTCAGCCTAGATTTATCACCTGACAGCCTGGTAGCTTTCCGAATCAGTTGATGATGTACATAGGTACTCGTCCATTCTCTTGATCTTTCCATCCCTACTCTTGATTATGATTACTCCTAGTACGTCATGCGGTCTTCCTTCGTACTTGTAATGGTTCTTCCACTCCACTGCGATCTCATCTGGCTTCTCGAAAATACGCATCTTCTCGATGACATAGTCACTAAACTTCGGTGCCTCTCTCTCCATGAACTCCCGTATCGCTTTCTTTCCACGCAAGAAGAGCCCGCTTTCCAGTATTTCTGCATCATCGGTGAATATCTCCATCACTCTGTCCACGTCTTTGTCCACGCATACAGCACAGAACCTATCGAAAAGGTCAACTTGCTTTGCATTCACATCCTTCACCTCCTTCGACATTGACCAAGGCTTCCAATCTTGATGGTCGCATTTCCAATTCATATAAGACCTTGGATGATTTCAGAGCATTTGAAGAAGTCCAAACCTATTCTTGACCTCTATGTCTCCAACAGAAATAAGGCTAGGCTAGTCGAGGGGCATGTCTCAATTCAGCCGGCCTCAATGACACAGGTCAGATCACTGTGGCAGGAACTAGGCTGGTGGAATATTGCAGTATTCCCGCATTTCCTGAATGAGCCCGTCCCTCACGGATATGACTGTAACTCCGCAGACCTTGTGCAGTTTTCCAGTTCTCTTGTCCACGTAGTGGTTCTGCCACTCCACGACTGTCTGGTCACCCTTCTCGTAGGTTTCGACTTTGGTTAGGGTATACTGGTCTATGTTGGGAAGCTCGCCAGCAAAGAACTCTGTCAGAGCTTTCTTGCCTGATATCTCAGACAGGCCGGGCGCGGCGAATTTTGCGTCATTGCTGAACACTTCAGTGGCTTTTCTTGCGTCTTTATCCACGAACCCAGAGCAGAACTTGTCGAAAAGCTTGAGGGCCTCCGTGCTCATTTGTAGGGACCAACCTTTGAGAGGATTCACAAACTTATCGGGTATAAAGTATTGGATATCATTTTTGTGACCGAGCAGCGCATGACCCCATTTCCGGATGTTGATTAGCTTTTTAACGCAACGAATCGTTACACGGCACTGACATATCTTGAAACAGATTGCGATACTCAAACCATATAATATACAGATCATCGACCGACCTGAACCAAAAATCACGAAACCAACTGAAATCAAGGTGAAAACCAAGGTCGTAGGCGTTAGCATCGGCACGGAACTGCATGACTATCGTGGAACGATGGAGAAGGTCCCGGAGGAGTTCAAGAAGATTCATCCATACAGCTTTCCGCAGTTTCCTGGATACGAAAATGTTGGTGAAGTTGTTGAGGTTGGGAGTGCTGTCAAAGATGTGAAGGTTGGCGACCGAGTTGTTAGCTGCGGCCCCCATGCCGAGTACGTCGTAGTTCCCAGACAGGAAGCTCTTCCCGAGTACGCTAAGATACCTGATTCAGTGTCCGACGAAGAAGCTACTTGCGCAGTGCTGGGCACAACGTGCCTCTACGGAATCCATCGAGCTCAGCTTGGCTATAGAGACACAGTAGTTTCCACGGGAGACGGCATGGTTGGAATCCTGGCCGCTCTTCATGCCAATATCGCAGGAGCAAGAAGGTCAATCTTGGTGGGAAAACATCCTGGGAAACTCGAACTCGCAAGACAGGCTGGCGTTGAGAAGACAATCAATCACAATGACAAAGACTGGTACGAGCAAGTTATGGCGGCGACTGACGGATTTGGGGCAGACGTGGTTCTCGAGTCCGTTGGGTCTACACTTCAAACGACAGGGTCAATTGAGGAAGCCTGCAAAATCTGCAGACACAGTGGCAAGGTCGTACTGCTCGGCTATCACCTAGCTCCTCAGACGGATTGGATTCTAGGCGGAGATTTTTACTTCAAGGAAATAACGATGCTCAATTCTCGTGCAACAGGGAACGGCAGCCACCACCCGGATCTGATGGAGTGTTTCCGTAGGGCTCAGGAATTCAATTACGTACGCTGGACGTCAACCGACCTGCAAAGAGAAGTCGTACAATTGATAGCTGAGGGAAAACTGAATGTCAAACCACTCATAACACACAAATTCCCGTATACCGATGTGGGCAAAGTCTTCGAGATGTTGGACCAGAAAAAAGAGGACTGCATCCAAGTATTACTTACTGGCTGGTAAATGCCTGCGCGCTACACCCATTCTTTCACTTTCTTTCCTTTTTTTCAACTGCCTAATTCACACCTATATTGGAGGTATTTCGTATTTCTTGTGTATTTCAGCTATCTTTGTTTCCAGTTCTTTTGAAAGCGGGTCAGGTTTGTGGGTTTCCAAAATCTCCTGAACTCTTTCATGAGCTCGTTGAATGAAAGACTTTGAACCGAGCTCAATCCATTTCTCTCTTCGATGCTTGTCCATGATGAAATCCTTTCTCGGGCGCTGTTCTTTTTCGTACCATTTCAGTGTGTGCCGCTGGTCAAGGAAGTGCCCTGTACGTCTTTCCTTGTCAATTTTGCTGGAAACCTGTTTGATGACATCAACGCCTAAAGTATCTGGATTGACGTTGATACCTTCGAGTAGTCGCTGTGCTGAGATGACCATGTCGTCCAACAGTAGTAGTAGCTCGTTGTTGATCGCGCGTGTTGTATCTAGGCCATGAACTACGACGGCCTTGGTACCGCCGAGCATCTGTGGAAGAAGTGAGAAGGCTAGTTCATAGCACTGCTGCATGTCAAGCAATTTGGAGTCAGGGGATACTGGCGTGATCATGGGTATTCCGATGTAGTTCTCAACTTGGCCGAGAGCACAGCCATAGATGAAGTCTCCGCGACCTGCCAAGCTCACTTGTGCGGTCTTCATGTCGAAGGTTTCGTGCGGTGTCACGAAGAAAGTCGGTATTCCCTTGTTGAGCAGCTGCACAATGACCAGACCGCTCAGAAGCTCGGCGACCTTCTGCGCTATGTTTCCCGCAAACGTGATTGGGCCAGTGTCGCCCATCGGTGTCTCCACAGTCACAACGGGCTGTATGCCCCATCTGGCCGTGGCCTTCAGCATCGCGCACGCGTATTTGTTCCATGTAAGCGGGGAAACCTCGCAGAAAGCGATGGTGAGTGGCCTTTTTCTCAGCTCATCTTCTCCACCCGCCATTGCGGCAGCTAGCTCGTAGGCAGGTGGGACGGATACTGGTTCAAAATTGGAAAGACAAACAGGCTTGGAAGTGTTGCGGATGCCCGTCTCATAGTCGCAGTACATGTACATCTGCTTGTACTCAGGCCTCATCGTCAGTATCCATACGCCGTTAATCGTATCGAGGTAGTCGGAAATCGTGAGAAATTCCCGAACATCTTCTTTCGTCATGCTTCGGTACGTGTTCGTAAGTCCGTCAAAGTAGTCCAACCCAAGTACGTGAGAGATAATGTAAGGATAGGCTTGTCTTCCCAACACCATATCCTTTGTAGGGTCCCTGCCACACAACGTAACTGTCTTAGGCGATGACTGTAAGCAGTCTTTGACGAGCCATTCAGGATAGTATACGATCCTATCGGGTCCAACTTCGCACCCGTTGTCTTTGAGCAGCTTGATTATCTCGTCGTCTTCGATATTGCTGCCTATGTTTTGCAATATGTACAACGACGTGGAATAGATTACGTCTAGCTCTTCCCTATTCAGGACTTCAAGTTTCCCCTTCATTTCAAACTCCTCCAAAATGCTTCCTAATTATGCTTACACCGTCCGTGGCTGTAACCGCGTGGTAGTCCGCCCCTACCTCCTTTGCCCAACTGGCGTCTGTTGCCGCTCCGCCAATTATTGTCCTGACCTTAGGCCTTAACCTAGCGGACTTCAGAATCTCTTCAATGGCCTTCTGTTGAGGCCGGGATGTAGTAAGTAGGGCTGATGATGCTACAAGCCCCGCCTTTGTCTCCGTAGCTACTTTAGCAAAGTTGGCTGCCGGCTGATCCACGCCAATATCGTGAACTTCGAAACCGGAAGCCTCCAACAGAGCCACTACAATATCCTTCCCTATGTTGTGAATGTCGCCTTCCACCGTACCGATCACGATTACGCCTTTGGGTTCGCTAACTTGGAGCTTTGACTCAAGTATCTTGTTTCTCACTATGTCCGCACCGGCGGCACACGCCTTAGCTGCGAGCATTAGCTCGACGAGGAAAATCCTCTCCTCTCCAAATTTGTCTCCAACATCGACTATGGCTTTTGATAATCCCTCATTCATGATCTGAACGGGGTCGACACCGTTTCCGATAGCGTCGGTGACAAGCCGTTTCACGGAATCTTCATCGTAGCTGAGAACCGCTTCCCGGATGGAAGCTATGTAGTCAACCATACCAAAGACCAGGAGACTGCCCTGATCGGGGCTTGCGTCACCAATAGCAATAAAAGAATTCTCTGCGCGTCATCTCAACGCACCCGGAGCGCCTTTGCGTACACTGAGGTTGAGTGAGAATCACATCATCGCTTATGTTATGACCCGTCACCTCTTGGCGGGTACGCTTCGAATTTCTGTAGGTAGAATCCGATTGTGGCTTTCGTCGTCTCTATGTCTCTATTTCTTCCTTGGCTCTACCTCTTCCTTCTCTTTCCAAGAACGAGTCTCGGGATCAAAAACGGGATTCTTGTATCTTTTCCACGAATATATGCAGTATTGGTCGCCTGAATTCATGCACTTCTCAAGCGTCATAAGCAGGCTTGGGTCAAATTTCATTCCAACTCCAGGATATCGTTGCGTATAGAAGAAGTAATGTTCATGGATAACTAGGGCCTTCCAAATGTGCATGTACGAACAATGAGTGACCTTGAACACGAACTCGTTGTCGTCGAGCTTATGAGGCTCATCGAGCTGATATACGCTGATGTCGGACATCTCGATCCGCTCGGCGTCGGGTACGCATGCTGTGCTAAAGCGTAGATCCCTTCTTCCTTGACGCCAGCCCTATTCAGTCCTGTTGGGAGAATCGTTCTGATCAGGTATGTATGTGGCAGGTCAGAGTTCACGGAGTTCTGCAGTGCAAACGGGATTGAGCATATCGTCGCAAGTGTGCGGAGGCCATCGACGGTCGGTAAGATTGAGGCCTTCCATAAGGCGTACGTTTGCGAGTCATCGATGTTTCCCAACCACGAGAGTTTTGTGAGTTACTGGAATTACGAGCGTCCGCATCAAGGAATTGGTTATCTCTATCCGGCTGACGTATACTTCAGGGACAGATGTGAATAGTTGGAACAAATCCTCCAAATATCGGAAAGTCTTAAATACAAACCGCTCGAGCCTTCGTGTGTGTAATTGTTTTGTCTGAAGATAAGAAAGTCTCTCGAAGGAGATTTCTGAAGGCTGGTGCTGCCGTGGCTGGAGTCGCGGTTGTTGGTGCAGCTGCGTACTACGCCGGGGTTCAGTCGGCCGCGCCACCGACTCAATCTGCAACCGTGACGCAGACCGCTTCCGTCGCTCCGACAACATCTGTGCGTACAATCTCGTTTGACATACCGTCATCCGCCGTTACTGGACCGTTGACTTTCAATGTGTGGCCATTCAGACCCGACATAGAGAAGAACGATATCGATACTTTCGATTCGCAGTATAGTGAGCAAGTAAACTTTGCTGAGATCGCTGGAGATTACAATGCGGTTATGTCGACGAAACTAATGGCCAAAGCCCCAATGGACGTGTTCCTTGCCCAACTGTTTCAGTTATCGAAGTACTGGAGTGCAGGATGGCTGGAGACTATCGATGACCTTCCAACTCTAGCCGCGTACAAGAAAGACGTTTATCCAAAATATCAGGATGCGTTCGTTATGGACGGACACGACCTTGGATTAATGTACTACAACGGGTGGAGAGCAGTTCTGACAAACCAAGCGATCTTGGAGAAGGCCGGAATGGCAGACGACTATCCAAAGAACTGGTCGGAAGTATATGATAAGGCGAGGGCCCTCAAAAAGGGTGGGTACACAGACACACCTCTAGGTTTGTGGTGGTCCGCTGACTATTGGATTGGCGCAGAACAATTCGAAATGGAGATCAAGAACGATTTCGGGGTTGAACTCTTCGATTCGAACCTCGAGCCCGTTTTTGACATGAGTAATGCGGGAGAGGTTCTGAAGCGCTGGGTTGATGCCTATAATGAAGGTCTCGTACCAAAGCAGCTGCCATCGATGAGCTGGGGTGACTACTACTCATTCCTCTTCTCAGGAAAAGCCGCGTACTTCACATCGGAATCATACAATATGGCTGCGCTGAATGACCCCAAAAGGTCGCCGTACGCTGGCAAATGCAGCTTGGTACCGAACCCTCCGAACTACGCCTTCGGTCACTACAACACGTGTGCTTATGTTATCTCTAAGACTAGGCCTCGGAGTGACGAACAATTATCCAGAGCGATGAGGCTACTATCATTCCTTGGGTACAGAGACAAGAATGGACAGCTAACGGTTGCGAAGAATTTCCAGGTGGGAGCTTTCTTGACGTCGGTTTTCCCAGAGGTGGCGGAGGATAAAGACTTGGCGAAGACACAGGCAGCTCAGTATCTCCCATACAGGGGGGATGAGGACTATGCGAGGTACGTGAAAGGATTCCAAGAAGCTTCATACGAGAAGTGGTGGAAAGCCGTCTGGGCGCAAGACTTCACAATCCAGCTGACGGAGCGACTGCCTCAAGCAATCATCGGCAAGGTATCAATCTCCGATACTATAGATGCTCTCAGAAAGGATGTTGACGACCTGAAGAAATCCTACGGGCAGTAGCGAGTTCTGCTGCTCCCCGTAGCTTTCGGTTGCGCACTCATGGCTAGATCGCGCGGGCGACCGTCCAAGATTCTTAGCGACGAAGCTTTCGCCCTGCTTCTCATCATCCCGCTAATTGTTGCCAGCCTAGCGCTTACCATATTTCCGCTAATTTTTTCGCTATGGCTGTCTTTTCAGGAACAGTACTTGAGACCAGAATTACATTTCGGCTTTGCAGGTCTCCTGCAATATGCCAATGTTCTTCAAGACCCCTTGTTCTGGAAAGGGATAATCGTAACCTTTCGGTTTGTTGTAGAGTCGGTTCTGCTCTCAGCGCTAATTGGCCTTGGTGTTGCATTGACTCTAAACCAGCCATTCAAAGGCAGAGGTGCTGTGAGGGCGCTAGTCCTGCTTCCGTGGGCTGTCTCAGAGTTTGCAACGGGAATAATATGGAGCTACCTGTACAGAGGTAGTGCTTTCGGACTCTTCAATGCCATACTGCTCTCTCTGAGACTAATCTCAAATCCGATCACGTGGATTAGTGAGGGTTTTGCCGTGGAGGCGATATCACTCGCCTTCGCTTGGCACATGGCTCCCCTAGCAGCGTTCTTCTTTTTGGCCAACCTCCAGTTCATCCCTAAGGACATATACAGGCAAGCCAGGATAGACGGGGCAAATGCCTTCCGTCGGTTTCGTTCTATTACTCTACCCTATCTAAGATACTCTCTTATGATAATAGCCGTCTTGACTATGGTCTACGCATCGAAGACTATCGACATAGTACTAACCTTGACGGGAGGAGGTCCCGGCTTCGAATCCAGTACCCTCACCAATATTGTCTACGTGAGGACGTTTAAGGAACTCAAGTTCGCCTATGGAGCCGCGATGTCATGGTTTCTAATAGTCATTGTAATGGCGCTTGTGACATCGACGTTCGTGATAATGATGAGAGTTGGTCGAAAGGCAAGGTGAAATTCATGAACAATGAAAACCGTACCTTGACCTACATTCTAGTACTATTGATAATTGTTTGGACGGTTATGCCGATTTATTGGATGCTGAACTTGTCGTTGCAATTCGAAACAACCATATTTGCTACACCGACAAGCTTCGTTCCTCCGGCCCCGACTGACTTTTGGTACCGTCGAATACTCAGCATTCCAACAAGGGAAAACATCACGATGTCGGGTGGAAGTGTTGGATCGATGACAGCAGAACACGTCGGTCGCGGCATAAGGAATAGTATACTTGTGGCAATACCAGTTTCCATCGCTGCCATTGCCGTTGCATCCTTGTCCGGATATGCTTTTGGCAGGCTGAAATTCAGGTTCAAGAACGGCTATCTGTTCCTCCTACTTGCTTCTCAAACGCTGCCTCCGGTGGCGGTCATATTGCCGTTCTACATCATGTTTCAAACCTTGAACCTGCTAGGAAGCATTTATGGGTTGATGATTGTGTATCTGAGTTTGATAATCCCTCTAGTAACATGGATTTTGATTGGGTTCTTCGCTGGTCTTCCGGTCGAGGTTGAGAGGGCGGCAAGGATCGACGGCTGTGGCAGACTCGCGGCGTTGCGCAGGGTTATCTTTCCTATGGCTGCCCCAGGCATAATGGCAGGTTGGGCATTCGCGTTTCTTACGTCTTACAATGAATTCATGTTCGCTTGGATACTTACCGTAGGCTCCAGTGCCGAGACTCTGCCGCCCGCCTTGACTGGCTTATTCTTTATGGATACGACCGTGCCAGAGATGAGCGCAGCAGTAATCTTATCCTTAATTCCCGTGGTCCTATTTGCCTTGCTTCTCCAAAAATACGTAACCGAACTTAGAATAGTTGACCCAATAACAACTGTTGTCGGTTAGTCGTCAGTCATCAGGGGCAACGTTCAATCCCACGCGTGCGGCTGATTCCTGCATCGCTCAACAGTTTCGTGCAATTGTTCCTACACCGACGGCGCTGCGTTGCATGACGATACACCTATGAGTCCTGTGACTTCACAGGCCTTCGATCCCGTATTTCTTCTGGATTTCTTCAATCTTCAGTTCTATGTCCCTCGAAAGAGGCTCAGGCCTGTGGCTTCTCAGTATGTCCTCTACTCTCTCGTGAGCACGATCGATAAACGATTTCGACCCTAGCTGCATCCACCTCTGCCTCGTGTGTTTCTCGACAACAGAATCTCTTCTCGGTCTATGTTCTCTTTCATACCAGTCGAGGGTGTGTCTCTTGTCGACGAAGTGTCCTACTCGCCGGCCACCATCAACTGTGCTGCACACTTGTGCAATTATGTCTTGAGCAAGAGTATCAGGGCTCACGTCAATTCCATCAAGGATCCTTCGAGCCGAAATTACCATATCATCGAGAAGCAGCAGTGACTCGTCACTAAATGCATTGGCCGAATCTAAGCCGTGCGTTACCAGTAGGTTGCTTCCGCCAAGCATTTGGGTTAGAAGCGAGTAAGCAAGCTCGAATCCGAGTTGTGCGTCGAGGAGTTTCGAGTCAGGCACCACTGAGGACAACGTTGGTATCCCAATATATTTTTCGAGTTGACCGATCGCACACGATTGAACGAAGTCAGCGTGAGACGAGAAGGTCACTGATGCGGTCTTGAGGTCAAAGGTTTCATGAAGTGCGCACCATATTACGGGCATGCCTTTGTTCAGCAATTGCAGGATAACATCCCCGCTGAGGAACTCGGCCATTTTCTGTGCAATATTGCCCGCTAGAGTTATCGGTCCCGTGTACCCTGTAGGAGCCTCTGTCGATATTGCGGGTTGGATTCCCCAACGTGCTGTTGCCTTCAGCATCTCGCACTCCTGCTTGTTCCACGCGAGTGGTGAGATGGAGCAGTAGTTTATGACCAAAAGAGGCCTCTTTCTCATTTCTTCTTGTCCGCCTGCTAGGTAAGTCGCCAATTCGTAAGTGGGTTCGACAGACCTCGGCTCCGCGGTGATTATGGAGATGGGTTTTGTTGTGTTTCGGATTCCCATAACGAAATCGCAGAACATGTACATCTCCTTGAACTCCGGCATCATCGTCAGCATCCAAACACCGTCAACGGAATCGAGGTAGTCGCAGAGAGTAACGAATCTGCGGACATCATCCTTTGTCACAACTCTGTAAGTATTGGAGAGGCAGTCGAAATAATTGATTGCCACGATTGGAATAACGTAAGGGTACCTTTGTCTTCCGACAGTCATATCATGTGCTGAGTCTCTGCCGCATAGCGTGATCTCCGTTGGGGTCGACTTGACACAATCCTTCACAAGCCACTCGGGAAAACATACGATCCTATTCTCGTCCACAGTGCACCCACCGTCAACAAGGAGACGCACAATGTCGTCATCTTCGATACTAACTCCCACGTTCTTCAACAGAAATAGCGCAGAAGCGTAAATGGCGTCCAATTCCTCTGAGTTTAGCACACTGAGCTTTGGTTTCATATTGGATGATTTCCCAGACCAACGAGCACGATGAGTACTCGTATGCTCGCAGCAGTTATAATGGCTTGGTTCATTCGCGGCCTATCTTTTTGGAGACTATTTGGATGCTGGAAAGGTTTAAGAAAATGAGGAGCCGTCTGAACGCTGGGATGTTATCTGTGAAGTTTGGTGGTTTTGCTAGTCCCGGGCTCCCTTCACTGCTTGTCGATAAGGCGAAAATCCTTGAAAGAGCCGGATTTGACTCAGTCTGGGTGGAGGATGAGATACACGTCCCCTATTCTCCCCAAGATACAGTTGTCCCTGAACTATTTGTGTCGCTTGCGGTCGTTGCAGCTAACACAAGCAATCTGACGGTCGGTTCCGCTGTTATCGATGCAGGCATACGATACCCCGTCAAGACCGCTCATTCGATTGCGACCGTTGATTGCATTGCCGGAGGAAGAATGATTGCGGGGATCGGGGGAGGCGAGGCGATCAACCATGAACCGTACGGGATTCCCACGGATCACGTGTTTCAGAAAATGAGGGAAGCGGTAATCTGCATCAAGAAACTCCTTGAAGCGGACTCCGGTACTCCTGCGAATTTCTCGGGCACGTTCTTCTCGTTGAAAGACGCATATCTCAAGATAAAGTCTCCGCGAAAACCTCACACTCCTCTATTCATCTCGGCTTTCGGTCCGAAAGCACTGCAGCTGACAGGGGAGATAGGAGATGGATGGATTGTTTTCGCTCACACACCTCAGACGTACGAAAACGTTCTCAATGAATTCGTGAAACCCGCAGCTCACAAGGCAGGAAGGGATCTCGAGGACATCGAACCTATGCTCGTCGTTCCCGTCGCTCTATCAAAGGATCGCAATCTGGCGTACAAAGCGGCTGCGTCACAGGCCAAAGACTGGATCGTGCTCTCTCCCGATAACATGATGATGATCGCGCCAACTGCGAAGCACGAATTGGGGAGGCAACCCTACACGGTCAGAGCCGGTGAACAGTGGGTAAGGCGACTATCCAGTCTCGCCCACCAGATACCTGACGAAGCTGCAGTGAAAACAGCACTCTGGGGGGACACCGACCAGATCATAAAACAAATCGAAGATTTCCGAAAATCGGGATGCAGGCATCTACTCCTATATCCTGTACCGCCAGAGAGTTTCTTCAGAGGGGTTGTAATTAACTTCGAGGAATGGGCCGAAGTAATGAGGATATTTGGTGAGAAGATCATACCTCACTTCAAAACTTAATTGGTTAAAGGCAGGAACCCCTTTGCAAGAAGTTTTCCTAGGTAAGCTTTCATCAGAAGACGTCAGAGAGTGCTTGCGCACAAACAAGACGATAATAATCCCAATTGGTTCCACTGAACAACATGGTCCGCATCTACCTCTCACGGTGGACACGGACATTGCGGTGGAGATTGCCCTTAAGGTTGCTGAGAAAATCGGGTGCTTGGTAGCACCGCCATTGTATTACGGGCATTCCACCGAACATGCCGGATTCCCTGGAAGTGGATGGCTTCAAATGGAAACACTAGGAAGAGTGATCGAGGATGTCAGCGTGAGCTATGCCGAGGGCGGCTTCAAGACGATAATCTGGCTGAATGGACACTACGGTAACGATCCGGCCCTATTTGTAACATGTACGGACCTTACCGGAACAAGCAAGATTCCCAAAGACGCCCGAGTCATGGCCCTAACGTACATGTACACTTTGCCAGACGATATCCTCAACGAGTATCTCAGTTGGGAGAAAGGCTGGCATGCCCAAGAAGGGGAAACCTCAGTGATGCTGGCGATCAAACCTGAGACCGTGAAGATGGAAAAGGCACCGGTTGAGTGGCCCAAGTTCCCAAGAAATAATGCTCTGATGAATGCGATGTTTCAAGGCAAAGGTACGGTAAGACGCCTGATGAAAACCGGAATTTGGGGAGACGCCCGGAAGGCGACCAAGGAAAAGGGAGACAAATTCCTAGCGGAAGCCGTAAAATCAGTGGCTGAGACTATCGAGCAGATCGATTCGATTTGGTCGGAGGTTGGACACTCTGACGAGGCGGATTAAGGAGGAATTCACGTGACCAGTCGAATATTGCCTGAGTTCGGTTACGTGGCGCCCGAGACTCTCGAGGAAGCAACCTCCGCACTAGTTGAGTTCGGTCAAAATGTCGCGATCCTAGCGGGAGGAACTGATCTGCTGTCACAAATGAAAGTTGGAGAACGGACGACTAAGGTTGTTGTCGATCTGAACAGGGTCTCAGGCCTAGATTACATTAGCTTCGACGACGGCGTTCTAAAGATAGGCGCACTGGCTACAATACGCCAACTCGAACGATCTAAGACGGTCCAGAGCAAGTTCCCCATATTGTCCGAGGCAGCCCGCAAACACTCATTTGTCCAGATTCGTAATATGGCTACTGTTGTGGGAAATCTGTGTAATGCTTCGCCGTGTGCTGACATGGCACCTCCGCTCCTAGTTCTCATCGCAGCCGTGAAGCTCATTAGCACCGAAGGTGAGAGAATCGTGCCCCTTGACCAATTTTTCGTCGCTCCCCAGCAAACCGTTATGAAACCTGATGAGATCATGGTGGAAGTCCAGATTAAGGAACCACAGCCCGGCACTGAGGCATCCTTCTTCAAAATCGGTCGTGTGCAAACTGATCTTTCCAAGGTGAACGGAGCAGTGAAAATTGTCATCGACAGGGATGGGACTTGCAGAGACGCTGCAATAGCCCTTGGATCTGTCGCCCCAACTCCAATTAGAATCCCAAGCGCTGAAAAAGAACTGATAGGCGCCAAAATTCACGAAGATGTGATAGACAAAGTAAGCAGCATTGTTGCTGCAGACATTTCTCCCATTACTGATGTTCGTTCTACCGAACAGTATAGGAGAATGGTTTCAAAGGTCTTGGTTAGGCGAAGTCTGCTAAGAATATGGAGGGGTCGCCTACGAAGTTGATGCAGGCCATGGAGAAACGAATGGTCAAGTTGAGTGTAAATGGAGATGACTATGAATTCGCCGTGAAGCCGAACAGAACGTTGCTAGAAGCCCTCAACGACAACTTGGGACTCACAGGGACTCGATACGGGTGCGGCACAGGAGAATGCGGAGCATGCACTGTGCTGATCGACGGAGAGCCCAAGCAAGCATGCTTGATGTTGGCTATCTCTGCTGAGGGGAAGAATATCAGAACAGTTGAGGGCCTTTCAGATGGGGAGGGCCTTCATCCAGTTCAGAGAGCTTTCGTCGAACATGGGGCGTTGCAATGCGGGTTCTGCACCCCAGGCTTTGTCATGAAAGCTGTCGCTCTGCTTCAAGAGAACCCTCATCCAACTGAAGAAGAGATTAGACATTATCTGCGCGGAAACCTCTGTCGATGCACTGGCTACGCGAAGATAGTCAAAGCAATCGCCGATGTCGCCAGATAGGATGAAAAAGGCGAAGTGAGTTGAGCGAAGTCCTAACGATTACGAAGGAAAGGAAGGAGTATTCAGTTGTGGGGAAAGAACTTCCGAGAATTGATGGAATAGACAAGGTGACGGCTCGCGTTCAATATGTGCATGATGTTCGACTCCCCAACATGCTTTGGGCTAAGATTCTGAGAAGTCCGCACGCTCATGCCTGGATAAAGAGAATCGATACTAGAAAAGCCGAACAGCTACCGGGCGTCAAGGCCGTGATGACGGCCAACGACATACCGAACGTTATGCTTGGGACGACTCATCCATTTCTGGATAAAGCTCCGCTAGCCAGGGACAAGGTTCGATACGTGGGTGATGAAGTAGCTGCCGTCGCTGCAATAAACGAGGAAACTGCAGAAAAGGCTACGAAACTTATCGAGGTTGAGTACGAACCCCTGCCACATGTTCTGGACCCAGAGGAAGCCATGAAACAGGGTGCTCCTCTGGTACATGATGGTCTTAACAACAACATTGTCCTAAGCTATCACAACGAGTTAGGCAGTCTGGAGCAAGGTCTGAAAGAAGCTGACTACGTCTTCGAAGAGCGTTTCACAACACCACAACAGGCCCACGCCTGCATGGAAACCCATGGGTGCGTGGCTATATGTGATAAAGAAGACAACATCACCGTTTGGGCCTCAACTCAAATCCCGCACACATTTCGGATGCTGCTCGCAAAATTCCTGAAGATCCCTCAATCGAAGATTGCTGTCAAGAAGGTTTCTGTGGGCGGAGGCTTCGGAGGCAAGTCCGAGGTATATTCGTACGATCTGATCTGCATCTTCCTGGCGAAGAAGACTGGAAGGCCCGTAAAGATAATCTTCTCAAGAGAGGAGGAATTCCTGGGCACCACGACGCGGCATCCGATTGTCTTTGAGCTTAAGACCGGAGTAAGGAAAGACGGGACGATAGCCGCCAGCTACATCAAGAGTATCCACGACACGGGCGCTTATGCCTCGCAAGGACCGGGCGTCGTTCTTTGCACCGTTATGAAAGGAGGGCTTCATTATCGGATACCGAACTACAAGTACGATTCTTACTGCGTGTACACAAACAGGCCAATCGGTGGAGCATACAGAGCCCCTGGAGGTGCTCAGATGACTTTCGCTTTCGAGTCTCACCTCGATATGATTGCAAAGAAACTTGGAATCGATCCAGTTGAGATAAGACTGAGAAATGCGGTCCGGCAGGGAGAGACAAGCCTCATTGGCACAAAGTTCGTGTCGTGCGGCCTTACAGAATGCATAGAGAAAGCAGTCTCCGCGATAGACTGGTATAAGAAAAAGGCGGAGAAGAGAGCGAACAGAGGTTTGGGAATCGCGTGCACCTGGATGGAGTGTGGGTTCAGAGGATTTATCGGAGATACAGACATGTCGAGCGCTTTCGTTAAGGTTCAAGCAGACGGCAGTGTCGAAGTCCTAACCGGGGGACCTGACATAGGGACTGGTTTTCAGACCGCTATGGCTCAGATAGCCGCCGAGGAGTTGGGCGTAGATTACAAGGATGTTCGAGTGACAACATCGGACACCGACTCTACTCCATTTGACATAGGTGAGGTTGGGAACCGATCAACATTCATTTCAGGAAATGCCGTTAAGGCGGCTGCGGCGGATGCCAAGAAACAGGTTCTCCATGCTGCAGCGAATCTGCTTGGGTGCGATTTATTGAACCTCGAATCGAGAAACGGGAAAATATTATGCAAGGACAACCCCGAGAAATCGATGGCCTTCAAGGAGGTGGCTACTTACATACAGCTTGTCGGAATGGGTGTACCCATAATGGGGAAGGGATACTGCGATCCTGACTCAACAATGGCCAACGAGAACTGCACATGGGAACCACCAGGTCCCTCCCCCACTTACTCCTTTGGAGCATTGGCGGCTGAAGTAGAAGTGGATCCAGAAACGGGCGAGGTTCATCTTATCGAGATGGCTTGCGCCAGCGACTGCGGATTTGCTATAAACCCTGCCGCGGCTGAAGGCCAGATCGAAGGGGGCATACACCATGGCGCGGGACTGACCCTCACAGAGGGATTGCTGTTCGACGATGCAGGGCAACCGATGAATCAGTATTTCACAGATTACAAGGTTCTTGATGCCGCAGACATGCCCCGGATCAAATCTATTCTGGTCGAAACAATAGACCCAAAGGGGCCCTTCGGTGCGAAGGGGGTATCCCAGTTGGAAACTGCTGCTAGCACTGCAGCAATCGCGAACGCAATATACGACGCGATCGGCGTCAGAATAAGAGATGCACCGATAACACCGGAAAAGATCGTTGAAGCCATGGACAGGAAGCGAAACGAAAAATAGAATCCCCTAACCACCTATTACGGGCATGAAGGCTATCGTGACCACGCTCGTGTCCGTTACCATTGTCTCCAAACCCTTCAGGGACTCGATAGTGCGGTCGTCTACAAAGAACTGCAAGTATCTTTTCGGCCTTTCCGACCGTTCTTCGAACAAATAGGCATTGAACCGGTATCCGTGGTGTTGACAAAGCGTGTGCAACAGCTCAAGCATTGTCATTTGTTCCTCTACAGGAAGGTCTTCCTCTTCGAGACCCGTGAGTTCCCTTAGGAGACTGGTATACTTTATTCTCAATTATCAACTTCCACCGCAGGGACAGCTATTTTATGACTCTACAACAGCTATTCTGCAATACACCGAGAACTGTTAAATAAGATGAGGTCAAGCACAAACAAACACGTCTGCAGGTCTAGACAAGGTCTGATACATGAAGTCGTCGACCGAGATCAGGGTCTTCCGTCTTGGTTAGAATAAGAATCGAGAATTTGAGAAAAGAATTCGCCAAAACAATAGCTGTTGAAAGCCTCAATCTTGACATACGAGATAAGGAATTTTTCGTTCTGTTGGGACCCTCCGGTAGCGGCAAGAGCACCGTCCTCAACTGCATAGCAGGTTTAGAAGCGCTTTCTGGTGGTCACGTCTACTTCGACGACGAATGTGTCGATTCTCTCCCGCCGGAGAAGAGAGATATCGCAATGGTGTTCCAAAGCTACGCTTTGTACCCTCACATGAACGTCTTCGATAACATAAGCTTCAGCTTGAGAATAAGAAATGTCCCTAGAGTCAGCATTGAAAAGAAAGTTGAAGAAACCTCCAAGATGCTAAAGATAACTGACCTGCTGAAGAGGAAGCCCTACGAGCTCAGTGGCGGAGAGAGACAACGGGTCGCGTTGGCTAGGGCAATTGTTCGTGATCCCAAAGTATTCCTGATGGACGAGCCGATGTCAAATGTTGATGCCAAGCTTCGCGTCAGCATGAGAGCCGAACTGATCAGATTACAGAAACAATTGCGCACGACCACCGTCTATGTGACCCACGACCAAGTCGAAGCAATGACTATGGCTGATCGAGTGGCGATTCTCGATAAGGGAAAACTCCAGCAGTGCGACCCGCCAATTCAAATCTACAAGCATCCTGGGAACATGTTCGTTGGAGGTTTCATAGGCAGCCCAGCGATGAATTTCTTTGATTGTTCTTGGAATGAGAAGGAGGAATATCTGGACGCTGCAAGTTTCAAGTTGAAACTTCCAGATAATCTTGCGAGAATTGTAATGGATAACGCCAGTTCAGCTGAACTCTCACTTGGCGTGAGACCACAGAACTTGACAGTTTATGAAAAGCGAGAGAGCCCCGATCACGTAAAAGCAGAAATTTATGCAGTTGAACCAATGGGTTCGGAGACTTTGGTGGACCTGAAGGTTGGGGATTGGATTGTCAGGGCAGTAGTTAGCGGAGAATATATGCGTAGAATCGGAGACGAAGCTTGGATAAAGATAGACACCAAGAAGATCTATCTGTTTGACCGCAAAACGGAGAAGAACATACTGTGAGCGAAGTCGAATTTCTCCCGAGCTAGGTTCTTGGGATTTAAGCGTTCGCCAAGATGTGCAAATGAACAGTGAGACACATTTTCTTAAGAACGATACAGAGCGAACCCGCCTCTTTCTTTGGGTCTGCTGAACCTTTTGGATACCAGTAACCGAGGGCTTCTCAATCTCTTCGCGGACCCGCAGCAGTGGAGAAGGACCACTTGTCCAACATTATCGCCTGTACCGAGCCGAAGTACCACCATTCGGTTTCAACGACATCTCTCGGTCACTTTGTGGTCCATCCTTGCGAGAGCATCGGTAGTGCTCCCCGGTGTAGCCGGATCAGGGTTATCTCCATGTTCTGACCGTGAAGCCTCGGCGGAATCGGAGTCTTCATGATGATCGACGAACAGGAGCCCTGCATGCAAATGTTCCTTCCGGTTGGTAGCTGGACAACACCTGTCTCCAGGGGTTCATGGAGCCCTCCTTGGCTATAGAGAGATCATAATGCACAAGTTCCCATGTACAGACATGGTAAGTCTGGAATATGCTGGATCAGAAAAATGAGGATTGCATCCAAGTACTACATACTGACTGATGGATACCCGCAGACCTCTCCCTCCCTCTTTTCTTATTGATTCAAGGGACGTTAGTTTCTGCATTTGAGGTATTTCGAGCAGTCGTTGCACTGAGATCAGCATGTCGTCTAGAGTAGTAGGAGCCAGTTGTTGAACTCACGTGCTGCATCAAGGCCGTGAGCCGCAACGGCTTCGCTGAAATCATTTGAGATAGGTTGAGTCAATTGTCCGAAACGGCTCAATCAGACCTTTCGGAAATCTGAACATACTTCGCTCTTGATTCTCGTTCTCTCGGCTTCGCTTCTTCCTTCTCTTTCCAGGAACGAGTCTTCAGGTCGAAAGCTGGGTTCTTGTATTTCTTCCACGAGTATATGCAATATTCATCGCCTGCGTTCATGCATTTCTGCAGCGTCATTCTCAGGCTTGGATCGAACTCCATCCCAACGCCGGTGTCTCCTTGGGTGTAGAAGTAGCATTGTTCAGGAATGCCCAGAGCCTTCCAAATATACATGTACGGACAATAGGTCACTTTGAATGCGAACTCGTTGTCACCAAGCTTGTGTGGCTCAAGCTGGAAAACGCCAATGTCGGACATCTCGGACCTACCTGAGGTCGGATATGCGTGTCTTGCCAGAGCGTAGATTCCTTTGTCCTTGACTCCCCCCCTGTCGAGTTCCTGGCGCGTAATCCACCTAAAAGCCTCAATAGAGGCATCGATGATCACTTCTCTTCCTTCATCGCCGAACCTTTCGATGACCTTCTTGGTAAAGGTGGAAAGAACAGCGCCGAATGATTCAAACATGCCACGCTGCTGCTCTTCTGAAAAGGCAAAACGGGGCGGACCGCTAGGTCTCTTTTGGTCGTCCAAATCTGAACCCATCAGAGACAGGTTTGTCACTGCTAATAAGAATTGGCAAGGCAAATCGCCCCATTACAAGACAGATGAAGGCGATTCCACACGTGTGAAACAATAGGTACGCAAGGCCGGCTGAAGCGGACATCGATAGGCAAACCGTGACTATGTTGCACGCCTAATCAGTGAACTGCTCTGACCCACTGGCGCTCTTCTCTGAGATTAAGATAATTCAGGCTGATGTTGTGCCACTACAGTTCTAGTATCCTATGGCCTCGCCGTCTCTTCGTGGGTCGGCTGCACCGGTCAGATATCCGTTCTTTGCATCGTACATTATGGCCTGCACTGCTCCGAAGTACCACCATTCATTCTCATCTCTCACAGTCACTTTGTGACCCATTCTTGCAAGACCTTGCCGAGCGTTCTCTTCGATCGCTGGGTCAACGCTGACCTCCATGTTTTGACCGTGGATTCTTGGCGCGCCAACAGCCTCTTGGATATCCATTCCAAAATCAACTACGTTGGTAATTACTGCTATCGACGATGACGGAATTCTTGGACCGCCGGCTCCGCCCAGCGTCAGAAATAGCTCTCCATCTTTCAGCAATAAGACGGGAGCCATGTTGCTCACCGGGCGTTTGCCTGGTTCAATGGAGTTTATCCCTCCGGGTTCCGGATCGAAATCGTGCATCTGGTCGTTCAGAAGGAATCCTGTTCCCGGCACAGTGACACCTGAGCCGAAGTAGCATTCGATCGATTCCGTCATTGCCACGACATTCCTATCTTTGTCAACTATGGAGAAGTGAACTGTGTCGTTTCTGAATCTTTCAGGTTCACCGGGGCTAATGCTGACTGACGCTTTTGCAGGGTCTATTCCATGTGCGACCTTCTTGGCGTAGGCCTTTGAAACTAGCCCTTCATAGGGAACTTCGACAAAACCCGGATCCGCACTGTACTTGCCCTTGTCAACGAAGCCGTGCATCATCGCTTCAGAGATCAAATGCATCGATTTTGCCGTGTTGTGACCAAGCCTTCCCAATTCGAATTCCTCTAGAATATTCAATGTCTCAACGTCCACAACCCCCCCGCCGCTTGGCGGTGGCGTCGTCAGAACTTCATAACCTCGATAATTGCCCACGATTGGTTTTCTAACGATTGGCCGATAGTCATTGAGATCTTCAATGGTGACTAGTCCTCCGTGTGCTGCCATGTCTGCTTCAATCATCTCGGAGATTTGACCACCATAGAAAATCTCCGGCCCATTCGCTGCTAGTTTCTTAAAGGTACTAGCGAGGTCCGTGTTCACTATCTTGTCGTTGAGCTGATATGTACCTCTCTCTCTTAGGTAGATCTTGCCTGTGCCTGGGTAAAGCTTCCCTTTTGTAACGGCATCGTCAATGTTGTTTGCCAAGGTTTGTGCAAGGCGCCGACTCACGGGAAAACCATTCTCGGCCAGTTTGATGGCGGGTTCTAGCAGTTCCTTGAGAGCCCTCGTTCCATATCTCTCCAGTGCGAGCGATAGCCCGGCCAAGTTTCCTGGAACACCGACGGCCTTGTATCCCATTCTGTTCGCGCTTTCCTCTACCTCCCCAGCTCCAAGTGCATGTGTAGACCCCTCCGTGGCTTTTCGTTTGAAGAGGGCTGCGTCAGCCTTCTTCGGGGCAACCTCCCTGCAGTCGATGGCTATTGTTTCGCCAGATTTCGCAAGATGAATTAGAATGAACCCGCCGCCTCCAAGGCCTGAAAACTGAGGTGCCACGACACCCATAGCAGCAGAGGTTGCAACAGCCGCATCAATCGCGTTGCCTCCCTTCCTTAATATGTGAACACCGGCCTCGGCTGCGAGAGGATGGATGGAGGCTACCATTCCATTCTTAGCGGGCAAAGCACTTTCCTCTTTCTCAAACTTTGAAAAATCTTCTCGCGTTTTCCGTGAGTATCAGCTTTGCCGCATCGTATGCTTCATTTTCTGTAAGGACGCCTGCATCGACAACCTGCGATAGTGATTGGCCTAACATGCTCTTTCCTATCTTCGCGGAAAGCCAATACATGTCAGGTAGATGGACGTCAGAAGCGTACATGACCTTTGAGAAGGGTGCCATCTCCAGAACTTGGGAAATCCGAGACGGATTCGTCTGTCCAAGCGGAATCAGGATTGATAGGTCGAGATATACGTTCGGAAGAACCGCTGTCAAGTAGGCCGCTTCGGATATGTACGGATATCCGACATGAACCAAGACAACTCTCGCATGCCTAAGTTCCTCGTCAACAAGCATGTCCCAGAGGCACGTCGGATTGCATTCCGTAAGCACAATGTCTTGGTCGCCTACACCCGTGTGGAAGAGAAATGGAACACCTAGTCTAGTGGACCTCTCAACGGCCTTCCATATCATATAGTTTCGTAGGTTCTTTAGCGCTCTTTCGCCTTTGGCGACAACATCCGCCTTGGAGCGTTTGGCCTTGTATTTTCTGAAATCCTTCTTGGCGTCTTCAGGTTCGGTCTTTGTGATCCTTAATCCTGACCGGTACGCTATTACGCATTTGAAGCAGACAGCTCCTAACTTCTTGACGGCATTATCCAGAGACGACAGAAACACAGACTCCATCTCGTCAAAGCTGTTCGATTTGTCTAAGGCTATTTGGAATAAAGGTTCCACCCTCGTCGTGCGCCAGACTTTAGCTGGGACGTAAGTTCTGAGAGCATCGATGTCGACTGGTGCAAGTGCAAACCTGACAGCCAATTCCGAGTACCCATCATCAACATTCAATCCCTGTATTTTTGCGTCATCGAACACTTGCTTTATGTATTCGGAGTAGTTCGCGGATTTCTGATTCCTAGCCTCAACTATGTCCTTTGGGTTGGGCGCGCACCCAAGAAATACGGATAATTCCCGCATCATCCTCTTCTGCAGCGCAAGGTTCTGAACATGCAAGCGCAGGTCGGCGTCTGTCGATGAGATCCGATATTTCTCATCAAGCCTGAGCCGTTCCGCACTCGTCGCCTTCGAATATTTATCCAGAACATCCGGAGCTGTGAGAAAAGCTGGATTGTTAAATCCACAAATATAGTCGCCCATGAAAGCGAATTCATCCTCAGTCAGAACTTTTGTTGATTCCTTGAAAGGGTGACAGTGCGTGTCGATCAACCCATAGTCAGACAAATCGATTCTAGTCGTCATAGTTAGTCATAGGGCGCACTCCCGACGTACCGCATATAATGTTTGTCTGCGTTACTCACCGATGAATACGAACGCATCGAGTACCCATTCGCTCTTGTTGCGCGGGGTTTTGCGCACATCGCAAACAATGACTGCCCTAGAAAATGTCGATGAACTTGTAGATCTCCCAGTCAGTCACATGTTCGCGAAAGCTCTTCCATTCGTATTCCCTGTTTTGGGCATAGCCATCAAACAACTTGTCCCCTAAACTCTGCCTCAAGAAATTGCTCTTCTTGAATTCAGTAATAGCATCTCCCAATGTTCTGGGCAAGTATTTGTCCATTCCCACTCCCAGGTTTTCGCGCTCCTGCTCAGTCAACTCGAAAACCCTGTCTCTAATGGGACTGCCAGGGTCCAATTTGTGCTCAATACCATATAGTCCGGCATCTACAACTGAACCGATCACCAAGTATGGGTTCGCTGAGCAGTCTGAAACCCTAAACTCAATCCGAGCACTAGCTCCTCTCGCGGATACATCCTGTGAGGGCACCCTTACAGCCGCATCTCTGTGGTCTCCCCCATAGAAGATCCTTGAGGGAGCTACGGAACCGTCCAGCAATCGCTTGTAGGAGTTCACAAGCGGAGCACTGAGCAAAGAGAGACCCTTCAGATGCTCCAAAACGCCTCCGATGAAGTAGTACGCGGTCTCGCTCAAGCCCAATTCTCTAGCATCGTTCGGGTCACTAAACAGGTTCTTCTTTTGTTGACTATCCCATAGACTCAAGTGAACATGCAATCCCGCTCCGGGGTGTCCACCTAACTGCATGGGTTTGGGTAGAAATGTAACGTTCACACCGTGCTTTCGTGCAATACACTTCGCTGCGACTCGGAGGGTTACCATGTCATCCGCTGCCTTGAGCGCGTTTGCATATCTCATCTGGATTTCGAAGAAGGCGGGTCCTCCCTCCTTGAGGAAGCTTTCAACGGGGATCCCCATCGCTACTAGCGAGGAGACCAATTCCTGCAAGAATGCATCTTGAGTGAAGGTACACAATGGAGAACCGTATGTTTCCATGTAAGGCGCCACAATCTTGCCATCCTGGACGATGTAAAGGTTGAACTCCGGTTCGCATGCGGCCATTACTTTGTAGCCCCTACTTGTGGCCTTGTCGAGGATTCTCCTTAGGTAGTATCGCGTATCGACCTCCGCGGGGCGATTATCGATTTCCGAGAGCTCGCAGATGAACCTAGCATTGCTGGGTGAGTATGGAATTGGCGTAAACGTTTCGACGTCTGGAACGATTCTGAACTCGGATGACTCTGGGCCGTAGAGGGCTTGCGGCGTTGCCTCCTCCAAGAGATTTAGCATAGTGATGAATTTGCCGACTCCAATACCGTTATGGATGTGACCCTCTAGGAAGCTTGCGTGAGAAACTTTCATTCTGACGGGGAGATCCAACCCGATCCATTGAAATTGAACGCTTGAGAGTTTCCGGTCGTTGACTGCTTTCAGAATTTCTTCTATCCGAGTCAGGCTATGTCCCCCTATTCGGGGTCAGCATCGAGGTGGATGTCAGCAAAGAGCAGTTAGCTCTTTGCTATCTCCTTTGTCGCCCTCAGGAATTTGTGCACGTCCTCGACTGTATTGTAATGTACCATGCTTGCCCTAGCCATTCTAGGTATCTTCCATAAGTTGTGTGCCATGTTCCATGAGTCGAAGGCGTAACGCAGATCAATGCCATACTTCATGACGAAACGTTTCTCAGTTTCTTTCTCGTCGCGCCCTGGGAACCTGAATGCGAAAGTTGGGCAGCGTTCATCCAGCCGATTCAGATCTCTCAGCCCGTGAAACTCTAGCCCAGGCATATCAGGCAACCCTGGAACATCATCGAAACCCGTAAGCGTAGCTCTCGTAAGTTCTTTCTCGTAATCTTCGATCGCAGCTAGGGCTATCTTCAGGGCTCTTGCGCGGCCGGAATAGTTGCTGAATTTGCCCTTGTATTCAGGCTGCACTTGTTTCGATAGCCAGGAGAAATAGTCCATTGTTGCGACCACAGCGGCAAACTTGCCTGGATCTGGGGATCCCAGCTCCCATTTGTCGGGAACGTCAGTAACATTTCTCTCTACGCTGTAAGGCGTCAGTTTGTCCAGTAGTTCCTTTCTTCCATACATGAAGGAGATGTATTTTGGAGAGAATATCTTGTACATAGAGATTATGAGAAAATCGCAATCAATGTCCTGCACGTCCAGCGGCCCATGTGGAGCCTGGTGTACAGCGTCCACTACAAAATACGCGCCTGCCTCATGAGCGGTCTTACCAATCTCCTTGAGCCGAGTCTTCGTTCCGAAGAGGTTTGCAGCAGCGGTTACAGCCACTACTTTCGTGTCCTTATCGACTTTGCTTTTCAAATCATTCATGTTTAGTGTTGTGTCCTCATTCAGTCCGACCCAACGAGCTTCTTTCACCCAGCCTCTCCGTTCCATCTCAAACCATGGACTCGCATCGGCCAAATGCTCCATGTAAGTTGAAACAACGTTGTCGTTTCCACTGGTCGTCTTCCCTATGGCATAGCTCAGGCGCCCCAGTAGGTTGGTTGCAGATTCCCCTGAAACTATTGTCTTAGGGTCTGGCGCGTTAAGGAAATCAGCGATTGCACTTCGTCCGTCTAGGACAGCTTTGTCCGTTCCTGCCGATTCCGGGTAATTTGATCCGATATTTGCAGCATAATCCAAGCTGGTCTTTGTCATAGCTCGGACGGAACTCGCGAGAATTTGAGTGCCTGCTCCGGCGTCGAAGAATACTCTTTTTCGACCAGTTGCGTCTCGGTCAACCAGCGGGAATTTCTTTCTAATCGCTGTTAACAATTTCTTGTTGAAGGTCATGGAGTGTTGGTCGTGGCGTTTCGCCTATAAGAGTTGTTGAGTATTTTCGCTGTTGGCTATTTTGTCTGGGCTTAACTTGTGCGCAAATCATGTGAGTTCTTTTGCCCAGTCAAGGCAACGGTTCACGCCTTCAACTGCACTTTCCGCTGCACAGTCAACCTTCGCTTTCTTTCCAAATTGAGGAGTCACCGGAGCACCTCCGACAATTACCTTTACTCGATTTCTGAGCTTTGCTTTCTCCAAAGCCCTCACGACCCCCTCAACAGTTGGCAGGGTTAGCGTCAGCAGGGTGGACATGCCCAATATCTCAGGTTCTTCCTTTGCCACACATTTCTTGAACTGATCAGTACTAACGTCCACGCCGAGGTCAACGACTTCAAATCCAGCTGCTTTGGCCAAACTCACGAACAGATTCTTTCCGATGTCGTGAAGGTCACCCTCGACAGTGCCAACGACAATTTTGGCGAGTTTCCTGTAACCGCCTCCTTTGATATGAGGTTCTAGGATTTTCATTCCCTCTTTCATCACCTCGCCCGCCATCATCAGCTCTGAAAGAAAGAATTCGCCGCTCTCAAATTTCTGTCCTACAATCCTCATGCCTTTGGATAGCCCTTTTTCGATAGCTTCGACCGGTGGAATATTCGCTGCCAATGCCTCTTGGCAAGCAGAGTGAACCGACTTTATGTCAAGGTTCACAATAGATTCTTGCAGCTTCGTCAGGATCTCATTCTGCTCCGTCAGCCTCACCTTCATGAAAAAAGTTGTTTCCGCAGGAGACTCACATAGTACTTGTACTTGTTGAATGAGATGTCCGGTGGAACCAAATGATCCACGCTCGGCATGTATCCACCGTCATCGATAAGAGAGGACTTAGACCTTAGCTCTCTTCGTGTTACTGCTTTGCCTGCGACCAGAGCTCTCTTGTCAATGTTCCCGATCATGGCCAGTTGTTCTCCGTACTGTTTTCTGAGACTGGGCGCGTCCATGCCCGACTGCGCTTCTAGTGGGTATATGCAATTGACCCCTGCTTCCATCAATAGAGGCAATAACGGACGCAGGTCACCGTCGCTGTCCAGTATGAATAATCTGACACCATCCTTCTTCAGTTGGTCGATGAAGCTCCTGTAGTGCGGAAGGATGAATTCACTGAAGAGTCTTGGCGATATGTGGGGGCCATTCTTGTAGGCCATGTCCTCCCAGATTTCCGCGTAATCGATCCTGAAAGGGAGAGCTTTCGAAATCATCTTCAAGATGAAATCGGCCCAGAAAGCGAAGATCTCAGACATTAGCTCTGGATCCTTGTAGAACGAGACGAGCAGGCGCTCCATACCCATGAGCTCTCTCGCTGTCCCGTAGAAACCGGGCACATGCAGTCCAATAGGCACCTCCCTCTGAGAGTTGTAATATTCCACCAGTTCTTTGCTCCACGTAACGCCGATCCGACGAGGATCTTCGGCATTGAATTTTTCCTTAATCTTGCGAAAATCCTCCTTAGTTTTGACTGGCCAATCCAAGTGTTGGGGCATTCTACCGAGAGCGGACGAACTTTTCTTCTGGATTCTCTTCGTTATGCCGATCTTGTCAACGACGACTCTATGCTGTTCATCCTCCTCCAGTGTTCTCTCGGCAAATCTCGGAACAAGCAGCATGTCCAAAGGCACTTGCACATAAGGAACCATTAACCCGGCATCGAAGCCAAAGTAGTCATCAATGGACGTGCCAATCGGTAAGCCCTCACAGTGCCACCTTAGGATTGTTTCGTCCCAGTAACCGCACCATTCCGAGAAGGGGGCACGATCTACGTTCTTGAACATCATCGCGCGAATGAATCGTTCTCTGTTATCCAATGCTGGTCATTCTTCATAGGAAGCTAAGGTTGAAGTCCCCATTGATTCTCGTCAGAGATGCAACTAGCAGTCTTGTGGCGCTTTCGAGATCATCCAGGCTCAGGACTTCAGAACCGGTGTGCGTATATCTGGTGGCTACTGCAATTTTGCCACAAGGGATACCTTTTCCGGTCACCACAATTTTCGCAGAATCTGTGCAAGTGCCGCTTACGTTTTCGAGTTGGTATGGGATGTGTTCTTGCTCCGCGGCCTTAGTCATAAGCTGCAGTATTTTTGGGTGGGCGACATTCCCCAATGCAAAATCCCACGCCATATCCTTGACTCCGATACATGCACCACCACCCACTCTTAGTGGAAAGTCTCTAAACTCGACTCCAGGATAGTCGCCCGGGATCGCCACATCGAGGATTATGGCCAAATCGGGGTCAAGTCTGAAGGCTGCAGCTCCTGCACCACGAAGACCAACCTCTTCCTGCACAGCCCCGACGCAATGAATCGTAGCGTCATGTTTGAGATTCTTCAATCTTCGAACCGCTTCAATAGCCACAGCACACAAAGCCCTGTTGTCCAGAGCCTTCCCAGTAATCAGTCTGCCACCGAGCATCTCTACCTTTCTGTGCAAAGTGACGGGAGCACCGATGTAAACGCCCATCTCTTCTGCTTCTTTTCTGCTGCTAGCGCCTATGTCGACAAAGAGATCGCGTAGGCGCGGCGGTTTCTCCGGTCCCTTGGGGCCGCCCATCTCCATGAAATAAACGTGGAAGCCAGGTGCACCGACTACTCCTAGCACCGGACCAAGTCTCCCGTGAACATCTACTCGTTCAAACGGCAACGCCTGCAACAGTGGCATGCTAACATAGTCGACCCTGATGAAACCATCATCATCGATATACTTGACGTTCAGAGCTGCCTCATCTGTATGAGCGTCAACCATGACTCTCTTCCCATCGCCAGCACCTCTCTTGGTGGCGATTACGTTCCCGATGTGGTCGACCGTAATTTCATCCACGTAATCCTCAAGCTCAGCTTTGAAAAGCTCGGCCACGCGCTGCTCATATCCGGAGACCCCCGGAACCTCGGAAAGCCTCTTCACCAAATCCAGAAATTCACTCAAATGCTGCTCTCCTCCTTCACGTAATTGTTGTGCGCTGATCTTCAACTCAATTTAAGGCTAATGCGAGGGCACCGAAAAATGAACTCAGCCTTGTGCCGTTGAGGGAACTAGAAGCCCTATGGCTGAAGACATGCAGAAGAGCTAGTGTGTCGATTTCGCGAAAGGAAGGCGCACCGTCGCAAGTTCCCATTCGTGACGCGGGATTCCGCATACGTGGAATGGATCAACTTCAATCGGGCTTGAAGAAGGTGAAAATCGCATAGTGTTAAATTCAGACATCAGAAGAGCGAAACCCGGTTATGCGATGTCATGAAGCAGATTGCAATCCGCGAACCGGGCAAAGTCAGCATAATTGAAGTCCGTGAACCAAAGATGTCTTCCCCGAGCCAGATAAAGTCAAGAACAATTCATACCGGCATCAGCATAGGGTCGGAACTCACAGAATACAGAGGATCAGTAGCTGACATTCGTGAGACATGGAAGAACACCAAAAGCAAGACCTCCAAGATTGACTGGCTCGAAGAATGGAAGTTCCCATTCTTTCCGGGTTATGAGAATGTTGGAAAAGTGGTTGAGGTTGGGGAGTGCGTCGACAATGTGAAGGCTGGTGACCGCGTAATTCATTGCGGCCCACATGCTGAGGTGTGCGTTGTACCGCAGACCCAAGCTCACCTGCCAGTATATGCGGTAATACCTAACTCAGTCTCAGACGAGGATGCGACATTCGCAGTATTGGGGACGACTGCTCTATGGGGCGTTATGGTTGGGAGGGTCAGATATGGGGAGAATGTTGTGACGCTCGGAGACGGAGTGGTGGGGATTCTTTCGGCGTTACACGCAAAACTTGCAGGAGCAAACAAATCAATACTCGTAGGCCTGAGCGATAGAAAACTGCAGGTAGCAAAGGAAGCGGGCGTAGATGTAACAATCAATCATCGCGATGAGAATTGGACAGATCGGATTGCGGATGTTACGGATGGCCTCGGACCAGATGTCGTCCTCGAAGCAGTCGGGTCTAGTACTAGCACATCTGGGACCGTAAGAGAAGCCTGTGAAATAGCTAAGGAAAAAGGGAGAGTTGTATTGGTGGGCTGGCACATGGCAAGGCAGACCGATTGGATTCCAGGAGCGGATTTCTACTTCAAGGAATTGACCATGTATACCTCTAGGGCTATGGGCCCTGGTAGCCACCATCCCTTTCTGCTTGACTCACTGAACAAGATTCAAGAATACAACTACCTACGATGGACTACCAGCGACCTATTCCGCTATGTAATCCAACTAATCGAAGAAAGAAAACTCAACGTCCACCCACTTGTAACCCACAGGTACAAGTACACAGAGGCATCCGAAGTCTACAGAAGAATAGACGAGGCAAAGGAAGATTTCCTGCAAGTACTCTTAACCGGCTGGTAATTTAGCACTCACGCCGTCCCTTTCCTCTCCCCCAATTTCCCATAGACAAGGCATCCAGCAACGCATTGACCCCAGAGATTTTACGTCATACTAACATATGATAGGACGCAGAAGGATGGTTCATGAAGCTGCGGTTCGGAGCGGTCCTGTTCAACTACTCCATTCCGAATATGGTTAAGAAGAGTATCCGACTAGAGAAGAGCGGTTTTGATTCAGTTTGGCTGACCGACGTACTCTTTGAAGGGGACCCGGACCTGGTTCTGCCCGACGTAATCCCTGCCATGACTGCGATCGGGCTCAGCACCAGGCGGATTGTGGTTGGCACGAGTGTAATTGATGCTCTTAGTCGACATCCTGCCAAGCTGGCGACGGCAACGGCGACCATCGACAACCTGCTGAACGGCCGAACCATTTTCGGGATTGGAGCCGGTGAGACAATCAATCATGAACCGTTCGGCATACCCACTGAGAACGCGTTCACGCGATTGCGAGAAACCGTTCAAGTATTGAAGCTACTCTGGACCGCTGACTACCGGGAGCCAGCATCATTCTGTGGTAAGTACTACACGATTACGGATGCTTACATCAAGATACGACCCAAGACGAAACCTCATCCTCCAGTCTACTTGCCTGCTTTCGGCCCGAGAATGTTGGCCATGACAGGGGAATTGGCTGATGGTTGGTTGCCGCAAGGTCACACTCCGGAAACTTACGGGAAATTTCTGAATGGCCCAATAAAAGATGCCCTTGGTAAGTCTGGAAGATCAATGGAAGACTTCGATCCCGCAAACATCCTGGTCGCGTCGATATCGAAGGATCACGACCAAGCCGCAAAGGCCGCGTTGGAGGTTAAGAACTGGATGGTCTGGTCGCCAGATATCTTGAGGGTAGCAGCGCCGCAGCTCCGGCATCCCGGCAAACGCCAACCGTATATCAAGTCGAGAGACAAGGAAGACGTTGAGGTTCAGAGGAGACTCGCTGAAGAGATCCCGAACGAAGTTGCATTGCGAGCCGCGTTGTGGGGAACTCCAGATGACTGCATCCAGCAGCTTGAAAGCTTTATCAAAGCCGGGCTGCGCCACCCAATCCTCTTTTTCATCCCCACTCCCAATGAGACTGTGGACGAGATGATACGGCTCTTTGGCACGAAAGTGATTCCCTACTTTAGGGAATGCAGAGTATAGGAACACATGTAATCGGCGGACAACTATCCAGAGCTCGCAATGGAAAGAATCTATCAGTCCTCTAGTTTGTATAGTCTCTTCGCATTTTCCGAAAGAATCATTCTCGCGGCCTTGTAAGCCTCGCCCTCGTCGAGCGCACCAGAGTCAACTACCTGGCCTAATGCTGTCCCCAGCATCTTTTTCCCTATTATCGCCGTGAGCCAGTACATGTCGGGCAAGTGAACGTCGGATGCATACATCACCTTCGACAACGGCGCCAACTCCAGCACGTCGTTGATCCGACTTGGATTGCTGTGTGCTAGAGGGATAAGGATCGACAAATCGAGGTGCACGTTTGGGAGCACAGAGGCCAAGAAAGCAGCCTCAGAAACCATTGGGTAGCCTGCGTGGACCAGCACGATTTTTGCCCTCCTGAGTTGCTCATCTTTTAGAAGCGGCCACAATTTGTATGGACTGCAATCCGGGAGATCTATGTCAGTATCCCCTACCCCTGTGTGAATCTGGTAGGGGACGTCAAGTTCGATTGCTTTCTCAACTGAGCGCCAGATCATAAAGTCACGGAGTGCCTTTATGTCTCTGGTTCTTGATGCCTTGTACTTCTCGAAATCCTTTTTTGCCGCGTCAGGCTGGGCTTTGCTCAGGTTCAATCCAGTTCGGTATGCGATGACACATTTGAATGCGACCGCTTTGCGTTTCTTCACGGCATTCTCCATAGATGTGAGAAAGTCGCGTTCCATATCCTCCAGTTTCGCCGATTTGTCGATTGACTTCTGGAAGAGTGGTTCGATTCTGGTGATCCGCTCAACTCTGGCGGGAACGTATCCCTTCAGAACGTCAATATCGATCAAAGGAATTCCATATTCGACTGCCAATTCCGAGTAACCATCATCAATCAGCAGCCCTCTGATCTTTGCATCATCAAAGAGTTCACCTATGTAGTTCTTGTACTGTGCCGACCTGCGATTACGTGTCTCAATGATCTCTTTCGCTGTGGGTTTACACCCCAAGAACTTGGACAGTTCGTGTGCGAACTTCCTTGAGAGGAGCAGGGTACTAACTTGATATTTCATCTCGCTGTCTTTGCTTGAAATCCTGAATTCATGCTCTAGCCTTTCCTTGTGTGATTGTTCGGCCTTCTCATATTCAGAGAGAATTTTGGATGGTGTGACGAAGGAGGGGTTGTACAGGCACATGTAGTCTGATATTAGTTCAAATTCGTTGACTTTTAGAACCTTGCTATCCTCTTTGAAGGGATGGCAGTGCTCATCAATTACGTCGAGTTCAGAGAGATCAATTTCTCTGGTCATAGTGCGCCCGTCTTAATCCAGTTTTATTTAAGACAACCCGTATCTTGGCCGTGCAAATGCTCACAGAGTGTCTTTGAACCTTTAGATCTCCTAATCAGTAACGTGTTCCCTGAAACATTTCCACTCATTTTCTATTCATAACATATGCTTAGAGCCAGAGGTTCCCCAAGAGCTCTCGGAGGAAATTACTCCTTTCTGTTTCGGCGATTGCTTCTCCCAGCGTCCTGAGAAGAATGTGCATGCCGCCATCACTTTGTAACCTCTTTCGTTCCCTTTTTTAGAACACGGCGGAGCAATGATCGAGTGCTAAGGTCTGCTGGGCTAAGATGAACCTCCTTTAGTTCACAGATAAACCTGGTACTCTTCGGGGCATACGGGGTCAGAGCGAAGGTCCCGATATCTGGCAATATCCTGAACTCTGAAGACTCAAGTCCGTATACGAAGCCGGGGACAACTTCATCGACCAGGTTTATGGACTCATAGATCTTACCGATGCCAATCCCGTTCCGTAGATGGTTCTCTAGGCAGTCGATACCAGAAACTTTCGATCTTATGAACGGAGCTACGCCAATCCATTGTAACTCGACATTGGAAATCTCACTCTTTCTTACAACCCGAAGTATCTCTTCTTTTCCGGTCACATTACATCATCGCATAACGTAAGGAAAGAAGGAAGCTTATGATCCACGCGACGGGCTTCCCATTAGCGCATAATTGGATTTCCGTAGGCAATCAGGACTAGTAATGACAGGATACAAATCGCTTCATCCACACCTATTAGCAAAGTCATAAATTGGTCCGAATTGAGTTCCCTCCATGTCACCATCTAGAAAGAAAGTCCGGGACCTTCTGCAGCGCGATAACGCAGCCATAGGAAAAGTGATGCAATGCCGTTTCTACCCGTTGGCAGTCGAGCAGGCTGAAGGCTGCAAGTTAAGGGACCTCGACGGTAATGAATACCTTGACTTCACGTCGGGCGGGTCTGTGGCGTCAACTGGTTACTGTCATCCCTCAATCGTCGAAGCCATCAGGAGCGAAGCGGGGAGGCTTACACACAACTGTTTTGTGATAAGCTCCAACCCAATCACGGTTGAGCTTGCAGAGAAGCTGAAGGAGATCACTCCAGGCGAATTCGACAAGAAGGTGTGGTTCGGCTTATCTGGCTCCGACGCTAACGAGACCGTTATCAAACTGTTGCCGCGAGTCGCACGCCGTCCGAAGATTATCTCATTCATGGGAGCGTTTCATGGGATGACAATGGGCGCATTATCAATGAGTGGCGATAGGAACCTAAGCAAGTTCACGGGCCTGGCAAACGTTGTCAAAGTTCCTTACGCATATTGTTACAGGTGTCCCTTTAAGTTAGAATACCCCGAGTGCGGAATACACTGCGTCGATTTTATCAAGGATTATGTTTTCAATACAGTGTGCCCTCCGGAGGAGACCTCGTGCATAATTGTGGAACCGCTCCAAAGCGATGCAGGCAACATAGTCCCACCCGATGAGTTTCTCCCGAAACTAAGCCAACTGTGCAAGGACTACGGACTGTACATGGTCGTGGACGAAGTGAAGACGTGTTTTGGCAGAACTGGAAAAATGTTTGCGGTTCAGCATACGGGTGTCGAACCTGACCTGCTGATTCTTGGCAAGCCAATGGCATCTGGACTACCACTGAGTGCATGCGTGGGACGTTGCGAGATTCTTGACTCAGGCTTCTCGCATGGGTTCACAACGGGGGCGAATCCAATCTCATGTGCTGCGTCCTTGGCGACTATCAGAATCCTCGATAAGGAACATCTCGTAGATAATTCAGCACGGATGGGAGCTCATCTAATGAAAAGGCTGGAAGAGCTCAAGGGACAACACGAGATGATTGGTGACGTTAGGGGAAAAGGGCTCATAGCGGGGATAGAACTAGTAAGGAACAGGAACACAAAGGAACCTGCACACCTCGAAACGACGAAGGTCTGCTACCGCGCATGGGAGCTGGGCCTCATAATAATCTACTTGGGGATTTACGCAAACAGTATCGAACTAACTCCCCCACTTGTAGTGACCAAGGAACAACTTGACACCGGCCTGGACATACTTGACCGGGCATTCGAGGATGTCGAAAGGGGCAAAGTGTCGGATCGAAGTCTCCAAGGGTTTGACGGCTGGGTGAGGTAACCGGCATCATGCACTGCATCTTCCCAGCTTACATCGAAGCGCGATTTTGATACGTCGCATGTCATCACGTTAGACGATGGTGATGTGCAGAGTAGCTAGTTGTCAAATAGCTTATTCTTGGAGAGGCATATCTCGGAAACTGATTAGAAATGAAACTGCTTGGCAAGAAAATCGCCACACCCAAGGAGAAAATCACGCGAATATTCTTTGCTACTGACGTTCACGGTTCGGAACCAACCTTCCGCAAGTTTATCAACTGCCATAAAGTGTACGAAGCGGACGTTCTCATTTTGGGTGGGGACATCACAGGAAAGATGGTAATCCCAATCATACGGCAGACCGACGGTAGCTATTTCACAGTATTCTTTGGCGATAAGCTTACAGCCAAGAATGAAGAAGAACTGAAGAGCCTCCAGAAGAGGATTTTGACTATTGGCGCCTACACGCCAACAATGGACCAAGCCGAATATGACGCGCTGAAGAACGATGAGGGCAAACTCAACAGCCTCTTCGAACAACTGATGCGTGAGAGAATTGAACGGTGGCTCTCCTTCGCCGAAGAACGCCTAAAGGATACACACGTAGTGTGTTACATCACAGGGGGCAACGACGATACCCAAAGCACGGTTGACCTGATAAGAGACACCGACCATGTCAGAAATCCGGACAATAAAGTCGTATGGATCGACGAGAGTCATGAGATGGCTAGCCTCGGCTGGGGGAACATAACTCCATGGAAAACTCCGAGAGAGTGTTCTGAAGAGGAGCTCGCGCAGAGAATTGCCGCTTTGACTTCCAATGTCACCGACATGAAGAACGGGATCTTCAATTTTCACGTCCCACCGAAAGATAGCGGGCTCGACGCAGCGCCTCAACTTGATACCTCCGTCTACCCGCCTAAACCCGTTCTCAAGGGTGGACGCATGATGATGATCGGGGCAGGTAGCACTGCTGTCAGAGAAGCAATTGAGAAGCACGAGCCACTCCTAGGTCTCCACGGTCACATTCATGAGTCGAAAGCTGCCGTGAAAATCGGGCGGACCTTATGCCTCAATCCTGGGAGCGAATATGGAGAGGCTGTTCTTCGTGGAGCAATAGTTGGTATAGGCAAGGGGAAAGTCCTTCAATACCAATTTGTATACGGCTAAACGGTGGGCCTAGAAGAAGACACGCAAGGGGCCCTACCACAGTGCGCAAACGGTACAGAGGAGAAATGCCGATCTAGATGAGCTAAAGAAATGGACATGAAGACTGTCTTATTCGAAGATTTCCGTGACAAGTTCGAGTTAGAACTGCCTCCCACATCAGTCGCAGATATTCCGAAGCTCAAGGAGGACTTGAGGTTTCCGCCGTGTTCTAAGACTGCGATCTGGGAGAAGATGTCGGGCAGATAAGTATTCGGTCCCTGCATGGTGCGCCAACCGCTGACGGGGCAATGTGCAAGACAGTATTGTTGAATCTTCAGAGCATCTTGAAGAATCTCAGCAGATTGAAATTGCCTGTCAGTCATACCTCAGTTATAGAACAAAGGTTACAAACGTTGCTAAAGGAACTGCCTGAGCCCAAAACTTAGGGATTGCTTGGACCTAAGAAACAATGGTATACGACTGTGGAAGAATGAACACAGCCGTCCTCTGCCACTAACAGTCTTCTTTCATTGTGTGTGCACGACCTGCAATTGAGTTTTGGAATGTATTCTATTCAGGAGGGATCTCTCTAAAGATCATTGAGAGATTTATTCCTCTGCTCTTGTTTGCGAAGTAGGATATTCCGTAGATAGCGATTGCCATTGTGAAAACGGCCGGTATAAGTGAGATATAGAGTGGATTGATCGGAGCCCCGGTATAGGCTGGCAGTAATGATATGACGCCCAAGGCGAAAGCGAGCACCATTGAGACTATCCCGAACACGGATACAAGAGGCACGTTGCCAATCCTTCTTCGTGTCCATGGAGGTGAAACATCGAAGATGTCTTTCCTCCTGTAAGGAAGAAGAAACGCTGCGAGGCCGACGAATATGTAAACTATCATCCAAGCCACTGTCAAATACGTGAAGTATTGGAAGAGCGGAGTGTAAACATAGAGAAACATTGACATAACCGCAATAACTGCCGTTGCCAAAGCAGCCACGTAGGGCGTTCCCTTTCTTGAGTCAACCGCTGAAACCTTGTCTGGAAGAATCCTGTCGAAGGCCCAGGCGAAAAGCCCCCTTTGACAAGCTACGAAACCCGTGAGCATAGGCATGAAGATTGTTGCTATCCAATTCCAGAACACCAACAAAACGAGGAATGGGTTCTTTGTCAAGAACACGACCAGCACTTGTGGATAAGGTCCGTAACTAAGCGGGTAAGCTGAATTACCAGTCGCGAAAAGGTAGCTGAGGCTTCTGATGACTTCGATACCAAATGCCTGATATGAAATCTGGTAGGTCAATATGGCCACAGTTGCGAAGATGAGGAGACCTCCGAAGGTTGCGTACAGTATCGATTTCTGAGACTCCTTAACTTCACCCGCAACATATACTACGTACTGAAAACCCGTAAAAGACAGGCCAGTATAAATGATGCCCATTATAGTCCCATACGATGAAAAGCCACTGGTCTGAAATCCAGCTTCATTCGCCGCCTTGATCACGTTCGCAACAGTCGTCCCTGAATAACTGTCAAAATTAGCAACGAAATTCGCTCCTCCGCGTGTTAATGCCAATCCGAAATACGCCAGAAGGCCGACCAAGCCCGTAAAGAATAGAACCCACACTATTCGCATCAAAACTCTTGTACTCTGCAATGATATGAGAGCGATAACAACAATCACAACTATACTCACTGCGACAATTGCCTCCTTAGTGCTAAGCAGTGACGAAACCGCAGTCAGTCCTTCGTTTCCGGTTGATTGTGCGAGGACCCATAGCAAAGGCCTTATTCCATCACTCATCAACCATGCCGGGGCGCTTCCCAGCCAGGTCGACAGAAGGAAAAAGAACCAGAAGCTCCCAACGAATCCTGGGAACGGGCCGAGAATTCTGCTTAGAAACACGTACTCTCCGCCACTACGAGGCATGGACATCGAAAGCATCGTATAGGTCATACCGAAGAAAAGAAAAATCACAACCGAAATCAATGCTGAAACAACTAGATTCGACCCTTGGAACAATGACCCCCAAACAAGATACGAGAATGATAACCCGTAACCTCCAATGAATGAGACGGAAAGCATGACCGATTCAAAAGCCGATATTTGTTTGATTAGACCCGTACTTTTCCTAGCAAAGTAGAACTTCGTCTCGCTGGTCATAGTTTTGCTTGCTCAGACCCACATATATAATGGTTCCCGCGCAACCAAAAGGCGATTTTTGGTTTTTGTGAGAATTACCCGATTGGCTTTTCTCGCGTCTCAACTCAGCTATCCTACGATGCTCAGCATGTCCAGTACATACAAAGTTATCAGCCTTTGAATCAGAAACGAAAGAGAAGCGGATTTAGAGAGAATTCATAGACACTAAAAGGAAAAAGTCGCGACGATTCCAAGTTGTCGGGCCACACTGCTAAGCATATTCGGACCCACCGAAGTGAACACTGTCCGCCTCCTGGTCCCTGAAATAAGGCAATATCTGTTCGCTAAGCGCTCTAAGGTTTTCTTCCGGCAATCCGAAACCCGGCCCTATCACCATATGTTTGGCTCCGAGCCTTTTCCTAGCTTCCAACCAACTAATCACGTAATCCGCGTCTCCAATCGGAGCCACTTTGCTGACCAGGGAGTCAGGTATGTATTCTGCCATCCTTGATAGGTCTTCCATAGCATCTTTGGAGATGATTTCCGAAGATGTCATTTTCTGATAGTTGAGTTGATGCGCTGACGATGGCAGTTTGATTCCTTCGGCCCTACATAGAAATGGACAGATGCTAGCGATGCTTATCTTAAGATTCCTCGTGGCTTCCTCTATTGTTTTCGAGTCTCGGCTAACAACGGGCGTCACATAATGAGTGGCTTCTACTGTGTCAGGTTGGCGCCCAGCTTTCTTTGCGGCGGCGTGAATAATCTTGAGCTTCTCCTGGTAGAGCTCTGGCGTGATGAAGACGGGGAACCATCCGTCTCCGACTCTACCAATCAATTCCAACAGCCGAGGCGACGCGAACGCGCCGATGTATATTGGAAGATGGGGCTGCTGCGCGGCTCTCGTTATGTCCACCCAAGCGTCCTGTAGACTATAGTGCTTACCCTGAAAGGAGGCAGGGGAAGTATTCCTGACGGTCCATAGGAGCCTGATGACTTCTATGTATTCTCCGAGTTGCTCAACCCTCAGAGAGGCTTTTTCCCAGGGCACACCAAAGGGGACATTATTCATTGCTTCACCCGTACTGATTCCTAAGGTGATCCGTCCTCGACTGAGTTCGTCGAGTGTGGCCAGGATCTGTGTGAGCTTTCCAGGGTGAGTCTTCTGATAGTCAGTTACCGACGTGCAGAAACGGATTCTCCTCGTTTCCGCGGCCAGATATCCGAATGTCGCCCAAGGATCAGGGTTCCAAGGTTCCTCGGGAGGACCTATGTCCAACAGATGGTCACATATCCAGGCGTAATCATACCCATCTTTCTCGGCCTGAATTCCCTGTTCGACGATGTCTGTCGCACGAGCTTTCGGCGGTTGACCGCCCAGAATCAAACCAAACTTCAGGCCGTACATAGAACCAAAGTGATATTTCCGCAGTTCATCCATGTCTCTATCTCTCTGTTTCTTGATTATCCATGAAAACCAGGCCAGCTGTTTCGTAACACTTGCAGAATAGAAAGTCCCTATGTTCCTTCTGAAGATAGACGCCCAAACGGGTTCACAGTGAGTCACTTGTCGCTGAGTCCTTTTTGTCTTTATCGCAACCGTGACTCGCTGGGTTCCGAACTGAACGAAGTGTAGATCGACTACTACGAAACAACGCGGAGTCCGCTGGGGTCACAGCATCCTGCAGGGAGTCTTACACTTGGATGAGAACTCCTATCAGTTGCTTTAGCCTCCTCTCGACGGAGGTTCCTGCCAAACGAGAACTTGACCTATCACCAATTAGGAATCCAGCCCATGGAATCCTTTGCCCGCATATCGATGGAACTTCTTCAGAGTCGACATTTTTTTTACCCGACCGACGCTCTGCAAGACCTCAGAATCTATGTGTGTATATCTAGTCTCAGATGCCAACAAAACGAGGAATGGGTTTTGTCGGGTGTGTGGCACCGAGATCGCCGAGGGAGCCAGAACTAGATCCGTCCTTAATCGAACCTTCGCTCTGATCGCTCAGGGCACGTCTATTGTCAGAGTCTTACGGGACATGCAACTGAGTGTCCCTTTCTAACCTCCATCAACTTAGGCTCCGACTTTGAACAGTCCTCGGCTGCATATGGGCATCTTGGGTGAAATCGGCATCCTCGTGGCGGATCTATGGCGCTTGGCACCTCTCCATGCAAGATAGTTCTGGTGTGGCCGTTTTCAGAGGTTAGTCTGGGAACTGAAGAAAGGAGCGCCTCAGTATAGGGATGAATCGCGTTCACGAATAGCTCTTCACTAGGAGCGATCTCAACTATCTTGCCAATGTACATCACAGCAATACGATCGCTCATGTGTTTCATTACGGAAAGGTTATGGGAAATAAAGAGGAATGTGAGGTCGAGTTTTTCCTGTATATCTTGAAGATCGTTTAGTATTCGTGCTTGAACAGAGACATCTAGAGCAGATGTCGGTTCATCAAGCACAATGAACTTGGGGTTAAGAGCTAGTGCCCTTGCAATTACGATTCGCTGCCTCTGGCCGCCACTGAATTCGTGCGGATAGCGTGTCATGTGTTCCGGTTCTAGGCCGACTCTCTCAAGGAGATCTAGTACATTTTGCTTCAATCCTTCTTTGGCACTTATACCATGGACTCTTAGAGGTTCCGCAACAATGTCTTTGACCATCATTCTTGGATCAAGCGATGAGAACGGGTCTTGAAAAACAACTTGCATGTTACGTCTTAGAGCCCTCATCTCTTTCTTGGATGTCTCGAATATGTTTCGACCCTGAAACCAAACCTGGCCAGCGTCCGGCTTGATCAGACCTAGGACAAGTCTTCCCACAGTGGTTTTTCCACATCCACTTTCCCCAACCAAGCCAAGAGTCTCATTCTGCACAATTTCGAAGCTTACGCCATCCACAGCCTTTACTATACCATTCTTCGGCTGAAGAAGCCCTCCCTGAGTGAAGTACTTTGTTAGATTTGAGAGTCCAACCAAAGTCGCATTCATTTCTTATCAACAGTCGTATCTCTTGCGAAGGGTAATACATGGCACGCGACGAGCTGCCCCTTGCCAACGTCCACAAGTCTTGGTCTTTCTCTTCTACATACTGCTGTAGCATGTTTACACCTTGGGTGAAACCTACACCCCGTCGGTGGGTTGACCAGATCAGCGACGACTCCAGGAATGACTTCGAGACGAGTTTTTTCCACGTCTATTCGAGGAATTGAGTTCATTAGTCCGTGGGTATACGGATGTTGCGGCTCATCAAACAATGCCTTCTTGCTGGCAAATTCGACAATTTCTCCGGCGTACATGACGCCCACTCTATCACACATCTCGAATATGACACCGAGGTTATGAGATATTAGAAGGATGGAAACACCTGTCTTGACTCTCAATTCCCTCAGAAGATCTAAGATCTGGGCTTGAACAGTAACATCCAAGGCTGTTGTTGGTTCGTCCGCTATCAAAAGGCTTGGGTTACGAGAGAGAGCTACCGCTATCATAACCCGCTGTCTCATACCACCACTTAGTTCGTGCGGAAAGCTATCAGCTCTTTTCACCGGTGTTGGCATGCCAACTAATGCTAGCAGTTCGACGGCTTTGTGGATCGAATCGTTCTTATCCAATTCATCTAGGAGTATTGTCTCTGAAATCTGATCTCCAACCTTGAAGACGGGGTCAAGTGAAGTCATAGGGTCTTGGAAGATCATGGAGATCTCTCTCCCACGAATGCTTTGCATTTCAGTTTCAGTCTTCTCAACGAGATCTTCTCCTTTGAATAGGACTTCTCCGGCCACGATTCTGCCCGGTTCTGGTACTAACCGCGCGATCGTGAGGGCAGTGACTGACTTGCCTGAACCTGTCTCTCCAACAAGTCCTACAACCTCCGCCTTGTTGATTTCTAGGTTGACTCCGTCCACAGCATGTACTACCCCTCTGTAGGTGTAGAAGTAAGTCTTGACGTCCTTGAGGACCAGTATGTTCTCCAAGATTATCTCTTTTCTTACGCGCTCACCGGATCATACATATGTGATATCGGGCATTATAGAATATGAGTTCTATAAAGCATAGTATGAAATAGATGGTCAGAAAGCATGAAATAGGTCCGTCGGTTGGCTGCAACTAGGAAAGGGTGGAGTATCAAAACCAAAGCGATCCTGTCGATCGTGATCGTTGTCGTCGCAGCGGTAGTAGGGGCTGTGGGCTACAATTACTACCTTGGACTTGCAGAGAAAGAGCAGCAAAGCAGAACCCTAATCATTGCATATACCGTTGAAGCGACAACTCTAGATCCCGCCATAGACATCTATGCATCCACTGAGAACATTTGGCATGCAATTTACGACACCCTGTTACAATATGACGTTAACAAACTCAAGACTGGGGAATATGTTCTAGCTCCTTCCTTAGCAGAGACATGGCAAGTATCAGATGACCGGCTTCAGTGGACTTTCAATCTGAGACACGATGCGAAATTTGCAGCTAGTGGAAATCCTGTGAATGCTCAGGCGGTCAAGTTTTCCTTTGAGAGGTTTACCAAACTGAACCAATCACAGGTCTTGTTCATGTACGATGCCTTCCAAAGCATAGATGTTGTAGACAACTACACTGTCAGGATAACTTTGAAGTATCCGTTTACACCAATTCTTTCAATTCTTTCACAACCATTCTCTTCTATAATCGATCCGAGTATTCTACAGTACGAGAAGAATGGGGATTTCGGCAGCAACTGGCTGGCAGATCATTCGGCTGGTTCAGGCCCCTACGTGCTAGAGAGTTTCACTCGGAACACTGAGGTAGTTCTTACAAGAAACGATCAGTACTGGAAAGGCCCCAGCTATTTCGAGAAAGTCATATACAAGAGTATCCCAGAGCACTCGGAACAAGCCATGATGCTAAGAAGAGGCGATGCAGACATAGCTTGTAATCTTCTTGCAGAAGACATACCTGCGATGCAGAACACCACTAGCCTTAATGTTGTAACCTCTCCCTCAATGTGGTCATCAATGTTGTACGTCAACCTCAACGTCAAACCCATGGAGAATCCAATGATAAGAGAAGCTATCCGATATGCTATTGATTATGAAGGTTTGGTTAAAATCGCGGCTGGTGGTCAAGGAGTAGTTATGCAGACCCCGGTCGTTAAGGGCGTATTATATTACGACGAAGAATTCGCACACCACTACACCCACGATGTGCAAAAGGCAAAACAACTTCTTGCGGAGGCAGGGTATCCGAATGGGATAGACTTAGGGTACCTTGATTTTCCTTATCTATCTCTGCTGTTTTCGCTGGAGAAGACAGCGGTAAAAATCCAAAGTGATCTAGCTGATGCAGGAATAACGGTGCAATTGAGGGGAGCAGAAACCGGTACTTGGTGGAACAATGGCCTAGACGGGAAATGGGGGGCTTTGATCGTGAGTGCGTCAGGATACGACTATCCGGATCCTGACGAGTTTGCCTACCTGCTATCTCCAACATCGATTGGAGGAATGCTCGGCTGGACGGACTCACAGTATATGTCTCTTATCCTACAAGCACGTGGCATGCCTGACAGTCCTGAAAGAGACGGTCTTTACAAGGAAATTCAGCAGAAATTGATTGAAGGCCCCTACGTATTCCTTCAACAACCGTTTCTGGTGTTCGGGGCAAGTCGTTCACTGAACAACGTTGTATGGAACGTTTTTGCGCAAGGCCCTGAAGTAGCATTCATGAGCCGGTAGGGGCATGAATGTTACATGCCTCTGTCACTTTTTTTGGACATTGAATTGAAATGTCGCCATTTGCTCTCTACATAATCAAGCGAATGGCGAGATTGATTCTAGTTCTTGTTGGTTTGACGTTCATTACTTTTCTCATTATGTTCCTCATACCAAGCGACCCGGTAAGAGCGATTCTTGGGCCTCGAATGGCTCAGAATCCCGCACTTGCTGAGGCACTAAGAATACGTTGGGGCTTGGACAAACCGTTCTATGAACGATACTTCACTTATCTATGGAACTTGTTGCATATGGACATGGGGATATCAAATCGAACCTCACGACCTGTGATGGAAGACCTATCAACCTTCTTCCCGGCAACGATCGAATTGTCGATATTTGCCTTCATACTCTCGGTCGCGATAGGCATATTTCTAGGGATAATCTCAGCGACCAGAAGAGGAAAGCTTACCGATCATATTGTTCGAATCACCGCCTTGCTTGGGGTCTCGATGCCAGCGTTCTGGATTGGGTTGATGACACTTGCCGTCTTATATTACCAGTTAGGGTTGATAGGACCCGGTCGTCTGTCGTCTTATCTATCACCGCCTCCACGGGTTACTGGAATGTATGTTCTGGACAGCATAATTGACGGAAATCTGCTTACACTCGTAAGTAGTCTACAACACATCTTCTTGCCTGCGTTTATCCTTGGATATCAGTACATAGGAATCCTTGCTAGACTAACCAGATCATCTATGCTGGAAGTTATGTCCCAGGATTTCATTACGGCTCTAAAGGCAAAAGGCCTGCCCGCTAGACTGATAATCTATAAACATGCGCTAAAAAACGCCTTGATTCCGACGACTACGATGGTGGGTATCGTGTTTGGAGGTCTCCTCAGTGGTGCAGTACTAGTTGAGATCGTATTTGCCTGGCCAGGAATAGGATTGTACACTTTCAATGCATTGTTGGCGTTGGATTTGCCCGCAATCATGGGTGTAACCTTAGTTATTGGCGTGGTTTACACGCTTCTGAACCTGCTTGTTGATTTGATTTACAGGATTCTCGACCCCCGCATAAAGTATGCATAGTGATCATTGTGGATATTACGCATAAGTTAAACGAAGAACTCAAACCGCGAATCAGAGAGGTCACGTACTCCCTGTACTTACTTTCTAGGAACCCTTTGTCCATCGCGGGGCTTGCGATTACTTTGCTCATATTCGTGGCCGCGTTATTTGCCCCACAAGTTTCTCCCTACGACCCTCTGAGACAAAACGTCTCCGAAAGGTTGCAGGCACCTAGTTGGAATCACCTGTTTGGAACAGACGAATATGGCAGGGACGTATTTAGCAGAGTCCTATACGGCGCTAGAGTATCATTGACAGCTGGCTTGTTGGTGATCTTCATGACTGTGTCCATAGGGATCGTGACAGGAATCTTGGCTGGCTATTTGGGAGGGAAAATTGACAACGTGTTAATGGGAATCACCGACATGTTCTTCGCGTTTCCGTACCTGCTATTGGCCATTGCCATAGCTGCAGCATTGGGACCTAGTTTGATCCATGCGATGGTGGCGATAACTGTGGCATGGTGGCCAGTATACGCCAGATTGGTTAGGGGATTGACGTTTTCCGTAAAGGAGAACTTGTATGTCGAAGCCGCGAGATCTATTGGTGCAACTGACCCATACATAATGTTACATCATATTTTGCCAAATATCATGTCTTCCATCATCATCACAGCGACAATGGACTTGGGAGTTGCAATAATTGTTACCGCTGACCTCAGCTTCCTGGGAATTGGAGCTCAACCTCCGATGGCAGAGTTGGGAGCGATGGTGACAGGGGGACGAGCGTACATAATGAATGCCTGGTGGATAGCAGCTTTTCCAGGTCTTGCGATTCTCCTGGCTGTACTCGGGTTTAATCTTTTGGGAGACGCTCTTAGAGATATCTTTGACCCCCGGCTAAGGAGATAGATTGATTTATTCGAAATGATGGTTGTTAGAATTGGGAAACTTGAATTCCGAAATAAACGGCATGACGTGGCAGGAACTTTCTGAAGCTTTGAAGCGTTCCGACATTGCCATTCTCCCAGTTGGTTCCGTCGAGCAACATGGTCCCCATTTGCCTCTAAG